>Ga0209676_1000046_pt1 | contig 409173 bp, 389 predicted proteins | sample AraplaCvi_mLB_r2_FD_184282 | JGI IMG/M metagenome (GOLD analysis project Ga0209676, IMG submission 184282) | Arabidopsis root microbial communities from North Carolina, USA - plate scrape MF_Cvi_mLB_r2 (SPAdes) (version 2) | ecosystem: Host-associated > Plants > Roots > Endosphere | place... | reverse complement strand
GCGGCGATCAGGGCGACCAGAAGAACGCCGCCCACGACGGGCAGCCAGGTGCGGGCGAGACGCTTGTAGCGTTCGGAGCGAAGCTCCTCCTCGACCTGCTCGAAGACATCAGACACGGAACAGTCGCCCCCAGAAAACGGCGATCAGAGCCGTTGAATTTCAATCCGGCCGGACCCTAGAGGGTCAGCACGGCCCCCGCAACGCAGCCTTCACTGCGAAACCGGCTTTTTCGAGAAGTAGGTCTCGACTTCGGCAGGAAAACGGCGGGTCCGGACGTCCTTCGCATAGGCCTCGACGGCGCGGTCGATCTCGCCGCGCAGATCGGCGTAGCGGCGGACGAATTTCGGCGTCCAGTCGAACAGGCCAAGCATGTCGGGCACGACGAGGATCTGACCGTCGCAGGCCGCCGAGGCGCCGATCCCGATGGTGGGTTTGTCGATGGCTTCGGTGATGTCGCGGGCCAGCCCTTCGGCCACGCCCTCGATGACCACGGCGAAGGCCCCGGCGTCGGCGGTGGCCTCGGCCTCGGCGATCACCCGCAGGCGCTCCTCCTCGGTCTTGCCCTTGGCCTTGAAGGCGCCGTCGGTCAGCACGGCCTGGGGCCGCAGGCCGACGTGGCCCATCACCGGAATGCCGCGCTGGACCAGATAGGCGATGGTCTCCGCCACCGTGGGTCCGCTTTCCAGCTTCACGCCCTGGGCGCCCGTTTCCTTCATGACGCGGGCGCAGTTCTCGTAGGCCTGCTCCTTGGCGCCCTCATAGCTGCCGAACGGCATGTCGATGACGACCATGGCCCGCTTCGAGCCGCGCATGACCGCCTGGCCGTGCAGGATCATCATCTCCAGCGTGACGCCGACGGTGTTGGGCATGCCGTGGACCACCATGCCGACGCTGTCGCCGACCAGCAGGACGTCGCAGTGGGCGTCGAGGATTTCCGCGGTCGGGGCGTCGTAGGCGGTCAGGCAGACCAGCGGCTCGCCGCCCTTGCGGGCCCGGATGTCCGGCGCGGCGAGGCGGCGGACGTTTTCCTGCTTCTGGCTGGACATGGGAGAGGCTCCGGTTCGGGGAGCCCCTAGATAGGCTCCCCGAGCGGAACCGTCACGTCACACTTCCTGCGACAGACGAACCACGCCCGCGGCGGCCGCGGCGATCACAGGGCCCCGGCGGCGATCCAGAACATCTGCATGCCGCTCATGGAGCCGAACGCCAGATTGCCGAGGCCGGCCTGGTCGAGACCGGACTGGATCGCCGTCTGGGCGTTGAAGGAGACCGCCTCGAGTCCCTGCATGCCGGTCGCAGCCGAGCCGCCGCCTTCGCCCAGATTGACGTTGACCGAGACCACTTCGCGAACGGCCACCACGGCGCCGACCAGGCCGGCCAGGCCCAGGACGACGACCCGCAGGCGCGAGCCCTTCTGCATCCGTTGTTCCACCTGGGCCGTGAACAGAGCGGCGTCAGGCATCGTCGGCGTCCGGGCGAACAGACGCTCGATCGCGGGATCGAACTCATCAGCCGACATGCTGTGTTCTCCCCAGGGTTTGAGCGGGTTGGAGCCGCGCGCGGAGTTTATCCAGACCACGTTTGACATGAGACTTCACCGTACCGAGTGGCAAATTCAGGGCCGTCGCGATCTCCGGATGGGCCATTCCCGCGCCGTGGCACAGGGAGACGCACAACCGTTCCGGCTCGCTCAGGGTCTTGAGGGCTTCGTCGAGGTCCATCAGGCCTCCCGGATCGGGCGCAGTGACGGTCTCTTCCGTTTCAAGTTCAGCGACATACCGGGCTTCCTTGGCAACGCGCTTGAGGTAGAGGCGCGCCGCGATCCGCTTCACCCAGGCGGCGAAGGTGCCGTCGCCGCGAAACTCCGAACAGCGTTCGAAGGCCTGAATGAAGGCGTCCTGCGCCACGTCGTCCGCCAGCGAGGGCTGAGCCCCCATCCGGCGCAGCAGGGCGCGGACGGCGGAGCCGTGCCGGCGAACGAGTTCGCCGAACTCTTGACGCCCGCCCGCCGCCGCGAGGGCGGCGAGCTCGACGTCATGTCGGTCGACCAGGGCTTGGGCCATGTGTTTTCCCCCGTCCCGAGCCGGATCAGTCCCTGTTCTTGTTGAAGAAGCTCAGGGCGATGAAGGCCAGGCCGATGGTGATCGGGATGGCGGAGATGCCCAGCATGCCCGTATCAAAGTGATTGCCGTCCCAGTCGTCGCCGAAGCCGCCTCCAGTGATCGCGCCAAAGGCGGCGATGCCGATGCCGACGGCCAGCCAGATGATGCCGCGGCGAATGTCCTTGGTGCGAGACGGCAGGTTCTTCGAGACGTCCTTGGTCATCGCCTCGATGACTTCGGGCGGCATGTCCTGCCCCTTGTCGATCGCGTGGCGCAGGGTCTCCTGCATCTCGCGACGCTCACGGCTCCTGAGCCAGGTCGGACCCACGACGATGGCGGTCAGCGTGCCGAAGACGGCGAAGATCGCGAAGATCGGAATGAAGTCTTCCATCGAATATCCCCTTTAATCCTTGTGGACCGAAGCGTGACGTTTCGGCCTTCTGAGAACAAGAGGCGCCGGGAAGCTCCTACAGATGCGAAGTTTCGGGTGAAACTTTCGTAAGGCTCATGAAACCGGTTACAAGGCCGCAAAATGGAGAGGATTCGCCATGATCGACCGTCGCACCCTGCTGGCCGGACTGGCCGCCGTTCCGGCCGCGGCGGCCGTCACGGGCTGCGCCACCCTGCCCGCCCCCGGCGCATCGCGCCCGCTGAAGCTGGTCACCTTCAACATCTGGCACAATCAGGGCGACTGGGCCGCCCGGCAGCCCCTGCTGATCGAGGCCATCCGCGCCGCCGACCCTGACGTCATCGCCCTGCAGGAGGTGCTGGAGGACGCCAACGTCGGCCTGCCCAACCAGGCTCGGACGTTGGCCGACGCCCTGGGCGGCTACGAAATGCATTTCGTCTCCACCGACGCGGAAGGCGCCCCGCGTCGCTACGGCAACGCCATCCTCAGCCGCCTGCCGGTGCTGGCGCATGATTCGCGGAAGCTGGAACCGCTGGACGACTACCGCACCGCCCTGCGGGTGCGGGTCGATCTGGACGGCAAGACCATCGACATCGTCGACACCCATCTGGCCTGGCAGGCAGACGCCCAGGCGGTCCGGGCGCGCCAGATCGGCGACCTGCTGGGCTGGCTGCCGCACGACGGGACGCCGCTGATCGTCATGGGCGACTTCAACGCCGTGCAGGAGGACGCCGGGCTGAACGTGCTGACCGGCGACCGCTTCTTCAGCGCCCTGCCCCGCGGCGTGGTCCCGACGACCCTCAATCCGGCCAAGGGCCATCCGAACCGGGTGATCGACCACATCTTCGTCGAGGCGGCGCATTTCGCGCCCGGCGCATGGTCAGTGTTGGGGAATACGCCGGTGAACGGAGAGTATCCATCCGATCACTTCGGCGTGGCGGCGACCGTCACCGTGCGCTGAAGCGCGCCGGTCAACCACAGGCCGACGCTCCCGGCGACCACGGCGCCGGCGAGGATGAAGGCGACCGGCTGGATCAGCGGGACCAGTTCCCACGACACGGTCTCCAGCAGCGGATGCAGGACCCACAGGACCAGGCCGGTCACGACGGCCCACGGCAGCAGGGCCGCGACCGTCATCCAGGCCCGGCGCCGTGCGATCCGCCCCGCCACCTCGACCTCGAACGCATAGTCGCGCCGGGGTGGAGCCTCGGCGGCGAACAGGGTTGCGAGTTTCTGTTCAGGCGTCATCGGGACCTCCGAGCGCTTTCAGCAGGCGCGCCCGTCCGCGCGCAACATGGGACTTCACCGTGCCCAGAGGCAAGCCCAGCGCCCCCGAGGCCTCGCCATGCGACCAGCCGTCGCCCAGACACAGGGCCACGCAGGCGCGCACGTCCGCCGGCAGTTCGGCCATGGCGGCCTGGAGAGCCATCTTCTCCTCCGCCGATATGCCCGCCGGCGTCTCGACCGCCTCCAGCCAGCCCGAGTCGCGCGCCGCGCCGCGCCGGGCGCTGCGGATCCGGTCCTGCGCCTTGCGCCAGGCGATCCCGCAGAGCCAGGATCGTACGCCCGCCGGGTCCTTGAGGCTGCGCAATGACGCCCAGCCGGCGACAAAGGCCTCCTGGGCCACATCGTCCGCCTCGGCCCAGCCGCTGCCCAGGAAGCGGCGCAGGAAGGCCCGCACCGCCGCCTGATGCCGCTCGACAAGCCGCGAGAAGGCCGCGTCCGAACCGGCGAGCGCGCGGCTCACCAGTTCGGCGTCGGTCATGGCGTGCTGCACGGTTCAATGTCCCCCCGGCTCGCCCCCTCAACGATTCCGGCGACAGGTCAGAGCGCTGATCAGAGCCCAGATCGCCACCGCGCCCATGACGAAGGACACCACCGTGAAGGCGCCGCTGTCGCCATCCATATTGGTCAGATAGGAGGCCCCGAAGAAGCCGATGCTCAGGGCCGTGAACAGGCCGAACAGCGACCAGTAGTTGGTCGGCTGGCGATTGCCGGGCGATTTGCCGTCCCAGCCGTCCTCGTCCAGCGGACGCTGCAGCACCTTCAGCAGCGCCTCCGGCGGCTCCTGCCCCTTTTCGGCATAGGTCTTGAGCAGGTTCAGCGCGTCGCGCTGACGCCGGTAGCCGAGCAGGCTGTTGAACGCCCCCGCCAGCATGAAGCCGATCGGGAAGAGCAGCCACCAGAACTGGTAGAAGAAGTTTTCCATCGTCGTCATCCCCACTGGCGAAGGCCGTCCTCCGCGCTATTCATTCCGTAGTCGGCGCCGTTCGGCGTTGCGGATGCGCACGCCCGAAAATTACTTCATCCACAGCCGCAGGCTCGACACCGGCGCGTCTGCGGTCAAGGTAGGCGACCCACGCGCGCCAACGTGCGTTCCCGCAACCGCATCGTTACGGCCGCGTTGGCTGTCGCGACGTCAGACATCCCTCCCCCGGCCCGGAGTCCCGCCATGGTCCAGATCACCTATCGCATCGTCGAACACGACGGAGGCTGGGCCTACAAACTTGGGGACACCTATTCCGAAACCTACCCCGACCACGACTCGGCCCGCGCCGCCGCCGTGGCCGTGTCGCGCGAGCAAAAGGTGTCGGATGAGGACGCCTTCATCGAGTATGAAGACACCAACGGGCGCTGGATCACCGAACGGGCGGACGGGCACGACCGTCCTGACGCCGACGTCGAGGGCTGATCGGCCGCAACCGGTTGTGATCACTTCGGGGTAGGCGCGGCCCAGCATGGCCGTTAAGTCCTGCGCGAAATTTGATGGAACCGGTTACATGCATCACCGACTCGGCTCAGCACCGTCCCGTCGATGGCTTCTCGCCGGAGGCGCTCTTATGGCTGGAATGATGATGGCTCCCCGTATCGCTGCCGCTCAGGCGCAGGCAAATCTCTCCCGTGTCGACGCCCTGATCGCTCGCATGACGATCGAGGAAAAGGCCGGCCAACTGAACCTGATGAACGACCCGTTCCGCTGGCGGCCGGAGGGGGTGAACCCCGGCGACGCCCTGGACACGGACCAGTCCCAGACGGCCGCCGACATCCGCGCGGGCCGTATCGGCGCCCTGTTCAACGGCGTCGGCGCCGCGAGCACCCGCTATGTGCAGGACATGGCCGTGCGCGAGAGCCGGCTGGGCATCCCCCTGCTGTTCGCGGCCGACATCATCCATGGCCTGAAGACCACCTTCCCCGTGCCGCTGGGCGAGGCCGCCAGCTGGGACATGGACCTGGCCGAGCGCACCGCCCGCGCCGCGGCGGTCGAAGGCGGCGCTGCGGGCGTGCACCAAACCTACGCCCCCATGGTCGACGTGGCCCGCGACCAGCGCTGGGGCCGGGTCGTCGAGGGCGCCGGCGAGGACGTGCTGCTCAACAACATGTTCGCCGTGGCGCGGACCAAGGGCTTCCAGGGCGACGACCTGACCGCCTGGTCCTCGCTGCTGGCCACGCCCAAGCATTTTGCGGCCTACGGCGCCGCCGAAGCGGGCATGGACTACAACTCCACCGACATGAGCGAGCTGGCGCTGCGCTCCATCTACCTGCCGCCGTTCAAGGCCTCGCTCGATGCGGGCGCCCTGTCAGTGATGAGCGCCTTCAACGACCTGAACGGCGTGCCGACGAGCGGCAACAAATGGCTGCTGACCGACATTCTGCACGGCGAGTGGGGCTTCGCGGGCTTCGTGGTCTCCGACTACACCTCCGAGCAGGAGTTGGTGGCCCACGGCTACGCCGCCGACGGTCGCGACGCAGCGCGCCTGGCCCTGATGGCCGGCGTCGACATGTCGATGAAGAGCGGCCTGTTCCTCAAACACATCCCCGAACTGGTCCAGTCGGGCGACGTGCCGATCGAGCGCGTCGACCAGGCCGTGCGCCGGGTGCTGATGACCAAGGCCGCCCTGGGCCTGTTCGACGACCCCTATCGCGGCTCGGACGTGCGCACCGAGCGCCGCGTCACCGGCAGCCCGGAGCATCTGGCCCTCGCCCGTGAGGCCGGGCGCAAGTCGATCGTCATGCTGAAGAACGACGGCGGCGTCCTGCCCCTGCCCAAGACGGGCAAGCGCATCGCCCTGATCGGGCCGTTCGGGGCGGACAAGGCCGACATCTTCGGTCCGTGGTCGGTGTTCAAGGACACCCGTCTGGCCGTGTCGCTGGAGGACGGCGTGCGCGCCGCTCTCGGCGAGGACGCGACACTGACGGTGGTGAAAGGCTCGGATGTCGAGGCCCCGATCCCCGGCGGCATCGAGGCGGCGGTCACCGTCGCATCCGAGGCCGATGTGATCCTGCTGGCCGTCGGCGAGTCGAGCGAGATGTCGGCGGAATCCAAGTCGCGCGTCGACATCGGCATTCCCGCCGCCCAGCTGGCCCTGGCCGAGGCCGTCGCCGCCACGGGCAAGCCGGTCGTAGTCCTGCTGCGCAACGGGCGTGGCATGGAGCTGTCCGGCGCGATCCGCGACGCGCAGGCGATCCTGGTCACCTGGTTCCTGGGTTCTGAGACCGGCCACGCCGTCGCCGACGTGCTGTTCGGCGACCATGCCCCGGTCGGCCGCCTGCCGGTCAGCTTCCCCTACGCCTCGGGCCAGTCGCCCTTCTACTACGCCCACAAGTCGACCGGCCGCCCGTCGCGCCCGACCGACCGCGAGTTCACCTCGAAATTCCGCGAGGTCCCGCACGCGGCCCTCTATCCGTTCGGTCACGGCCTGAGCTACTCGCCGGTCAGCTATTCGCCGGTGCGCCTGTCGTCGCCGACCGTTACGCGGGACGGGTCGGTCACAGCCTCGGTCACCCTGACCAACGGCGGTCGGCATGACGCCTCGGAAGTAGTGCAGCTCTACATCCGCGACCGCGTGGCCTCGATCACCCAGCCGGTGCGCCTGCTCAAGGCCTTCGAGCGGGTCACGGTCCCGGCGGGTGGTAGCGTGCAGGTTTCGATCCCCCTGCCCGCCTCGGACCTGTCGTTCCTCGGCGCGGATCTGCGCCCGACCCTGGAGCCCGGCCTGTTCGACGTCTGGCTGGCCTCCAGCGCCCAGACGGGCGAGCCGGCGCAGCTCACGCTCGTCTAGCCGAATACGGCCGCATAGATCTCGGGCTTGAACCCCACGGTCGTGCGGCCGTCCACGTCCAGCACCGGGCGTTTGATCATCGACGGATTGGCCAGCATCAGGCCGATGGCCTTGTCGGCGGTCAGGTCCGCCTTGTCCTCCGGCGGCAGAGCGCGGAAGGTCGTACCGGCGCGGTTCAGCACGATCTCCCAGCCGTGCGTCTCGACCCAGCCGCTCAACGTCTCACGGTCGATCCCGACCTTCTTGTAGTCGTGGAAGGCGTAGGCGACGCCGTGCTGGTCCAGCCAGACGCGCGCCTTCTTGACCGTGTCGCAGTTGGGAATGCCGTAGAGCGTCGGGATCATGGTCTGGCCTCAAGCGTTTCAGCCGGGTCTGCCGCAGCCCGCCCTGGCCCGCAAGGCCCAGCCAAGCTGGAGGCAGCGGCCAGGGGCTAGCCGCCCGGCGGGGACGTGACCGCCGGGGCCGGCGGCGGCTCGTCGGTCAGCTCGGCGGCGGGCGTGACCCAGGCCTCTCCAGCCGCGGCGCGCGACCGGCCCAGTTCGAAGGTGCGGGTCATCGAGGCGTGATCGAATTTCAGGCTGGAGGCCTCCGCGTCGGCCGGGATGGACGCCACCCGGAAGGTCACCCCATTGCGGGCCGCGAAGGCCGCGTTGGCCGCCAGGTGGGTACGGGTGCTGGCCTTGCTCATGCTCTCGTAGGCGCGCGCCAGGATGGCCGACAGACGGCCGCGCACCACTTGGTTCGTACGACCGGTCTGGCCGTTGATCAGCACATAGATCGACGCCCGATCCGCGCCCGGCACCCGCTGGGCGCCCACCAGCAGGGTCTCGGGCACGCCCAGGAAGGGCATGTTGATGCCGCCGTCGGCGTGCATCTCCTCGACGATCTGGTCGCCCTGGAGGCCGGCGATCATCACCGGCGGAAACACGCCCGGGATGCTGGCCGACGCGATCAGCACCTCGCGGAACAGCACCAGGGCCTGCTCGTCCCCCTGGGTCGCCAGCTGTCCCATGTCCCAGACGATCGATTCCTGGCTGTCCAGATTGGTGGTCACGACCAGCAGGCGCCGTCCCTTGGCGTGCTCGGCGGCGATCTGGCGCAACAGCTCCGGCGTGACGTTCTGGTCGACCAGCCGCCGCAAAGGGGCGGCGCTGAACAGGCTCGGCCCCGTCAGCCCGGCCAGGGCGCGCGGGCTCAGCAGGCCGTCGGCGCCGCCATCGGTGTAGGCCGCGCGCAGTTCGTCGTCCCAGCCGGAGCCGAGGAAGGCGAAGGGCGCGGCCAGGGCGCCGGTGCTGATGCCGGTGACGATATCGAATTGCGGGCGAGTTCCCGTCTCGCTCCAGCCGACCAGCACGCCCGCACCGAAGGCCCCGTTGGCCCCGCCTCCGGACAGGGCGAGCACGGCTCCGGTGGCGTGGGGCGAGGCCAGCCGCTGGGTGAACAGGGCGATGAGTTCGTTGACCCGGACCTGATCCCCGGGCCGGATGCGCGGGTCGACGGTGTACGACAGCGGCGCATTGAGCGTCCGCACCGGCAGGGGCTCAAGCCGCGCCACGGCGCCGCAACCCGACAGCAGGAACGCCCCCATCAGCACGCCCGCCAGGGCTGGGCGCCACGCGGATGTCCGCCGCGGATCAACAGGGTCCTGGTTCATCTCTCTCTCCGCCACGCCCGATATTCGCCAACACAATCCGTAACCGCCACGGTTGTTGCGTGAAACCGAAAGGAACCGGCGCCCTGCGGCAGCCTTCACAGTGTTCAGGTGCGCGTTAGACCACTTTGGAGAACAATCCGTCTTCAGGACCAGCTCAGGTCAATCTGATCGCTGGGTACTGGAGGGAACGAGGGGTCCATGACCCTGATCCTTCCCCCGTCCAGCCGCCCGCATCCTGTTGGCGGGCGCAGACGACCTGCAAGGAAGGCCGTGAGTTGTGGCGCCGCTAAGGAAGACCTTCGTCGTGGAGGCGCTGGGCGGCGCACCCCTCGGCGAGGAAGTCCAACAGCAGGCGCACCGACGGCAACAGACCCCGCCGCGCGGGGAAGACCGCGTGGACGATCCAGCGCTTGGGCCGCCAGTCGGGGAAGAGGTCGATCAACCGTCCTTCCTCCAGGTCCCGCCCCACGGTGACCGTCGGCAGCAGGACGACGCCCACCCCCTGCAAGGCGCCCTCGTGCAGCATGTGCAGGTCGTCCGTCACCAGACGCGGCGCGTGGCGCACAGAGGCGGTCATTCCGTCCCTGTGGTGCAGGGCCCAGGTGTGATCGCGATTGGCCGGACCGAAGTCCAGACTGGGCCAGTCGGCCAGGTCCGCCGGACCGGACGGCGGCGGGAACCGCGCCATCAGTGTGGGCGAGGCCACCAGACGGTGCACGCTCTCATCCAGCTTGCGCATGACCAGGTCCGTCACCTCCAGCGGCGGCTCGCGCACGCGGATGGCCAGGTCGAAGCCCTCGCCGATGACGTCCACCCGGCGGCTGGTGCTGTGCAGATGCACCTCGACCTCGGGATAGAGGGCCATGAAGCCGGCGATCAGTGCGCCCATCTGATAGGTCAGCAGCCCCGGCACGCACGCTACGCGGATCACCCCGCGCGGCTGCGCCGTGACGTTGTCGATCACTGCCTGGGCCGCCTCGGCCTCGACCAGCATGGCCAGGCAGTGCTGATAATAGGCCTGACCGATCTCGGTGACCGAGAATTTGCGGGATGAGCGATGGATCAGCCGCGCCCCCAGCTGGTCCTCCAGCGCGGCGATGCGCCGGCTCAGCTTGGACTTCTGCATTCCCAAGGCCCGCGCTGCCGGGGCGAAGCCGCCGTGGTCCACCACCTGGACGAAGTAATAGAGGTCGTTGAGGTCTCGCATCGTTCTATTGATAGGACGCTCCGACGCGATTTCGCAATCTATCGCGGTCGGCGTTCCCGGATCATATCGGTCTCAACGCGGTCGGCCCGGTCCGATCGCTCCAAAGGAGACACGTCATGAAGAAGGTTCTGGGACGATACGGCAACGACCGCGGCCACTGGGTCGGTGACGGCTTTCCCGTGCGCTCACTGTTTTCCTATGACGCCGCGGGCAAGCAGGTCAGCCCCTTCCTGCTGCTCGACTACGCCGGTCCTCATAATTTCGAGCCGACCGACCAACGGCGCGGCGTCGGCCAACATCCCCACCGCGGCTTCGAGACCGTGACCATCGTCTATGACGGCGAGGTCGAGCACCGCGACTCCACGGGTCAGGGCGGCGTCATCGGCCCCGGCGACGTGCAGTGGATGACGGCCGGCGGCGGCATCCTGCACGAGGAGTTCCACTCGCCCGCCTTCGCGCGGACGGGCGGGCCATTCCGCATGGTGCAGTTGTGGGTCAACCTGCCGGCCAGGGACAAGATGACCCGGCCCGGCTACCAGTCGATCCTGAACGCCGACATTCCGACCGTCGCCCTGCCTGAGGGCGCGGGCACGGCCCGGATCATCGCCGGCGCCATGGATGCGGCCAAAGGCCCGGCCAGCACCTTCACCCCCATCAATGTCTGGGACGTGAGGCTGAACCGGGACGCCGAGACGACGCTGGACCTGCCGGAAGGCCATACCGCCATCGTCGTGGTCCTGTCGGGTCACGTCACGGTCAACGGCGACCAGCCGACCGGCGCCGCCGAGGCCCTGCTGCTGGATCGCAAGGGCGACAGCGTCACCCTGAGCGCCGACGCGGACACCGTTCTGCTGGTCCTGACCGGCGAGCCGATCGATGAACCCATCGTCGGCTACGGCCCGTTCGTGATGAACAGCGAGCAGGAAATCCGCCAGGCGATCACGGACTTCAACAGCGGCCGCTTCGGGGCCATTCCCACCGTCGCCTGATCCTCACCTTGGCCCGGTCTTCGGACCGGGCCGCACCGTCCCAACAGAGAAGGGTCTCCGATGATTGAGATGATAATCGACCAGCGCCGCAAGGATCTCGGCGGGTTCGAGGTGGGCCGCGTCCTGCCCTATGCGAAGCGCCGCGCGGTCGGCCCCTTCGTGTTCTTCGACCACATGGGTCCGGTCGACATGCCCGCCGGCGTGCCCAAGACTGTGGACGTGCGCCCCCACCCTCACATCGGCATCTCGACCCTGACCTACCTCTTCTCCGGCGAGATCACCCACCGCGACAGCCTGGGCGTCCAGCAGGACATCCGTCCGGCCGAGGTCAACTGGATGACCGCCGGCAGCGGCGTGACCCACTCCGAACGCTTCGAGCGCGCCCGCCGTGAAGGCGCCCTGCTGGAAGGCATCCAGGCCTGGGTCGCCCTGCCCGACGGTCAGGAAGAGATCGCCCCCTCGTTCCAGCACGTGCCCACCGCGGACCTGCCGACTTGGCGCGAGAATGGGGTCAAGGGTCGCTTGGCGGCAGGCGAGACCATGGGCATGAAGGCCGGAGTCAGCACCTTCTCGCCCCTGCACTATCTGCATCTTGAGCTGGAGCCCGGCGCGCGCTTCCAGACCCCGACCGACCATTCCGAAAGCGCCGTCTATGTCGTCTCCGGCCTGATCGAGGTGGATGACGGCCGCCCGCTCGGCCATGGCCAGATGGCGGTGCTGGAGAAGGGCGTGGCCTCGGTTCTCTGCGCGCTGGAGCCCTCGACCGTCATGGTGCTGGGGGGCGAGCCGGTCGGCGAACGCTTCATCGACTGGAATTTCGTCTCGTCGTCCAAGGACCGTATCGAGCAGGCCAAGGCCGACTGGCGCGCCGGACGGATGAAGCTGCCCGACATGGACGACCAGGAGTTCATCCCCCTGCCGCCCGAACCGGCGCCTCCCGCCAACCCCATGTCCTGATCGGAACCGTCCCATGGCCATCGCCCACGCCCGTATCGGGACCGCCCGCTACCTGACCTCGATCAGGACAGGCGGCGACCTGAAGCACGCCCTGACCGCCGACGAGCCCCACCGTCTGGGCGGCGCGGACGCCGGTCCCGCCCCGTTCGACCTGCTGGTCTCGGCGCTCGGCGCCTGCACCGCCATCACCCTGACCATGTACGCCGAGAAGAAGGGCTGGCCGCTGGAGGGACTGGACGTCCGTCTCGAATATCTGGGCGGCGAGACCCCGCCGCGCATCGAGCGGATACTGGTTCCCGCCGGTCCGCTGGACGACGCCCAGCGCGCGCGCCTCGCCGACGTCGCCGAACGCACCCCGGTGACGCTGGCGATCAAGAACGGCGTGCCGGTGCTCACCACCCTGCGATCCGACTGAAAAGCCGCAGGCGTCAGGCGGTCGGAATCCACCGGCGATCTTCGAGCAGCCCCAGGATCCGGTCGGCGGCCGCTTCGGGTGTGAGCGCGAGTGTGTCGACGACCAGGTCCGGATCGGACGGCGGTTCGTAGGACGAGCCGACGCCGGTCAGGTCGACGATGACGCCCGCGTCGGCCCGGGCGTACAGGCCTTTGGGGTCGCGCGCGCGGCAAGCGTCCAGAGGCGCGTCGACGAAGATTTCGAGGAAACCGTTCGTGGGCAGACGATCACGAACGGCCCGGCGCGCGGTGATGCTGGGCGAAACGAAGGCGCACAGACTGATGACGCCGCCCTCGGCGAACAGGCGCGCCACCTCCCCTGCGCGGCGGACGTTCTCGGCTCGATCCTCCGGTGAGAAGCCGAGATCCCGGTTCAGGCCGTGGCGCAGATTGTCTCCGTCCAGCAGGACCGTCCGTATGCCCCGCCCATGCAGCTTGCGCTCCAGGGCCGTGGCGATGGTTGACTTGCCCGAGCCGGGCAGCCCGGTCAGCCAGATCGCGCCGCCTTCGTGGCCGTTCAGCCGTGACCGGTCGCGCCGCGAGACGGCTTCGGCGGTGGGATAGATGTGTCCGGCCTGGCCCAGCGCGACCCGGGCCACCCCGGCCGCCGCGACGGCGCCGGTCTCCCGGTCGATAAGGACGAAGGCCCCCATGGCCGGATCGTCCGTAAACGGATCGAAGGCGATCGGCGACGACAGCGTCAGTTCCGCGGCGGCGATCTCGTTCAGGTTCAGCCCCGCATTGTCGCCCGCTTCGGCCTCGGCCAGCACGACCTTGACCGGCGAGATCCGGCCTCCGATGCGGATCCTGTAGGCGCGATCGGACGCAAAGGGCCGGTCGCCCATCCACAGCAGGCTGGCCGAGAACCGGTCCACCGAGGTCGGCCGGGCATGCGGCAGCGCCAGGACATCGCCGCGGGCCACGTCGACCTCTTCCTTCAGCACCACGGTCACCGCGTCCCCGGCCTCGGCCGAGGTCCGGTCGCCTTCCCAGGTCACGATGCGCGCGACGGTCGCCGTCTTGCCTGACGGACTGACCACGATCTGGTCACCGGCGCGGACCCGCCCGGAGGCCACCGTTCCCGCATAGCCGCGGAAGGTGTGGTCGGGGCGATTGACGTACTGCACCAGGAAGCGGAGCGGCCGCGACACGCGGTTGTCCTCGACGGGCAGGCCTTCAAGCGCCTCGATCAGCGTCGGCCCGTCGAACCACGACAGTTCAGGCGAGCGCCGGACGACATTGTCGCCCTGCCGCGCGCTGATCGGCACGGCGGCGACCGACCGGAAGGCCAGGCCCGCCGCGAAGGCGGCGTAGTCGGAGGCGATGGCTTCGAAAACCGAGCGGTCGTAGTCGACCAGATCGATCTTGTTCACCGCCAGGATGACGTGCCGGATTCCGAACAGGGAGACGATGCGGCTGTGGCGCTCGGTCTGGGCCGTCACGCCCCGGGTCGCATCGACCAGAATGACGGCCGCGTCGCACCCGGACGCGCCGGTCGCCATGTTGCGGGTGTACTGCTCATGACCGGGGGTGTCGGCCACGATGAAGTTGCGGCGCGCCGTCGAGAAATAGCGATGGGCCACGTCGATGGTGATCCCCTGTTCGCGTTCCGCCTCAAGGCCGTCCAGCAGCAGTGCGAAATCCAGGGCGTCGCCCGCCGTGCCGAAGCGGCGGCTGTCGCGCTCAAGCGCGGCGAGCTGATCGTCCGCGATCTGGCCGGTGTCATGCAGCAGGCGGCCGATCAGGGTGGACTTGCCATCATCGACCGAGCCGCAGGTCAGGAACCGCAGATGGTCGCGGGCCGCGGGATCGGGAACGGTCCCGGACAGGGGCACGATTTCACCGTCCATCAGAAATAGCCCTCGCGCTTCTTGCGCTCCATCGAGGCGGTCTCGTCCGCGTCGATCAGCCGGCCCTGACGCTCGGAGGCGCGGCTGGACCGCAGTTCCGCGATGACGGAATCGATATCGTCGGCGTCCGACTCGACAGCCGCCGAGAGCGGGTAGCAGCCGAGCGAACGGAAGCGCACGCGGCGCATGCGCGGAACCTCGCCGGCCCGCAACGGCAGGCGTTCATCGTCGCGCACGATCAGCGCGCCGTCGCGCTCGACGACCGGCCGTAGGGCGGAAAAATAGAGCGGCACGACCGGGATGGCCTCGATCCGCGTGTATTCCCAGACGTCGAGCTCGGTCCAATTCGACAGAGGGAAGACCCGCAGGGATTCGCCGGGCTGGAGGGCTGAGTTCCACAGCTTCCAAAGCTCGGGTTTCTGACGACGCGGATCCCAGGTGTGGTCGGGGCCGCGCACCGAGAAGATGCGTTCCTTGGCGCGACTCTTCTCCTCGTCGCGCCGGGCGCCGCCGAAGGCCACGTCGAAGCCGTGCTGGTCCAGCGCCTGCTTGAGCGCGTTGGTCTTCATGACCTGGGTGTGCAGCGACGAGCCCGAGGCGACGGGACTGACGCCGCGCTTCACGCCGTCTTGGTTGATGTGGACGATCAGGCGGGCGCCGTAGGTTTCGGCGACCGTATCGCGATGCCGGATCATGTCGCGGAACTTCCAGGTCGTGTCGACGTGGAGCAGCGGGAACGGCGGCGGAGCCGGATAGAAGGCCTTGGCGGCGAGGTGCAGCAGCACGCCGGAGTCCTTTCCGATCGAATACAGCATCACCGGATTGCGCGCGGTGGCGGCGACCTCCCGGAAGATCTCGATGGCTTCCGCTTCCAGACGCCGCAGGTGGGGCGACAGCCGCCCGATCGGCGCCATGGGCGCGGTCGGCGTGTCGGAAGGACGGACGAGTGGTGCGGCAAGGGTCATGGAAGCCTCGTGGATGCCCTACCCAAACTCCACCCGCGCGGCTCAGGTCGAACGATTTGATCTGGGTGAAGTCGATAGATTTTCTTACAGGTCACCCGACGAAGGCCCGCTCCAGGACATAGTCGCCGGGGGCCGCGTTCGAACCCTCCGTGAAACCCGCCCGCTCCAGCAGGGTCGCCACGTCGCGGATCATGGCCGTCGATCCGCACAGCATCGCGCGGTCGGTCGCGGGGTCGAATCCGGAGCCGAGATCCAGATCGGAGAACAGGGCGCCGTCCTCGATCCGACGGGTGATCCGTCCTGGCCGATCGAACGGTTCGCGCGTGACGGTGGGGTAATAGAGCAGCCGTCCCAGGGCGAGGTCGCCGATCAGAGGATCTTCGAAGACATCGCGTGTCAGGAAGGTCCGATAGGCCAGGTCCTGCACCTGCCGGACGGTGTGGGTCACGACGACCTGGTCGAACCGCGCCCAGGTCTCCGGATCGCGCAGTACGCTCAACCAGGGGGCCAGTCCGGTCCCGCTGGCGATCAGGAACAGTCGCCGACCGGGGGTCAGGGCGTCCAGCACCAGGGTGCCCGTGGGCTTCTTGCCCAGCAGGACGCCATCTCCAGCGGCCAGCCGGCCGAGCCGCGACGTCAGCGGGCCGTCCGGAACCTGGATGGAGAAGAACTCAAGCTCGTCCGACCAGCCCGGACTGGCGATCGAATAGGCCCGGAGCGTCGGCTTGCCCGCGCCGTCTTCGGCCGGGAGCCCCAGCATGACGAACTCGCCGGAGCGGAACCGGAAGCTCTCGGGCCGCTCGACGGCGAAGCTGAACAACCGGTCGGTCCAGCGCCGCGTCCACAGGATGCGGGGCTCGTGCCAGGCGGAGGCCTGGGCGGCGGGACGGACGGGCGCAAGGGTTTCGGTCATGGCGATCCTTCAGGCAGGACCTCGCCCATAGGAGACTGCGCCGCCGCAGCGCGAACGACTTCTTCTGCCGCCATCGGGCAGAAAAACTGCCACCGCCCTAGAGCTGATCCAGGCCGGTGTCGTGGAACGCCGCCTGCTTCTTCAGCCAGTCGGTGAAGGCCTTGGCGCTCGGGGACAACGGCCGATCCTTCGGATGCACCACGTGATAGGCGAAGCCGACGACAGCGCCGCCGTCGTGGAAAGGCGCGATCAGGCGTCCCGCCGCCAGGTCCGCCTGGGCCAGGGTGCGCTTGGCCAGGGCGACGCCGCGGCCCGCGACCGCCGCCTCGATCAGCATGGCGGATTGGTTGAACCGGGAGCCCCGCCGCGCGTCGCCGTGGCGAACCCCGCGCGCCATCAGCCACATCGGCCAGTCCGGCCGACCGGGATCTCCGTCGCCCGACATGTCGTGCAGCAGCACATGATGCGCCAGGTCCGCCGGGGTCCGGATGGCGTTCGGCCGCTGCATCAGCGAGGGCGCGCAGACCGGAAGGACGCTCTCGATCAGCAACCTTTCTGAAATGTGGCCTGGATAATCCCCAGGGCCGTAGCGGATCGCCAGGTCGACCTGGCCCTGATCAAAGGCGACCGGCTCCATGTCCGCCGAGACCCAGACCTCGATCTCGGGATGAAGGGCGTGGAAGTCGTCCATGCGGGGCATCAGCCATTTCGATGCGAACGAAGGCGCGACGCTGATCGAGACTTGGCGGCGGCGCGGCGGTTCCCGCATCAGGGCCGAGGCGTCGCGCAGCCGGTCCAGCCCCTCGGCCACCAGCGGCGCCGACGACCGGCCCAGATCGGTCAGCTGCAATCCCTTGGCTTCGCGCTTGAACAGCGGGGCGCGAATGATCTCCTCGAGCTGCCGGATCTGCTGGCTGACGGCGCCGGGGGTGACCGCCAGCTCCTCCGCCGCGCGCGAGAAGCTCAGGTGCCGGGCGGCGCTTTCGAAGACGCGCAGGGCGTTCAGGGGTAACAGGGTTCGGGCCATCGCTGATAGAAAACCTAATAGATCGACAAAGACAATCTCGTTTGTTGCGCATCACCGCCGGACCTAGGGCTGGGGTGGAAGCTCGGCCGTCAGAGAGCCGTGAAATGATCCGATGCGCGTATTCCTCGCCTCCATTCCCCTGCCGGGGACCTCGATCGTCCTGATTGGCGCGGGCGACGCCGCCGCCGCCAAGGCGCGGCTGTTTGACGGCTCCGGGGCGAAGCTGCGCTGGTTCGCGGGACCGACCGCGGAGCCTGACGAGGCGTGGATCGCGCGCTGGCCGGAGGCGGCGGACCTGTCCGGCGCCAGACTGATCTTCATCGCCGTCGCCGATCCGGCGCAGTCGCGCGCCCTCGCCGAGCTGGCGCGGGCGTCCGGCGCCCAGGTCAATGTCGTGGATCAGCCCGGATTGAGCGACTTCCACACCCCCGCCCTGATCGACCGGGACGGGGTGGTGGTCGGGATCGCCACCGGCGGTGCGGCGCCGGTGCTGGCCCGCGAAGTGCGAGCGCGCGTCGAAGCGGCCCTGCCCCAGGGACTGGATCGCCTGGCCCGCCTGGCCGAAGGCCTGCGCGAAACAGTGATGGCGACCCTGCCGGACTTCATGGCCCGCCGCCGGTTCTGGGAGACCGCCTTCCGCGGCGCGCCCCGGGACCTGGCGCTGGCCGGCCGGACCGCTGAGGCGCGCCGCGAGATGCTACGCCTGCTGAACCGCCCAGAACAGCCGCAGGGGGTCGTGCATCTGGTCGGCGCCGGACCGGGCGATCCCGAGTTGTTGACGCTCAAGGCGCTGCGCGCGCTGCAGGACGCCGACATCGTCATCCACGACCGCCTGGCGCCGCCCGCTGTTCTGGACCGCGCGCGCCGCGATGCGCGCCGGATCTACGTCGGCAAGAGACGCGGCGAGCATTCCGTGCCGCAGGAACAGATCGCGGCGCTGATGATCGCTGAAGCGAAAGCCGGGCACCGCGTGGTGCGGCTGAAGGGTGGCGATCCGTTCGTGTTCGGCCGCGGCGGCGAGGAGCTGGAGGCCGTGCGGGCCGCGGGGATCGAGGTCGTCGTCGTGCCGGGAATCACCGCCGCCCTGGGGTGCGCGGCGGCCGCGGGCATTCCGCTGACGCATCGCGACCAGGCGCAGGCCGTCAGCTTCGTGACCGCCGAGACCCGACCCGGCGGCGCCGGGCCCGACTGGACCGCCCTCGCCACCCCCAACCACACGCTCGCCGTCTATATGGGCGTAGCTGGAGCGGCGGCGGTGCAGGCCGGCCTGATCCAAGCCGGCCGGGCGCCGGACACGCCGGTCGCGGTGATCGAGAACGGGTCCCGGCCCGATCAGCGCGTCGTCACGGGCCGGCTCGACGACCTCGCCCGCCTGGTGGCCCGCGAGAAAGTCGTCAGCCCTGCCCTCCTGATCGTCGGTGAAGTCGCGGCCTGGGCGCGTTCCGGCGCGACGGCGCGGGAGGTCGCGGCATGAAGATCGTGACCGCCAACCGCCTCTCCGACGGGCGGGTGATCTACGCCGATGCGTCGGGAGAACCCGTCGGGGCGCTCGACCAGGCCGGCCGGTTCGACGGCGAAGCCGCCGACCTCGCCCTGTCGCAGGCGACGCTCCAGCCTGCGATCTACGTCAACCCCTATCTGGTCGACGTCGATGATGGTCGCCCCTCAGGCCGCGACCGGTTCAAGGAGCTGATCCGCTCGAAGGGCCCCACCGTGGGCCATAGTCTGGAGCAGCTCTGATGTACCGCTACGACGAATTCGACACCGCCATTGTCCGCGAACGGATCGAGGAGTTCCGGGACCAGGTCTCGCGCCGGGTCTCGGGAGGCCTGACCGAGGACGAGTTCAAGCCCCTGCGCCTGATGAACGGCGTCTACCTGCAGCTGCACGCCTACATGCTGCGCGTCGCGGTGCCCTACGGGACCATGAACAGCGGCCAGCTGCGCCGCCTGGCCCGCATCGCGCGGGTCTATGACAAGGGCTACGGCCATTTCACGACCCGCACCAACATCCAGTACAACTGGCCGGCGCTCAGCGACATTCCTGCGATCCTGTCGGAGCTGGCCGAGGTCGAGATGCACGCCATCCAGACTTCGGGGAACTGCATCCGCAACGTGACCACCGACGTCTTCGCCGGCTGCGCGGACGACGAGATCGAGGATCCCCGCCCGTGGTGCGAGATTCTGCGCCAGTGGTCGACCATCCATCCCGAATTCTCGTTCCTGCCGCGCAAGTTCAAGATCGCGGTGATCGCGGCCCCGAAGGATCGGGCCGCCATGCGCACCCACGACGTCGGCCTTCAGCTGATTCGGGGCGAGGACGGACAGGCGGCCTTCCGGGTGTTCGTGGGCGGCGGCCAGGGCCGGATCCCGCATATCGCGCAAGAGATCGCGCCGGCGGTGCCGGGCCGGGACCTGCTGGCCTATCTCACGGCCATTCTCCGCGCCTGGAACCTGCTGGGCCGCCGCGACAACATCCACAAGGCGCGGATCAAGATCCTGGTGGCCTCGCTCGGCATCGACGCCTTCCGCGAAGAGGTCGAACGGCATTTCGCCACCCTGCGCCGCGAGGATCTGCGGGTGCCGGATGAAGAGGTCGCCCGCATCCGCGACTACTTCGCGCCGCCGCCGTTCGCGGACCTGCCGAGGACCAGCGGAGCCTTCGACCGGGCGAGCCTGGCGGATCCCGACTTCGCCCGTTTCGCGCGCAACAACATCCGGCGCCATCGGCAGCCGGGCTATGCGACCCTTATCATCTCGCTGAAACCGCAGGGCGGCGTTCCAGGCGACATCACCGCCGACCAGATGGATCTGATCGCGGACCTCGCCGAACGCTTCTCCTTCGACGAGGTGCGCGCCGCCTATGAGCAGAACCTGGTCCTGCCCCATGTCCGCCTGGACGACACGCCGGAGATCTGGCGGCGGCTAAACGGCGCCGGGCTGGCGACTCCGAACGCGGATCTGGTGACGGACATCATCGCCTGCCCCGGCCTGGACTACTGCAGCCTGGCCAACGCCCGGTCGATCCCTGTCGCCCAGGCCCTGTCCGAACAGCTCGCCGATCTCGACTACCAGGAACGGCTAGGGCCGGTCCGGGTCAATATGAGCGGCTGCATCAACGCCTGCGGCCACCACCACGTCGGCCACATCGGCGTGCTGGGCGTCGATCGGAAGGGCGAGGAGTACTACCAGATCACCGTCGGCGGTTCGGCGGATGAACAGGCCGCGCTGGGCGAAATCGTCGGCCGCAGCCTGGCCGCCGACGACGTCGCGCCGGCGCTCAAGCGGGCTCTGGACCGCTATCTCGAGGTCCGCCGCGAGGGCGAGACCTTCCTGGACGCCGTTCGCCGCCTGGGCGCTGATCCGTTCCGCGACGCCATCTATGGAACGATCGATGCAGTGGCTTGATACAGCTCCCGAGGGCGTGCGGCTGCCCGTGACGACGCCTCTTGAGCAGGTCGAGGCGGCGGCGCGGGACGCCGAAGTCCTCATCCTGGAATTCGACGCCTTTCGCGATGGGCGAGGCTTCTCCCTGGCCGCGGTCCTGCGTGAGCGCGGCTATCGCGGACGGTTGATCGCGGAAGGCCGCGTCATTCCCGACCAGGCCCGTCACCTGCGCCGCTCCGGCTTCGACGGCGTGGTCCTGGGGCCCGGCGCGGACCTCGACGCCTGGAGGCGGATGGACGCCGCGTTCAGCGCGACCTACCAGCCCGTGGAAGACAGCGCGGTCCCGATCTGGCGACGCCGGAACCCCGCATCGCAGGACCTCGAAGCTCTTGTCGGGACACTCGACCGCGCAACGCGCAAGGGCGGCGCCGAACACGTTCTTCGGGCGGCGTTGGCCCCGTCCCTCGGGTTGAAGCCCGCCGTCCTGTCGTCGTTCGGCGCCGAGGCCGGCGTGCTGCTGTCGCTGGTCGCGCGGATCGACCCGTCGATCCCTGTGATCTTCCTCGATACCGGGATGCATTTCCTCCAGACCCTGGCCTACCGAAAGGCCCTGTCGGAGCGCCTCGGCCTGACCGATGTCCGGCTGGTGACGCCCGACGCGGGCGAGCGCGCCGACCGCGATCCCCGCGACGAACTGTGGCGGGCCGATCCCGACGCCTGCTGCGACCTGCGCAAGGTGGCCCCGCTGGAGCGGGCGCTGGCCGGCGTCGACATCCTGATCACCGGCCGCAAGGCGTTTCAGACCCCGGATCGGCGGGGCCTGCGCCCCTTCGAGCTGTTCGAAGGCCGCATCCGGGTCAACCCGCTGCATGACTGGTCGGAGGAGCGGCTCGCGGCGTGGCTCGACGCCCAGGACCTGCCGAGGCATCCGCTCAGCGCCCACGGCTACCGGTCGATCGGCTGTTGGCCCTGCACCCAGGCCGTCGAGGCCGGCGAGGACGGCCGTCTCGGCCGCTGGGCCGGAGCCGCAAAGACCGAATGCGGTATACATCTGGGTCGCCGCGCGCTCCCGGTCGGCTGATTTCCCCGCCTCCTCCCGTTTCCAGAGATATCGCCTTGACGCTCCGACGTTCCGTGATCGACCTGATCGGTCAGACTCCCCTTCTTCGACTGAACCGCCTGTCGGATGCGACGGGGTGCGAAATCCTGGGCAAGGCGGAGTTCATGAACCCTGGCCAGTCGATCAAGGACCGCGCCGCCCTGTCGATCGTCCAGCGCGCCCGGGCGTCGGGCGAACTGCGTCCGGGCGGAACCATCGTGGAAGGCACCGCCGGCAACACCGGGATCGGTCTGAGCCTGGTGGGCGCCGCCCTCGGCCACCCGGTCGTGGTCGTCATGCCCCGCACCCAGTCGGAAGAGAAGAAGCTGGCGCTGCGGGCGCTCGGAGCCCGGCTGGTCGAGGTGGACGCGGCGCCCTTCTCGAGCCCCAGCCATTTCGTCCACCATTCAGCCCGCCTGGCGCGCGAACTCGACGCCGAACTTGCGAACGGCGCCTTCTGGGCCAACCAGTTCGACAACCTGTCCAACCGCCTGTCCCACTACGAAGGGACCGGACCGGAGGTCTGGGAGCAGACCCAGGGCCGCGTTGACGGCTTCGTCAGCGTCGTCGGGTCCGGCGGCACCCTGGCGGGGATCGGGAGCTTCCTGAAGGAACGCAATCCGTCGATACAGACCGCCCTCGCCGACCCGGCCGGGGCCTCGCTCTACAGCTGGTTCACCCGCGGCGAGATGAAGTCAGAAGGCTCCTCGATCACCGAGGGCATCGGGGTGGGCCGGATCACCGGAAACCTCGAAGGCTTCACGCCGGATCACGCCTTCCGGATCGAGGACGCGGAATTCCTGCCGATCCTCTTCGACCTGATCCAGGAAGAGGGCCTCTCCCTGGGGGGATCGAGCGGCGTCAACCTGGTCGGCGCCGTGCGGCTGGCCCGGGAGCTCGGCCCCGGGAAGACCATCGTCACCCTGCTGTGCGACCCCGGCATCCGCTACGCCTCCCGGCTGTTCAATGTGGAGTATCTGTCGGCGCGCGGTCTGCCCATCCCGAACTGGCTGAACCCGGATCGGACGCCCGTCTGATGGAAGAGTTCCTGCTGTTCGCCGCCGTCGGCTTCGCCGCCCAGATCGTGGATGGGGCGCTGGGCATGGCCTTCGGGGTCATCTCCTCGACCCTGCTGCTCAGCCTGGGCACGCCGCCGGCCGTCGCCTCGGCCAGCGTCCACGCAGCCAAGGTGTTCACCGGAACCGCGTCCGGCCTGTCCCACCTCGCCCACGGCAACGTCCGCTGGTCGCTGTTCTGGCCCCTCGCCGTCGGCGGCGTGATCGGCGGCGTGATCGGCGGCGTCTTCCTGACCTCCATCGACGGCGCCCTGATCAAGCCCTGGGTGCTGGGGTGGCTGGCGCTGATGGGGGTGATCATCCTCGTCCGCGCCACCCGCGAGATCCGGCTCCGACATGCGCCGATCAAGGGCGCCGCCCCGCTCGGCGTGGTGGGCGGCTTTCTCGATGCGCTGGGCGGCGGAGGCTGGGGTCCGACGGTGACGACCACCCTGGTGAGCGTCGGGGAACCGCCGCGTCAGGCCGTCGGCACCGGCAACGCCGCCGAGGCCGTCGTCGCGGCGGCCGTCTCGACCACCTTCATCGTCGCCCTGGTCACGGGCCACTGGGAGGAGGTCGACGGGCTAAAGCAGTATGGGACCTCGGTCGCGGGCCTGATCGTCGGCGGCGTCATCGCCTCGCCTCTGGCCGCCTTCATCTCCCGCATCCTTCCGGTGCGGCCATTCGCCTGGCTGATCGGGGTGCTGATCCTGGCGCTCGCGGGCTTCCAGCTCCTGGGACCGCTGCTCGGGCGCTGACCCGCCCGTTCTCAGTCGGGCGCGAGCAGGATCTGGAGGGTATTGGAACCGGTGCGAACGAAGCCGCGGGGCAGAAGGGCGGTCAACCGCGCCGGATCGATATCGGCCTGGTTCAGGCGAACGCAAAGCCGCCCGGCCTTGCGCTGGACGCTCTCGACATTGCCGGCGCCGCCCAGGGCCGCCAGGACGTCCGGCGCCAGGTCCGGCGTCCCTTCCGCGACGGCGGTACGCGGGTCCTGCGGGCGTGGAGCATCCCCTGCGCCAATGACCGCCTTGATCTCGTCCGCAACGGCGTCGGCGATCGGCCCCAGCACGACCTGAAGCTGGTCCGGGGCCGGCGCGATGACGCCGCGCGCGCCCAGCCGCTTCAGCGCCGCCTCGTCCACCGCCTCGCGCGACCGGATATGCAGCCGCAGGCGGGTGGTGCAGGCGGCGACGGAGGTCAGATTGCCCGCGCCGCCCAGGGCCGCGACGAAGCGCTCGGCCCGACTGCCCGCCACATCCGAGATCGGCGCAGCCGCCACGGGCTCGTCCTCCCGTCCGGGCGTCTTCAGGTTGAAGATCGAAATGGCGCCCCGGAACAGGCCGTAATAGAGGCCGCCGTAGACCAGTCCGATCGGCAGCAGCATCCAGGGTCGCGTCGCGCGGCCATAGTTCAGCACATAGTCGAACAGGCCCGCCGAGAAGGTGAAGCCCAGCCGCGATCCCAACAGGTCCATCGCCACCATCGACACCCCGGTCAGCACCGCGTGGATGGCGTAGAGGACCGGCGCCAGGAACATGAAGGTGAACTCGATCGGCTCGGTCACCCCGGTCAGGAAGGCGGTCAGCGCCAGGGAGAACAGCATGCCCCCGACCTCCTTTCGTCGGTCCGGGCGGGCGGCGTGGTACATGGCCAGGCAGGCGGCGGGCAGGCCGAACATCATGACGGGAAAGAAGCCGCTCATGAAGACGCCCGCGCTCGGGTCGCCAGCGAAGAAGCGGTTCAGGTCGCCGGTCGCCCCGTTGTAGTCGCCGACGATGAACCAGGCGACGTTGTTCAGGATGTGGTGCAGGCCGGTGACGATCAGCAGCCGGTTCAGGAAGCCGTAGACGAACAGGCCGATCTCGCCTGACCCGACCACGGCGCGGCTGAAGACGTCGATGGCGTGGTCGATGCCCGCGAACGTCAGCCCCACCGCGGCGGCCACGACCAGACCGGCCACGCCCGCGACGATGGGCACGAAGCGGCGACCGGCGAAGAAGCCCAGATAATCAGGCAATTTGAACGTCGAGAAACGGTTGTAGCAGGCCCCGGCGATCAGGCCTGCGACGATGCCGATGGGTACGCCCAGCCGCGACAAGGCCTGGTCCTTGAAGACCTTTGACGCCGCATCGACGGCGTCGCCGGTGAGACCCGCGACCGCTTCGGGCGGCACGCTCAGCAGGACCTTGGACGCCTCGACCGAGATCAGGAAGCAGACCACGCCCGCCAGCCCGGCGGCGCCGTTGTTGTCCTTGGCCAGGCCGACGGCCACGCCGACCGCGAACAGCAGGCCCAGGTTGGCGAAGATCGCCTGCCCCGCCGCCGAGATGAAGGCGATGTCCATGAGGTCCGGCTGGCCCAGACGCAGCAGCAGACCCGCGACCGGCAGGACGGCGATGGGCAGCATCAGGGCCCGGCCGAGCGGCTGCAGGCTGGACAGTCCGATCTTCATGCGACCGCTCCGACGACATGGGATTTGAGCAGGGCCGCCAGACGCTCGTCGGCCAGGGCGCGCACGGCCTCGGCGTTGTCCAGCGTCAGCGCCTGGGCTGCCAGTACGCGACAGTCGGCCAGGGTTATGGACCGCACCACGGCCTTGATCTCGGCCACCATCGACGGCGTGGCCGACAGCTCGGTGACGCCGAGCCCGATCAGGATGGGCGCGGCCAGAACATCGGAGGCCAGTCCGCCGCAGACGCCGATCCAGCGGGTGTCTGCGGCCCCCGCCGCGGTCTGCGCGATCAGGCGCAGGACCGCCGGGTGCAGGCTGTCGAGCTGGGCCGCCAGATGGGCGTTCTGGCGATCCATGGCCAAGGCGTACTGGGTCAGGTCATTGGTGCCGACCGAGACGAAGTCGATGTGGGGCGCCAGCAGGTCAGCGGTCATGGCCGCCGCCGGCGTCTCGATCATCACCCCCAGCAGCGGCGTCTGACCGCCGGTCTCGTTCGCGGCGATATCCAGCAGGGCGCGGACCTGACGCACCTCGGAGGCCGAAGCGATCATCGGCAGCATGACGGCGACCGTTCCGGCCGAGCCCACCCGGCAGACGGCGCGCAGCTGGGTCAGCAGCAGGTCGGGCCGGTGCAACCCCGCCCGGACGCCCCGCAGGCCCAGAGCCGGATTGTCCTCCTGCGGCATGGGCAGATAGGGCATGGGCTTGTCGCCCCCCGCATCGAGGGTGCGGATGACCAGAGGTCGTCCGTCCAAAGCGTCGGCGATGGCCTGATACTGGATCAGTTGCTCGTCTTCCGTCGGGGCGCTCTGGCGTTCGAGGAAGAGGAATTCGGTACGCAGCAGGCCGCAACCCTCGGCGCCCCCGGCCACGGCGGGTGCGGCCTCGGTCACGGCGCCCAGATTGGCGAAGACTTCGATACGGACGCCGTCGGCGGTGCGGCAGTCTTCGGAGGCCAGGGCTTGCGCCTCGGCCCGCCGGCGGTCGCGGGCGGCGGCCCCGCTCTGGGCGCGCGCCTGACGGGCGGCGGAGGGGTTGGCGACCAGTCGCCGGCCGTCGGCGTCCAGCACCACCAGGGCCCCGTCCTCGACCCGGTCCAGACCCGGTCCCACGGCGACCAGGGCGGGCACGCCCATGGCCGCGGCCAGGATGGCGACGTGCGAGGTCGGTCCGCCGCGGGCGGTGCACAGCCCCGCCACCTTGACCGCGTCCAGCGCGATCAGTTGAGACGGCAGCAGGTCGTCGGCCAAGATGACCGATCCGGTCCCCAGCACCACGGGCGCCGGCGCGGCCTCGCCCGACAGTTCGATCAGGACCTGACGCTCCAGATCCATCAGATCGTCGGCGCGCTCAGCCGTGCGGGCGTCGCCCAGCGAGCGGAACAGGGCCACCCCGCCCTGCGTCGCCTTGCGCCAGGCGAAACCGGCGCCGGCGCCCACGTCGATGGCCTCCTGCGCTGCGGCGATCAGGCCGGGGTCATCGAGGAAGGCCAGATGGGCCGCCAGAATGGCGCGACGATGCGCGCCGCCGCCGGCCACAGAAGCCTCGATGCGGCCACGCACCGCGCTCAGCGCCTGTTGCAGGGCGGCCTGCTCCAGTTCGACGCCGCGCCCCTGTTCCGGCGTTTCAATCTCGGCCTGACGCAGACGCACGGCGCGGCCGATCGCCAGACCCGGCGCCGCCATGACGCCCGAGAAGATCAGTTCGCCGTCCTCGCCCGCGGCCGGACCGGCTGGAGCCTCAGGCGTTTCGGCGGCGTGGGCGACGGGCGCGCTCTCGCCGCCCTCACCCAGACCGGACAGGATCAGGGTGGCGATCGCCTCCAGCGCCGCCTCGGCCTGCGGACCGCTGGCGCTCAGGATCAGGTCGTCGCCATCCTTGAGCCCCAGGGTCATCATGGCCGTCAGGCTGGCGGCGTCAGCGCTGCGGTCGCCCAGGATCAGCCGGACCCGGGCATCGAAACCCTTGGCGGCGGCGGCGATGCGCGAGGCCGGGCGGGCGTGCAGACCATGCGGCAGCGGCGCACGCACCGCTCGGGTCAGCGCCGCCTGTTCGTCGCCCGCCATCGCACCGAAGGCGGCCGCGGGACGCACCGCCATGATCGGCTCGCCCGCCACTACGAGACGGTTTAGGGGCAACAGGCGGACCTCGCCCTCATTAGCCAGCAGAACCGGCGAGATCAGGCTCTTCGCGCCTCCCACCACGACGTCCATGTCCAGCGACAGCAGGAGATCGCCGGTGCGCACCCGCGCGCCCTCCGCGACATGGGTGGTGAAGCCCGCGCCGTTCAGAGAGACCGTCTCCAGTCCCAGATGGATCAGGATTTCCGGCCCGTCGTCCGAACGCACGCTGACGGCGTGGCCGGTGCGGGCCAGGCTCGAGACTACGCCGTCGAAGGGCGCGCGGACCGTCAGGCCGGTCGGGTCGATGGCCAGTCCCTCGCCGACCATGCGCGCGGCGAAGGCGGCGTCCGGGACCTCGTCCAGTGAACAGACCCAGCCGTCGATCGGCGCGTGGACGATCAGTTCCGGCGTCATCATTCGTCCTCGGGCTTGGTCGGATCGGACAGGCGCACCCAGTCGACGCCCCACATCGGATCCAAGTCTTTCTGCGTGAAGCGCAGGCACAGGTCGTGCGCGCCCGAGCGAACGGGCAGGAGTCCGGAGAGCGTGGTGATCCCGTCGTTCCCGGCGGCCGAGGCCAGGGGAATGATCAGCGCGGGTTCGCTCTCGCAGCCGTCGATGCGGACCTCCAGCTCGCCCTCCGGCGTGCGCGGGGTCCCCAGGCGGATCTTGTCGCGGTCAGCGCCGATCTGGAAGTTGAAGGGAACCTGGCCGACGGCGGCCTCGAAGCGCACGACATGGCGGAGGTCCGCCGACTGATAGATCCAGCAGGGATTGAGGATGTCCATCAGCAGGGCCGCGCGCTCGCCCTCCAGCGGGGCGTCATCGATCAGCGACAGCGGCAGGGCCGCACTGCACAGCTTCATCTGATGGTCGTAGCGGCGCTGGCCGTCGGCGGGCGGAACGGCGGCGACCTCGGTCAGGCCGCTGGTCGCATAGTCGATGCCGAGCGTGCGATAGCGCACCAGCTGCGGATCCAGCCGCGTGCGGAAGTCGGCGAAGTCCAGCCGCTCATGCGCGGTCCAGGCCATTTCGGCCAGGGCCGATAGACGCGGGAAGGCCTGGTATTCGACCCGCTCGTCATCACGCATATGCTCGGTGAACAGGTTGGCCTGCACCCCGAGGACGCGGCGCGCCTGCTCCGGGGTCAGTTCGTCCGGTGTCGGATCAAAGGAATAGACGTCGCGCAGGGGCGAGGTGAAGCCGCGGCCCGGCGCCCCGTCGTCGGCGCTCTGGCGGTTGTCCAGATAGAGGACCGGCGCCGGAGACATCACCGTGTCATGGCCCAGGCGCGCCGCCTCGATGGCGCCCTCGACGCCGCGCCAGGACATGACGCTGGCGTTCGGATTGATGCCGCCCTCGAGGATTTCGTCCCAGCCGATCATGCGCCGGCCGCGGTCGTTGAGTCGCTTTTCCAGACGGGCGACGAACCAGCTCTGCAGCTTCTCCTCGTCCGTCAGCCCGAGTTCCCGCATCCGCTCCTGAACGCGGGCCGAGGCCTTCCACTGATCCTTGACCGCCTCGTCGCCGCCGATGTGGACGTACTCGCCGGGGAACAGATCGACGACCTCGTCCATCACGTTCTCGAGGAAGACCAGCGTCGGCTCCTCGACGTTGAACAGGGTCGGATAGACGCCCCAGTCAGCGGGCACGACCGGTACGGAGCCGCCGGGCACGTCGGTCACACCCAGCTCGGGATAGGCGGCGACCGCCGCGCTGGCATGGCCGGGCACGTCGATCTCGGGCACCACCACGATATTACGGGCCGCCGCATAGGCGACGATGTCGCGTACCTGATCCTGGGTGTAGACGCCGCCGTAGAGGCGCGGGCGGCCAGTGGCCGGGTCGATGTCCTTCTGCGCCGCCGCGCCCGCATGGACGCGCCAGCCGCCGACCTCGGTCAGCCTGGGATAGCGTCTGATCTCCAGCCGCCAGGCCTGGTCGTCGGTCAGGTGCCAGTGGAAGACGTTGAGCTTGTGCAACGCCATCCAGTCGATGAATTCCTTGATGAACTCCGGCGACTGATAGTGGCGGGCGGAATCCAGCATGACGCCGCGCCAGCCGAAGCGAGGGGCGTCCTGGATGGCGACGGCGGGAATGGCCACCGGCCCCTGCCCCGCCTCGGCGGTGGCCAGCTGCCACAGGCTGACCGCGCCATACAGGAGGCCGCCGAAGTCGCCGGCGGTGATCACCGCGCCCTGCGGGGTCACGTCCAGGCGATAGGCGTCAGCGGTCGATCCGGCGTCATGGCGGAAGACGACGGCGCCGGGCGCGGCCTCGCCTTCGCGCACCGTCAGGGTCAGGCCACGCGTGCGCTGCATGAGTTCCGCGAAATGCGCCGCCGCCCGGGCGGCCTCGGCGTCGCCACGCGGCGTCAGGATCGCCGTTCCCGCGGTGATCCGGAATGCGCCGGGTATCGCCGTCACGGACTGGGGCCTGGGAATGATCGAGCCCGTCGTCGTCTGCGCCAATGCCGGCGTCGCCGCCGCCAGAGTGCAGATCAGGGCGAACGCCGTCGCCGATCGCGCGATCAGGGTCATCGCAGTCTCGCAGCTGGAGAAAGGGCGCGCGGGACGTGGGACGCCCCGCGCCAGTCTGGCCTCAGGAGGAGACCTTGGCGACAGGCTTTTGCGAGGACGACGGATCATCGTCCTCGCAAAACCGGGTCCTAGAACTCGATCGCCAGGGTCGCCATCAGCTTGCGGCCCGTACGATAGACGCCGCGCGGCAGGTCCACCGTATTGGCGTAGGCGTAGTACTCGCTGTCGAGCAGGTTCTGGCCGGACACGGTCAGGCTGACGCGGTCATTGAAGGCATAGCCCGCCGTTGCGTCCAGGGTGTCGACGTCACGCACATACATGGCGTCGCCGCGGTCCAGGCCGGTGAAGTACCGCGACCGCCACGTGTAGGTCACACGGGCCGAGAAGGCGCCGTTCTCATAGAAGGGGCTGAGATTGACCTGGTGCTTGGAGTTGAACGGAAGATCCTGGCCATTGTCCGCCTCGCCGTCGACCAGGGTGTAGTTGGCCAGCAGGCCGAAGCCGTAGGCGTAGTTCTGCTGATAGGCGAGCGACAGCCCCTTCAGTTCGGCCGAGCCCGCATTGGTCGGACGGCTGATCTGGTAGGTGGTGACGGCGTTCTGGGCCTGGTTGAAGTGCTGCTCAGGCGCGGTTTTCTGCAGGATGTAGTTGGAGATGTCCTTGACGAAGACTTCACCCGACAGGATGGCGTTCTCGCCGAAATACCATTCGGCCGCGACGTTCAGGTTGGTCGACTCGTACGGATCCAGGTCCGGATTGCCGCCGCCGCCGTTCAGGATCTGGTCCGACAGCCAGAAGTAGTTGGACATGTCGGCGTAGTTCGGACGGGCGATGACCCTGGACGCCGTTGCACGGATGAGCAGATCGTCCGAGACGGTGAACACCAGGTTCAGGCTGGGCAGGAAGTCGTCGTACTCCTTGGTCGTCACGCTCCAGGCCCAGTCGGCGGCGGTCGTGCCGCAGCCGGTGGCCGTCTGGTTGACGCAGATGTAACCGCCACTGTCCGATTCCGTCCGGACGTAGCGCAGGCCGATGTTGCCCCGCACGAAGTCGTTTTCGAAGTTCGCCTGACCGTAGACGGCGTGGATCGTCTCCTGGACGTTCCAGTTCTGGGCCGTGAACTCGGCGTTGCCGAACACGGTCGGCGTCGGCGCGGCCTGCCACGGACGCAGGTAGCCGCCGGACTGGATGTAGTCCGCCAGGGCGCTGCCATCGATGCGGAAGCGGCCGGTCATCTGGCCGTTCACGCCGTCGAAGCCGTCCAGATAGTTGCCCGGCACCTGGCGCGGGTTGAACATCGCCGCGCTGTCCGGCGCGCCGAAGATCTGGACCGTCACGCCCGACATGCGCTGGTCGGTTTCGTGCTTGCGGTATTTGTAGCCGAACTGCAGCCGGTCGAAGAAGCCGTCGCGGTCCAGGCCGAAATCGACCTGGCCGTAGGTCTCCTTGTCAGTGGTCGGCTTGGAAACGATGTTGCCGCCCCAGCCGGCGTTGTAGCCGGTCGGGCCGACGGACGGATCGCCCGCGCCCCAGCCGCCGTCGAACGAGAATTTCGAGGCGTTGGACAGCACGTCGTTGTTGGCCGGATTGGTATAGGTCAGGACGCCCGGCGAACCCGGCGCGCCCCGGAAATCAACGCTGTAGTCGGCCCAGTTCAGGAACTCTCCGAACAGCTGGCGCTGGGTGCCGCCGTCGGCCTTGCTGTAGCCGATGTCGCCGGACAGATCCCAGCCCTCGCCCTGCCACTTGCCGTCCAGGTGATAGGAGTCCGTCGTCAGGGCGGCCTCGCGGTACTGGACGTCCAGCACGCTCAGCGCGTTCTTGAAGGCGGCGTATTTGATGACGCCGTCCTCGATCTGGATGTCGGTGAGGGCGCCCAGGCTGTTCCAGGTGTTGCCCTGGAAGGCGAACAGCGACTGGTTGGTGTTGTTGTAGGTCGCCTCGACGTGCAGCCAGTCGAAATTCAGGTCCAGCTGCTCGACCGGTCGCCATTGCAGGGCGACGGTATAGCTGTCGCGCTCACGGTCCTGCTCGAAGAAGTGGGTGCCGAACGAGTTCAGGCCGCGGGCGTTCGGATTGGCCAGCAGGGTCGAGGCGCAGGTCCCGGCGCAGTTGCCGTTGGTGATGGAGTTGGCGCCCGGGTTCTCCGGGTTGCCGCCGGCGTAGTAGTTGGCCGGGATGGTGCCGTAGGCTTCCAGACCGTCGCGGCGCAGGCCGTCCTTGGCGTGCTGATAGGAGACCAGGACGCCGAAGTTGCGGTCCTCGTTCCGCCAACCGGCCAGCAGCGAATACTGGGGATCCGCCTCTTCGGACCGGTCATTGTAGAGCCAGGTCGCGGCGCCCGAGAGGGTCAGGCCGTTGCCCAGGTCCAGCGGACGGCGGGTCAGGACGTCGACCGTGCCGCCGATGCTGCCTTCGTCGATGCGGGCTTCCGACGACTTGAAGACCTCGACCCGGCCGACGATCTGCGGCGCCAGCAAGGCATAGTTGAAAGTCCGTCCCGGCTGATCGAGGATGAACCAGTCCGCCGAAGCGACCGTCTGGCCGTTCAGCAGGGTGCGGTTCAGGGCCGGGTCGGTGCCCAGGATCGAAACCTTCTCACCCTGGCCGAAGGCGCGGTCGATGGTGACGCCCGGAATGATGGTGATGGCTTCCGCCACGTTCGAGCTGGGGAATTTGCCGACGTCTTCGGCGGTGACGACATCGATGATGGCGTCCGCGTTGCGTTTGGTCTGCAGCGATTGCTGCAGCGAGGCGCGAATACCGGTGACGATCACATCGTCGATGACGGCAGGTTCCCCCGCGTCCTGTGCGGCGGCGGCGCCGGCGACCAGCGCCAGAGCGCTTACGGTTCCGGCCAGCAAGGCATGACGAAGACTCATGACGCCTATTCTCCCCTGATTGGACCTACCCCCGCAGGTCCAGAAAAGCCCAATTTAAGACCAATATGGTCCATTCCCCGACCGCGAATGCTGAATTGCGCCGCCGTTGACACGAGACTTTCATCAAACAATCACGGCGCGCAAGACCAAAATGGTAATTGGGCCTATTCTTTTATTATATTGGTACTTGATTGGTCGCATGACTTGCGGTCAGATGGGCGTATCAAACGGGCTGTTTGAATTGGACGGGGCGTAATGTCGTTTCTCGAAGCCATAGGCCCGCTGGACGCCCAGCGTCCGGCGCCGCTGTACCAGCAGCTGCAGCACGCCGTGCGCGAGGCGATCGAGCGGCACACCCTGAAACCCGACGAAGCCCTGCCGCCCGAACGCGACCTCGCCTCGGGCCTGGCGGTGTCGCGCATCACCGTGCGCAAGGCGTTCGACGGCCTGGTCGCCGAGGGCCTGCTGACCCGCCGCCAGGGCGCCGGCACCTTCGTCGCCGCCCGGGTGGAGAAGAGCTTCTCCAAGCTGACGTCCTTCTCGGAAGACATGGCCGCGCGTGGCCGCAAGGCGACAAGTTCCTGGCTGAACCGCAGCGAAGGCGCCGTGACGCCCGAGGAATCGCTGACCCTGGGGCTCAGCCCCGGCACGCCGGTCTATCGCTTCAGCCGCATCCGCTACGCCGACGGCCTGCCGATGGCGCTTGAGTATTCGACCATCCCCGCGGCCTGCCTGCCCGGCCTCGATGCAGTCGGCGCCTCGCTGTACCGCGCCCTGGCCGACACCGGCTACCGCCCCAACCGCGCGCTTCAGCGCCTGCGGGCCGTCCTGTTCAACGACGAGCAGGCCGAACTGCTGGGCACGACCGCCGGGGCGGCCGGGCTGCTGATCGAGCGCCGCGCCTTCCACGCTGGTCAGGCGGTCGAGGTCACCCAGTCCTACTATCGCGGCGACGCCTATGACTTCGTCGCCGAACTGAACGACGGCCCCGCCTGATGCGCGCCGAAGGCACGAAGATGTTCGCCGAGGCCGCCGAGGCCCCGGCCGTGGTCGCCGCCCAGCTGCGTGACAACGCCGGAATCGTCGCCCGCGCCGCCGCCTATCTGCGCGCGCACCCGCCCACCGCCGCCCTGATCTGCGGCCGGGGCAGTTCGGACAACGCCGGGGTCTTCGCCCGCTATCTGATCGAGGCCGAGACCGGCGTCCTGACCAGTCCCACCCCTCTGGCTCTCAGCTCGGTCTACGGGCTCACGCCGCGCATTCCCGGCGGCGTCTGCTTCGCCGTCTCGCAGTCAGGCAAGAGCCCGGACCTGGTCGCCGCCGCCGCCGCCGCCAAGGCGGGCGGCGCCTTCGTCATCGCCCTGGTCAATGTTGAGGGCTCGCCCCTGTCGGACGTGGCCGACCTGACCGTTCCGCTGCGCGCGGGCCCGGAGCTGTCGGTGGCCGCGACCAAGAGCTTCATCGCCAGCCTCAGCGCCATCGCCCATCTGGTCGCGGAATGGAGCGGCGACGCCGACCTGTCCGCCGGACTGAAGGATCTGCCGCGACAGCTGGACGCCGCCTGGAAACAGGACTGGTCCGCCGCCCTGCCCGCCCTGACCGATGCGACCAGTCTCTATGTCGTCGGCCGCGGCGTCGGCTTCGGCGTGGCCCGCGAGGCGGCGCTGAAGCTGAAGGAGACCTGCGGCCTGCACGCCGAGGCGTTCAGCACCGCCGAGGTCCGTCACGGCCCGATGGCTCTGGTCAAGACCGGCTTCCCCGTCCTGCTGCTGCCCCAGTCGGACGCGACGCGCGACGACGCCGAGGATCTGGCCGCCGACTTCGCCCGGCGGGGCGCCCGGGTCTTCTTCGCCGGAGCCACGACCGCGCCCGGCGTCGTCGCCCTGCCCACCGTGCACAGCCATCCGTGGCTTGAGCCGATCCTGCTGATCCAGAGCTTCTATCGGCTGGCGGCGACGCTCTCGACGGCGCGCGGCTTCGATCCCGACCGACCGCCCTATCTCAACAAGGTGACCGAGACCGTTTGATGCCCATCCTGCTGTATAACGGGCGGATTCTGGCCGAGGACGCCTTTCACGAGGGCCTCGCCGTGGTCATTGACGGCGACCGCATCGCCGCCGTCGGACCGGAAGCCGCCGTGCGCGCCGCCTTCCCGGAGGCGACGGATCACGACCTGAACGGCGACCGGCTGGTTCCCGGCTACATCGACACCCAGGTCAACGGCGGCGGCGGCGTCCTGTTCAACGACGCCCCCACGGTCGGGACCATCGCCCGCATCGGCGCGGCCCACCGGCGCTTCGGCACCACCGGCTTCCTGCCGACCCTGATCAGCGACGACCTGTCGGTCATCGACCGGGCCATCGACGCGGTCGAACAGGCCATGGCCGAGGGCGTGCCCGGGGTGCTGGGCATCCACGTCGAGGGTCCGTTCCTGAACGTCGCCCGCAAGGGCATCCACGACCCCAACAAGTTCCGCACCCTGGACGCCGAGGCCGTACGCCTGCTGACCCGGATGAAGACGGGCCGGACCCTGATCACCCTGGCCCCGGAAATGACCTCGCCCGACATGATCGCGGCCCTAGTCGCGGGCGGCGCCGTGGTCGCCGCCGGCCATACGGACGCCGACCATGCGACGACCCGAACGGCGCTGGACGCCGGCGTGACCGGCTTCACCCACCTGTTCAACGCCATGTCGCCGCTGACCAGCCGCGAGCCCGGCGTGGTCGGGGCGGCGCTGGAGAACACTACCGCCTGGTGCGGGATCATCGTCGACGGCCACCACGTCGATCCGGTGGTGTTGAAGCTGGCGCTGCGCTGCCGTCCCGCCGACCGCTTCATGCTGGTCACCGACGCCATGCCCAGCGTCAATGCGGGCAGCGACCACTTCTACCTTCAGGGCCGCCGCATCTCGGTGAAGGACGGGGCCTGTCTGGACGAGCGCGGCGTGCTGGCGGGCTCCGACCTCGACATGGCCGCCGCTGTGCGCAACGCCCGCGACCTGCTGGACCTCGACCTGCCGACCGCCGTCATGATGGCCTCGGCCGCTCCGGCCGCCTTCCTGGGTCTGGAGCGCGAACGCGGCCGCATCGCGCCGGGGTTCGCCGCGGACCTTCTGATCCTCAACGAGGACCTGTCCGTTGCACAGAGCTGGATCGACGGCGCCCCGGTCCGTCACGTCTGACGCCGACGTCGGGCGACGCCCTTCGGTTCAACGCGCCAGCATTGTTCCGGAGATCGCATCGACCGAGGTCACCCCGGACAGGGCCATGGCGACGGTCATCTCGGCGGCCAGAAGCTCCAGGACGTGTGTCACGCCGGCTTCACCCCGCGCCGCCAGCGCATAGGCCCAGGCCCGTCCGATGAGGACGCCGTCGGCGCCGAGCGCGAGCATCCGCACGACATCCAGCCCGCTGCGCACGCCGCCGTCCGCCAGGACCGTGACCTTCCCCTGAACCGCCTCCGCGATCGCCGGCAGCGCGCGCGCGGACGACAGGGCGCCGTCCAGCTGGCGGCCGCCGTGGTTGGACACCACAAGGCCATCAGCGCCCAGGTCCACCGCCGCCCGGGCGTCCTCGGGGTCGAGCAGCCCCTTGATGATCAGGGGTCCCTTCCACTGATCCCGCACCCATTCCAGATCGCTCCAGGTCACGGAGGGATCGAAATTGTTCCGCATCCAGGCGAAGAAGTCCTCCAGGCCGGAGCCGTCGCCCAAGACCGGGGCCACATTTCCAAGGGCGTGCGGGCGTCCGTTGATCCCCACGTCCCACGCCCAGGCCGGCCGCTGCACCGCCTGCCAGATCCGCCTCACATCGCCCGCAAGCCCCGGCGCGCCGGCCAGGCCGGACCGAAGGTCGCGATAGCGCGATCCCGGCACCGGCATGTCGACCGTGAAGACCAGGGCGGGACATCCCGCCTCGGCCGCCCGCGTCAGAAGGTCCTTCATGAAGGCGCGGTCGCGGATCATGTAGAGCTGGAACCAGAACGGCGCCGGCGATCCTTTCGCCACCTCCCCGATCGGACAGGCCGAGACCGTCGACAGGGTGAAGGGCACGCCGAAGGCGGCCGCCGCCCGGGCCGCCTGAACCTCGCCGCGCCGGGCGTTCATCCCGGCCAGCCCGATCGGCGCCAGGGCGACCGGCAGGGCGCTCTTCTGGCCGAACAGGGTGGTCGACAGGTCGATGTTCGACACGTCGCGCAGCACGCGCTGGCGCAGTGCGATGTCCTGCAGGTCAGACACATTGCGGCGCAGGGTCGTCTCCGAATAGGAGCCGCCGTCGATGTACTCGAACAGGAAGCGCGGCAGTCGCCGCCGGGCGAGTTCGCGGTAGTCGCCGATGGATGCAGCCTTCATCGCCCGCGCCCTACTGGAAGTTCGCCAGGGCGCCGCCATCGACCAGCAAGGCCGCGCCGGACATGTAGGACGCCATGTCCGAGGCCAGGAAGGCGACGACGCCGGCGATGTCCTCAGGGCGGCCCAGCCGGCCCAGGGGGATGCGGCCTTCCATGTAACGGCGCTTGTCCGGATCGGCGAGATCGTCCTTGTTGATGTCGGTCGCGACCGTTCCCGGCAGGACGGAGTTGCACCGGATGCCATGCCGGCCCAGGGCGACGGCACAGGACTGCATCAGGCTGTGCACCCCGGCCTTGGTCGGCGTGTAGTGGGTCTGCATCTCGCCGCCCACCAAGGCGGAGATCGAGCTGATGGCGACGATGGAGCCGCCCCGGCCCTCGGCATCCCTGCCCTGCCTGACCATCTGGTTGGCCGCCGCCTGGACCATGAAATAGGCCCCGTGCAGGTTGACCTCCATCGTCCGGCGCAGGGTCTCGACCGGCATGTCGAGGAAGGCGTGAAACGGGCAGATGCCGGCGTTGGAGACGAAGACGTCCACCCGCCCGAACGCCTCGACCGCCGCCGCCACGAAGGCCGGCGCGCTCTCGGGCAGCGCCACGTCGCCGTCGACCGCGATCGCCCGCCGCCCCAGAGCCTCGACCGCCGAGAGCACGGCGGCGGCTTCTTCGGCGTCGTTGAAGGTGTTGATGGCGACGTCCGCACCCTGCCGCGCCGCTTCGATCGCGGTCGCCCGGCCGATCCCGCGCGAGGCGCCGGTGACCAGCACCACCTTGTTTTCAAGCAGCATACGGACTCCGGCGGGGTTCAGGGTTTGGGCGACCAGCCGAGATCAAGACTGATGGCGTTGGCGGCGTCCATGACCGTCACGGTCAGTTCGGCCATGCGGGCGTCGCTCATGTACTGGGCGGCGCTGGAGACGCTGATGGCGGCGATCACCTGGCCGTCCACGCCGCGCACGGGGGCGGCGACGCAGCGGATCTGGTCCTCGTTCTCCTCGAGGTCGAAGGCGTAGCCCTTGGCCGCATAGCCGCGCATCCGTTCCAGCCAGACGGCGCGGGCGGCGGAATCGAACGGCTGACCCTCCGGCGAATAGAAGTCCGTCCACTCCGCCTCGGTCTTGTCCAGGATCAAGGCCTTGCCCAGGCCCGTCGATGCGATCGGATGCCGCTCGCCCAGACGCGATCCGATGTTGATGCGCCGACGCCCGCCGACCTTGTCCAGGTAGAGGGCGTGGCGTCCGTCCAGCACGCCCAGATGCACGGTGTCCTCGGTGGCCGCCGACAGTTGCTCCAGCCATGGGCGGGCGATGCGCGGCAGATGCATCTGCTGGCTGGCCGCATGGCCGAGCTCCAGCAGCTTGGGTCCCAGGGTGTAGCCCTCGCGCGGGCGGAACGAGAGCAGGCGGCGATCCACCAGCGCCGACGCCAGGCGGTGGGTGGTGCTGCGCGTCAGCTGCAGGTGTTCCGACAGTTCGGCCAGCGACAGCGGGCCGTCGATCAGGGCGTCGATGACGTCCAGACCGCGCAGCAGCGTCTGGCTGCCGGAAGCCTTGGCGGCCTCCTCGGGCTCGCCTGTCTCGATTGACGCAGTTTGTCCCATCACGTAAGCACCTGTTTCAGAATGTAGCAAAACACGCAAGCAAAGCGGCGATTGAAAGCCAGTTTGACGTGGAGCACGGAGAAGCGCCAGTGCCATCCCGAAATATGGGAAACGATCGCCGGAACCGCACCGCGTGAGCCGGCTGTCCAGGATCAAGGCCGTGCGCGCCTTCGTGGTGCGGGGCGGCGGCGCCGACTATCACGACCAGTCGGACGGCCACTGGATCGATGACCACATCGCCACGCCGATGTCGAAATATCCCGAGTATCGGCAGAGCCGCCGCAGCTTCGGCATCAATGTGCTGGGCACCCTGGTGGTCGAGATCGAGGCCGAGAACGGCGTCGTCGGCTTCGCGGTGACGACCGGCGGCGAACCGGCCGCCTATATCGTCGAGAAGCATCTGGCCCGCTTCCTTGAAGGCCGCGATCCCTCCGACGTCGAGACCATCTGGGACCAGATGTATCTTTCGACCCAGTACTATGGCCGCAAGGGTCTGGTCGTGAACGCCATTTCCGGCGTCGATCTGGCGCTGTGGGACCTGCTGGGCCGCCTGCGTCAGGAGCCGGTGTTCGCCATGCTGGGCGGACCGGTGCGCGACGAACTGACCTTCTACGCCACCGGCGCCCGCCCTGACCTGGCCAAGCAGATGGGCTTCATCGGCGGCAAGATGCCCCTGCACCACGGCCCGGCCGAGGGCGACGAGGGGTTCGCGAAGAACATCGCCGAGCTGGCCGAGATGCGGTCGCGCTGCGGCGACGACTTCTGGCTGATGTTCGACTGCTGGATGGCGCTGGACCTGAACTATGCGACCCGCCTCGCCCACGCGGCGAAGGACCACGGGCTGAAGTGGATCGAAGAGGCGCTGAGCCCCGACGACTACTGGGGCTATCAGGCGCTGAAGAAGGCCGCCCCTCCCGGCATGCTGGTCACCACGGGCGAGCACGAGGCCACGCGCTGGGGCTTCCGCATGCTGCTGGAGATGGAGTGCTGCGACATCATCCAGCCGGACGTGGGCTGGTGCGGCGGCCTGACCGAGCTGATCAAGATCGCCGACATGGCCGACGCCCGGAAGGTGCTGACCATCCCCCACGGATCGTCCGTCTACAGCTACCATTTCGTGGTGACGCGCCATGACAGCCCGTTCGCCGAATTCCTGATGATGGCGCCCAAGGCCGACGAGGTCGTGCCGATGTTCCATCCGCAGCTGATCGGCGAGCCCGTGCCCGTGAACGGCAAGCTCAAGGTTCCCGACCTCCCGGGCTTCGGCGTTGAGCTGAACCGGGACATCGCCCTTCACCGCCCCTACCCCCGCCAGGCGTCCTGATGAAATTGTTGCGTTACGGCCCCAAAGGCCTTGAGAAACCTGGCCTTCTGGACGGTGAAGGCCGCATCCGCGACCTGTCCGGCCTCGTCCCCGACATCACGCCGGACCTGCTGCACGGCGAAGGTCTGGCGAGGCTGAAGGCCGTCGATCCTGAAAGCCTTCCGCTCGTCGAGGGCGAGCCCCGTCTGGGAACGCCGGTGAACGGCAGCCGGAAATTCATCGCCATCGGCCTGAATTTCGCCGACCACGCCGCCGAGTCCGGTCTGCCCGAACCGACCGAGCCGGTCGTGTTCATGAAGGCCATCACCTGCCTGACCGGTCCGAACGACGAGGTCATGATCCCGCGCGGCTCCGAGAAGACCGACTGGGAGGTCGAGCTGGGCATCGTCATCGGCAGGGCCGCTTCGTACGTCGAGCAGGCGCAGGCCCTGGATCACGTCGCCGGCTATGTGCTGATCAACGACGTCTCCGAGCGCGCCTTCCAGACGGAACGCGGCGGCACCTGGGACAAGGGCAAGGGCTGCGACACCTTCGGCCCCGTCGGCCCCTGGGTCGTCACCGCGGACGAGGTCGGCGATCCGCAGGACCTGGACATGTGGCTGGACCTGAACGGCAAGCGCATGCAGACCGGCAACACCCGCACCATGATCTTCGGCGTGGCCGAGATCGTGTCCTACGTCAGCCAGTTCATGACGCTGGAGCCCGGCGACCTGATCACCACCGGCACCCCTCCCGGCGTCGGCCTGGGCCAGAAGCCGGAGCCCTTCTACCTGAAGCCCGGCGACGTCATGACCCTGGGCATCGAGAAGCTTGGCCAGCAGCGACAAACCGTCGTCGCCTGGCGCGCCGCCACCGAAGAGGCCGCCTGAATGTCCGTGTTTGAAGGCCGCTTTTCCGGTCGCCGCGCCATCGTCACCGGCGGCGCCTCGGGCCTGGGCAAGGCCGCCGCCGCCCGCATCGTCGCCGAAGGCGGCCAGGTCTCGCTCTGGGACCTGAACGCCGAAACCCTGTCCGCCGCCGCCGACGAGATCGGCGCGGCCCATACGGTCGCCCTGGATGTCTCTGACCCCGACGCGGTGGCTGACGCCGCCCGTGCCGCCAAAGAGGCACTGGGCGGCCTCGACATCCTGATCGCCTCGGCCGGGATCACGGGCGCAACCGTGCCGGTGAAGGACTTCCCGATCGACAGCTGGCGGCGGGTCATCGACATCAATCTGAACGGCGTCTTCTACTGCTGCCGCGCGGTCGTGCCCTATCTGCTCGAGAACGGCTATGGACGGATCGTCAACGTGGCCTCCGTCGCGGGCAAGGAGGGCAACCCCAACGCCTCCGCCTATTCCGCTTCCAAGGCCGGGGTGATCGGCCTGACCAAGTCGCTGGGCAAGGAGTTGGCCACCTCGGGCGTGATCGTCAACAGTCTGACGCCCGCCACCTTCGAGAGCCCCATCCTGGCCCAGATGCCGCAAAGCCAGGTCGATTACATGCGCTCCAAGATCCCCATGGGGCGACTGGGCGAGGTCGATGAGAGCGCCGCCATGGTCTGTTTCATGGCGTCCGAGGAATGCAGCTTCACGACCGCCTCGACCTTCGACACCTCCGGCGGCCGGACGACCTACTAGGGGCATGCAGCAGGTGGGCCGGGACATCCGCATCGTCGATCCGCATGTCCACCTGTGGGACCTGTCGCGCGCACACTACGCCTGGCTTCAGGACGAGCCGCTGCCCCACAATCCGGCCGGCGACATGAGCCTGATCGCCCACCGCGACTACGGCCTGGCCGACTACCGTGCCGACACCGCCGGCTGGACAGTCGACAAGATCATCCATGTGGAATGCGGTCTGCCGCGCGGCGCGCAGCTGGCCGAGACGGACTGGCTGCAAACCCTCGCCGACGACAGCGGCTTCCCGCAGGGGATCGTCGCCGGCGCGGACCTGCTGGACCCCGATCTCGACGCCCTGCTGGAGGCGCACGCCGCCAGGCGCAATGTGCGCGGCGTCCGTCAGATCGTCTGCTGGCACGCTGATCCGGCCAAGACCTATACCGCCCGCGACCTGCTGCTGGACCCCGCGTGGGAGGCCGGCTTCGCCCGGTTGGCGCGGTACGGCCTGTCATTCGACCTTCAGCTCTATCCGTCGCAGATGGCCGCGGCGGCGGCGCTGGCCGACCGCCATCCGGACATTCCCCTCATCGTCAATCACGCCGGCCTGCCGACCGATCGCGACCCGGCGGGGATAGCGGCCTGGCGCGACGGCCTGCGCGGGCTCGCCGCCCGGCCGCAGGTCTCGATCAAGATCTCCGGCCTGGGCATCACCGACCGCGCCTGGACGACAGAGTCGATCCGGCCCGTGGCGCTGGAATGCATCGAGGCCTTCGGCGCCGGGCGCGCCATGTTCGCCAGCGACTTCCCGGTCGACAAGGTCCACGGCAGTTTCGACGCCGTATTCTCGGCCTTCGACGCCATCACCGCCGGCTTCAGCGACGACGAGCGGGAGCGGCTGTTCGCCGCCAACGCCGAGGCGACCTACCGCATCTGAAAAGCACACCAAGCCGCCGCGAAAGACGGGGCCGAGAGGGAGGATTTCATGGTCATCGAAACGGACGCGGCCCACACGCCGGGCGGGCTGGCCCGACCGGGGGGAAGCCTGCGCGGCCCCCTGTCCTTCGCCATCGCCTGCTTCCTGATCTGGGGGCTGGCCTACGGCCTGCTGGACGTCCTGAACAAGCATTTCCAGGAGACCCTGAGCATCAGCCAGGCCGACAGCTCCTGGCTGCAGATCGCCTATTTCGGCGCCTATCTGCTGATCAGCTTCCCGGCCGGAATGCTGCTGCACGCCCGAGGCTACAAGGTCGGCATCGTCTCGGGCCTGGTGGTGACCGCGTTCGGGGCGCTGCTGTTCATCCCGGCCGCGGCGGCCGGCGCCTTCCTGCCGTTCGTCGGATCGATGTTCGTCCTAGCCGCCGGCCTGTGCATCCTCGAGACCTCGGCCGACACCTACGTCAATGTGCTGGGAGACCCGGCCAAGGCGTCACAGCGGCTCAACCTGGCCCAGTCCTTCAACGCCCTGGGCGTTTTCTTCGGCCCGCTGATCGGCGGGGCGGTCTTCTTCAGCCCCAGCACCACGGCAGCCCTGGGCGGCGCGACCCGTTCGATCCAGACCGTGTATGGCCTGATCGCGGTGGCGGTGCTGGTCTTCGCCGTCGCCGTCTGGCGCGCCCGGTTGCCGGAGACGGGCCTGTCGGATCACGGCGACGCGGCCGCGGGCGACGCCCCTGCCCGCTCCCTAGCCCAACAGCCGCACTTCATCGCCGGCGTCGTCACCCAGGCCCTCTACATCGGCGCCCAGGTCGGCATCGGCGCCTATTTCATCAATCTGGTCACCCACACCTGGACGGGCCTGACGTCGCAGCAGGGCGCCTTCATGCTGTCGCTGGCCGCCATCGGCTATCTGGTCGGGCGGTTCGCCGCGACGGCGCTGCTGCTGCGGGTCAAACCACGCACCCTTCTGACCACCTACGGCCTGGTCAATGTGGCGCTGACCCTGGTGGTCGCGGCCGGGATCGAGCGGATCTCGCCCATCGCCCTGATCGCGGTCTTCTTCTTCATGTCGACCATGTTCGCGACCATCTTCGCCCTGGGCACGACCGGACTGGGAAGCGGGACCAAGAAGGCCTCGTCGCTGATGGTCATGGCGATCGGGGGCGGCGTGCTGCTGCCCTGGCCTATGGGACGGATCGCCGACCTCTACGGCGCCAACGTCGCCTTCCTGCTGCCCGCGGCCTGTTTCGCCGTGGTGGCCTGGTACGGCTGGAAGGGCGCAGGACTGGGACGAACGGCGACCGCCGCCTGACCCTTGCCGCCGGCCTTCGGGGTTCGCGTCAGCGAACCTCGAAGGTGGTGTGCAGTTCGGCCCGGGAATCCCCGCCGATCCAGACGTCGAAGGCGCCGGGGTCCATCACCCAGCCGCGTTCCGCCGCGCTCCAGTAGCGGAGCTCGGCTTCGCCCAGGGTGAAGGTCACGGTGCGGCTTTCACCGGGAGCCAGGGTGACGCGCTGGAAGCTCTTCAGCTCGCGAACGGGGCGCGTCGCCCGGCCCGCCTGCTGATGGATGTAGAGCTGGACGGTCTCGTCGCCTGTGCGGTCGCCGGTGTTGGTAACGACTGCCGAAACGGTGATGCGTTCGTCCCGTGCCACGACAGGCCGATCGATGGCGATGTCGGAGAAGCAGAACGTCGTATAGCTGAGCCCATAGCCGAACGGGTACAGCGGCGTGGACGCCTCATCCCAGTATCGGGTGGCGACGCCCGCGGGCTCCTTGGTCGCGTTGTGCGCGTAGTAGAGCGGGATCTGACCCGCTTCGCGCGGCCAGGTCACAGGCAGCTTGCCGCCGGGGTTCACGTCCCCGAACAGGACGTTGGCAACCGCCGCGCCGCCTTCGGACCCGGGATGCCATGCCTCCAGGATCGCGGGGACCTTGGCCTGGGCGTCGCGGATATCGAGCGGCCGACCGTTCATCATCACCATGACCACGGGCTTGCCCAGGGCGGCGACGGCGTCGATCAACGCCTGCTGGCGTCCCGGCAGGGACAGGGACACGCGCGAGGCCTGCTCGCCGCTCATGTAGAAGTCCTCGCCGACCACCAGCACGATCAAATCCGACCGACCGGCCAGTTCAACCGCCCGCGCGAACTCCTCGTCGGCCTGGGATTCGGTCCAGCGTCGCGGCTGCGGCCTCAGGGCGGCGAACATCGACGCCGTCCCGCGCCGCAGCTGGACGCCAGGCGCGGTTTCGACCTCCGCGGCGCCCCCCAATTCGGCCTTCACGCCCTCATAGAGGGTCACGGTCTCGTCCGGTTTGTCGGCGAAAGACCAAGGACCGACGGTGTCGATGGGCGAGTCCGCCATCGGCCCGATCACGGCCACGCGCCGGTGCGCGCCGCGCTCGAGCGGCAGCAGGCCGCCGGTGTTCTGCAGCAGCACCATCGACCGTTCCGCCGCCACCCGCGCCAGATCGCGATGCGCGGGCGCCGACAGCACGCTCTCCGTCAGCGCGGGGTCGGTATAGGGCTGTTCGAACAGGCCCATCCGGAACTTGGCGACCAGCACCCGGCGCACGGCGCGATCAATGATCGCCTCCTCGAGCCGCCCCTGCCGGACCGCATCGACCAGCTGGCCGAAGGCGCCGGTCCCCAGCGACATCTCCATGTCGTTTCCGGCCCTGACCGACCGCACCGCGGCGTCCATCGGGTCCAGGGAGAAGTCCTGCGGGATCAGGCTGCGCACGGCGTTGGCGTCCGAGACCACGAAGCCCTCGAACCCCAGTTCGCCGCGCAACAGGTCGTTCAACAGCCAGTCGTTGGCCACCGCCGGAACGTCGTTCAGCTCCATATAGGCGCTCATGACATTGCCCGCGCCCGCCTCGATGGCGGCGACGAAGGGCGGCAGATAGACGTTGTACAGCTGGTTGTCGGACAGGTTGACGCTATCGTAGTCCCGCCCGCCTTCGGACGCGCCGTAGCCGATGAAATGCTTGGGGCCGGCGATGACCCGGCCGGACGCTCCGATGGTCTCGCCCTGGAAGCCCCGAACCTGAGCGCGCGCCAGAACGGAGCCGAGGTAGGGGTCTTCGCCTGGGCCTTCGACAATACGGCCCCAGCGCGGGTCGCGCGTGATGTCCAGCATAGGGGCGAAGGTCCAGTGGATGCCCGTCGCGCGCGCCTCGGCGGCGGCGACCGCCTGCGACTGCTCGACCAGATCGGGGTCCCAGGTCGCGGCCATGCCCAGCGGCACCGGGAAGATGGTCCGGAAGCCGTGCACGACATCGTAGCCGAACAGCAGCGGGATCCCGAGCCGGGTCTCCTCCACCGCCATGTGCTGCAGACGGTTGATGACGACGGGATCGCGCACGAACAACAGGGACCCCAGCCCGCCCGCCCGCACCCGCGCCTCGACCGGCGCGGCGCTGCCCAGCACGAACTGCTGGCTGATCTGGCCGACCTTCTCTTCCAGCGTCATGCGCGCGATCAGGGCGTCGGCCCGCGCCTCGGGGGACGCCAGGGGGACAGCGGCCTCGGACGCGGACGCCGGGACGGCCGAGGGCTGCGGCCCGGTCTGGGCCAGGACGCCGGTCCCGCTCCAGCTCACGATCGCGGCGCCGAGAAGAAGACGTTGGAGAAGTCGCGACCGCATCAGACACACACCAAAAAAAAAATGGGCCGACGCGGAGGCTGATCCACGTCGGCCAGTCAAGTCGTCGCGGCCCGGGAGACCGCTCCGGCTCAGGATCAGAACGTCTTACGAATGCCCACCGAGATCATCCGCCCCAGGGTCGCACCGTTCGCCGTGCCGCCGGCCGCATTGTAGTACGGCGGCGTTTCGTCGAGCAGGTTGTCGAGATTGACGGTCAGCGTCGTGTCGCTCAGGACCCCGCCGAACGACAGGTCATAGGCGGCGAACAGATTGACCGTGGTGAAGCTGTCGATCTCGGTCTGGCCGACGATGCCCTGCACATCCGCCGCAGCGTTGTGATTGACCGTCAGTTCTACGGCGAACGCATCGATCGACACACCCGCGGATCCGACCAGGGAATAGGGGCTGGATCCGTTGTTGAACTCGTCGGTCACCGGACCGCCGGCGATGGGGCGGCTGTCGCGGGTCAGGTTATAGGTCCCGGCCAGGCCGACGTGCCAGGCCCCGAAATCAGCGGGGCGGAAATACTGCAGATTGAAGTCGATGCCGTCGACATCGAGCGTGCCCAGATTGGTGCGGCGCGCGTCGATCAGGACGGCCGGCGTCAGGAAGCCGGTGTACAGGGCCGCGATGCTGGGCGCCCCCTCGACCCGCATTCCGGAAGTGGCCGCAAGCGCCTGGGCCTGGGTCGGATTGCGGATGAAGTAGGAGGCATAGGCGGGGTTGGCGAAGAAGGGCGCGCCGCTCAGGAACGGCGCCAGGCCGATCGCATCGGTGAAGGCGACGTTGAAATAGGTCACGCTGGCGCTAAAGCCGTCCAGCGCGCCCTCGGGCTTCCAGTCGAAGCCCAGCGACCAGGTGTCGGCCTCTTCCGGCTTCAGGTTGGGGTTGCCCCCCGCCAGAAGGATGGTGGGGCGGAACAGGTCGGTGAAGGGACTGCCGGCCGGAAGGAACGGACTGACGCTCAGGACCTGGGCGCGCGTATCGACCGCCTGGCCCATGTCCGCCAGGCTCGGCGCGTGGAACGAGGTCCCCCAGTTGCCGCGCACGGTCAGCGACGGAATGGGGCGGTAGTTGAACCCGATCTTGGGATTGGTCGTGTCGCCGACGTCGCTATAGGAATCGTAGCGCACCGAAGCGGACAGATCGAACGATCCCAGCGAGACGCTGTCGAACACCGGAACCAGCACTTCGCCGAAGACCGATTTGACGTCCCGCTTGGCGGAGGCCTCGCCCAGAACCAGAGCGGACGGCGGACCGGCTCCCTGCTCGGCGTCGATCGTCTCCTCGTGATACTCGGCGCCCAGGGCCACTTTCACGTCGCCGGCGGGCAGGCTCCACAGCACGCCGTCGGCGACGGCGCGGACTTCGCGGATTTCTTGGACCGAGTGCCCATAGCTCTGGAAGTTAATGATCCCGTCCAGCACCGCCCGGTTGGTGGCGCCGACATTGTAGGGATTGAGCGCGGTCGCGGTCGTCGTTCCCGCCAGCGCCGCGGCTTCCGCGGCGGTGTTGATCTGCCAGGTCCGCACCAAGTTGGTGCTCCGGCCCCAGTTCAGTGAACCGCGCAGGCGCCAGTCGTCGGTCAGCTGATAGGTCAGCGAGGGCGTCAAGCCGGCGGAGGTGAAGCGGCTGGTGTTCTCGGGCGCATCGACGCCCCAGGCCGCCGAATAGTTGAAGGCGACCGAGTGACCGAGCTCGCCCGCGACGGACTGGAAATAGGGGTTCGCCGCCGTGATTGTGCCGCTGCCCCGGATGCCGGTGCCTTCGGTGGCCGACATGCCCCGACGGGTGGTCTCGCGCTGGGCGTAATAACCGGTCGCTTCGAACACCAGACGGTCGCTCAGGTTATGAGTGACCGCGGCGAACAGGCTGTGACGCTCTTCTTCCGGATAGAAGTCGATGACATCGGCTTCGTCGCACAGGTTCGTCCCCGGCGTCCGGCTCGGCAGGGTGTAGTTCACGCCCGGCAGGAGCGGAGAGAAGGGATTGGGGGTCGTGATCGTGCCCGGCGAACAGGCGTTCGACCGCAGATCCGAGCCGCCCCGGCTGCGCAGGTCCTGGGTGAAATAGTCCCGATCGGCGCCGATGATGTTGCTGTGCCGGGCGTAGGCGTAGGAGATGATGGCCGAACCGCCGGTCCAGTCGTGGCCCGCCGTCAGGTTCAGGTCGGACTGGTCGTAGCCGTCGGCGACGCCGTAGCGGCCGGTCAGCTCGACGCCGTCGAAGCGCTTGCGGGTGATGAAGTTGACCACGCCGCCGATGGCGTCGGAGCCATAGATGGACGACCCGCCGTCAGGGATGACCTCGACGCGTTCGATCATGCTCGGCGGGATGATGCTCGGGTCCGGCGATGTCTGCAGGACCCCGGCGCCGACCAGGCGGTTCCCGTTCAGCAGGACCAGCGTCGTCGAGCCGCCCGAGGCGCCAAGGTTACGGATGTTGGGCCGGTTGATCGGCAGGGCGATCGTGCCGCCGGGCTGGGGCGCGCCGTTGAACGAGTTCGAAATCTGCGGAATCCGCGCCAGCAGATCGTTGGAAGACGCCACGCCGGTCCGGGTGATGTCCTCGCGATCGACGCTGACCACATTGGTGCCCGTCGGCGCGACGCCGCGCAGCAGAGTGCCGGTCACCACGACATCATCGATCGCGACCGGCTCGTCCTCGGGCGCGCTCGACGGAGCGGGCGCGACCTGCGCCACCGCGGCTCCGGCCGCACTGACGCCGAGAACGACGAGAGCGGTCGTCGCCAGCAGTCTCATGGTCAAGGTCGCATTTCGCATATGTCATCCCCCCAGGCCTCGTGGACCTGTCCGCCTCGGCGGTTGTTTCCGGACATCGGCGCGACCGAGAAACGGGGGCCGACTAATCACTCCCAGCGACAGTTGAACCTGTCGTCCCAGATTGTGAGCGGAGGTTCCGTTATTTCAAAAGTGTCGTCAACAATTATTTGAGCGATTGCATAACCAAACCGCGCGGGGCTAGCTATCCCGTGTCGTCGTCCGCACACGGACGCTCCGAAGGGCGAGATGATCGCCGCCGTCGCCGCCCAGGAGGTCTGTCCCATGTCGTCCCCGATCACCCGTCTCGGACTCATGTTGGCCGCCTGCCTGGCCCTCGCCCTCCCCGCCCGGGCCCAGTCGCCCGCGTTCGACGTCTGGCCGGGCGCGGCCCCGGGATCGGAACATGCGACTCAGGTCGAGGTGGTCAGCCCCTTCCCCACCGGCGCCTTCCAGGTGGTGCGCAACGTCACCCGGCCGACCTTGCAGGTCTTCCAACCCGCGCCCGGGACCGCGACCGGCGCCGCCGTCATCGTCGCGCCGGGCGGCGGCTTCCGCTTTTTGACCATGCAGGCCGAGGGCGTGGACGTCGCCCGGGCGCTGACCGCTCACGGCGTCACGGTCTTCGTGCTGAAGTACCGGACCATCGAGACGCCGGTCGACGACCGCCAGCTCTGGCGCGAGTTCTTCGTCTTCATGGCCCAGGCGAGCGCGCGCGGCGGCGAGTTGAACCTGGACGACGCCGCTGCACCCGGCGTCGAGGACGGCCTCCAGGCCCTGGCCCTGGTGCGCAGCCGCGCGGCGGACTGGGGCGTCGATCCGGCCAAGGTCGGCATGATCGGCTTCTCGGCCGGAGCGAGAGTGACCGCCGGCGCCCTGCTGGCCCCGGACGCGGCCGCCCGTCCCGCCTTCGCCGGCCTGATCTACGGCGCCGCGTTCAACGACGCGCCCGTGCCCACGGACCTGCCTCCGGTGTTCCTGGCCGTCGCCGGTGACGACAAACTGGCCGCCCCGACGGTCCTGCGCTTCTACCAAGCCGCCTCGCGCGGGACCCGGCAGCCCGAACTGCACGTCTACGCCAAGGGCGGGCACGGCTTCGGCATGAACCATCAGGGAACCAGCAGCGACTTCTGGATCGACGACCTGCTCAACTGGCTGACGGTCCAGGACCTCGCCAGGCCCTGACGGGACTCAGCGGGCCGCCAGGTCGGCCAGCGCGGTCTTCAACACCTTGCCCAGGGCGTTGCGCGGCAGGTCGTCCAGACGAATGACGGCGGACAGGCGCTGGACCGGCCCGAGCCGCTCATTGGCCCAGGCCCGGACGGCCTCGACGTCGATATCCGACGCGCCGACCACGAACCCCACCGGGGTTTCACCCCATTTTTCGTCCGGCACGCCCACGACGGCGGACTCGGTCACCGCCGGATGCTGATCCAGCTGCTTCTCAAGATCGACCGGGTAGATGTTGAATCCGCCCGAGATAATCATGTCCTTCTTGCGCCCGACGATCTCCAGGAAGCCGTCTTCGTCGAACCGCCCCAGATCGCCGGTGCGGATGAAGGCCCGGCCGTCCGCGGCCTCCCAGCGCCCGGCCGCGGTCGCCTCGGGACGATTGTGATAGCCGGCCATCATCATCTGCTCGGAGTAGCTGACGATCTCGCCGACCTCCCCGACCGCCAGTTCGAGGCCGACGTCGTCGATGATCCGCATGTCGGCGCCCGGTGCGGGCATGCCGACGGTGTGGAGCTTGTGCGGGAACAGATGGGCGGGCAGCAGGCAGACGCCGCCGCCCTCGGTCATGCCGAACAGCTCCAGAAGTCCGCCGGGCCAGCGCCGCAGCACCTCGGACTTCAGCTCGACCGAGAACGGCGCGCTGGTGCATAGCTTCAGCAGGAACGCCGACAGGTCCGCGCCGTCGAACAGGGGGCTCGCCATCAGCCGCTGGTACTGCACCGGAACCAGCATGGTGTGGGTCGCCGCGTGCTGTTCGGCCAGGCGCAGAAATTCGCCCACGTCGAACTTACGCATCAGGACGACCGTGCCGCCCGACAGCAGGGCCGGCAGCAGGGTGACCAGCGTCGTGTTCGAGTACATCGGCGTCGTCAGCAGGGTGACGGCCTGGGAACCGAACAGGCCGGCCAAGGCGCCCATCTGCCGCTCGCGCATGGCGTGGGAATGGATGATGCCCTTGGGGACCCCCGTGGTGCCCGATGAATAGATCAGGTTGAACGCCGCGCCCGGCGCGATCTCGACGGCGGTCGGCGCCGCGCCGGACGGCGCCAGCCAGGCCGGCCAGGCCCCTTCGTCCTCGCCCTCGCCGTCGAGGATGACGACCAGGGGACCGCCTTCGGATGTCTCGATCCGGCCGAACTGGGCGCTGTCAGCGAACACCAGCGCGGGCCGGGCGTCGCCCAGCATGGCGGCCAGCACTTCGGCCGTGACGCCGGTCGCCAGCGGAACGGGCGTCATCCCGGCCCGCACGGCGCCGAGGAAGGCGACGGCGTAGGCCAGTCCCGGCTCACCCAGCAGGGCGACGCGATCCCCGACCGACAGCCCGTCCCGTTGCAGCGCGGCGGCGGTCCGGTCCATCAACTGATCCAAGACGGCGTAGCTCAGGACCGTCCCGCCTTGGATCAGCGCTGCACGGTCGCCCGCTTCCCTGGCGTGATGGGTGATGGCCCCGGAAAGGGACGATGGTGCTGACATGTCCGGCGCGTCTCAGTTCGGCGTGAAGGTGAAGGTCGTGGCCCCGGAGCCCACCGCATAGACCGCGTGGCCGTCCTGGACCCGCAGGTAGCGCGCGCCGCGGGGCTGGCGAGCCAGGCGCTCGCCGCCGTTGGGCAGCCAGATCTCCGCCCGGGTCGCTCCGGGGACGACCACGTCGAGCACGGCCTGGGTCCCGTCACGGCGCCAAGTCGACCGGATCTGTCCACGCGGCGCGTCGATCGCGGCGGCGGCGTGATCCAGCCCCGACGGCAAGGCCGGACGAATGACCAGATCGGCATAGCCGGGCGACGCGGGCCGGATGCCGGCGAGCCCCTCGTAGAACCAGTCGCTGATCGACGCGAAATAGTGGTGGTTCCAGGATCGGGAGGTCAGTCCCCACCCCTCCAGCATCGAGTTGATGTCGTTCTCCAGCCAGAAGCCCCAGCTGGGCTGGGTCGTGCGCGTGGCCGTCCGGTAGACGGTGTCCGCATGGCCGTGGTCGGTCAGCAGGGTCATGGCGTAGCGCAGCGGGTAGACGCCCATGGTCAGGGTCAGGTCGTTCGCTTCCAGATCGGCGGCCACCGCATCGGCGACGGCCTGCGCCTCACCGTCCGGAACCAGGCCGAACGCCAGCGGCAGGATGTTCTGGGTCTGGCTGAACGACGGCGTCGGACCGTTCGCGACCGGCGGCGTCAGATAGCGCCGGGCCGCCGCATTCCAGTATTTCCGATTGTAGGCCTCGTGAACGCGCCCAGCGAGCTCGCCGTACCGCGCCGCGTCCTCCGCCTTGCCCAGCGCCGCCGCGTTGCGCGCCAGCATCGACACCATGTGGAAATAATAGGCCGAGGAGGTCGCATCGACCGGACCGAAGGGCCCCTTCCCGGCATAGTCGCCCAAGCCTCGGGCATAGGTGAAGTCGGGCGCGGTGATGAGCGTGCCGGTGTAGTCGACCAGCCGCTTCTGGGCCTCGTACATCGCCGCCAGGATGGTCTCGTCGCCGTAGTGGCGCACCAGCTCGTCCGGGATCACGAACATCGCCGCGTCCCAGGCGGGCGTCGGTCCCCAGATGAAGGACCAGCCCGGCGTCTGCTCGAAGCCGTAGAATGAGGTCGAGGGCACGATCTCGGGCAGCTCCCCGCTGGACGCCTGGGCGTCGCGGAAGTCGGCCAGCCATTTGGTCCAGACCCGCGCCATCCCGAAATTCACGCCGGCGGCGGCCGACGACGCCTGGGCGTCTCCGGTCCAGCCGTTCTTCTCCAGGCTGGGCGTGTCGGTCATCAGCCCGTGCATGTTGTTCAGCAGGGCGTTCTGCGACGCCTGCTGGATTCGGTTCAGCAAGGAATCGCCGCTCTCGAAGGCGCCGATCCGGGGCACGTCGGAATGGATGATCTCGGCGACTACGAAGTCGTCGGCCGGCGGCGTGTCCAGGCCCTCGACCTGGATATAGCGGAACCCGGCATAGCTGAAACGCGGAGCCCAACGTTCCGTCCCGGCACCGGAGAAGGTGTAGCGCAGCGTCTGCAGCTGGGCGTCGATCAGGCCGCTGGCCACCAGAGCGGTTCCGTCCTCGGCCTTCTTCTCGGTCAGGACCAGGCTGACCGTCCGTCCGTTCGCTCCCGACATCGTCAGGCGGGGCCGCCCGGTCAGGATGCGTCCGAAATCGAACACCCAGACGCCCGGACGGACCTCGGTGCGTGCGACCGGGCGCAGGTCCTCGATCGGACGGATCGGCTCGGCCGCGGCGGCGACGAGGGCGCCGCGCGGGCCTGCCGCTTCCATCGCCGGCGTCCAGTCGTTCGCAGCGAACGCGGCGGTCCTCCAGCCCCGCGGCTCCAGCCGGGCGTCATAGCGTTCGCCGGCGTAGATGGAGTCGTGGCGGGTCGGCCCGTCGGCGGTCTTCCAGTTCCGGTCGGAGGCGATCACCTGACGGCGTCCGTCGGAGAAGGTGATCTCCAGCTGCGCGCGCAGGGCCGGTTCGGCATGCCATGCCGCCTGATGGAAATACCATTCATTGGGCTCGGTGACGCCGTACCAGCCCCGCCCCAGTTCGGCCGCCAGCACGTTCCGCCCTCGCGCCAGCAGCGGCGCGACATCATAAGTCTGATACAGGACCCGATGATCGTAGTCGGTCCACCCCGGCGCCATCGGCAGTTCCGATAGCGGCGTGCCGTTCATCGTCATGTCGGCCCAGCCGCCGACGGCGACGTACAGCCGGGCGGAAGCGATCTCACCCGCCTCCAGATCGAAGTCCCGCCGCAGCAGGGGCGCCGGACTGGACAGGGGCAGCACGATGTCCTTGGTCGGCACCCCCGAGGGCAGCATCAGGCCGTCCGCGCCGACGCTCCCGCCGCTCAGGGGATTCTCGCCCCGCCCGAACCGGGTCTCGAAGGCCGGGCCGTCGGAGGCCGACGCCGGCGCGATCGAAAGGCCGTGGATCACGGCCGCATCGGCGGCTGGGGCCAGGAAGCCGACCGTGCCCCGCGTCTGGCTGGCGTCGCGGAGCGCGTCGACCTGACGTCCGTCCAGGCGGGTGACGATCCGGTCGCCCACGGCCTCGATGGTCAGGACATGGCGTCCCTGGCGCAGCGCCGCGGCCGAAACGTCCAAAGGTACAGTCTTCAGGACGGTCTGATTGACCATCGAGCGGCTGCCGCCCGGATAATCGCGGACCTGGGCGATCAGGACGGCGGCGCCGCCCTCGTCCTCGGAGATGCGCCAGGCGTAGGCCTCGCCATAGGTCTTGCCGACCGGGCTGGCCCGGAAGAGCACATCGAACATGCGCCCCCGAAGCGTGAAGTCGATGGTGATGACCGCGTCGGACCAGCCGGTCGGGGCTGAGGCGTTGCGCTGGATCCAGCGCCCCTGCCAATCGCCCGGCTGGAGCAGCCCGGCCTCCCAGGACGCCGGCGTGCTCCAGGGCGTGGCGCGGCCACGTTCATCCCACAGGCGGACCTGCCACACGCGCCGTTCCCGGGACGCCGCCACGGGGCCATCATAGGTCGCGGCGGCGGCGGTCGGCGACGCTGTCCGCCCGCTGTCCCACAGCAGCCGTCCCTCGCCCAGGTCGAGTTCGGACGCCGCGACGCGCACCTGCCAGGCGGTCTGCCCGCGAACCGGCGGCCGCCATGACAACCGGGGCCGGGGCGTATCCACGCCGATCGGATCGACGGCCCCGTTGGTTCTCAAGGCGACGGGCCGGTCCGTCGGTTCCCCCTCGGCGCGAACGGCGCCGACCGACAACAGAAGGCAGGCCAGGGCCGCCATGACCAGCTTGAGCATCGACATGGCGCAATTCTCCCTCGCCGCCGCGACGGGCGGTTGCTGACGACGGTCTGGCCGCCCCTTCGGTCGGCTGCGGCTTACTGGGTCGGCGGGGTCGCCGGGATGGCGGCCAGCGCGGCGTCCAGCTCGGCCAGGGCCGCGTCGTCCAGATTGGCCTGCGGGAACTCAGCCAGCTGGCGCGGCGTCAGGCCGGCGATCATCTCGCTGATGCTGGCGGTTTCTTCGGGCGTCATCGGCGGCTGGCCGGCGGCGATCCGGCGCCGTTCGAAGAAGGCGCCGACCACCACCCGCGCCTGGGGGTCGGCGGTCAGGTCGGCCATGGTCATGTCGATCGAGAATTTCGGCTTGGCCGGCGCTTCGGCGGCGGGCGCCGGAGCGGTCTGGGCCAGGGCCGGCGCGGCTCCGGCGAGGGACAGGGCGGCGACGAAGGCGATGCGGCGGATCATGGGAGTGTTCCTGTTCTGGATCATGTGAGCGTCCGGACTATCGGACAAGAACCTGTGTCAGCGCCTCGATATGCGCCTCGATGACGTCCGGGTCGGACGGGTCGATATTCCACACGCGGCGAACCTCGGGCGCCAGGGTGTAGAAGGTCTGGGCGGCGCCGACGAAGATGTAGACCAGCGCCGGCGTGGAAACGTTCGGCAGTATGCCTTCCCGTTTGCACATTTCGATGAACCGGGCCGAGACCTTGCTGATGTCGGCGATGAAGCTGTCGGTGGCCCAGTGCAGGCGCTCGCTGTCGCGCATGCTCTCCTGCATCATCAGCCGGGCGTGTTCGGGATGCTTGGCCGAGTAGACGACGACGGCGCGGATCACCGCCTTGGCGTAGGCCCGGAAATCGGCGTGGACAGGATCGTCCGGCCGCGGCAGCGCCAACTCCTTGGCCTGCCGTTCGAACAGGAAGGCGACCGCGGCTCGCCAGAGGGCGTCCTTGCTGGAGAAGTGGTATTTGATCAGGGCGTTGTGCGCGCCGGCCAAGGCCGCGATCTCTCGCGTCGAGGCGCCGTCGAAGCCCTTTTCGGAGAAGACCTCCAGCGCCGCCTGAAGCAGACTCGCCTGGGTCGCTTCTCTTTGCTGGACTCTGAGGTTCACCCGCGTTTCCAAGACAACTCGCCCGAAATCCTTCGTTTCCTGAGTGCCGTCCTTGCCGGCGAAGCGTTCGACTCTGTGTTCGAAATCCGCGCCGCCGAAGGTCACTCGACATTCGTTATGCATCTGCATAGCGTGATGCGCAAGTGATCTGGCTTCAGGGGCGGAACTGTACTCCGTCGGCCGATCCGGGAGAAATCTCAGATGGATCAGACACGTCGACCGCAGAGCGTGCGCGCCGCATGGACCGCCGCCTGCCTGGGCCTGACGCTGGCGGCCGGCTCGGCCTGCGCCCAGACGCCGCCGTCCACGACGCCGGGGACCCCGGTCACCGCCCGGATCCCGCAAGGGGCGCTGGTCGGGGTGGACGAAGGCGACGTCCGGTCGTTCAAGGGCATTCCCTACGCCGCCCCGCCGGTCGGCGACCTGCGCTGGCGGGCGCCCCGGCCCGCGGTCGCCTGGACGGGCGTGCGCGACGCCTCGGCCTTCGGCGCCGACTGCATCCAGCCCCGCCCCGGCTGGGACGACACCCAGTCGAAGCAGCCGACCAGCGAGGACTGCCTGACCCTGAACGTCTGGGCGCCGGAGACACGGACGGCGGAGCCCCTCCCCGTCATCGTCTGGATCCACGGCGGCGGCTTCATCATGGGCTCCGGCAGCCAACCGCTCTTCGACGGCGCCCGGCTGGCTTCGCGCGGCGTCGTGGTGGTGACCTTCAACTACCGGCTCGGCCGTTTCGGCTTCTTCGCCCATCCCGCCCTGACGGCGGAAGCGGGCGACGCGCCGACGGCCAACTACGGCCTGATGGACCAGGTCGCGGCGCTGCGCTGGGTGCACGACAACATCAACGCCCTGGGCGGCGACCCCGAGCGGGTCACCATCATGGGCCAGTCGGCCGGCGGCGGCTCGGTCCTGCAGTTGATGACCATGGCCGAGGCCCGGGGTCTGTTCCGGGGGGCCGTCGTCCAGTCCGGCGGCGGTCGCGACCACCTGCCGCCCCTCACGGCGCCGGCCGGCCAGCGATCGGGCGAAAGCGTCGGCGAGGCCTTCGCCGCCTCGGTCAATCTCAGGAACGCCACGGCGGCTGACCTCCGGGCCCTTCCGGCCGAGCGGGTGCGCGGGCGGTTGGACCTGTTGAACCCTGAGCGGAACACGTTCACCGGCCCGATCATCGACGGGCGGCTGGTCACCACCCAGACCCTCGACGCCTTCACGCGCGGGGAGCAAGCTCCCGTACCCCTGATCATCGGCGCCACCGATTTCGAGCTCGGCTCGATCCCGTCCTTCCTGCGCGGAATGGTCGCCGACCGCACGCTGGAGGACGTAGAGGTCTCCAAGCCGGACCTGATGACCATCTACGGAACCTCCGACACCCTCAACCGGGCCATGCCGTCCGAACTCACCTTCGTCGAACCGGCCCGGCGGCTGGCCGCACTCGACGCCGCCGCGGGCCATCCGGTCTGGCTTTACAGCTTCGGCTATGTCGCCGAGAGCAAGCGACGCGAATGGTCGGGAGCGCCGCACGCCTCGGACCTCGGCTACGGCTTCGACACCCTGGGCCGGCTCAAGGGCGACTATTCCGAGGCCGACCAGCGCATCGCCACGGCCATGGCCGACTACTGGGCGGCGTTCGCGCGGGATGGTCGGCCGGACGCCGCGGGCCAGCCCGAATGGCCCCGGTACAACCCGGACAGCGACCGGGCTCTGCTGGTCGGCGAGACCGGCGTCTCCATCGGCCCGTCGCCCGAGGCCGCCCGCCTCGATGCCCTGGGCCGGTTGCGCGACGCCGCCCGGGCTGTCTCCCCCTAGCTCAAGGGCCTTTATTTCCGGGGCGTCAGCACGATCTTCAGAGCCCCCGCGCCGGACGCCGTGACGCGGACGACCTGTGCGGTCCGATCATGCTCCCAGACGGCGTCCGCGCCGGAAAGAGCGGCGTCCACGCCCTCAGGGAAGCGCCAGGCCGGCACAAAGATTTCCGTCGGGGCGCCGACCGCGGGATCGGCCTCGACGGTCACCGTGAAGCGGCGCGCATCGGCCTCGAAGGCCATGGCCGTGATCACGCCCTGCGCGCTCCGGGCATAGGGTCGCGAGAAGCCGGCCAGCCCGCGGGCGCCCGACGCCGGATCGTCCTCGGCGGTCGCCTGGTCGACGGAATAGATCGACAGATCCTCCTGGTTCCACCCGTCCCCGACCCGCAGGTCGTTGCGGTTGGTCGCCGTATAGTTCCACTGGGTTGAGGACAGCAGAAGCGTGTCGAGAATGTCGTACATCAGCCCCAGCGCGGTCGCATGGGCGCTCCAGACCTCGTCGCCGCGCTCGCCCGACGCCCAGCGGTCGAAAGCCTCGCCATGGTTGAGGTCGTAGGGAATGCCGAATTCGCCGACCAGGGTCGGTGCGCCCCCTTCCCTCATCGTCAGCCCCATCGCCCGGATATAGCTCAGCTGGAACGCATAGCGCTGGCGGCGGGAGTCCAGATCGGACTGCGGGTCGAACAGTTTCGAGCCCAGGATCTCGACGTCATACCAATGGCTGGCGTTCACCGTCCGGGCCGGCATAGGGCTGGGGAAGGTCTTTCCCTGCAGCATCAGATAGGGGCACATCTCGCCGAACAGCAGCCAGTCCGGGCGGACGTCGCGGATCGCCGCGGCCACCCTGCCGAAGAACGGCCGCATGAAGTCTCGCTCGTGATCCAGCTTCTCGCCGTCCCGGACACGGAAAAAGTCCTCGTCCACGACCACCGCGGCGTCGCCGTGAAGCGCCCACGCCCCGGCCGTCTCGAAGGGGTCGGGTCCGTCGTCCAGCCAGATCGATGCGCGGTCGGGGTTGACCACCGTCTCGCCGACCTCGGCCATCTCGAATCCCTGACGGCGCTCGAGCACCGGCAGGCGAACGGCCTGTCCCCGGGCGGCCTTCAGGCTGTCCAGCGGCGTCCACGACGGTCCCGGCCACAGCGGCGTGGCGTTGTCCGCATCCGGTCCGGTCCGGCGCTGCGACACCTTCTGCCCGACCCAGCCCTGACCGGGCTCGTTCAGGCTGTCGAAGCCGATCACATTGTTCAGGGACTTCACCCGGTCCGCGACCGCCCGCATCGCGCCCAGATAGGCGCCCTGAAGGAAGTCCTGCACATTGACGCCGCCGACCTTCCAGTCGGGTGTCAGGGTCGCCCCGGCGAAGAAGGCGGTCCACATGATCCCGTTGACCGGCATCTGGTAGTTTCGCGGCCAGCTCATCATCGGATAGCGATCTTCCTGCCGCGCATCCGGAGAGGCGTAGTCGTAGCGCTGCTGCATCACGTGGACGGCGTCGGCGGCGTCGAACGCCGCCAGGTTCAGCCCGACCGCCTCGAACACCCATCCGGGCGCGCCGTCGCCGCCGCTCATCCGGCTCCAGACGTCCTGGTGGAAGTCGATGAACACCGCCAGCCCATGCTCGCCGGCCTTGGCGCAGACCGCCGCGAGATAGTCGAGATAGGCTTCGTCATACTGGCCGTGTCCCGCATGCTCGACCGCTTCCCAGCAGGTCAGCAGCCGCAGGACGTTGAAACCCCAGCCCCGGATGCGGCCCAGATGCTCGTCCGCCTCCTCCAGCGGGAAGGGCCGCCCAATGAAGCTGACGCTGCGGTGATCGGCGAAATCGCGTGGCGGAACGGGACCGGCGTGGGACAACGGGATCTTGCTGTCTCCCCCCAGATTGACGCCCCTCAGAATGGCGTGCCGCCCCTGCGTATCGACGAACCGGGGGCCGTCGATGTCAAACATCAGTTGCTGCATTCGCCCTATCGACCTCACACGAAACTCGTTATACAGTTGGACAATAAGAATAGGTCTGGGCCCAGTCCAGCCTGAAAAACATGGGGGCGGAGAACGTGGCTAAGGACCAGGCGGCCGTGTCCGGACGCATATCGCCGCTGCGCAAGCTGGCGATCGGCGTGGGCGATTTCGGGTGCAATCTGTATTGGCAGACGACCCAGCTCTATCTGCTGTTCTTCTACACCGACGTGGTCGGCCTCCCGGCCAGCACCGCCGGCCTGATCTATATGGCGGCCCTGATCTGGGACGCGGCCATGGACCCGATCGTCGGCCTGATCGCCGACCGCACCCGCAGCCGCTGGGGCCGTTATCGCCCCTATCTGGTGATCGGCGGGCCGCTGCTGGCCCCGGCCTTCGTGGTCCTGTTCGTCGGCCCGGGCAGCCATGTCGCGGGGGCGGTCGCCTTCGCCCTGATCAGCCAGCTGCTGTTCCGCACCCTCTACGCCCTGGTCGCCATTCCCTACGCCTCCCTGTTCGCCCGGGTGACCAGCGACAGCGCCCAGCGTGGCGACCTGGCCGGATTCCGCATGGTCTTCGGCGCCCTGGCCGCTATCCTCGTCGCGGCCCTGACCCTGCCCTTCGCCTCGGCCCTCGGCGGCGAGGCCGGAGGGCGCCAGGGCTGGATCATCATCGGCGTCGCCTACGGCGTGATCGCCACCGGCTGTCTGATGTTGACGGCCTGGGGCAGCCGGGGACTGGATACGCCCAATGCGCCGGCGGAACCGCGTCGTCCCCCGGCCGCCGTCTGGCGCAGCCTGGCGTCGAACCGCGCCCTGCACCTGCTGCTGGGCGCCATCGTGATCACTTCATTCTCGACCACGATGTTCTCCAAGAACCTGCTGTATTATTTCAAGTATGTCGTCGGCAATGCCGACATGGGCAGCCTCGGCCTGGGCGCCATCGCCCTGACTGTGGTGGTCACGACGCCGCTCTGGGCCATCGCGCTGCGCGTGATCGGCAAGCGCAACACCTGGCTGGTCGGCGCCGTGCCCAGCGTGCTGGGGCTGACGCTGTGGCATTTCGCCGACGGCCAGACCCTGGGCGTCCTGTTCGCCGCCCTGGTGCTTCAGGGCGTGGGCATAGCCGCCGGGGTCGTCTGCTTCTGGTCCATGCTGCCGGACACGGTCGAGTACGGCGAATGGCGCAGCGGCGTGCGCACTGAATCCCTCGTCTTCGGCCTGACCGTGCTGGGTCAGAAGGTGGCCCTCGGCCTCGGCGCCGGCGCGCTCGGCATAGCCCTGACCCAGTTCGGCTATGTCCCCAATGTCGCCCAGTCCCCGCAGACCCTGGCCGACATCAAGGGGCTGATGTTCTGGGCGCCGCTGGCGGGAACGCTCGCCGCCGCCGCCCTGATCTGTTTCTACCCGATCAACCGGCGGACCCACGCCGCGATGGTCGAGGAGATCGCGGCTCGGACCGGAGCCGCGGACGCCGCCCCCTCCCCGCCCCAAGCCAGCTGAGTGACCGCATGATCCTTCGATCCAGCCTCGCCGCCGCCGTCGCTTTCGGAGCACTTGCCGCCGCGTCCTCCGCCCACGCCCAGTCGGCCGATCCCGCCTGCGACGGCCTGACCGCGCTGCGTCTGGCCAATACCCGGATCGACGCCGCCGTCGCGGTGAAGTCCGGCGACCGCCAGCCGATCGAGGCCTTCGGCCTGCCGTCGCTGACCGCCAGCGCCGCCTACTGCCGGGTCTCGGTGACCCTGACCCCGGTCCCCGGCTCGGAGATCCACTCCGAGATCTGGCTGCCGGCGCCGGCCGCCTGGAACGGCAAGTTCGCGGCCATGGGCAACGCCGGCTTCGGCGGCGCCCTGGGACCGCCCCGGTTGTCCATGCGGCCCGCCCTGAGCCGCGGCTACGCCGTCGCCGGGACTGACATGGGTCACACCGAGGCCGGCGCCGACGGCAAGAACGCCAGTTGGGCGCTGAACCAGCCCGAGCGGATCATCGACTTCGGGCACCGCGCGAACCACGTCACGGCGGTCGCCGCCAAGGCGCTCGTCGAAGCCTATTACGGCCGGCGGCCCGACCGCTCCTACTTCCAGGGCTGCTCCGACGGCGGTCGCGAGGCGCTGATGGCGGCGCAGCGCTATCCCGACGATTTCGACGGAATCGTCGCCGGCGCCCCGGCCAATGCCTGGACCCACCTGATGACGTCCTTCGCCTGGTCCTGGAAGGTCGCGCACCAGTCCGCGGACAGCATGCTGAAGGCGCCCAACCTGGCGCGCATCCAGGCCGCCGCCCTGGCCGCCTGCGACGATCTGGACGGCGTCAGGGACGGGGTCATCGAGGATCCGCGCATCTGCCGCTTCGATCCGGCGACGATCCGCTGCGATGTCGATGCGACTGACGGCTGCCTGACCGCGCCCCAGCTCGACGCGCTCAAGGCGCTCTACGCCGGCCCCCGGCGCGGCGTGACGGGCGCCTCCCTGTTCCCCGGCTTCTCGCCCGGCGGAGAGGCGGTCCGCAACGGCTGGGACCTGTGGATCACCGACGCGGCGGCGCAGCAGCCGGACTTCGCCCGCTCCTTCTTCGCCAACTTCGTCTTCAATGACGCGGACTGGCGGCTGGACCAGTTCGACTTCGACAAGGACTTCGACCGGGCCCAAGCCGCGATGGCGGGCATCCTCGATTCCGACAATCCCGACATGTCCGCCTTCAGGGCGTCGGGCGGCAAGCTGCTGATGTACCACGGCTGGAGCGATGCGGCCCTGCCGGCCGAGGGCACGATCCGCTATTTCGAGGCCGTGCGCGGCGCCATGGGCGCCGAGGCGGTGGACGACTTCGCCCGCCTGTTCATGGTGCCCGCCATGGGTCACTGCTTCGGCGGCCCCGGTCCCAACACCTTCGACATGCTGGGCGAACTGGACGCCTGGGTAGAGGGCGCCCCGGCGCCGGAGCGGATCGTGGCCAGCAAATACGCCAACGACCTGGCCCAGTTGCTGAACATGCCGGCCGGTCAGCCGCAGAGCACCCGTCCGCTCTGCGCCTATCCCAAGGTGGCGCGCTGGAAGGGCGAAGGCGCGACGACCGACGAGGCCAATTTCGAATGCGTCGTCCAGACGCCGCGCGCGAACGACTGAGCGCGACCATGGACAGCCACGTTCAAGGCCCGACCGAGCCGGCGCTGCTGACCCACACCATCGGCGCGGCGCTGGCGCAGGCGGCGCGGCTCTGGGGCGAGCGCGAGGCGGTCGTCTTCCCCGCGCACGGCGTCCGCCTGACCTGGGCGGAGCTGCATCGCCGGGCCGGCGATTTCGCGTCCGGTCTGCTGGCCCACGGCCTTCTGCCCGGGGACCGGATCGGGATCTGGTCGTTGAACCGGGTCGAATGGATCATCACCCAGTTCGCCGCGGCCCGCGCCGGCCTGATCCTGACCACGGTCAACCCGGCCTACCGTCTCGACGAGCTGGAGTTCGCGCTCAACAAGGTCGGCTGCAGGGCGCTGATCCTGTCGCCGCCGTTCAAGACCAGCGACTATCCGGCGCTGATCCGCGCCCTGGCGCCGGAACTGGATCAGGCGGTCGTCGGCGACCTGACCGCGGCCCGCCTGCCCCATCTGAAACTGGTCATCCAGATGGAGGCCCCGACCCTGGCCGGGGCGGCCGGTTTCGCCGCGGTCGAAGCCGCCGGCCGGACCGCGGGCCCGGACGCCCTGCATGCGGTCGAAACCGGCCTGTCCTGCGACGACGCGATCAACATCCAATTCACCAGCGGCACGACCGGACGGCCCAAGGGCGTCACCCTGAGCCACCGCAACATCCTGAACAACGGCTACATGGCCGGGATGACCATGGCCGTCACGCCGGATGATCGCATCTGCATTCCCGTGCCTCTGTACCACTGCTTCGGCATGGTGCTCGGGGTCATGGTCGGCGTGGCGCACGGCTCCGCCATGGTCTTCCCCGGCGAGGGCTTCGATCCCCTGGTCACGCTTCAGGCCGCCGCGGCCGAGCGCTGCACGGCGCTCTACGGCGTACCGACCATGTTCATCGCCGAACTGGAGCACCCGCGCTTCGCCGAGTTCGACCTGTCGTCGCTGCGCACCGGCATCATGGCCGGATCGCCCTGCCCCATCGAGATCATGCGCAAGGTGATCGACCGCATGCACATGCGCGACATCACCATCGGCTACGGCATGACCGAGACCAGCCCGCTCAGCTTCCAGAGCGCGCTGGACGATCCGCTGGAGCAGCGGGTCTCGACGGTCGGCCGCATCCACCCCCACGTCGAATGCAAGATCATCAACGCCGACGGGGCCGTCGTGCCTACCGGCGTTCCGGGCGAGCTCTGCACCCGGGGCTATTCCGTGATGATCGGCTACTGGGACGAGCCCGAACAGACGGCCGACGCCAAGGACGCTGAAGGCTGGATGCACAGCGGCGATCTCGCGACCTTCGACGACGCCGGCTACTGCCGGATCGTCGGGCGGCTGAAGGACATGATCATCCGGGGCGGAGAGAACCTCTACCCGCGCGAGATCGAGGAATATCTCTATCGCCACCCGAAGATTCAGGACGTGCAGGTCTTCGGCGTTCCGGACGAACGCTATGGCGAACAGGTCTGCGCCTGGGTGGTGCTGACCGAAGGCGAGACCATGGACGAGGCCGAACTGCTGGCCTTCTGCCACGGCGAAATCGCGCACCAGAAGCTGCCGCGCCACGTCCGCTTCGTTCGCGAATTCCCGCTCACCGTCACCGGCAAGATTCAGAAATTCGTCATGCGGGACATGATGATGCGCGAACTCGGCATCCAGAACTGACCGCGCCTCGCCGCCGCAGGTTGGCCGGCTGACCCGCCGGCCCTGGATGTCCGGCGCGCATCAGGCAATCATTGACCGCGCGCCTGACCGGCGGATCGCCGGACATAGGTGTCAAGGAACCGGAGATAGGCTTCCTGGGCCGCGATCCGATTGTCGCGCTTGCGGAACCCATGCCCCTCATCCGGGAAGACGATGTACTCGACCGGCACATTGTTGGCGCGGACGGCGGCGACCATTTCATCGCTTTCGACCTGAAGCACGCGCGGGTCGTTGGCCCCCTGCACGACCAGCAGGGGCCGCACGATCCTCTCCGCATGGAAGAGGGGCGAAATGCGACGATGGCGCTCGGCGTCGGTCGCCGGATCGCCCATCTCATCGAACAGGGACGCGCGTTGCGCCCCCCACCAGGCGGGGACCGATTCCAGCGTCCGCACCCAGTTGGTGACGCCGAAGATGTCGATGCCCGCTTCGAAGGCCTCGGGGTGGAAGGCCAGGGCCGCGACGGTCAGATAGCCGCCATAGGAGCCGCCCATGACCGCGACCTGGTCGTCGGCGATCCAGTCTTGAGCGCGCAGCCAGTCGCCCCCGGCGACGATGTCGCGCAGGTCCGCCTCGCCGTGACGCCGGTCGTCCATGTGCAGGAAGGTCTTGCCGTAGCCTGAGCTGCCCCGATTGTTGGCGGCCAGCACGGCGTAGCCGTGGTTCACCAGGTGCTGGACCATGGCGGAATAGCCGCGACGGCTCTGCCCGCCCGGCCCCCCGTGCACCAGCACGACCGCCGGAGCGGGGTTCGCGGCGGAGGCGCCGTGCGGGCGGTACAGGACGGCGGGGATCATCACGCCTCCCTCCCCGCGGTACCGGACGACCGTGGCCTCGACTAGGTCGTCTTCCCGCATCGCCGGGTTCAGGGCGGTCGTCAGCCGACGGGCCTGACCCGTGGTCAGATCGGCGACGAAGATGTCGTTGGGCGAGGTGTCGGACGCGACGGTGAAGGCCATGCGCCGCTCATCATCGCTGAACCGCACCGTGCCGACGTCGCCCTCCGGAACGCCGGCCAGCGCCACGGCCCGTCCAGTGGTCGTGTCCAGCACGGTCAGCTCGGTTCGCGCGTCGACGTTGAAGGCCGAGATCCGATAACGGCCTGACGGCGAATAGCTCAACGCCGTGAGATCCCAATCACCCTTCAGGTCGTCGGTCGTCTCGCCGCTCGCGAGATCATGGCGATAGCCCCGACCGAACTCCCCGACGGCGTCGCTGCCGAACAGCAGGGCCCGGGAATCCGGGGTGAAGTCGAACACCCTATACTTCACCGATCCGGTGTGCGGCGTGATCAGCCGCGGCTCTCCACCGACCCGCAGATCGACAAGATAGAGATTGCCGTCGCCGCTGCCGAGTTGCTCCTCCAGCACAACCCAACGCCCGTCCGCGGAGATGGCCCCCAGCGTCATGCCCGGGTTCTCGAACAGCAGCCGGCTCTCATAGGTGGCGGGATCGATCGCGACGATGTCGAACACCTTCGGATCGCGGGCGTTGGAGGCGACCCAGATCTCCGACCGGTCGCCCTTCCACCCGATCAGATTGGCCTTCACGGCGTCGCCGGGCGTCAGGTCCCGCAACGTACCGTCCCGCTCGCGCACATAGACGTGGCTGCGCTCGTTGCCGCCGCCGTCCGCGGCGACCAGGATCCGGTCGTCGTTCGGGAAGTAGCTTTCCGCATAGGTCGCATTGGTGGTCGAGGCGGTCAGGGGCACGGCCGTCCCGCCGGCCACGGGCAGGGCGTAGGCGTTGAAGACGCCCGAGGCGTCGCTGGACACCAGCACCGACGCGCCGTCCGGCGAGAAGGCCAGCCCGGCCCCGCTGGCCAGGCCGAAGCTGGTGGTCTGGAAGAATTCCGCGGCGCTGTAGGTCCGGGTCATGCTCCGGGTCTGCTGGGTCGATCGGTCCTGCTGGGCGTGGGCGGTCAGCGGCGCGGCCGCCGCCATCAGGGCGATCGCCGAAACGAAGCCGGCGCGGGTCAGCTTGAAGGTGTGTGACATGCTCGAGGGTTCCAGGCGTTCGAAAGGACAGGGAGCTATGAAGGGGCGCGCTACGCCGGCCGGCGGGCGCTGAACGTGAGGTCCTGAAGCCGGTCCTTAAGAAGCGGCTCCAGGGTCAGGACGATGCCGATCAGGAGGGCGGCGACGGCGGCCAGGAGGTGCAGTATCTCCCGCGACAGCCCCGCCAGGCCGCCGCCGGCGAGATATCCAGGCGCCAGCATGACCGGAACCCAGACCAGGGCCGACGCGACATTGGCGACCTGGAACCGGAGGCGCGTCATGCGGGTGATGCCGGCGACAAGCGGAACGAAGGCCTGGATCGGGCCCATGAACCGGCCGGCGAAGATGGCGACGACGCCGTAGCGGCTGAAGTACAGCCGGGCCCGGGCGATCGACCGGCGATGGCGGCGCAGGACCGGCGCACGAACGAACGACCATCCGGCCCGCCGTCCGAGGCCGTACGACGCCGCCTCGCCCAGGACCGCGCCCGCCACGCACCAGGCCAGAACGGCCCAGAGCGGAAGAACCCCGGTCGCCACCAATCCTCCGGCCATCAGCATCAGGACCGTGGCCGGCACGAAGGCGCCCACGACCGCGAGGGATTCGCCGAAGGTCAGCATCCCCAGCAAGGGACCGGCCCAGATGGCGTTTCGCGCGATGAAGGCGGCGGTGTCCTGAGTGAAGCCTTCCATCAGTTCCGCTCCCGGTGCCGGGCGGAGGCCAGGCCCAGCAGGGTCAGGCCCAGACCGATCCAGAACAGCAGGGCCAGCGCCCAACGACCGACCGCGGGCGGATCGACCACCATCGCCGGACCGGCGCTTTCGACCTGTTCGCGCCACATCCCGACGCCGCCGGTCAGGGCCGTGTCCAGGCCCAGTGCGCCTTCGCCGAGCACTTCCGTGACGGCCGAGACCAGGCGGTCCGGTCCCATGTCGGCGCCGATGAAGAACACCAGCGCCAGGACCACGAACCAACGCACCGGATAGCGAAGGCCGACCACCAGCACCGATCCCGCCAGATAGGCCACCAGCGCCGCGCCGAAGGGCACGAGATAGAACCAGATCCCCCCCACGCCCCACCCGACAGCCAGTCCGCCCGAGACCGCCGCCAGGACGCTGAACCACGCCACCACCAGACCGGTCAGGCCCAGGACCCAGACGGCGCCCGCCGCGCCCCGGATCAGCACGTGCTTCTGTCGCTCGACCGGCAGGGTCCAGAAATCGCTGCGGTCGAACAGGCGCTGCGTCGACCACAGCCTGAGCGGCAGGACAAAGGCGGTAAGCGGAACCAGCATCATCAGCTCATGCGGGTAGTCCACGGCGTCGCCCTGAAGGATGACGAAGCTGAGCCCCATGAAGGTCACGAGCCCCAGCACCACGGCCAGCGCGATGAACTCGGGGCGCAGCGCGCGCCCGATGAACCGCACCTGGGCGCGCAGGACGGCGCTCACATCGGGGGTTGCTGCAATACGGGCCTCGGTCATGCCGGATCTTTTCCACGCATCAGGGTGACGACGGCGTCATGGAGATTGAGCGGAGCCACGTTGCGAACCTGTCCGCCGGACGCGGCGATGCGCGCCACGATGTCGGCCTCCTCGCCCTGGACGGTCCACTGGATGTCCCGACCGAACCGCCCCTTGTGGAGCACGTCCGCCAGATCCGGCGGCCCGGCCCAGCCGTCCGGCCCTCCCGCGGAATAGACCTTCAAGGTCCGGTGCAACGTCTCGCGTGAGCCCTGGAACATCAGGCGGCCCGCCGCCAGGACGCCGACATGATCGGTCAGGCCGTCGATCTCGTGAATCTGGTGCGACGAGACCAGGACCGTACAGCCAGTGTCGGCCAGGTGATCGGACACCAGGCCCAGGAAGGCGTCCTTCGCCACCGGATCCAGTCCATCGATGGGCTCGTCGAGCACCAGCAGGGCCGGCCGATGGGCCAGCGCCGCCGCGAGCTGCACACGCCGGGCCTGCCCCTTGGACAGTTGACCCAGCTTCCGGCCGCGATCGATCTCAAGCCGCCGGCACAGGGCGTCCAGATAGCCGGCGTCCCAGGCCGGATAGTAGGCGGAGCGCTGCTCCAGCCACAGGCCCGCGCTCATCCAGCCGGGTCCGGTGTCGAAGCGATCCGGGACATAGCCCAGCTGCGCGCGCACGGCCGGACCCTGGCGTCGGGGGTCCAGCCCTCCGACGCGGATCTCGCCGCTGTCGGCGCGTTCCAGGTTCAGGAGGATCCGCAACAGGGTCGTCTTGCCGGCCCCGTTCGCCCCCGCAAGCATGTAGACCGCGCCCGCCGGCGCCGTCAGAGCGACATCCGTGAGCGTGGTTTCGCGCCGGTAGGTCTTCGAGAGCCGTCGCGTCGTGATGGACAGGCCGCCCCGCGTTTCGGGCGCAGCCCCGTCGAGATCGGGCGTCGGGATCAGGTCTGGGATTGTCATTCTGATGAAGTCCTCGTCGGGGCGGCGCCCGCGGCGGCGTCCCGGATCGCGTCGATGAATTCGTCCACCCCCAGGCCGTGACGGTGCGCTTCGATCAGGGCTCGCTGCGCGACCTCGGCCAGAAGGGCGCGGCGGTCGTCCTCAAGCGGCCGGGCCGAACCGACGAACGTCCCCTGCCCCCGCTGGACGTAGACCAGGCCGTCCCGCTCCATCTCGCGATAGGCCTGGGACACAGTGTTCGGATTGACGCGCAGATCGCCGGCCAGCTGGCGGACCGACGGCAGCGGATCGTCCGGCGCGAAGGCGCCGACGACGATGGCGCGCCGGATCTCGTCCATGATCTGGACGTAGATCGGTCGGCTGTCTGAAGGATCGATCGTAAAGGGCAAAGGGGCTCGCCTCTGGTGTACTAGTTCACTAATACACCTAGAGCACGGACGTCAAGCGGCGGTGTCGCGGGCGATCACGGATCGCTCAAACAACCGTTGCTTTTTGCCTCGCGGAATCTAGCTTCCGGCGCTCAATTCGGGGGGTATCGAATGCGTCTGCGGCAATGGGGATTGTGTACGGCGGTGATGGCGCTTCTGGCGCCGCCGGTCTGGGCGCAGCAGGCGCAGCCGGAATGGATGACCTCTCCCCGCGACTGGTCCGCGACGCTGAAGGGCGACGTCGACGCCCTGGGCCGCATCATCGAAGAGACCCACCCCGGCCTGTATGACGACCGCAATCCGGCCTTCCGCCAACGGGTCGAGGCGGGCCTGGCCGAGGCGCGTGAACGGGCGGAGACGACGACGGACGCCGGCGGCTGGTGGTGGGCCATGCGCGGCCTGATCGCCGGGTTCGAGGACGGCCATGTGGACATCGGCCTGACCAACCAGGGCGGCTTCCCGACGCGTTGGCCGGGCTTCCTGACCGTCTATCAGGGCGCCGACCAGGTGGTCGCCAGCCGGGACGAGGCCGACCGCGACAGCCCTCCCCTGGGCGCCAGGCTGATCGCCTGCGACGGCGTGGACGCCGCGACCCTGGCCGAGCGCCGCGTCGGCGCCTTCCGCGGACGCTGGGTCCTTGAAGCGCAGAAGGTCCAGTTCGGCGACTGGGTCTTCATGAGTCCGAGCAATCCGTGGATCCCGGAGATGTCGGAGTGTCGCTTCGAGACCCAGGGCGTCGCGCGATCCTACCGCCTGAACTGGCGCGCGATCGAAGCCCAGGACCTCGGCGCCCGCCGCACCGCCCTCGCCCAACGGGTTTCACCCAGCTTCGGCATGAAGACGCTGGACGACGGCGGCGTGTGGCTGTCGATGCCCTCCTTCAACGGCGACCCCGCGTCCGAAGCCTATGCCGCCCTCACGACCCTGCTGACGCAGGCGACGGAAAGCCAGGCCCGTCTGCGCGCCGCGCCCTATGTGGTTCTGGACGTCCGCGACAACGGCGGCGGGTCTTCGCACTGGAGCGCGCGTCTGGCGCTGACCCTCTGGGGCGGAGACTGGGCCACGACCCATCCCCTGGCCCCGATCGAAAGCGTCGACTGGCGGGCGTCCGAAGCCAATATCGCGGGTCTCAAGGCGTTCCGCGATCAGCTGACCGCGGCCAATGGCGACCCCCAGATGATCGCCTGGGCGGACAACGCCATCGCGGGAATGCAGAACGCGATAGCCGTCGGCGAACCGTTGTGGCGGGATCAGAACACGCCGGAGACCCCACCCACCTACCCCGTTCCGCCGGAAAATCCGATGAAGGGGACCGTCTACGTCCTGACCGACTTCCGTTGCGGCTCGGCCTGCCTGGACGCCGTCGATCTGTGGAAGACGCTGGGCGCCGTACAGATCGGTCGGGAGACCAATGCCGACACCGTCTATATGGAGCTGCGCGAAGCCGCCCTGCCCAGCGGCCTGGCCAGGGTGTGGATCCCGATGAAGGTCTATCGCGGCCGGGCCCGGGGCAACAACGAACCGCAGATTCCGGCGCACGCCTATACCGGAAACATGGCCGACGAACAGGCGCTCCAGGCCTGGGTGCGGGAACTGCAGGCGGCGGACTAGGCCCCCGAAAATGAGAAGGCCAGATCGGTCTCGCCCGTGATCTGGCCGCCCGCGTCGAAGCGGCGTTCCAGGATGCGTCCCCGCCCCTCGGCGTCGATCGCCACCACCGTCCCGCAGCGGGTGCCGTAGACCGGCCCGCGGATAAAGACGGACGAGTTGCGCGGCTCGAACGGAACGTCGGACGGCTGCGCGGGGATCGAACCGTCCACGCCCAGTCGTTCGTCCTGAAGGCCGTCGAGCAGCATCTCGGGGTGGTCCGCCGCGCCCTCCAGCCAGTCCGCCAGGGTCGCCTTGAGGCAAAGGGTCTTCGGCCAGGGTTCATCCAGCTCGCCATTGGAAAGACCATAGAGGCCCGGCGTCAGCGGGCGGCGAACCGGCGCGGGTTGATTGGTCCAGAAGACCGCCTCGTCCTTCTCGACGCGGATCAGGTTGAACGGGCTGAAGGTCTCCAGCACGGCGTCGGACGGGTTCTGGAAATCGCCCCCGCCCCGCAACATGTCGCTGAGCAGCAGACCACGGGACGGAGCGTCGGTCTTCGGTCCGCCGAAACCTCGCAGGTTGGTCACCACGGCAAGCCGGCCCTGTTCGGAGACGCCCAGCCAGGTTCCGCCCGAAAGCCGGTCACGCCCCGCCAGGACGTGATCCGCGCCCGGCCATCTCGCCAACGGATCGGCGGGCCGCGTATGCAGTTCGTCGCGATTGCCGGCGAGGACGAGGCGCCAGAGAGGATGGGCGCGCCAGGCGAAGGCTAGAACGCACATGCGAGCTCCTGTTCGAGGCTGGCCGACATCCCGCTGGCTTAGGCGAGGCCCGACCGCACGTCACCCCCGATGTTGAAGACGCGCCCTGTGCGCGGCGCTAAGTCCCGTAATAGGCGTCCCCGGCCTGGACGGCGTTCCACCGGCGTTGCGAGACGGCGTCGACCTTGTCGGGCCAGGAGCGGCGTCCCGGCTTCAGCTCCGATGCGCGAACCACGACCGCGGGCCAGGCCGCCTGGCCGCCTGGCCGCCTTCGTCCCGAAGTTCGAACCGCACCGTGGGATCCTCGGCGGTGAGATCGAAGTCGACCACGCCGAAATTCACGCCCGCGGAGAAGGCCTGGCGGACGCGCAGAACCGGCCGAACAACCCCGGTATGTCGGCCGGACGACAGTTTCACATCAAGAGCGGGCGGCGCTTCCCTCGGGGAAACAAGCCGCGCCCGAGCCGGACCTAGGTGTCCGCGGAGGCAGACTCCGCGCGCGCCTTGGCCGGCTTCTTCGAGGCCTTGGCCGGCGCCGGAGCGGCGGCCCGCGCGGTCTGCAGGGTCAGGAGCGCGGAGAACCGGTCAAGTGACGATAGATGGAAATGCACCAGCGCGAGCCAGCCCCTGCGATGCCAATCCAGCACGACGTCGTCGGCCAGCCCCGCGAACTTCCCGGCGTCGACGATCTGGAAGCCTTCGAGACCCAGCTTGCGGCCGTCCGGCAACGTTGCGTCGGCGCGGCGATCAATCAGCAGGTCCTGCGCCTTCAAGGCTTCGACGAACGCCGTGGTCGCCGCGACTTCCGACTGGAAGACCTCGCAGAACGCCAGGGCCTGCCGGGTCGTTGCGCTGGGTTTGACGTTTTCGTCGAACAGCGCGACGCCGTCTCCCCCCGTCCGCACGACCCGGTCCGAGGCCCCGTCGATCGCCAGCGCGAACCGCTCCGGGTTGGCCGTGGCGATGAAGCCGAACGGATAACGACGGACATAGGCGGGAAGATAGGCGTCCTGGGCCCAGGCCCCGTTGGTGACGAACAGATTGGCCCGTTCGAGACCCAGCACCGCGATCGGCTGGGCGTTGCCGACCGCGAAGACGATCGGATAGGACCGCGCGGAGGCCGCCAGTTCGCCGACGACGATCGGCACGAAAGGCGTGTCCGCGGCGAACGACACGTCGCCGTCCTTCAGCCGCCAGGCGTCGTGGACAGCCGCCGAGAGCGGCTCCGGCGCGCGATAGAACAGCGGAAGGCCGGACAGGGGCGCGGGCGCGCCCGGGGCCTTGGGTTCGGAAGACATGCATCTACTCCTTGGACGGGATAGCGGCGCGGACGCCGGTCGTGGTTGCGGGTCCTGCACGCTCTCGCCGAAGCCCGCGCCTGATCGTCGCCGCCAAGACCTTCAGACCTCCGGCGAGCCGCCGCTCGCGACCCGCCGGAAGGACAGAGAACCGCCTGAGCGCTGGATCAGGCAAGAGCACTCAATGGGACGGGCGCTCCTCCGGATTCTGCCCCTGCCCGGCGTCGGACACGATCAGATCGGGTGACGGGTCCTGGTCAAGCGCGAAGACCGGGGTTTCGCCGATGGCGCGCAGCATCTGCAGGCTCTGGATCCCGCCCGCGGGCGGGATCTGGATGACGAACTCGCCCGGCGTGAAGGTCACGACGTAGTTGGACGACGCCGCCAGATCACCCTGCTGGATGACGTAGGCGCCGGCGATCTCACCGGCGGTGCGCGCCAGGCCGCCCGTCAGAACGTCGCCCTGGACGAGGCCGCTCCCGCCGACGACATAGGTCAGCGTGGGATCCACCTGGCCGAAGCGCTTGGTCTGGTTGTTCGCCGTGACGCTGATCGCCCGGCGCAGGATGTCTGCGATCCCGCTCGCGACGCCGGTCAGGGTGTAGTTGCCTGCGTCAGCCCCGGACAGGCTGGCGTTGGTGGCGTTCACCGTCCGGCCGACGCCGGCGTTGCGATTGTCAAACGTCAGCGTTCCGCTGGCCCCGACGGTGTCGCCCGCGATGACGCCGGTCAGGTTGATCGACCCGGTGGCCCCGGTGGTTCCGTCGTAGACCCTGTTGTCCGCGACGACCGTTCCGCCGATCGAGCGGCGCAGGATGTCCGCCACGCCGGATATTGGCCCCAGATCATAGTTGCCCGCGTCGGCCCCGGACAGGACCAGGCCGCTGGCGGTGACCACCTTGCCCACGCCCGCGTTCCTGTCCGCGAAGTTGAAGGTCCCGCTGGCGGTGACCGTATCGCCGGCCACCACCCCCGTCAGGCCGATGGAGCCTGTGGTGGTCGTCGTCCCGTCGTAGACCTTGTTGTTCGCCGTCAGCACGCCGGTCAGGCTGCGCCGCAGGATGTCGGCGATCCCGCTCGTGACGCCGGCCAGCGTGTAGTTGCCGGCGTCAGCCCCGGACAGGGTGGCGTTGGTGGCGTTCACGGTCCGGCCGAGGCCGGCGTTGCGGTTGTCGAACGTCAGCGTCCCGCTGGCCCCGACGTTATCGCCCGCAACCACGCCCGTCAGACCGATGGAGCCCGTGGCCCCGGTGGTTCCGTCATAGACCCTGTTGTCGGCGATGACCCTTCCGGTCAGGGCTTTGGGGTCGATGATCAGCGTGCCGGAGCCGAACGAGAAGGCGTAGTTCAGGTCCGACAGCAACGAGCCGAGCGAGGCGGACAGCCCGTAGGTCCCGGCGTTCCGGCTGGTGGCCCCCGAAAGCAGCGGGGCGCCGGACCAGGCGTCCGCCGCCAGATCGCCATTGATGAGCCCGGAGATGAGCGCGCTCAACGTCGGGATCTGGCCATTGTAGGTGACCCGCTGATTGATCGGCGTCACCGTAAGCGTGGGCTGATAGGCGTAGACGAACCTGTTGCCCGCATTGGGCGCGCCGCTGAAGGCGCCGGAGCCGAAGTCGTAGGCCGAGCCGTAGTAGCTTCTGCCCCCCAGACCGCCGAAATTGTTGCCCGAAGTGGACCCGCCGGGATTCCCCGCGGCCTGGCTGTAGATCAGCCAGCGGCCGTTCGCCGCCTGCACCCCGTCAGCGCCGCTGTCGTTGGTGAAGACGCCGTTCGAGGCCAGGATGACCGCATCTCCCGAACCGGCGGAACGGATCGTGCCGGTGGAGGCGATGGTCATCGGTCCCGATTGGATCCGGAGCGCGGCGGCGCTGTCCACCGTGCCGACGATGCTCAGCGCTCCGTCGACGTTCAGGAGGAAGCCCCCGCCGGTCGCGGCGAAGTCGCCCAGCTGGTCGATCCGGTTGGCCGCGCCCAGACTGGCTCCGCCGTCGGCGGATCCGGTCAACCGCCCGGCGACGATGATCCCCGCACCCGATTGGGTCAGAGGGCCGTTCTCCGCGCGCAGGTCCACCGTCTGGCCGGCGGCGGTGATCGCCCCGACGATCTCGACGCCGCCCACGCGAACGCTGCGATAGGCGAAGCCGCCGCTCGCGACGTCGACCGCGCGGAGGGTCGCGATGTCGTTGAGACCGAGCAGGCTGACGGCGTCACCGGCGTCGACGGTCAGGCTGGCGGCCGTGAAGCTGGCGTCGCTGACCTGCGAGATGCTCCCGCCGGCGCTCAATGAGGCGTCGCCGGCGGCGGCGATCCGGCCCGCTGCCAGGAAGCGGATGTCGCCGCTGGCGTCCACGATCAGGTCTTCACCGACGGCGCCGGACGTGACGGTGATGTCGGCGCCGACGATCTGGGCGCCCAACGCGGCGTTGAAGGCCCCGATCGTCAGTTCGCCCGTCGGTCCTTCGACGTCGACACGGCCGCCGACGGCCATGACCGACCCGAGGGTGAAGTCGCCGTTGCGGACGACGACGCCGACGTTCCGGCTCGCGAAGACCGAACTCACGGCGTCCGCCCTGTCCAGGTGGACGAAGGCGTCGCCGCCGGTGCTGGAGATGTCGGCCGTCGTTGTCGACCCCGCGGAGCTGAACCGGTTCGCGGCCGTGACGCCGCCCGCCAGGACGCTGCCGAACACCGCGTTCCCCGATCCGCCGTCCACATGCACGCGGAGCTGGTTGGCGCCCGCGCCGAGCAGCGCGGCCGCCCCGAGAACGGCGTCGCCGCTGGAGCTGTAGATGTAGATCGAATCCCTGGCCGTGGCCGAGGCGACCGTGACGCCGGCGGCGCCGTAGCCGTAGGCGTCGACCGTGCCGTTCGCGGCCGACAGCGCGCCGCTGTCGATACCCACGCCGCCCTGGATCAGGATGTCGCCGTTGTCGCTGGTGACGTCGCCGCCGACCACAAGCCCGACCGACTGGATATTGATGTCGCCGCCGTAGCGAAGAGTCGCGCCGGAATAGTCCAGGTCGCCGAAGGTGTCGGTGATGTTCAGGTCACCGGTCCTGGCCCCCAGAGGGCTCAGGGCGGCGGTCGAGAAGTCCTGGCCGACAAGCGTATAGTTCCTGCCGACCGTGACGCGGGTCGCGACGTTTACGGCTCCCGCGCTCGCATCCAGATCGAGGTCGCGACCGGCGGTGATGACGTCGGCCTGGATCGCCCCCGCGGTGACGGTCACGTCGCCGTCGGCCGCCAGCTGGGCGTCGCCGGTCAACGCGCCCGCGCCGCGGACCTCGATCCGGATATCGCCCTGGGCCGCGATGTTGACGCCGGTCATGTCCAGACCGCCGAGCGTATCGACGATGGTGTAGTTCCGCAGCGTCGACGGGGCGCCGAACTCGTCCTGCAGAAGCGGGTTGAGGACGTCGCCGAGGAAGTCCTGGGCCGTGATGCTGTAGCTGCCCCCGGTGACGTTGGCGCCGATGGGCGAGCCCCCTGCCCCGGTCTCGATGGAGCCGGCGGAGACCTCGACGGTGATGTTGCGGCCCGACAGCTCGCCGATGGTCAGATCGCCGTGCAGCAGGTTGACGTTGACGTTGCCCGTGATGGCGCTGATCGCCGCGAAATCGCCGAAGACGCTGTCGAGGTTGACGTTGACGTCGCCGGACATCGAGGCGACCACGATGCCGCCGCAGCCGCAGGCGCCGATGACGCCCCGGTTGTCGGCGGTGATCAGGGCCTTGGTGTCGGCTCCGAAAGTGGCGGTACGGGCCGCGAAGACACCGATGCCGTCGCCGGCTTCCGCACCGCGAAGGGTGGCGTTCCCCGCGATGGAGCCGACCTGCAGCAGGCCGCCCGCGTTCGCGAACTCGACGTAGGCGTCGCCGTCCGTGGCCGCGACAGTGATATCCCCGTCGGCCGAGATCGCGTTCAGCAGCACATCGCCGCCGGACAGGTTCAGATCGCCGCCCGTCGTGATCGACACGGCCTGGCTGCCGTCCAGGAGGCCGTCGGTCTGCGCGATGACCTCGGACGCGCCGAAGATGCTGCCGAGCAGGGTCAGGCCGCCGCCCGCCGCATAGAACGAGACCCCGCCATTGGCGGCGGTGGCGTCTCCGATCGTGAGGGCGCCGTCCAGGGTCTCGACATAGACGTCGCCGGTCAGCGCGGTGAGCGTGTCGAACGCCGCGGAACCCGAGGCGATCGTGACATCGACGTTGGAGCCCTGGAGCATGTTCAGGGCGGTGTTGGTGGTGTCGAGATAGACCCGCGCATCGCCGTTCGCGGCGGTGACCGTGACGCTTCCCGTGCCGCCGGCGGCGCGGGTCAGAACGTTGTCCGTACTGATGCTGGTATAGTCGACGGCCCCCAGGGTCGCGTCGCCGTCGGTCGCCGAGACGAGCAGGTCGCCCGTCAGGCCGGTGAGGGAGGCGGAGCCGAGGCGGGCCGAACCGTTCGTCGCCAGCACGGTGATGTCGCCGCCGGCCGTGGCCGCGCCGATGTCTGCCGCGCCGTTGGTGGCCGTCACCAGGACATTTCCGGACGCGTCGGCGTAGCCTTCGACAGTCACCGAGGCGCCGGTCAGGTTGATGCTTCCGCCGTAAGCCGTCGCGGAGCCCGCGGTCAGGGCCCCGGCCGAGGTGACGGTGACATCGTGGGCGGCGTACAGGCCGTCGATGTCGATGTCGGCGGGACCGCCGATCCGCACCGATCCGAGGATCGACTGCACGAGGCCGCCGGTGATGACGTCCGCGGCGTTGATCTCGATGTCGCCGTTGTAGGTCAGCGTCAGGCCGGTGAAGTCGAACCCGCCGGTGTCGGTCAGCGTCCAGGTTCCGGCCATCGCGCCGATGGGGCTCAGCGCACCGGCGGAGAAGGATCCGCCGCTCAGCCTGTAGTCGTTCATCACGACCAGCGTGCCGACGTCGATATGGCCCGATCCGGCGTCCAGGGTGACGTCGCCGTCGGCGCCGATGGCGCTGGCGACGATGCCGGTGGCCTGGATGCTCAGGTTCCCCTGCCCCGCCGCGTCCGCCCCGGCGACCAGCGCCCGACCGCCGAGAACATCGCCGACGGCGTTGATCGTCAGGTGGCGCTGCGCCGTCACGTCGGCGTTCAGGGTCAGAGCCCCGGCGGTGTCGGTGATCGAGATATCGCGCGCCGTGCCGGTGAACCCGAATGCGCCCGACAGGAAGTCCCGGCCGGTCAGGGTGTAGTCGCCGCCGCCGATGCTGACGGCGTCCGGGTCGACGTCGCCGTCGGCGGCCTTCAGCACGACGTTGTGCCCGGTCACGGTCCCGGCGCGGATGTCGCCGGTGTCCGCGACGATCGTGGCCGTGCCGGTCGCGCCGCCTGCGGTGAGCGTATCAATCCTTGAGCCGATGGAGGTCAGGAAGACCCCGGCGTCCCCGCCGCTCGAGACGACGCTGATGGTTCCCGCGCCGCCGGTGCGGCTCAGATCGCTGGCGTACAGGCCGATGCCGGCCTCGTCCCGGGCGCCCAGGAAGGCGTCGCCCGAAGCCGAGATCAAGACATTCTGCCCCGTGCCTTCGCCGTCGCTGGCGCCGGTCAGGATCAGGTTCCAGAGCTGCGCGCCGCCGTCGGCGGCAATCACCGTGACGTCGTCGCCGGCGATGATGTTCCGGATCTCGATGTCGCCCGCGGATGCAGACACATCGACGTCGCCGTCCGTGGTGAGCGTGCCGCCGGAGAAGACGCCGCCGGCGCCGGCCAGGCGGATCAGCCCGCCGGTGGTGACGTCGTTCAGGGTCAGGAGGCCGGTGCTGGTGCTGATGGTCACGTCGCCCGTGCTCGTCGCACCCAGCACGGTCAGCGCCCGGGCGTTGGAGAAGACGACCGCGCCGGTCGCGCCATTGGCGATGGTCACCTTGTCGACCATGTTGGCGCCGCTGAGGTCCAGGCCGGCCGCGGCGTCGAGATTCAGATCGTGCGCGGTGATGACGCCGCCAGTCTGGGTGATCGCGCCGCCGTTCGACCGCAGCCCGACATGGCCGCCGATGCTGCTGATGGTGATGTCGCCGGTCAGGGCGAAATCGTTGTCGTCAGCGAAGGTGAAGTTGGACCCGGTGCCGACCACGCCCAGACGATCGATGTCGTTGCCCTGGGCCCCGTCCAGGGCGATCCCGGTCACGGCGCTCAGGTTCAGGGTTCCGGTCTCGATACGGCCGATACCGTGCCAGATGCCACCGCCGCTGCTGAGCAGGCTGACGCTGTTGGCGCGCCCCGTCTGCAGAAGGCCGAACAGGGTGATGTCGCCGGTGTTGCTGATGTCGATATCGCCGGCGGAGCTGGCGATATTGCCGAGAGCGCCGGTGAAGCTGGTCAGCGTGAAGTCCCCGGCCGCCGAGCCATGCACCACATAGGCGTCGATCTCACCGGCGATCTGATTGACCGCGCCGCTGTTGGACGTCAGTGAAAGCGCGCCCAGGGGACCCGTCACCGAGATGTCGCCCGTGATGTCCAGGTCGCCGTCATTGACGACGGTGAACGCCGAGCCGCCGGACGACGAGGCGCCCAGCACGTCGATCCGGTTCAGCTCACCCAGAACGATGTCGCCGCCCGCGCTGACGATCAGGGTCCCGGCGCGCAGTCCGGCGCCGGTCTGGCTGATGCCGCCGGTAGAGCCGGCCCTCAGGGTCATCGTCCCCGTGGTCCAGATGTCGCCGTAGACCGTGGGATCGAACGAGAAGCCGTCGATGTCGCTGTAGCTGATGTCGCCGAACTGCGAGTACAGCAGGGTCACAGAATCCAGGTCGTTGTCCTGGTCCAGGATGATGTCGCCGTTGGCCTGGGCGCGCAGAGTCGTCCCGGTGATGGCGGCGCCGATCGACTGGGTGATGCCGGTGTCGGCCTTCAGCTCCACGCCGTTGGTCGCGGTCAGGGCGCCGGCCAGGTTCAGGCCGCCGCTGCTGACGAAGGCGATCCGGTCCGCCGTGATCGGGCCGAGCTGCCCGACATTGTTGGCCAGGTCGCCGAGCGCGAAGGCCCCGCCGGCTGAGCCCTGGACGCGGCTGGCGCTGATCAGGCCGGTTCCCGACTGGGTCAGGTCGCCGCCGACATCGAAGGTCGCGACGCCGGTCATCGACACCGGGCCGCTGAGGCTGACCGAGTCGACATCCCGATAGGTGAAGCCCCCGTTGCGGACCGAGACGAGGTTGAGCGTATCGACGTCGTTTCCGGCCTGCCCAAGGATGACGTCAAGCTCCGCGTCTACAGCCAGCGCGCCGGCGGTGATCGCGCCGCCGGTCTGGGTGACGCCGCCGTCTTGGGACGTCAGCACGATCTGATCGCTGATGAGGTTTCCGGCGATCGAGAAGCCGTCGGCGTTGCTGAAGAAAATCCTGTCGCCGGCCGACAGGTTCCCGAGCGTCGTCACCACGTTGGCGCGGGTGAAGTTGAGCTCGCCCGTCGCGCTGGCGTTGAGGGTCCCGGCCGTGATGACGCCGGCGTTCTGGTTGATGTTCCCCGCACCGGCCGACAGCGTCATCACGCCGCCCGCGAAGATGTTGCCGTCCAGCGAGAAGTCGGTGACGTCCACGAAGCGGAAGTCGGTCCCGGCGAAGCCGGCGGCTAGGCTGCCGATGTCGTTGCCCGGTCCGCCGAGATCGATCCGGCCGTTGGCGAACAGGCTCAGCGCGCCCGTGACGATCGAACCGCTGCTCTGGGTGATGTCGCCGCCCGCCTGGAGCATGACGGCGCTGCCCGAGGTGACAAGCCCCCCGATGTCGATGGAGTCGACGTCGCGGAAGTTGAAATCGCCCGCGCCCGAGTCGACGGCGCCGAGGGTGTCAACGTCGTTCACGCGGGTCAGGGTGATGCCCTGCGCCGCGCTTCCGGAGAAGGCGGCGGCGGTGATCGCGCCGCCGAACTGCTGGATCGACCCTGTGTCGGAGTTCAGCATCAATCCGCCGCCGGCGGTTACGTTGTCCTGCAGGGTGAAGCTTCCGGCGCCGCGGTAGCGGATGTCGCCGCCGGCGGTGAGGGAGCCGAGTTGGCCGACCCCGTTGGCGCTGTTGAACAGCAGATCACCTGCCGAGGCCCCCTGCAGACGGTTGGCGGTGATCACGCCGCTCGTCTGGACGATGTCGTTCCCGTCCGCGCCCGCGCCGTCGGAGACCAGTTCGACGGTCTGGCCCGCCGCGTTGATGTCGCCGGTGATCTCGAAGCCGCCCATGTCACGGTAGGTGACCCCGCCGCTGGTGCTGCTGAGGCCCGCCAGGACCCGGATGTCGTTCTGACCGCCGAAGAACTCCAGCCCCGTGGCCGCCGAGGCGGTCAGACTGTCGGCGACGATCCGGCCGGTCAGGGCGGTCTGGGTGATCCTGCCGGTGGTCGACGTCAGGCTGACGGCGCCGGGCGAGGTGATCACGTTGGCCGCGAAGCCGCCGGCGCTGGTGTAGGTGACGCTCGCGCCATTCAGATTGACTGTGTCGACGGCGTTGGAGGTTCCCATGGTGAGGCTGCCGCCCGCCGAGAAGCTGCCCGTGGTCGCATCGACGCTACCGCCGGTCTGGGTCAGGGCGCCGGTCGTGCCCAGCAACACCGTCTGGGCGATGATGTTGTTGGAAAGGTCGAGCGGGCCGTTGTTGCCCGTGATCGAGAAGGTGTCCCCGACCTCGATGTAGCCGATCTCGTCGATGTCGATATTGGAACCGGTCAGGATGAAGCTGCCGGTGGTCGCCGTGCCATTGAGCCGGGCCGCGGTGATGGTCGGCGCGGCGGTCGAGCTGACCGAACCGCCGGCGGAGACGACCGTCAGCGTGCCGCCGGCGTCGATGTTTCCGAGCACGACATCACCGCCGCCCCTCAGCTCCATGTCCGCCCCGGAGCTGATCGAGCCGGCGGAGGTCATGGTGACGCCGCTGCTGACCGAGCTGATGTAGACGGTCCGGCCGCTGGCGGCGGCGGACACCTCGCCGTCGATTTCCAATGCGCTCGACGCATTGTTGATGATGGCGATGTCGCCGTTGGTCGAGGTGACGTCGCCTAGGACGTCGATGGCGTTGCCGCCCAGGTTGATGGCGACGCCGCCGCCGGCGTCGATCTCCAGCCGCCCGACGTCGAGACCGCCGCCCTGCTGGGTGATGGCCCCTCCGGCCGCCAGAGCGAGGGTCCCGCCGACGGTCTGGGCACCGTCCAGCAGGAAGTCGTTGACGTCCGAGAAGCTCATGTTCCCGGTGACGTCGACATCGCCGAGAACGATGATGTTGTTCGCGCCGTCCAGCGCGACGGACGCCGCCGTCAGCGACAGCGTGCCGACGTTCAGATTGCCGGAGCTCTGAGTGATCGCGCCGCCGGCGGTCAGGTCCGCTGTCTGTGCATTGAGCACGCTGGTGATGTCGAAGTCGTCGATATCGTTGAAGACGAAGGACGAGCCGGCGACGACCAGCCCCAGCGCGTCGACGTCGTTGTCGCCGCCCAGCGTCACGCCGCCGGAAAAGGCGCTTACACCCAGGACCTGGGCGGTGATCGTCCCGCCGGCCTGCTGCGTGATCCCGCCGTTCATCGAGGTCAGGTTAACGAACTGGCTTCCCCCGGCGGTGATCGCGCCGGTCAGGTCGAAGCCGCCGGCGTTGGTGAAGCTGATCTGGCCGTTGGTGGTGTTGCTTACGGTCCCGAGGGCGTCGATATCGTTGCCCGCGTCGTTGAGCGTGATCCCGGTAACCGCCGCAACATTCAGCGTCCCGCCGGTGATCGCGCCGACCTGGGTGACGGCGCCCGTGTTCGAACGGAGGCTGATCGAGCCGCCCGCCGACGCCCCGCCTATGCGGAGCGAGCCCGCGTTGCGGTAGACGGCGTCGCCGCCGGCCGTCAGGGTGACGTTGCCGCTGACGGCGTTGGCGCGATCCAGGTTCAGGGCGTCCGTCGCGTTGGCGTTGAGGCTGGTGGCGGTGAGGACGCCGCCGGTCTGGACGATCGAGCCGTTCCGGGCGGTCAGCACTGCAGCGCCGGAATTGATGTTTCCGCTCAGGTTGAAGCCGTCGACGTCGTTGAAGGTGAAGTCGCCGCCGGCCGAGACGACGCCGAGGTTGTCGACGTCGTTGTCGCGGTGGAGCGTGATCGCGCCGCCGGCCGAAAGGTTGAGCGTGCCCGCTTCGATCTGCGGGAAGAAGATGTTGTTGGTCTCGGAGATGCCGCCGGCAACCGAAGTCAGGCTGACCGTCTGGTTCAGCGCCCGGATGGTGCCGTCGATGAGGATGCCGTTGGTCTGGCCATAGGCGATGCCGCCGCTGCCCAGGTTGAACAGGCCGAGGATCCTGGTGGCGTTATTGCCTGCGTTGGTCAGGTTGATGCCGGTCTCGGCCCAAACGTTGAGCCCGCCGGCGGTGATGTCGCTTCCCGCCGTCTGGGTGACGCCGCCCGTCGCCGAGGTCAGCATGACGTTCAGGGCTGAGGTGATGTCACCGTCGATCAGGAGGTCGCCCAGGGTCCGGAAGCTGAAATTGTGGGCCCCGACATTGATGACGCCCAGTTCCGCGACCTGGTTCATCTCACCGATGATCGCACCTTGCGTCGTCGTCACGCTGAGCCGTCTGGCGTTGATGTTGCTGCCGCCGTTCTGGATGATTCCGCCGTTGGCGACGTTCAGCGTCACCCCCTGCCCCACCGCGCTGATGGCGCCGGTCAGGTTCAACCAGCTGCTGTTGGTCAGGCTGATCCCGCCGCTGGTGGTGTTGGTCAGATTTCCGAAATTGACGAAGTTCAGCCCGCCGGCGCCCTGCGAGATGCCGTTGACCGCATGGATGTTCAGCGTGTCGCCGGTCGAGACGCCGCCGCCGTCGATGACGACCGCGCCGGTCGAGGTGATCGTGGCGGATCCGGTGGTGTTGACCCGGATGTTCAGGTCGCCGACCGCGTTGAAGGTGGCGTCCTGCGCGGCCAACGAGGTGTAGCCGCTGATACTGTTCGCGCCGGTCAGCGTCAGGACGCCGTCGGTGTCGAGGAATAGGTTGGCGGCGGTGATGGCGCCGCCGGTCTGGGTGATGGCGCCGTGATTCACCAGCACCATCGACCCGCCGACCGTGATGTCGTCGGTCAGCTCCAGTGCGCCGGAGGACAGGCCGAGGCCTTGCACGGCGCTGAAACTCCCGCCGGCGTCGATCCGGCCCAGCCTGGAGACGAAGTTCTCGCCCAGGGTGATGTCGCCGCCGGCGCCGAGCGTCAGGGTGTCGGCGGTGATCGTCCCGGTCTGGCTGATGTCGCCCGTGGTCGAGTAGAGGCTGACCGTGCCGGCTGCGCTGATCGTGGGAACGGAGAGATCGCCGACCTGCCGGTAGAGCAGGTTCTGGCCGGCGCTCAGGCCGCCGATGGAAGCGATCTGGTTGAGGCCGCCCAGGGTCAGGTCGCCGCCGGCGTTGGCGGTGATGCTGCCGGTGGTGATGATCCCGCCGGTCTGGCTGATCGAGCCGCCGTTCAGGGCGGTCAGCGCGACGCTGGTCGTGGCGGTGACGTTCCCGGTCAGATTGAAGCCGAAGCCGTTCAGGAACGTGAAGGCGCCTCCAGAACTGATAACGCCCAGGTTGGCGATGCTGTTGTTGGTCTGGTCGAACGTCAGGTTCCCGGCTGCGCTGGCGCTCAACGTGCCGGCGTTGATGCTCCATCCGGCGTTCTGGGTGATGGAGCCGGCCAGCGAGGTCAGGTTCACGGCCTGGCCGCTCATGAGGACGGCGCTGACGCTGAAACCGTTCGTCTGGCTGAAGGCCGCGCCCCCGCTGTTGCTCTGCAGCCAGGCCAGTTCGCCGATGTTGTTGCCGGCGTTTGTCAGGGTTACGCCGGTCGCGGCGATTGCCTGAAGATACTGCGAGACGATGTCGCTGCCGGCGGTCTGGGTGACCGAGCCGCTGTTCGACCTCAGCGTCACATCGAAACCGTTGGCGGTGATGTCGCCGCCGACGACGAGCGAAGAGTCGTTCCTCAGGAGGATGTGGCCGCCGGCGGTCACCGTGCCGAAATTGGTCACGGCGTTGGCGTTGTTGACCCAGATGCGCCCCCCGGCCGTGAGGTTCAGGAGATTGGCGGTGATGATCCCGCCGGCGGTCTGTTCGATCTGGCCGCTGTTCGCCGTCAGCGAGACGGTCTGGCCGGCGGCGTTGATATTGCCGGTCAGGTAGAGTTGCCCGGTGTTGACGAAGCTGAAGCCGCCCCCGGAAGAAACGGGGCCAAGGCTGGTGATGCTGTTGTTCCGCGTCGCATTGATCCCGCCGGTCGCCGACAGCGACAGCGTGTCGGCGGTGATGGTCCCGCCGCTCTGGACGATGCCCCCCGCGACGTCGGTGATCGACACCGACTGACCCGCCGCGCTGATGTTGCCGACCAATCCGGTGTTCGAGCCGCTGTAGTTGGCGATGACGATGCCGCCGCTCGTCGTGTTGGTGATCGTCCCCAGGTTCTGGACGCTGTTGACGAAGATCGGCCCGGCGTTGGGCAGGCTGATGCCGGTGACGGCGCTCAGGTTCAGGGTGTTCGCGACGACGTAGCCGGTGCTGTCCTGGTAGATTCGGCCGCCGGAGGTCAGCGACAGGGTCTGCCCAGCCGTGACCGGCTGCCCCATCGCCAGGTCCGTGGTGGTGCGGATCGAGACGTCAGCGCCCGAACTGGTCGCGACGAGGCGGCGGATCTGGTTGTTGGCGCCGTTGATCGTGATCGAGCCGTTGGAGTTCGCGCCGAAGAAGCCGACGTCGATGATCCCGGATGTCTGGGTGATCGTGGCGCCGGCGCCGACGGTGCGCAGCACCACGCCCGCGCTGGACCCGGTGCTGATGTCGCCCTGGATGTCGAAGCTGTTGGCGTCGCGATAGAGAATGGAGCCGCCGGTGCTGGCCAGGCCGCCGATCGTCGCGACGTCGTTGGTGGCGGTATTGAGCTGGATGTCCGCCGCGGCGCGCGCGGTTAGCCGGTTGGCCGTGATCGCGCCGCTGCTCTGGGTGATGGCGCCCGACGTGGAATACAGGTTCACATTGTCGCCGGCCGCGATGATGTCGTCGGTCAGGACCAGGGCGCCGGCGTTGCGGAAGGTGATGTCGCCCGTTCCACCGACCAGCAGACGCCCCAGTTGGGCGACTTGGTTTTCACCGCCCAGATTCAGGCCGGCGTCGGCTGTGGCGCCGAAAGTGTTGGCGGTGATGACGCCGCTGTTCTGGGTGATCGCCCCGCTGAAGACCAGGAACGACACTATCCCGCTGCCGGTTACATTCCCGGCGAGCGACAGGTCGCCGTTGCTGATCAGGATGATGTCGCCGGAGGTGGTCGACAGGCCAGTGATCTCGTCGATCTGGTTGCTGACCCTGTTGAGGTTGATCCCGGTCTCGGCATGGACGGACAGTTGGCCGACGTTCAGGGGGGCGCCGGTCTGGGTGATCGCGCCGGTGTCCGAACGCAAGGTGAGGCTGGCCGCCGTAACGGCGCCATTAAGGTTGAAGTTCGTGCCGCCGCGATAGCTGATGGCGCCGCCCGCCGTCAGGGTTCCGAGCGTAGCGAGATGGTTGGTGAGGGTTCCCAGGACGATGTCGCCGGTGGCGTTGGCGTTCAGGGTTCCGGCCCAGATACGACCCATGCCGCTCTGGGTGATCGAACCGTTGAGAGCAGTCAGGTTGACCGTGCCGGCGGTAACCCAGTTGTCGATCCCGCCGGTGATCTCGAAACCGTCGGCGTCAGTGAGGCTGACCGTGCCCGCGCCGTTGTTGTCGAGGCGGCTGATGGTGTCGAAGTCGTTGCCGACGTCGGTCAGGTCGATACCTGCCCCCGCCTCGGCCCGCAGCGACGATGCCGTGATCGCACCGACCTGGCTGATCCCGGCCCACGCGGAGTCGAGCCAGACCTGGCCCGTGGCGTTGATCGGGCCGGCGACGATGGCGTCCGCCGCGCGCATCGTCACGTTGGCGGCGGTCAGGGTCGAGCCGGCGTTCTGGGTGATGCTGCCGTCGAACCCGCCCCCGGGGTTGAGCGGCGTTCCGTTGACGAAGCCCGATCCGGCCGAAAGCACGATGTCGCCGTTCTCGCCCGAGGCGGTCGTGGCGGTGATGTCGCCGCCCAGCAGGATGCTGGCGGCCACGCCGCTCTTGGACACGATGGCCGCGAACACCTGGTTGGCGTTGGTCGTCCCGTTCAGGGTCAGGCCCGGCGTCCCGCCGGCGCCGTCGGCCCTCGACGGCACCTCGAAGGTGATCAGATCCAGGTCGTCGGCGCCAGTCGGCGCGAAGGTGACATTGTAGTTCTCGGCCGAGCCGTAGACGACGTCGCCCCCGTTGGTCGCGGTGACGGTCGAACCCGCGGCGGTCGTGACGATCGGCGCGATCAGCGCCAGCGATCCGCCGTTGGTGTTCAGCGAGGCCCCGCCGGCGACGCTGATCGTGCTGTTCGCCGGAGCTCCGGTGAAAGCGAAATTCATGTCGCCGTCGAGGATGTCGCTGTCGGTCAGGCTGCCGGTCGAGGCCAGGAAGCCGCCGGTGTTGATCTGGGCGTTGGCTCCGATCAGGACCCCGCCAGACGACAGGATCCAGATGTTGCCGCCGTTGACGCCGCAGGTGGACATGCAGCCGTTCAGGACGCCGTCGATCGACGCCGCCCCCGCCACGCGGTTCACCACGATGTCGCTGCGGTTGTTGAAGTAGAAGTTCAGGGCCTCCGTCGGCGTGACGGTGAGGTTGTTCCAGTTGATGATCGAGCGGCCGGCGTTGGTGGTGATGTTCGTCACGCCGCCGCCCGAGGCGACGCCGACGGCTCCGCCGTTGCTGTTGGTCGAGCCGATCGTGCCCACGCCCGTGACCTGGGCCATGGCGGAACTCGCGCCGATCGTCATGGCGGCGAGGACGCCGCACAGGGCCGAGCGCGCCAGAAGTTGGGCTCTACGGGAAGCGATCTGGTTTTTCATGGCGGTCTCTCCGGCGCGTGGCGCCTGAAGTTCAGAACAGTGTGGTCGAGAGCGAGATCAGCAGGCGCGAGGCCGGGCGATCGCCGCCCGGGCCGTAAAGGCTGTCGAACGGACGGGCCCAGCCCACGTCGATATCCATCCTCGGCGTCAGCTGGACCCGCACGCCCAGTCCGCCCGAGGACAGTTCAAGCCTGCCGGCGTCGGGCGCCAGGTTCGTCAGCTCGGCCGTCTCGAAGAAGGCGTAGGGTCGCCAGGCCATGCCCCAGGGCGACGCGAGCGGCGTGGTGGTGAATTCCACCGACGTCGCGAAGGCCCGGTCGCCCGACGCGGCCGACGGATCATAGCCGCGGCCGACGGTCAGGTTTCCGACCGAGAATTCCTCATAGGACAACAGCGGGTCGTCCGTGTGCTGCCATGACAGCGTCAATGTGCCGACGATCGGCCCCGTGAGGCGCGCGCCGACCTGCAGCTCCCCGCGATAGACCAGGGCGTCCGGCACGCCGAGGTAACGCGACGCCTCGATGTCTCCGTAGTCGCTGGCGCCCAGCGCCGTCGTCCCGTGCCGCACCTCGAGATAGCCCGTCATGGCCGCCGAGTGATCCGCCAGCGCGCCCGGCGCCCAGTGACCGTCCAGCCGTGCGAAGAACACCCGCAGGTGATCCTCCGTCAGGGTCGCCAGTCCGCCGCCGAACTCGACCTTCTGGTCCAGGATTTCGAGCCCGGTCGACAGGTTCAGGTTCCGGCGGCGATGGCGCACGATCGGCCAGGCCAGCTTCGCCACCCCGGAGAAGCTCTCGCCTTCCAGTTCGAGCGGCGTCAGCTCCTCGCCCGGCTTGGTCCATGCCCACGACCCCGAAACCTCGGCGGTCAGCCCGCTGCCGCCCAGCCGGACCTGTTCGACCAGCTGAATGACCCGCTGTTCCTCCAGGTCACCCGACACATAGGCGATCAGGGACGTCCGCTCGCCCAGCGGCGTCAGGCTGTTCAGGTCGAGCCGGGCGAGACCCAGCTCGCGCCCCACCGTTCGCGATCCGAAATTGTGCGCCCGCAGCGAGGCGTCGATCGGATCGTGCGAAACGGCGATGTCGAGCGCCACCGCCCCGCGTTCGCCGGCGGGTCGCATGGTGGTGCGGATCTGGACGCCCGGGATGTCGGAGGCGAGCAGCAGATAGCGTTGCGCCAGGTTCAGGTCGAACGGCGCCATGCCCTTCAACTGATCCAGATAGCGGGCCACCTGCGCCTGGGCCGGGCCGGCGTCCCCGCTGTAGGTGACGGATGTGACGCGGGCCTCCACGACCTCGAGCACCAGCCGCCCGGTGTTGATCCGCTGCTCCGGGATCGTCACGGCGGCCAGGATCCCTCGTCTCAGATAGAGCGCCGCCAGACGGTCCCGGATTTCACAGATCCTGGAGACGGAAATCTCCTGACCCAGGTGATTTGCCCACGCCGTCGACAACTCCGCCTCGGACAGCGCCAGGCGGTCCTGGCCGGAAGAGCGGACCTCCACGCTCTGCAGGGAGAACTTCAGATCGCTGTCTCTGAAGGGACAGGGCCCCGCCTCGACGCTGGCGAACAGCTCGCCCTGCGGCGCGGCCGCGAGCGGCGCCAGTTGCGAGGGATTGAGCGCCTGGCGGTCCGGCAGGGCGTCCTGCGCGGACGCGGATCCGGCGAACGCCACGAGCGCGACCGCCCCGCCGACGCCGGCCGCCCATCCCCGCCAGGCCTTGCCCACGCCCCTCCCCCGGGGCGCGAAGGCGAGAGCCGCCGCGCCAGGCGCGGTCGAACGGAGCAAGGCGTCGCGCCGCCGCATGCGGGCCGGCGCGGAATCCGGAAGATAAGTCGCCATTGTCGTTGAAGCTCTCCCCCGTGCCCCCAAGGCGCAGTTCGCCCCTCGGCGGCATCCCCTTTGCCGTTGTCATTCCATCCCATTAAGCTTGACCGGCGTCCTGACGGCGCGATGCTGGCGTTCTGATATTTTTCTGATATCTGAGCGAGCTGGCCGCCACGGATGACGCCTGACAATCGTCCGGTCGGCATTGGGGGGGCGCACGGTGTATCGTTTCGCCGGTTTCGAACTGGATCAGCGCAGGGCCGAACTCCGCGGGCCTGATGGCGAGTCCATCAAGCTTCGCCCGAAAACCTTCTCCCTCCTGCTGTTGCTGCTGGAAAACAACGGACGGGTCGTCGGCAAGCAGGAGGTGATCGACGCGCTATGGCCGAACGTCCACGTGGGCGAGGACGGCCTGTTCCAGTGCGTGCGCGAAGTTCGCGTCGCTCTCGGCGACCACCGGCGCGAACTGCTCAAGCTGGTCCCCGGGCACGGCTACATCCTGAATGTCGATGTGACGGACACCCCGACCGTCCGCCCCCAGGACGTCGCCCCGGTCACGGCCGACATCGCCCCCGCAACGCCCCGAACGGACGAGCCGGTCGCTCCCCGCCACGGCGGACGCGGACGCATGATCGCCCTGGTGGTGATCGGGCTGTGCGTGGTCGTCGGCCTGGGAATCGGCGCGTCCGTGTTCGGCCTCGACACCGTCTTCGGCCGCCGGCCGCCGGCGATCGTGGTGATCCCGATCGTCGATGCGAGCGCCGATCCGGAAGGGGCGGAAATGGCGGAGGCCGTAACCGCCCGTCTGATCGACGGTCTGGCCCGGATCGACACGGTCCGCGTCGTCATCGCGCAACCGGAACAAGCCGCGTCGCTGCCCCGGGAGAACACGGATTTCGTCATCCGGGGCGAGCTGCGGCGCGAGGGGCGATCATGGACCCTGCAGGCGCGCATGATCCGCACGGCCACGGGCGAGGTCCTGGCCGTGGCCGGCGCCTCGGCCGACGGAAGCAAAGAGGATCTCGAACTTCAGCAATCCCGGCTGGCGGCGGGGGCCGGACATCTGTTGGCGCAACGTCTGAACGATCTGATGGAGAGCGGCGGCGCCCAGGACTCCACGGCGGACTCCTCCGCCGGAGCCACCCGGTTCGTGATCGATCAGGCCAGCGCCTCCATCAATCAAACCTCTCGCGAGCGGTTCCATGTCGCCGAGGCGATGCTGCAGGACGCGCTCGCCGCCGAGCCGGACAACATCGACTTGGCCGTCGCCTTGGTCGGGCTTCAGCTCCGTGGGGTCCAGATGGCCTGGTACACTCCCCAGGAGGTCGCCGCCATCCAGGCCCAGAGCCAGGCGACGCTTGAACGCGCCCGGCGCGTGAAGCCCAACTCCATCGCGGTCGCCGAGACCTACTGCCGCTTTCTCAGCGCGACCAACCGTTTCGTCGAGAGCCTGGTGGAGTGCTCCAGGACCTTGAGCCTGGATCCCTGGGACGGCCTCGCCCTGTATCACGTCGGCCTCGGTCAGGTTCATCTCGGGCGTTTCGACGATGCGCTGGCGACATTCCAGCAGGCCGACCGGATCGACACCCCTCCGGTGTCGCGCTGGACCTGGCTCCTCGGCGCCGGGTGGGCCAATCTTCTGCTGGGCCGCCCCGAAGCCGCGCTGCCGTGGCTCCATCGATCCATCGCCATCACCCCGGCGTCCGGACGGTCCCACATGCTGCTGGCCGTGGCCTATCAGCAGACGGGCCGCATCGACGACGCCAAGGCCGCCATGCGCGAGGGGCTCAGGCTGCGGCCCGGCTCGACCGCCCTCAACATCGCCCCGCCCTACGCCAACGCCAGCCCGGCCTATGTTCAGGCGTCCGAGCGACTCATCAAGGTGATGGTCCAGGCGGGTTTGCCGGAGCGCTGATCCGTTAAGAGCCCCTCGGTCGTCGACAGCGGGGGCGCGCACATCAGATTCGCTCCCCCGCTCCCTACGCCCGCTTGACCGCCACTGGGCCGCGCCCGGCTCAGAGCAGCCAGTCGTCCATGTCGTGCGGCGACAGCACCGTGGAACTCGCGCCAGCGCCCTCTTCTATCGTCAACAGGGTTTGCCAGCCGCGGCTGGTGTCCCAGACGACCCGCGTATCGAATTCGAAGGGGTGTTCCGTCGGTCGAACCAGCGGCCCGGTATCCGTGGGCTTGAGCACGAAGTGGTCGTTCGGATCCGTCCAGCAGATGATCGGGCCTTCCGCTCCCTTCGGGGACGGCAGGTCTGAAACGCCGGGCAGGACCAGCGGCCCGCCCGCCTTCCCGTTCGTCTCGACCAGAACCGGTCGAACCTCGGGGTTGACCTCCGCCATCGGCGCCGCCTTCGAGACCGCCTGATCCGGCCAGATCGTGATCTGGGCCTGACGCGCGGCCGCGCCGCCGACGGCGTCTTCGACCGACATCCAGGTCTCGTCGCCGGCGAACCAGAGGGCTTCGACCCCGTCCAGGAGATCGACCCCTTCATCGCCGACCAGGTCCGTCACCGTCACGGTGCCGTCCAGGTTCAGGACAAAGCTGAAATCGGTCGAGGATCCGAAGTAGTTGGCCTGGTCGTAGCCGTCGCCTCCGAAGAGGCGGTCGTTCCCGCCGCGGCCGACGATCGAATCGTCCCCGGCCAGCGCATAGACGTCGTCGTCGCCTTCGGTGCCCTCCACCCAACCGTCATCGCCGGAGGTTCCGTAGCCGGCGACCAGGTAGTCAAGTTCGAGCCACGTCTGGTTCCCGTCGAACCACAGGGCCTCGACCCCGACCAGGGTGTCTTCCCCTTCCAGACCCGTGGTGTCTTTCACCTTGATCGACCCATCGGCCGCCCGGCGGAAGGTGAAGCTGCCGGACGCCCCCGCATAGTTCGCCTGGTCATAGCCGGCGCCGCCGTCGAGATAGTCGTTGCCCCCGCGTCCGATCAATTGATCGTCTCCGTCCCTGCCGAAGATGTTGTCTGCGCCTGCGGTGCCCGGCAGCCAGCTGTCGTTGCCATTGGTGCCGTAGGCGGCCACCGCCTGGTTGAGCGCCACATACAGTTCGTCACCTTCGAACCAGGCGCCTTCCATGTCGCGCAGCACGTCGACCTCGCCGGTGGCGTCGTTGATCGCCTGGATCGATCCGTCCGCCTGCCTGACCCACCTGATGTCCGTGCTGTCGCCGGCGTAGATCGCGACGTCCTCGCCGGCTCCACCGAACATCTGGTCGTTGCCCGCGCCGCCCCGGAGTTCATCGTCCCCGTCACCGCCGTACATCAGGTCGTTTCCATCGCCTCCGCTCAGGGCGTCGGCGCCGCCTTCCCCGCGAAGTTCATCGTTGCCCCCGGCGCCGGCGATGACGTCGTCCGAGGCGAAGCCGTTGATGACGTCCGCCCCCGCTGTCCCCGCCTGGGCGAGAAGAGCCGCGTCCATCTGGGCGGCCGTCCAGACCACCCCGCCGGCGAACTCGAAGATCTCGACCCGGGTCGCGCCCTGAACCGAAGATGAGTTCTGCCCCATCAGCTGGTAGCGGATCACCAACCGGTCGCTGCCGACATCGATCACCAGGTCCAGTCCGACGCGGGACAGGATCAGGTCCTCCGGCGCGATCCCGGTGCGGAAGACGACACGATCCGCGAGATCGCCGTAGGTCTCCTCCGTTTCGATGATGGTGTCGACGCCGTAGCCGCGACCAAAGACGTAGGTGTCGTTCCCCGCGCCGCCGGTGAGCACGTCATTTCCGGCGCCGGTGTCGATCACATCCGCGGTCGCATAGCCGATCACCGTGTCCGCGCCCGGCGTCTGGTGCGCCAAAAGGGTCAACTGATCGATCTGGGCCGCCGAAAGCTCCGTGCCGTCCGCGAAGATGAACCGCTCCACCCGCCCGAAGCCCAGAACGCCGCCCGAATCCTGGGACCAGAACTGGTTGCGGATGGTCAGGCTGTCGTTCGCGCCCACGATCCGGATGACCAGGTCGCGGCCCACGCGGTTGAAGGACAGATCACTCTGCGAGATGAGCGCCCCGAAGAGCACCGCGTCATTGGGCGCGCCGTAGGTCTGGTCGGTCTCCCGGATCGTATCGTGGTCATAGCCCCGGCCGAACACATAGGTGTCCGCGCCGTCGCCACCGGTCAGGGTGTCATTCCCCGCGCCGCCGTCCAGCCGGTCTTCGGTCGCGTAGCCCAGGATCAGATCGTTTCCAGCGGTCTGCTGGGACAGCAGCACCAGGGCGTCGACCTGCGGCGCCGACAGTTCCGAGCCGTCCGCGAACTGGAACCGTTCGATGCGCCCGGTGCCCAGCACGCTGCCCGAATCCAGCGACCAGAACTGGTTGCGGATCGTCATCTGATCGGACGTCCCGATGATCTTGATGATCAGATTCAGACCGTCACGCGTCCAGGACAGGTCGTCCATCTCGACGCCCGCCTTGAAGGACAGGATGTCGTCGGCGTCGCCGTAGGTCGCATCCGTCTCCGAAATCACATCGACGCCGTCCCCACGCCCGAAGCGATAGGTATCGTTGCCGAGGCCGCCCCTCATGAAGTCATTGCCGGCGCCGCCGTTCAGAACGTCGGCGGTGTCGAAGGCGTAGATCTGGTCATTGCCGGAGGTCTGCTGCGCGGCGAGCAGCCGATCCTGCACATCCGCCGCGCTGAGCGCGCTGCCGTCGGCGAAGATGAACCGCTCCACCCGGTCCGTCCCGTAGATGCCCGCCGAATTGCTCGAGCGAAGCTGGCCGACCAGGGTCAGCTGGTCGGTGGCCCCGGCGATCCTGACAATCAGATTATCACCCTGCCGCGAGAACTGGAGATCAGCCGCCACGATATCCGGCCCGAAGCGGACCACATCGTCGGCATCGCCCCAGGTGGCGTCGCTTTCGTTGATCGTGTCACTCCCCGATCCCCGTCCGAAAAGGTAGGTGTCGTTGCCGAGGCCGCCCTGCAGCCAGTCATTGCCGGCGCCGCCGTCCAGGACGTCCCCCGTGTCGAAGGCGATGATCGTATCGTTCCCGGCCGTCTGCATCGCCTGCAGCAACCGCAAGTCCATTTCCGCGGCGGCCCATTCGCTACCGTCGCCGAAGACGAACCTCTCGATCCTCTGGTTTCCGGCCAGGCTGCCGGAGTTGGCGCTGCGCAGCTGATACTGAACGGTCAGGGTGTCCGATGATCCGACAAGGCCGATGACCAGGTGATCGCCGTTCCGGCTGAGGATCAGATCCTCCGGCCGCACATCGGCCGTGAACGCCAGGACGTCGCCGCTGTCGCCCCAGGTCGCCGTGGTCTCAAGCACGGTGTCCTGTCCATAGCCCCGACCGAACCGGTAGGTATCGTTGCCGGCGTTGCCCTGCAGGAAGTCCGTACCGGCGCCGCCGTCGATCAGATCATTCGCCGCCGTGCCCAGAACGTTGTCGTTCCCGGACGTGGACGAGCCGGCCACGGCGTTCGCCTCGGCCTGCGCCGCCGACAGGGTGACGCCGCTCGCGAAGCGGAAGAACTCCACCCGCCCTTGTCGCGTGGGTGTGAAGTGATCCGAAATCGTCAACGTGTCGGCGACACCGGCGATGGCGATGACCAGATCGTCGCCCGTTCGCGTGAAGGTCACCTCGGAGCGCAGCACATTGCCGCCGAACTCCACCGTGTCGGGATGGTCCTCATAGAGGGTGTCGAAGCTCTCCTCGATGACGTCCTGCCCGCTGCCCTTGCCGAACTTGTAGGTGTCGCCGCCGCCGGCGCCGCGCAGGACGTCGTTGCCGCCGCCTCCGTCCAGGATGTCCGCGGTGTAGAATCCGTCGATCACGTCATTGCCGGCGGTCCTCGCCTCGACCAGCAGCCGCTCACGGATCTGCACGTCCGTCAGCACCACGCCGTCTCCGAACGTGAAGGTCTCGACGTCCCGCCAGCCGGAGAACCAGCCGGCGTGGTGGAACTGACCGGAGACCGTAAGTTGGTCGGCCAGGCCGTCGAAGGAGATCACCAGATCGTCGCCGGAGCGGGTGAAGACCGCCTTGTCGGAATCGTAGCCCGCCGCGAAGACCACGGTATCCACGTCCTCGTAGGCGACGTTGTCGACGTGCTCCTCGATCACGTCCGACCCGAACCCCGGGCCGAACACATAGGTGTCACTGCCGTCCCCTCCGCGCAGGACATCATCGCCCTGGCCGCCGTTGATGGTGTCGTCGGTCTGGAATCCGGCGACAAGATCGTCGCCCGAGGTCGAGGCGGCCGCGATCAACCGAAGCCGCAGATCGTTCGCCGTCCAGACCTCGCCGGTGTGGAAACGGACGGACTCCATCTCGTTGCTGCGCAGGTTCAGCGTTGAATAGAAGAAATGGTTCTGCACGGTGATCCGGTCGGTCGTACCGGTGATGCTCAGGATCAGGTCGTCGCCGACCCGCGAGAGCACGATGTCGCTCGGCGCGATCCCCGCCCCGAACTGGATCCGGTCGTCGTTGCCCGTGAACAGATTGTCGTTGAAGTCGACGATCACATCCGCGCCGTCGCCCCGGTTGAAGACATAGACGTCGGATCCGTTGCCCCCTTTCATGAGGTCGTTTCCGGTCCCGCCCAAGATCACGTCGTCGAAATGCCAGCCCCGGATCGTGTCGTCGCCCGCCGTGCTCGAGGCTGCGATCAGGTCCGCGACGATCGTGCTGAAACTCTTCACGGTGCCGTCGGCCCAGCGGAACTGCTCCACCTGGTTCATGGCGATCGTGCCGAACACCCCGGTCTCGGTCACCACGAACTGGTTCTTGATGCGGACCTGATCGGTCGTGCCTGCGATGGAAACGATCAGATCGTCACTGGCGGGATCCCGCGAGAAGATCACATCCCCGACCGCGACGCCCGCCTTGAAGACCAGTTGGTCAGGTTCGGGGCCGATCACGAATCCGGGCGTATCCTCGATGACGTCCTGGCCGTCGCCACGCCCGAACAGATAGGTGTCCCCCTCGTCGCCCCCGTTCATGTAGTCGTTGCCGGCGCCCCCGTTCAGGGTGTCGGCGTAGAAGTCGCCCGCCAGCCAGTCGTCGCCGTCTCCCCCCGTCGTGACGATCGCGAGGATGGTCTCCCAGTCGATCCGGCTTCCGTCGGCGAAGACGAAGTTCTCAACCCGGTCGAACCACTGCACGCCGAAGAAGCCGAACAGGTCCATCATCCGACCGTCGAACTGGTTCTTGATCAGCAGACTGTCCTGCGTCCCGTTGATGCTGATCAGCAGGTCCTTGGTGCCTTCGACGCGGGTGAACTGAAGATCGGCCAGGCTCACGCCCCCGCCGAAGATCACCGAATCCGTGCCCAGAAGGGTCAGGTAGATCGCTTGGTCGTGGATGGTGTCCCGTCCCGAGCCGCGGCCGAATTCATAGACGTCTCCCCCGTCATACCCATGGAAGACATCGTCGCCGGCGCTGGCGAGGAAGCGGTCTCCGGTGCCGAAGCCATGGACCGTATCGGCGCCCGCCGTCGTCGCCTGCTGGATCAGCAGGGCCTGGATGGCCTGCCAGGTCAGGGACCCGCCCGCCTTGAACAGGATGGCCTCGATACGGCTGTCCAGGGCGAGGTTGCCGCCCCCGATGAAGGGATTGTCGAGCAGGCCGCCGATGACGCCGCCGGGCGCGATGCCGCCGCGAATGCCCAGCGAACTGTACCAGAACTGATCCTTGATCAGGATGGAGTCCCCGGTGGAGAAGGTCAGCAGCAGGTCCGTGCTCGCGCCGTCGCGCGAGAAGGTCGTGTCATTCATCGACAGACCGTTTTCCACGACGATCATGTCGGCGGTCTGGTTCGCCGGCGTGCTCTGGATGTCGTGGATGGTGTCGTGACCGTGTCCGGCCGAGAAATAGTAGGTGTCCCCCCCGTCTCCGCCCCGCATCAGATCGGCGCCCGCGAGGCCTTCCAACTGGTCCTCCTGGGCCGAGCCGTTGACGGTCTCGCTCGCCGACGTCCCGCGACCGACCACTTCGGCGATCGCGCGAACATCCATCAGAACGCCGTCCGCGAACTGAATCTCTTCCACGCCGAAATCGACGCCCATCAGGCCGCTGCTGAAGTGATTGCGAACGGTGACGGTGTCGTTCGTGCCGATCACCGAGATGACCAGGTCGGTCCCGACGCGGGCGAAGGTCACATCCTCCCGGCTCAGCAGGGCGAAGCGAATCCGGTCGCCTTGTTCCCCCATATCCTGGTCGATGATGGTGTCCCGCCCGAAGCCGGTTCCGAACACATAGACGCCCTGCCCCCCGCTGCCGGTCAGGGTGTCGTCGCCGACGCCGCCCACGAAGACGAAACTGCCTGAACCGGAACGGGTCAGGGTGTCCGCCCCGGCGGCGCCCAGGCGCACGTTCTCAAGCGCAAGACCGTCCACGAGCTGCGCCAGCGTCAACGGCTGGGTCACGCCCGCCATCGCCCGGACAAGGCTGGCGACCACGAAATCATCGCGCAGCAGGTTGCCGTCATGGCGCGCGCCGCCTTCCACGAACGCCTGCAGCAGCGGCGCCCAGGTTCCCGACCAGACGGAGGCCGCGGCCGCGGGATCGGCGGGCAAACCGTCCAGGATACGGTGTATCGCGTCCGCGAGCGCCGTCGGCAGTTCCGCCTCCAGGCGGTCTGTTTCCACCGAATAGCCGACGTCCTGGAAGATGGCCCCAAGCGGTCCCTGGACAGCGAGCCGCACCGTCGCGGCGTCCACGACCGCGTCCCAGGCCGCCCTCAGTTCCGAGGCGTTGGCCGCCGAAGGCGCGCCGCCCGCATTGCGCGGCGTCAGCTCCACCCCGAACCATTTCTCGAGGAAGGCGAGCTTGCGCAGGTCGAAGTCGGGTCCGAGCGCACCGGGCGCCACGCCGTCGACGCCGGCCCAGCGCAGGATGATCGCTTCCGCCCCGGCGCGCAGATCCGCCCACGAGGTGCTGGTCGGCAGCTCGGAGAAATCGTCCACGAGCGTCAGCAGCGCGGGGTCGTCGGTCATCTGGATGCGCAGATCGACCACGGTCCCGAAGCCCTTGAGTTCAGCCTCGGCGGCGGCGGCGACGGAGATCGTCCGGTCGCCCAGCCAGATGGTGTCGGTCGGGCTGGAGCCCAGCAGGACGTCCGCGATGCGACGTTCCTGTCCGTTGATGGTGAAGGTGGCGTCCGCCCGCACCGTATTGCCGCGCACCGAAGCGCCCGCGCCGGTGGGGGCGCCGGCGTTCACCCCGATGGAGGTGATGCCGAGTTCGCTGAGCGTCTTCAACTCACCGGCGTCGGTCACGCCGTCTCCGTCCGCGTCCACCCACACCCGCAGGGTGGCGAAGCCCGCATCGGCGGCGGTGACGGCGCCGTCCGCATTGCTGTCCAGCGCGGAGAGCATCTGGAAGCCCGAGGTGTCCGCATTCCCGAACATCTCGCCGATATCGTCGATCCGGCCGTTGCCGTTCAGGTCCCGGACCAGGAAGCCGTCGCCCCCGCGCGTCCACGCGCTCTTCTCGGCGAAGCCGTCGGCGTTCAGGTCGAAATAGGTCGAGGGTCCGCTCGTCAGCTCCAGACCATCCCCGTCCAGGTCGAGGATCAGGGGGTCCGTGCCGATCACACACACGCCGAAGCCGGCGCGCAGGGCCAGGTTCATGTACTGTTCGAAGCGTTCCAGCGAAGCGCCGGCGGCCTGGAAGGTCTGGCGGAAGACCACGACGTTGCCGGTGGCTTCACCCGTTTCGATGTCGAGGTTGTAGTTCTGGATGACGATCTGACCGGCGCGCCCCCCGGCGACGTTGATCAGCAATTGGTTCGTGGTGGTCAGCCCGAACTGGAACATGCTCATCGCGACGCCGTCGATGAACATCGCGGCCAGACCGAAAAGCAGGTTCCCCGTCATGACCGGAGCGGCGCCGAGGACCGGCGTGAGCGGCGCCCACGCGGCCCAGTCGCCCTCCATCCACCACTGCTGAACCCCGCCGAAGATCGGGAACCCGCCGGCGAGACCGCCGAAGGCGAGCTGATCGTCCAGGTCGGCGTCATGGATGATGGATTGGCCGCCACCGACGACGAAGACATCCCTGTCGCCGTCCCGGGTCGGACCGCCCGGCAGGACGCCGTCCTTGCCGAACAGGTGCACGACACCCGAGTCGGGTCCTCCGCCCAGGGTGACGTTCAGGACATCGCTCCCGCCGCCGCCGTAGGCGACGGTTCCGTTGGCGTTCGCCGTCAGGACATCACGGCCGCCCCCCAGCCGGATCGTCGTATGCCCTTCATCCTGGATGACCTCATCGGCGCCGTCGCCGAATTTGAGATGGTCGAACTCCCGGAACTCGATCTTTCCCTCGAACGTAAAAGGGTCCCCGTCCGTGAGCCGACCTCGGGTGTACTTCACGCCGCCGGTGAACGAGGTAAGGTCAAGCTCGTCGACCACACCCTGTTTTTCGCCGGCGTAGACGGTCAGCGCATCCCCCGAACCCGGAAGATTCTTGACCACGATCCGGTCGGCGTAATCCGTCGACAGCTTCAGTGTCTCAACGTCTATGAGCGCCAGCGGGAATTCGAAGTGGGTGACTCCGAAGGTGAAGGCCGAAGCGTCAAGCCGGCTGCTGAAGCTCTCGATCCACCTCATTTCGGAGTTGAGCGCGAATTCGACTTCTACGATGTCATCGCCAGCGCTCCCGCGGATCGCCTCGATGTCATGAAGCCGGTCACCTTCTGCGTCACCACCGTAGCCCCGGGCGCCGCCTGACTCCCCGTACACGATCCTGACAGCCTCCGAGCCCTCGTAGGACGAAACGTCGTTGCCCTGGTCTCCGTAAAGCCGGTCCGCCCCCTGGCCGCCCCTGATGATGTCGTCATGCTCGCCGGCGTAGATGTGATCATTGCCGTCGCCCGCATCGATCTCGTCCTTGCCGGCGCCCAGGAAGACAAGTTGCCGTTCCCCGCCGCGCCCGCTCAGGTCGACCCTGTCCTCCGCGCTGATCCCCCACCGCAGTACGACGTCAATCTCCTGCCCCTCGGTGAAGCTGTCTCCCTCCGGCGCCGAAGAGTCCTGAACATCCCACATACCGAGATAGTTCGTTCTGGAGGGCTGCCCCAAAGCATTCGCGACAGCCTGTTCCCCCCGCACCATGTCGCCGACGAAGTCATAGTCATCGACCCAGTCATCGAGCGTAAACCCGTTGAGCAGGGGATCTTCCCATCTGTAAGCTGGCAGTGTAGACTGAGTATTGTATCCAGTGCTTGGAAGTATTTCACCCACGTAGATGTGCAACATCTCGTGCCACAGAATTGATTCAAGTCCGGGAACGACAACGTTTCCGTTCTTGTCCACTATCCTCTGACTGGCCACCATCGCGGGATCAAAAGTGACCTTCCGATCCCCCACCGGGGTCACGGTGGGATTGTTGGGGTTTCCGAACCACGGGAAATCAGCCTCCATCTTCCCGGCGCCATACTCGATAATCAGGGGCGAGGATCTGCTCAAAAGCCATGTATTCATGACTTGAGCGACCGAACTGATCGAATAGAGCGCTTTGAGCGCGTTCCAGACGACAGTTTCGTCACTGTAGCCTACAACCGAGATTTTATCCCTGATGGCCTGAGGGAGAGGATCCATGCTGCTGTAGTTGATGGTCATAACGCCTACTCCAGATCATCAGAGAGTTCGAAGACACCGTTCTCGACAAAGACGCGCCTGCAGCGGTCTGAAGGCTGGGAAACTTTCAGTTGCGTGCAGACACGGTTTCCATGGAGGGTCCAGCGCCCATAGCCCATGGATATCGAGGCATAGGAATAGTTTCCGTCGCTGTAGAACCGCTCCCGGACCGGCCTCGAGGCGTAGTCCTGGACGAGGAAGCGGTAGGCTTCGGCCTCTGTTGCGGGCCGCCTCCGGTCCTTTGACGCCGACACCGTGGCAGCCGCTTCCGGGTCCGCGTCCGGTTGACGGCTCTCGTCACACGAGATCAGAACAAAGGACAGGAGCAGGAGAAGGAGCGCCCTCAATCGGTGCGCCAGGGCCAAGGCGAATCCCATGAAGACGAGACGCCCCGGCCGCCCTCCCGCAGCCGATACAGGGTCGTCCACCGGCGAATAACTGTACATGCGCCTCCCCTGTCTTCCCCCCGCAGTTGGCAAAGCCGCCGGTCTCCTTGCAAGCGAAAGATTCGCGTCGAACGCGTAAGGAGCGCCTGGTCCACGGACAGTTTCGCTATCGGGTTTTGTGCACACAACGATCCCGCTGGACGAAGCGCGCGCGCAGTCAAGCTTGGCCGAAACCCCGTCGGGCATTGAATGCAGCAGGCCCTACGTCAGCCAGCCAAGCAGACAGTCGGAGGCGCCCAGCGTCATCAGACTCGCGCTTTGGTCGCGCCCGCCGGATGTTGCGACAGGTCGCCGCAGGCTCCGTTTGATGACCTCGCAACGCCCTGCCTGGCCCAAGCGAAAGCGGCTTCCAGTCCGCACGCGGCGGCCCACCGCACGGGTATCGCCAGAGTCGTGCGTTGTGATTGTGAGACCTAAGCTCTCCATGCGATCGAATCCTAGATCTGCCTGGACAGTCCCGGCCTCTTGGGTTGAGAGAAGTGGTTCCTCTTTCAGTATCAAATGGCACATTGAAACCACTGAAGTTTTGGGTTCCCGGATGCTCAAAGAGTCGCTTCTCCCGCTTGTCATCATCGCGCTTGTTTGTACCGGCTGTACGCCCGGCGCTGACCCGGACGGCGCTGCGGCCGGCTACCGTCCCACCGCCCCCGAGCTAGGGCCAGCTTCAGAACGCGAGCTGCGCTGGTATCTTCTGGAGGGAAGCAGGCGTCCGGTTTCTTACTACCCAAACGGGAGGTGGCAGATTTCAGCTACAGCCCCGGTCCGCGGCAGCTATCAGCTGACCGGTAACACCGTTTGCGTGAAAACAGACGGTCACCTTGAGAAACGCTGCGCCAGCCTTTCAATCGGACCCGATGGGCCCGTCATGTCCGCGTGGATTGACGCGCCCGCTTAGAGAGTCGCCGAGTATATGGACCAACACAGAATACCACGCATGTCGTCTGATGCGACAAACCCCTGGCCTCTACATGCTCAGGATGCAGACGCGGAGCCCAGGTGATCGCCCCGTTCTCTTGCTAGGGAAGGTGAGCCGCCACTCCGAGCCAATGCACCGCCTGACCTGCATCGATTAGCTCGAACAGCGGGATGGCCAGCAGAAACACCAGCCCGTCGCGGATCGTGAGCAAGAACAGGGACGGGCGGACGCTTAGTTCGTCCGCATCGCGCCAGAGCGAGAATCGCGGCCAGAATCGGGGTGTACGAGCGAAATACCGAGCGTAGCCCTCACCGAATTCCCGGAGCAGGAAAGCCTCCTCCCGGCGAACTGTAAAGTGGAATACTAGGACCGCCGCCGCCACGAATGCGGCGCCGATGACAAGGCTCCCGCTTTGCGCGCCGATACCGAACGCCCCGATAAAGCTGAACAGGTAAAGCGGATTTCGGCTGACCGAGTAGGGGCCCCGATCGACGACCTCCGCCTTCTTTCGTCCGCCGATATAGAGGGTGCACCAGGCGCGGCCCACGATGGCAAGGACGATCGCCCCAAGACCGATAGCTTCCACCGACTCATGCCAGGGGCCGTCGACGCCGCCTATGGACTGGCTGACCACCGACAGGGCGATCAGTCCCAGGAGGGCGACGCCGACGGCGACCTTTCGCAGCTTCTGAACAGTACCAAGATCCAGGGCGGGCGCCGGCGTCGGGGTCATATCAGGTCTCCAGTGAACGAAAGAAACTGCGGAACTGTGACGGTTTCGAGCCCGGATCCCGCAGGTCGGGCCGCCGGCACTAGACGATCGTCCCGAAAAGCCGGCCGATGCCAACGGTGGCGCTCATCGCGAGCACGCCCCAGAAGGCGACCCGCAGAACCGACCGACCGATATCCGCTCCGCCCGCCAGAGCGCCCAGGGCGCCCAGTCCCATCAATCCCGCCAACGCCGCACCACCGACCCAGAGGATCACGCCCTGCAGCGGCGCCAACATGACAAGCAGCAGGGGTGGAAGGGCCCCGCACGCGAACGTCAGGGCGGAGGTCAGCGCCGCCTGAACCGGACGCGCCGTGGTGATCTCCGAAATACCGAGTTCGTCCCGCGCATGGGCGCCGAGCGCATCCTTGGCCATGAGTTGCAGCGCCACCTGCCGAGACAGGTCCGGCTCGACGCCGCGCGCCGCATAGATGCCCGCCAGTTCCGCGACTTCCGCCTCACGGTCGCCGGTCAGCTCCGCTGTCTCTCGCGCAAGGTCGGCTTTCTCGGTATCGGACTGGGAGCTGACAGAGACATACTCGCCGGCCGCCATGGACATCGCCCCGGCGACAAGGCCCGCGACGCCGGCGATCACGATCCCTTCGCGCGTCACCTCGGCGGCCGCTACGCCCATCACGAGACTGGCTGTCGACACAAGCCCGTCGTTGGCCCCGAGAACCGCAGCTCGCAACCAGCCGATGCGGGCGACACGGTGACGCTCTGGATGCAAGGCGAGACGGCTCACGCGAGAACTCCAGGCCAGTGGCGCAATCTACGCCGAAGGAATGAGGTCGTCTCCATCAGAGAAGACTTGGCATTGGGAGGCGCCCTTGGCGTTGATCCAACGCAAATCGATGGGCGCCCCTAGAGTGTCAGGTCGAGCACGACCCGGCCTTCCACCGTCCCGTCCCGCAATCGATCGAAGATTTCATTGATGTCTTCCAGCCGCGCCGTCGTGATGTTCGCCTTCACCTTGTGAGCGGCTGCGAAGTCCAGCGCCTCCTGCAGATCAAGGCGCGTGCCGACGATCGAACCGCGGATCGTCAGTCCGTTGAGCACGGTGTCGAAGATGGAGATCGGGAAGTCGCCGGGCGGCAGGCCGTTAAGCGCCACCGTCCCGCCTCGCGCCGCCATGCCGAGCGCCTGTTCGAACGCCTTGGGCGAAACCGCGGTCACCAGCACCCCCTGCGCCCCACCGCCCGTCTGACGGCGGATTTCGGCAGCCGGATCCGCCTCGGCGGCGGCGTTGACCGTGACGGCCGCGCCCAGCCGGCGCGCCATGGCCAGCTTGGCCTCGTCGACATCTACCGCAGCGACGTTGAGGCCCATGGCGAGCGCGTACTGCACAGCCATGTGCCCGAGGCCGCCCACGCCGGAGATGACCACCCAGTCGCCGGGCTTCGTGTCCGTCACCTTCAGCCCCTTGTAGACGGTCACCCCCGCGCACAGCACGGGCGCGATCTCATTGAATCCGATACCGTCGGGGAGATGCCCGACGAAGTCGGGATCCGCGACCACGTACTCAGCGAAGCCGCCATTGACCGAGTAGCCCGTGTTTTGCTGATCGTGACACAGCGTCTCCCAGCCCCCGAGGCAGTGACGGCAGTGGCCGCAGGCGGTGTAGAGCCAGGGCACCCCGACCCGGTCCCCCTCCTTCACATGGGTCACGCCGGCGCCCACCGCCGAGACGTGGCCGACGCCCTCGTGGCCGGGAATGAACGGCAGGGACGGCTTGACCGGCCAGTCCCCCTGGGCGGCGTGAAGATCGGTATGGCAGACGCCCGAGGCGGCGATCTTCACCTGGATCTGGCCTGGCCCCGGAAGCGGCACCGGAACCTCCTCGATGGTGAGCGGCTGGCCAAAGGCGCGAACGACGGCGGCTTTCATGGTGGCGGGCATGGGCGTCTCTCCTGTCCTTCGGAGTCTAGGCCTCGCGCCGCGGCGATCCTTGACCTGGATCACGTCGAAGACTCACCCGCGTAGCGCCAATCCGCGCCACGCCCGGTCCCACAGCGCCAGGCCGGCCGGCGGATCCGCCGAGTGGTCCGCAAACGCCCACGGTTCCGGACCGGAGCCCCGCGCCAGGCCGGCGGCGAACATCTCACGCATGTTGGCCGTTCGAAACTGACGAGGTTGAGAGGATCGCCGTCGCCGGACATGGACGCGACTCCCAGCGGCAGGTTCGCGCCCGCACAGAAGGCCTGTGTCGCGCCGACCGCCTGAAGGTAGGAATACCGCAGGATCGTTTCGAAGCTGCGGACCAGGATGGCGGGGATGTTCCCGGGCGTCGCCCGGGGAGCGGCGTCGAGCGCGGTGTTGATGAGCAGGTGCACCCTCGCGCCGCTCAGTCGTCCTCTCACCCCGGGCCAACTCATGAGCGCATCCGGCAGGAGGAAGAGCGGCGCGGCCAGCCCGCCGTCCGCATGCATCTCCTGATAGGATCGCCCAACCGACTCGCAGTTTATGAGCCGCGGCGGGAACATGCCGGGAAGGCTGGCGGACGCGGCCAGCACCGTGCGGAACAGCAATAGCGCCGCGTCGAGATCTCCGTCCTCTCCGAGACGCGCGATAAGCCCCATGTCCCACAAGCAGGCCTGCTGGCGGTCGAGATCGGTCGTGGCGACGAAGAGGCGGCGGCCTTCGGCGTGAGCAGCGGCGACCGCCCGAAGCAGATCGGCATCGACGAAGGGCGCGATCAAGGCGTCCAGGGCGCGGGCCCGGAACAGGCCGGCCTCCAGGCCCGGAAGGGCCTTCCGCACGTCGAAGAGGGCCGCCGCGTGACCGCCGGTGTAGGCCTCGACCAGCCGATTGTCCCAGGCGGAACCGAGGAAGGCGAACGGCGCGATCAGGGCGCCGGTGCTGACGCCGGTCACGAGCTCGAAGGATGGTCGGCGGCCGGTCCGGCTCAAGCCGGCGAGCAGGCCCGCGCCGAACGCGCCGCCCGCCGCGCCGCCGGAGACGGCCAGGATGTCGAATGGTTTGCGGCTCAGAGGTGCTCGGGACGGGAAGATTCGATCCGCTAAGGCTGCGGCCGCGCCGGCGCCTCGCGCGCCGGCGAGCCTCACCCCCGGAAACCCGCTCGCCTCCCCCGCCTCCCCGGGGATCCTCCGGCCCGTGCGGCGGCCCCAGAGGCTGGAGCCGCCCGACGGCCGGGGCCGGGTGTCGTCCGGGGGTTCGACAGCGTCTGATCGCGGCTCCGGCCCGCGTCGTTTGTTCTGGTCTGACATGGCGGCTCCTCAAGGGCGCCGGTATCGATCCGTGCCGACGCGGGCCTTGACCGACGTCAAGAGCCGGAGACCGCCGGAAGGAGGCGAGCCCGCCGCCCCGCGCCTTGCGTTCGACCCGCACCGCGCCTGTTCTGCGCGATCTGCGCGGTCCTGACGGCGATCCTTCTGGCGGGCCTCTACGTCCCGGGCGCCGCCGGCCTGTTCCACTTCGCCGTCCCCTCCCCGGCCCTCCTGGCCGCTGGACTGGGCGTCTGCGTCGCGGCCGGCGGCTGGAGCGGCGTTCTCCGCGCCCTCGGACGCGGCCGCGTCCGCCTCCGTAGCGACCCTTAGGGGCCGGTGCTTAGGGAGCGCTCCTGAATAACGCGCGTCGGCGCTCCGCCCTATCCCCGAGCTCAAGCCCAGGAGGTTCCGACCATGACGCCAGCCCTGCAAACACCCTTCGCCCAGTCCTTCCTGCCGAACGAGGCCGACGAGTGGGCGGGCGCCGCCCGCCTCACCTTCCGGGCCGGCGAGGAGATCTACGCCCAGGACGAGGACGCCGAGCTGATCTATCGGCTCGTTCGAGGCGCGGTCCGGACCAGCCATCTGCTGGCGGATGGCCGGCGCCAGATCGGCGACTTCTATTACGAGGGCGACGTGCTGGGCGTCGAGATCGGCTCCACCCATCGCTTCTCGGCCGAAGCCCTCGGAGACTGCGAAATTCTCGCCGTTCGCCGCGCGGGCTCGGCCGCCTACGATCCGGGGCGCCTCGAGCGTGTGATCTGGCAGGCGACCGCCGCCGAACTGGGCCGCGCCCAGTCTCACATGCTGCTGCTCGGACGCGCCACGGCCTGCGAGAAGGTCGCCCGCTTCCTGCTCGACATCGCCGAGCGCTTCCGGGGCGAACTCGTCGCTCTGCCGATGAGCCGCCAGGACATGGCGGACTACCTGGGACTGACCATCGAGACCATCTCCCGCATGCTCGGTCGCTTGCAGGCGGACGGCCTCGTGGAGTTCGTCGGCGCCCGCAAATATCGCATCCGCCGTTTCGGCGCCTTGTCGGATATGGCGGCCGCCTGACCCAGGGGCGGAACGGCGGTCGGCATGCTAGGCTGGATGGACAGCCGCGCTGCGCGGCGCCGTTCAAATCCGCCAATGCCGATCCGAACCGCCATCACCCGATCCCAATCGCGCCGATACGGCTACATGGCCGCGATCGGCGGCGCGGTGATCGCGCTCGCCATCCGGCAGGCCTTGAGTGGCGCCTTCGAGGATCGCACCTTCTTCGTCCTTTATGTGCCGGTGGTTCTGGTGGCCGCGGCGCTGGGCGGACGGGGACCGGCGCTGACGGCGACCGTGCTCTGCCTGGCCGCCAGCACCGCCGTCCTGCGCGATGCGCTCTGGACCGATCCGGCCAACCTGATCGACGCCCTCGGCTTCGCCCTCCTGGGGCCGTTCGTGGCGATAGCCGGCGAACGACTGTGGCGGCGCAGCCACGAGGCGGCGAGCCGCCAGGCGCACCTTCAATCGATCCTCGAGACAATTCCGGAAGCGATGATCGTCATAGACGCCAGCGGCGTCATGCAGTCGTTCAGCACCGCCGCCGTGCGCCTGTTCGGCTGGACGCCGGAAGAGGCTATCGGGCGCAATGTGAGCCTCCTGATGCCCGACCCTTACCGATCCGAACACGACGGCTATCTCGACCGTTACATGGGCACCGGGGAACGGCGGATCATCGGCATCGGCCGCATCGTGGTCGGCCAACGCAAGGACGGCTCGACCTTTCCAATGGAGCTGGCCGTCGGCGAAGCCCGGGTCGGCGGGAGCCGCTTCTTCACCGGATTCGTTCGCGATCTTACTGAGCGGCGCGATCAGGAACGGCGGCTGCAGGAGCTGCAGTCCGAACTCGTGCATGTCTCTCGCCTGACCGCCATGGGCGAGATGGCCTCCTCGCTGGCCCACGAGCTGAACCAGCCGCTATCCGCGATCGCCAGCTACATGAATGGCTCGGTGACGCTTCTAGAAGCCCCGGACCCCGACCTCGACAAGCTGCGGGGCGCGCTGAGACGGGCGGGCGAGCAGGCGCTGCGGGCCGGCGACATCATCAAGCGCCTCCGCGAGTTCGTAGCGAAGGGGGAAACCGAACACACGCTTGAGGATCCAGCCAAGATGATGGAGGAGGCCAGCGCCCTGGCGCTGGTCGGGGTCAAGGACCAGGACGTGCGCGTTGATCTGCGTCTGGCCCGCGACATCGGACGGGTGATCGTCGACAAGATCCAGATCCAGCAGGTGGCGCTCAACCTGATCCGCAACGCCATTGACGCCATGGCGGACGCACCGCGCCGCCAGCTCGAAATCCGCGTCCGCGCCGATGACGAGCGCACCATCCGGATCAGCGTCGCCGACACCGGCCCAGGTCTGGACCCCGAGGTCCGTGAGCGTCTATTCCAACCCTTCGTGACCACCAAGAGCACCGGCATGGGCGTGGGCCTGTCGATCTGCCGCACCATCATCGAGGCCCATGGCGGACGCATCTGGACCGAGGACAACAAAGGCGGCGGCGCGATATTCTCCTTCACCCTGCCCCGCGCCGAGGAGAACGGCCGTGGCTGATCTGGTGCATGTGATCGACGACGACGACGGCCTGCGCGAGGCGCTCGCCTTCCTGCTGGACGTCAACGGCATCGAGGCCCGCTTCTACGCTTCGGCGAACGCCTTCCTCGACGCCTTGCCCGTCGCGGACGGCTGCGTGCTCACCGACGTCCGAATGCCCGGGCTGACCGGGTTGGAATTGGTGCGTGAGCTCCGAGCACGGGGCGCGACGTTTCCGGTGATCGTGATGACCGGGCATGGAGACATTCCGTTGGCCGTGGAGGCGATGAAGGCGGGCGTTCTCGACTTCATCGAAAAGCCGTTCGAGGACGAGCATCTGATCGGATCGCTCCGTAACGCCCTGTCCGCCCTGCAGACGACCGAAGCGTCGGATGCGGGGCGTCGCGCCGCCGAGCAGCGGCTCTCGGAGCTGTCGCCGCGCGAACGGGACGTGTTGGCAGGTGTCGTCGAGGGAAAGCTCAACAAGCAGATCGCATTCGAACTCAAGATCAGCCCGCGAACGGTCGAGATCTATCGGGCCAATCTAATGACCAAAACCGGGGCCCGAAACGTCGCGGAGCTGATGCGGATCGCCCTCGCCGCCGGGCTTTGACTTGCTCTAGGTCAATGCGCGCCCGCCCAGAGCGCGCCATGGTCCGCGCGTCGGCGCCTGTCGGCGCCGAGCCAGATTCTCCTTGCCCAGCCCTGATTTCGATCCCCGGCCCGTCCTCCTGATCGTCGATGATGATCCCGAGGTGTTGAAGGCCCTGGCCTTCATGACCGGCGCCCACGGCTTTCGCGTCGAGCGCTGCAGGACCGCAGGGGAAGCGATCGCGCTCGCCGACCCGAAAACGCGTTTCGCCTGTCTGGTCATCGACCAGAGGCTCCCCGACCACCAGGGCATCGACCTTCTCACAATGCTGCGGAGCCGCGGCGTGGCCGCGCCCGCCATCCTGATCACGACAGGGCCCTCCACGGACCTCCGGCGGAAGGCCGCCGCCGCGGGGGCGCCGATCGTCGAGAAGCCGCTGCTCGACGATGCGCTGTTCACCCAAATTCGCCGCCTCATGGCGCGCGATTGACCTCGGTCAAGGCGCTTCCCGCCTAGTCTTCGCGGCGATAGACCGACGCGATCTTGCGGGCGCGGGTCGCGACGTCCTCGCGATGGCGATCGACGATGTCGCGGCGCATGCCGCCGCCGACCCCGCCGATGTTGTGATGGCCGATGATCTCCATACCCGTCATGGCCGCGAAGTGGGCGTCGAAATGCGCCTGCATCGAGGCCCAGGCGCCCGTACGCTCGACCCACTCCTGGGGCGCGCCCGATGACGTGAAGGTCACCATCTTGCGCCCGCCAAGGAGCGGCTGGTTGCCGCCGTGCCGACGGGCGGTGTAGCCGAAGTCCATGCTGAACACGCGGTCGACATAGCCCTTCATCATCGCCGGCGTGGCGTTGAACCACAGCGGATAGAAGAAGGCGAAGATGTCGGCGCCGGCGATCGCCTCGCGCTCCCGGGCCACATCGGGCCGGACAGCCGCGCCCAGACGGTCCGGCATTTCCTCCGCGCGCAGCAGCGGGTCGAACCGGAGGCGGTAGAGATCGCGCTCCACCACCTCGGCGCCGGCGGCGCGCGCCGCTTCGGCGAAGGCCTCGGCCATGGCGACGGTGAAGCTCCGCCGGCGCGGATGGGCGACGATCAGGGCGATCCGGGGGGCCAGGTTTCTCATGCACGCATTCTCAGCGCTCGCCCGCCCCGGCGCCTTGATCTGGCTCAAGGTCCTCCATTGCGCTCATCCGTAGCCTGGACGGGTCGAAGGAGACCTTCATGCCCCAACTTGCTGGCCATTCACCCGGTGGGACGCCTGACGCGGTCCGAGCCGCGCACCACCAGATCGGAAACAGCCTTCAGTCGGTGATCGGTCTCCTGGCGCTCGAGAGCCGAGCCGCGCCTCCGGAAGCCGCGACCGTTCTCAGCGAAGCGGGACGCCGGGTGCGGGTCATCATGCGACTTCATCAGCGCCTGCAGGAGAGCGATGGCGACCAGGTCCGGCTCGACGACCTGCTCGGAGACGTCGTGCGCGACGTCGCCGAACTCGACACCGTCGATCGCGACGCCGAGATCGACGTCGATTTCCATCCCCTCTGCGCTCGCCCGGCCACGGCCTCCGCCCTGGCGTTGATCACTGCGGAGTGGGTGGGCAACGCGCTGGAGCACGGGCTCGCGCACCGGGCCGGCCAGGTCACGGTGACGCTGGAGCCGTGCAAGGCCGGCGTCCGCCTGATCGTCATGGATACCGGCGCGGGCGTCTCCCAGGGCGAATGGATCGCCGGTTTCGGCCTGTCGCTGATCTCGCGCCTCGCCGGTCAGTTGCGGGGGCGCATCACCCGCGCCACGAGCGCGCGCGGCACGCGTCTCGAGCTCGTCTGCCCCGACGTGTGGAGCGATGCGGAATGTCCCTGAGCGACCGCACCCTGTTCACGGCCGAACCGATCGAGATCAAGCGCGACGAAGCCCTGCGCGCCCTCGATGGCGCGGTGGCGCGGCTCAGGCCGGCCGATCTGGCCGACCCGGCCCTGCCGGCGAAGCTCGTCGAACGCCTGCTTCCGCGACCGCCCCGCCTGGGCGCCCGGGTGCGCTACCGGCTGTTCGAGGTCGAGACGGGCGGCCGGGACGACGACCCCGGTCCCGGCCGCTGGGGCGCCGGCCTCGAGGCCACCCTTCGTTTCTATGGCGCGGCGGACTATTTCGGCCTGCGCGCCGGGACGCAGCCGCTGCACCCGCCGGTCGGGGCGATCAGCGGTCGGCGTCTGACGCTGACCGTCATCGACACGGACGGATCCGACGATCTGGTCGAGCGCATGGACGCCCAGCTCGAGACCGTGCGTCGCGAACTGGAAGAACAGCGGCGTCGGTGCGCAGGCATGCGGGAGACGCTTGAGGCGGCGGCGAAGCGGCTGGTGTCGGACAGACGAAAACGTATCGCCGTGCTCGCCGGGGCGGCGGGCGTCCTTTCCGCGCGGGGCTGGCTGGCCGAAGGCCGAAGGGCCTGAAGGCGCGACTGGGCCGGAGTCCAGGCTCCGGCCCGCCACTTACGCGCTGATGACGACGTGGTCTTCGACGGCGGTCACCCCGGGGGCGGCCCAGGCGGCGCGCTCGACGGCGTTGCGATCGGACCAGCTGTCCACCTTGCCGTCCAGTTTCACCCTGCCGCCCTCGATCGAGACCCGCACCTGACCGGCCTCGATCCGGGCCTGGCGCTCCAGGGCGTCCTCCATCCGGCGCTTGACGTCCGAGGCGAGAACCTGGGGCTTCAAGGCGATCTGGTTGATGACCGAGCGTACCCCGTAGAGTTTCTGCACGGCGCGCTCCGCCGCTTCACGCAGGGCCGACCGCCCCCAGGGTTTCGGAAAGCCGACGCCAGGCGTCGGCGCCGTCCTTCGCGAACTGCATCAGCGCCAGGTCGTCCCGGGCGACGAACCCCTGCTCCACCAGGAGGTCGAAACGGATGAGCGAGGTCCAGTAGGCCTCGTCCACGAGGATCACGGGCGTGGGCCGCATCTTGCCGGTCTGGCGCAGGGTGAGGATCTCGAACAGTTCGTCCAGGGTTCCGAAGCCGCCCGGAAAGACGACGAGCGCATTGGCGCGCATCGCTAGGTGCATCTTGCGCATCGCGAAGTAGTGGAACCGGAAAGTGAGCTCCGGGGTCGACCAGGGATTGGGCGCCTGCTCCCGGGGCAGGCGGATGTTGAAGCCGATCGAGGGCGCGCCCGCGCCGGCCGCGCCGCGGTTGGCGGCGGCCATGATCCCCGGTCCGCCGCCGGTGGCGATGACGTTCCGCCGGGGCCGTCCGTCGCCCCCGAGCGCCCCGCCCTCGCGCGAGGCCAGGGCCGCGAAGCGCCGGGCCCCGGCGTACCAGCGTGCATGGTCGGCGGGGCCGTCCTCCGCGATCCGGGCGCTGCCGAAGACCACGATGGTGGAGACGATGTTCCAATCGCGCAGAACGCCGTCGGCCTTCTCGAACTCCATCAGGAAGCGCACACCGCGCATGGAGTCGCTCAGCAGGAAGGCCTCATCGACGCCCGGCAGACGGTAGGCCGGGCTGGCGATCTGGGCCGCGTTCGAGGGTTCGGGGGCGCCGGCCACGGTCAGCGCTCTAGGGCGGCTTCGAGCCCGGCCAGCAGACGGGCGCGCTCCGCGTCGCCCGGCAGGGCCTGCAGCCGTTCGTTCAGCGCCACGAGGAAGGCCGCGCGCTCGTTATGCCAGTCAGGGCGGGTCGCCTGGCCGGGGGCCAGACGCGCGCCGCCTCGCGGGGCCGCCTCCGCTGTCGTCCGGGTGAGGATCCAGGTCTGGTCCAGCTCGGCGGTGACCGGCCTGAAGCCCTCGCCCGCGAGGCGGGCCGCCAAGGCGGCGATAGCGCCAGGCTCGCCATGATCCAGCAGAACGGCGCCGCCCACCGGGGTCCGCGCCTTCAACCAGGCGACCAGATCGGTGGCGTCCCCGTGGCCGGAGTAGCAGTCGAGGTTGCCGATGCGGGCGCCGACCCGGATGTCCTCCCCCTGGATGCGCACGGCCGCGCGCCCCTCGACCAGCAGCCGGCCCAGGGTGCCGGCGGCCTGGAAGCCGGTCATCAGCACCGTCACCTCCTTGCGCCACAGCAGCCGCTTGAGGTGGCGGCGGATGCGGCCGGCGTCGCACATGCCGCTGCCGGCAAGGATGACGTGCCAGCCGCTCAGCCGCTCGAGCCGGTCGCTCTCCTGGGGGTGCATGAGATGGTGCAGCCGGGTCGCGTGCCGCAGCGGCTCGAAGGGATTCTCAGACGCGTCCGGATTCCATCCCCGCCGCAGGAAGACGTCGGTCGCCTCGATGGCGAGCGGGGAATCGAGAAAGACGTCGCAGGCCAGATCGGGCTCGGCGTCCATGATCGCCAGGAGGTCCAGGATCAGCTCCTGGGCGCGCCCCACGGCGAAGGTGGGGAGAAGCAGCGGACCGCCGGCGGCGCGGGCCGCCCGCAGTTCCCCGGCAAGGGCGTGGCGCCGCGCGGCCAGCTCCAGATCGATGCGTTCGCGATCGCCGTAGGTGCTCTCTAGGATGACGTGGTCGACGCCCGCGGGCCCGTCCGGATGGGGCAGGAAGGGCTGACGACCGGATCCGATGTCGCCGGAGAAGAGCAGGTTGAGACGATCGTCGCCCGCGCCCGCCTCGATCTGGATCGAGGCCGCCCCGAGGAGGTGGCCGGCCGGCCACCAGGTCGCCTGCAGCTCATGGCCCAGGGGCATGGCCTCGCCGAAGCGGACGCGCTCGAACAGACGCAGGGTCGGATCGACGTCGCTGGAGGTGTAGATCGGCTCCACGGGCCGCAGGCCGCGCTGGGCGTTGCGCCGGTTCAGATGCCGGACCTCGCTTTCCTGGATGCCTGCGGAGTCGGCCAGCATCACCTCGCAGAGGTCCCGTGTGGCCCGGGTCGCGAAGATCGGCCCGCGGTACCCGGCCCGCACCAGCTTGGGAAGCAAGCCCGAATGGTCGATGTGGGCGTGGGTGAGCAGGACGGCGTCGATGGAAGCCGCGTCGAAGGGAAAGGGCTCGTAGTTGAGCGCCTTGAGCGTCTTCGGTCCCTGGAACATGCCGCAGTCGATCAGCAAGCGTTTGCCGGCCGTCTCCAGCAGCATGCAGGAGCCGGTGACGCATTCCGCGGCGCCGTGAAAGGTCAGTTGAGCAGTCATGTGGCCGGTCCCGGGGACAGAGGAATGGACAGCAGCCAGAGCGTGGTGGCCAGGAGGCCGGCCGCGAGGAGGAGACGCAGGGCCAAGGCCCAGCGCGGCGGCAGCCTCGAGGCTGCTTCCGCCGCGCCGAGGACGACGGCGGTGTGGACCGCCACGCTGATGGCGATGTGGAGACCGCCCAGGATGAGGATCTGCACCGGGACCGGACCGGCCCACGGTTTGATGAAGGCGGGCAGCAGAGCCAGGTAGAAGATCGCCGCCTTGGGATTGAGCAGGTTGGCGGCCAGACCGCGGATGAACGGCCGGTCGTGGTCCGGGCTGGACCCGACGCCGGGGCGCGGCGTCAGGGCCTCCCAGGCGAGCCAGAGCATGTAGGCGGCGCCGACCCAGCGCAGGACTTCCAGCCCCGCTTCGGAAAACAGCGGCGTTCGGGACAGGCCGAACAGGGTCGCTAGAAGCCAGGCGGAGAGCCCGACGGTGATCCCGGCGATCGCCCGCATCGCCGCCGCCCGTCCGCGTGAGGCGGCGAGCAGGGCCAACCAGGCCAGGTTGGGGCCGGGGGTCAGCTCGATCAGCGCCATCGCCAGGGCGAAGGCCGGCAGCACCTGGGGGTCGACGCCGAGATGCGGCATCAGTGGACCATCAGGCACGGCAGCCGGGCCTCCGTCAGCAGCGTCCGGGTGACGCCGCCGAATACCAGTTCGCGGGTCCGGCTGTGGCCGTAGGCGCCGGTCACGAGGAGGTCCGAGCCCTCCTCCCCCGCGAGTGCGAGCAGCGTCCGGCCCGCGTCCCGGTCGGTCGCATTCTCGATTGCGGTGGTCTCGGCGCGCACACCGTGGCCATGGAGAAAAGCCGCGGCGTCGCGAAGGTCCCCGGCGGCGGCCGGCCCGACGGAGGCGATCAGGACCCGCCGCGCCCGGTCCAGCAGCGGAAGGGCGGCGGCTAAGGCCGCCCGGCCCTCTCGGGTCGCCTTGAAGCCGATGAGCACACGGTCGAAGCGCAGCTTCGGCGCCAGCCGCGGCGCCACCAGCACCGGCCGTCCGGCGGCCAGAATGGCGGCGCCGACATCGACGGGGGCCAGGGGGAGACCCTCGACCTGCGGGCTGGACATCACGATCAGATCCGACCGTACGCCCCAGCGGGCAAGCAGGATCTGCGCCAGGGGCGAGACCGCGCCGCGCCATTCGATCGGCGTGTCGGGCGCTGCCGCCCGCGCCCGGGTCTCCATCCGGTCGATCAGATCGAGCAGGTCCCGCTCCTGCGCCTTGAGCAGGCCGTAGGGCAGGCTGACGGGACGGATCGGCACCGGAACCTCCGCCAGGGCGGCCAGCGTGAGGCCGGACGCGCCCAGGTCGCGCGCCAGTTGCACGGCCGCCGGAACCAGCGAACCCACGGTCTCGGGCGCGTCGAGGTGGACGAGAATGTCGCGAATGGCGGCGGTCATATCAGTGCGCCAGCAGGAGGCTGGGCCCGCCAGGCCGGCGCAGGAAGCTGCGTGTGGCCCCGCCGAAGACGGCCTCACGCAGCCGCGAGCGCCCCCAGGCGCCGGCCACGAACAGCCCCGCCTGCTTGCCTTCCGCTGCGGCGAGCAGGGCCGCACCCTCATCTTCTCCTTCGACCAGAGTCGCTTCGCCGACGCCGACGCCGTGCAGCCTCAGATAGGCGTTGAGCGCGTCGATGTCCGGATCGCCGGACTGCCGATCGAGGCCGGTCACGCACTGCAGCACGTGGATGGCGCTGGCCATGGCCAGCAGCGGCAGGGCCGCCCGGACCGCCCGCCCCGCCTGCGGACTGCCGTCCCAGGCGATTGCGGCCGGCCCGGCGAGCCGCTCCGGATCGCCCCGGGCCACCAGGACCGGGGCCCGGTCGGCGAGCAGCGCCTGCTCGAACAGCTCCCGCGAGAGGCCCTCGTCGAGACTCTTCTGGGCGACCACCACCAGATCGGCCAGGGCCGCCTGACGCGACAAGGCCAGGGCCGGCCGCAGGCCGCGGGCCGACACCGCCAGCCGGGGCGCGCCCTCGCCGGCGCCATAGACCACGTCGGCCTCGTTCGCCGCCCGGCGCGCCACGTCCTCTACGCGATCCTGCAGGGCGCGCTCGGCCGCGGCCAGCTCCTCGACCGCTTCGCGCGAAAGCGACGCGCCCAGGGTCATGCCGAGCGCGACCATGTCTGCGGCCGAGTCCGGGTAGACCGGCAGAACCTCGGCGACGCCGTCATGCTGGCCCGCCAACGAGGCGGCGAAGGCCAGGGCCGGGGCGTCTCCGGCGCCGCCCGAGGCGAGGACGAGAATGTGTTTCAGGCTCATGATGGTTCTCCGGTTTGGAGACACACTGGCGGCGTCGGCGGACACGCGCCTTGATCGGCGTCAAACCTCAGAACAGGTGCGAGACGCTGCCCGGCTCCGGCTCGCCGAAAGTGAAGGTCTCAGCGTCGCTACGGCCCTGGACCACGCCGACAGCGGAGACGATGTGAGGCCGGAAACGCAGCACCGCGACCGAGCTGCCCGACGGGCAGTAAACGTGCACCTGCGGGTATCGCTCGGCCACGAGGCGATTGATGCGCTCGACCGTCTCCGGTTCGGCGACTTCCACGACGCGGCCGGCCATGGAGAGGCCCACGCCGTTCCCCTGTCCGCCGCTCTCGCACCGGATCGCCACCGAGGCGCGGGGATCGGCCTGCAGATTGGCGAATTTCTGGCTTGTCCGGGCGACGATGAAATAGAGGTTCAGGCCCTCGTTCAGATAGCCGACCGTGGTCGCGTGCGGCCAGCCGTCAGGGCGATTGCACGCCAGGGTCATCAGGCGCTCGCGGTCGAGCACCTCGACCACGGCGGTCACGGCCCGGCCATGAATGGGCTGCGGGTCCCTGGGGCTCATGGTTCGGCCTTCACGGTTTCGAGGTAGGCGATCAGGTCGTCGATCTCGCTGGCGCGGAACACAAAGGCCGGCATGGCCGGATGGCCGGTGACCAGGCCTTCTGCAAAGCCCTCCTCCAGCTGATCCAGCGGATACCGATGCACGATCTCGCGGAACGGCGTCGCCTCGGCCATCGGGCTGACACCGACGGAACCGATCGCATGGCAGCTGGCGCAGCCCCGGGCGGCGAATTGCCGACCCCGCATGGCCGCCGCCGCGGGCGTGTCCCGCTGCGTTGCAACCGAGGCGGTCGGCGGCTCCGGACGGGCGCAGGCGCCGCAGGCCAGGGCGAGAGCTAGGCAGAGGGTCGCGGCGGCGAGACGATGGACGGACATGGCGGATCTCCAGTGCGCCGCATCCTCACGCGAGACCGCGCCCGCGGCGTTGATCCTGATCAAGGCGGCGAACCGCCAGGCGCGGTCTCCTCCCCCGAACCGGAGACCCCGCCATGACCTATGCCAGCCTGCTCGTCGCCGTCGACGACGGACCCGAAAGCGACAGCCGCCTCGAGCTCGCCTGCGACCTCGCCAACGCCTTCGACGCCGGACTCACCGGCCTGTGCGTGGGCTCCATCGCGCCGCCGCTGTATGATCCGATGAGCGGCGGGGCCATGGTCGGCGAACTGTTCACCCTCTATCGCGACATGGCGGAAGCCGAGGTCGCGAGCGCCCGTTCACGGTTCGAAGCGATCGTCCGGGCGCGAGACATCAAAGCGGACTGGCGCGGCCACATCGGATTTCCGGGCGAGGCCTGTTCCCGCGCCGCACGGGCGGCCGACCTGGTCATCCTGGGCGGGCGCAATTCCCGCGCCCCCTATCATGCGCCGGACGTCGCGGATGTGCTGATGGGTTGCGGCCGGCCTGTGCTGGTGACGCCGCCGAACCGCCTGCGCAACCCCGTCGGCGAACCCGCCCTGATCGCCTGGAAGGATTGCCGCGAGGCGCGCCTCGCGCTGGCCGCGGCCATCCCCTTCCTGCAACGGGCGCGGGGCGTCACCCTCTATTCCATCTGTCCGGCCGAAGAGGTCGAGACGGTGAGGGCCGAACAGGCCGACGTGATCGGCTACCTCGCCCGCCACGAAATTTCCGCCGAAGCGGTGACCGCGCTCAAGATTGAGGCCCCGGCGAGCCGCCAGATCCTGGACGAGGCGCTCGCCCGCCGGGCCGGGCTGATCGTCGCCGGCGGCTACGGCCACGCCCGTCTGCGCGAATGGGCGCTCGGCGGCGTCACACGCGACCTGATCAACGATAGCCCCCTCTGCCTCTGCCTGGCGCACTAGGAACGTCCATGACCGCTCATCCCCGCCATATTCGCCTCGAACTCGCCCGCGAACCGGGCCATCCGCACGGAGACGCCCGCACCGGCTACGACATCGTCGCCTTTCTCGACGACGAAGGCCGGCTCGATCTCGACAGCTGCCGCGCCGAAGCCGATCGCTGCCGCGTGCGGCGCTTCGTCCAGGACGCCACCATCGCCACGGGCCATCTTCGCCATACGACCGGCGACCGCTGGGTGCTGGACTTCCCGGGCGGCGTGCGCGAGGACGCGACGGGCTTTCGTCTCGGCGACGAACGCTTCGTGCCCGGCGAGTACGTCTCCATCACCGCCGGCGACGGCGCGACGCACACCTATTGCGTCGAGCGCGTCGCGGACGTCTGACGCGTGGGCCGCCGCCGCATCCTGATCCTCGACGGTCACCCCGATCCCGACCCCGGGCGCTACTGCCACGCCCTGGCGGCCGCCTACGCCCGGGGCGCCGCCGGGGCGGGCCATGTGATCCACCGCGTCAACCTCGCCGAGATGGAGTTTCCGGTGCTGGCCAGCCGCCACGACTGGGAGTCCGAAATGCCCTGCGCCACGATCCTCGCCCTCCAGGACGAGCTCGCCTGGGCGGAGCATCTCGTGATCCTCTATCCGCTGTGGCTCGGCTCCATGCCGGCCCGGCTCAAAGCGCTGCTCGAGCAGGCGTTCCGGCCCGCCTTCGCCTTCGGCGGCGAGGCCCCTGCCCCCGGCGCGGGACGCCTCAAGGGGCGCTCCGCCCGCATCGTCGTCACCATGGGCATGCCGGCCCTGATCTATCGGACCGTCTTCTTCGGCCATTCGCTGAAGGCGCTGAAGCGCGGCGTCCTCGCCCTCGTCGGCTTCGGTCCGATCCAGGACACCGTCCTGGGGAGCATCGAGACCCGCCGCGATCGCGAAGGGCTGCTGAAGCGCATGGCCGCCCTGGGCGCCCGGGCGGGCTAGACTTCGGGCTTCAGCCGGCCGTCGCTGGCGAAGCGCGCGGCGCACTGGCGCACGAGGGCGGCCAGCTCCTGACGGAGGTCCGGGGCCACGCTGCGGAAGTTGAAGCAGGACTTTCCCTGCATGCGCCGCCGCCGCAGGGCCGGGCTCACGCCGTCCAAAAGGTCCGGGTGGACATAGAGCGGCATGAGGTGGACCGAGACATAGCGCTTGCCGATCGCGACGCCGCCGAACGCCGTCCGGTAGCCGTCGCGGGCCCGCACCTCATGGGTATCGAGATGATAGCGGGTCGGCGTGTCCGAGACGAGCTCCGCCCACGCCTGGAAGGGCGTGAACAGATCCCGCAGATCTTCAAACACCGTTTCGAGGGTCATGGCGCCCGCCCATCGATCACCGCCGCGCCGCATCGTCGCCTGCGGGCGGGTCCGGCGCAAGCGGGGGAAGGACCGTCACCGCGGCGGCGATCCGCTCCAGCTGTCGTTCGGAGAGCTGGAGCCGGTCATGTAGCCGTATAATCTCGAGCTCGGCCCTCAGGTTGACCCGATAGTCGTGCTCCGCCGCGAGGCGGTCGCGCGCCGCCTGGCGGTTCTGGCTCATCAGGATCACCGGCGCCTGGACCGCCGCCAGGGTGGAGAGGACCAGGTTGAGGAAGATGAAGGGATAGGGATCGAAGGCGCGGTTCCAGCCGGCGAGGATCAGGTTGGTCCCGATCCACAGCGCCATCGCCAGGGCGAAGCCGCCGAGGAAGTTCCAGGTCCGCCGACCACGGCCACGCGGTCGGCGAGCCGGTCCCAGCCGCTGCGACCGTCGGCCAGCACGGGGGTCAGGCGGGTCGGCGCCTCGGGATCGCCGCCAGGGTCCGGCGGCCGATCACCGCGAAGACGGACAGCGAGGCCGCGGCGGCGACCATCGCGATCAGGGCGTCGACGAAGGATCCGATCATGGCTCAAACCTCCGCGTCGGGATCGCCGGTCCGGCGCGACGGCAGGCCGCTCCAGATCGAGACCCCGCCGACCACGACGATGAACACGGCGAAGGCGGCGACGATCGCCACGATGAACGGAATGGCGGACGGGGGCATGGGCGCTCTCCTTTGCAGAGACCGACCCTCGCCGCGATCCGCCGCCTCCGCCTTGATCGCGGTCAAACGCCGGCAGATTCCGTCGCGGGCCGGGATGCCGGCCGGACCGTCATTTGGCCGGCCGGGGTCATGCCTCCCACGGTCAGGACACGTTCGCAGATCGTGATCGGCGCCCGGCGATGGCTGATCAGGATCAGCCCCTGGCGGCGATCCCGCAGGCGTCGTTCCAGGCGCCGCAGGACCTGCGCCTCGGCAGCGGCGTCGAGGCCTTCCGTCGGCTCGTCCAGGACCAGCCAGGGCGCCGGTCGCAGATAGGCGCGCGCGAGGCCCAGCCGACGGCGCTCGCCGCCAGACAGGTTCGCGCCGTTGGCCCCCGCCGCCATGTCCAGCCCTTCCGGCGCGGCCCGGACGCGGTCGGCGAGCGCGGCGTCCTCCAGGGCGGCCCACAACATATCGTCCGATGCGTCCGGCGCGGCCAGGGTCAGGTTGTCGCGCACGCTCGCGTCCAGCAGCCGGACGTCCTGGGCCGCGTAGGCGAACAGAGGCCGCGCCGCCCCAGGGACCAGGTCCGCGAGATCCTCGCCGCCCACGCGCCAGTCTCCCGCCGCCGCCTCGCGCAGACCGAGCAGTCGCTCGACCAGGGTCGTCTTGCCGCTGCCGGAGGGCCCGCTCAGCGCCAGTCGGGCCGGCGGCCGCAGGACGTCGCCCGTCGCTCCTATTTCCAGGCCGGTGTCGCGCGGCCGGCCGCCCACGGCGGCCGCGGGCCGCGGAGTCAGCGCCTCCAGACGTTCGACCGCCGCGCGCGCGGCCCCACCCTGCCGGAAGGCGGCGGCCAGCGCCCCGGCCGCCTCGACCCCCGTCACGGCGGACAGCGCCGCCAGCGCGACCAGGGGCGTCGAGGCGTCCCGCGCCGCCGCGACCGCGGCGACGAGGGCGAGTCCCGTGATTCCGGCCTGGGCGGCGTTCATCCATCCGCCGGCCGCGTTCAGCCGGGCCGTCGCCCGGTCCATCGGCGCCGCCGCGGCGTCGACCTCGGCGACCGCCCATCCCGCCAGACCGTAGGCCTTGAGTTCCGGCGCCGCGGCTTCGAGCGCCGCGAGCCGGGCCCTGAAGGCGCCGCCGGCGCGCTGGACCTCGGCGCCCGCGGGCGCGGCGAGGCGCGCGGCGAGCCATCCCTGGGCTCCGACGGCCGCCGCCATCGCCGCCAGGATGGCCGCGCCGGCCAGGGGGTGGGCCAGGGCGCCGAGGGCCGCCGCCGCGGCCGCGCCGGCCCCGGCCGCCCAGGGGCCCGAGAGCCGGATGAAGAGGGTCTGCAGGGCGTCGACGTCCTGCACGAGCCGCGACGAGGCCTCCCCGGCGGAAACCTTGAGGACGGCGCCGGGACGCCCGGCGGCGAAGCGGGCGAAGATCTCCGGCCGCAGCCGGGCCAGGCCATGGAGGGCGGCGTCGTGCCCGCTGACCCGCTCGACGTAGCGGGCGCCGGTGCGCAAGATCGCTAGCAGGCGGATGACCGCGCTGGGGGTCAGATAGTTGAAGCCGTGCGCCGTCGCGGCGCCCATGCCGCCGGCCAGGGCGGCCCCGGCGATAAACCAGCCCGACAGGCCTAGCAGCGACACCGCGGCGATGCTCACCGTCGCCCCGGCGACGGCGGCCAGGATCAGCCGTCGTCCCTGCGCCCGGCGCTGCGCGGCCAGCAGCGCCGCCACGCTCCCCGAGGAATCGCTCACAGCGTCACCACGCGATCGGCCATGGCCATGACCGCGGCGGAGTGGGTCGCCACCAGGGTGGTCCGCCCGCGGGCGGCTTCGCGGATCAGGGCGATCATGGCCTGCTCGGCCTGCGCGTCGAGGTTGGCGGTCGGTTCGTCGAGCAGCAGGAGCGGCGCGTCCTTGACCAGCGCCCGGGCCAGGGCCAGACGGCGGCGTTCGCCGCCCGACAGGCCGCCGCCCCGCTCGTCGAGCGGCCGGTCCAGATCGGCGGTCAATCCCGCCCGCCGCGCGGCTTCGGCGATCCGGGCGGGCGTCGCCGAGCGGTCGGCGAGACGGATATTGTCGCCGAGCGTGCCCGGCACGATCATGGGCGACTGGCTCGCCCAGGCGACGCTTCCGGCGAAGTCGCCGCAGGCGGACAGGCGCTCTCCGCCGACCCGGACCTCGCCTGATGTCAGGGGCGCCAGGCCGAGCAGCAGGTGCAGCAGGCTGCTCTTGCCGGCGCCGCTGCCGCCGGCCAGGGCCACCAGCTGACCCGGCCGCACCTCCAGGTCAAAGGCGGCCACGGCCGGCGCCCCGCCGCCATAGGCGATCGTCACCTGATCGAAGCGGACGGCCGGGGCCCGGCGCCCGCGTGCAAGACGCGCGGCGCCCCCAAGGGGCTCCGGCGCGGCCGCAACGAGGTCGGGCACGGCCGCCTCGGCCGCCTGGCGATCATGATAGGCCGCGGCCAGCCGACGCATGGGGGCGTAGACCTCGGGCGCGAGGGCCAGGACGAAGAAGGCCCGGCCCAGGTCCAGCTGCTCGGGCGCAGGAAAGGGCAGCAGCCGCAGCAGGTTGAAGCCGCAGTAGACGGCCACCAGGGCCACCGAAAGGGCCGAGAAGAACTCCAGCACCCCCGACGACAGGAAGGCCAGACGCAGCACCCGGCTGGTCCGACGGGCGAGAGCCTCGGAAGCGCCGGCCACCTCGCGCGTCGCGGCGGCCTCGGCCTCGAACGCCAGGATGGCCGGGAGCGCCCGGACCCGGTCGAGAAACAGGCCGGACAGCCGCGTCATGGCCAGGAACTGCCGACGGCTTTCGTCGGCCGCCGCCATGCCGGCCAGCGCCATGCCGGCGGCGAAAGGCAGGAGGGTGAACAGAAGGATCCCTGCCGCCATCGAGCTGGCCAGGGCCGTGATGGCGATGGCGACAAGCGGCGAGATAGCCGCCGACGCCTTCGCGGGCGCAAAGCGCGTGAAATATCCGTCCAGGGCGTCCACCCCCTCGACGACCGCGACGCGCGCCTGGGCGCCCACGCGCCGCCCTGCGAACAGGTCCGCCGCCGCCCGGCGCCGCACCTCGGCCTTGATCGCCCGGGCGGCCCGCGCGCCCGCCGTCGTGGCGAGCTGGCCGAGCCATCCGCGCGCGGCCAGGCAACCGAAGGCCAGGACCAGCCAGGGGGCGGCTGCAGCCGGCGAGGCGGAGACGATCGACACCGCCATCGCCAGCCCTGCGGCGAAGCCCGCGGCCGGAACAATGTCCAGCACGGTCAGGGCGGCCGCGAGCCCGTTCAGGCGCCGCCACGGCCGCCCGACCTCGCGCAGCCAACGGGCGGGACGGACGGGCGAAGAGAGGACGGCGGCGCTCATGACCCGCTTGGACCGCAGCGACGAGGATGCCGCTTTGATCGAGATCAAGGCGACCGGCGGTCCACGGCCTAGGTGGGGACGAACGCGGTCGTCGGGACCGCCGGTTCCGGAGCCGCATCATGATCGACCTGGCGGTCGTCGACCTCTCCCGTCTGCAGTTCGCGCTGACGGCCCTCTACCACTTCCTGTTCGTGCCGCTGACGCTGGGCCTCTCCTTCATGCTGGTCATCATGGAGAGCATCTATGTGATGACCCGCCGGCCGATCTGGCGGACCATCACCCGCTTCTGGGGCGTGCTGTTCGGCATCAATTTCGCGCTCGGCGTCGCCACCGGCATCACCATGGAATTCCAGTTCGGCATGAACTGGAGCTACTACAGCCACTATGTGGGGGACATCTTCGGCGCCCCCCTCGCGATCGAGGGCCTGATGGCCTTCTTCCTCGAGGCCACCTTCGTCGGGCTGATGTTCTTCGGCTGGGACAAGCTGAAGCCGGTCGCGCACCTCCTGGTCACCTTCCTGGTGGCGCTCGGCACCAATCTCTCGGCGCTGTGGATCCTGATCGCCAACGGCTGGATGCAGAATCCCGTCGGGGCCCGCTTCAATCCGGACACCATGCGCATGGAGGTCACCGACTTCATGGCGGTGCTGTTCAACCCGGTGGCCCAGGCCAAGTTCGTGCACACGGTCAGCGCCGGCTATGTCATCGCCGCCGTCTTCGTGCTCGGCGTCTCCGCCTTCTACCTGCTCAAGGGTCGTCACAAGGGCTTCGCCAAACGGTCGATGACCGTCGCCGCCGCCTTCGGCCTGGCCGCCTCGCTGTCGGTGGTCGTGCTGGGCGATGAGAGCGGTTACGCCCTGACCGACAACCAGAAAATGAAGCTCGCCGCCATCGAGGCGATGTGGAACACCGAACCCGCCCCCGCGGGCCTCAGCGTGTTCGGCATGCCCGACATGAAGCGGCGCGAGACCCGCTACGACGTGAAGGTCCCCTGGGTGCTCGGCCTGATCTCGACCCGCAGCCTCGACGGCAGCGTGGAAGGCATTCTGCAACTGGTCGCGGTGGCCGAAACCCGGATCGAGTCGGGCATGATCGCCTATGACGCCCTGGAGAAGATCAAGGCCGACCCCGCAGACGTCGCCGCCCGCGGCCAGTTCGAACTGCACCGCAACGACCTCGGCTACGGGTTGATGCTGAAACGGCATGTGGCGGATCCCCGCACCGCCACGCCTGAGCAGATCGCCGCCACGGCCTGGGACACCGTTCCCAATGTGCCGGTGATGTTCTGGACCTTCCGCTTCATGGCCGCGATCGGCTTCGCCATGATCGCCCTGTTCGCCACCGCCTTCGTGCTGTGCACCCTGCGCAGGCACGAGACGCGCTGGTTCCTGTGGCTCGCGGTCGTCGCCATGCCCCTGCCCTGGATCGCGGCCGAACTCGGCTGGGTCGTGGCGGAATTCGGACGTCAGCCCTGGGCGGTCGAAGGGGTCTTGCCGACCTTCCTGGGCGCCTCGAGCCTGACCGTGCCCCAGCTGTGGACCACGATCATCGGCTTCACCCTCTTCTACGGCGCCCTGGCGGTGGTCGAGGTCGGCCTGATCCTGCGCGCCATCTGGAAGGGGCCGTTCGCCGAACAGGAGGAGTTCGCCCCCTCCCCCGCCCATCCGCCGGTCGCCGAACCCGCTCCCGCCGTCGCCTGAGACCTGAGGAAACACTGAGATGGAACTGCCTCTCGACTATGAAACGCTTCGCTTGATCTGGTGGGGCCTGCTCGGGGTGCTGCTGATCGGCTTCGCCCTGACCGACGGCTTCGACCTCGGGGTCGGCGCCCTGCTGCCCTTCGTCGCCCGTACGGACGAGGAGCGCCGGATGGTGATCAACACCGTGGGCGCGACCTGGGAAGGCAACCAGGTGTGGTTTGTCCTCGGCGGGGGCGCAATCTTCGCCGCCTGGCCGTTCGTCTACGCCGTCAGCTTCTCCGGCTTCTACTTGGCCATGTTCCTGGTGCTGGCGGCGCTGATCCTCAGGCCCGTCGCCTTCAAATACCGCTCCAAGCGGCCCTCCAAGGCCTGGCGGACCTTCTGGGATTGGGCCCTGTTCACCGGCGGCTTTGTCCCAGCGCTGGTCTTCGGCGTCGCCGTCGGCAACGTCCTGCTGGGCGCGCCCTTCCGCCTCGACGGCGATCTGCGGTCCTTCTACGAGGGCACGCTGCTGGGACTGTTCACGCCGTTCAGCCTGATCTGCGGCCTGCTGTCGGTGACCATGCTGGTGCTCCACGGCGCCGCCTGGCTGGGGGTCAAGGCCGAGCGCGGTCCGATCCAGGCGCGGGCGCGGGCCATCGGCGTGATCGCCGCCGTCCTCAGCCTGCTCCTCTTCACCGCCGGCGGCCTCTATGTGGCCTACGGGCCGCTCGGCTTCGCCATCGCCGGCGTCGTCGATCCGGCGGGGGCTTCCAACCCGCTGCGCACCCTGGTCGAGGCCCGGCCCGGCGCCTGGCTGGCCAACTACGCCCTCTATCCCTGGATGATCGCGGCGCCGATCCTCGGCTTCGTCGGCGCCCTGGCCGCCTTGATCGGCCTGCTGCGCCGTTCTGAATCGCTCTCTCTTGTCGGGTCCTCGCTCTCGACCGTCGGCATCATATCGACGGTGGGGCTGTCGATGTTCCCCTTCATCCTGCCCAGCTCGATCGACCCGCAGTCGAGCCTGACCGTCTGGAACGCGTCCTCCAGCCACACGACCCTGTTCATCATGCTGGTGGTCACGATCATCTTCCTGCCGATGATCCTGGCCTACACGGCCTGGGTCTACCGCGTGCTGTGGGGCCGCTCGACCACCGCCGCCCTGCGCACCAATCCCGACCTCTACTGACCGGACCGAGGAGCAACGACCATGTGGTATTTCGCCTGGATCCTGGGCCTTGGCCTGGCCGTCCTGTTCGGCGTCCTCAACGGCGTCTGGCACGAGTTCCAGCTGTTCGACGAAGGGGACGACGGCGCCTCGGTTTCGGCCCCCGCCGATGCGGACTGAGCCGGCCGCCGCATCCGACCCGGCGGCCGCCCTGCTGGCCCGCTACGACGTCAATGCGCCGCGCTACACCAGCTACCCCACTGCGGCGCAGTTCACCCCGGCCGTGGGCGGGCGTGAGCGCGCCCGGTGGCTGGCGGCCCTGCCCGACGCGCCCGTGTCGGTCTACCTGCACATTCCCTTCTGCAAGCGGCTGTGCTGGTACTGCGGCTGCAACACCCGGGCGATGAACCGGCCGGCGCTGATCTCCAGCTATGTGGATCTCCTGCTGGTTGAGGCGGGCCGGGTGGCCCGGGCCGCCGGCCGGCGCCTGGCGGTTCGCTTCCTCCACCTCGGCGGCGGCACGCCCAACATGCTGGCGCCGGCCGACCTGGAGCGACTTATGGCCGGCCTGTCGACGGCCTTCGATCTCGGCCCCGTCGAGGAGATCGCCGCCGAGCTCGATCCCGAGGTCCTGACACCGGACTGGATCGCCGCCGCCGGCCGCATCGGGCTGACGCGCGCCAGCCTGGGCGTCCAGGACCTGTCTGCGCAGGTCCAGGCGGCGGTCAACCGTCCGGAATCGTTCGCCACCATCGAGGCCGCGGCCGCCGGCCTGCGGGCCGCCGGCGTGCGCTCGCTGAACCTGGACCTGATGTACGGCCTGCCGCGCCAGGGCGTCGCCGAGGTGATGGCGACGCTGGAACAGGTCACCGCCCTGCGGCCGGACCGCATCGCCCTGTTCGGCTACGCCCACGTGCCGTGGATGAAGCCCCACCAGAGACTGATCGACGACACCGAACTTCCGGACGGGCCGCTCCGCTTCGCCCAGAGCCGCGCCGCCGAGCGCTTCCTCGTCGACCGCGGCTGGCGGGCGATCGGTCTGGACCATTTCGCCCTGCCCCACGACGCCCTCGCCCGCGCCGCGGCGGAGGGCCGCCTGCGCCGCAACTTCCAGGGCTACACCACCGACCAGGCGGACACCCTCGTCGGTCTGGGCGTGTCCTCGATCAGCCGCTTCCGCGAGGGCTATGTGCAGAACCCCTCGGGGGAGCGCGACTGGCGCGCGGCCGTCGAGGCCGGCGACCTCCCCGGCGCCCGCGGCGTCGCCGTCACTGCCGGCGACGCTTTTCTCGCGGCGATCATCGAGCGCGTGATGTGCGACGGGGCCGTGGACGTCGCCGCCGTCGCCGCCCGGTGCGGCGCCGACCTGCGCGACACCGCCTTCGCCTGGTCCGCCCTCGACCGCCTCGAGGCCGACGGGCTGATCATTCAGAACGGCGCGACGGTGCGCCTGACCGCCGTCGGCCGGCCGTTCGCCCGCGTCGTCTGCGCCGCCTGGGATCCGACGGCGCGACCCGCCGAGGGCCGGCACGCCCGCGCCGTCTGACGGATTGTCGCAGCGCCCGCGCGATTGCGCTGGATCAAAGCTCCCGACCAAGCGGGACCGCAGAACCGTCTCGACGCCGCGCCGACCGAATCCGCGGCCGGAAGGCGTCGGGGATCTACATCATGACTCTCAAGACCGTTTCGATGGCCGCTCTCGGCCTCCTCGCCCTGTCGAGCGCCGCTCAGGCCCAGGACGCCTGGCACGCCCCGCGCGCCGGCGACTGGCTGATCACCGGCCGCGTCACCGACGTCGCCCCGACCACGGACGCCGCCATCGTCACCTCGGCGGGAGCCGCCACGGGGCTTGAGGTCGATGTCGGCGATAGCCTCATGCCGACCCTCGGCTTCACCTACTTCCTGACCGACCACTGGGCCGTCGAGGCCATCCTCGGCACGACCCGCCACGAGGTCCGCGCCCAGGGCGGCGCCACGGACGTCGCCGTCCACGAAACCTGGGTCCTGCCGCCGGTGGTGACGCTCCAGTACCGCCCGCTGACCGAAGGCCGCTTCAGCCCCTATGTCGGCGCGGGCGTCAACGCCATGCTGTTCTACGGCGGCGATGACCGCAACGGCTTCACGGTCGATCTGGACGACGGCTTCGGCTACGCGGCCCAGGTCGGCGCCGACATCGGCCTGCAGGGGCCCTGGAGCCTCAACGTCGATGTCAAGAAGGTCTGGTTCGACACGGACGCGGAGATCAACGGCGGCGCGCTGCGCAGCGAGGTGGATCTCGACCCGTGGGTCGTCTCGGTCGGCCTGGGCCGGACGTTCTGATCCGCCGGCTGACCGATCACGGCGGGGGCGGCCGGCCGGCCGCCCCTGTCACCGCGTCCGGGGCTCCAGCAGGATCGCCGCGCCGGTAAGCGCGGCGGCGGCGGCGGCGGCCAGCCAGATGGCGCCGAGGCCCAGGACCGCATGCGCGGCCGCCCCAAGGGCGGCGCCGCCGACCAGCCCCGCCCACAGCAAGGCCCAGGGCGACCACGCCCAGGCCGGCCCGCCCCGGGCCGCCGCGGCCAGCCTCTGTCCGACCTTGACGAGGGCGCCGGTCATATAGGTCAGCCCCACCCGGGTCTCGCCGTCCTCCTCGAAGACGGCGTTCTCGGCGCCCATGGCCACGGCCAGCAGCGCCATAGGAAGCCAGGATCCGGCCCGGGCGCCGGCGACGGCGGCGAGGACGAGCAGCAGGGTCACCAGGCCGAGAACCACCGGCCGCTGCCGGGCCCCGGCCGCCCGGCCGACCAGGGACCCCAGAACCACCCCGCCGACGAAGGCCGCGATCAGGGCTCCGGCGATGCCCGCGGCCTGCAGGTCCCGGGCCAGGCCGACCCCCAGACGGGTCGAGTTGCCGCTCATGAAGGAGACGAAGAAGCCGCCGGTCCCGACGAAGGCGACGGCGTCGACGAAGCCGGCGAGCGCCGAGAGCGAAGCGGCGAGCAGCCGCAGGCGGCGCGGAAAGCTCAGCATCGGCCCGGACTCCCGCCCGGCCGGATCGTCATTGGGGCTTCATCGAGCCGGTGCGGACGTAGCGGTCGTGCCAGGACAGGGCTTCCTGCAGCAGCATGGGAGACTGCTGACCATACGACTCCCTCAGCGCCCGCGCATAGTAGTCCTCCAGCGCCGGCCGGTAGTCCGGGTGCGCGCAGTTGCCGATCACCACCGCCGCCCGCTGTTTGGGCGACAGGCCCCTGAGGTCGGCCAGGCCCTGTTCGGTGACGATGACCTGCACGTCCTGCGGAATGTGATCCACGTGGGAGGCGTGGGGCACGATGGTGGAGATGCGCCCGCCCTTGGCGGTGGAGGCCGACATGAAGATCGAAATGTAGGCGTTGCGGGCGAAGTCTCCCGAGCCGCCGATGCCGTTCTGGATGCGCGACCCCATGATGTGGGTCGAGTTGACGCTGCCGAAGATGTCCGCCTCGATCATCCCGTTCATGGCGATGCAGCCGAGCCGTCGGATCAGCTCGGGGTGATTGCTGATCTCCTGCGGCCTGAGCACGATGCGGTCCCGGAACTCGGACATCCGGGCGTTGAGGTCCCCCGCCGCCTCCGGGCTGAGGGAGAAGGCGGTGGCGGAGGCGCACCGCAGCCGCCCCGTCTCCAGCAGTTGCAGCATGCCGTCCTGGATCACCTCGGTGAAGGCGGTCATGCCCTCGAAGGGCCCCTCCCCCAGTCCCGTCAGCACGGCATTGGCCGTATTGCCGACGCCGGACTGCAGGGGCAGCAGGGACGGCGGGAGCCGCCCTCTCGCCACCTCGTGCCTGAGAAACTCCACCAGGTGGCCGGCGATGGCGAGATCGTCGGCGCCGGGCGGCGAGAACGGCGCATTGCGGTCCGGGGCGTCGGTCTCGACGATGGCGACGATCTTGTCGGGGTCGCAGCGGAAGCCCGTCTCTCCGATGCGGTCGTCCGCCCTCAACAGGGGGATGGGACGCCGGTCCGGCGGCAGGGCCGTGCCGTAGTAGATGTCGTGCATCCCCTCCAGCGCCGGGTTCTGCCACCGGTTCACCTCCAGGATCACCTGCGAGGCGCGGTCTAGCCAGGTCTTGTTGTTGCCGACCGACGAGGACGGGACCAGCGTGCCGTCTTCGCGAACGCCCGACACCTCGACCACCGCCGTGTCCAGGGGCCCCAGGATCCCCTGCCAGGCGGCGGGCGCGACCTGGCTCAGGTGCATGTCGAAATATTCCATCTCGCCGCGGTTGATCTTCTCGCGCGCGACGGGATCGGAGTTATAGGGCAGCCGGAACTCGATCCCGTCGGCCTCGGCCAGGGCCCCGTCCAGTTCGGGACCGGTGGACGCCCCGGTCCAGACGCGGACCTGGAAGGGATCGCCCCGCCGGTGCGCCCGCTGGATGCGCGCCGCCAGGGCGGCCGGCACGCTCTTGGGATAGCCGGCTCCGGTGAAGCCGCTGAGGCCGATCGTCGTGCCCGGAGCGATCAGGTCCGCCGCCACTTCGGCGCTGACCACCTTGCGCCGATGCGTCTCTGAATTGATCCGGGTCATGCTGACGGCTCCGCTCCCCCGTCCAATGAAAGGTCGCGGGTCCCACAACCTTGATCCGGATCAACCGGCGACGTCCCACGGTAGGCCTACGGGTTCATCGAAACGCTCATCCGGGATAATTTGGCGGCGGCTGCGCCCTTATTCCCACTCGATCGTGCCGGGGGGCTTGGACGTCACGTCGTAGACCACCCGGTTGACGCCGCGGACCTCGTTGATGATGCGCGTGGCGGTCTTGCCCAGGACGTCCCAGGGGAATTGGTAGAAGTCGGCGGTCATGCCGTCTGTGGAGCTCACCGCGCGCAGGGCGAGGACCTTCTCGTAGGTGCGGGCGTCGCCCATGACGCCGACCGTCTTGACCGGCAGCAGCACGGCGAAGGCCTGCCAGATGTCGTCGTACAGGCCCGCCTTGCGGATCTCGTCCAGATAGATGGCGTCGGCCTGTTGCAGGGTCTCGACGGCCTCCGGCGTGATCTCGCCGGGGATGCGGATGGCCAGGCCCGGTCCCGGGAAGGGATGGCGGCCGACGAAGGCGTCGGTCAGGCCCAGTTCGCGGCCGAGCGCCCGGACCTCGTCCTTGAAGAGTTCGCGCAGGGGCTCGACCAGTTTCAGCTTCATATAGTCGGGCAGGCCGCCGACGTTGTGGTGGCTCTTGATGACGTGGGCCTTGCCGGACGAGGACGACACGCTCTCGATCACGTCGGGATAGAGGGTGCCCTGGGCCAGGAAGGCGGCGCCCTCGATCTTGGCGGACTCGCGGTCGAAGATCTCGATGAAGACCCGGCCGATGGTCTTGCGCTTGGTCTCCGGGTCCGACTGACCGGCCAGCTCGCCCAGGAATTCCTTCGACGCATCCACGTGGATCAGCGGGATGTTGTAGTGCTCGCGGAACAGGGTGGTGACCTGCTTGGCCTCATCCTTGCGCAACAGGCCGGTGTCCACGAACACGCAGGTCAGCTGGTCGCCGATGGCCTCGTGGATCAGCACAGCCGCGACCGACGAGTCCACGCCGCCCGACAGGCCGCAGATCACCTTGGCGTCGCCGACCTGTTCGCGGATCTGGGCGATCTTCTCGTCGCGATAGGCCGCCATGGTCCAGTCGCCCTTCAGGCCGGCGATGCCGTGGGTGAAGTTCTTCAGCATCTGGTGGCCGCGCGGGGTGTGCATCACCTCCGGGTGGAACTGCACGCCGTAGAAGCGGCGGGTCTCGTCGGCGATCACCGCATAGGGCGACCCCGACGACGAGGCGACGACGTCGAAGCCCGCCGGGATGGCGACGATCTTGTCGCCGTGGCTCATCCAGACCGTCTCTTCCTCGCCGACGGGGGCCAGGCCCTCCAGCAGGGGCGAGGCCTTCTCGACGGTGATCTCGGCGCGGCCGAACTCGCGGGTGTGGCCGCCCTCGACCTTGCCGCCCAGCTGCTCGCACATGGTCATCTCGCCGTAGCAGATGCCCAGCACCGGCACGCCCGCCTCGAACACCGCCTGCGGGGCGCGGGGGCTGCCCTCCTCGTGCACGCTCTCGGGTCCGCCGGACAGGATGATCGCCGCCGGGCTCATCGCCGCCATCGCGGCCTCGGCCTTGGCGTAGGGATGGATCTCGCAATAGACGCTGGCCTCGCGCAGGCGCCGGGCGATCAGCTGTGTCACCTGACTGCCGAAGTCGACGATCAGGACTTTCTGGTGCGAGGCGGTCGTGGTCATGGCGTGAGCGATTCCGGGGAGGGCGTGGAATGGGCGGGGTCTTGGCCGCCTGGAGCGGCAATGGCAAGGGCAGCGAGGCCGTCGGCCTCCAGCACGGCGGTCAGCCGGTCCAAGACGGCGGCCAGGGCTTCGTCGACGTGGTGAAGGGTCGAGGTCCAGTCCTCCAGCGCCTTCAGCTCGGCGCGGCCGTCCGACACCCCCCGCAGCGCGACCAGCGGCACGCCGAAGGCCTGGGCCGAACGCAGCAGGGCGAAGGTCTCCATGTCGACCATCTCGGCCTCGATGGCGTCATAGGCCGCGCCGCTGATCACCCCCGCGCCGGTGGACAGGGTGGCGGTCGGCACGCCCGGGATCGGACAGGGCAGCGGCAGGACGGCGGGCAGGTCCAGCAGCGGCGTGCGGCCCTTCTCGAACCCGAGCGCGCTGGCGTCCATGTCGCGATAGCCGACCGAGGCCGCCTGATAGACCGCCGCATGCTCCAGCGTCGGAGACCCGCACGAGCCCAGCGAGACGATCAGGTCGGGCAGGTCTCCCCTCGCCTCCAGCCGGGCCAGCGTCGCGGTCAGCACGACCGCAGCCTCGACCGGGCCGACGCCCGTCATCAAGGGCCGGATGCGGGCCTGCAGATGGGCGCCGTACTCCGCCGGGGCCGCCATGACGCAGAGAACCGAGACGTCGCCGTATCGCTCCATGCGCCAGTCGCCGCTCATGCGGCGCGCTCGTACAGGGCGACGAAGAAGCCGTCGGTCTGGGTCGAGGCCGGGGACATTCGCAGGCGGTGTCCGTCGGCCTTCGCCGCCAGGGTCTCGGCCGCGGCGGGGGTCAGGCCCGCGTCCGACAGGGCCGTGGCGACCGGCAGCGGCGCGAACGCCGGATGGGCCGCTTCGAACGCGGCGGCCGAAGCCTCGTTTTCGCGGCTCAGCATCGAACAGGTGACATAGACCAGACGCCCGCCCGGCTTCACCAGCTGCGAGGCCTGCGACAGGATGCGGACCTGCAGGGCGTGCAGGCGCTCGACCTCGTCCGGGGTCAGCCGCCAGGCGTCCTCGGGCCGGCGCCGCCAGGTGCCCGAGCCGCTGCAGGGCGCATCGACGAAGACCAGGTCGGCCTTGCCGTTCAGGTCCTCGACACCGCCGCCGTTCTGGCCCAGCAGGCAGAGGTCCGCCGCCACGCCGGCGCGGGTCAGGCGGGGCCGGATGTTGTCCAGACGCTTCTGCACCACGTCGCACGCGACCAGGGTGCCCTGCGCCTGCATGGCTTGCGCCAGCGCCAGGGTCTTGCCGCCGCCGCCGGCGCAATAGTCGACCACGGTCATGCCGGGCTGGGCGCCCGCCAGCCACGAGACGATCTGGCTGCCCTCGTCCTGGATCTCGATATGGCCGGCCTTGAAGGCGTCCTGCGCCTGAACATTGGGCGGCGGCTCGCTGGGCAGGCGCAGGCCGAAGGCCGAGAACGGCGTCGGCTCCGGGGTCAGGCCGGCGGCGCGCAGCTCGGCTTCCACATCCGACACCGTCGCCAGCAGGCCGTTGACGCGCAGGTCGATCGGCGCGCGCGGGGCCATCAGCTCGCGGGCCTCCTCGGCCCAGCGGTCGCCGAAGGTCGCCTTGAAATCCTCCACCGCGAACTCGGGCAGGCCCGAGGCCACCCAGCCCGGCAGTTCGCCTTCACCGGCGGCGGTCAGGCGCGCGCGCTCCTGCTTCGACAGCGGGCGCGGGCCATAGCCGTCGCCGGCGTGCAGGGCCTCGATCTCATCCAGCGGCAGGGCGTCGATCAGGCTCAGGGAGCCGATCACCAGCGCCCGGCCGTCCTCGCGGCCGCCCATGGCCCAGACCAGCCGTCCGCGGGCGCGCAGCACCTTGTAGACGCGGTCGGCGATGGCCTTGCGGTCCTTGGACCCGGCGTAGCGGTTCGCGGTCCCCCAGGTCTTGAGAACGGCTTCCGCCGGCTGACGGCCCTGGGCGATGCTGTCCAGGATCGAGGCGGCGGCGGCGAGGCGGGCGGCTGGGGTCAATTCAGGTCTTTCAGACGAACAGGGCGACGATCACCATCACCAGCCCGACGGTTGCGGTGACCCACATCAGCGAGCGGACGACGGGGACGCCGAAGGCGTAGAGCGGCACGTAGAGCAGCCGCCCGAAGAAATAGAGATGCGTGCCGATGAAGGTGACGGTGGTCCCGTCCTTACCGGCGATATGCGCCATGATCACGGCGGCGATGAACAGCGGCAGGGTCTCGAACAGATTGGCCTGGGCCCGCATCAGGCGCCCGGCCAGCTTGCCCGGCGGCGGATTGTCTCCGTCGCGCGGGCCCGCGTTCCATTTGGCGCCCAGCTCGGCGGTGCGGGCGATCGCCGCCGCGCCGATCTGGACCAGGGCCAGGATGAGCGTGAAGGCCAGGAGGATGAATTCAGGCGTCATATCCATGGCTTGCGCTCTCCTGTTTAGCCCTGCCGATAGTTCGGAGCCTCTCGCGTGATCATCACGTCATGGACGTGGCTTTCCCGCAGCCCCGCCCCGGTGATGCGCACGAAGCGCGCCTTCTCCTGGAAGTCGGCGATGGTGGCGGCGCCGACATAGCCCATGGCCGCCCGCAGGCCGCCGACCATCTGGTGCAGCACCGGCGCGATCGGACCCTTGTACGGGGTCTGGCCCTCGATGCCCTCGGGCACCAGCTTCTGGGTCTCCACTTCCTTCTGGAAGTAGCGGTCCGCCGAACCGGCGCCCATGGCCCCGACCGAGCCCATGCCGCGATACGACTTGTAGGACCGGCCCTGGTACAGGAAGACCTCGCCCGGGCTCTCGTCCGTGCCCGCGAACATCGAGCCCATCATGGCCACGCTGGCGCCGGCCGCGATGGCCTTGGCCAGGTCGCCCGAATACTTGATGCCGCCGTCGGCGATGACCGGCGTGCCGCTTTCCCGGGCGGCGCGGACGGCCTCCAGGATGGCGGTCAGCTGGGGCACGCCCACGCCCGCGACGATGCGGGTGGTGCAGATGCTGCCCGGGCCGATGCCGACCTTCACGGCGTCTGCGCCCGCGTCGATCAGGGCCCGCGCGGCGTCGTAGGTCGCGATGTTGCCGGCGATGATCTGGAGGCGGTTGTTCTCGCGCTTGATGCGCTCGACGACCCGCGCGACCTGGGCCGAGTGGCCGTGGGCGGTGTCGATCACCACCACGTCCGCGCCGGCCTCGGCCAGGGCCATGGCCCGTTCATAGCCGTTGTCGCCGACGGTCGAGGCCGCGCCGACCAGCAGGCGGCCCTGCTCGTCCTTGGCCGCATTCGGGAAGGCGTGGGCCTTCTCGATGTCCTTCATCGTGATCAGGCCGGTCGCCCGGTAGTCCTCGTCGACGACGATGACGCGTTCGATCTTGCGGGTGCGGAGCAGCTCGCGCGCTTCGTCCCGCCCGGCGCCTTCACGGACCGTGACCAGGTCGCCCGTGGTCATCAGCTGCGCGGCGGTGTGGTTCGGATCGGTGTCGAAGCGCATGTCGCGGTTGGTCAGGATGCCGACCAGCTTGCCCGACTTGGGATCCACGACCGGGAAGCCCGAGATCTTCTTGCGGGCCACGATCGCGCGGACCTCGCCCAGCGTCGTGTCGGGGTTGATGGTCACCGGATTGATGACCATGCCGCTTTCGTAGCGCTTCACTTCGCGCACCTGGTCGGCCTGTTCCTCGACCGTCAGATTGCGGTGCAGGACGCCCAGACCGCCGGCCTGGGCCATGGCGATCGCCAGCCGGCTTTCGGTGACCGTGTCCATGGCGGACGAGGTCAGGGGGATGTTCAGCCGGATGTCCCGCGTCAGCTTCGTCGAGACGTCCGCATCAGCGGGCATGATCTCGGACGGGCCGGGTTCGAGCAAAACATCGTCGAAGGTGAGCCCTTCGCGTATCTCCATGAGGAGTCTCCGTTTTGCGGGCCGCGTATCTCCTGACCCTGCCAGGAAGTCAACCGAAGGCCCGTCGGCAAAGGAGATTTCTTTTATCTCCCGCCCGGTTCGCTCGCGGAAAATACCATCAAGGCCATCAAACCGACCGTGCGTTGAGGCTGCACGGGGTGATGTTCTGATGGCTGCTCCGTCCACCCCCCATTGGGATGGATGCATTCTCATGCCCGGAGCCGGTGTGACGCTGGCCTCCGATCAATCGAGGCGGCTATGACGACCCGGCGAGAACTGGACCAACTCCGACGTGACAAGGCTGCGATGCGCCTTCGTGCTGATACCAAGCACATTCACGAAGAGATGAAATGGACGGCTTTCGATGCTGTCGTGGTTAGGGTCGCCAAGGTCCGCATGCTGCTGTTCTCAGCATCCTTCATCCTAGGGCGCTACCTACGACAGGAGGATTTCGCCACCCTCTTCGATTGGATCAGACACATTGGCGGCTGACTTATACCCCGCAAGTGTCCAGCAGAACGAGGACCCCACAAGCGTGCTATGGTGACGATAGGAACAATTGGCTTGCGCTGCGGCGCTTGCGCTCCGATGTAGGTGAGAATGGTTCGCACCTTGATCAGCACCGCCCGCCGCCTCGCGCTCAAGATCGCGAGCTACGGCGTGATGCACCTGGTCGTGGCCATCCTGGTGGCCTTCGCCATCACCCGGGACTGGCGGCTGGCGCTGGCGGTCGGGGTGGTCGAGCCCTTCTTCCAGACCATCGCCTATTCGATCCACGACCGCGTCTGGCACCGCATCGAGCGCCGCCGCATGCTGTCCGGCGTCGAGGAGGCGTCCGAGGCCGTCACCGCTCGCCTGGGCCTGATGACCCCGGAGGAGCAGACCCGGGCGCACGGGCATCACGGTCACGGCCATCATGGCCACAGCCACGCCCTGCCCCGCTCGTTCAAGCAGATCGCGCTCAAGTCGGTCACCTACGGCCTGATGCATTTCACCGTCGCGGTCCTGGTCGCCTTCGCCCTGACGCGCGACATCCGCATCGCCCTGACCATCGGCATCGTCGAGCCGCTGGTGCAGACGGTCTTCTTCACCGTGCACGACCGCGTCTGGAGCCGGATCGAGGCCCGCAAGGCCAAGCGGGCCGAGGAACTGGCCCAGGCCTGACGGTCGGAGTGACGCCGGGCCGTACAATGGTCTAGCCTGTCCGCCTGATGCACGGCTTCGAAGCGATCCTGATCGTGATGGCGGCGGCGGTGGCGATGTCGCTGCTGGCCCAGAAGCTCAACGCCCCCTTCCCGCCCTTCGTCGCCCTGGCCGGCGCGGGCGCGGCCTTCCTGCCCTTCGCGCCAGAGATCACCCTAGACCCCCAGCTGGTGCTGGCCCTGTTCGTCGCGCCGGTGCTGCTGGACGCGGCCTTCGACAGCTCCCTGCGCGACCTGCGCCGCAACGTCGTCCCCATCGCCTTCCTCAGTCTCGCCGCCGTGGCGGTCACCACCCTGGCCGTGGCGTTCACCGCCAAGGCGCTGATCCCCGCCCTTCCGTGGGCCGCCGCGGTCGCCCTGGGCGCCATCGTCGCCCCGCCCGACGCGGCGGCGGCCACCGCCGTGCTGCGCATCATCCCGGCCCCCTTCCGCATCCGCACCGTGCTGGAGGGCGAGAGCCTGTTCAACGACGCCAGCGCCCTGCTGACCTACCGCATCGCCGTGGCCGCGGCCCTGACCACCATGCCCGGCGGCTGGCAGCTGGCCGGCTCCGTCGCCCTGGCCACCGTGGGCAGCGTCCTCTTCGGCCTGGTCGCGGCCTGGACGCAGGCGCGCCTCACCCGACTGCTGACCGAGGCGCCCCCCTCCATCGTTCTGCAGTTCATCGGCAGTTTCGGCGTGTGGATCGCCGCCGAACGGCTGGGCCTGTCGGCCATCGTCACCATCGTCGTCTTCGCCCTCACCCTGGCCCGGCTGGCGGCGCGCAGCCCGGCGGTGATCCGCGTTCCGGCCTATGCGGTGTGGGAGACCACGGTCTTCGCCCTGAACGTGCTGGCCTTCATGCTGGTGGGCCTGCAGATCGCCCCCATCTGGCGCGACCTGCAGCCGGTGCAGCGCGAGGAGTACGCCGCCTTCGCCCTGATCATCCTGCTGGTCTGCGTCGTCGTCCGCCTGGCCTGGGTGATGGGCTACAACACCGTCGTGCAGGTCAAGAACCGGCTGTTCGGGGTCCATCTTCCGGCCGGAGCCTCGCCGCCGACCTTCGCCTCGGGCCTGGTCGTCGGCTGGGCCGGGATGCGCGGCGTGGTCAGCCTGGCCGCCGCCTACGCCCTGCCCGCCGACTTCCCGTTCCGCGACGTGATCCTGCTGGCCGTGTTCGCGGTGGTGATGGGCACCCTCGTGGTCCAGGGCCTGACGCTGGGGCCGTTGATCCGCCTGCTGGGCCTGGGCAACGACGGCGTGCTGGAAGGCGAGATCCGCAGGGCCCGCGCCGCCGTCACCGACGCCGCCATCGACCATGTCTCGGGCCGGAACGACGCGCCCGCCAAGCGCCTGAAGGCCGAGTATCACGAGCGCCGCGAGGCCCTGAAGACCGCCGGCGAAGGCGACGGCCGCGTCACCCTGCCCGTCGACGACCTCGCCGAGGATGTCCTGCGCAGCAAGCGCGAACGGCTGCTGGCCATGCGGCTGAACGGCGAGATCAGCGACGCCGCCTACTATCAGATCGAGGAAGAACTGGACCGGCGCGAGCTGGCCCTGACGCCCGTGGTGCGCTGAGGCCTCAGAGCTTCAGATTGCCGTAGGCGGTGCAGCCGGGCCGGTCATCGCTCGGCCTGTTCTCCGCGTCCCGGCACACCAGCGGCCCCAGCCCCTGCTGCCCGGCCTCGCGCCGGACCTCCCACACCACCCGGTCGTCGCGCACGCCCAACAGGCCCATGTCCGGGATGTTGTCCGCGCCGTCGCCCAGCTTGACCGCGATCACCGCGAAGCCCGGATCGACGGCGTCGCGATAGACCCGCACCCCGCGCCGCCGCCTCACGAAGGCTTCGACCCCGCCGGGCAGCACCGATCCCGGCTCGACCGAGTCCAGCAGGGCCCCGCCCTCCCGGTCCGCCCGCGATTCCTCCGCCATCTGGAAGGGCACGAAGGGCAGCACCGTCAGGCCGACCATGCCCCAGATCACATCCATGCCGATGTCGCGCTGCGGCGCGCCCTGATGGACGATCGGCGCGCACAGGCTGGTCACGGACAGGTCGGCGGGCGGCGCGGGCAGCCGCCCCAGCACCGCAAGGCCGTCTGACAGCGGCAGGCGTCCCATCGCGACCGTCATCGGCGAGTACGGCTTGGGCGCGAACACCAGCGCCTCCACCCCTTCACGGGTCGCGGGCTGGTTCCCGCCGGTCCGGCGCGGGACGGGCGCCTCAGGATGCACGGCGACCAGCACCCCGTCCTCGAACACGAACCAGCCCCGGCTGCGCCTCATCAGCTCGGCGCGCGGATTGGCGTCAGGCTCCCCCGCCAGCGGGACTTCGGGGAAGCCGGTCACGCAGACGCCGCCCTCCGGCCAGGCGCGGTGGAAGCGTTTGGCGGGATAGATGTCGACCGCCCGCCCGTCCTCGACGATGCGCACGGCCTCGGATGGGTCGACCGCGGCGGGCGCACCGAGGATCACCGCCACATCGCCCGGCGTATGGCCCAGCAGATCCGATACCGCCACGCGGGTGGTCATCGGCTCCTGGGCCTGGATCACGCCGATCAGGGCCAGGGCGACGAGGCTCATTTCTTGTTCAACGCCACCAGGAAGACCTCGGCGCTGTCCTTCCGGCTGGAGGCCGGCTTGACGTATTTCACCGTCTCGAATTCCTCGCGCAGCCGGGCCAGCACCCCGCCGGCGTCGCCGCCCTGGAAATTCTTGGACACGAAATGCCCGCCCGGCCTGAGCGTCCGGATGGCGAAGTCGGCGGCGATCTCGATCAGGGCGATGATCTTCAGGTGGTCCGTCTGCCGGTGCCCGACGGTATTGTGGGCCATGTCCGACAGCACCAGGTCGGGCGCCCCGCCCAGCAGGTCCATCATCTGCTGATCGACGCCCGGATGGGTGAAGTCGGCCTGGATCATGATCGCGCCCGGCACCGGCTCGACCGGCAGCAGGTCGACCCCGACCACCGAGGTCGCGCCGCGCTTGACCGCCACCTGCGCCCAGCCGCCCGGGGCCGCGCCCAGGTCGATCACCCGGCTGCCCTGACGGATCAGGCGGAACCGGTCGTCGATCTCGATCAGCTTGAACGCCGCCCGGCTGCGCCAGCCCTCGGCCCGCGCCTTCTCGGACCATTTGTCCGACAGCTGGCGCTTGATCCACTGCTGGCTGGACATCGACTTGGTGTCCGCCGTCTTCATCTTGGTGCCCATGCCGCGCCCGGCCGCGGTCCCGCCCGAGGGCGGCTTCACCATGCGGCGGCGTTCGGGCTTGGGCTCTTCGTCGGACATCACAGGGCTATGCCATTCAGGGGACGGACTGGATAGACTGCCCGGGCAAAGGAGCGGCCCCATGTCCTATGACCTCTTCGCCGACGCCGATGCGAAGGCGCCCGCCCCAGACACGATCGAACGCCTGTTCATCGGCCTGATGCTGCCACACGGCCTGAAGGGAAAGGCGATCCGCAAGGACCGCCTGCACGTCACCCTGATCCATGTCGGCGACTATGCGAACCGGCTGCCTCCGTCGGTCGTGTCCGACGTGAGCAAGGCCGCCGGGGCCCTGACGCCCGCCGCCTTCGACGTGGTCTTCGATCGGGTCTCCAGCTTCTCCGGCGCCCCCGAACGGCACCCTCACGTCCTGCTCGGCGACGAGGGCGTGCAGGCCCTGAAGGCCTTCCGCGCCGATCTGCTCACGTCGGTGGTCCGGCACGGGGTCAAGCCATTGTCCCGCCAAGACTTCAATCCTCACGTCACCCTGTCCTACGCCGACCGCCGCCTGCCCGAGCGGCCCATCCGCACGATCTCGTGGCGGCCCGACGAGTTTCTGCTCATCCACAGCGAGGTCGGGCGGTCGATCTATCATACGCTCGGGCGCTGGCCGCTGCGTTGACGCTTTGCCTGCGGGCCTCGCCGCCTATATGAGCAGGCGAAACTCTAACTGGAGCGCGCCCGAATGGCCGAAACCCTCACCCTCACTCTCGACAACGGCGATGGCGCCGGCGGCGACGTGGTCATCAAGCTGCGCTCGGACCTGGCCCCCAACCACGTCAAGCAGATCACCGAACTGGCCGAAGAAGGCTTCTACGACGGCGTCGTCTTCCACCGCGTGATCCCGGGCTTCATGGCCCAGGGCGGCGATCCGACCGGCACCGGCACCTCGGGCTCCAAGAAGCCGAACCTGAAGCAGGAGTTCTCGGCCGAGCCGCACGTCCGCGGCGCCGTCTCCATGGCCCGCACCTCCGACCCGAACAGCGCCAACTCGCAGTTCTTCATCGTCTTCGACGACGCGACCTTCCTGGACAAGCAGTACACCGTCTGGGGCAATGTCATCGAGGGCATGGAACACGTCGACGCCCTGCCCAAGGGCGAGCCGCCGCGCTCGCCGGGCAAGATCGTCAAGGCCACGGTGGCCTGATCAAACAAAAGGGCCGCTCGAAAGAGCGGCCCTTTTTCTATTCGATCTCCACGACCTCGACCCGCGGCCCGTTCAGGACCAGGGCGATCTCGCCGCGCTTCAGCTTCAGCGCATCCTCGCCGAACAGCTGGCGGCGCCAGCCCTTCAGGGCGTCGACGTCGGCGTCGTCGCTCAGGGCGATCTTCTCCAGATCGGCGACGTTGGCGATCAGCTTGGTGGCCACGCCCGCATTGTCGCTCTTGGCCTTCAGCAGCACCTTCAGCAGTTCGACCACCGACGGCGGGGCCGGCTGGTTGTGCGCCGGACGCTCCAGCTTGGGCGCATGCGCCTCCGGATCGGCCATGACCCGCTTCAGCTCGGCGCTGAGCTCCTGCCCCAGTCGCGAAGCGCCGAAGCCCTTGGGCACCGAGCGCAGGCGGTTGAAGGCGTCCGGATCGGTCGGGGCCTGGGCGGCGATCTCGTCGATCGCCTCGTCCTTCAGGATGCGGCCGCGCGGCTGGTCGCGCTCCTGCGCCGCCCGCTCGCGCCACACGGCGGCGGCGACGAAGGGGGCCAGGTATTTGGCAGAGAATTTCTTCGGCTTCAGGCGCTTCCACGCCTTCTCCGGATCGGTGTCGTACAGGGCCGGGTCGGTCAGGTCGCCCATCTCGGCCATCACCCAGTCCAGCCGGCCGTCCTTCTGCAGGCGGTCGCGCAGCTTGGGATACAGGGCCGCCAGATGGGTCACGTCGCCCAGGGCGTAGACCAGCTGGGCGTCGGACAGGGGCCGGCGGGCCCAGTCGGTGAAGCGGCTGCCCTTGTCGACTTCCTGGCGCAGCATCTGGCGGACCAGGGCCTCATAGGAGACCTGATCGCCGAAACCGGCGGCCATGGCGGCGACCTGGGTGTCGAACATCGGCTTGGGCATGGCGCCCAGCTTCACGAAGATCTCCACGTCCTGCCGGGCGGCGTGGAAGACCTTGAGAATCGATTCGTCGCGCATCAGGGCCAGGAACGGCTCCAGATCGAGCCCCTCGGCCAGCGGATCGATGATCGCGGCGTCGGTCGGCGAAGCGGCCTGGATCAGGCACAGCTTGGGCCAGTACGTCGTCTCCCGCATGAACTCGGTGTCGACGGTGATAAACGGCTGGTCGGCCAGGCGCGCGCAGAATTCTTGCAGCGCCTCGGTGGTGGTGATCGGCGTCATTCGGATGCTATAGCCCCGCGCGCGCCCGTTGTGGCAAGAGCCCCAACACAATTCCGCCCACTGATTCAGGCCCGTGACCGATGAGCGACACCCCCGAGAGCCTTCGTAACGGCCTCACCTACGCCGATGCGGGGGTCGATATCGACGCCGGCGAGATGCTGGTGCAGCACATCAAGCCCCTGGCCAAATCCACGGCCCGCCCGGGTTCCGAGCCCTCGTTGGGCGGATTCGGGGCCCTGTTCGACCTCAAGGCCGCCGGCTTCGAGGACCCGCTGATCGTCGCCACTACCGACGGCGTCGGCACCAAGCTGAAGATCGCCATCGAAACCGGCCGCCACGACGGCGTCGGCGTCGATCTGGTCGCCATGTGCGTCAACGACCTGCTGGCCCAGGGCGCCGAGCCCCTGCTGTTCCTCGACTACTACGCCACCGGCAAGCTGGAGATCGACGCCGCCCGCCGCGTCGTCGCCGGCATCGCCGAGGGCTGTCGCCAGGCCGGCTGCGCCCTGGTGGGCGGCGAGACCGCCGAAATGCCCGGCATGTATTCGGGCGGCGACTACGACTTGGCCGGCTTCAGCCTCGGCGCGGTCGAGCGCGGCCACGCCCTGCCCTATCTGGACCGCCAGCAGGCCGGCGACCTGATCATCGGCATCGGCTCATCCGGTCCGCACTCCAACGGCTATTCACTGATCCGCAAGGTGGTCGAGAAGTCCGGGCTCGGCTGGGCCGACGACGCCCCCTTCGCCAAGGACCGCTCGCTGGCCCAGGCCCTGATGGAGCCGACCCGCATCTATGTGAAACCGGTCCTGCCGCTGATGAAGGCGGGTCTGGTCAAGGGCGCGGCCCACATCACCGGCGGCGGCCTGATCGAGAACCCGCCGCGCTGCATCGCCGAGGGCCTGCAGGCCGGCTTCGACTGGGACGCCTGGCCGATGCCGCACGTCTTCCAGTGGCTGGGCGAAGTCGGCGGCATTTCGGATCACGAACTGCGCCGCACCTTCAACTGCGGTATCGGCTTCATCCTGATCGTCAGCCCCGAGAACGCCGAACCGGTCCTGGAAGCCTTGCTGAACGCGGGCGAGGTCGCCTTCGTCTGCGGCCAGCTGGAAGCGGCCTAGCCGCCGGCTTCAAGGCTGGAATAGCTGACACGCACCACGGTGGCCCGGCCCTCGCTCTGGCGCACCGAAACGGTGACGCCCTGGCGCGTCCAGATCAGGCGGTTCGCGGCCTCGACGGGTTCGGCCGTGAAACCGGCCTGTTCCAGCGGCTGCCGGATCGCGCGCTTCACCGTGTCCAGCGCCGCGCCCCGCGCCTGCAGGGTGCAGGTGCGCCGGACCTCGCCGTCCTCGGCGTCGTCGTCGCCGGCCAGGCGCAGCAGATAGGCCTGCCGCTCGTCGGAACTGACCATGTCGACGACCGCCCCGTCCTCGCTCGCCACGGTGAAGCCCAGGAACTCGACCGCGGCCCGGTCGCTGTCCCCGTTCACGAACGGCAGGCAGACATCGACCAGCACATTGCGCGTGATGTCGTCGGGCGGAAGCGGCGCGGACACGAGGGCGGCGGCGAAAACGGCGGCGAGCATGGTGGACCTTCCCCGAACAATCGGCCGCACTGTTTCCGAGCCCGCCGCCCGACGCAAGCGCCCCTTCGGCGTGCCCGGACGTTGACCCGCCCCGGGCGGGGCGGCAAAGGTCGCCCCTCTCCCCGAGGCCTCCGCCCATGACCGCTTCCCCGCCCCGGCGCACCCGCGTCGCCATCCTGATTTCCGGCGCCGGATCCAACATGGCCGCCCTGATCGATGCGGCGCGCAAGCCGACCGCCCCGTTCGAGATCGCCCTGGTCCTGTCCAACCGCCCCACCGCCGGCGGGCTGGCGGTCGCGGCGGCGCAGGGGGTGCCCACCGTCGTGGTCAACCACCGCCTCTTCGGCCAGGACCGCGAGGCGCACGAACGCGCCATCGACGCGGCCCTGATGGAGCATGACATCGAGGTGGTGGCCCTGGCCGGCTACATGCGGCTGCTGACGCCCTGGCTGGTGCGGCTGTGGGCGGCGCGGATGATCAACATCCACCCCAGCCTGCTGCCCAGATACCCGGGCCTGGACACCCACGCCCGCGCCATCGAGGCGGGCGATACCGAGGCGGGCTGCACGGTCCATCTGGTCACCGAGGGCGTCGACGAGGGGCCGATCCTGGATCAGGAAGCGGTGCCGGTCCTGCCCATGGATACGCCCGAAAGCCTGTCCCAGCGTGTCCTCACCGCCGAACACAAGCTCTACCCCCGCGCCCTCACCGCCTTCTGCCGGGCGCTGCATTAGCTTTTCGTAATCTGACATTTTTCCCGGCGACAGCGACCGGGGATGGGCTCAGGTTGCCGCGGATTTTCCAACAGGGGCTCCCATGCTCAGACTCCGCCTCATGGCCTGCGCCGCCGGCGCCGTGCTCACCCTCGCCGCGACGACCGCCACGGCCCAGACCGCCCCGCCCATCGTCGAGATCCCGGCCAGCACCACGCCGCAGATCGGAACCTTCGGTCTCGACACCGCGGGCATGGACACCACGGTCAAGCCCGGCGACGACTTCAACCGCTACGCCGGCGGGACCTATCTGCGGAACACGCCGATCCCGGGCGACAAGACGTCCTACGGCGCCTTCGACATGCTGTTCGACAACTCGCAGGAGGCCCTGCGCGGCCTGATCGAGGACAGCGCCTCCAACCCGTCCACGCCGGAAGCGCGCCAGGTCGGCGCCTTCTACGCCAGCTTCATGGACGAGGCGACGGTCAACCGGCTGGGCGCAAGCCCGCTGCAGGCCGACCTGGCCGAGGTCCGCGCCGCCGACACCTATCCCAAGATCGCCGCCCTGATGGGCCGCACCCAAGGCGGCTTCGGATCCAGCCTGTTCGGCGTCTACATCGCCGAGGACCTGAAGGACCCGAACCAGAACAGCGCCTACATGGTCCAGGGCGGCATCGGCCTGCCCGACCGCGACTACTATCTGGAAGACGGCTTCGCGACCCAGCGCGCCGCCTATCTGGTCTATGTGACCAAGGCCCTGACGCTGGCCGGCTGGCCCAACCCGGATCAGTCCGCCGCCGACATCATCGCCTTCGAAACCCGCATCGCCCAGCAGCACTGGACCCAGGTCCAGAGCCGCGACATCGAGAAGGGCTATTCGCCGACCACCCTGGCCGACCTGGCCCGCAACGCCCCCGGTTTCGACTGGAACGCCTGGGCCACGGCCGCCGGCATCCAGGACGCCCCGCGCCTGATCCAGTCGCAGGACAGCGCCTATCCGGGCATGGCCCGCGTCTTCTCCGAGACGCCGATCGCCACCCTGCAGGCGTGGCAGGCTTTCCACATCGTCGATCAGGCCGCGCCCTATCTGTCGCAGCCCTTCGTCGACGCCCGCTTCGACTTCTACGGCAAGGCCCTCAGCGGCCAGCCCGAGAACCGTCCCCGCTGGAAGCGCGGCGTGTCCCTGGTCAACGGCTCGCTCGGCGAGGCCCTGGGCCGCGAGTACGTGGCCCACTACTTCCCGGCCGAATCCAAGGCCCAGATGGAGGCCCTGGTCGCCAACCTGCGCGCCGCCATGACCGAGCGCCTTCAGCACCTGGACTGGATGAGCGACGCCACCCGCCAGCAGGCGCTCTACAAGATGAGCCGCTTCGGGGTGAAGATCGGCTATCCGGAGCAATGGCGCAGCTATGACGGCCTGCGGCTGGTCCCCGGCGACCTCTACGGCAACGTCGAGCGCTCCTCGGCCTTCGAGTGGGCCTGGAACCTCGGCAAGCTGACCCGCCCGGTCGATCCGCTGGAGTGGGGCATGACGCCCCAGACGGTGAACGCCTACTACAACCCGCCGCGCAACGAGATCGTCTTCCCGGCGGCCATCCTGCAGCCGCCCTTCTTCGATCCGAACGCCGATCCGGCGGTCAACTACGGCGGTATCGGCGCGGTCATCGGCCACGAGATCACCCACGGCTTCGACGACCAGGGCCGCAAGGTCGACGGCGACGGCGTGCTGCGCGACTGGTGGACCGCCGAGGACGCCGCCAAATTCGAACAGCGCGCCGCGGTGCTGGGGGCCCAGTATTCGGCTCTCAGCCCCTTGGAGGGCTCCAACGTCAACGGCGACCTGACCATGGGCGAGAACATCGCCGACCTGGGCGGGCTGCTGCTGGCGCTGGACGCCTACCACCGCTCGCTCAACGGCCAGCCCGCGCCGGTGATCAACGGCCTCACCGGCGACCAGCGCGTCTTCCTCGGCTGGGCCCAGGTCTGGCGCGAGAACATCCGCGATGACGCCCTGCGTCAGCAGGTCACCGTGGATCCGCACTCCCCGGCCCAGTACCGCGCCGCCGTGCCGCCGCGGAACATCGACGCCTGGTATGACGCCTTCGGGGTCAAGCCCGGCGACGAGCAGTACCTGGCTCCGGACGCCCGCGCCCGCATCTGGTAGGACGCGCGCTCCAGACATGACGACGGCCCCGGAGAGCGATCTCCGGGGCCGTTTTCATTCCGCCTTGAGGCGTTAGTTCGGGCGACGCGGAGTGGTCGCCGCGCCCGCCGCCGCGCCGATCGCGGCGCCCGCGACGGTCGCGCCGGTGTTGCCGCCGATCGCCTGTCCGGCGACCGCGCCGCCGATGGCGCCGGTGGCGGCGCGCTGTTCCATGGTCGTGCCGCACGCCGCCAGCAGGGCGAGAGCGCCGATGGCCGGTGTCAGTTTCAGGATCGTTTTCATTGTTCTGGTTCCTTGGGGAGAAAGACCCGGTGAAAACGAGAGCGGCCCGCGTCCGGTTCCGGACACGGGCCGCTCAAACGGTCAAGCCTCTGAAGGCCTTATCGTTTTAGCCGACGATTTGGTCGTCGGTGAAGAACTGGGCGATCTCGATGCCGGCGTTTTCCAGCGAGTCCGAACCGTGGACCGAGTTCTCGCCGATCGACAGGGCGAACAGCTTGCGGATGGTGCCTTCGGCGGCGTCGTTCGGGTTGGTCGCGCCCATGACTTCACGGTAGGCGGCGACGGCGTTCGGGCCTTCCAGCACCTGAACGACGACCGGCTCGGCGGTCATCTGGCCGACCAGCTCGCCGTAGAACGGGCGCTCGCTGTGCACGGCGTAGAATTTCTGGGCTTGTTCGGTCGTCAGCTTGACGCGGCGCTGGGCGACGATGCGCAGGCCGGCGCCCTCGATCACGGCGTTGATCGCGCCGGTCAGGTTGCGGCGCGTGGCGTCGGGCTTGATGATCGAGAAGGTGCGTTCGGTCATGACGGTGACTTCTTGTTTGGGAGATTGAAGGTCGCGGGCTTATAGACGCGCCCTCCCCGGTTTCCAACCGCCTCACAATTTTGCCTCTATCGCCCGGCGCATCGCGCCACGCGGCGCAGGGGCGTATCGAGATTTCGACCGCCGCCATGCTCCAGATCACCGACCTGACCTTCAACGCGTGGGGCCGCAAATTCCTCGAGGACGCCTCCGTCAGCCTGCCGCCCGGCGCCAAGGTCGGCCTGGTCGGCCGCAACGGCATCGGCAAGTCGACCTTGTTCAAGCTGATCCTGGGCGAACTGGCCGCGGGCGGCGACGAGATCAGCCTGCCCAAGACCGCCCGCGTCGCCTCCGTCGACCAGGAGCACCCCGCCACGCCCGTCAGCGTGCTGGAGACGATTCTGGAAGCCGACGTCGAGCGCCACGACCTGCTTACCCGTCTGGAGACGGCCGAGCCCGAGGAGATGGGCGAGATCTGGACCCGCCTGATCGAGATCGACGCCGACGCCGCCCCGGCCCGCGCCGCCGAAATCCTGGTCGGCCTGGGCTTCAGCCAGGAGAACCAGCAGCGGCCGATGTCGGAATACTCCGGCGGCTGGCGCATGCGCGTCGCCCTCGCCGCCGCCCTGTTCGCCGAGCCGGACATGCTGCTGCTCGACGAACCGACCAACTACCTCGACCTGGAAGGCGCCCTGTGGCTTGAGGCCCGCCTCAAGAAATATCCGCACACCGCCCTGATCATCTCCCACGACCGCGAGATGCTGAACGAGGTCTGCACCCACATCCTGCACCTCGCGAACCACACGCTCACGCTCTACACGGGCAACTACGACGCCTTCGAAAAGGCTCGCGCCGAGAAGGCCCGCCTGCAGCTGTCGGCCAAGGCCAAGCAGGACGCCGAGCGCGCCCACCTCCAGGCCTTCGTCGACCGCTTCAAGGCCAAGGCCTCCAAGGCCGCCCAGGCCCAGTCGCGCATGAAGCGCCTGGCCAAGATGGAACCGGTCTCCACCACCATCGAGGAACGCGTCGCCCCCTTCATCCTGCCGTCTCCGCCCCGCCCGCTGGCCCCGCCCCTGATCCGGCTGGAACGCGCCAACGTCGGCTACGAGACCGGCAAGCCGATCCTGCGCAATCTCAACCTGCGCATGGACCTGGACGACCGCATCGGCCTGCTGGGCGTCAACGGCGCCGGCAAGTCGACCTTCGCCAAGATGATCGCCGGCGCGCTCAACGTCTCCGAGGGCGAACTGCACCGCGACAAGAAGATGCGCGTGGGCTGGTTCCACCAGCACCAGATCGAGGCCATGGACCCGACGGACACGCCGCTGGAGATCATCCGCCGCGCCATGCCCGAGGCCTCCGAGAGCAGCCGCCGCTCCAAGCTGGCCCAGTGGGGCCTCGGCTACGAAAAGCAGGAGACCACCGTCGCCTCCCTGTCCGGCGGCGAGCGCGCCCGCCTGCTGCTCAACCAGGTGGCGATGGACGCGCCGCACATCCTGATCCTCGACGAACCGACCAACCACTTGGACATCGACAGCCGCCGCGCCCTGCTGGACGCGCTGAACGACTACTCCGGCGCCGTCATCCTGATCACCCACGACCGGTCGCTGATGGAGATGGTCGCCGACCGCCTGTGGCTGGCCGCCGACGGCACGGTGAAGCCCTATGACGGCGACATGGACGACTACGCCAAATTCGTCCTGGACCGCGCCAAGATGGCCGCCGTGAAGCCCAGCCAGATCAAGGAAGAGGCCAAGGCCGCCGAGGCGCAGCCCAACAAGGGCAAGAAGGCCGAGAAGCGCTCGGGTCCCTCCCCCTCGACCCTGCGCCATGCGGTCAAGAAGGCCGAGGAGCGGATGGCCCAGCTGACCGCCGAGATCGCCCGCATCGACGACGACATGGCCAACGCCTCGATCAGCAATCCCAAGGCGCTGGAAGGCCTGACCCGCGCCCGCGCCAAGACCCAGTCCGACCTCGACGCCGCCGAGGCCGCCTGGATCGAGGCCGAGGAGACGCTGGCGGAAGCCACCGCATGACCCCGATCAAGTTCAGCCGCGAGGAGCTGACCGCCATCGCCGGCAAGCTGCGTCCCTATTTCCGGGACGAGTTCGAGGTCGAGCTGCGCGACCTCCCGGCCGAGATGCTGGTCGACTTCCTCGCCCGCGAGATCGGCCCCTTCTTCTACAACCGCGCCCTCTACGACGCCCAGGCCGTCGTCACGAAGAAGGCCGAAGACATCGCCGAAGCCATCGCCGGGCTGGAACGGGCGGAGTGACGCGTGTCTCCTCCCCGTTCGCGTTGCGAATGGGGAGGAGATCGCGCCTTCGGATCAGCCCTGTGCGGCCTGCATGTAGGTTTCCTCGTACGGCTGGACCACGACCCAGCCCTCGCCCTCGAACTTCATCTGGATGCTCTCGCCCGAGCCCCGGCCGACGAAGGTCTTGAACGAGATATCCGTCGCGATCTCCGGCGACAGCCCGCCCGACCACGCCACCGTCGCGTTCGGGTCGGTGAAGATCGGCCCGGTCTCGCGGCTGACCTTCAGGATCAGCGGATCATAGTGGCTGGTGATCGCCACGATGCCGCTGCCGCTCAGCTTCACATTGAACAGGCCGCCGGACATCATCCCGGCCACCCGCTTCATCATGGTGATCTGGTTGCTGATGCTCGTTTCCAGCGCCAGCACGTCGTTGCCGTTGGCGAAGATCGTCTCGTTGTCCAGCCGCAGCAGGGTGATCTTCTTGCCGGTGTCGGCCAGGTAGACGCGGCCCTGCCCCTCCACCTTCATCAGCACCATGCCCTCGCCGCTGACGGCCTTCTTCAGCAGGTTGCCGAGGCCCTGCTCCATGAGGCCCTGACGGGTGAATTTCACCTGCCCGGTGCGCGCCACCATGGCGCCTGCCTTGGCCCAGATCGAGCCGTTCAGCTTCACCTCCAGCAGATACTGGTTCTCCAGCTCGAAGGCGTCGGGGCTGACATCCTTCTCCTTATAGGCGGCGACGAACTCGGCGACGGTCTTCACGGGCATGGGAACCTCAATGCGGGTTTACGGATCGGGGGACGCTGATCGGATATCGCCAACGGCGCAAGCCCGTCGCCTACCCTTCGCTCTGCGGCAGCGGCGTCGCCCCCAGGGCCAGCCGCGTCGCCTCCGCCTCGGCCAGCAGGGCCGCACGTTTGGCCTCGCCGAACCCGTCCAGCGTCCGATAGGGCATGGCCAGCCGGATGTTGTCGCGCAGCCGTCCCCGGTTCCGCTCCAGAAAGCCCCAGTACAGCCGGTTGAACGGGCAGGCGCCGTCGCCGCTCTTGCCCTTCACGTCATAGCGGCAGGCCCCGCAGTAGTCGCTCATCCGGTTGATGTAGGCGCCCGACGCCGCATAGGGCTTGGACCCCACGATACCGCCGTCCGCAAACGTCGCCATGCCCCGCGTATTGGGCATCTCCACCCACTCATAGGCGTCGGCGTAGGCGGTCATGTACCAGTCATCGACGGCATCGGGATGGACCCCCAGCATCATGGCCAGATTGCCGGTGACCATCAGCCGCTGGATGTGATGGGCGTAGGCGTTGGTCCGGCTGGTGGCGACCACGTCGGCCACGCAGGCCATGTCGGTCTCACCCGACCAGAAGAACCACGGCAGGGCGCGGTCGGCGTCCAGGAAGTTCCGCCGTCCATACTCCGGCGCCTTCAGCCAGTAGATCCCCCGCACGAACTCCCGCCAGCCCAGTATCTGGCGGATGAACCCCTCCACCGCGTTCAGCGGCGCGCCCCCGGCGGCGTAGACCGCCTCGGCCCGTCGGCAGACCTCCAGCGGGTCCAGCAGACCCAGATTGATCGCGGTCGAGATCAGCCCGTGCCACATCCACGGCTCGCCCTCCGCCATCGCATCCTGCCAGTCCCCGAAGCCCGGAAGAATGCGCGACAGGAAGTCCTCCAGGACCGCCTCGGCGTCTGCGACCGTCACCGGCCAGCCGAAGCCCTCCAGATCGCCGAAATGATCGGGGAACAGGCGCGCGACGTCGGCGATGGCCTCGCGCGTCATCGCCGACAGCGGCGTGCGCAGCCGCTCCGGCGGACGCACCCCCTTGGCCAGCTTGCGGCGGTTCTCCGTGTCATAGTTCCAGCGACCACCCTCAGGCTCCGCGCCATGCATCAGCAGGCCGGTCTCGCGCCTCATCTCGCGATAGAAATACTCCATCCGCAGTTCCCGCTTGTCCGCCGCCCAGCGCCGGAACCGGTCGTGCGAGCAGATGAAGCGTCGATCCTCCCGGATCTCGACAGGCACGGCCGCCGTCGCCGCGAACGCCTTCAGCGCTTCAGCCAGCCGCACTTCGCCGCATTCGGTGAGGACCACCCGGTCGAAGTCCCCGCCCTCCATGGCGCGCATCAACTCTCCGACGATCGAGTGGCTGTTCCCGGGCGCGTCGATCCGCACATAGCGCACGGTCGCACCCTGCCCCTCCAGCCGCGCCGCATGCGCCCGCATGGCCGCGAAGGTCAGGGCGATCTTCTGCTTGTGGTGCCGGACATAGGTCGCCTCGTCCCGCACCTCGGCCATCAGCACGACATCACGGGCCGCATCCAGATCTGTCAGCCCCGCCAGCCCGTCCGACAACTGATCCCCCAGCACCAGCCTCAGGGTCGCGCCGCGCGTCGCCGTGTTCGGGTCCATCATCGCCATCCCGCGTCTGTAGGCAGAGGCAGTGGCTTTCGCCATGGAAAGCTCCGCCCTTCTTCCCTTCCCCGGATCACGCCATACTTGCGAATCCCATGCCCATCCGTCGCCTCCCCCCCGAGACCGTCAACCGCATCGCCGCCGGCGAGGTGGTCGAACGCCCGGCCAGCGCCATCAAGGAGCTGGTCGAGAACGCCCTCGACGCCGGGGCCAGCCGGATCGAGGTCCAGGCCGACGGCGGGGGCCTGACCCGCATCCTCATCGCCGACGACGGGCACGGCATGGCCGCCGACCAGCTGGCCCTGGCGGTCGAGCGGCACGCCACCTCCAAGCTGGAGCCGGACGACGCGGGCGACGTCGATCTGCTGCGCATCCATACCCTCGGCTTCCGCGGCGAGGCCCTGCCCTCGATCGGCTCGGTCGCCCGCCTGACCATCACCAGCCGTTCGCGCGACGGCGGCGACGCCCACCAGATCACCGTCGAGGGCGGCGACCAGAAGGCCGTGGCCCCCGCCGGCTTCCCCGGCCCGCACGGCGCCCGCGTCGAGGTCCGCGACCTCTTCTACGCCACCCCCGCGCGCCTGAAGTTCATGAAGTCCGAGCGCTCGGAGGCCATGGCCATCTCGGAGGAGATCAAGCGCCAGGCCATGGCGCATGAAGGCGTCGCCTTCACCCTGGACCTCGACGGCAAGACCACCCTGCGCCTGCCCGCCGAGCATCCGGGCGATCACGGCCGGCTCAAGCGCCTCGCCGCCCTGCTGGGCCGCGACTTCGAGGCCAACGCCCTGCTGATCGACCAGGAGCGGGACAACGTCCACCTCAGCGGTTACGCGGGCCTGCCGACTTACAGCCGCGGCAACGCCGCCCACCAGTATCTGTTCGTCAACGGCCGCCCGGTGAAGGACCGCCTGCTGCAAGGCGCCCTGCGCGGCGCCTACGCCGACTTCCTGGCCCGCGACCGCCACCCGGCCGCCGTCCTCTTCCTCGACATCGATCCGCTCTACGTCGATGTGAACGTCCACCCGGCGAAAGCGGAAGTCCGCTTCCGCGACCCGGCCCTGGTGCGCGGCCTGATCGTCGGCGCCCTGCGTCATGCCCTCGCCGCCGCCGGCCACCGCGCCTCGACCACCGTCGCCGCCGACGCCCTCAGCGGATTCCGTCCGCACAGCGGAGTGGCGCCGGCCTACAGCCCGTCCTCGCCCTCCGCCCAGGGCTGGAGCGGCTGGCAGCAGTGGGCCGCCCCCGCCACGCAAACCGCCCAACTCATCCCCGGCCTCAACGAGCGCTCGGCCCGGGTCGAGAGCTTCGACACCGTCCCGGACTTCGCACCGGCGCCACAGAGCAGCGCCCAGGTCTTTGATCCGCTGGACTATCCGCTCGGCGCCGCCCGCGCCCAGCTGCACGGAACCTATATCGTCGCCCAGACCCGCGACGGCCTCGTCGTCGTCGACCAGCACGCCGCCCACGAACGCCTCGTCTATGAGCGGATGAAGACCCAGATGGCCGAGGGCGCGGTCACCCGCCAGGCTCTGCTGGCCCCCGAGGTGGTCGAGCTGGATCCCGCCGAGGCCGAACGCGTCTCCAGCCGCGCCGACGAACTGGCCGAGCTGGGCCTGATCGTGGAAGCCTTCGGCGCCGGCGCCGTCCTGGTCCGCGAGACCCCGGCCCTGCTGGGCGACACCGATGTGCAGGGGCTGATCCGCGACATCGCCGACGACCTGGCCGAACACGGCGCCGCCCTGTCCCTCAAGGAGCGCATGGCCGAGGTCTGCGGCACCATGGCCTGCCACGGCTCCGTCCGCGCCGGCCGCGTCCTCAGCGCGCCCGAGATGAACGCCCTGCTCCGCCAGATGGAGGCCACGCCCCACAGCGGCCAGTGCAACCACGGCCGCCCGACGTACGTCGAGCTGAAGCTGGGCGACCTGGAAAAGCTGTTCGGTCGACGGTGAGACGGCGCCCGGCGCGCGGCCGAAGCGTCACCGATCATCGAATCGTGGTGAAGCAGGGCTCCAGCGCGGCGGCGCCGTATCACCGCCGACTGCACCGTCCATGGGAGACTGCCCGATGAAATACGTCACGCTGATCGTCTCGGCGGCGCTGGCCATGGCGGCTTGCGCTTGCGCGTCCGCGCCGGCGCCGACGCCGGCATCGGCCCCCAAGCCGGAGGCCCGCTCCTATCTCGTGAGCGACGACGCGTCGGCCGACGTGGACGCTGCTTTGGCGCGGGCCCGGCAGTCGGGCAAACGGGTCCTGTTGGTGATGGGGGCCAACTGGTGCAGCGACAGCCGCGCCCTGGCCGGTTGGCTGGCGACCGATCGCTTCGCTGAACTCATCGAACGCAAATACGAACTGGTCTTCGTGAACATCGGGATGCCCAGAACCGGTGACGGACACAATCTGGGCATCGCCCGTCGTTTCGGCCTTCAGGAGCTGCCGGGCTTGCCGAATGTGCTGGTGCTTACAGGTGACGGCGTTCTGGTGAACCCGACGACGGCCACCAGCTGGCGGAACGCGGAAAGTCGGACAGGCGACGCGATCTACGATGAGTTGACGACCTTGGCCGATCAGGGAGTCTGACGCGGCGCTTACCCTTTCAGTCCGCCAGCTGGGCGTTCCTTCCGGCGCTCAGCCCCAGCCCCGCCAGCACCAGGCACAGCAGGCAGCAGGTGATCAGCGTCGCCGACCAGGCGCCGGTCCAGTCATGCAGGGCGCCGGCGACCAGCGGTCCCATCGCCGACAGCATATAGCCCAGCGACTGGGTCATGCCGGACAGCCGCGCGGTCTGCGGCGCCGTGGTGGTGCGCAGACCCACGAAGGCCAGCGCCAGGATGAACACCCCGCCGTTGGCGAAGCCGAACAGGGCGGCCCAGATCATGGCCAGCTTCGGCGCCAGGAACAGACCCAGGATCGCCGTCAGCGCCATCAGGGCCAGGCCGGCGGCCAAGCCGCGCTGGTCCTTCATCCGCCTGACCAGCGGCGCCAGCACCAGTCCGGGGAAGGCCGTCGCCAGCTGCATCACCCCGTGCAGCCCGCCCGCCGCCTCGGGCGCGAAGCCCGCCGCCACCAGCACCGACGGCAGGGACGAGACCATCGCGTAATAGAGGAACGAATTGACCCCGAAGAAGGCGGTGATCTGCCAGGCCAGCGGGGAACGCCAGATCGCCCGCCCCTCGCCCGCCTCGGCCGTCTCCGCCGCCGGATCGGTCCGCCGCCGCAGCTGGGGCAGCCACAGCAGGGCGCCGGCCAGCGGCAGGACGATGAAGGCGCCCAGCGACACCTGCCAGTCGAACGCCTGGGTCAGCGGCACGACGACGGCCGAGCCCACGCCCGAGGCCAGCCCCATGGTCAGCGCATAGACGGCCGTCAGCTTGGCGATCTGATCGGGAAAGTCGCGCTTCAGCAGGCTGGGCAGCAGGGTGTTGCCGATGGCGATCCCCGCCCCCAGCACCGCCGTCCCCGCGTACAGCAGGCCGATCGGCCCGACCGACCGGGCCAGGATGCCGCCGCCGATCAGGACCAGCGCCAGGAACAGGGCCCGCTCCAGCCCCAGCCGGCGCGCCAGTCCCGCCGCGAACGGCGACACCAGGCAGAAGGTCAGCAGCGGCAGGGTGATCAGCGCCCCGGCCGCGCCCGCCCCGATCCCGAACGCCTTCTGGATCACGTCCAGCACCGGACCGACCGCCGTGAACGGTCCGCGCAGATTGGCCGCGAACAGCAGGATGCCCGCGATGATCCACACGGGGGCGAGGCGACGGGTCGAGGGCATGACACAGGAATCCGGGGGGAGGATTAAGCCTCATCCTAGCGCTGGCGGGGCCTTCCGGATTTCGCTATCCAGCCAGAAAGTATCTGAAAACGGCCAACCGCCATGGATCCCCTCAGCGCCAGCCTCGCCGCCTTCGATCCGGACATCCATGCCGGGCCGGCGTTCGCCATCGCCGTCAGCGTCAAGGACCATAAGGTCGAGGTGCCGACCCACGCCCACAGCAGGGGCCAGCTGGTCGTCGCGCTGCAGGGCGCGGTGACCTGTAGGGCCGAGGGCGGCCTGTGGATGGCCCCCATCGGCAGCGGCGTGTGGATTCCCGGCGGGGTCCCTCACAGCAATCACGTGACCGTCAACGGCGCCATCTGCATGCTGTTCGTCGATCCCGCCGTGCCGGACCTGCCGGAGCGGTGCTGCACCCTGCCCCTGTCCCCGATGGTGATCGAGCTGATCCGGCACCTGGCGGCGACCGCCCCGCCGGGCCGGCCCGCCGACGGTCAGACGGACCGCATCACCCAGGTCGTCCTGGAGGAGCTTCGCCGTATCGAGACCACCGGCTTCCACCTGCCGATCACCGACGACCCCACCCTTCGCCTGATCGCCGACGCCCTGATGCAGAGCCCGGACGACCGCGCCTCGGTCGCCGCCTGGGCCGCCCGCGTGGCGATGAGCGAACGCGCCCTGGCCCGGCTGGTGGTGCGCGAGACGGCGCTCAGCTTCGGCCGCTGGCGCCAGCAGTTCCACATCGTCACGGCCCTGCAGAAGCTGTCCGCCGGCGCCTCCGTCCAGGCGGTCGCCCTGGACCTCGGCTACGGCTCGGTCAGCGCCTTCATCGCCATGTTCAAGGCCGCCCTCGGCGTCTCCCCCGCCCGCTACATCGCCCGCATGACCCGCCCCCACGCGGTGACCTCGTCCGCCGGGTGGGGGGGCGCTCTTGCGCCAGCAGCGGACGTTGAGGCCGTACCAGTAAGCGGACATTCGTCCTGTCCAAGGCCGAAGAATGGTGGATCCCCTCAGGTGGCCGACACCGGCTAAGCCGCTGAAGTTGGCGCCCCGGCCCCATCAGTGATCGGCACAGGGCGGCCAAGTTGCAGGACGCGCGATTCGGGACGCGCGCCTTTCCGCACACCAATCGTGCCATTTGACTTTATTTCAAGACACACATATGTGTGTGAAATGAATGCGCCTCGTCACTCCAAGCTCGGCATTAGAATAGCGCAACTCCGCCTGATGGCGGGGATGGCGACGCAAGCCGACTTGGCGCGCCGTGTGAAGACTACGCAGCAGTCAATCAGTCGATGGGAGGCGGGAACGTCCCGCCCGCGCGAAGCGCAGTTGGATGATCTGGCGAACGCCTTGCTGGTGGACCCGGCGCAGCTGCGCGAACTAGCGGGGTACGGCAACGCCACCTCGCTCACCTACGCGGTTCCGTTCCCAGTTGATCGCCTCGATCCGGAAAAATTCGAGCGTATCGTCGAGTGGATATTGCGTGCGCGCCACCCCGAGGCCGAGGTGCGCCGCGCCGGCAAGACCGGCCACAAGCAAGACGGCGAAGACGTGTCCGTGCTGTTCCCGGACGGCGAGCTGCACTCCTATCAGTGCAAGCGTCACGATCAATTTGGTCCCGGGAAGGTGAAGGCGGCGGTCGATGCCTACACCGGCAAGGCGTGCAAGAAGGTGCTTGTGCTCAGCCGCACCGCCAGCCCGCAGGCCGTGGAGGCAATCCGCGCCTTCCCGGGTTGGGAACTGTGGGACATGGAAAGCCTGACCAGCCTCATCCGGGATCTACCGAAGGACGATCAGATACGCTTGGTCGACATATTCTTTCGGGGCCAACGCGAGGCCCTCCTGGGCGAGCCTGAACCGGGGGCGTGGCTCACGCCCGAACAGTATTTCGAACCGTTCGAAAGTCAGGGCGCGGTCTTCGATCTCGCGACACATTTCGAGGGGCGCGAAGCCGATCTGGCAAAGCTCGATCAGGAGTTTGCGCAAGACGGGACCAACGTCATCATCCTCAACGGGGCGGGCGGCGTCGGAAAGTCCCGGCTGCTGCGCGAATTTCTCGATCGCTACCAGACGGCCCATCGAACAACCCGCATTCGTGTGCTGTCGCTGGCCGACCAGCCGACCCGCAAGAACCTCGACGATCTGGGTGGCGGACCGAAGCTGCTTGTCGTGGACGACGCCCATACGCGCGACACGCTGACCACCGTGTTGGACTACGTGGCGGTCGAGGCCAATCAAGCCAAGCTCCTCATTTCGACGCGGCCATACGCGCTATCTCGCATCCTGCGGGAAACCTCGGCCTACAAGGTCGACCCGCCTCCGGTGATCGAACTCGGCGCGTTGCCCAAGGCGGAAGCCGTGGCTCTGACAGGCCGCGCGCTGGCGGACTACGACCTCGACGAAAGCTGGGCAGAGCCCATCGCGCGCGCATCTAGCAATCTGCCGCTCGTGGCCCTGATGATGACCAAGGTCATCGCCAAGGAAGGCTTGAGCCTCGAGCTCGCGAAAAACGCCGAGGCGTTGCGCAATCAGGTGCTCGCGAAGTTTGGGGACGCGGCGACGGATATCGGGACCGAGAGCGACAAGCGTCAGCTTCGCTCCATCGTGGACGTCCTGTCTGTCGTTCAACCGTTCCACATTGAAGACTCGCAGCTGTTTGACCTCATCGCCACCGTCACGGCGATCCCGGCAATCGACGCCTCTCGCTTCCTGCGGATGTTGCTCGAAGGGGGCGTCATCTATCAGCGCAGTCAGGAATACCGGCTGATGCCGGACCTGATGGCGGACTACTACATTGAGAAGAGCTGCATCGCGCCGTCGGGGAAACTCTCTCTATTCGCGGACGCCATTCTGGATGCAGTGCCCGCGTCGCTGCTGGGCAACGCCTTGGTCAACCTCGGGCGGCTGGATTGGCGGTTGACGAGTGGCGATCCGTCCAACAGCCGCCTGCTGGATGGCATGTGGCAGAAGCTTCGTTCGATCGACACGACCTATGACGGTCGATTTGACGCGATCGCGGAAGTTGCGGTCTTCCAACCGCGCCAGGCGCTGGACTTCGTGCGCGCGGCGATGGCTGAGAAGCGGCTGATCGAGGCGCTGCCGACCATCCTGCGCAACGTCGCGTTCGCCTATGACTATGTCGAGGAAACCTGCGCGCTGTTGTGGGAGCTCGGCCGGGACGACCCGCGCGAGACGGGTCCGCACCCTCAACACGCGCTGCGCGTCCTTACCGATCTGGCCGGCTATCAGGTGCAGAAGCCGGTCCGCTACAATGAAAAGGTTCTCGATTTCGCGCTTGGGCTGCTGGACCGGCCTGAGGCGTGGAAAGGGGCCCACACTCCGCTGGAAGTTCTCGCGCCGATCCTGAGCGGCGAAGGAATGACGACGACGTCAGACCGTCGTCAGTTCACCATGACGCCGTTCTTCGTGTCGTTTGATGTCGTCCGTCCGCTGCGGGCGAAGCTGATCGATCACGTGATCGATCGCCTTCCCACCGCTGAGGGCAAACGGGGTCATCGCCTGGGCATCTTCCTTTCGAACGCCCTTCGCTCCCCGCATGGAATGCTGGGATCGTCGCCCGAGAGCTCGCCGCGGAAGAAGTACAAGGCGGAGTTTGTCGACACGCTTCGACGTGTCCGCGCCGTGGTGGAAGCTGGCGGTCTGGACGCGATGACCGCCATTGGCATCGCTGGCGGCGTGTCCTGGCATGTCCAGCATGCAACGGGTGCGGAGGCGGACGAGGCGAAGGCGATCTTCGCCGCTCTGCCGTCGGACCTCGAATTCCGCACGCGCGCCGGCCTGATGGATGGCTGGGGCCACACCTTCATCGGCCTGAGGGACGTTGACCAGTGGGACACGGAAACGAAGAAGTGGATGCGCAGCATCACGGACGATCTGCGCGCCGCGTTTCCGGACCCCGAAGCGTTGCTTGCCCACATGGAGCGGGCGCTTCTCGACGTTCGCGCCGTAAGCGCGGACGCCAGTAGCGCCTTCGTTCTCATCAATGAGGTGTTGGCCGACAATCTGCCGTTGGCGAAAGCGCTGCTCGCAGATGCGCAGACGCGGCGTCAGTCGCCGATGCGCGACTTCGTCAGCAATGCGCTCGGGGTCTGGCTGCGCGCTGACCGGCAAGGCGCGCGCGGGCTCATCCGCAAGTTCCTGACGTCGGGCGACACAGACCTGGCCGCCGCGGCCGCCGCATCCCTAAGCTATTTCCGCGACCCGGAAGCCGAGGACATCGCGCTGCTGAGCATCGGGCTGGCCTCCGCCGATGCGCGGGTCGCTTCATGGGCGGTAAACACCCTGTCTTCATGGCGTGAGCTGTCCGAACGTGCCCTGCTCGACCTGACGCGCCTCGTGCAGTTCACCGACGCGTCGATGGCCGAACAGGTGGCGCGTTTGTGGACGGGCTTCCATCGTGAGACGATCCTCGATGCTTCGACGCGTGAAGACGCCGAGCACTTCCTTGAACGGGCGCGACGCCTGCCCGAACTGAGTGGGCACTGGCTCGAAACCCTGCTGTCGGAGTTTTCCATCCGGCACCCGTTCCTGCTGGTCGAGTGGTTCTTTGACCGGGTCGAACACGCGGCTGATATGCAGTCGTTTGACATGCGGCCGATCAACTATGGGCCCTACGTGCATGTGCCGCTCCGCTTCTCTGAAAGCGGTCAGGGCATCGCCCTGCAACGGCGGGTGTGGGAATGGCTGCGCGCCCACTCTGAGAAGAAGAACTTCTATTTCGAGCACCACGCCGCGAACCTTCATGACGCCTTCTTCCTCGGCAGTGCCGACGACGTGGTTCAGTTTTTTGAGCCGCTGGTCGAGAGCGCGTCGGCGAGCGAACTGACAACGATTTCCGGGCTCCTGAAGGAGGCCAGCCAGACCTTCATCTTCACGCACCGCGCATTCGTGATCCGCTTCCTTGAGCGGTGCCGCGCCGTCGATCGCGACACCTACGACCTGGCGTCCGAGCGCCTGTGGAGCTCGGCCGTGTCTGGCATGCGCGGCGGTATCGTCGGCGAGCCGACGCCCCAAGACCTGCGAATGCGCGACAGCGCTATGGAGGCCCTAAAGGTCATGACCCGGAGCTCGGCCGCGTGGGAGCTCTACGACAATGTGCGTCGAGATGCCGAGCGCAACATCGAGCGAAGCCGCCGCGAAGGGCTGGAGTTCGACTGATGGCAAAGCCGCCGCCGCATCATCCCCGCCTGAAAATCCGCATCCCGTTCTTCTTCGAAGCGGAGGGCGAGGGACTCTGGCCTATCCTCTGTGTGGCGTTTTTGGGTCTGATTGTCATCCTTACGCTGTTTATCATAGGCGCGCGGTTCTAGGTCGATATTGCCGGGAAGCGGACGTTCTGAAAGTTCGCATTGAGTCATAAGCGGCAATCGCTCCCCGACGGACCCTCGCCCCTCCCGCGTTCCACCCACATCGGGGGGCGGCTTGACGATTGCGTGACAGCAACCGTCGGGTAAGGTCCCGCCGCATCACAACAGGACCGTACCCTCATGCGTCTTCGCTCGATCTCGCTCGCCGCCCTTCTGGCGGTGATGGCTCCCGTCACGCCCGTGCTGGCCCAGACCTCCATTGCGCCGACCGCCGCCGCGCCCCAGGCCGCCGAGCTGCGCGCCGCGCCGGTGTCGCAGCTGGTCAGCGAGGTCAACATTCCGTGGAAGCGCTTCACCCTGGACAACGGCCTGACGGTGATCGTGCATGAGGATCGCAAGGCCCCCGTCGTCGCCGTGTCCGTCTGGTACAACGTCGGCTCCAAGGACGAGCCGGCCGGCTCGACCGGCTTCGCCCACCTGTTCGAACACCTGATGTTCGGCGGGTCCGAGAACGCGCCGGGCAGCTACCTCGGCCGCATGCGGAACCTGGGGCCGTCGAACCTGAACGGCACCACCTGGTTCGACCGCACCAACTATTTCGAGACCGTCCCGACCCCGGCGCTGGAAACGGCCCTGTATCTGGAAAGCGACCGCATGGGCTATCTGCTCGGCGAGGTCGGACAGGACGTGCTCGATCTGCAGCGCGGCGTCGTCCAGAACGAGAAGCGCCAGGGCGACAACGAGCCCTACGGCCTGTTCGAATACGCCCAGTTGGAAGCCCTCTTCCCCGAAGGCCACCCCTACCGCCACTCCACCATCGGCTCGATGGCCGACCTGGACGCCGCCAGCCTGGAGACGGTGCGCAACTGGTTCCGCGAGAACTACGGCCCGAACAACGCCATCGTCGTCCTGTCGGGCGACATCGACGAGGCCACCGCCCGCACCCTGATGCAGCGCTATTTCGGCGCCATCCCGCGCGGCCCGGTCAACACCCCGGCCCAGGCCGACGTGCCGACCCTCGCGGCGCCGATTGTGGCTGTCATGCATGACCGGGTGGCCAACACCCGCCTGACCCGCAGCTGGGCCGTGCCCGGCCTGCTCAGCGACGACGCCGTGCCGCTGGCCGTGGCGGCCCAGGTGCTGGGCGGCCTCGCCTCCTCGCGCCTCGACAACCAGCTGGTCCGCGACGAACAGACCGCCGTCTCGGCCTCCTCGTCGCTGTCGGACTTCCACCGCGTGGGCATGTTCGACATCTCCGTCGATGTGAAGCCGGGCCAGGACGCCGCCGCCGTCGGCCGCCGCCTGGACGCCATCATCGCCGACTTCATCGCCCACGGCCCGACCGAGGAAGAGGTCTCCCGCGTCGCCACCCAGTACGTCGCGCGCCGCATCCAGGCCCTGGAGCAGGTGAACGGCAAGGCCAACGTCCTCGCCGAAGGCCAGCTCTATGCGGGCGATCCGGACCACTACAAGAAGGAGCTGGCCGAATACGCCTCGGTCACCCCGGCCCAGGTCACCGCCGCCATGCAGCGCTGGCTGACCCGTCCGGTCTACGACCTGACCATCGCCCCGGGCGAACGCGAAGCCTATGAGGAGGCCGCCGCTGCCCCGTCGGGCGCGACCCCGGTCCCGGCCGCCGAGATCCAGCGCGTCGCCCGCGAGCCCATGCCCGAGATCGGCCAGGTGCCGGACCTGCGCTTCCCGGCCGTCGAGCGCGCCGCCCTATCGAACGGGATCAAGGTCGTCTACGCCCGGGTCGCCACCGTGCCCGTGACCCGCGTCTCGGTCGAGTTTGACGCCGGCTACGCCGCCGACCGCGCCGACCGCCTCGGCGCCCAGGCCATGATGCTGGACCTGCTGGACGAGGGCACCACCACCCGCGACGCCAACCAGCTGGCCCAGGAAGAGGAACGTCTGGGCGCCTCGGTCAACGTCGGCGCCACCATGGACCGCACCTCGGCCGACCTGTCGACCGTCACCGCCAACCTGGCGCCGGGCCTGACCCTGCTGGCGGACGTCGTGCGCAACCCGGCCTTCGCCCCCTCCGAGATCGAGCGCATCCGCGCCACCCGCCTGGCGGGCCTGGCCAGCGAGCGCACCAACCCCGGCGCCATCGCCGCCCGCGCCCTGCCGCCGCTGATCTACGGCGAAGGCAGCCCCTACGGCCGCTCCTTCACCGGCTCGGGCGACACGGCCACCATCACGGCCCTCAGCCGCGCCGACCTGGTCGCCACCCATGACGCCTGGATCCGTCCGGACAACGCCACGGTCTTCATCGTCTCCGACCAGCCCCTGTCCGCGGTCCTGCCCCAGCTGGAAGCCGCCTTCGGCGACTGGCGCGCGCCCTCGACGGCCAAGGGGACCAAGGACTTCACCGCCGCCGTTCCGGCCACCACCAGCCGCATCGTCCTGATCGACCGCCCGCAGTCGCCGCAGTCGCTGATCTACGGCGGCGCGGTCCTGCCGGTCTCGGGCACCGACGACCTGCTGGCGCTCAACGCCGCCAACGTGACGCTGGGCTCGGACTTCCTGTCGCGGATCAACTCGGACCTGCGCGAGACCAAGGGCTGGTCCTACGGCGTGCGCGGCGGGGTCAACGCTCTGCAGCACCGCGTGCCCTACATCGTCAACGCCCCGGTCCAGGCCAACCGGACCGGCGACTCGCTCGCCGCCCTGATCGCCCAGTACGACCGCTTCCTGCAGACCGACGGCGTCACGCCGACCGAGCTGGAGCGGACCATCAACGGCAACACCCGGTCGCTGGCCGGCGGCTTCGAGACCTCGGGCCAGATCCTCGGCGCCCTGCGCTCCAACGCCCTGTACGGCCGTCCGGACGACTACCAGACCACCCTGGCCAGCCGCACCCGCGCCCTGACGGCGGCCCAGATGGACGCCGCCGCCCGCCAGGTCATCCACCCCGACCAGTTCGTCTGGGTCGTGGTCGGCGACGCGTCGGTGGTGAGGCCGCAGCTGGAGGCCCTCGGCCTGCCGGTCGAGGTGCGCGAGACGCGGTAGGAACCCGGTCACCCCTCCATCCCCGGGGCGGCCCGGGGATGGAGGCGGCGGCCCGGGACCGCCTCAGGCGTGCCGGCTGTGGTGCCGCTCGGCCATGTACCGACCCGGAGACGTGCCCAGCGTCTTGCGGAACATCGTCACGAAGCTGGGCATGCTCTCATAGCCCAGGTCGGTGGCCACCTGCTGGATCGACGCCCCGTCGGCCAGCCACTGGACCGCCAGAATGATCCCGAGCTGCTGACGCCAGCGCCCGAAGCTCATGCCCGTCTCGCGGCTGATCAGGCGCACCAGCGTACGCTCGCTCAACCCCACCCGCCTCGCCCATCCCTCCAGCGTGCCGCGCTCGGACGGCGCCGCCATCATCAGTTCGGCCATGGCGCGCAGCCGCGGATCGCTCGGCATGGGCAGGTGCAGGTCCTCGACCCGGGCCCCCGCGATCTCATCCAGCAGCACCGCGACCATCCGCGAGGCCGCGCCGCCTTCCTCATAGAGCAGCGGCAGATGCGCCGCCCGAACCAGCAGTTCACGCAGCAGGGACGTCACCGATACGGTGCAGCAGGCTTGCGGCAGCCGCACCTCCACGTCGGACGCGACGAAGGCGGTGCAGCCCTCCAGCACGCCGGTCGCCTTGATGGCGTGCAGCGCGTCGCCGGGAATCCAGACGGCGCTGCCCGGCGGCACGATCCACAGGCCGCCCTTGATCTCGACGCTGAGCGCCCCGCGCTGCACCAGAAGCATCTGCCCCTTGGCGTGGCGATGCATGTCCAGTTCGAACTCGCCCATGCCCTTTGACGAGACGCCGTAGACGACGACGGGCCGCGGCACCTCGTCAGGCTCCACCCAATCCGTTTCAGGGGATGCGTCCGTCAGAATGGGCATGGCGACGCCCTCCACGGGTTTGGCGCAAATGAATAACAATCAGTCCAGACGTGGGAATGACGCCACGCCGACCTCCCGGTACCCCTTCGCCATTGATCCGTCGAGGTCGCTCGGCCTCACCATTGGAGAAGGACGTCTCGTGGACGCTTTCAGCACCGGTCGCGTAGCCGAAACCTTGGGCGACCATCATCAGGACGCCGAACCGGCTGGCCGCGCGGGTCCCGGCCCAGCCCCTCTGGCTCCGAAGCCGCGCCCGGAAGGCCGTCTCGGCGGCATGCTGCGCCGCCTCCTCATGCGCCGCGCCACCGTCACGGCCTGCGAGCCGGTCGCCGAAGGCTTCCGCCTGATCACCTTGGAGAGCCCGGATTTCCGAAGCCTCGAATGGACCCCGGGCGACAAGCTCCAGATCGCGATGGGGTCCGTCTTCGTCGCCCGAACCTATACGCCGATCGAGTGGGACGCTGAGGCGGGCCGCGCCCGCATCCTCGCCTACGCCCACGGGGCCGGGCCGGGCAGCGACTGGATCCGCGACCTGAAGGCGGGCGACGCCTGCGACGTCTTCGGCCCTCGCGCCTCGCTGGACGTCAGCTGGATTCCCGGCCCCGTCTTCCTGTTCGGGGACGAGACCTCCTTCGGCCTCGCCGCGGCTATGCGTCGGCAGGGCTATGCCGACAAGGTCGAATTCGTATTCGAGGTCAATGACATGGCCCAGACCCGCCGCGTTCTCGGCACCCTGGATTTCCGGGCCTTCAGGCCGGTCGAGCGTCAGCCCGACGACGGCCACCTCATGGAGATCGAGACCCGCCTACCCGCGCTGGCCGCCTCCGGCGTCACCTTCGTCCTCACCGGCCGGTCGGTCGCGATCCAGCGCATGCGGCGCGTGCTGAAACGGCTGGAGCTTCCGGTGGAGCGGTTGATGACCAAGGCCTACTGGGCGCCCGGCAAGGCCGGCCTCGACTGACGGAATGCCCCCGCTGGGCTACAAGCGCCCCATGCCCTCCATCCTCTTCGTCTGCCTCGGCAACATCTGTCGCTCGCCGCTGGCCGAAGGCGCCCTGCGCGCCGAGGCCCAGCGGCTCCGCCTCGACCTGATCGTCGACTCCGCCGGCACCGGGAACTGGCATGCCGGCGAGCCGCCGGATGAGCGCGCCCAACGCACGGCCCTCAGGAATGGCGTCAACATCTCCGCCCTGCGCGCCCGTCAGGTGCGCCCCGCCGACTTCCGCCGCTTCACCCACGTCATCGCGCTCGACCACGAGAACCTGGCCAACCTCAGAAAGCTCGCCCCCGCCGACGCCACCGCCGAACTCAGCCTGCTGCTCGACCACGTCCCGGGCCGCGAGGGCCAGGCCGTGGCCGATCCGTGGTTCGGCGACGAGGCGGGCTTCGATGTGACCTGGGAGGAAGTGACCGCCGCCGCCCGCGCCCTGGCCGCCGACCTCAGCCGCGCCCGGTGATCCTGCGCCAGATCCGCTTGCGCGCCTCGAACACCGAGACGCCCAGGGCGGCGGCGCTGATCCAGAAGGTCGCCTCGGTCGCCACGGCGGCGACCACCGCCAGGATCAGCCGGGTCGTCTTGCCGACCTCCATGTACAGCCCGACCCCCAGCGCGACCCAGCCGCAGACGGCGCACACGCCCAGCAGGGCGGCCAGGGTCCAGAGGAATTTGCGCCCCTTGCGAACCCCGGACGGGGCGGCGGCGACGGTCTCGGGGATGGGATCGGCGGACATGGACGGCGGCTCCTTCAAAAAACTCGGTCCTGATCCGAAAGTCCCGCCCGCTTTCGGAGTCTTTCAGACCGAGGGCGGTTTTCCGGAACGCCGCCGATGAGGGACGCGGGATTGGGCAGGGATCAGGGGTTCGAGGCGCTGGTCGCCGAGCACGGTCCGATGCTGCGCCGCATCGCCGGCAGCTACGAAGCTGATCCGGAGGTCCGGCGCGAGCTGGAGCAGGACATCCTGCTGGCCGTCTGGCGCGCCCTGCCCCGCTTCCGGGGCGAGGCGCCGGTGCGCGCCTTCCTGGCCCGGGTCGCGCACAACCGCGCCGTCACCCACGTCTCGCGCGAGGCCTCGGCGCCGCGCCGGTCGCCGCTGGACGAGGCCCTGCCCTCCGCCGACCCCACGCCTCACGACCGGGTCGAGGCCGACGACCTGCGCGAGCGGCTGGCCGACGCCGTGCGCGCCCTGCCCCTGTCGCTGCGCCAGCCCGCCAGCCTGACGCTGGAAGGCTTCAGCCCCGCCGAGATCGGCCAGATGCTGGGCCTGAACGCCAACACCGTCTCCATCCGCCTGACCCGCGCCCGCGCCGACCTGCGCGCCGCCCTCAATCCGGAGGCCTCGCGATGACCCGACCCGACGCCAAGCCCGACGACTGGAGCGACCTGTCGCAGGTGTGGACGGCGCCCGAGGCCGCATCCCCCACCTTCATCCCCGCCGACCTGGAGCGGCAGGTGCGCCGCCGCGCCCTGCTGGCCACCGTCAACTTCCACATCGAGGCCTGGGGCGCGGTCCTCGCCGGCGCCGTCAGCGGCTGGGTCGCGTTCCGGCATGACGCGCCGCTGCTGGGCTCCGCCGGCCTGGTCTTTGCGGTCTTCGCCCTGGTCGCGACCGTCTGGGCCCGGCGCGGCGCCGTTCCGGGCGAAGCCGAGACCCCCGCCGCCGCCCTCGCCGCCGCCATTCGCCAGGCCCGCTCCGGCCTGCGCTGGGCGCGCGCGGGTCAGGCGATCTGCGTCGCCGCCCTGCTGTTCCTCGCCGCCGTCGCCTTCGGGGCGGGAGCTTTGCCGACGCCCTGGTTCTTCCTGCCCGCCCTGGCCTTTCTGGCCGTCAGCGCCGTCTTCTACGAACGCCACGCCCGTCGGGCCAAGGCCCGCATCGCCGGCCACGAGGCGGCGATGCGGGATCTCGACACCCCGGCTTGAGGGCGTCAGAACAGGGCGTCAGGACAGGGCGTCGGCGGCGAACGCTTTCATCGCCGCGGCCAGATAGACCGTCAGCCCGGGCCGCACCGCCTCGTACCGCGCCCGGAAGTCCGGGTGCTCCAGATATAGGTCGCCCAGGCCGGCGTAGGCCTCGGCGGTCGGCGACCAGAACCGGCTGACGATCGCATGGTGGCGCGCGATCAGGGCCTGGGTCGCCGGGCTGGCTTCGTCAAGACCGTCGGCCAGAGCTTGGCCCAGCGCCTGCTCGACCGCCTCCAGCTCGGCCTTGACGGCGTTCGCCGCCGCCTCGTCCTTCAGGGTCGAGGCGCCCTGGACCCAGGACCGGCTGATCTGCTCGGCCATGTCGCCGCCGTAGCGGTCGACCAGCCAGGTCTCGTACTCGGCCTGCTTGGCGGGGTCGAACCCCTTGTAGAGTTGAGCGTCCTTCATGACGGGCTCTCCTTCCATGTCGGCGATCGTGCGGTCGATCGTCCTCAGAAGCCGGCGATAACGGACCATCTCCGTCCCGAGGTAGGCCCGCTGGCGCCGGAGCGCCTCGAGCCGGTCGAAACCGGGCGCGTCCAGCACGGCGGCGATGTCGCCGAGCGACATCCCCAGTTCGCGGTGGAGCAGGATCTGCTGCAGCCGCAGCAGCTCCTCGCGCCCATAATAGCGATACCCGTTCTCGCCGACCGACGCGGGCCGCAGAAGGCCGATGGAGTCGTAATGATGCAGCGTCCGGATGGTGACCCCGGACAGCCGCGCCAGTTCTCCGACGGCGTAGGTTCTGTGTTTCGCGTCGTTCCGCATGGACGCCCTCATGGGGCCTCACGCGGCGTCAGGGTCAAGCGGTCATAGACGCAGCGACTCGACAACGCCGCCGGCCCGTCCGCCCGACGCCACCTCTCCGCCCGCGATGGCGTAGACCGACCCGCCCAGCGCCGCCGCCCCCAGTCCATGACGGGGCGTGGTCATATTCGGCCCGCGCGTCCAGGCGTCAGTGGCGGGGTCGTAGATCCAGGTCTCGGCGAACACGCCGCCTCCACCCGGTGCAAACCACTCGCCGCCGAACGCGATCAATTTGCCTTGCATGGCCGCCATCGCCAGCCCGCCCCCGACCTGCTGGCCCGTAGCCTCCGACGGCGGGATCGGGGCAAGGGTGTCCCAGCGGTCCTCCACGGGGTCGTAGCGGTCCAGCCGCCCGGTCCCGCCGCCGGTCACGGTGCGCCCGCCGGCGACCCAGATCGCCCCGTCCAGCCAATCGGCGGCCGCGCTGTTCCGCGCCATCGGCGCCGGCCGAGCCGTCTCCCACCGGTCCTCGGCGACAAGATAGATCAGGTGCCGGTCGGTGTCCGCCTGGTCTCGCCAGGCGGCGTTGGCCTCCCCCGCCGGCGACCGCCCGGTGATCAGGTGCAACTGACCGGACAGGCGGACCCCCACCGCCTCGGCCTGCGGGCTCGGGAGCGGCGTGACCGGAACCCAGGCCCCGTCCGCCATCCGCCAGGTTTCGGTGGCGTTGACCCATTCCCCGGCGTCGGAGCGGCCATATCCGCCGATCGCATAGATACCGCTGTAGTCGCCGAGGATCATCGGATGGTGCCGGGGCGCGGGCAGGCGCGGCCCCTCCTCCCAGCTGTCGCGCCAGACGTCGTAGAAGGCCGAGCGGTCCTCGATGTGCAGCGGCTGCCCCTGTCGCGCCACCAGTCCGCCCGCCGTCACGATCCGCCAGTCGTCGAGCGCCGCCGCATAGATCTCCTGCGCCGGCCACGGCATGGACGCCCGCCCGCTCCATCCCGAGGCGGGCTGGGCCGTCGCGCTCGCAGGCGCGAGGGTCGCGGCGGCGGCGGAGGCCATGAAGGCGCGGCGATCGAGCTGGGTCATGGGAGGGGAGCTTGGCGCGGAACCGCGATCTGCGCTATATGCGCCCCCACCCCTCGGGACCGTCCCGACAGGCAGCCTATGTCCGAGATTGTGCGAAAGGCCTGAGGCCTCGCAGCACCGCCTGTGAAGAGCCTCTGAACCGCACGTCGGCGTGATTGCGCCGGCGCGTCTCTTCACGCCTTTCCGGACATTCCGAAATGAACATCTCCCGTGCGGAGCAACGCACGCTGCACGCCCTGGCCCAGGGCGGCGGCATCGTGCTCGAACGCGACGACAGCGGCCGCATCCTGCGCGCCGACTGCTTCACCCGTGACGGCTTCCTGCTGACCGACTGCACCCTGTCGGTGTGGAAGAAGCTGAAGACCAAGGGGCTGATCCACTCGCTGGGCGGCGGCCCCTACCGGGTCAACCGCGACGGCCTGGCGCGCATGCGCAGCCAGCTCGACAACCGGGTCTCGGCCCGTCGCTGACAGGGCCTGAGAAGGGCGCGCGCGGCCTACGGGTCCCGCGCGTCCACACCCTACGTCCGGATTTGACGCATCCGCCCCCTACAGTGCCGCGTCATGACCGAGACCTATCGCATCCGATCCGCCCAGACCTGGGTCCAGGCCCGCGACGACTATCTGGCCGGCATGGACGCCGAGACCGTGTGTCGCCGCCATGACCTGGGCCTGTCGGCCTTCCGCCGCCGCGCCCGCAAATACGGCTGGCGGCGCGTGGATCAGGACGACGCCGCGCCCGGCGATCCGGACCTGTCCATCTACGCCGACATCACGCCGGACGATCAGGTCGAGACGGCGCGGCTGCGCTTCGTCCAGGCCCTCAGCCAGGGCAAGGCTACGGAGGCCGTGCGCTGGCGCCGGCTGTGGCTGGAGCTGCGCGACGCGGTCGACGCCATGGACGCCGAGATGTTCCCGGGCATGAGCCGCGCCCAGATCAATGAGATCCTGGCCGCCGACCAGCGCGAAGACGACGAGACCGAGGAGGAGGCTCGCCTGCTCGCCATGCCCTCGCGCGAAGGCGCCGCAGCTCACCCCGTCTCAGTTGAAAAAGTGCACGATGTGCACTCCATTTTTTCCGGAGGCGGACGCACGGTCCCCGTCCCGCCCGGATTCACCCCGCCGTCGGCAGGGCCCTGAGGAAAAGCACCCGCGCCGCGCCGTAGTCGCGGGCGTCCAGCCGCTCATATCCCGGCGTCTCGATCTCCGGCTCGTCCGAGCCGCGCTCGAACACGACCGTCGCGCCGGGTTTCAGCCAGTGGCCTTCCAGCAGCCGCGCCAGCGTCTGTTCGCCCAGGCCCTTGCGGTAGGGCGGGTCCAGGAAGGCGATGTCGAAGGCCTCGCCCGCCGAGCCCGGGCGCACGCCCAGGTCGGTGGCGCTGCGCCGGTGCACCCGCGTGCGGCCCATCAGGCCCCAGGCGTCGGCGTTCTCGCGGATGGCCCCGCGCGCCTCGTCCTCGATCTCGACGAACAGGGCGAAGGCCGCCCCCCGGCTGATCGCCTCATAGCCCAGGGCGCCCGAGCCCGCGTACAGGTCGATGACCCGCGCCCCGTCCAGCGGCTCGGCCCAGGCGGCATGTTCCAGCACGTTGAAGATGGCCTGCCGCGCCCGATCCGAGGTCGGGCGGGTGTTCTGGCCTTCCGGCGCGGTGATGGCGCGCCCCTTCAGGGTGCCGGCGACGATCCGCATTCAGCCCTCGCCCGCGAACAGGGCCTCGACCTCCGCCCCCGTCAGGCGCGGGCGCTCCCCGGCGAAGGCGTAGTTGCCCGGTTTGGAGTCGATATAGATTTCGTTCTCGAAGGCGAACGCGCCCGGATCGTCGAACGCCTGGATCGACACCATGGTCATCCCGCCGGCCTTCAGCCGCCAGAACAGGCCGGCGCCGCAGGTCGGGCAGAACTGCCGCTCGGCCCACTCCGACGAGTCATAGATCGACAGCGGCCCGGAGACCTCGACGCTATCCCCGCAGTCGGCGCTCAGGGACACGCCGCCGGACACGCGGCGGCAGTTCTCGCAATGGCAGGCGTGCATGCCGCCCTGCGGAACCGCGGTGAAGGTCACGGCGCCGCACAGGCACCGGCCGGACAGGCGGGCGTCGCTCATCGTCTCTCCTCCGAAGGCTTAGCGGGAGCCGCCGCGCGGACCCGAACGCGGACCCGAGGGGCGCGAGCCGCCGGGACGCGCCGCGCCGCCGCCGGCCGGCTTGCCGAAGCTGCGCCCGCCCGCGGGCTTGCCGCCCGGCTTGGCGCCGAACGCGGGCTTGGCCCCGAAGGCCGGCTTGGCGCCCGGCTTGCCCGCCGAGCTGCGAGGCCCGCCGGCGCCGCGCGGCTTGTCGATGAACTGGTCGGCCCGCGGAGTGAAGGCGCGCTTCGGCCGCTCGCCCCGGTCGCCGTCCTCGGGCTTGGCGGCGGCGGTGCGTTCGCGGGGCTTGAAGGTCTTGGAATGCTCGAACTTGGGCTTGGCCTTGGCCCAGCCCTCGCCCTTGGGCGCCCGGCGGCCGGTCTCGCCGCCTTCGCCCGAGGCGGCCTCGGCCGCGCGGGTGCGGCTGGGCTTGCGCGAGGGGTCGGACATGGCCGAGCCGGACGCGCCCTTGACGATCGGCGCCGAGGTCCGGCGGCCCGGGATCGGCGCGGGCGTCGACACCGTGTTGCCGGTGGGCAGGTTCTCGGGGCGGATGTGCTCGGCCAGCATCTCGCGGATCACCCGCGGGCCGACCTCCTCGACCGAGCCGATCGGCAGGGTGCCCAGCTGGAACGGACCATAGGCCAGGCGGATCAGGCGGTTCACGGTCAGGCCCAGGTGCTCCAGCACCTTGCGGACTTCCCGGTTCTTGCCCTCGGTGATCGAGACGCTGATCCACAGGTTGGCGGGGCCGCGGCCCTCGCTGTCGCTCTTCTCGACGGCCTTCTCCAGCCGGGCCTCGATCGGGCCGTAGCGGACGCCGTCCACGGTCACGCCGTCCTTCAGCGAATCAAGCTGCAGCTGGGTCACCCGCCCCCGGGCGCGGGCGCGGTACTGACGCACCAGCTCGGTCTGCGGCAGCTCCAGCGCGCGGCTCAGCTCGCCGTCGTTGGTCAGGATCAGCAGGCCCTCGGTGTTCAGGTCCAGGCGGCCGACCGAGATCACCCGCGGCAGGTTGCTGGGCAGGGCGTCGAACACCGTCGGGCGGTCCTGCGGGTCGTTGTGCGAGGTCACCAGGCCGGCGGGCTTGTGATAGCGCCAGACGCGGGTCGCCTGGGCGGCGCCGATCGGCTTGCCGTTGACCGTGAGCACGTCGTCGCGGGTCACCAGGGTCGCGGGCGTGTCCAGGATCTTGCCGTTCACCGCCACCTTGCCCAGGCCGATCAGGCGCTCGACCTCGCGGCGCGAGGCGATGCCCGCCCGGGCCATGGCCTTGGCGATGCGCTCGCTGCGCTTGGGCGCCTCGTCGGCGGCGGGCTTGCCGCCCTGCTTCCCGCCAGGCTTGGAGCCGAACTTGCCGGCGGGCTTGTCGCCGCCCGGCCCGTCCTTGCGGGGGCCCTTGGCGAAGGGTTTGCCCTTGGCGGGGCCGCGCGCGTCCTCCGCGCCTTCGACGCGTTTGACGTAGGGTTTGCGGGGGCCGTCGCGGCTGTCGTCTTGACGCGGGCGCGGCTTCTTGTCGTTGTCTCGGGGATGGAAGGCCATGATGAGCGGTTCATGCACATGGCCTTGGCCTGTGCGCAAGCGGCGGCGGACGTCGGCGAGACCCCCGTGGGCTGCGTCATCGTCGACGAATCCACCGGCGAAGTGGTCGCGGAAGGCCGAAACGGCCCCATCGGCGCCCACGATCCGACCGCCCACGCCGAGATCGTGGCGATGCGCGCGGCGGCTCAAAAGCTGGGCAACTATCGGCTCACCGGCCTGACCCTCTATGTGACGCTGGAGCCCTGCGCCATGTGCGCCGGGGCCATCAGCCACGCCCGCATCGGCCGCGTGGTCTGGGGGGCGGACGATCCCAAGGGCGGCGCCGTGGCCCACGGCCCGCGCTTCTTCGACCAGCCCACCTGCCACTGGCGGCCCGCCGTCCAGGGCGGCCTTCTGGCGGCCGAGGGCGGCGACCTGCTGCGGTCCTTCTTCCGCGCCCGGCGCAAAGGAACGGCGTCCGACACGGCGCGTTGATCCGCCGACCCTGTAACGGCAAGGCTTGCTCCGCATGAAGATCCTGATCGCCCCGGCCCTCGTCGTCCTGATGGCGGCGGCGGCCTGCGGACCGAAGCCCTCCGAGGCTCCGAGCGACGGCGATTCGGTGCGCGAGCGGGCGCAGGAGGCCCAGACCGCGCGCCGCCGCACCGGGGCCGAGGTCCAGGACCGCGCCCTGAACCGCGTCATCCGCACCGTCTACCTGTGCGCCAACAGCGAACGCCTCTCGGTCGATTTCGACAATCCGCGCCAGATGGCCACCGTGCGCAACTCCGGCGGCGAGGCGGTCGACCTGTTCCAGGAACGCTCGGCGGACGGCATCTGGTACCGCGCCTCCGGCTATGAACTGCGCGGCAAGGGCATCCTGGCCACCTGGACCGCCGACGGCCAGCCGCCCACCGACTGCCGCGCGGTGGACTAGCCGAAGGCCGCCAGCCGCGCGTCCAGCTTCGCCCGCACCTCGGGCCAGTCCTCATCCAGGATCGCGAACTGGGCCGTGTCGCGGATGCGGCCGGTGAAGGTGATCTTGTGCTTGCGCAACACCCCTTCATCCCGAGCGCCCAGCTTGCGGATCGCCGCGCCGCTGGCGGGGTTCAGGGCGTCGGTGATGATCTCGACCCGCACCGCGCCCGCGTCGAAGGCGTGGCCCAGCAGCAGGCGCTTGCAGGCCGGATTGACCGCCCCGCCCCGCGCCTCGGGCCGGTAGAAGGTCGAGCCCAGCTCACACCGACGATAGTCGGGCTTGATCTCGTACAGGCTGGTCGTGCCGACCAGGGCGCCGTCCGCCTTGCGCCGCACGGCCCAGGCGATCCGACTCCCCGCCGCCATGGCGGACAGGGCCGACGCCCACCAGGCCTCGAAATGCGGCCCATAGGCGGCGCTGACCATGATGTCCCAGGCGGCCGGATCGCAGTCCAGCGCCGCCCGGACCTCGTCCTTCAGAGCCTCCGTGAACGGCTCCAGCCGCACGAAGCGGTCCTGCAGGACCTCGGTCCGCAGGATCATCCGGCTCACGCCGCGCCCTCGGCCTTCAGGAAGGCGGCCAGGGCCGCGCGGTCGACGTTCTTGTCCACGAAGCTGTCGCCGATGGCGCGGGCCAGGATCAGGGTCAGGCGTCCGCCCTCGGCCTTCTTGTCGCCCGCCATCCGCTGGATCAGGGCCTCCGTCTTGAAGGCTCCGGCCTCGGCCAGCCGCACGGGCAGGCCCGCCGCCGCCGTCACCGCCTCGACCCGGTCGGCGTCCGTCTGGGCGCAGACCCCGGTCGCGACCGAGAAGCGGAAGGCCATGGCGCAGCCCAGCGCCACCGCCTCGCCGTGGGTCAGCAGATGCTCGTCGAAGCCCAGCTCGGCCTCGATCGCGTGGCCGAAGGTGTGGCCCAGGTTCAGCAGGGCGCGCCTGCCCGCCTCCTTCTCGTCCTCGCCGACCACGGCGCTCTTGATCTCGACCGAGCGGACGACGGCCCGCTCCAGCGCCGCCGCATCGCCCTTGGCTCCCGCCGCGCCGTCACTGGCCAGCCAGTCGAAGAAGGCCGCGTCGCAGATCAGGCCGTGCTTCAGCACTTCGGCCCAGCCCGAGCGCAGCTGCCGTTCCGGCAGGGTGGCCAGCACGTCGATGTCGGCCAGCACCAGCCGCGGCTGGTGGAAGGCGCCGATCAGGTTCTTGCCGCGTGGGGTGTCGATGGCCGTCTTGCCGCCGACCGAGCTGTCGACCTGCGCCAGCAGGGTCGTCGGGACCTGCACGAAGTCGATCCCGCGCATGTAGAGGGCCGCCGCCAGGCCGGCCAGATCGCCGACCACGCCGCCGCCCAGCGCCACCACCACGTCGCTGCGGTCCAGGCCGAAGGCCAGCATCCGGTCCAGCACCCGCTCCAGCTCGGCGAAGGATTTGGAGCCCTCTCCCGCCGGAACCGCCAGCAGCCGGGCGCGGACGCCCGCGTCCTCCAACGCCTTCAGCACGGCCGGGCCGTGGATGGTCGCCACCGTCTCGTCGGTCACCACCACGGTGCGGCCCTTGGCCAGCGGGGCGACCCGCGCGCCGAGCTCGCCCAGCAGGCCGCGCCCCACGACGACGTCATAGGGGCGGAAGTCCCCGCCCGAGACCGGAACCGTCGTCGTCACGTCTTCGCCTCCACCGCCCCATGGGCCTTGAGCGCCTGCACGATGGCCTCGACCGCCTGCGCATGCGCGCCGCCGGCCACATCGACCGTCACATCGGCCTCGCCGTAGACCGGATAGCGCGCCTCGGCCAGCGTCCGCAGGGTCTCCAGCGGGTCCTTGCCGCGCAGCAGGGGCCGGGTGTCCCGCCGCGACACCCGCTGGGCGATGGTCTCCAGGTCGGCCCGCATCCACACCGTCATGGCGTTGGTCTTCATCAGGGCGCGGGTCTCGGCGTTCAGCATCGCCCCGCCGCCGGTGGCCAGCACCAGCCGGGGGCCTTCCAGCAGGCGGCGCATGACCCGCGCCTCTCCGGCCCGGAAGTCGCCCTCGCCCAGGCTGGCGAAGATGTCGGACACGGTCATGCCCGCCGCGGCCTCGATCTCGATGTCGCCGTCCGCGAACGGCAGCCCCAGCCGCCGCGCCAGCCGCCGGCCGACCGTCGATTTCCCCACCCCCATCAGCCCGACCAGGGCTATGGTGCGCTGATGCAGCGGAATCGCTTCGGAATCGGTCATCGCCGGCCTCGCATGTGCGGGCGGCGGGCGAACGGCGGGGAGGAAGGGCGCAGGCACGTCATGGTTCCCGTCACCTCTACACGAAGCGACGCTCCGGCGAAGGGGGCGTGGTGAGCAGCCCCCAGATCGAAGCCTTCCTGGAGATGATGGCGGTCGAGCGCGACGCCTCGCCTCACACCCTATCCGCCTACGGCCGCGACCTGGCCGACGCCGAGGGCGGGGTCGACGGCGGGCTGATGGCTGCGGACGAGACGGCGGTCGAGGCCTGGTACGCCGGTCTGGCGGCGCGGGGCCTGTCCCCGGCCACCCAGTCGCGCCGCCGCGCCTCGTTACGCCAGTTCTACCGCTTCGCCCTGGGCGAGGGCTGGCGGGCGGACGATCCCTCGCGCCGTCTGGACGCCCCGAAACAGGGCCGGTCCCTGCCCCACACCCTGAGCCGCGAGGAAATCGAGCGCCTGCTGGCCGCCTCCGCCGCCCGCGACGGGGCCGCCGGGATCCGGCTGGTGGCGCTGGTCGAGCTGGCCTACGCCTCGGGCCTGCGGGTGTCGGAGCTGCTGGCCCTGAAGGTCGAGGCCGTGCGCCGCGATCCCGCCTGGCTGATCGTGCGCGGCAAGGGCGGCAAGGAACGGCTGGCCCCGCTCAACGCGTCGGCCCGCGAGGCGGTGAAGGCCTGGCTGACCGTCCGCGACGCCGCCCGCAAGCCACAGACGCCCGACAGCCCGTGGCTCTTCCCGTCTCCCATTGGAAAGAACGCCCTGACGCCGCGCCGCTTCGCCCAGTTGCTGGATCAGGCGGCGATCGACGCCGGAATCGATCCGGCCCGGGTCAGCCCCCACGTCCTGCGCCACGCCTTCGCCACCCACCTGCTGGAAGGCGGCGCCGACCTGCGCATCGTCCAGACCCTGCTGGGCCACGCCGACATCGCCACCACCCAGATCTACACCCACGTCGCCACCGACCGGCTCAGCCAGATGGTGCGGTCAAAACACCCGCTGGCGAGGGATGACTGAACCGCCGCTTGCTCACCGGCGTTGACCTGACTAGGTTCCGCCGCCTTCCGATGCGCCGCATGGCGCGCCAGTTCCGGACGCCTTGATGGCCACGCACTACCTCGAGTTCGAAAAGCCGATCGCCGACCTGGAGGCGAAGATCGAGGAGCTGTCGCTGCTCGCCTCGACCGCCGGCTCGTTCGATTCCGAGATCGACGGCCTGAAGAAGAAGGCCGACCAGCTGCGCAAGAAGATCTACGGCGGGCTCGATCCGTGGATGAAGACCCAGGTCGCGCGCCACCCGCAGCGGCCCCACTTCGTCGACTACGTCGAGGGCCTGCTGACCGACTTCGTCGAGCTGAAGGGCGACCGGCAGTTCGGCGACGACCAGGCCATCCTGGGCGGCCTGGCCCGCCTGCGCGGTCGTCCGGTCGTGGTCATGGGCCATGAGAAGGGTCACGACACCCAGACCCGCATCACCCATAATTTCGGCATGGCCCGGCCCGAGGGCTACCGCAAGGCGGTCCGCCTGATGGACCTGGCCGAGCAGTACGGCCTGCCGGTGCTGACCTTCGTCTCGCCTATCCGGGCCTCGGCGCCGAGGAGCGCGGCCAGGCCGAGGCCATCGCCCGCTCGACCGAGCGCGGCCTGACCCTGGGCGTCCCCTCCATCGCCACCATCACCGGTGAAGGCGGTTCGGGCGGCGCCATCGCCATCGCCGCGGCCAGCCGCGTGCTGATGCTGGAGCACTCGATCTATTCGGTCATCTCGCCGGAAGGCGCCGCCGGCATCCTGTGGCGCGACGGGACCCGGGCCAAGGACGCGGCCATGGCCATGAAGATCACCGCCCCGGACCTGATGGAGCTGAAGATCGTGGACCGGGTGATCGGCGAACCGGTCGGCGGCGCCCATTCGGACCGCGACGCCGCCATCCAGGCGGTCGGCGATGTGCTGATCGAGGAACTGGACGCCATGGCGGGCCTGTCGCCCGACCAGCTGCGCAAGGCCCGGGCGGACCGCTTCTATGCGATCGGTCGCCTCAGCTAGACTTGGCCGTTAACCTTCTGAACACCGCCTGCTGCGAAGCATTCTCACGCTTCGCGGGATTGAGTCGCACCCGCCATTGTGGAGTACGGCATGAGTGTGCTGGAGGGGTTGCGCGAAAGCGCGGTGATCAATCTGACCGGCGCCGTGACCATGATCGTCGACGATTCGCCGTTCGGTCTGGACATCACGGCCAGCGCCCTGCTCGGCTTCGGCATCAAGACCCGCTACGCCTGCCACAGCGCCGCCGGAGCCATTGAGATCCTGAAGGACCATCCGGTCGACCTGCTGGTCGTCGATACCGAGATGCCGGACATGGACGGCTATGAGCTGGTCCGCTGGCTCCGCCGCTCGGGACTGGATCCCAACGCCTTCGCCCCGGTGATCATGACGGCCACCCACGTGCGCCGCTCGCGCGTGACCGAGGCGCGGGACTGCGGCGCCAACTTCGTCATCACCAAGCCGTTCAGCGCCGCCGGCCTGCTGGAACGGATCGTCTTCGTCGCCCGCGACACCCGGCCCTTCCTCGAGGTCGGCGACTATTTCGGCCCCGACCGCCGCTTCCGGGAAGGCAATCCGCCGGGCGAGGAGCGTCGGGCCGACGTTCTGCGCAAACTGAGGCACGCCGCCGACAAGGCCGCCGCCGCCCTCACGGAGCAGGGCGAATGACCGTCATCACCCACAACCGGCGCCGATCGCGTCTCTCCAAGATCATCGACGAGGCCGGCGGCTTCAGCGTCGGCACGGCCCTGGCCAACGCCAAGGCCAATCTGGAGGCCCTGCAGCCGCGCTGCGCGGCCGAGGTGGCCGACAGGGTCGCCGAACTGGCCGCGATCGTCCCGCCGGAGACGCCGGAGCAGGCGACGACCGCACTGGGCGTCGCCTACCGGACGGCCAACGGCGTCATCGACAGCGTCGGCCCGTTCGGCATGGAGGATATCCGCGCCGTCGCCCTGGGCCTATGCGACCTGATCGACGCGGTGACGCCCGAGCGCCCCTTCGACTGGCGCGTCCTGCCCGTCTACGCCCAGTCGCTGCAGCTACTGCTGGCCCTGCCCGAGGACGCGGAGGCGCGCCGTCAGGTGCGCGAAAGCCTCGACAAGATGGTCGACCGGAAGCTGGGTCAGCCGGGCTAGACCGCAACCCCGGTCCGCGCCCCGCGCGTCTGCTTGCGCCACAGGGCCGCATACTCGCCGCCCTGACGCGCCACCAGCTGATGGTGGGCGCCGCGCTCGACAATCCGTCCGGCCTTGAGCACCAGGATCTGGTCGGCGTCGGCGATGGTCGACAGGCGGTGGGCGACCACCAGGGTCGTGCGCCCGGTCCGGGCCTTGCGCAGGGTCTTCTGGATCGCCGCCTCGGTGCGGCTGTCCAGCGCGCTGGTGGCCTCGTCCAGAATCAGGATGCAGGGATCGGCCAGCAGGGCGCGGGCGATGCCGACACGCTGGCGTTCGCCGCCCGACAGCTTCAGGCCGCGCTCGCCCACGACGGTGTCCATCCCGTCGGGCAGTTGGCCGATGAACACCGCCAGCTCCGCCGCCTCCGCCGCCGCCCAGATGGCCGCCTCGTCCGCGTCAGGGCGGGCGAAGCCGATGTTGGCGCGCAGGGTGTCGTTGAACAGGGCCACGTCCTGCGGCACCAGGGCGACGGCCGCGCGCAGGCTCTCCTGGGTCACGTCGCGCACGTCCACGCCGTCGATCAGCACCTGCCCTTCCTGCGGGTCCAGCAGGCGCAGGGCCAACTTCACGATCGTGGACTTGCCCGAGCCGGAGGGCCCGACCAGCGCCGTCGTCGTGCCCGGCTCGGCATGGAAGCTGACGTCCTCCAGCCCGCTGGCGCGGGCGTCGTGGCGGAAGCCGACGTGCTCGAAGGTCAGGGCCGCGCCGTTGACGCCGGTGGCGCGGGTCAGGGGCCGGGCGTCCGGCGCATCGGCCACCTGTGGCGTCTGGCGCGTGACCTTCAGCATCTCCTCCATGTCGATGAAGGACTGGCGGATTTCGCGATAGGCGAAGCCCAGGATGTTCAGGGGCGCATAGAGACTGATCATGATCAGCACCGCCGCAGTCACGTCGCCCGGCCCCATCCGGCCCGCGGCGGCCTCGAACCCGGCCATGACCGCCATGACGCCGAGGCCGACGTTCATGATCACCGCCTGGATGACATTCAGCAGGGCCAGCGAGCTGTTCGCCTTCAGCGCCGCCCGGGTGTAATCGCCCAGCGCGGCGTCATAGCTGCGCGCCGCCCGCGCCTCGGCCCCGAAGGACTTGACCGTCTCATAGTTCAGCAGGGCGTCGACCGAGACGCCCGCCGCCTGGGTGTCGGCGGCGTTCATGATCCGGCGGTGCTCGATCCGCCAGTTGGACAGGGCGAAGGTCGAGACGGCGTAGATGGCCACCACGGCCACCGCCACGGCCCCGAAGCGCCAGTCGTACTTGCCCGCCAGCACCCCCGCCGCCAGCACCAGCTCCACGCCGGTCGGAACCAGGTTGAAGGCGAGGATGCGCAGCAGGAAGTCCACGGCCCGGGAGCCGCGGTCCATGGTCCGCGACAGCGAACCGGACCGCTTGGTCTGGTGGAAGTCCAATGACAGGCTCAGCGCATGGGCGAAGGTCTCGGTCGCCGCCGTCCGCTGCGCCGCCGAGCGGACCGGCGCGAAGACCACGTCCGAGGCGTTGGGCGCAATGGCCGACAGCAGGCGGACCACGGCCCAGCCCAGCGCGAAGGCCGCGAAGCCCAGGCCGATGGCGACCTCGGCCCCCTGCCCGGCCGCCAGATGGTTGACCGCCGCGCCCAGCACCAGCGGCGCCAGCACGCCCAACCCCTTGCCGGCCAGGGTCATGCCGATGGCCGCGACCAGGCGCAGTTTCAGCTGCGGGGCATTGGAGCGGCCAACCAGACGCAGCAGGTCGCCCAGCGCCTGCAGGGTCGGCGGGCCGTCGACCGGCGCGGTCACGCCGGCCTGGGCCGCCTTCGCTTCAGGACCTTGCCGTCGCCCGGCCCCGCGTTCGCCTCTCATCGCCATGCCCGGCATATGGCCCTGTTGGCCGCCGGGCGGAAGGGCGAACGGACGGTCAGCCGCCGCGGCCGCCGTGCTTGGCGTACTCCAGCCGCGCGATGGTGCGGTTGTGGACCTCGTCCGGACCGTCGGCCAGACGCAGGGTGCGGACCCCTGCGTACAGCTCGGCCAACGGGGTGTCCCCCGACACGCCGGCGCCGCCGAAGGCCTGGATGGCGTCGTCGATGATCTGCAGGGCCATGCGCGGCGCGGCGACCTTGATCTGGGCGATCTCGGACTTGGCGTTCTTGGCGCCGGCCTGGTCGATCATCCACGCGGCCTTCAGCACCGACAGGCGGCACATCTCGATGTTGATGCGGGCGTCGGCGACGCGCTGTTCCCACACCGAGTGCTCGGCGATCTTCTTCTTGAAGGCCGTGCGGCTCAGCAGGCGTTCGACCATCAGGTCCAGCGCATGCTCGGCCGCGCCGATGGTGCGCATGCAGTGGTGGATGCGGCCCGGCCCGAGGCGCCCTTGCGCGATTTCGAAGCCCCGGCCCTCGCCGGCGATCAGGTTCTCGACGGGAACGCGGACGTTGTCGAGCACGACTTCGGCGTGGCCGATCGGGCGCTCGTCATAGCCGAACACCGACAGCATGCGCTCGACGCGGAAGCCGGGCGTGTCGGTCGGCACCAGGATCTGCGACTGCTGCTGGTGAGTGGCCGCGCCCGTGTCCGTCTTGCCCATCACGATGGTGATGGCGACGTTCGGGTGGCCCATGTTGGTCGACCACCATTTACGGCCGTTGATGACGTAGTGGTCGCCGTCGCGGACGATGCTGGTCTCGATATTGGTCGCGTCGGACGAGGCCACCGCCGGTTCGGTCATCAGGAAGGCCGAGCGGATGTCGCCGGCCATCAGCGGCTTGAGCCACTTCGCCTGCTGCTCGGGGTTCCCGTACATGTGCAACACTTCCATGTTGCCGGTGTCCGGGGCGTTGCAGTTGAACACCTCGGCCGTCCACAGGTGGCGCCCCATGATCTCGGCCAGCGGGGCGTACTCGAGGTTGGTCAGGCCGGCGCCGTGGTCGCCCGGCAGGAACATGTTCCAGAGGCCGGCGTCCTTCGCCTGGGCCTTCATCTCTTCCATGGTCCTGGGCTGGACGGTGTGGTCGGCCCGGACCTCGGCCCAGTAGTCCGCCGAGCGGGGCAGGACCTTCTCGTCCATGAAGCGCTGCACGCGTTCCTGCCAGTGCAGGCCCTTGTCGCTGTGACGGAAATCCATGGTCGTCCTCCGGTACAAGAACGGCGCGGCCCTCTTCAGGGACCGCGCCGCAAAAAATCAGATCGTGGTCTTCAAGCTCAGCGCTTCAGCAGCGCCGGCAGCTTCTGGGCGATCATCATGTCGCCGGCGATCTTCAGCTTGCCCTGCATGAAGGCCATCATGCCGTCCAGCTTGCCTTCCGACAGGGCGATGAAGTCGTCCCAGCTCATCGACACGGTGGCGTCGGCGGGCTTGTCGTCGTTGGTGACGGTGTTCGGCGACGAAGCGCCGTCGATGAAGATCTTGCCGGCGTCGCCGAGGTCGATCTTCACGGTCTTGCCCAGACCTGAATTATCGCCGACGGCGCCGCGGATGTGTTCGGTGACTTGAGCCAGATCGACCATGAGCGTCTCTCCCTAGGGACGGTTGAGCTTCCGACCTAGACCTCCCGGCAGCGGCTGCCAAGATCACGCCGGGTCAAGTTCACGCCATCGCTTGCAAAGATGTCAGTAGAAGGCGTTGTCCCGGTCCAGTCCGAGCGTGGTTGCGGGCCCGTCCGCCCTGCCCCGCGCGGCCTGTTCGGCCTGGATGCGATCCAGCCGCTCCTGCCGCGCGCGACGCTCCGCCGCATAGTCGGGACCAGGCGTGTCGAAGCCGAACTGGCCGCCCTGAGCCTGCGGCTGGGCCTGGGTCGGCTGCACCACAGCCTCGCCGCTCGCCCACACGGTCGGCTCAGGCGTGCGCAGGGGCGGCAGGGGCTCGACCCAGGCGGTCTGGTGGCCGGGGTCGTAGACATCCTCCCCCGCGGCCTGCGGCTGGATGGCGACGTGGGTGTAGCCGTCGACCAGGTCGCCGACCTCCATGGTTCCGCCGGGCTGGACCTCGCGTTCGACCGGCGCGACGACCTCGACCGCCATGCGGCCGCCGCCGACCGGCGCGGCGCCGGGCAAGGGCGCACCGAGAACCAGCACGCCCAGGCCCGCCACGGCGACGGCGGCCAGCGGGACGACCGCCATCCACGGACGGAAGCCCGGACGGCGGCGCGAGACGGCGGGATCGATGGACATAGGGCGGCTCCGCCAAGGAAAGGCGCGAACCGGCGTTTGGTTCGCGCCCTGCCCGTCTATCAGTTCGCGATGGCCCGCTCACGCTCCAGCCGCCGCTCCAGCAGAGCCTCGTACTTGTCGGCATAGGCCCGGCAGGCGGTCGGGTCGATGAAGGGGTTCGGCGTCGCCCGCTGGCGCAGCTGCGCCAGGTGCGTGTCGCCGTCCGACTGTCCCGGGTGGGCGGTCAGAAGGATGTCGCAGGGCATGGCGCGCAGGCTGGCGAAGGTGGAGCGGAAGCCATCGACCAAGGCCCGGTTGGCGGGATCGGTGAAGCGGTAACCGTCCGCCGAGACGGGATTCAGGCTGGAGCCGAACACCACCGTCTTGCACGTTCCGGCCTCACAGGACCGCCAGCTCCAGCTCATGCTGCCCGGCGTATGGCCCGGCGTGGCGTGGGCCGTGATGGCCACATCGCCCAAATTCAGAATTTCCCCGTCTCGCAGGACCCGGATGCGTTCGACCGGCGGCATCGGCTCCAGGATCGCCGCCTGCGGGTCGTCGGCGCCGCTGCGTCCCCGACGAAGAACGGCCGCCGCCGCCGGGCTGGCGACCACGGTCGCCCCGGTGTCGCGGGCCAGGGCGGCCAGACCGCCCGCGTGATCGTAGTGCGGCTCGGTGCTGAGGATGTACTTCACATCCTCGATCCGGAAGCCGAGCCGGCGGATGTTGTCCTCTATGGCCGGAACAGCCTGCGGCAGGGCGCCGTCGACCAGCACCAGCCCCTCGGACGTCGAGATCAGGACCACGGTCAGCCCACCGAAGCCCACAAAGAAGGTATTGCCATAGATGCGTGTCGGGATCTCCACGCCCAGCCATTGGCGGGCGTACTCCGGCGCGATCGGTTGCAGCAGGGGATCGCGGGCGGGATCGGGACGCGCCTGCGCCGCGGGCGGCCGTTGCTGGGGTTCAGCCTGGGCGCAGCCCGCGGCAAGGGCCAGAAGGCCCGCGGTCAGGGCGACGGAAATGCGTCTCATCACTCACTCCTTGATGGGGGAACCCGGCAAGGATGCGGAGCCCGCCTCCGCCGCACAAAGCATCATAACTGGACAGAAGCATGAACTGACCTCATGCCTGAGCGATGGACCGCGCCCAACTTCCCCTGAACGCCCTACGCGCCTTCGAGGCGGCCGCCCGGCACCTGAACTTCACCCGCGCCGCCATCGAGCTGTGCGTCAGCCAGGGCGCCGTCAGCCATCAGGTCGCCCAGCTGGAACGGCGGCTGGGCGTCACCCTGTTCCGCCGCCTGCCGCGCGGCCTGGCCCTGACCGACGAGGGACAGGCGCTGGTGCCGGTGCTGGCCGACGCCTTCGACCGGGTGGGGGCGACGCTGGACCGCTACGCCGGCGGACGGTTGCAGGAGGTGCTGACCGTCGGCGTGGTCAGCGCCTTCGCCGGGGGCTGGCTGCTGCCGCGCATGGACGCCTTCGCCCGCGCCCACCCGCACATCGACCTGCGGATCATGACCAACAACAACCGGGTCGACCTGGCCGGCGAGGGCCTGGACCTGGCCGTCCGCTACGGCGACGGGGCCTGGCACGGAACCCATGCGGAGCCGATCCTGAGCGCGCCGCTGACGCCGCTGTGCGCGCCCTCGGTCGCCGCGCGCCTGAAGGGCCCCGCGTCGCTGGCCGGCGAGACCCTGCTGCGCTCCTATCGCGCCGACGAATGGACCCGCTGGTTCGAGGCGGCGCACGCGCCCTGCCCGCCCCTGCGCGGCCCGGTCTTCGACAGTTCGGTGCTGATGACGGCGGCCGCCGCCTCGGGCCTCGGCGTGGCTCTGGCCCCCGCGGCCATGTTCGCGCGCGACCTGTCCGCCGAGCGGCTGGTCCGCCCCTTCGACGTCGAGGTCCACCTCGGCGGCTACTGGCTGACCCGGCTGAACTCCCGTCCCGACAGCCCCGCCATGGCGGTCTTCCGGGCGTGGATGCACGCCGAGACGGTCCCGGAGGCCGGCATGGTCCATCCGCGCGGCCCGGACCGCATAGGGCCGTGACGGACTTCACACAATCTTGAGGGGAACATAATCCCTCAGAGGTTGCGCAAGCGGCGGAATGCTGCGCCCTTTTCCACGGAAGACTGACACTTCAGGAGAAGACAGATGCGTTTCCTTCGTAAGGCTTCGACCCGCTGCGCCGCCGCTGCGTTCGTCTTCGCGGCCTCGGCCCTGTCGACGAGCACGGCCATGGCCGCGCCCGGCGACTACTGCCTGCATGCGGACGGCACGGTGTACTGCGGAGTCGAGGAGAACATCGTCGAGGGCGATCCGGGCCTGCGCGCCTGCATCGACCGCTGGGAGCGCGCGATCCGCGACTGCCCGCCCGAATAGGTCCGGGCGACTATCCGGCAGGTCGGGCACCACCGCGCATGAACCGGCGAGATCACCGCTCGCGCAGACAGTTCCGCAGTTCCGCCGCGGCCTGCAGGCCATTCTTCCACGACATGCGGAACACCTCCCTGCCGCCCATGGACAAGGCGAACTCCTGCTCGTCGGCCATGCCCGCGAGCGCGGCGTCCATGGCCGGCACGGCGATGACCAGTGTGCCGAGCGTGTTCATGCGGGGATCGCGGGCACGATTGTAAGCCCGGATCGTCACCGGCGGTTCGCCCGTCTGAGTCAGCCTGACCGTCACCTCGCCAAAGCGCCGCGGCTTGGGGATATCGTCGCCGGTGAACATGAGCAGCGCGCCGTCCCAGCTCTTGTCGACGCCGCTCAGCGCGATCATGCCTTGGGGACCCTGGAACATGGCGGCGCAGAATTCGCCTGGTTCGGCCGGTTCCCGACTCTGGAAGAACCGCCAACTCCCCTCGAGCCAACGCTGGTACTCCGCATCTCTCTCGGCGTTCCTCTCCCGGATCGCCGCGTCAAGAGCGTTGGCCTCTTCCAGTGTCAGGCCCGGCGGCGGCGGCCCGCCGGAGTTTCCCTCGTCGGCGTCGTATCTGCGGCTGAACTGCTCGTGCAGGCTCGCGGCGTACTGCTGCTGGGAAGCGAACGCGCCTTGGGCTTCCAGCGCGCCAAACATGTCCTGCGCATTGACGGGAACGGCGGTGAGGCCGCCGGCGATGAGAAGCGCGCCTCCCAGATAGGGAATGAGCGCGCGGGCCAGAGCGGGGCGGCGGATGCGTTCAGACATTGGGACGTCTCTCCGTTTCGGTGCTGACCGTCGCCGACCGCCCCGGTCAGACATGAGGAAGCCAGAACACCATGACCGCCATGCCGATGCCGCCGGCCATCAGCAGGGTGAAGGCCGCGATGGTCCCGGCCATCGCCCACTTCGGCACGACCGACCGTTGGCGCCGACTGGCGAAGTAGAGCTCGAGGATGATCAGGGGAACGAGGTAGCAGGCGAATTTGAGGAAGGTGCCGACAGGCCCTTCAAGTCGACCTCCGAGCCCCTCGGTTCCCATCGTCAGGATCCACATCATGACGCCGACCCGAAGAAACCAGACGCCGCTCATGGCGAGGAACAGCCGCAACGCCCAGCGGCGGTGAATGTCGATTCGGCGCGCCATGGCGTTCTTCAACGTCATCCAGGCGAAGCCGATGATCAGGAGCGCGTTCAGCGTCAGGGGCGACGACCCCAGGAGGGTATCGTCCGCGTCGCGATACCCCCAGATCAGGTAGAGACCGCCCAGGCTGATGACGAACGCCAGACTCACATAGACCCGCCCGGTCCAGCGATGGAGCCCCGGCAGGCGCGCCCGAAGGGCGGGGATCAGTTGCAGCGGGCCGGCCGCGGTGACGACGAACGCCAGCGCGACATGGGCCGCCATGGCGAGAAAGCCGACCCCATCACCGGCGACCACGCGGTCCGGGACGACCTCGTTCCAGGCCTGGACGTCCCCTCGAAGCGACGTGCCGCCATAGAACAGGGCGATGTAGATCGCGAAGAACGCCTGCCCCGCCGCCGCGACGACGAACCAGAAGATCGTGGAGGCCGTCAGCGCCTTGTCGGCAAGCGGCGCGCGATGCCGTCCCCGCTCAGACCGGGTCGCGGCGGAAAGGCCTTCGCCCGCGGTCTGATCTCGGTTGTCGATCATGTTCATACTCAGTCTGATGTTGCTCGGCGGCGCCCGACCTGCCGCCGCGCGCAAGGCGACCCGGCGGCGGCCCCGGTCGCGGCGAGCGGAGTTGAGCTCTAGCGTGTCACGACGCAGGCGAAACCGCCGCGAAACGGAATACAGCCATTCACAAATGAATGGGTTCACGCTTCCCAGGCCAGACCGCCGCCAGCAACGCCACCGCCAGCGCCGACATGATCAGCACGGGCAAGCTCAATCCGAGCGGCTGAAGGTGGTCACCCCCCGGGCGTGTGATGGCGCCGCCGTACAAACCTCCGAAGGCATAGGCGAGGATCAGAGACCCCACGACAATAAGGACGAGCCCCGCCGCCAGGCGCTCGCGTCCGCGCGCCAGCGCCAGCCATAGGGCCGCCGCCGCCAGGCCCGCGTTCGTCAGCAGTTGCCAGGCCTCATGGAACCGGGCGTGGGCGGGCCAGTCGGGACTGAAGAGGTGGGTGTCGTTCACCTCCAGCACGGGGATCAGCACGACCAGAACAATCGCCGACAGCGTCACAGCCCCGGAGCGCCAACTCCGCCTGCGCCGTGCGGCGGCCCCGTGCGTCGGGTGAGACATGCGCGCGAAGATCGACATGGTTGCGGCTCCCTGCCCTGACGATGCCCTCGTCCCGCTTGCTTTCACCAGCGCCGTGCGTGAATTGGACCTATGCAAGAACGTATCGATTGGCGATCCCTGCGCTTTGACTGGAACTACGCGCGCGCGTTCCTCGCGACGGCCGAGCTCGGCTCGCTTTCGCGCGCCGCCGTCGCCCTGGAACTCAGTCAGCCCACCCTGAGCCGACAGGTCGAGGCCCTGCAACAGACCCTCGGCGTCGTGCTGTTCGAGCGCGCCGGCCGGGGCCTTGTCCTGACCCACGCCGGCCTCGAGCTGCTGGATCATGTCCGGGGCATGGGCGAGGCCGCCGCGCGCACGAGCCTGGCGGCCGACGGTCGCACACAAACCCTCCAGGGTTCGGTGGCGGTCGCGGCCAGCGATGTCTACGCCACCACCCTGTTGCCCGATGTCGTGGCCGACATCACGAAGCGGCATCCCGGCCTGACGATCGAGATCGTGGTCGCCAATGATCGAACGGACCTGAGGCGTCGCGAAGCCGACATCGCCGTACGCAGCTATCCTACGGAGCATCCGGATTTGATCGTGAAGCGGCTCGGGTCGGATGAGGGGGGTTTCTTCGCCTCGGCCGACTGGCTTTCCCGCCACCCCACGCCCGTCACGCCGGCGGATATGGAGGGCGTCGATATGATCGGCTACCCGGGCCAGAACTGGCTTCTGAAGGGCCTGCGCGACCTGGGCTTTCCGGTCTCGGAGCAGAACATGCGGATCGTGTCTGATTCCCATCTGGCTCAGTGGGCCATGGTCAGGGCCGGAGCAGGCGTCGGGATCATGACCCTTCGTGTCGGCGAATCCGATCCCACGGTGCAACGCTTGCTGCCGGACCTTCCCCCGCTCACCTTCCCTGTCTGGCTCGTCACCCACCGCGATCTTCGCACGAGTTTGAAAGTGCGCACCGTGTTCGATCAGCTTGCCGTCAGACTGGCCATGGCTCTCCAATCACAAGCGCCCGGCCGCCTCGGCTAGGGGGCGGCGCCATGCGCAGCAATTCAATGATGGCGGGAAGGTTCTGGCGGAGACGGAGGGATTCGAACCCTCGGTACCCCTTACAGGGTACGACGATTTAGCAAACCGTTGCCTTCAGCCACTCGGCCACGTCTCCGGCAGGCGGCGTGCTTAGCCGAGCATTTCGGACGGCGCAACGGGTCAGACGCACGCGAGCGTTAACGGGACAGTCAGTCGGGTTGTGCATGATGCGCGAGAACTCTTCGTCCGAGCATGATGACCGACGCCGCGAGCCGCCTCTCCAGCCCTGACGCCCCGTCGCCGCGCGCGCGGGCCGCACGGCCGTCGGCGACGCGGGCGACGGCGCCGACTCCGGTCGAGGACGCCGGCGCCGCCCGGCGCGGTCCGTTCCGGCCAGAGGTCTGGCTGAACGCGCGCCAGCGGCACGCCTCCCGCCTGGCCGCCCACTATTTCCGCGCCTTCGACGTGCTGGCCGTGGTCGGCATCACCCTGCTGTGCGCCTGGGCCGCCTCGCCCGGCGTGCTGGTGCATGCCGAGGTCTCGCGCATCGCCCCGTTCGCCCTGGGCGCCGGGACCATCCTGGCCCTGCTGCGCTCGCTGGGCCGCTACCGGTTCTCACGGGGCCAGAAGACCGCCACCCACCTGCTGTCGGTCGCCGCGGTCTGCGCGGTCGGCGCCGCCGTCGCCTTCGCCTCGGGCGCCCTGCTGCGTCCGGGCGCCGGCGCCCAGTGGACCGCCTGGACCGTCTGGGCCGGGCTGACCTTCGCGGTCCTGATCGCGCTGCACATGGTGTGGAGCGGGCTGGTCTCGCGCTGGCGCGCCACGGGCGCCCTGACCCCAAACATCGTGCTGATCGGCGCCACCCGTCACGCCGAAGACCTGATCCGCGAGGCGCTGAAGCGCCGCGACCTGAACGTGCTGGGCATCTTCGACGACCGGCTGGCGCGCAGCCCCCGGGCCATCGAGGGCGTGCCGGTGCTGGGCGCGGCCGACGACCTGCTGACCCACAAGATGACGCCCTATGTCGATCGCGTGGTGCTGGCCATCGATCCCAAGGCCGAGGCGCGGGTGCGCGAGCTGACCGCCCGGCTGGGCGCCCTGCCCAACGAGGTCACCCTGCTGGTCGAGCCGAACGGCGCGCAGGAGATGACCTCGGCGCTGGACCGCCTCGCCGCGGCGCCCCTGGCCGATATCCAGGGCTCGGTCGACGCCGACCGCCGCGCCTTCAACAAGCGCCTGCAGGACCTGATCGTCGGCCTGATCGCCTTCATCCCCCTGGCCCCGATCATGGCCCTGATCGCGGTGGCCGTCCGTCTGGACAGCCCCGGCCCGATCCTGTTCCGCCAGCGCCGCCACGGCTTCAACCAGGAAGAGATCGTGGTGTGGAAATTCCGCTCCATGCGGCAGGAGACGGCCGACGCCACCGCCAGCCGTCAGGTCACCCATGACGACGACCGGGTCACCAAGGTCGGGAAATTCATCCGCAAGACCAGTCTGGATGAACTGCCGCAGCTGGTGAACGTGATCACCGGCGAGATGTCGCTGGTCGGGCCGCGGCCCCACGCCATCGGCATGAAGACCGGCCACGTCGAGTCGGCCCGCCTCGTCGCCGAATACGCCCACCGCCACCGCATCAAGCCCGGCATGACCGGCTGGGCCGCCGTCAACGGCTCGCGCGGTCCGCTGCACACCGCCCAGGACGTGCGCCGCCGGGTGCAGCTCGATATCGACTATGTCGAGCGCCAGAGCCTGTGGATGGATCTGTGGATCATGGCCGTCACCATTCCCGTCCTGCTGGGCGACCGTTCGGCGATCCGGTGAGCCGCTAGATGTTCTGGAAAGGCGTCTGGGGCTACCTGCCGGCCAATATCGTGCAGGGCGTGGTCGGCTTCCTGACCATCGTCCTCTTCACCCGTCTGCTCAGCCCTGAGGACTTCGGGCGCTACGCCCTGGCCTTCTCGGTCATGACGCTGGCCCATGTGGCCGTGTTCAGCTGGCTGGAAGCCTCGATGGCGCGCTTCTGGGCCGCCGAGAGCGGGGCCTCGCTGCAGGGCCATTTCGCCAGCCTGTACCGCACCGCCTTCGGGCTCAGCGTCGTGTTCCTGGTGGTCATCGGCGTGGGCCTGTGGCTATGGCCGACGGACCTGCTGTTCAAGACAGCCCTGGCCGTCGGCCTGGCCGGCGCCCCCGCCCGCTGCCTGATGAAGCTGGGCCAGGAGCGGTTCCGCGCCGCCGGAGAGGTGCGCAAGGCCGCCGGCTTCGACATGGCGGTGTCCATCGGCGGGCTGGTCATCGGCGTCGGCTTCGCCCTGGCGGGCGCGGGCGGCGCGGCGCCCCTGCTGGGCCTCGGTCTCGCACCCCTGCTGGCCCTGCCCTTCGTCCTGCCGGGCGAGCTGAAGGAAGCGCGCGGCGGCCGGTTCGAGCCCGAACGGATGCGGAACTACGCGCTGTACGGCTACCCCATCGCCATGTCGCTGGCGCTGACGGTGGTGCTGTCCTCGACCGACCGCTTCCTGCTGGCCGCCTTCATGGACGAGGCGGCGGTGGGCGCCTATCACGCCGGCTATTCGATCGCGAACCGCACCCTGGACGTCCTGTTCCTGTGGCTCGGTTCGGCGGGCCAGCCGGCGCTGGTCATGGCGCTGGAGCGCGGCGGGGCGGACCGGCTGAAGGTCGCCGCCCGCGAACAGCTGTCCACCTTCCTGCTGGTCGGCCTGCCCGCCGCCGCCGGGGTGGCCCTGGTCGCCCGTCCGCTGGCCGAGGTGCTGATCGGCCAGAACCTGCGCGCCGCCGCGGCCTCGATCACCCCGTGGATCGCCCTGTCGGCCCTGCTGTACGGCCTGACGGCCTACTATTTCGGCCAGGCCTTCACCCTGGGCCGCAAGACCAAGCACCTGCTGATGGCCATGGCCATTCCGGCGGGGGCCAATGTCCTTCTCAACCTGATCCTCGTGCCCCGCTTCGGCGTCATGGGCGCGGCCTGGGCCACCGCCGCCAGCTTCGGCCTGGGCCTGCTGGCCACCATGGCCCTGGGCCGCCGGGTCCTGCCGCTGCCGGTGCCGTGGGAGGCGCTGGTCCGCTGCGGCGTCGCCGCCGCCGTCATGGCCGCCGCCGTCTCGGTCCTGCCCCCCATCGGCGGCGTGTTCGAGCTGGCGCTGGACGCCACGGTCGGCGCGGTCGTCTACGCCGCCGTCGCCCTGACCATCAACGCCGCCGGGGTCCGCGATGTGGCCCTGCGCCTTGTCGCGCGCCGCCGCGCCGGAAAGGTCGCCGCATGACGTCTCCCGCTCCCAAGGCCTCCGCCTCCAAGGCGAAGATCACCGACAACGCCGCGCGCAAGGCCGCCCGACCGGCGGTCTCGGTGCTGATCCCCTTCCTGCGCGACGATCCGTCCGAGCTGCTGCAGCTGCTCGACGAGGAGGCCGCCTCGGTCGACGGGGCCGTCGAAATCGTCGTGCTGGACGACGGCACCGCCGACGCCGACCTGACCGCCCGGCTGGTGGCGCAGGTGAAGGCCATGGCCCTGCCGGCGCGGCTGATCACCCTGCCCGCCAACGAGGGCCGCGCCATCGGGCGCAACCGGCTGGCTTCGGCGGCGCGCGGCGGCAGCCTGCTGTTCCTCGACAGCGACATGCGGCCCGACCATCGCCGCTTCCTGCGCGACTGGGCCGATCTGGTCTCGCGCGAGGATCCGGCCGTCGCCTTCGGCGGCTTCTCCCTGCTGCAGGCCCCGACCGACGCGAAATTCCAGGTCCACCGGGCCATGGCCGCCAAGTCCGAATGCGTGCCCTACACCGAGCGGGCGAAGCAGCCCGAGAAATACGTCTACACCTCCAACCTGCTGGTCCGCCGCGACGTGTTCGAGGCCGAGGCCTTCGACCCGGGCTTCACCGGCTGGGGCTGGGAGGATGTGGAGTGGGCCATGCGCGTGTCGCGCCGCTTCCGCGTCGTTCACCTGGACAACCCGGCCACCCATATGGGCCTGGACACCGTCCAGGCGCTGGCGGGCAAGTATGAGCAGTCGGCCCCGAATTTCGCCCGCATGGCCGCCCGCCATCCCGAGATCGTCGCCGCCTATCCCAGCTACAAGGCCGCGAAACTGCTGAAGACCCTGCCCGCCCTGCCCCGCCTGCGCGCCCTCATGCGTCGGGTCGCCGGAATGGAGCGCCTGCCGGTCGCCGCCCGCGCCTTCTCCCTGCGCCTGTACCGCGCGGCCCTGTACGCGGACGCGGTGTGATGGGCGACGTCGCCGTCATCGTCCCGACCCTGCGCCGGCCCGAGAGCCTGGAGCGCGCCCTGCGTTCGCTGTTCGCCCAGACCGGCGTCGAACAGAGGATCTCGGCCATCGTGGTGGTCGACAACGATCCGACCGCCTCCGCCGCGCCCCTGATCGAGGCCCTGAAGCCGCAGAGCCCCTGGGCGCTGGTCTATGTGTCCGAGCCGACGCCCGGCGTCGCCCGCGCCCGCAACGCCGGGCTGGCCGCGACCGACGCTCCCCTGATCGCCTTTCTGGACGACGACGAGGCCGCCGCGCCCGGCTGGCTGGCCGCCCTGCTGGCCGCGCAGATCCAGACCGGCGCCGACGCCGTCTTCGGCCCCATCACCGGCCGCGCGCCCGAAGCACAGGAATGGCTGAAGCCGTATCTGGAGCGCTTCTTCGGGCGTGAAGGACCGGCGACGACCGGCCTGGTCGATCACCCGTGGGGCTGCGGCAACTCCCTGCTGGTGCGGACCACGGCCCTGCCCGGCGATGCGCCGTTCAGCGCCTCGGCGGACCATACGGGCGGCGAGGACGACGTGCTGTTCGCGGCGCTGGCGGCCCGGGGCGGCCGGTTCGGCTGGGCCGCCGACGCCTGGGTCGAGGAGTTCGCCCCGGCTCACCGCGCCACCCTGACCTACGCCCTGACCCGCGCCTTCGCCTATGGCCAGGGACCCAGCCAGACCGCCGCCGCCGCGCGCGACTGGCCCGGCGTCCTGCGCTGGATGGTGATCGGCGCGGCGCAGACCGTCGTCTGGGGCGGGGCCTCGCTGGCCCTGACCCTGATCACCAGCCCGAAGCGCGCCGAGATGTACGACCGCACGGCGCGCGGGATCGGCAAACTGTTCTGGATGAAGGGCTTCGAGCCCCAGTTCTACGGAACCGCCGAGGTCGCCCGGCTGGACCGAACGGCCTAGCCCGTCAGGCGCCGCAGGAAGGCCGGCGGATTGTAGGTCGAGCGGTTGACCACCACCCCGGCGATCTTGCCGCCCACGGCCTCGATCTCGTCGCGCAGGATCAGTGGATCGCCCGCCGAAGTGCTGCCCGCCGCCACCACCAGCACCGTCGCGTCGACGAAGGGCGCCAGGGTGATGGCCGTGTCGCTGCGGTCGGCGGCGGGGGAATCGATCACCACGGTGTCGGCGTGGCGGCGCAGGGCGTCCCAATAGCGGGCGTCGCCCAGCACCTCGGCCCGCTGGCCCGATCGCAGGTGTTCACCCGCGAACCGCGTGCCCCACAGCCGCCCGCCCAGGAAGGGCCGCGCCGTGACCAGTCGGGCGGGGTGCACCGGCTTGCCCTCGCGGTCGGTCACGCGCGGGGTGATGGCGAAGAAGATGGAGCCGTCGGGCGTGGCCATGGCGGCCTTGCCGGCGCGGCCGAAGCGGTCGGGTTCGGCGGCCATGGCCTCGACCTGCGCCTGCTGGGCCAGATCGGCGTCGACCAGCCAGACCGGACGACGGGCCCGGACGGCGGCCAGGCGGGCGTACTCGCGCGCGACGGTGGAGACGCCCTCGCCGGTGTTGGCGGCGGCGATCTGGATCACGCGGCCGCGATGGCCCGGCGCCGGACCCAGCGCCGCCCAGAGAGCCGCCATTTCGGACGTCAGATCGACCATCGAATCGTTACGCGCCTGTCCTCAGCCTGAACGCTACCACGGCTCCCGCCCGCCTCATCGGGCCTTCACCGGGGCCACGGCCAGAACCGGCATGTCCAGCGTGCGGCCGGTCGACGCGGGGGTGACGTAGCCCCGGCGCATGAACACCCGCAGCAGGCCGACGCACAGGGCGGTGAAGCCGGCGAACAGGAAGACAGCGGCCAGCAGCGGAACCTTCAGGCTCTTGCCCTTGGTCGGGGCCTCGGCGCGGGCGATGACGGTGACGTTGTCGGCGCCGGCGGCCACCAGGGCGCTGTCGGCGCGGGCCTCGGTTTCCCGCTGCTGGAACTCGCGCACCTTGGCGGTCAGCACTTCCCGGCTGCCGGCCAGGGTCGAGTTGGTCGATTCCAGCTGGGTCAGGTGGGACTGACGTTCGCGCAAGGTGTTCAGCTGACCCTCCAGCACCGACAGGCGGGCGGCCAGGGCGTCGCGGTCGGCGGCGGCGTTGATCCGGGCGGTCTCGATCTCGGTGAAGATGGTGCTGGGGCCGGTGCGGACCTCCTTGGCCCCCACCGTCGTGCCCGTGGCCACATAGGCCTGCAGCTGGGCGATGCGCTGGTCGATGTCGCGCACCGGCTGGGCGTCCTCGGTGTAGCGCGCCAGCAGGTTCTCGCGCTCGGTGCGCAGCGTCAGGATCTGGTCCTGGGCCGAGATGTTCAGGTCCTGCTGCAGCACCACCTCGGCGGGCTGCTGGGCCAGCTGGGCCTCCAGCGTCCGCAGCCGCTGCGAGGCCTGGTTCAGCTGGGCGCGGACCGACAGGGTCTCGGCGAAGGTGGTCTGGTAGGTCGCCGCCAGGGTGACCTTGGCCGTCGCGAAGTCGCCGATGTCGTTGGACTGCAGGAAGGCCTCATAGGCGTTGTCGGCCTCGCCCAGCTCGTTCTCGAAGACCTCGCGCTGGGCGGTGAAGGCCGGGCTGGCGCGGTCGCGGAACACGGCGCGGCGCTGGATCAGATACTGGTCGATCACCGCGTTCAGCACCCGTGCGGCCCGCTCGGGATCGCCTGCCTCATAGGAGACCGAGATGATGGCGCTGGCCGGGGTGGTGCCGACGCCCAGTCCGCCGTCCAGCGCCTTCAGCGCGGCGGTTTCCTTCTGGGCCGGCGTTCCCTTGGCGTCCGGCCCCAGGATGGCGTCGGCGCCCAGCACTTCAACGGTGCGTCGCTTGACCTCCAGGCTGCCGAGGATCCGCGCCTCGGCCTGGGCCACGGCGGAGGCTTCCAGCGGCTGGCCGGTGCGGTCGCTCAGGCCGACGCGCGGCTGGTACACATATTCCTGCCCCGCGCCCGCATAGACCGTCGAGGTGGCCGTATAGGTCTTCTTGAGCGTCAGCACCGCCGCCGTGCCCAGCGCGAACACGGCCAGGAAGATCACGATCATCAGCAGCAGTTCGCGGAACAGCAGGCCGACGATGTCAGCGAAGCCGTAGCGCGGCCGGACTGTCGTGTAGGCCGTCGTGCGCATTCGGGCGGACTGATTCCATCAAACGGGACTGTGAGCCTCAGACTTCGCCTACCCGCGTTAACCATGGGTTACCCATAACCCCTCACCTTGCCGCCAACGCCGCTTTCGGGAGCGATTCCGCCATGTCCATTGACCGCCGCCTGATGCTTCTCGGCCTGCTCGGCGCGAGCGGCGCCCTGGCGGGCTGCGGCGGGATGTCGGGCGGAGACGATTCGCGCCTGCCCCTGCCCGCTTCTTCCGGCGCCGGCGGCCGGGTCGAGCGGGTCAGCCGCACCTCCTTCCCGGAGATCGGCTTCTCCGACTGGTCGGACGACGAGCCGGAGTACGTCCTTTATCCGGGCGACGAGATCGAGATCGCAACGCCGACCGCCGTCGAACTGACCCGCACCCAGCGGATCGGGCCCGACGGCCGGATCTCCCTGCCGCTGGTCGGCCAGCTGATGGCCGCGGACCGCACCATCGCCGAACTGGAGGCCGACGCCTCGACCGCCTACGCCAGCCAGCTGCGCCGTCCGACGGTCGAGGTGACGCTGAAGACGGCGGGTCCGATCCGGGTCTGGGTGGGGGGCGAGGTCCGCACCCCGGGCATGATCGAGATGAACGGCGACCTGGACGCCTATCAGGCGATCATCCAGGCGGGCGACTACCTGCCCGGCGCCAAGCAGGACCGGGTCGCCCTGATCCGTCGGGGCCGCGGCGGCGTGCGCATGCTGCGGGCGGTCGATCTGAGGCCCCGGCGCGGCGAGGTCGTGGCCCTGCGGCGCGGCGACATCATCTATGTGCCCCGCACCGAACTGGCCGAGGTCGCCAACTGGGTGACCCAGTTCCGCAACGCCCTGCCTATCGGGTTCACCTACGCGATCGGCGGGCAATACCAGAACTTCTAGGGCTCGATTGAGGGCAGCGCGAAAACCCTCAAAAGTTGTGCAGCGAAGTGATTAGTGGTTAGTGATTGGTGGTTCGCTGCGGCAAGGTCCGGAACCACGACTGTCATGACTGTGGGTGTTTCCAGCTATCGTGATTTGCAAGTCTGGCGGCAAGCGCTGGACTGGGCCGAAGCCATCTATGAAGCCACTGCACACTGGCCTCGGGATGAGCGCTTCGGTCTGATCAGTCAGGTCCGACGCTCGGCGGTCTCGGTCGCGTCGAACATTGCAGAAGGCGCAGCCCGCCGGAGTACCGGGGAATTCATACAGTTCGTCGGCATGGCTCGGGGCTCGCTAGCCGAAGCAGAGACCCAGCTGCTGCTCGCCCAAAGGCTTGCCTATCTGCCGGCCTCCGACTCGCAGGTCCTGCTCGCAGCCTCGGAGGAAATCAGCCGAATGCTGGTGGCGCTATCAGTCTCGCTGGGCCGACGCAGGGACGGCTGATCCAGCCATCCACTAATCACTAACCACTAATCACTCGGCCGCACCGCAGGCAGCGTCAGGCCGCCAGCTTGACCACGCCGGCGTCGATGTAGCGGCGCGCGGCCTTCTGGGCTTCGCTGATCTCTTCCTGCTCCATCTCCTGGCTCATCTCGCGGCGATAGACGCGCGCTTCGACACTGCCCTTCATGGCGGCGAGGTTGAAGATCATGTGAGCCGAGACGCGGTCCATCGGGCAGCCGTTCTGGCCCGTGGAATACATCATGCCCAGCCGGAACAGGTCGTCCCCGTTCATGTCGGCGGTCGGCAGGGGCAGAGCCTCTTCGACCATTTCAGGCGCCGTTTCTTGCGCGTTCATCACCGTGTCTCCGGTTCGCAGGCCGTTCTGGCCTCGTCCTGTGACCCGAGTGAAAGACCCGCGGTTTGAATACAGAGTTAACAACGCGCGCCTGAAGCGCCTTTTCAGACGAATCCGCCGAACTTTCTGAGCCCCGTAAAGACCTCTGAAATCTCTCGATAATCTCTGATTCAGAGGCCCTAACGAGACGTGACTCGCGTCCTTACAGAGGGTTACCGCGCGCGCTGCCCGAACAGCACCTTGCGGGCGTCCTCGGCCGCCTTTCCGGACGCCGCCAGGTTCCTGCGCAGCTCTTCGCCGAGCGCGCGGCCCTTCTGCAACGCGGGCCGATCGCCCACTCGCGCCAGCCAGGCTTTCAGGTTCGGGAACTCGTCGACGTTCTGGCCCTGCAGCTCGGGCAGGATCCACGGCCAGGCCGCCATGTCGGCGATGGAGTACTCGCCCGCGAGGTAGGCCCGGTCCGCCAGCCGGCGGTCCAGCACGCCATACAGGCGGTGGGTCTCGTCGGTGTAGCGGCGCACGCCGTAGGCGATCTGGCGCTGGTCCTGGACGATCGCGGGCGCGTACTGGCGGAAGTGATGCGTCTGGCCCGCCATCGGTCCCAGGCCGCCGACCTGCCAGAAAAGCCACTGGTCGACCTCGGCCTTGCCGCGCAGGTCGTGCGGATAGAATTTGCCCGACTTGGCGCCGAGGTACTGCAGGATGGCCCCGGACTCGAAGATGGCCAGCGGCATGCCGTCCGGGCCGTCCGGATCGACGATAGCGGGCATGCGGCCGTTGGGGCTGATCTTCTGGAAGGCGGGCGCGAACTGCTCGCCCGTCCCGATGTTCACCGGCTTGAGCGTGTAGGGCAGCCCCATCTCCTCCAGCGCAATGGACACCTTCCAGCCGTTCGGCGTGGGCCAGTACCAGAGTTCGATCGGGCGGGTCATGACGGCTCCTGTGACGGTTACGGTCGAGGTGGGCGCCGCCCCTCCCGCGCGCAACCGGCAAGCTGACAGCGATGTTCAGCGGCAGTTCATCGGCCCGGGACGAACCTCGCTCCATGCTTAACGGACGGGCCCCCGCCCCGCTCCGACAGGGAGAAGAAGGATGAACCGTTTCACCAAGGCCGCCGTCATCGGTCTGGCGCTGGCGACGACGGCCGCGCCCTTGGCCGCCGAGGCCCAGAGCCGTGGCGACCGCCAGGAGCGCCGCGACGACCGTCGCGACTATCGCCAGGATCGCCGCGATGACCGCCAGGACTTCCGCCGCGAACGTCGCGATGACCGCCGCGACTGGCGTCAGGGCGACTACGACAACCGTCAGGACTACCGCCAGGACCGCCGGGACGACCGTCGCGACTACCGGGCCGAGCGCCGCGACGACCGGCGGGATTATCGCCAGGACCGCCGCTGGGACCGCAACAACCGCGACTGGTGGCGGGGCCGCGACGACTTCCGCGACTATCGCGGGGCGCGCAGCGGCTACTGGTATGCGCCGAGCTACGGCTACTACCGGGTCGAGCCGCGCTATCACGGCTATCGCTGGCAGCGCGGCGGCTACCTGCCGTCGGCCTACCGCGGCTACTATGTGCGCGATCCGTACGTCTACGGCCTGCGCCCGGCCCCGCGCGGCTATCGCTACGTCTACGCCAACAACGACATCGTCATGATCGCCATCGCCTCCGGGCTGATCGCCAGCGTGATGTACGACGTCTTCTAGAACGCCCGCGCCCCGCGCGATGACCGACGCCCCGTGGATCCGTCCACGGGGCGTTTTTCATGACCGAAGCTTAACGTGACGACGCCGTTCGTTCAGTCACCGTTCAGCATGAAAGCACGACCGTGAGACCAAGCCGCCTGACAGGGGCGTGCGGAGAAGCAAACGAGAATGAAACGCTCACTTATGGTCGCCGTGACCCTCACGGCTCTGATGGCGCCGCTGGTCGCGCCCGTCGTGGCGGCGGCGCAGGATCACGGACGCGGCGGCCGCGACGGCGGCGAACTCCGTACGTCCGAGGGGGAGTCCGGCAACCGGGCGGAACGACCGATCTCGGAGCCGCGACCCGACCGCCCGGATCGACCGGAGCGCCCCCCGCAGCCCGACCGTCCGCAGCAACCGCGCCCTGACCGCCCGGACAGGCCCGACCGTCCGGATCGGCCGGATCGACCGGACCAACCCCGCCCGGACCGTCCCGACAGACCGGACCGTCCGGATCGCCCTGACCGGCCGCAACAGCCGCGCCCCGACCGTCCGGATCGTCCGGACAGGCCCGACCGGCCTCAGCAGCCCCGTCCCGACCGCCCGGACCGTCCCGGCTGGCCGGATCGTCCGGGGCCACCCGGCAGGCCCGACCGTCCGGACAGGCCTGATCGACCGGATCGTCCCGGTCGCCCGGATTGGCCCGGCCAGCCTGGCCGTCCTGATCGGCCGGACCGCCCCGACAGACCCGATAGGCCCGACCGGCCTGGACGCCCGGATCGCCCTGATCGGCCCGGACGTCCGGATCGTCCGGACCGTCCCGACCGCCCCAACGGCGGCTGGAACCAGGGCCGGGACCGCGACCGGGACCGCGACGACTTCCGTCGCCGCTTCAACGGAGACCAGTGGCGCCGGGACTGGAACCGGAACCACGGGCGTGACTGGTGGCGGAACGACCGTCGCTGGCGCGACTATCGCGGCGTCCGCTTCGGCTTCTATTTCGCGCCGGGCTACGGCTACTACAACGTGCCCCGCTCGTACTGGAACCAGCGCTGGCATGTCGGCGACTTCCTGCCGTCGATCTTCTGGCGCTACCAGCTGAACGACTGGCGCACCTACGGCCTGGGCTATCCGCCCGCTGGCACGCGCTGGGTGCTGGTCGACAACACCATCTACCTGATCGACGAGTTCGACGGGTACATCATCGACGTCATCTACGACGCCTGGGCCTGGTAAGGGCCCGTGCACGGCGGCGCCGGTTGCTCTCTGAGCGGCCGGCGTCCGCGCGTGGCAAGTGGTTAGTGGCTAGTGATTAGTGCGCAGCTTCGTCGTTAGCGGAAGGGCGGCGCGGACGGCGCGGCCGCACCCCGTCGGCCAGCCACTAATCACTAGCCACTAACCACCCGTCTCCCCGCTCCAAGTCCAAGTGTCATCCCACGAAGGTTGCAGCGCGGCCCGCACCGCGTCAGAACCGGCGCATGACCGATCCGGCGATCAGCGACAGCACCTCCGGCGAGGAAGTCCCTTCCTCCCGCGCCCCGCAGTTGCACCTGTCGGAAGAGCTGATGGCCTCGCCCGCCCGGTTCTTCAATCGCGAGACGTCCTGGCTGGCCTTCAACGGCCGCGTTCTGGAAGAGGCGGCCAACCCGGCCCACCCGCTGCTGGAACGCCTGCGCTTCCTGTCGATCTCGGCCAACAACCTGGATGAGTTCTTCATGACCCGCGTGGCGGGCCTGAAGGGCCAGGTGCGCGAACGCGTCCGGGTCGTCTCCCCCGACGGCCTGACCCCGGCCGAGGCGCTGGAGCAGGTCAATGTCGCCGCGGGCGGGCTGATGGCCGAGCAGCAGCGCCGCTGGCGCAAGCTGCGCCGCGAGCTGGCGGTCGCCGGGATCGAGGTGGTCGACGCCGCCCGCATCACCAAGACCGAGCGCGACCGGCTGGAGCCGGAGTTCCTGAACCAGTTGTTCGCCGTGCTGACGCCGATGGCGATCGACCCGGCCCACCCCTTCCCCTTCCTGCCCAACCTCGGCTTCTCGCTGGCGTTGAAGCTGAAGCGGCGCTCGGACCGCCGCACCCTGTACGCCCTGGTGCCGGTGCCGACCCAGGTGAAGCGCTTCTGGCCGCTGGCCACCGACGGCCGCTCCACCCCGGGCCGCAAGCGGTTCGTGACGCTGGAGAGCCTGCTGATGCTCTTCATCGACCACCTGTTCCCCGGCTGCGACGTGCTGGAGCGCGGCGTCTTCCGCCTGATCCGCGACAGCGACATCGAGATCGAGGAAGAGGCCGAGGATCTGGTCATGGAGTTCGAGGAGGCGCTGAAGCAACGCCGCCTGGGCTCGGTCGTGCGCATCAAGATCGAGGCGTCCATGCCGGACGACCTGCGCACCTTCATCACCGACGAACTGGACGCCGCGCCGCAGGACACAGTCCTGGTCGACGGCATGCTGGGCCTGGCCCAGCTGTCCGAACTGATCCCGGCCGGCCATCCGGACCTGAAGTTCCCCGGCTATGAACCGCGCTACCCCGAACGGGTCCGCGACAACGGCGGCGACATCTTCGCGGCCGTGCGCGAGAAGGACATGCTGATCCACCACCCGTTCGAGAGCTTCGACGTGGTGGTCCAGTTCCTGCGTCAGGCCGCGCGCGACCCCAACGTGCTGGCGATCAAGCAGACCCTGTATCGCACCTCCAAGGACAGCCCCATCGTGGCGGCCCTGATCGAGGCGGCCGAGAACGGCAAGAACGTCACCGCACTGGTCGAGATCAAGGCCCGCTTCGACGAGGAGGCGAACCTGAAATGGGCCCGCGCCATGGAGCGCGCCGGGGTCCACGTGGTCTTCGGCTTCGTCGAGTGGAAGACCCATGCCAAGCTCAGCGTCGTCGTCCGGCGCGAGGGCGACGGGTTGAAGACCTACTGCCACTTCGGCACCGGCAACTACCATCCGGTCACCGCCAAGGTTTACACCGACCTGAGCCTGTTCAGCTGCGACCCGGTGATGGCCCGAGACGCCTCGCGGGTGTTCAACTACATCACCGGCTATGCGCCGCCGGACGAGCTGGAGGCGCTGGTTGTCTCGCCCCTGAACATGAAGAAGACGCTGATCGACCTGATCTCGAAAGAGATGTCGGCGGCGGCCCAGGGCAAGCCGGCGGCCATCTGGGCCAAGATGAACGCGCTCGTGGATCCGGAGATCATCGACGCCCTGTACCGCGCCAGCCAGTGGGGCGTGCGCATCGAACTGGTCATCCGCGGCGTCTGCTGCCTGCGTCCCGGCGTCGAGGGGCTGAGCGAGAACATCCGGGTCAAGTCGATCGTCGGCCGCTTCCTCGAGCACAGCCGCATCGTCGCCTTCGCCAACGGCCGCGACCTGCCCAATGACAAGGCGAAGGTCTTCATCTCCTCGGCCGACTGGATGCCGCGCAACCTCGACCGCCGGGTCGAGCTGATGACCCCGGTCCGCAACGCCACCGTCCACGACCAGGTGCTGGACCAGATCATGGTCGCCAATCTGAAGGACGACGCCCAGAGCTGGGTTCTGACCTCCGACGGCGGCTACACCCGGGTGACGCCCGCCGATCCGGAGCGACCGTTCTCGGCCCACCGCTACTTCATGACCAACCCCAGCCTGTCGGGCCGGGGCCGCAAGGTGAAGACCCTGCCCGGCCACCTCAGCTACGTCCGCCCCGAGCGGAAGAAGCGCTGATGCCCAAGGCCCTGCAGGAGGCTATCGGCGCACCCCGGGATGTCGCCGCCATCGATATCGGCTCCAACTCGGTGCGTCTGGTGCTGTACCGGCTGGAAGGCCGGGCCATCTGGACCGTGTTCAACGAGAAGGTGCTGGCCGGCCTCGGCCGCGACCTGTCCGCCACCGGCAAGCTGTCCGTCGAGGGCGCGGCCCAGGCCCTGACCGCGCTGAAGCGCTTCGCCGCCGTCATCGACGGGGTGAAGCCCGCCCACACCTTCGTCGCCGCCACCGCCGCCGTGCGCGAGGCCGCCGACGGCCAGGCCTTCTGCGATACGGTCGCCGCCGAGACCGGGCTGAAGATCCGCGTCCTTTCCGGCGAAGAGGAAGCGCGGTATGCGGCCCTGGGCGTGCTGGCGGGCATTCCGGACGCCGACGGCGTCGCCGGCGACCTGGGCGGCTCCAGCCTTGAGCTGGTCCGGCTGGGCCAGGGCAAGGTCGAGCGCGGCGTCACCCTGCCGCTGGGCCCCTTCGCCCTGATCGATCCCAAAGGCTTCGATCCCGACCGCCACCGCGCCGCCATCGCCAAGCGGCTGAAGCCCGCGGAGGATTTCGCCACCGACACCCTCTACGCCGTGGGCGGCGCCTGGCGGACCCTGGCCCAGGTGCACATGGACATCAGCGGCTACCCGCTCCACGTGGTCCACCAGTACCGGTTCAGCGCCGCCGACGCCCAGGACACCGCCCGCCTGATCGCCCGCCAGTCGAAGGCCTCGCTGGAGAAATGGCCCGGCCTGTCCCGCAAGCGCGCCGAGACCCTGCCCCACGCGGCCCTGGTGCTGGAGGGGCTGATCGACCGGCTCGGCCTGAAGTCCATCGTTCTGTCCGCCTGGGGCGTGCGCGAGGGCCTCCTGTACGAGGCGCTGGACGCCGAGACCGCCGCCGCCGACCCGCTGCTGGCGGGCTCATCGGCCCTGGGCGCGCGTCAGGGCATCTCGCCCACCCTGCCCGCCGCCCTGCGCGCCTGGATCGAACCGGTTCTGGCCGCCCTGCCGCCGTCCTTCGAACGCGGGCGCGACGCGGTGCTGGCCGACGCCGCCTGCCGGCTGGCCGACCTCGGCGCCCGCCTGCATCCCGATCACCGGGTCGAGCTGGCCTTCGACCAGGTGCTGCGCGCGCCGGTGCCGGGCCAGACCCATGCCGAGCGCGCCTGGCTGGCCTGCGCCGTCAACGCCCGCTACGGCGGCCCCTCGGCCACGCCCGAGCCCGCCACGGTCTCTCGCCTGCTGACCGAGGAACAGCGCCTGGGCGCCCGCGCGGTCGGCCTGGCCATCCGGCTGGCCTGCGACCTGTCCGGCCGCTCGCCCCAGTTGCTGGTCAACGCCCGCGCGATGGTGAAGGACGGCGCCCTGCTGCTGACCGCCGCCCAGGGCTATGCCGACGTCCTGCTGGGCGAGCAGACGCGCCGCCGGGGCAAGGCCCTGTCCGAGGCCATGGGGCTGAAACTGCAGATCGACGGCAGGGACTAGGTCAGTCGCCCATCCACCAGCGCAGGCGCACGGCCTGGGCCGGGGCGTCGCCGACCTTCAGCGATCCGGTCAGCACGGCGCCCTCGTCGCCGAGGTTGCGCCGCGCCGTGGCCAGTGCGCCCTGGTCCAGCCGGCCGCTGAACTGGACGACGCCCAGTTCGGGCGAACGGCCCTCGAAGCGGATCTCGGCGTCATTGACGCTGTAGGAGGTCGGCAGCACCCGGGCGGTGACGCTGCGCGCCTCGCCGATCTCGGTGGCGACCATGGGGCTGGTCGTGTCGTCGAACTGCAGCATCACCGGCGCGAACGCCCCCTCGCGCTGCCCGGCCTTCCAGCTTTCGAACTCGGCGGCCTGACCGACGAAGACGTGGTCAAGCGACCACTTGCCGACCCGCGCCTCGTCCATCGGCATGTAGAAGCCGGACAGGTCGCCCGACGCCGTGTTGGTGAAGACCGGAGCCGCCGGCGCGGCCGGACCCGATCCGCCCCCGCTGTCGCACGAGGCCAGGGTCAGGCCCGCGAGGGCCGCGGCGATCAGAAGACGGCGCATAGGGGAAACCTCAGGGCAGATGGAAGATCGGAGCCAGCCAGCCGATGGTCTGCAGCTTCTCCACGGATTCGAACAGCGGCACGGCCAGAATGAACACCAGGCCGTCCCTCAGGGTGGTCAGGAAGAAGCGGGGCCGGATCTCCAGCGTGCCCTCGTCGCGCCACTTCGAGAAGTCAGGACCGAAGCGCGGGGTGCGAGCGACATAGTCAGCGTACGTCTGACCGAACGCCTCGGCCAGCCAGGCCTCCTCGCGCTTCACGGTGAACCAGAAGACCGCGATGGTCAGGGCGAGGAACAGCACGGCCAGCGAAATGCTGCCGGTCTGCGCCCCGACGCCGAACGCGCCGATGAAGCTGAACACATAGAGCGGGTTGCGGCTGACCGAATACGGGCCGCGGTTGACGATCTCGTCCTTCTTGCGGCCGCCGATGTAGAGCGAACACCAGGCCCGACCGACGATGCAGATCGCGATCAGCGCCAGGCCGAAGGCTTCCAGCCCCTCATGGAAGCCGGTCTCGCCGCCCAGCGACTGGGTCAGCACCGCCACCGCGACCACGGCCAGGATGCCGAGGCCCATGACCAACTTGCGGATTCTCTGCACCCGACCGAGGTCGAAACTCGCCGTCGCCATCACGCCCACTCCGTTCCAAACCGCATGCTTCGATGCGTCGGCGGAGTCTTGCAACGGCAATCTTGGCGAAATGACGCCGTCAGCGGTCCAGCGCGCGGTCCAGCGCCCGGAACGAGGCGATCGACAGCGTCGTCGCGCTGGTGAACACCGCCGGCGTGATGCGCTCGAAATCGTCCGACGGGCGGTGATAGTCGGGGTGGTAGTTCACGCCCAGGTACAGGAACGGCACCTGCGCCCGGAAGAAGGCGCCGTGGTCCGAAGCCTCGACCCAGTTGTCCTCGCCCTTGTCCTCCGGGGTGTCCTTGCCGAAGGCCAGCGCCACCGAACCGTCCGCCGGAATGGCTTCCAGGATCGGGCGGAAGGACGGGTTCTGATAGGTGCCCGTGACCCACAGCTTACCGTCGGTCTCGGCGCGCGCGGTCATGTCGAAATTCAGGTTCATGGTGATCGAGCTCAGCGGCACCGGCGGAGCCTCGACGAAATGCTTGGCCCCCAGCAGCCCGCGTTCCTCGCCGTCCAGGGCGACGATGATGACGCTGTGCTCGGGCGCCTGGCGCTTCAGCTCGGCGGCCAGGGCCAGCATGGTGGCCACCCCCGAGGCGTTGTCGTCGGCGCCGTTGAAGATCTGTCCGTCGTTGGCGCCGACGTGGTCGTAGTGGGCGGTGACGACGATGTATTTGTCCGACACCCGCGTGCCCGGGATCACGCCGATGACATTGACGCCGTTATAAGTCTTGGGGCCCGCGCGGGTGCGGCCCGTGGCCTCCCACGGCTGCAGGCGGCCCATGGCCGGCGCGGCGACGCCCAGCGCCTCCAGACGGCCGACGATATAGGTTCGGGCCAGCTCGCCCCCGGTCGAACCGGTGTCGCGGCCCGCCATTTCGTCCGAGGCCAGGATGCGCACATCCTCCAGCAGCTGCGCCTGGAAGGCCGGGACCGCCGGCGCGACCGGCGTCGGGGGCGCGATCACGGTGGGCGCGCAGGCGGCGAGCAGCAGGCTCGCGGCGGCGCACGACAGGAACAGACGGTTGAAGCGGGCCAAGGGATTCTCCTGAGGAACGATCGACGCTAGCGGTCCGCGGAGGCGGCGTCAGATTAACTTCCTGTCATGGCGGGGCGACGGACGCCGCCGGAATGCTAGAACGGCGCATCGATTCCGGAGCGACCCATGTCTGACCTGCCCGTCGACCAGCTGAGCGAAAGCGACGCCCGCGCCGAGCTGGATCGTCTGAGCGCGGAACTGGCCCGGCACGACGCCCTGTATCACGGCGGCGACGCGCCCGAGATCAGCGACGGCGAGTACGACGCCCTCAAGCGGCGCGCGCTGGAGATCGAGGACGCCTTCCCCGACCTGACCTCGGCCAGTTCGCCCTCGCAGGTGGTCGGCGGTCCGATCTCCAGCCAGTTCGCCGAGGTCCGCCACGGCGTGCCCATGCTGTCGCTGGACAACGCCTTCTCGCCCGAGGAGGTGACGGACTTCGACGCCCGCATCCGCCGTTTCCTCAAGCTGTCGGCGGACGAGCACATCGCCTTCGTCGCCGAGCCCAAGATCGACGGCCTCAGCGCCAGCCTGCGCTACGAGCACGGCAGGCTGGTGCGCGGCGCGACGCGCGGCGACGGCAAGACCGGCGAGGACGTGACCGCCAACCTTCTTACCCTCGACGACATTCCGCAGACCCTGTCCGGCTCCGGCTGGCCCGAGGTCATCGAGGTGCGCGGCGAGGTCTATGCGCCCAACGACGAATTCGACGCCTTCAACGCCGCCGCCGAAGCCGCCGGCCAGCGCACCTACGCCAACCCCCGCAATTTCGCCGCCGGCTCGCTGCGCCAGAAGGACCCGGCCGTCACGGCGACGCGCCCCCTGCGCTTCTTCGCCTATGCCTGGGGCGAGATCTCCGCGCCGTTCGCCGACACCCAGGCCCATGCGCTGGACGCGCTCAAGTCCTGGGGCTTCAAGGTCAACGGCCGCTCGCAGCGGGTCGAGGACGCCGCCGGGCTGATCGCCCTCTACGACGGCCTCCAGACCGACCGGGCGACCCTCGGCTATGACATCGACGGCGTGGTCTACAAGGTCGACCGGCTGGACTGGCAGTCGCGGCTCGGCTTCGTCTCGCGCACGCCGCGCTGGGCCATCGCCCACAAATTCCCGGCCCAGCAGGCCCAGACCATCCTCGAAGGCATCGACATCCAGGTCGGGCGCACCGGCTCCCTGACCCCCGTCGCCCGCCTGCATCCGGTCACGGTCGGCGGGGTCGTAGTCCGTAACGCCACCCTGCACAACGAGGACGAGATCGCCCGCAAGGACGTGCGCATCGGCGACACCGTGATCCTGCAGCGCGCCGGCGACGTCATCCCGCAGATCCTCGGCGTGCTGCAGGAGAAGCGCCCCGCCGACGCCGTCCCCTATGTTTTTCCGACCCACTGCCCGGTCTGCGGCTCGGAGGCCGTGCGTGAGGGCGACGAGGTGCGCCGCCGCTGCACCGGCGGCCTGATCTGCGACGCGCAACTGGTCGAACGGCTCAAGCATTTCGTCGGCCGCCGCGCCTTCGACATCGAGGGCCTGGGCGAGAAGCAGCTGGTCGCCTTCCATGAGCGCGGCTGGCTGCATGAGCCCGCCGACATCTTCCGCCTGGCCCGCGACGAGGCCCGGCTGGAGGAACTGCGCAACGAGGACGGCTATGGCGAGACCAGCGTCCGCAATCTGATCACGGGCATCGACGCCCGCCGGATCATCGCTCTGGACCGGCTGATCTTCGCCCTCGGCATCCGCGACATCGGCGAACAGACCTCCATCCTGCTGGCCCGCCACTTTGGATCGTGGAGCGCCTTCCACGCGGCCTGCCTCGATGCGGCCGAAGGCATTCCGTCGGCCGAATGGACCCAGCTCAGCGAAGGCCACGGCGTCTCCGAGCGCACCCTGTCCGTCCTCGCCGCCGCCACGCCGCCCACCGACGATCCCTGGCCCGAGGCGCCCCTGGACCAGAAGCTGTCCCTCGCCTTCCCCGGCGTCGCCTCCCCGGCCCGCCGCGCCCTGGCCCTGCTGGCCCCCGACTGGCCCGCCATCGTGCGCCTGGCCCAGATCGCGCGCGAGGAAGGCCCCTCGATGACGCTGGGCGAGATCGCGGGCATCGCCGGCGTCGGCCCCGTGGCGGCGCGGGCCCTGGCCCAGTTCTTCCACGAGCCGCACAACCGCACCGTGGTCGACGCCCTGATCGCGCAGCTCGACACGGTCGAGGATGCCGAGAGGCCGAAGACCGACACCGCCGTCGCCGGCAAGACCGTGGTCTTCACCGGCGCGCTGGAGCGCTTCACCCGCGACGAGGCCAAGGCCCGGGCCGAGAGCCTCGGCGCCAAGGTCTCGGGGTCGGTGTCCAAGAAGACCGACTACCTCGTCGCCGGTCCGGGCGCGGGGTCTAAGCTGGCCGAGGCGCAAAAGCACGGCGTTGTGATTTTGACCGAAGACGAATGGCTGGCCCTGATCGGCGGCTGAAACCTGTTCCGGAGTTCCCCATGCGCCTCGCCCTCCTCGCCGCCGTCCTGACCGCCTCCGCCGCCTTCGCCGCCCCCGCCCTGGCGAGCGATCCGACCGGCCTGTGGCAGACCCCCACCAACGGCGGACAGGTCCGCATCAGCCGCTGCGGCCAGGCCCTGTGCGGCGTGCTGGTGACCTCGGACCACATCCGCGCCGAACCCGGCGCACTGGACGAGAACAATTCGGACCGGTCGCTGCGCACCCGCCCCCTGCGCAACCTGCCCATGCTGCGCGGCTTCACCGGCGGCCCGACTGAATGGACGGGCGGCAGCGTCTACAACCCCGCCGACGGCCGCACCTATCGCGGGACCATCACAATGCAGGGCGACAACACCCTGCGTCTGCGCGGCTGCGTCGTCGCCCCCCTGTGCCGCAACCAGACCTGGACGCGGGTTCAGTAATCGCCGGGCGCTAGCGGCCGCATGAAGGTCCGGTCGTATCGGATCACGCAGCCGCTCTCGTCACGGATGCGGTCGGCCGCGATGAAATCGGGATCGCGCCCGAACAGCGCCCGATAGGCTTCATAAGCTGCGAGGCTCGGAAAGCTGAACAGGGCCAGCGCACGATCGCTGGCCCCCTCGCCCGGCAGGAAGTAGCCGTGATGCTGTCCGCCATGGCGGTTCACCAGTTCAATCCATCGCGCGCCGAAGCGCTCGAACGCCTCGATCTTTGATGGATCGATCACATAGTCGATGACGCACGTGATCACGGGACCGACCTCCTCAGCGGTTCAGCGCCGCCCGGCCCGCCGGCGCATAGCGTTCGCCCTGCGCCGCGCCCTTGGGGAAGACCGCTTCGATGCGGCTCAGGTCTTCCGGCGTCAGCACGACCTCCGCCGCGGCGATGTTGTCCTCCAGCGTCGCGATGCGCCGGGTGCCGGGGATCGGGACCAGGTGCTCGCCTTGCGCCAGCACCCAGGCCAGCGCCAGTTGCGCCGCCGTCACGCCCTTGTCGGCGGCGACGCCCTTCACGGCCTCCACCAGGTCGAGGTTCTTCTGGAAGTTCTCGCCCATGAAGCGCGGGTTGGAACGGCGGAAGTCGTCGGCGGCCAGATCGTCGATCGACCGGATGTCGCCCGACAGGAAGCCCCGGCCCAGCGGGCTGTAGGGCACGAAGCCGACGCCCAGTTCCTCGCAGGTCGCCAGGATCTCGTCCTCGGGCTCGCGGCTCCACAGCGAGTATTCCGTCTGCAGGGCGGTGATCGGGTGCGCCGCATGGCCCCGACGCAGGGTCTCCGGCGCGGCCTCGGACAGGCCCAGGAAGCGCACCTTGCCCTCCTTCACCAGCTCGCCCATCGCGCCGACGGTCTCCTCGATCGGCGTGTTGGGGTCAACGCGGTGCAGGTAGTAGAGATCGACGTGGTCCATCCCCAGGCGCTTCAGGCTGCCCTCGATGGCGCGGCGCACATTGGCGGGCGAGCCGTCCACGGTCAGGGCGGTGCGGTCGGCGTTGTAGCCGATGCCGAACTTGGTCGCGACGAAGGCCTTGTCGCGCCGGTCGGCCAGCGCCTTGCCGACCTGGATCTCATTGGTGTGCGGGCCGTACATCTCGGCCGTGTCGAAGAAGGTCAGGCCCAGATCGAGCGCGCGGTGGATGACCGCCGTCGCCTGCGCCTCGTCCGACGCCTGCCCGTAGAATGCGGCCATGCCCATGCAGCCCAGGCCGATGGCCGAAACCTCGGGGCCCGAACGGCCCAGCGTGCGCGTCTTCATCACCGCGTCTCCTGAAATGTGAGGAAGCCGGCGGCCACGCCGCCGGCCCTCAGGAGATGGGCGCCGAATGGCCTTATTTCAAGGGCGCGCAGGCCGTCTCCAGCCACGCCTTCGCCTCGCCCTCCATCAGCGGCCCGACCTTTGTCCACACCTCGGCGTGGTAGGCGTCGACATAGGCGCGCTCGTCCGGGGTCAGCAGGGCCGTATCGATTAGCTTGCGGTCCAGCGGGGCCAGGGTCAGTTGCTCGAAGCCGTGCATGGGCCGCTCGCCGCCGGGGATCGGCTCCGGCGCCGTGACCACCTGCAGGGTTTCGATGCGGATGCCCCAGTGGCCCTCGCGGTAGTAGCCGGGCTCGTTGGACAGGATCATGCCGGTCAGCAGCGGCTGGCTGTTGACCGCCTTGGCGATGCGCTGCGGCCCCTCGTGGACGCCCAGATAGCTCCCGACGCCGTGGCCGGTGCCGTGGTCGTAGTCGAAGCCCTGCATCCACAGCGGCAGGCGCGCCAGGGCGTCCAGCTGGTGCCCCGTCGTCCCGGCCGGGAAGCGCACCACGGCCATGGCGATATGGCCCTTCAGCACGAGGGTGAACATCCGGCGTTGATCCGCCGTCGGCTCGCCCACGGCCATGGTGCGCGTCACGTCGGTGGTGCCGTCCAGATACTGGCCGCCGCCGTCCACCAGCAGCAGGGAGCCCTTCTCGATCCGGCGGATGGTGCGGGTCACCGGCTTGTAGTGCGGCAGGGCGCCGTTGGGCCCGGCGCCCGCGATGGTGTCGAAGCTCAGGTCCTTGAGCGCGCCGGTCTCCTCGCGGAAGCGCTCCAGCGCCTCGGCCACCTCGCGCTCGTCCGGCAAGGTCTGCTGGGCGACCCTGTCGACCCAGTGCAGGAAGCGGCTCAGGGCCGCGCCGTCGCGGATGTGGGCCTGACGCGTTCCCTCGATCTCCACCGGGTTCTTCTGCGCGCGCGGCAGGGTGCAGGGATCCATCCCGCGCACCACGGTCGCGCCCGCATCGGTCAGCCGGTCGAAATACCAGGCCGAGGACTGGCCCGGATCGACCAGCACCTTCTGGCCCGCCAGCGCGTCCAGCGCCCCGTCAAGCGCCTCGGGCGCCTCCAGCGTCACCGCGTCGCCCAGCCAGGCGGGCAATGCGTTGGTCACCTTGCGCGGATCGAGGAATAGCCGCGCCGTCCCGTCGGTCTTCACGATGGCCTGCGACAGCGGCAGCGGCGTGCGGATCACGTCGCCGCCGCGAATGTTGAACAGCCAGGCGATCGAGGCCGGGGCCGTCAGCACGGTGGCGTCCGCCCCGGCCTTGGCCACGGCTTCGCCGATGCGGGCGCGCTTGGAGGCGCTGCTTTCGCCGGCGTATTTGTCCTCATGCGGCACGACCGGCGCCATCGGCTGTTCCGGGCGCTCCTCGGCCCAGGCCTGATCCACCGGATTGACCGTCACCGGCGTCAGCTCGGCCCCGGCCTTGGCCGCGGCCCGCTTCAGCACCGCCAGCGCGTCCGGGCTGTGCAGCCGCGGGTCATAGCCGATCACCGCCCCCTTGGGCGCGCGCTCCAGATAGGCGGGCACCCCGCCCTCGACGAGGTCCAGGATCTCGAACTGCCCGGCGTCGACCTGGGCCCTCACCTGCACGGTGTAGCGACCGTCGGCGAATACCGCCGCCTTGTCCTTCAGAACCACGCCGGCCCCGGCCGAGCCGGTGAAGCCGCTCACCCAGGCCAGCCGGTCGTTGGCGGCGGGCAGGTATTCGTTCTGGTGCTCGTCCTCATGCGGGACCAGCATCCCGTCGAGGCCCTGTTCGGCCATCTTGGCCCGCACGCGGGGCAGATGCTTGGCCCCGAAGGACGGATCGGTCGTTTCGTCATAGGTCTGGCGCATGGCCGGAGGCATAGCACCGCCCCAGAGGCAGGCTCAACGCTTCTCCCTCCCCTCATGGGGAGGGTGGCCGAGCGAAGCGAGGACGGGTGGGGAGCGGTCGCATGAACGAGCAACGGCAAAACACCCCACCCTGTCGTCGCTGACGCGCCGACATCCCTCCCCACTTCGGGGAGGGAGAATGCGGCCTAGTTCTGCGGCGCCGTCGGGCTGACCACCGCCGGAGCCGTGGGAACCGTCGGGGCCGGCACGGTCCGTTCGATCACCACCGGTTCCGCCGCCTGCGCCTCCGCCGTGCGCGCTTCAGCGGCGGCGCGCGCCGCATCGGCCCGGGCGATATCGACGCTGGCCTGGGCGCCCGCGACCTGGCCGGCGACGGCGGCGCGATCAGCCTGGGCCTGGGCGGCGACCGCGTCCGCCTGGGCTTCCAGCAGGGCGTCTTCCGTGGCCGGGGCCGGCGCGCGCGAGAACAGGATCCACAGCACGGCGATCAGCACGAGGCCGCCGAGGATGCCGGCGATCCACCAGCCGGTGTTCGACTCCCTGACCACGACCGTCTCCACGGTTTCGATCACGGGGCCGCGCGTCACGACGGTTTCGCGGACGGGGTCTAGGTCAGGGTCGTGCTGGGTCACAGGGGCATCCTCTGGTTATGTGACCGGAACACCCCCGCCGGGCGGCTGTTCCGCCGTTAACCCACCCGTCTCAACACCAGCGCGCTCCACGCATCGCGGTGGATGCGGCGCTCCAGTATGAAGCCGCGCGACAGATAGGCCGCCGTCACCCGGCGTTCCTGCGTCCGCAGCAGGCCGGACAGGATGGCCACCCCGCCCAGCTTCAGCGCCTCCTTGATGTCCTGCGACAGGCTGACCAGCGGCGGGGCCAGGATATTGGCGAAGACCAGGTCGTACGGCCCCTGCCCGCGCACCTTTCGGTCGTTCAGGCCGAAGGCGTGCACGAAGCGGGCGTCGGCCTGGTTCAGCTTGGCGTTCTCATTGGCGATGCGGACGGAGGGCGCATCGATATCGGTGCCCACGGCGACCTTCGATCCGGCCCGGGCCGCCGCGATGGCCAGCACGCCGGTGCCGCAGCCCACGTCCAGCACCCGTTCGAAGCTTTCCTTCTTCAGCAGTTCGTCGAAGGCCAGAAGGCAGCCGACGGTCGTGCCGTGGTGACCCGTGCCGAAGGCGGCGCCCGCATCGATCTTCAGATTGATCTTGTTGACCGGCACGCGGCCCTGGTCGTGGGCGCCGTAGACGAAGAAGCGCCCCGCCTCGACCGGCGGCAGGCCCGACAGGGACATGGCCAGCCAGTCGGCGTCGGCCAGCTTCTCGACCACGACGGTCAGCCCATCGTGCGCCGACAGCGTCTTCTCGATGCCTTCGGCTTCCTCGTCGGTGGTCGGGAAGGCGTCGATGCGCCAGACGCCCTTGTCCTCGTCCTCTTCCAGGATCGAGTAGGTGGCGCCCTCCAGCAGAGGGTCGGCATCCAGCGCCAGGGCGGCGGTTTCAGCGATGACGCGGGGGCCGCGCGCGATTATCTGAACAGCGGACTCGGACATTTCTCAAACGCCGCTATGATCACGAATCGAGACACGCGCTGGCGTGCTCTCCATCGCCAGCAATCGCAACATCCGAGGGGTCGGGGAATTCATGGCCAAAGCACCATCCAAGTCGAGTACCGCCAAACCGGCGACGTCCGCAGCTTCCAAGCCGAAACCGGCCGCGAAGTCGAGCGCCGTTAAGCCCGCGGCCGCAAAACCTGCCGCCAAGGCCGCCGCTCCCAAGCCGGCCGCCAAGGCTCCGGCCAAGCCCGCCGTGAAGGTTTCGGCCCCGGCCAAGGCCGCCGCGCCGAAGGCCGTCGCCGCCAAGAAGCCGGCCGCCAAACCCGCTGCGAAGCCGGCTGCCAAGCCCGCCGCCGTCAAGGCCGCTGCGCCCAAGGCCGCCGCCAAGCCCGCCGTGAAGGCTGCGACCAAGGTCGCTCCGAAGGCTGCGCCGAAGCCCGCCGCCAAGCCGGTCGCCGCCAAGAAGCCGGCCGCCGCGCCGAAGCCCGCCGCTCCGAAGGCCGCCGCTCCGGCCGCCAAGCCCGCCGCCGCCCCGGTCGCCGCCGCTCCGAAGCCGACTCCGGCTCCTGCCGCCGTCGCCCCGGCTGCTGCGCCCGCCGCCGCCGCTCCGGCCGCCGCGCCGAAGCCCGCCGAGAAGACGGGCTTCTTCGCCTCGCTGAGCCGACTGATTTTCGGCAAGAGCTGATCGCGCTGAAATGACGAAGGCCCCGGGGATCGCTCCCCGGGGCCTTTTTCACGTCCGCTGTTCGGCGGCCTATTCCGGCAGGTCTTCCGCCAGGATGGCCATCTCGAACATGAAGCTGCCCGCCTCGTCCTCGTCCTCGAAGACCACGCCGATGAACTCGTCGCCGACATAGACCTCGGCCGAGTCCGCCGGCTTGCCGCGCGGCTTCACGATGATGCCGCCCGTGTTGAAGGTGCGCTTCAGGTGCGTCTCGACGCGCTTCATGTCGTGGGCGTTCATGGGGAAGTCCTCGGTCCGTCTGGAATTGGCGCGGACCCTAGAGAATGGCTCGGCTGAGGGAAACCCTAGATCACGAAGTCATAGACGATGTCGGCCAGCGTATGGTCCATGGTCCGCGCCGGGGCCGCCTCGGTCGGGCAGTTGACCAGCCGCGCCGGCACGCCCGCGACGGTGCAACCCGCCGGCACCGGCTTCAGCACCACCGAGCCCGAGGCCACCTTGGCGTAGTCGCCGACGGTGATGTTGCCCAGCACCTTCGCCCCGGCGCCCAGCAGCACGCCCTTGCCGATCTTGGGGTGACGGTCGCCGCGGTCCGCGCCCGTGCCGCCCAGGGTCACGCCGTGCAGCATCGAGACCTCGTCGCCGACCACCGCCGTCTCGCCGATGACGATGCCGGTGCCGTGGTCCAGGAACAGGCCCGAGCCGAGCTTCGCCGCCGGATGGATGTCGATCTGGAACAGCTCGGACATCCGGCTCTGCAGGTGGAAGGCCAGGGTGTCGCGCCCCTCGGTCCATAGCCAATGGGCCACGCGGTGCGCCTGCAGGGCCTGGAAGCCCTTGAAGTAGAGGAAGGGCTGCAGCAGCGAGCGGATCGCCGGATCGCGCTCGGCGACGGCCAGAAGGTCGGCCTCGGCGGCGGCGACGATCTCCGGATCGGCCTCGAAGGCGTCGCGGCAGACCTCGCGGATCGACATGGCGCCCAGTTCGGCGTCGCCCATCTTGCGCGCGATCTGGAAGCTCAGGGCCGAGGCCAGGTCGCCGTGCGACAGGATCACGGCGTTCATCTGCGACGCGAGGTGCGGCTCGTCCCGGGCCGCGGCTCCGGCGGCGGCGCGCAGCAGGGTCCAGGCGTCCGGTTCGGCGATGACGACTTCAAGCTTGGGCATCACGGGCTCCATCAGGCGGCCATCATACGCTGGCCAGCATGGCCTTCGCCAGTTCCGGCGGCAGTTCGCCCTCGCGCGCCATATGGTAGGCGCGCAGGACGGTCGCGAGGGTAAACATATCCCGGATCGATCCGCGCCCGATCTCGCGCAGAAGATCGCCGAACGGCACGCGGGCGACGCGGATGATCTCGGTCTCGTCGGGCGCGATGGGAACCTCGGTGAAATCCCACGCCAGCCAGGCCATGGCACGCTCGTCGGTGATGGAGTTGGTCATCTCGGCCCGATAGGCCAGCCGCCACTGCGCCGCCGCCAGCCCGGCCTCCTCGGCCAGTTCGCGCTTTGCGCCCTCCAGCGGGTCCTCGCCGAACGGCGCGCCGCCTTCCGGCATCTCCCAGGACCAGTTCATCAGGGCGAAGCGCTGCTGGCCGACAAGGGTCACCGTGCCGTCAGCGTGCAGCGGCAGCACCCCCACCGACATGTTCCGCGGCCGCATGACGACATAGTCCGCCTTGTGCCCCGTCGGGGCCGTGGCGTCGTGGCGGGTGAGCCGCATCCACGGGTTCTCGAACAGGATCGTCGCGCCCGCGTCCCGCCAAGGCGGCGGACGGTCGCGTCCGTCATCCCAGATCGGCAGCGGGCGGTCGGCGTCGAAACTATCGCGGGAGTCGGTCATGATCCGGGTATGGCGCAGAGCCGGCTGCGCGCCTAGCTAGGCGCCATGACCGACACCGATCTGGGCGCCGCCCTCCCCCTCCCCGTCGCTTCCGAAGATTTCGCCGACCGCCTCGCCCGCCGCCGTTCCGCCCCGGCCCAGAGCCTGACCGGCCCCGGCCCCTCGCGGCAGGAGATCGAGCGCATCCTGACGCTGGGCGCCCGCAGCCCCGACCACGGCAAGCTGTTCCCGTGGCGCTTCGTGGTCATGGGCCCGCAAGGCCGCGCCGACCTGGCCGACAAGCTGCTGTCGCTGGCCGACCGCCAGCCCGGCGCGGACAAGGCCCGCAAGGTGCTGATGAAGCTGACCGCCGCGCCCCTGACCATCCTGGTCGTCTCCGTCCCGGTCGACAGCCAGAAGGTGCCGGTCTGGGAGCAGCAGCTCTCGGCGGGCGCGGTCTGCATGAACCTGGAGCACGCGGCCAACGCCCTGGGCTATTCGGCCAGCTGGATCACCGACTGGTACAGCTACGACGCCGAGGCCACGGCCCTCTATGGCGTCAAGGACGGCGAACAGGTGGCGGGCTTCATCCACATCGGCACGCTGGCCGAGGCCCCGCTGGAGCGGCCCCGCCCCGATGTGGCGGCGATCACCGAATGGCGTGATTAGCGAATACGCCCGCGACCTGCAGGCTGACGCACAGGCCATACAGGATCGTTGTCGCGATGGTGGCGACGACCAGTCCGAACTCGACCAGATCGCGTTTCATCCCTGGACTGTGCGGGGATTCGCCTTAACAAACTACCTATGCGCGCTCGCCTGACACGTAACGCGCGTGCAGCAGCGGCTTGCCCAGCCAATAGCAGAGCTCGGCCGGGCGGCTGATGTTCCACACCGCCAGATCGGCCGTCTTGCCGGCCTCGATGGTCCCGACCTCGGTCAGGCCCAGCGCCTTGGCCGCCACCCGCGTCGCCCCGGCCAGCGCCTCTTCCGGCGTCAAGCGGAACTGCACGCAGGCCAGGTTCAGCGCCGCCGTCATCGACGCCACCGGCGAGGTGCCGGGATTGCAGTCCGTCGCCACCGCCATCCGCACGCCATGCTGTCGGAACAGCGCGATGGGCGGGGGCGTGGTCTCGCGCAGCATCAGGAAGGCCCCCGGCAGCAGCACGGCGACCACCCCCGCCTCCGCCATCGCCGTCACGCCCGCCTCGGTCGTGTGCTCCACATGGTCCGCCGACAAAGCGCCGTATCTCGCCGCCAGCGCCGCGCCGCCGCCGTCCGACAACTGATCGGCGTGCAGCTTGACCGGCAGGCCCAACGCCCTGGCCTTCTCGAACAGGCGGCTGACCTCGTCGGTCGTGAAGGCGATGGGCTCGCAATAAGCGTCCACCATGTCGACCAGCCCCTCGGCGTGGGCGTCCGGCAGGATCCGATCGATGGCCAGGTCGACATAGGCGCCCCGGTCCGTCTTCAGCTCGGGCGGCACGGCGTGCAGGCCCAGATAGCTGGTGCGCACCCGCACCCCCGCCTCGCGCCCGATCCGCCGCGCCACGCGCAGCATGGCCAGCTCCGAGTCCCGGTCCAGCCCGTAGCCGGACTTGATCTCCACGGTCGTCACGCCCGTGGCCTTCAGACCGTCCAGCCGGGTCAGGGCCGAGGCGTAGAGCTCATCCTCGCTCGCCGCACGGGTCGCCTTCACCGAGGAGACGATGCCCCCCCCGGCGCGCGCGATCTCCTCATAGGTCGCCCCGCCCAGCCGCTGCTCGAACTCGCCCGAACGGTCGCCGCCGAACACCAGGTGCGTATGGCAGTCGATCAGCCCCGGCGTGACCCAGCGCCCGTCCAGCCGCTCCACGACATCGGCCGCCGGCGCCTCGGCCCGCGGCCCGACCCAGGCGATCCGGCCGTCCTCGATCAGGATCGCCGCGTCCCCAATGGCGCCATAGGCGGTCTCGCCCGCCATCGTCGCCACATGGCAGTCGGTCAGCAGGCGGGTCATCGGGCCTCCGGTCGGGCGGGAGAGAAGCGGGCGACCAGATCATAGGCCTGCCCCGGGAAGGTCTGCCACGCCCAGGTCACGCCCAGGCCGTCGGCCCAGGTGCGGCGCTCCAGCTTCAGGCAGGCCTCGCCGGGCGCCAGGTCCAGCCGCAGGGCCGTCTCCCGGTCCGCCGCCACCGCCGCGATCCGGTGCTCAGCCTCGGTCCATGGCGCCCGCTTCAGCAGCCAGCCGCCCGGCGACACCGTCTCGAACCGCTCGTCCGCCGCCTCGGGCGTGGCCTGAAGGCCGATCAGCCGCCGTTCCAGCGCGAAGGGCGCGCCGTCGGCGCGATGCAGGCAGGCCAGGGCCACGACCCGTGCGCCCAGCCACGCCTCCTCGTCCGTCGCCGCCCGTTCGGACCGCTCCAGCAGTTCGTAGCCATAGGCCATGCCGCGCGCCTCGATCTCGGCGGCGATGTCGGGAATGTCCAGCACGGCGGAATGCACCGGCGGACGCGCCACCACGGACCCCGCCCTGCGCCGGCGCAGGATCAGTCCGCGCGCCGACAGGTCGGTCAGGGCCTTCGACACCGTCATCCGCGCGCAGCCGTATTCCGCCTGAAGCTCGGCCTCGGTCGGCACCCGCGCGCCGGGCGGCCATTCGCCGGACAGGATCCGCCGCTCAATGTCCGCGCCGATGCGGCGATGCAGGGCGCTCATCCGCCCAGCACGGCGTCCAGCGCCCGGCGATAGCGGGCCTCGATGGCGTCCCGGCCCACATGGCGGCCGTTCTCCACCACCACCCGGCCCCGCCGCCAGACCGTGCGGATGGCCCGTTTCGGTCCGGCGAAGACCAGACTATCCAGCAGGGCGTCGTCCGTCCGGCCCGCATAGGCCAGGTCGTCCGTCTCCAGCGTCACGAAGTCCGCCGCCTGGCCGACCGCGATGCCCGTGGTCCCGCCGGTCGCCTGCGCCCCGCCCGCCAGCGCGCGCCGGTACAGGGTCCCGCCGGTCGAGGCTTCCTTGTCCGCCAGCACCGCCCGGCCGCGCCGGGTCAGCCGCTGGCTGTACTCGAGCGCCCGCAGCTCTCCCGCGGCTTCGATCAGCACATTGGAGTCCGTTCCCAGGCCGAAGGCCCCGCCCTGGGCCAGGAACTCCACCGCCGGGAAGACGCCGTCGCCGAGGTTGGCCTCGGTCACCGGGCACAGGCCCGCCACCGCCCCGCTCTTCGCCATCCGCGTCGTCTCATCGGCGGTCAGATGGGTCGCGTGGATCAGGCACCAGCGCCGGTCCAGCCCGACATTGTCCAGCAGCCACTGCACCGGCCGCGCGCCGGACCAGGCCAGGCAGTCGTCGACTTCCTTGGTCTGCTCGGCCGCATGGATGTGCACGGGCCCGTCGCCGGCCATCGGGATCACGGCCGCGATCTCCTCCGGCGTCACGGCCCGCAGGCTGTGCGGGGCCACCCCGACGACCGCGTCCGGCAGGGCCGAGACGATCCGCCGGCTCTCATCCATCAGCTTCGCGAAGCCGTCGATGTCATTGATAAAGCGGCGCTGTCCGTGCGCGGGCGGCGTCCCGCCGAAGCCGGCATGGGCGTAGAAAACCGGCAGTAGGGTCAGGCCGATCCCGGTCCCGTCCGCCGCCGCCGCGATCCGCCCCGCCAGCTCGCCCCGGTCGGCGTACGTCCGGCCGTCGGGGTCGTTGTGCAGATAGTGGAACTCCCCCACCCGGGTGAAGCCGCCCTCCAGCATCTCGGCGAAGGCCAGCGCCGTGATCGCCTCGATCTCCTCGGGCCCGCCCCGGTCAAGGAAGCGGTACATCAGCGCCCGCCAGGACCAGAAGTCATCGCCCTCGTTCGGTCCGCGCTCTTCGGTCAGCCCGGCCATGGCGCGCTGGAAGGCGTGGCTGTGCACGTTCGACAGGCCCGGCAGGACGACGCCCAGATCGGCCTCGCCCGCGCCCTGCACGGCGTTGGTCTCCACCCCCGTGACCGCCCCGTCCGTGACGGCGATCCTCACATTCGCCGTCCAGCCCTGCGGCAGCAGGGCGCGGCGGAAGAACAGGCTGTGGGCGGCTTGATCCGGCACTGGACAACTCTCCATCGTCGCGAATATGTCTATACATAATCGAGAAACTGGCAAGGAGGCGGAGATGACGGACTGGCTGACGATGGCGCCCGGCGACGCCCCCCTGATCATCGCCTTCCCCCACACCGGAACCGACATCCCGGCGGCCATCGAGGCGCGCATGGCCGACCCCTGGCGGGCCCGCAAGGACGCCGACTGGTGGATCGACCGCCTCTACGCCTTCGCGACCGAACTGGGCGCGACCACGGTCCGCACCGCCATCTCGCGCAGCGTCATCGACATGAACCGCGACCCGTCGGGCCAGTCCCTCTATCCGGGCATGACCACCACGGGCCTGTGCCCCACCGAGACCTTCGACGGCGAGCCCCTCTACAAGCCCGGCCAGGAGCCCGACGCGGCCGAGATCGAGGCCCGCCGCGCCGAATTCTTCGATCCCTACCACGCCGCCCTGACCGCCCAGATCGCGCGGCTGTCGGCCGACGGCCCCGTCGTCCTCTACGACGCCCATTCGATCCGCTCGCACGTGCCACGCCTGTTCGACGGCGAGCTGCCGCAGTTCAACATCGGCGACAACGGCGGCGTCACCTGCGATCCCGGCCTGACCGCGGCGGTCGAGGCCGCCTGCATCGCCTCCGGCGACAGCCATGTCGTCAACGGCCGCTTCAAGGGCGGCTGGACCACGCGTCACTACGGCCGCCCCGAGACCGGGACCCACGCCATCCAGATGGAGCTGGCCTGCCGCGGCTATATCGACGAGCCCGCCGTCATGGACGCCTCGACCTGGCCCACCCCCTTCGACGCGGCCCGCGCCGCGCCCATCACGCGCACCCTGCGCGCCGTCCTCACCGCCGCCCGCGACTTCGCGATCAGCCAGCGAGCCTGACCCCATGACCAACAGCAACGCCCGCATCGTCCGCTCTCCGCGCGGATCCGAGATGACCGCCAAGACCTGGGCCGCCGAGGCGGCCCTGCGCATGCTCATGAACAACCTTGATCCCGAGGTGGCCGAGCGTCCGGAAGACCTCGTCGTCTACGGCGGCATCGGCAAGGCGGCCCGCAACTGGCAGGCCTTCGACCGCATCGTCGAGGAGCTGCGCAACCTCGAGGCCGACCAGACCCTGCTGGTCCAGTCGGGCAAGCCGGTCGGGGTCTTCCGCACCCACGCCGACGCCCCGCGCGTGCTGATCGCCAACTCCAACCTGGTGCCCAAATGGGCGACCTGGGAGCATTTCAACGAACTCGATCGCAAGGGCCTCATGATGTACGGCCAGATGACGGCCGGGTCTTGGATCTACATCGGCACCCAGGGCATCGTTCAGGGCACCTATGAGACCTTCATGGAGGCCGGTCGCCAGCACTACGGCGGCGACTGGTCGGGCAAGTGGATCCTGACCGCGGGCCTGGGCGGCATGGGCGGCGCCCAGACCCTGGCGGCCACCATGGCCGGCGCCTCCTGCCTCGCCGTCGAGTGCCAGCGCAGCCGTATCGAGATGCGCCTGAAGACCCGCTACCTCGACGTCATGGCCGAGACGCTGGACGAGGCCCTGGCCCTGATCGAAGACGCCAGGACGACCGGAAAACCCATTTCTGTCGGGCTGTTGGGCAATGCGGCGGATGTTATGCCTGAACTGGTGAAGCGCGGCGTTCGGCCCGATCTGGTCACCGACCAGACCAGCGCCCACGACCTGGTCAACGGGTACCTGCCCAAGGGCTGGACCGTCGCCGAATGGGAGACGAAGCGCCAGTCCGATCCCGACGCCGTCGTCGCCGGGGCCCGCGCCTCCATCGTCGATCACGTCAACGCCATGCTCGCCTTCGAGAAGATGGGCGTCCCGACCACCGACTACGGCAACAACATCCGACAGGTCGCCTTCGACGCGGGCGTCAGCAACGCCTTCGACTTCCCCGGCTTCGTCCCGGCCTACATCCGCCCCCTGTTCTGCCGCGGCGTCGGCCCGTTCCGCTGGGCCTCGCTGACCGGCGATCCGGAGGATATCCGCAAGACCGACGCGGCGATGAAGAAGCTCTTCCCCGACAACGCGGGCCTGCACCGCTGGCTCGACATGGCGGGCGAGCGCATCGCCTTCCAGGGGCTGCCCGCCCGCATCTGCTGGATCGGCCTGGGCGACCGCCACCGCGCCGGCCTGATGTTCAACGACATGGTCGCCTCGGGCGAACTCTCGGGCCCCATCGTCATCGGCCGCGACCACCTGGACAGCGGCTCCGTCGCCAGTCCCAACCGCGAGACGGAATCGATGATGGACGGCTCGGACGCCGTCTCCGACTGGCCCCTGCTCAACGCCCTGCTCAACACCGCCTCGGGCGCCAGCTGGGTGTCGCTGCACCACGGCGGCGGGGTCGGCATGGGCTACAGCCAGCACTCGGGCGTGGTCATCGTCGCCGACGGCACGCCGGAAGCCGCCGCTCGCCTCGAACGCGTCCTGTGGAACGACCCCGCCACCGGCGTCATGCGCCACGCCGACGCGGGCTACGAGATCGCCAAGCAAGCCGCCCGCGACCATGGGCTCAACCTGCCGAGCCTGAAGTGAGAACCACCGGCTTTCTGATTGCGGCCGGCGTGGCGCTCGTCATCTCGGCCTGCGCTATCCGACCCGACATCGCCGACCGACCACCGCTGGAGTTGCGCGTCGAACCGACAGGGTCCGCATTCCAGCTCTCCCTTGCGAACCCTTCGAGTTACGACCGCTGCATCGTCCAAGAGAATTGGCCGACGCGCGGCGGTCAGCTCCACTTCGCATCCGAGCAAGTCTTCGTTGAAGATGACGGTCGTCGCTTCCCGATCAGAGACGAGAACACCGGATACTGTCTGTACTGCGAGCTCCGGATCCCCGCCGGATCCAGCATTACCGCGACATTGCCCTATGCAGAGTTCCCCGGTTTGCCGGACTCTCCTCCCGGCCCGCACGCCACCCTGACCCTACCGGTCATTGAAACCTCCTGCCGAGCTTCCTCATGACCACAATCACCATCGGCTCCGCCCCCCTCACCCTCGCGCAGCTCCGCACGGTCCTCGACGGCCCCGTCACCGTCGGCCTGACGCCCGACGCCTGGGCCGATGTCGAGAAGAGCGCGGCCGTCGTCGCCGCCATCCTCGCCGAGGGGCGCACCGTCTACGGCATCAACACCGGCTTCGGCCTGCTGGCCAACACCAGCATCGCGCCGGAAGACCTTGAAACCCTTCAGAAGAACCTCGTCCTCAGCCACGCCTGCGGCGTCGGCGCCCTGCTGCCGGACGCGGTCACCCGCCTGCTGATGGTGCTGAAGATCGCCAGCCTGTCCAAGGGCGCCTCGGGCGTCCGGCGCGGCACGCTGGAGGCCCTGATCGCCCTGGTGAACGCCGACGTCCTGCCCTGCATCCCGTCCAAGGGCTCGGTCGGCGCCTCGGGCGACCTGGCCCCGCTGGCCCATATGTCCTGCGTCCTGATCGGCGTCGGCGAGGCCCGCCACAACGGCGAAACCCTCTCCGCCGAAGCCGCCATGGCCAAGGTCGGGCTCAAGCCCGTCGTGCTCGGCCCCAAGGAAGGCCTGGCCCTGCTGAACGGCACTCAGTGCTCCACCGCCCTGGCCCTGGCAGGCCTGTTCGCGACCGAGGCCGTCTTCGCCGCCGGGATCGCCGCCGGCGCCCTGTCGGTCGACGCGCTCAAGGGCTCAGACGCCCCGTTCGATCCGCGCATCCACGCCCTGCGCGGTCAGCCCGGCCAGATCGACGTCGCCGCCCGCCTGCGCGCCCTGATCAGCGGCTCGGCCATCCGCGACAGCCATCGCCACGACTGCGCCAAGGTGCAGGACCCCTACTCCCTCCGCTGCCAGCCGCAGGTGATGGGCGCGACCCTGGATGTGCTGCGCAACGCCGCCGCCATGCTGGAGCGCGAAGCCAACGCCGTGACCGACAACCCGCTGGTCTTCATCGAGGACGGCGACGTCATCTCGGGCGGAAACTTCCACGCCGAACCCGTCGCCTACGCCGCCGACCAGATCGCCATGGTGCTTTGCGAAATCGGCAATATCTCCGAGCGCCGCACCTCCATCCTGGTCGATCCCAAGATGAGCGAGCTGCCGGCCTTCCTGGTCAAGGAAAGCGGCCTGAACTCCGGCTTCATGATCGCCCAGGTCACCGCCGCCGCCTTGGTGGCCGAGAACCGCATGGTCGCCCACCCCTGCGTCATCGACACCGTGCCGACCAGCGCCAACCAGGAAGACCACGTCTCCATGGCCACCCACGGCGCCCGTCGCCTGCTGGAGATGGCCGAGAACACCGCCACCGTCGTCGGCATCGAACTGCTGGCCGCCGCGCAAGGCCTGGAGTTCCACCGCCCCCTGACCAGCTCGCCCGATCTGGAACAGGTCTGGGGCATCGTCCGCGAAGCCGCCGAGCCCTACGTCTCGGACAAATACTTCGCCCCGGACATCGAACGCGCCACCGACGGCGTCCGTGCCGGCCGGTATCGGGCGTTCGCCGGAGACCTGCTGCCGTCGGCCTAGTTTCCGTCCCTCTCCCGATGGAGAGGGCTTGAGCCTCCAAGAGCGCAGCGATTGGTCAGGCGAAAGGGTAAGGGTCGCCCTTCGGCATTCGGCGATGAGGGGCGGCGGCTAAGGCCGACTGAACCCGCCGACCCTCATCCGACGGGGCTCCGCCCCGCCACCTTCTCCCATCGGGAGAAGGGAGCAGAACCCACGTCCAAATCTGACGCCTCGACCTGCTAGGGTTCCTCCCCTGAGGTCTTTGACACTCTACCGGTGGAACCTCGCTCCGCAGCCCCCGCCTCACGGGAAAAAGTGCACGATGTGCACTCCATTTTTTCCGAGTGCGCTTTTTCAGTCCTGCAGCGGCGCCCGCGCCAGCGCCGTCAGATTGGCCGAGCCGGTGCAGAAGCAGACGGTCTTCAACTGGCGGATCACGGTCTGGAAATGGGCCACGACGGCCTCGGTCGAGACCGTCGCCGCGGCCAGGACGCCCGCCGCCTGACCGACCATGTCGGCGCCCAGCCGGATCGCCCTGGCCGCATCGACGCCGTCGCGGATCCCGCCCGAGCCGATGATCAGGGTCCGGGGACAGGCCGCCCGCGCCTCGGCGATCGCCCGCGCCGTGGGGATGCCCCAGTCGCCGAAGGCGGCGGCATGGGCCTTGTCCGCCGGGCTTTCCGCCCGCTCGCCCTCGACCAGGGCCCAGTTCGAGCCGCCCGCCCCGGCCACGTCCAGCGCCGCCACCCCCATGGCCGCCAGCCGTCTGCACGTCGCCGCCGACAGGCCCGCGCCGGTCTCCTTGACCACCACCGGGAAGTCCACGGTCCGGATCAGGGCCTCCAGGGCCGCGCCCACGCCCCACCAGTCCCGGTCGCCCTCGGGCTGGCAGGCCTCCTGCAGCGGGTTCAGGTGCACGATGAGGGCGTCGGCGGCGACCATGTCCACGATCCGGCGCGCCTCGTCAGGGCCCACGCCCCGCGTCAGCTGGGCCGCGCCGATATTGGCCAGGATCGGAGTGTCGGGCGCCTTCAGCCGCAAGGCCATGTCCAGCCCCGGCGCCCCGCCCGCCTCCAGCGCCGCGCGCTGCGAGCCGACGGCCAGGGCGATGCCCAGGTGCTGCGCGGCTTCGGCCAGCCGGGCGTTGATCGCCTCGGCCCGCGCCGGTCCGCCGGTCATCGAACTGATCAGCAACGGCGCCTTCAGCCGCCGCCCCAGGAAGTCCGCGCCCAGGTCAATCTTGCCGTAGTCCAGATCGGGCAGCGCCTCGTGCACGAAGCGCACCGCGTCCAGCCCGCCGTCACGCCCATGCCGCCCGCGGCCGGACAGGATCACGTCCAGATGCTGGTCCTTGCGGTTGACGATGTCGGACATGCGGGACCGCTCCGCGCGGCTTAAGGCTTCTTCTCGACGATCAGGGCGTAGCTGCCGGTCTGGCCCTGCTGGAAGGTGCCGGCCCGGATCTCGTAGGTGCCGTCCTCGGGCGCCGTCCATTCCAGCTTGGCGTGGGTGTCCGACAGGCTGTCGTCGTCCGAGGCCAAGCCCTCGAAGGTCCCGCCCTCGTTCTCGCGCCCGACGACCAGATAGCTGTCGACCTCGTTGGAGACCATCATGATGACCAGCTTCTCGTCGGCCTTCACCGTCACCCGATAGGCGTCATAGAAGCTGTTGTCGTCGGCGGTGGCGTCGCTTTCGGTCAGGACGCCGTGGGCGCTCGTGCCGATCAGCAGGCTGCCCGGTTGCGGCTGCGGACCGCGGTCCTGCAGTTCCAGCGAATACAGGCCCTTGCCGTCCGCCCCCAGCGGCGAGGCGCGCAGCACATAGCGGCCGTCCTCCGGCAGGGTGAAGCTCAGCCGCGAATCCGTGCCCTCGCCCAGGCCGTCGTCATCCTGCGCCAGCGGGGTGAACTCGCCTTCGGCGTTGCCGATCTGCAGGTAGGTGTCGAAGTCGCCCGAGCGCATGATCGCCCGCACGCGCTGGCCCTTGTGGCCGTCGAAGACGAAGGCGTCGTAACCCCGGTCGTCGTTGTCCCGGGAATCGGTCTCGCCGATCTCGCCTTCAAGCTTCGCGCCGAAGGCCAGCGGCTGCGGCGGCTTGTCGGGCTCGACCTCCGAGATCGCCAGGCTGTAGCGCCCGCGCGCGTCGGAGAAGGCCCGCGCCTCGATCACATAAGAGCCGTCGCGCGGCAGGGTGAAGATCAGCCGCGAATTGGTGCCCTCGGGCCCGCCGTCGTCGTCCGTCGCCAGGCTGACCTGGTTCTCGTCGAACAGTTCCAGGTAGGTGTCGAAGGCCGTCGAGGTCATGTCGATGCGGACCCGCTGCCCCTCCTTCCCGCTGAACCGGTAGGCGTCGGCGTGCTCCTCGTTGACGCTCAGGCCGTCGTCGTCGGTCAGCTCGCCGCGAACGGTGTCGCCGATACGGATGGCGGTGGCCTGGATCGGCGCCGGGCCTTCGGACAGCGTCAGGCTGTAGGCCCCGGTCGAGCCGGCGCTGAGCGGCGTGGCGCGGATCACATAGGTCCCCGCTTCCGGCAGGGTGAAGACCAGGCGCGAGTTCAGGCCGGCGTCCCCGCCGTCGTCGTTCATGCCCAGCTCGGTGAACACGCCGTCCGCGATCCGGCCCACACGAACCACCGGATCGAAGGCCTCGCTGTCCAGACCGATCTGGACGCGGTCGCCCTGGCGGCCGGTGAAGGCCCAGTCCTCGTAGGCGGTGCCGGCGTCGGTCTCGGCGTCGTCGTCGCTCAGCTCGCCCTGCACGGTCGCGCCCAGGGCGATCTGGCCCGGCTCCGGCGCGGCCTTGGCGGGCGGGCGCTCGGTCAGGCTCAGGGTGTAGGCGCCGCCCTCCGTCCCCGAAAGGGTCCGGGCGCGCAGGACATAGACCCCGTCCTCCGGCGCGGCGAAGCGCAGGCGCGAGTTGGTGCCTTCACCCAGACCGTCGTCGTCGCTGGCCAGCGGCTCGTCGTCCCCGGCCTCGCCCTGCGGCTGGACCTGCAGGAAGGTGTCGAAGCCCTCGGCGCGCATCACGGCCTCGAACCGCTGACCGGCGGTCGCGGTGATGGCGTAGCTGTCATAGCGGTAGGCGTTGTCGGGACCATTGGAATCGCCGTCGGCGATCTCGCCCTCGACCTGGTCTCCGGGCGCGAGCGGCCGGGCGTCCTGGGCGAAGGCGGGCCCCGCCAGGGCGGCGGCGAGCGCCAGGCTGCTGACGGCGGCGAAAATGGTCTGACGGCGCATGCGTATCCCCTGGGAGTCGACAGTGATCATAGACGCCGAACGCGCCCCTCTGTAAATCGCGCGGACCGCACGATTCCTGACGACCGGAGCCGAAACCCATGACGGCCGAACCCACCCGCGCGACCCTGATCGACGGCAAGGCCTTCGCGGCCGGCCTGGTGGACCGCGTCGCCGCGGCCTCGGCCCGGCTGGAAAGCGCCCATGGCGTGAAGCCCGGACTGGCCGTCGTCATCGTCGGCGAGGACCCCGCCAGCCAGATCTATGTGCGCAACAAGGGCGAGACGACCCAGCGCGCGGGCATGCGTTCCGACACCCACCGCCTGCCCGACACGACGACGCAGGCCGACCTGCTGGCCCTGATCGCCGATCTGAACGCCGATGTCGGCATCCACGGCATCCTGGTCCAGCTGCCCCTGCCCGGCCACATCGACAGCGCCGCCGTGCTGGACACCATCGACCCGGACAAGGACGTGGACGGCTTCCACGTCGTCAACGCGGGCCGTCTGGCCGTCGGCCTGCCGGGGCTGGTCCCCTGCACGCCGCTGGGCTGCATCATGATGCTGCGCGCCGAACTGGGCGACCTGACCGGTCTCAACGCCGTGGTCGTCGGCCGCTCCAACATCGTCGGCAAGCCGATGGCCCAGCTGCTGCTGGCCGAGAGCTGCACCGTCACCATCGCCCACTCGCGCACCCGCGACCTGCCCGCCCTGTGCCGCACCGCCGACATCGTCGTGGCCGCCGTCGGCCGTCCGGAGATGGTGCGCGGCGACTGGATCAAGCCCGGCGCCACGGTGATCGACGTGGGCATCAACCGCGTGCCCTCCAGGGATCCGGTCAAGGCCGCCGAGGGCAAGACCCGGGTGGTCGGCGACGTCGCCTTCGAGGAGGCCGCCGCGGTCGCCGGACGCATCACCCCGGTCCCCGGCGGCGTGGGTCCGATGACCATCGCCTGCCTGCTGGCCAACACCTATTCGGCCGCCTGCCGCGCCGCGGGTGTGGACGCCGAGTCGCTGGACGCTTGAACCTGGGCCGCTCCGGCCCAATAGTCCTTCTCAACGCAGTCTGAGGAGACGCCCATGATCCGGATCCCGCCCCGCCTTGCGGCCGTCGCCGCCGTGGTCGTTCTCGCCCCCGCCGTGGCCAGTTGCGGCATCAACAGCATTCCGACCAAGGAAGAGGCGGCCAAGGCCCGCTGGGCCGACGTCCAGTCGCAGTACCAGCGCCGCGCCGACCTGGTGCCCAACCTGGTGGCCACCGTTCAGGGCGCGGCGGTGCAGGAACGCACCACCCTGACCCAGGTGATCGAGGCCCGCTCCCGCGCCACCGCCGTCCAGGTGACGCCCGAGACCCTGAACGACCCGCAGGCCTTCCAGCGCTTCCAGGCCGCCCAGGGCGAGCTGTCCCAGGCCCTGTCCCGCCTGCTGATGGTGACGGAAAACTATCCCCAGCTTCAGTCGAACCAGAACTTCCTGGCCCTGCAGTCGCAGCTGGAAGGCACCGAGAACCGCATCGCGGTCGCCCGCCGCGACTACAATGAGGCCGTGCGCGACTACAACACCTCGCTGCGCACCTTCCCGACGGTGATCTGGGCCAAGACCATCCACGGCGGCTCGCAGCCGATGCAGTCGTTCAGCGCCACCGAGGCCGCCCAGTCCGCGCCCGGCGTCAATTTCGACGCCCTGAACCCCGCCGCTCCCGCGCCTTCGGCGGCGCCGGGCTCCGCACCGCCGGCCGCGCCCGCCCGGTGATCCCGCGAGGTCTTGAGGGACTGACCACCCGCGCGGCCGCGTTCGTCGCGGTCCTGCTGGCCGCCGTCTGGCTGGCGGCGAGCCCCGCCTCGGCGCAGAACGGCCCGCGGTTCCCGTCCCTGACCGGGCGGGTCGTCGACGGGGCCGACCTGATCTCGCCCGCGACCGAGGCCGCGCTGACGACGAAGCTGGAAGCGCTGGAGCGCGACACCACCGATCAGGTGGTGGTCGTCACCGTGCCGGACCTCCAGGACTATCCCATCGAGGACTACGGCTATCAGCTGGGCCGCGCCTGGGGGATCGGCCAGGCGGGCAAGAACAACGGCGTCCTGCTGATCATCGCCCGCGATGAGCGCAAGGTCCGGATCGAGGTCGGCTACGGTCTCGAGCCGGTGCTGACCGACGCCCTTTCGGCCCTGATCATCCACAACGACATCCTGCCGCCCCTGCGCGAGGGCTCCTACGACCGAGGCGTCACCGCGGGCGTGGACGCCATCGACGCGCAGCTGCGGCTCGACCCCGCCGAGGCGCAGGCGCGCGCGGCGGTCGCCGAGCGGCCCAGGTCCAGCCTGCCCATCGGCCCCGCCGTGCTGATCGCCGTGGTCTTCCTCTTCCTGCTGCTCGGCCTGCTGGGCGGCGCGTCCGGCCGGGGCCGGCGACGCAGCAGCGGCCTGGGCCCGATCCTGATCTGGGCCGCCAGCGAAGCCATGCGCAATAGCGGGCGCGGCGGCGGAGGCTGGGGCGGCGGAGGCGGAGGCGGTGGAGGCGGCGGCTTCGGCGGCGGCGGCGGCGGATTCGGCGGCGGAGGGGCCTCGGGCGGATGGTGATGCAAGCGACCTCCGAAGCCCACGCCCGGATCGCCGCGGCCATCGCGGCGGCCGAGCAGACCACCTCGGGCGAAATCTTCTGCGTCCTGGCCCGGCGCGTCTCGTCCTATCGCGACGTTTCCTTCGGCTGGGCCGCGGCGGCGGCCCTGCTTCTGCCGCTCGGGCTGATCCCGCTGGGGTTCGAGCCAGACTGGATTCCGGGCCTGACCGACAGCTGGGAGGCCGCCCACCTGGCCGCCCGCGAGACCACCATCGGTCATGCGCTGACCGCCTACGCCCTGATCCAGTCGGCGATCTTCCTGGCCGTCTTCCTGCTGACCTCCCTGCCCGTCGTGCGCCGCTGGGTCACTCCGCGCAGCGTGCGTCGCGCCCGGGTGCACAAGGCGGCGATGCAGCAGTTCCTCGCCCACGGCCTGCACGTGACCGAGGCGCGCACCGGCGTGCTGCTGTTCGCCTCGCTGGCGGACCATCAGGTTGAGGTCATCGCCGACGAGGGCATTCACTCGAAGGTCGACCAGACCGTCTGGGCCGACGCCGTCGAGGCTCTGGCCCGGGGCCTGAAGCGCCGTGATCCGGCGGCCGGGTTCGAGGCCGCCGTCGGCCTGTGCGGCGCCGTGCTGGCCGAACATTTCCCGCCGTCGCCCCGCGACCGCAACGAAATCGAGGACAAGCTGGTCATTATCTGAGCGGGCGGCGCCCCTTTGGAGTCGCATTCAGGGCGGAAATGCCCTTGACCATTTTTGCTTCAGGTCGGCTCGACCTGAATCCAAACAATGGTCCAACATCAAACTCGAGCGAAATCTGAGCCCGAGTTGGACGCCGTCCAACTCTACCGATTTCGCTCTAGCCCGCCCGCGAAGCCGACCGAACCGTCATGCCCCGCCTGATGACCTACAATGTGCACCGCTGCGTCGGTGTGGACCGCAAGCTGGATGTCGGCCGCATCGCGGGCGTCATCGCCGAGCATGAGCCGGACATCGTCTGCCTGCAGGAGCTGGACGTGGGCCGCGCCCGCACCGGCTTCGTGGACCAGGCCCGCTCGATCGCTGACCAGCTGGCCATGAGCTACCACTTCCATCCGGCCATGCGGGTCGAGGCCGAGCTGTACGGCGACGCCATCCTGACCCACCTGCCCGAGCGGCTGATGCGCTCAGGACCGCTGCCCTCGGTGCGCGGCGTGCCGGGGCTGGAGCCGCGCGGGGCCCTGTGGGTCGCCATCGAGATCAACGGCGTGACCCTGAACGTCTTCAACACCCATCTGGGCCTGGTCCCGCGCGAGCAGCGCCTGCAGGCGGCGGCCCTGGTCGGCGAGCAGTGGGTGGGGCATCCGGACTGCGTCGGCCCGACGCTGCTGACCGGCGATTTCAACGCCACATCGGTCACCCGCCCCTACCAGACGCTGGCGCGCCGGCTGGCCGACTGCCAGCGCTCGCTCGGGCTGAAGCCGTCGGTAAAGACCTTCCCGTCCAGCTTCCCGGCCATCCGCATCGACCACTGCTTCACCAGCCCGGAGATCGTGGTCACGGCGGTCAAGGCGCCCTTCTCGCCGCTGGCGCGGATGGCCTCGGACCACCTGCCGCTGATCGTCGACTTCGAGATCAGGCGTCCGTAATCGCCCGCCGGCGGTGCGAGGTCGCCCGCCGCCGCCACGGACGGAAGGCGTCGCGGACCGAGGTCGGATCGCCCAGCTGGAACTCGGCGATGATCTGTTCGACGCTGGACGGCGGCGTGGCGCCCAGCAGACGCATCCGGCCGTTGCCGAACTGCTGCACCGCCGTTCCGACCGACTCCGCCAGAGCCTCCGCGGCGGCGAAGACCTCCCCCTCGACGCCGATCCAGTGGCCCAGCGTCCGGTGCCGGAAGGCGCGGATGGTTTCCCGCCCCGCCGCCGTCCCAGGCTCCACGGCCACGTCGCACTCGGTGTCGAAGCCCAGCGAGCGGTTGTTCAGGTTCGTCGACCCGATGCGCAGGACCTCGTCGTCATAGATCGACATCTTGGCGTGCACGATGATCCGCTCCCCCTGGGCCGTGTGCGGGGCGAAGGCGAAGAAGCGGTTGTTGCGATCCGCCTGCTCGAGCCGGAACAGCACCTCGGACCGGGCCGTGTCCATGGTCATCTTGTCGAACCAGCTCGGGCTGCCGCCGGTCGAGACCAAGACCACCTCCGGTCCGTCCCATTCGGCCAGCCGCTCGGCCAGGGCTGCGGCGATGACCGGCGAGGTGAAGTACTGGTTCTCCAGATAGATCAGCTTCTTGGCCCGTCGGATGGCGTCCAGGTGCAGGGCCTCGTTCTCGCGCACCTCGGTGCGCTGACCCCAGCCGGGCTCGGTGCGGGCGATGGCGAAGGGCGTGTCCGTGAGATCCGGCTCCACCCCGTCCGGCCAGGGATCGCCGGGGGCCTCGTCGACGATGGTCTGTTCGTCCGTCGCCAGCCGCCAGCGCTCGCGGGCCAGGTCGCCCAGGGCGCGCGCGGCCGGGCCATCGACCACGCACATCACCTCGTGCCGGGGTGATGCGATCAGGCCCGAGGGCATGCAGCGGCGCGGATCGTCGTCCAGGTGCTCACAGGAATCCCAGCGGTCGACCGAGATGTCCCCGCCGCCGCAGAAGGCCACCGCGTCGTCGATGATCACCACCTTCTGGTGATGGCAGGCGCCGGGCGCGGGCGGCGGATCCAGGCGGAACTCGACCATCCGCTTGCGGAACCACTGCTGGGCCCGTTGCGGGAAGAACCCCTGGGAGGCGGCGATGACCAGCGGCGACTTCCAGATGAGCAGCCGCACGTCCAATTCGGGGCGCGTCTTCACCAGCATGCGTAGAAGATGGCCGATCTCATCCAGCGGACCGGCGTCCGCGATGTCCGGATGCAGCCGGGTGCGCGGGTCAAACTGCCAGCCCAGCACCACGACGGACCGCTGCGCCTTGTCCAGCGCCGAGCGCAGCGCAGCGAAATAGGCGGCGTTCTCCATCAGGACGGCGAAGCGGTTCGCCGTCTCCACGCGCCAGCAGTTCCGGCCGGGCGCAAACAGTCTGTCGTGCTCTTCCATGCCGCTACGCCTGACCGATTCGCATGACGGCGGCATGCGCCTCCCCCATCAGGAGACGCGCGCCACGCCTTTCCGTTCCCACGCGAAGCCGGGAACGGTCAATGGTGACGCTTTGTTCATGTGCGCCGCATTGTTTCAGACGAGATTTCGGCGCATAACAGCGTCCGTCATTCGGACAAGGGGGATCGGCGATGCAAGCGCTGATCGAGATGATCGCCAGCTTCGTCGCCATGCTCGCCGCTGCGGCCCTGTCGCAGTTCGGCCTGGATCTCAGCGCCCCGCAGAAGCCCGAACGCGAAATCCACCGCGTCCGCGACTGTGGCGGCTCCAACACCCCCTCCACCGTCATCACCGTCTCGGGCGACCGCAAGCACGAGTGCTGAAGCCCGCCGGAATCGTCCGGGCTCGCCTTTGCTCTGCGCCTTTGAGTCGCTAGGGTTCTGTCGTCCCCCAGCGGGCGTCCCCACGACGCCGTTCGAGACGAGATCACCGCCTGATGAAGCCTCCCCGCCAACGGTCGCCGCTTAATCTGTCCGATCCCGTGTCGGAACCCGCGACCGAGTCCGCCGTCGAGACCCCCGCCGTGGCGGAGGACGCCCCCGCGCCCGCCGGCCGTTCGGCCGAGCGCCCCATGTCCGAGCGTCGCCGCCGCCGCCTGGCCGAGGAACAGCGCCTGGCCGCCGAGCGCGCCGCCGCCGGCAGCGAAGTCGCGCCCGAGCCCGCGCCGATCGCCGCCCCCGAACCCGCCGCCTTCGAGATCCGCGCCCTGGCCGAAAGCGCCGAGGCGCCGCCGGCCGCCTATGATCCGCCGCCCGCTCCGGCGTCGACCCTCGCCCTGCGCCGCCGCGAGACTCCGCAGCCGTCGGGCCGTCACGCCTATCTGGTCGCCGGCGTCGCCGCGGCCCTGTGGATCGGCGGCGTCGCCGCCTGGGCCGCCTTCGAGATCGGCTCGGGCGCGGTCGACCTGGAGCCGCTGCGCCTCGCCGTCTACGCCCTGATCGCCCTGGCCCCCGCCGGACTGGCGATCATGCTGGCCCACGCCGTCCGCCAAGGCGCCGGACTGGCCGCCGAGACCAAGCGCGCCCGCGACCTGTCGGAGGCCCTGATCGCGCCCACCGCGCTGGCCGCCCAGCAGACCGGCGAGGTCCTGCAGAGCCTGCGCATGGATATCGACCAGGCCTCGCTGGCCGCCGAGCGCGCCCGCAACGACATGGCCCTGCTGCGCGAGGCGCTGGCGCAGGAGACCACCCGCCTTAACGAGGCGGCCGAGGTGGCCGGGCGCACGGCCCGCCGTCTGGTCGAACAGCTGGGCGGCGAACGCGACCAGATGCAGACGCTGGGCGACAAGCTGGACACCCAGGCGACCGGCGTCCTCGACGCGGTCGAACGGCAGTCGCGCATGGTCGTGGACGCCTCGGACCTGGCCCAGACCCAGCTTCGGGAAGCGGAAGCGGCCCTGGCCGCCCGCGCCGCGGACCTGGCCGCGGCCGCCGGCGAAGCCCAGGACGCCGCCCGCGTCGCCGCCGACGACCTGGCCCGTCAGACCCTGCGGCTGGAGAACGCCGGCTCCGGCGTCGCCGAACAGATCCAGTCGGTCGAGGAAGGCCTGGGCCAGCAGCGCGCCGCCCTGGTGACCGCCGCCTACGCCCTGCGCACCGATCAGGAGGACTTCTCCGCCCAGGTCGAGAGCCAGCGCGCCCAGCTCAGCGAACAACTGTCGGCCGCCCGCACCGCCGCCGGCGAACTGGGCGAAACCTCGACCCGCACGACCGAGACGGTCAAGGATCTGGTCGAGGCCGCCACCGACCAGTTCAAGGCCTTGGTGGAAATGTCCCAGCGCGAGGCCGACGGCTTCGACGCCGCCACCAAGGTGGCGCTGGACCGCTTCGAGGCCTTGGCCGCCGAGGCCCGCGACGCCCTGGTCGAGGAAACCCGGCGGGCGCTGGCCGCCCTGCAGGCCACCGCCGAGGACTCGCGCATCGCCGCCAGCGAGGCCGCCGATCAGGCCCAGCTGCGCGCCGACCGGCTGGGCGAGGCCCTGTTCGACGCCGCGCAGAAGGCCGACGCCGCCGCCGACTCCCGCGTCGAGAGCGCCCGCCGCATCGTCGCCGAGACCGGCAATCTGGTCGATCAGGCCGGCGATCGGGCGATCGAGAAGCTGGAGCTCACGGTCGAGCGCATGGACGCCGCCCTGGCCCGCATCGACGAGGCCATCGGCGACCTGGACGACCGCGCCGGACGCCTGCCCGAAGAGGCCCGCAAGCGGGTCGAAGAGGTGCGCAACACCGTCGAGGAAGGCCTCGCCGCCCTGTCCGCCGCCTCGCAGAAGGCCGCCGCCGACACCGAGGCCCTGGACGCCGGGTTCCAGGAACGGGTGCGCCGCAACTACGACATGCTGACCGAGGCCGTGCGCCTGATGGGCGTCGTGTCCGGCGAGACCCCGACCACCCGCCGCCGCGAGGCCGCCGGCGCTCCGCCCCCGCCCGAACCGCCCCGCGCCGCGCCGAAGGCCGACGAGGGCAAGGGCTTCGGCCTGCGGGGCCGGCTGAAACTGGAGCCGACTCCGGGAACCGCCTCGCCCACCAGCCCGCTGGACTGGGCCGATCTGGTCGACGACGGCCCCGGCGAGACCCCGCTGGACCTCGACACCCCGGTCATGCCCACGGGCGGCGGTGAAGCCGGCCTGGAGGCGCTCGGCCAACGGGTCGTGGCCGCCATCCGCCGCATGGGGGTCGATCCCAATGCGCTTCTGCCCCGTTCGCGGGTCGAGGAAGCCGCCCTGGCCGTCACCGAACGGGACCCCGACCGGGCCCGCCAGATCGTGCGCCGGGTCGCCCCGGCCGCCGTGCGCAGCGTCTCTCGCCGTGTGCTGACGGATCCGGACCTGCGCGCCGACGCCGAATCCTATGTCCGCGCCTTCGGTCGCGAACTGGCGAACCATGCGGCGAGCGGCGACGGTCCCGCGGTGCTGGGACGGCTGACCTCGGACGGCGGACGGGCCTTCATGCTGCTGGACGCCGCCATCGGCGATCTGGCCTGATCCCAGGGGTTCGCGTGGCCGTTGAATCTGCCTCCCGCCAAGCTTGGAAAGGGTGTTTTCGCCTTGACGGCGGGGTCGCGATAACGACACCGTTCGCTCTCGTCACGTAATTGTCACGCAATAGTCCGGGTTCATGACTGACATCGATCAGACGCTGACGGACACCCGCCCCGGGATCGTCATCTGCGCATGGGACGCCGGAGAATCCGGTTGGGACCCGATCGAAGACCTGTCCGGAGAGCCGTGGAGCCCCTCGGGCGCGCGCACCGTGCCGGTGCCCTCCGCCGATCCAGACACCCTGGCCGCCACCCTTTCCGCCCATCTGACCGATCGCCGCTGCCGCGCCCTTCTGCTGGTGGGCCGGACCCGCGGCCACGAGGGCTTCCGCCTGCAGATGCGGGCCGAGAACCGGGCGCTGGACGGCGCCCAGCGTCCGGACGGCGTCGGTCCCAGCGTGGCCCGGGCGACGGCCCCGGTCGCCGAGATGGTCCGTGCACTGAAAGAGGCCGGCCTGGCCGCCGACGCGACCTCGGAAGCCGAGGACGACGCGGGCAGCTATCTGCTCTATCGCGTGCTCGCCAACCTGCCGGACGGATCGGACACCCCCGCCGTGGGCCTGCTGCGGGCGCCCGAGAACGAGACCCACGACGCCGTGCAACGCGCCGTGAAGACCGCCGCCCAGGCCATGGCGCGGCATCTGTCGCCCCTGCCCCGCTCGCGCGCGGTCTGAGGCTTCAGGCCCGGAACGTCAGGCCAGCCGTCGCCGCAACGGCAGGGCGGCCAGCAGGCCGACCGCCGACATCATCGCCATCGCCACATAGCCGCCCGCGCCGAAACGATCATACAGCGGCCCGGACAGGGCCGTGGCGACCCCGATCAGAACGCCGGCCGACAGCACCGAACTGAGCGTCTGCGCCGCCGTCTGGCTGTCGCGCGGGGCCAGTTTCTCGACGATCTGGACCCCAGCCAGGAAGGTGGCGGCGAAGGTCAGGGCGTGCAGCGCCTGCAGCGGCCACAGCAGCCACAACGGCGGGGCGAAGGCCATGGCGGTCCAGCGCAGGACGGCGGCGACCGCGCCGATGACCAGCAGCGCCCAGGGTCCCACGCCCGCGCGCCGCCGCCACGGCTCGACCAGCCACATCAGGGCGATCTCCACCACGACGCCGAAGGCCCAGAGCTGGCCGGTGACGGCCGCGCTGATTCCCTGCGCCTTCCACAGCAGGGCCGAGAAGCCGTACTGGAAGGCGTGCGCCGCCTGCACCGCGCCGACGGCGAAGATGGCGGTCATGAACACCGGATCGGCCAGCAGCCGGCCCAGCCCCCGGAACCGCTCGCGCCCGCGCAGCGGAGCCCCGTCGCCGACGGGTTCGCTGGGCAGGACCAGGGCGGCGACGGCGGCGATGGCCAGGCCCATGGCGGTGATCCAGATCACGATCACATCGACCGGCGCGTTCAGAAGCGCCGCGCCCATGCCGATGTTGACCGCCACGAAGGCGGCCGAACCACAGCCGCGCGGCAGGGCGAAGGTGAAGCCGTCGCGCGCCGCCAGCCGCAGGGTCAGCACGTCGCTGAGCGGGATCAGGGCCGCCGCCGCCGTGGCTCCGACGAACCAGCCCAGCGCCTGGAGCGCGAACACCTCGGTCAGCCCCGCCCCGCCGTATCCCAGCGCCATGACCAGCCCCAGCAGGGCGATCGGCGCGCGTCGCGTGCGGAAGCCGTCGGCCCAGACCGCCAGCAGCGGCCCGGTCGCCACCCGGCCCAGCATCGGCGCCGCCAGCAGCACGCCGATCTGCGCCCCGGTCAGGCCCTGGGCCCGGAACCACAGGCTGGCGAACGGCAGGCTCACGCCACTGGCGCCGAAGAGCAACACGTACTGCAGGCCCATGCGCGCGGCGGAATTCATGTCAGGCAGATAGCAGACGGCGGGGTTTCTGTCGGCTAGCCTCGGAGCATGACGGTGAATCGCAATCTGGCGGCCTTCGCGGCTGTGAACGGCGCGGTGGCGGTGGCTCTGGGAGCCTTCGCCGCGCATGGGGCCGGGCCGCAGATCAAGACCCTGCTGACCACCGGCGCCCAGTACCAGCTGACACACGCCCTGCTCGGCCTCGCCTGCGCCCTGTGGCCGGCGCGGACCGGGCTGGTGAACCTGGCCGGCTGGCTGGCGACCGTCGGTGGACTGATCTTCTCACTGTCTCTGGCCCTGCTGGGCCTGCTCAGTCTCCCGGCCCTCGGCGCGATTACCCCGATAGGGGGAGTGCTGATGATCCTGGCTTGGCTTTTGCTCATGCTTGCCGCATTGCGAATCAACCCCTCCAACGCCTGATACGGGCGAGCAGAAAGACCGGATTACTGTATGGCCTTCCCCCTGCCCGAAACCCCGCGCCGTGACCTCTTCCCCGAGATCGAGGCCTACGCCTCCGGCTATATGAAGACCGATAGCGTGCACGAGGTCTGGTATGAGGAGTGCGGCAATCCGCAGGGCCTGCCGGTCATCGTGCTGCACGGCGGTCCTGGCGGCGCGGTCAATCCGGGCATGCGGCGCTATTTCGATCCGGCCAAATACCGGATCGTCCTGTTCGACCAGCGCGGCTGCGGCAACAGCCGTCCGAACGCCTCGCTGGAAGACAACACCACCTGGACCCTGATCGAGGACATCGAGCGCCTGCGCGAGCTGCTGGGCATCGACAAATGGGCGGTGTTCGGCGGCAGCTGGGGTTCGACCCTGGCGCTGGCCTACGCCATCACCCACCCGGAGCGGTGCACGGCCCTGCTGCTGCGCGGCATCTTCCTGCTGACCAAGCCGGAACTGCACTGGTTCTATCAGGACGGCGCCTCGCAGATCTTTCCGGACGCCTGGGAACGCTTCCTGGCTCCGATCCCCGAGAATGAGCGCCACGACCTGATGGCCGCCTACTACAAGCGGCTGATCGGCGACGATCAGGCCGAGCGCGAACGCTGCGCCATCGCCTGGTCCAGCTGGGAAGGCGACACCGTCAGCGTGCAGGGCCCCGCCGCCCGCCCGGACAAGTTCGCCGAGCCCGATTTCGCGGTCGCCTTCGCCCGCATCGAGAACTGGTACTTCACCAACGGCGGCTTCTTCCCCGAGGAAGGCTGGCTGCTGAAAAACGTCCACCGCATCCGCCACATCCCGTGCTGGATCGCGCAGGGCCGGTTCGACGTGGTGACGCCGATGACCAGCGCCTGGGCCCTGCACCGCGCCTGGCCCGAGGCCAAGCTCGACGTCATCGGCGATTCCGGCCACGCCTCCAGCGAACCGGGCATCATCGACAGTCTGGTCCGCGCGACGGACTGGGCCGCTTCGCTCTGAAGGCGGCAGGGAATAGGCAGTAGGCAATAGGGCGACGGAGAACGCCTCCGGGACCGCTTCCCTACTGCCTACTGCCTACTGCCTACTTCCTACTGCCTCCCCCTCACTTCGGGTTCGTCTTCTCCACCAGCTCCGACAGCTGGAAGCCGATGCGACGCGCCTCGCGCTCCTCCGGCTTGCGGCGGGCGTCGAGCAGGACGTTGATCTGGGCGTAGTGCTGGATCAGGCGGACCGGGCGGCCCTCGCTGTTGCGCCCCAGGAACAGGATGAAGTCCGGCCCCCAGAAGCCGACGTCCTCGATCTGCATGACGCCGTCGCCGGGCAGGCCGACGACGCGCGCGGCCACCTCCTCGTCCTTGTCGAGCCCCTTCTCATAGTCCTCGATCAGCTTGGAGAGGCGCACGAAGGCCCATTCGGCGGGGTTCTCGCGCATCCGCACGCCGTCGGTCAGGGCGGCGGCCTGCTCCGGCGTGGCGCTGGGCAGGACGGGCTCGGGACAGGGCTTGTCGCCGCAATCCGAGAACATCGAGGGCGGAGCGACGACAGGGGCGTCGGGAGCGGCGGCGTCAGGAGCGGGCGTGTCGGGCATGCCCCAATCTAGGGAGTTCGAGCGCCCTAGAACAGGCTGTGGCCCTTCGGCAGTTCGGCGTAGCGGTTCACGCGGGTCGCCAGCACCAGGCCGAAGCCGATCATCACCGTCAGCATCACCGTGCCGCCGTAGGACAGCAGCGGCATGGGCACGCCCACGACCGGCGCCAGACCCATCACCATGGCCCCGTTGATCAGGACGTAGAGGGCGAAGGTCGCCGTCACCCCCGCCGCGCCCAGACGGCCGTAGTGGCTGTGCGACAGGGAGGCGATGCGCAGCGCGATCAGGATGATGGCGATGTAGCAGGCGATCACGGTGAAGGAGCCGAGGAAGCCGAACTCCTCCGACAGGGCCGCGAAGATGAAGTCGGTGTGCTTCTCGGGCAGGAACTCCAGCTGGCTCTGGCTGCCCAGGCCATAGCCCTTGCCCAGCAGACCGCCCGAACCCATCGCGATCTTCGACTGGGTGATGTGATAGCCGGTGCCCGTCGGATCGCCTTCCGGGTTGAGGAAGGTCAGCACGCGGTGGCGCTGATAGTCGTGCATGCCGAACATCACATAGAAGGGCACGGCGACCAGGGTGGGGACCGTGACCCCCGCGATGATCTTCCAGCTCAGGCCCGCCATGAACATGATCGCCGCGCCGGTCAGGCCCAGCAGCATGGCCGAGCCCAGGTCGGGCTGGTGCGCCACCAGCAGGAACGGCAAGCCGATCATGGCGGCCGGAACGATCAGCTTCCAGTGGAAGCTGGCCTCCTTGGCGGAGGCGCTGTGGTACCAGCGGGCCAGGGCCAGCACGAGGCCGATCTTCATGATCTCGGACGGCTGGATGCGGGTGACACCGACGTCCAGCCAGCGGGTCGCGCCCATCGCGGTGTAGCCCAGGCCCGGCACCTCGATCGCCGCCAGCATCAGCAGGGCGACGCCGTAGATCGGATAGGACAGGCGGAACCACCACTTCAGGTGAACCATCGACAGCGCCAGCATCACCACCAGCAGGACGCCGAAGCGGATCAGGTGGCGGGCCGCCCAGGGCTCCCAAGAGCCGCCGGCGACCGAATACAGCATCATCGCGCCGATGCCGGCGATCACGCACAGCAGGCTGGTGAAGCGCCAGTCGATCTGGCCGATCTTGACGACCAGCCGCTCGCGCTCGCCGGGACGGGTCAGGGCCGAGGCGGTCATTGCGAAGCGTCCGGATTGTAGGGGCGCGGACCGGAGGTCGCGCTGGGCGCTGCGGCGCGCGGAGCCTGGGGTTCGGGCGACGCGGGGATGTCCGGCTCCGGGGCGGCGCCGATGTCGCCCTCGTCGATCTGGGGCCCTGTGGGCTCGGGCGGCAGCGGCCGGGTGATGCGGTCGCGCATCTCCGGGTCCTTCAGCAGCGCCGTACGCATCACCTCGCGGGCGCGCGGCGCGCCGGCGGTGCCCCCGCCGCGGCCGCCGTGCTCGATGATCACGGCCACGGCGTAGCGCGGCGCGTCGATCGGGGCGAAGGCGATGAACAGGTTGTGGTCCTTCTCGGCCCAGACGTTCGACTTGCGAGACTGGCCGGGACGGTAGTCGCGCGACTGCGCCGTGCCGGTCTTGCCCGCCATCTGGATGTCGCCCAGGCCCAGCTGGCTCTGGCGATAGGCGGTGCCCGAGGTGTCGTTGGCCACCGCGATCATGCCCTGCCGCACGATCTCCAGGTGTTCGCGCGAGAACTCCAGATCCGGCACGTCGCCGCCGCTCGGGCGCTCCACGCCGCCGACCGACTTGATCAGCCGGGGCTGGATCGCCTTGCGTCCGTTGGCCAGGCGCGAGGTGTAGACCGCCAGTTGCAGCGCATTGACCAGCACAGCGCCCTGGCCGATCGCCACCGAGGTCGTCTCGCCCGGATGCCAGACCGGGTCGCGGGGGAAGGTCCTGCGCTTCCACGCCGTGGACGGCAGCAGGCCCTTGCGCTGGTTGCCGACGCCGATGTCGAACTCATGCTCGAAGCCCAGCTTCAGCGCCGCGTCGCGGATGCCGTCCACGCCCGCGCGGTTGCACATGGAGTAGAAGTAGACGTCGCACGAGTTCTTGATGGCGTTGTGCATGTCCTGCGAACCGTGCACGCCCCAGCAGCGCTGCGTCCGGTTGCCGTTCCGGAAGCTGCCGGTGCACACCACCCGCTGGGCGGGATTGACCCCCGCCGCCAGCAGCGCCAGCGCCGTGGCCGGCTTGAACGTCGATCCCGGCGGGAAGGTGCCGTTGATCGCCTTGTCCAGCAGCGGCTTGCGCTCATAGTCGGCGAGCGCCCGATAGATCGAGGTCGGCACGCCGCCGACGAACAGATTGGGATCGAACGACGGCGACGAGGTCATGCACAGGATGTCGCCGTTGCGCACATCCATCACGACGCAGCTGCCGCTCTCGTCGTCGAACACCTCCAGCGCGCGGTTCTGCACGTCGGCGTCCAGCGTCAGAACCACGTCCTTGCCCGGCACCGCCGGGCGCGATCCGCCGATGTCCTCGGCCACCACCCGCCCGCGCGCGTCGACCTCGACCCGGGTGCCGCCGGCCTCGCCGCGCAGGTCCTTGTCGAGCGACTTCTCAAGGCCCTGCCGCCCGATACGGAAGCCCGGGTTGTAGAGGATCTGGGGCGGTTCTTCCCCCTTGTCGCGGATCGCCTTGATGTCGCGGTCCGAGACCTTGGCGACATAGCCGATGACGTGAGCGAAGGCGCCGCCGAACGGATAGAAGCGCGCCTCGTTCATGTCGGCCATCACGCCGGGCAGCTCATTGGCGTACAGGTTGACCCGGGCGAACTCCTCCCAGGTCAGGTCGCTCTTGACCGGCACCGGCGAGAAGCGCGGCGCGGCGTTGACGTCGCGGATGATCGTGCGGCGGCGGTCCAGGGTGTCGGGCAGCAGCCGGCCCAGCAGGTCCAGGGTCTGGTCCAGGTCCTTGGTCTCGTCGCGCACGACAAGCACGCGGAAGCTGGGACGGTTGCCGGCGATGACCACGCCGTTGCGGTCCAGCACCCGCCCGCGCGGCGGCGGCACCAGGCGGAAGTTGAACTGGTTCTGGCTGGCCAGGGTCGAATATTCGTGCGCCTGGAACACCTGCAGCTGGGCCAGACGGCCGGTCAGGGCCAGCCCCCCAAGCGTCGTCAGGCCGCCCAGCACGAACGTGCGGCGCAGGAACGAACCCTGACGCTCGTTCGGATCCGAGAAGATGATGGATGGTTCCGAGCTCATCGGAACCTCACGTCGCCGTCGTCGAACCGCTCAATCATGGTGTTCGCGAACGGGAACAGCAGCAGCGTCGGCACGACCTGGCCCAGGAGGGCCAGGATGCTGGGCATGTTGCCGATCTTGAACGACGCGATCGCGTAGCAGATCGAGAAGGCCAGGCCGCAGCACGAAGCATACCAGATGAACAGGACCGCCGTGTCCTGGCCGATCAGGAACGATCGGGCGCCCAGCACCACGGCGTAGACGGCCAGCAGGGCCAGGGCCCACATGCCCAGCAGCCCCTGCCCGCCCCAGAAGATGTCCAGGAACAGGCCCACGCCCATCAGCACCATCGGCGCGACCCAGGACGGACGGATCAGCGGCCAGGCGAAGGCCAGCACCAGTGGGATGACCGGTTCAGGCAGGCTGAAGCCGAACAGCTTGACCGGCGTGGCCAGGATCATGGTCACCGCGACCGTGATGAGGGCCGGATAGACGATCCACTGCACCGGCCCGACGACGCGGACCGCGACGGGCCGTCTCATTCGGTCCCTCCCGAGGGCGTCTCTTGCGGCGCCGGCTGAACCGGTTGCGGCGCGGGCCGGGCGGGCGGCGGCGCGGTCTGCTGGCGCGGCGCGACGGGCGCGGGCGTCGGAACCGGCGGCGCGGCGTTGGCGGCGCGGATGCGCTCGGCCTGGGCCGCGGCCGCGGCGCGGCGGCGGGCGGCGGCGTCATCGATGGCGGCGGACTGGGCGCCGGTCGCTTCCGGCAGGGTGTCCAGCGCCGCCAGCGGCGGGGCGTTCAGGTCATTGGAGCCGACCAGCTGGCCGAAGTCCTCGAACAGCAGGATCTTCACATAGTCGATGGCCCCGCGGTCGCTGAACAGCTTGACCCGCCACGAGCCGTCGATGCCCTTGGCCGCGACGCCGATCGGCACGCCGCGCGGGAAGCCGCCGCCGTCGCCCGAGGTCAGGATCCGGTCGCCGGCCTGAACCGAGCCCACGCCGCGCACGAACTCCAGACGCGGATTGCCCGAGCCGTCGCCGGTCAGGATCGCGCGGGCGTCGGTGCGGTCGACCAGGACCGGCGTGCGGCTGGCCACGTCGGTGAGCAGCACCATGCGGCTGACGTTGTCGGACGCCCCGACGATGCGGCCGATGAGGCCGTGCTCGTTGATCACCGGATTGCCGACCTTCACGCCGCGACCCGAACCGATGTCCAGCAGGCGGGCGTTGGAGAAGGGGCCGCGCGAGTCGGAAACGGAGCGGGCCGTGCGCATCGGCACGTCAGGCTCGGGCCGCAGGCCCAGCATGGCCTCATAGCGGCCGTTGATGTTCTTCAGGGCGATCGCCTGGTCGCGCCACGGCTCCAGTTCGGCCAGTTCGCGCTTCAGGCGGCGGTTCTCGGAGACCGCGAAGAAATAGCCGCCGATGTAGTCGCTGGCCTGGCCGAACCAGCGGACCGGGGCGGCGAAGACGCCGCCGACCGGACCGGCCACGGTCTCCACCCCGGCGCGGGCCGGCTGGTAGGGCGAGGCCTGCGCCCGCCCGTCACTGACCAGCAGCAGGCCGGCGCAGATCGCCGCGGCCGCGACAGCGACCGCCGCGGTCGCAACCAGCGGCACCTTGATGTTCTCGAACGGTCCGTCGCGAAACGCCACGGCGCGCCTTCCTCAAAAAAGGGAATCAGCGGGACTCCCCCAGCCGATGTGCCGAGCCTATCGCAAAATCCGGGCCAGTTGGGAACCGGCGTAATCCCTGTGATGACAGGGATTTGAGGCATTCTCTGGGACTTGGCCTTAGAGGGCCGAGTCGAGCACGCCCTTCATCCACCGGGGATGCTCCAGAACGCGACCGCAACCGATGGCCACGCACGACAGCGGATCGTCGGCGACCGAGACCGGCAGGCCCGTGTGGTCGCGGATTTCAGCGTCCAGGCCGCGCAGCAGGGCGCCGCCGCCGGTCAGCATGATGCCCTTGTCGGCGATGTCGGCGGCCAGTTCCGGCGGGGTGGCTTCCAGGGCGACCTTCACGGCCTCCACGATCTGCGACACCGGCTCGGCCAGCGCTTCAGCGGCCTGGCGTTCCGAGATGCGGACTTCGCGCGGCACGCCCTGCATCAGGTCGCGGCCCTTCACGTCGATCGACAGGCCTTCGCCGTCGGCCGGGATCCGGGCGGTGCCGATGTCCTTCTTGATGCGCTCGGCGGTGGTCTCGCCGATCAGCAGGTTATGGTTGCGGCGCATGTACGAGATGATCGCCTCATCCATCTTGTCGCCGCCGACACGGACCGAACGCGAATAGACGATGCCCGACAGCGACAGCACGGCCACCTCGGTGGTGCCGCCGCCGATGTCGACGACCATCGAGCCGGTCGGCTCGTGGATCGGCAGGCCGGCGCCGATGGCAGCGGCCATCGGCTCGTCGATCAGGCCGACGCGGCGGGCGCCGGCGTTCAGGCAGGAATCGTTGATGGCGCGACGCTCGACGGCCGTGGCGCCCGAGGGCACGCAGACGATGATCTTCGGGTTCACGAAGCCGCGGCGGTTATGAACCTTGCGGATGAAGTGCTTGATCATCTCTTCGGCGACTTCGAAGTCGGCGATGACGCCGTCGCGCATCGGGCGGATCGCCTCCATGTGACCGGGGGTGCGGCCCAGCATCTGCTTGGCCTCGATGCCCACGGCGTGGACGATCTTCCGTCCACCGACATTCCGCAGCGCGACGACCGATGGCTCGTTCAGAACGATGCCCTTGCCCTTCATGTAGATCAGGGTGTTGGCGGTGCCGAGATCGATGGCGATGTCGTTCGAAATCGTGCCGAATACGTGGGAGAACATGGGCCTGGGATACCGTTCGTTCGGGCCTTAAGGGCGTGCGTCTGACTTGATCCGTTTCGGCGACGCCCCGGCTTCGCATATCCCCATACGCGCCGCCTCCTGATCGTCTTCGCCGGACCGACCGAGGGCTCGTTTGCCCGTGTGCGGAGGCGAATACAAGCCCCGTGAACGCTGCATGGTCCCGGAAGGGGGACAGGCCGTTCACGATAGTGTCAGGCAAGGTCGGCGCGCCGTCCGCTCAGGCCGGGTGCAACCCCTCCATATGCAGCACCTTCGCCACCGCCGGACGCGCCTGCACCAGGTTCAGATGGGCGTTCAGCTTGGGGAAACGCTCCTTGTCCAGAAGGTCGTTCAGCCTCAGCCAGCGGGTGAACACCGACAGATAGCCGTCGGCCACCGTATAGGCCTCGCCCATCGCCCACGGCCCCTTCAGCAGATGGTGTTCGACCAGGTCGTAGCGGGCCAGCGCCTTCTCCAGCGCCGCCGCCCTCGCCTCGCCCTCCAGCGGCGGGTGGGCGAACAGCACCGGGCCGATGGCCGGATGAAGGGAGGACGCCAGGAAGCCGTTGAAGGACTGCATCTGGCCGAACTCGAACGGCGAGTCGTTGGGGGCCAGCTTCGCCTCCGGATGGGTCTGGGCGACATAGCCCATGATGACCAGGTTCTCGGTCAGCACGCCCTCGTCCGCGACCAGGGCCGGCGTCACGCCCGCGGGGTTCACGGCCAGATACTCCGGCGTCTTCTGCTCGCCCCTGCGCAGGTCGATCTTCACCAGCTCATAGTCGGCCCCGGCCTCCTCCAGCGCGATATGCGAGGCCATGGCGCAGGCGCCGGGCGAGTAATAGAGCTTCAGCATGGGGATCTCTCCTGCGGGGATGGACAGCAGGGAAACGCGCGGAGCCCCGTCCCTTTCCCCCAGCCCTCAGTCTTCGGCGACGCCCGCCGCCTTCTCGCGCCGTTTCACGAACTCGCGCACCGCCAGCATCAGGCCCAGCCAGACCACCGCGACCGCCGCCAGGATCAGCGAGGTCCAGATCCCGTCGCCTGACACCGCCGACACCACCGCCCCGCCGAAGAAGGCGACCAGCACCGTCTTGGGCAGGACGCCGAACGCGCATCCGGCCAGGAAGCCCCAGAAGTTCGCTCGCGTCGCCCCAAAGGCCATGTTGACCACGATGAAGGGCGCCGAGGGCACGTTGCGGATCATGAAGCTGGCGTAGAAGGCGTTGTCGCCGACGAACCGCTTCAGCCGGTCGGCGGTGCGCCCCCCGAACCGCTCCAGCGCCCGCGCCGTCGGCCCCCGCCCCAGCCAGTAGGTCGCGCCCGCCGAAACGATGGTGGCGACCCAGCTGTAGAGGAAGCCGAACCACGGCCCGAACGCCACCACGCAGGCGGCGATCAGCAGGAACTGCGGCAGGCCCAGGAAGGCGGCGACGGTGAACACGAAAATGGCGACGAACACGCCCCACGGCCCCGTTCGGAACCCGCTCATCCACGCCTCGAGCTGCCCCTCGGCGCCCAGCTCCAGCTGGTGCTTGCCGACCAGGAACAGGGCGACGACCCCGGCCAGCAGCAGAGCGGTCGCCAGCAGGGCCCGCCACCGGCGGCCCTCCATGTTCAGGATGAAGTCGAGGATGCGGCGCAAGGGGCGGTTCCGGCTCATTCAGCGAATGCGCCGCCATTTGCACGGACTCCGGCCGATCCGTAAACCGCCTCGGGCTCAACTCGGGTCCAGCATCCGCTCCAGCGTCGCCAGTTCATCCGCCTCTCCCGCCGGCTTGTCCCAGCGGATGCGGTGGATGCGGGGAAAGCGCATGGCGACCCCGGACTTGTGCCGCTTGGAGCGTTGCAGTCCCTCGAACGCCACCTCCAGCACCAGGCCGAAATCCCGGCTCGCCTTGACCGACCGCACCGGCCCGAACCGCTCGACGGTGTTGTCGCGCACGAATTTGTCGAGCTGTTTCAGCTCCTCGTCGGTAAAGCCGAAATAGGCCTTGCCCACGGGGGTCAGCACGTGGCTCCCATCGACGTCCTCGGTCCAGACGCCGAAAGTGTAGTCGGAATAGAAGCTGGAGCGCTTCCCGTGCCCGCGCTGGGCGTACATCAGCACCGCGTCGATCAGGTGCGGGTCGCGCTTCCACTTGAACCAGGGCCCCTTGGGCCGTCCGGCCTCATAGACGCTGTCCAGCCGCTTCAGCATCAGCCCCTCGGCGGACTGCGGATCGCCCGGCGGCGGTTCGGCCCGCTGCGCCGCCAGCGCCTCCCAGCTGTCGAAGGCCACCAGGGGCGACAGGTCCAACCGGTCGGAGCCCGCCGCCGCCACGAAGGCCTCCAGCCGCGCCCGGCGCTCGGCGAAGGGCAATCCGCGCAGGTCCTCGCCCCCGGCCGCCAGCAGGTCGTAGGCGCGGATGCCCGCCGGATGGGCCGCCGCCAGCTTGGCGTCCGCCGTCTTGCGGTTCAGCCGCTGCTGCAGGTCGCCGAACGACCCCACCCGTCCCTCGCGCAGGACCAGCAGCTCGCCGTCGATCACGCCGTCATAGGTCAGGGCGGCCAGCACGTCGGGAAAGGCGGGCGACACATCCTCGCCGGTGCGGCTGTACAGCCGCTTCACCCCGCCCTCGCTGACGGCCTGCACGCGGATGCCGTCCCATTTCCATTCCGCCGCATAGGCCGCCGGGTCCAGTCGGGCGAAATCCACGGCCTCGTCGATCGGCTGGGCCAGCATGACCGGGCGGAACCGCCCGTGCGCCTCAGCCGAGGGCCGCTCCGCCCTACCGTCCAGCCAGGCCAGAAGGTCGGCGTAGGGCGGGCTCTGGGCGTGCCAGACCTCCTGGATGTCCGCGACCTCCACCCCGCCGAAATCCGCCGCCGCCTGCCACGCCAGCCTCGCCGACACCCCGACCCTCAGGCCGCCCGTCACCAGCTTCAGCAGCGCCCAGCGGCCGTCGGCGTCCAGGGCGTCCAGCCAGCCCTCGAGAAGACCCTGCACCTCCCCGCGCTTCGCCTGGCCCAGGGCGTCGACGACCTCCGACAGCTCCGGCTCCCGGTTCGCGCCGTGGCGGGCCGGCCAGATCAGGGCCACGGTCTCGGCCAGGTCGCCCACATAGTCGTAGGACAGGCGGAAAAGCTCGGCGTCCACCCGGGCCTCGACCGCCGACCGGATCATCCCCGGCTTGGCCGCATTGAATGACAGCGCCCCGGTCAGCGCCGCCAGGGCCCAGCCTCGGTCCGGATCCGGCGCATCGGCCAGATGGTCGCGGATCAGCCTGAGCTTGGCGTTGCGCGACGCCGTCAGGGACAGCCGGTCCAGCAGGGCGGCGAAGGCGCGCATCAGTCGTCGTCCTCGTCCTCATAGCCGACCAGATGCAGGGCGCGCGCCTTCAACCCGTTCAGTTCCGCCCACCGACGCAGGGCGTCGTCCCGGCCATGGGTGATCCAGGTCTCGTCCGGCGACAGCTCGGTCAGGGTCGCGGTCAGCTCGTCCCAGTCCGCGTGGTCCGACAGCACTAGGGGCAGTTCCACACCCCGCTGCCGCGCCCTCGCCCGCACGCTCATCCAGCCCGAGGCGAAGGCGGTGACTGGGTCGGGGAACCGGCGGCTCCACCGGTCCGCGATGGCCGACGGCGGCGCGATGATGATCCGTCCGGCGAAGTCCGCCTTCGACCCCGTCGCGGGCGCCAGCGGCCCCAGATCGACGCCGAAATGCTCATACAGCCGGTTCAGCCGCTCCAGCGCGCCGTGGACATAGATCGTCTCGTCATAGCCCGCCTCGCGCAGCAGCCGGATCACCCGCTGCGCCTTGCCCAGCGCATAGGCGCCGACCAGATGCGCCCGCTCGGGAAACTGGACCACCGACCGCAGCAGACGGGCGATTTCCTGGCTGTCCGGCGGGTGGCGGAAGACCGGCAGGCCGAAGGTCGCCTCGGTAATAAACACATCGCTGCGCACCGGCTCGAACGCGGCGCAGGTCGGGTCGCGGCGGCGCTTGTAGTCGCCCGACGCCGTGATGGTCAGCCCGCCCCGCCGCACCGTCGCCTGCGCCGAGCCCAGCACATGGCCCGCCGGGGCCAGCGACACCTCGACGCCGCCGACCGTCACCCGCTCGCCATAGGCCAGCGACTGGGTCGAGCCGGCGAAGTCCTGGCCGTACCGCTCCGACATGATGGCCAGCGTCTCCGGCGTGGCCAGCACCGCGCCGTGACCCGCCCGCGCATGATCGGCGTGCCCATGGGTGATGACCGCCCGATCCACCGGCGCCGGCGGATCGATGAAGAAGCCGCCTTCCGGGCACCACAGCCCCTGCGGCGTCGGGCGCAGCACGGCCTCCGGCAGCAGCGGCGCATCAGAGTTCTGGATCGGTCGCATGCGTCTCCGACGGCAAGGGTCGAGAGCTGAACGCGGCGGACGGCAAAGGTGTCCGTCCGCCGCCGATTTCAGCTCAGGCGGCGGCGCACGCTCCCACAGGCGCGGCGCCCTGCTCCCGCCCCCAGTTGGTCGCCTCCGCCCGGTCCGTCAGGGTCAGGTCCAGACGGCCGCCCCGCTTCAGACGGTCCCAGCCCAGCCAGACCTGGTCGACCGCCTGCCCGTCCCAGCGCACGCCCGCGATGTACTGCGCCCGCGCCCCGCCGGCGCCCGGCGCCTTGATGCGCAGCGTCCGCCCCTCGCCCAGGTCGATCTCCACCGCCTCGAACCGCGGCGCGCCCACCAGCAGTTGCCCCGTCCCCGGCATCCCGGGGTACAGGCCCATCGCCCCGAACAGATACCAGGCGGACATGGTCCCCAGGTCGTCGTTGCCGGTGACGCCGTTGGGGGCGTTGGTGAACAGGGTCTGGGCGGCGCGGACCACCTCGGCCGTCCGGTCGGGCCGGCCCAGCAGGGTGTAGATCCACGGCGTGTGCATGGTCGGCTCGTTGTTCGGGTTGTAGCGGTGCTGACCGTAATAGGCGTACGGCCCCGCCACCCACTCCGCCCGCGCGGCCTGTGGATTGGCGGCGACCTTGTCGATGGCGAAGAAGCGGTCCAGCCGCGCCAGGGTGCGGTCCCTTCCGCCCATGGCCTCGCTCATCCCCGCCACATCCTGCGGGACCAGCCACTGGTACTGCCAGGCCGTGCCTTCGTGGAAGCCGTAGTGGGAGGTCGGGTCATAGGCGCCGGTCGGGGGCGTGAACCAGTCGCCGTCCTCCATGCGCGGGCGCGGGAAGCCGGTGAAGTCGCTCTGCGGATCCGCGACGCTCGCGTCCCAGACCGTGCGCCAGTTTCCGCCCCGCCGGCGCAGCGCCGCGGCGTCCGCCGTCCGGCCCAGCGCCTCGCCCATCAGCGCCAGCGAACAGTCGGCCAGCGCATATTCCATCGTCGCTGAGCCGCCGTGGTGCGGATCCGTGTCCATGCCCTTGGCCGGATAGGCGCGGTCGAACTGGACATAGCCGTTCGCCAGATAGCTGGGGTTGCCCGCCCGGCCGCCGTGGCGCGAGTTCAGCGGCGGCGTCTCGAAGGCGTTGCGGCGCAGCGCCGTCCACGCCTGTCGCTCGCGCCCCTCCAGCGCCCCGAAACGCCACAGGTCGACCAGGAAGGGCGTCACCGGGTCGCCGGTCATGACATTGGTCTCGAAGCTGGCGTAGCCCCAGCGCGGCAGCCAGCCGCCCTGTTCGTCGATGGCCAGCACCGACCGGGCGATGTCGCGGGCCCGATCCGGCTTCAGCATGGCCAGCAGCTGGTTCTGGGACCGGTAGGTGTCCCACAGCGAAAAATACTCGTGATAGCTCCAGCCTTCGGCCACGTGGATCTGGTCGTCGTAGCCGCGATAGCGCCCGTCGGCGTCGCTGCCGGTCATGGGCTGCAGCAGGGCGTGGTACAGGGCGGTGTAGAAGACCGCGCGGGCGTCGTGATCGCCGCCGGCGACCCGCACGGCCCCCAGCTCGCGGTTCCAGGCGCCCTGGGCCGCGTCGCGCATGGCGTCGAAACCGATCAGCCGCCCGTCGGCGCGCCCCTCGGCCTCCAGATTGTTGCGCGCGCCCTCCTGATCGACATGCGAGATGGCGCTGACCGCCGTCACCGTACGACCGCTCGGCAGGTCGCCAGAAAGGTCAAACGTCACCCAGGCGCCGTTCCGGGGATCGTGCTCGCTCTCCATGCTGAAGCGCGCGCCCGGAGTTCCGCCCGCCTGCCCCCAGACGCCGAAGCCGCTGAACGGCCGGTCGAACTCGATGCGGAACCAGGTCGCGTACTGATGGCCGCCGCAGAAGCTCGAGGTCGTCACCTTGCCCTCGATGGCGCGGTCGCCGACGACGCGGACCTGGCTGCCGACGACGCGGTGGCGCTCATTGGCCTGGCTGACGTTGATCAGGACGTGGCCCTGCGTCTGGCCCGCCGCGAAGGTGTAGCGCTCGGCCGCCGCCCGGGTCAGGGCCGTGGCCTCCACGTCGATGCCGCCGTAGTCGGTCAGCCGCACCTTGTAATAGCCCGCCTGCCCCACCTCGCCCTCGTGGGTGTAGCGGGACGCATAGGCCTTGTGGTCGAAGCTGGCGGCCTTGGCCGTGTCGAAGGCGCCGCCCGGGGCGATGGAGCCGGTCACCGGCAGCACGGACACCTGCCCGCCCTGCTCCCAGCAGCCGGCGCCCGAGACGAACGAGCGTCCAAAGCCCCGGATCGTCTCGTCGTCATAGCGCCAGCCCGCATAGTGCGAACCGATCGGACTGACCTGGATCAGGCCGAAGGGGGCCGAGGCGCCGGGGAAGGTGTTCCCCTCGTCCCGCGTGCCGATGAAGGTGTTCACCGCAGCCGAGGGACCGGGCGGAACCGGACCCGGCCGGGCCAGAACCGGGGCGGCCTGCGTCAGGCTCAGGGCGACGACCGCCGCCATCGCCCGTCCGATCCGGGCGATCGTATTCCCCGTCATGGCTTCCTCCCCGAAGCGCTGTTTTGTGGTCGCGAACCTAGGGGGATGAGGGGCGGCTGTGAACCGGCAAGGAAGCGTAGCGTCTCGTCATTTGATCCCTCCTTCGCAACTGCGTAATGAGGACCGCCGTCCTCGGGAGTCGCCATGTCCAGCCTGCAGTCCTCCGCCCTCGCCCGCGTCAAGCCTTCGGCCACCCTCGCGGTGACCGCTCAGGCGCGGCAGCTGAAAGCGGAAGGCCGGGACGTGATCGGCCTGGGCGCCGGCGAACCGGACTTCGACACCCCCGAGAACATCAAACAGGCCGCCATCGACGCCATCACGCGCGGTGAGACGAAGTACACCGACGCCGACGGCATGCCCCAGCTGAAGGCCGCCATCTCGGCCAAGTTCAAGCGCGAGAACGACCTGGACTACAGCCCGGCCCAGATCCACGTCGCTCCCGGCGGCAAGCCGGTCATCTTCAACGCCCTGGTCGCCACCCTGAACCCGGGCGATGAAGTCATCGTGCCCGCCCCCTACTGGGTCTCCTATCCGGACATGGTCCTGCTGGCCGGCGGCGAGCCCGTCACCGTGGTCGGCGAGGAGAAGGACGGCTTCAAGCTGCTGCCCGCCGTGCTCGAGGCGGCGATCACGCCCAAGACCCGCTGGCTGATCCTGAACAGCCCGTCCAACCCCACCGGCGCCGCCTACACCCGCACCGAGCTGGAGGGCCTGGCCGAGGTGCTGCGCCGCCATCCGCAGGTCTGGGTGCTGACCGACGATATGTACGAACACCTCGTCTACGGCGACTTCGAATACACCACCATCGCCCAGGTGGCGCCGGACCTGATCGACCGCACCCTGACAGTCAACGGCGTCAGCAAGGCCTACGCCATGACCGGCTGGCGCATCGGCTACGCGGGCGGACCCAAGCCGCTGATCGACCTGATGCGCAAGGTGGCCAGCCAGACGACCTCCAACCCCGCCAGCATCAGCCAGTGGGCGGCGGTCGAGGCCCTGAACGGCCCGCAGGACTTCATGGCCGAACGCCGCGCCGCCTTCGAGAAGCGTCGCGATCTGGTCGTCTCCATGCTGAACCAGACGGCGGGCGTCACCTGCGCCACGCCCGAGGGCGCCTTCTACGTCTATCCGTCCATCGCCGGCCTGATCGGCAAGACGACGGAGACGGGCGTGGTCATCGACGGCGACGGGACCTTCGCCGCCGAACTGCTCAACGCCGAGGGCGTGGCCGTCGTGCAAGGCGAAGCCTTCGGCCTCAGCCCCTATTTCCGCATCAGCTACGCGACGTCGGAAGACGTGCTGGAAGCCGCCTGCGAGCGGATCCAGCGCTTCTGCGCCAGCCTCAAGTAAGCCCTTATCCCCTCGGGGGAGAAGGTTGGCGGCGGAGCCGCCCGGATCAGGGGGCTGTCAGCTCCAGAAACGGAAAGAGGGGGAGCCGTCTCCGGCATCCCCCTCATCCGTCTCGCTTCGTGATCCGCCTTCTTCCCCCGGAGGGGAGAAGGTTCAATGATCAGATCATCGCCATGCCGCCGTTCACGTGCAGCGTCTGCCCCGTGACATAGGCGGCTTCGTCCGACGACAGATAGACGGCCGCCGCGGCGATCTCGTCGCCCGTGCCCAGGCGGCCGGCGGGGATGTTCTTCAGGATGGTCTCGCGCTGCTGGTCGTTCAGCACGTCAGTCATCGGCGAGGCGATGAAGCCCGGGGCGATGCAGTTCACGGTGATCCCGCGCGAGCCGACTTCCTGGGCCAGCGACTTGGAGAAGCCGATCATGCCGGCCTTGGACGCCGCATAGTTGGTCTGGCCGGGGTTGCCGGTGACGCCGACCACCGAGGTCACGCCGATGATGCGGCCCGAGCGGCGCTTCATCATCCCCTTCATCGCCGCGCGCGACAGGCGGAAATAGCTTTCCAGGTTGATCTTGATGACCTGCTCGAAGTCCTCGTCCTTCATCCGCATCAGCAGGCCGTCCTTCGTGATCCCCGCATTGGCGACCAGGATGTCCAGCGGCGAACCGGCGGCTTCTTCCGCGCGGGCGACAAGGCCGTCGACCGATTCGGCGTCCGACAGGTTGGCGGCGGCGGCGAAGGCGCGCTCCCCCAGCTCCTTGGCCAGGTCCTGAAGCACCGCTTCGCGCGTGCCGGACAGGACCACCGTCGCGCCTTGCGCGTGCAGGGCGCGGGCCACCGCGCCGCCGATGCCGCCGGTCGCGCCGGTCACCAGGGCCGTCTTGCCAGTGAGGTTGAACATTTTCAAAGCTCCGCCATTTCGTGGGTGGGGTCTAACCGAGCCCGCGCCAGATCGCCAGAGGAACGCCCGATGGACCGAAACCGCCTCATCGCCGACCGCCGCACCCTCCTGCTCGGCGCCGGCGCGTTCGGCCTGTCCGGTTGCGCCACGTTCGGCGGCGGCGCGGCCGCGCCGGAGGTCCGCGGTCTGGAGCGCCTGCCCCTGAGCCAGAGCGTGCTCAACCGCTTCGTGGCCGAGCGCCGCCTGCCCGGCGCCTCGGTCGGGGTGCGCGCCCCGGACGGCAGCGACATCTTCATCCGGGCCGGAACGCTGGACTTCAACATCTTCGACCGCGTCGGCCCCGACAGCCTGTTCCGCATCTTCTCCATGACCAAGCTGGTCACCGGCGCCGCGGCGGCCGTGCTGATGGAGGACGGCAGGCTGACGCTGGATGCGCCGGTCGCCGAGATCATTCCCGAGTTCGCCGCCCTGAAGGTCGCCACCAACCCCGCGCAGGGTTTGGCCGCCCGCCCGGCGCGCAACACCATGACCATCCGCCACCTGCTGACCCACACCAGCGGCCTGACCTATTCCATCGCCGGAGACGGCCCGGTCCAGCGCGCCTATCGCGAGGCCGGGATCACCCCCGGCGCGCCGCGCGGAGACGACCCACAGGTCCGGGATCTCGATGACATGGTCGCCAGCCTGGCCGACCTCCCCCTGATCGCCGAGCCGGGCGCGGCCTATAACTACAGTGTCTCGCTGGACGTGCTGGGCCTGGTGATCCAGCGCGCATCCGGCGTGGCCTTCCCCGATTTCGTCCAGCGGCGCATCCTCAATCCGGTCGGCATGGACGATACCGTCTGGCGGCTGCGCGAAGGCGACGCCGCGCGGCTGATGCAGGTCTACGCCTATGGCCGCGACCGCGCCGCGCCGCCGACCGCCGTGGCGGCCCTGTCGGCCGAGGCCTACGCCCGGCCCGTGACCCTCTATTCGGGCGGCGGCGGCCTGATCTCCTCGACGCGCGATTACCTCGGCTTCCTGTCCATGCTGCTGAACGACGGCCGCGCCGGACGCGTGCGGGTGATGAAGCCGGAGACCGCGCACCTGATCCGCACCGACATCCTGCCCGAGGGCCTGACCGCGGAAGGCGGCGGCTTCGGCTTCGGCGGCTGGATCGCCCGCCCCGGCCACAGGCGTCAGGGCGAGTTCGGCTGGAGCGGCGCGGCCGGCACCCAGGGCTGGATTGACCCTGAGCGGAATTTCGCCGCCACTTTGATGATCCAGGCCATGCCCTACCGCGCGGTCGACATCCTCAGCGAGCTGCGCCCTGCACTGGACGCCGATCTGGGGATCGTGCGGGCCAGCTAGGCTCCCGCGCCCAGCCATCCCCACAGGACCGTCAGCACCAGCGGCGCCCAGGCCAGGGCCAGCAACAGCCAGCTCTCACGTGTGTCGCCCTTCAGCAATTTGAACGCCCCGGCCCCAACCGCCGCCAGCATGACCAGGGCGGTGACGATCCCCATGCCGTCCAGTCCGGCGCCGCCGAACGACAGCACCAGCGTCAGCCCGGCATAGAGCACCGGCGGGACCGCCAGCGCCGCCCAACTCGCGACGGTCAGCCGGCGAAGCGCCGTCGCCTTGGTCACAGCGACTTGGCGAACGCTTCCAGCTCTTCCGGCGTGTTCAGCGACAGGCTTTCGGCGTCCGGCGCGATGCGCTTGGCCATGCCGGTCAGCACCTTGCCCGAGCCGATCTCGGCGAAGCGGGTCACGCCGCCTTCCGTCGCCATCCACTCCATCGACTCGCGCCAGCGCACCCGGCCCGTGACCTGTTCGACCAGCAGGCGGCGCAGGACTTCCGGATCGGTTTCCGGACGGGCGGTGACATTGGCCACCACCGGCGCGACCGGGGCCACGATGGTCGCGGCGGCCAGGGCGGCGGCCATCTCGTCGGCGGCGGGCTGCATCAGCGGGCAGTGGAAGGGCGCCGAGACGTTCAGCGGGATCGCCCGCGCGCCCAGTTCCTTGGCCTTCTCGATGGCGCGATCCACGGCGGCCTTGTCGCCCGAGATGACGATGTTGCCGGCGTTGTTGTCGTTGGCGACCACGCAGACGCCGACTTCCGAGCCGGCCTTCGCCGCCTCCTCGGCCAGGGCCAGGTCCGTCTTCGGTCCGATCAGCGAGGCCATGGCGCCCTTGCCCACCGGCACGGCGCGCTGCATCGCCTGGCCGCGCAGCTTCAGCAGGCGGGCGGTGTCGGCCAGCGAGATCGAACCGGCGGCGCACAGGGCCGAATATTCGCCCAGCGAGTGGCCGGCCACGAAGGCGGCGCGGCTCACGTCCAAGCCGAACTCGACCTTCAGCACCCGGGCGGCGGCGGCCGACACGGCCATCAGGGCCGGCTGGGCGTTCTCGGTCAGGGTCAGCTGGTCCTCGGGCCCTTCGCGCATCAGCACGGACAGCGTCTGGCCCAGCGCCTCGTCGACCTCGTTGAAGACGTCGCGGGCCGAGGCGAAGGCGTCGGCCAGCGCCGCCCCCATGCCGACCGACTGGCTGCCTTGTCCGGGGAACAGAAGGGCGAGGGTCATGGGTGGGCTCCGAAGCCGTGAATCAAGGCCGCAGCGATAGGCCGGGCGTGACGCAGGGGCAAGCCGTGCGGCCTCAGATCACGCCCAGAGGTGGATCGCGTCGGCCGCCAGCTGGACCTCGACCGGCGCCGTCTCCCCCGCATAGCTGATGCGGCTCTCGCGCCCGCCGCAGACGCAGCGAAAGCGTTGCGAGCGCCCGGCCGTCGGCCAGTCGCGGGCCGGACCGAACAGGACCTTCGCCTCCAGCAGGGCGACGTGGACGCAGCCCGGCGACAGGCAGCGCACGATCATCCGCCCGCGCGGCATATCCATTTGAGATTCGGCCATGAGTCCTCCCGGACCCGGACGCTAGCCGGGCTCGCCTGTGAGTCTCAAGGCCAATTCGTTCTATTTTTGTTCTATATCCACAGCGATGATCGAACCGGCGTGATCTGAACCAGGATCCCTAGAACAGCACCGCCGGGTTCATGATCCTGAGCGGATCGATGGCCGCGCGCACCGCCTGCATGGTGGCGACCTCCAGCGGCGTCTTGTAGCGCCGGGCCTCCTCAGTCTTCAGGCGGCCCAGCCCGTGCTCGGCCGAGATGGAGCCGTCGTAGCGGGCGACGATGTCGTGCACGATCTCCGACCCGGCCATCCAGCGGCCGATGAAGGCGGCGTGGTCCACGCTCGGCGGGCACAGCACGTCGTAGTGCATGTTGCCGTCGCCGACGTGGCCGAAGGCGCTGATCCGCGCGCCCGGCTCGAACTTTTCGACCGCCACGGCGGCCTCGTCCAGGAAGTCGGCGATGCGCGACACGGGCACCGACACGTCGTGCTTCCAGCCGCCGCCCTCGGGCTTCTGGGCCGCCGACTGCTCTTCCCGCACCTTCCAGAAGGCGGCGCGCTGGGCGTCGTTCTGGGCGATGGCCGCGTCCACGATCAGCCCGGCCTCGAAGGCGTCGGACAGCAGCCGTTCCAGCGCCGCGTCCGCCGCCCCCGGCTCGCCCGAGGCCAGTTCGATCAGCACATACCAGTTCGGCGTCGACTCCAGCGGCTCGCGCGTATCGGGGATGTGCTTCAGCACGAACTCCATGCCGATCCGCTTCATCAGCTCGAAGGCCTCGACCCCGCCGCCGGTCTCGGCCTTGGCCCGCGCCAGCAGCTCGATGGCCGCATGGGCGGTCTCCAGTCCCACCATGGCCGTGGCCCGCGAGCGCATGATCGGGAACAGCTTCAGCGTCGCCGCCGTCACCACCCCCAGCGTCCCCTCCGCCCCGATCAGCAGTTGTTTGAGATCATAACCGGTGTTGTCCTTCCTCAGCCGCTTGAGGCCGTGGAACACCCGCCCGTCCGGCATCACCGCCTCGATGCCCAGGACCAGGTCGCGCATCATGCCGTAGCGCACCACCTGGGTGCCGCCCGCATTGGTCGAGATGACCCCGCCGACGGTGGCCGAGCCCTCGGACGCCAGGCTCAGCGGAAACCGCCGCCCCGCCGCCGTCGCCGCCTGCTGCGCCTCCAGCAGGGTCACCCCCGCCTCGACCGTCATGGCGTCGTCCAGCGGGGTCACATCGCGCACCGTCCTCAGCTTGCGCGTCGACAGCAGCACCTCGCCATAGGGGATCTGCCCTCCGACCAGGCCGGTGTTGCCGCCCTGCGGCACGACGGCCACCCGATGCTCGGCGCACAGCGTCACCAGCCGGGCGACCTCCTCGGTCGAGCGCGGCGTCAGCATCAGGGGCGTGTTCCCGCTCCACCGGTTCCGCCACTCCGTCAGCCACGGGGCGATGTCGGACGGATCCTCGGTCCAGCCGCCATTACCGGCGGCGGCCTTGAGGGCGGCGAGAGCTTCAGGCGACGGGGAGGTCATGAGGATTTGTGGCAAGGCGCGGGCGATTGCGCCAGATCAAACGGCCGCTGACGGCGGTTAAAACCAGCCCGCCTCTTTCAGTAGCGACCGATAGGTCCGGCTCACCGGCGCCGTCAGCCCGCCGGCGAGGCGGATCTCCCCCGCGCCGCGCCGCCACTGGACGCCCTCTACGGCGCCGGCCGCCACCCACCACGAGCGGTGGACGCGCCAGCCGTGGGCCAGGGCCAAGTCGTCCAGCGCATCGGCGAACCGCAGGGTGATCAGCTCCGCGCCCGCGTCGGTATGGACCTTCAGATAGTGGTCGTGCGCCTCGATCGCGATCAGCCGCGCCTCGCGGCGCTTCGCCGACAGCCGCCGCCGGAACGCCGCCTCGGCCTCGGGCAGCGGCGGGGCGATGACGGTCCGGGTCTCGACCCGCACGGGCGGGCGCCGCCAGACCAGGGCCCGCACCGCCATCACCGCCAGCATGATCGGCCACACCTGCCACAGCAGCCACAGGTAGGCCGGCCCGGTGATCGGCTGGTCCACGAGCAGAGACTGGGTCACCAGAACCAGCAGCGTCACCGGCGGCGTCATCAGCACCGAGACCGCCGCCACCCGCCGCCAGGGTCTGGTGATGCGCCGGCCCAGCCGTTCGTCCGCCGCGACCCCGATCAGCCCGCCTCCGACGATGCAGATCATCCAGTAGACATAGCGCTCCGTCGCCGGGGCGCTGTCCGAGTCGAAAGGCCCGAGGAACCCCATCAGCAGGCCGATCGCGGCCAGCAGGACGAGGTCGATCGCCCAGCGCCCCGCCGTCGCCGTCCCGATCCGCTGTCCCGCCCTGTCGCCCATGCCGTCCCGTTCGCGCAGTCCCGGCGCCGTTCGCGCAATCGGGCCTAGCGAGCCGCCGCGCCACCGGCAAGGACGGTCGCGAAACCGCAACCCTGCTGGATCGGAAAACCTGTGTCTCACTCCCGGCTCGCCGTCGCCGCCCTCGCCCTCGCCGCCTCGATCGTCGCCTCTCCCGCCTTGGCCCAGCTTCCGGGGGCCGATGTCGACGCGCGACCCGATCCGGCCACGGCCTGCCACGTCGGCCTCTATCGGCTGGACGACGGGAGCTGGGTGGATGTCGCGCCTTTGGTGAGCCGGGGGCTCCGCTGGCGTCGGCTCGACGGGGCCACGGCGAAGATGACCCTGGGCGCCGACGGCCGTTGGGTCAGCACCCTGGGCTCGACCACCCGCGTCGAAGGTCCGCAGCCCCAACTCGGCGGTTGCGACGAAGGCCGGATCGTCTTCGAAGGGATCGTCTTCGAAGGCCAGCCCGGCGCCCGCGAGACGCTGGACGTGCGGGACACCACCTTCATCGGTCAGGGCGGCGCCCGCCTCCACGGGCGGTTGATCCTGCCGCCCGGCGACGGTCCCGTCCCCGTCATGGTCGAGGTGCACGGGTCGGAAGGGGCCAACGCCCTCGACTTCAACGCCTTCCAGCGCTTCGCCCCGGCCTCGAGGGTCGGCGTCTTCGTCTACGCCAAGCGCGGCTCCGGCGGATCGGAGGGCCGCTACACCCAGGACTTCCACATCCTCGCCGAGGACGCCGCCGCGGCGGTCGTCGAGGCCCGCCGCCTCGCCGGCGACCGCGCGGGCCGGGTCGGCCTGCACGGCGCCAGCCAGGGCGGTTGGGTCGCGCCGCTCGCCGCCAGTCTGACGCCGGTCGATTTCGTCATCGTCGGCTTCGGCCTGGCCTACGGACCCCTCTCCGAAGACAGCGACCAGGTCGCCCAGGATCTGAAGGCCAGGGGATGGGGTCCCGAGGTTCTGGACCAGGCGCGCCGGATCACCGACGTCACCGGCGCCTTCGTCGCCTCCAAAGGCGCCGTCGGCTTCGAGGGGCTGGAGGCTGTCCGCGCCCGCTACCGCGCCGAGCCCTGGTTCGCCGACATCCGGGGCGAGTTCACCGGCCTGCTGCTGAACGCGCCCAATGAGCAGATCATCGCCATGGCCCCCCAGCTCGAGAACGGACCGTCGTGGGACTACGATCCCCTGCCCGTCCTCAGCGGACTGGACGCGCCCATGCTCTGGATCCAGGCCCGGGACGACACCGGCGCGCCGCCGGACGCCACCCGGGCGCGGCTGATCGACCTGTCCGCCCGGGGTCGGCCGATCACCCTGCTGGAGTATCCGGCCACCGACCACGGCATCGTCCGCTACGAGACCGGCGCAGACGGCCGCCGCACCTCGCTCGGCTATGCGCCCGGCTACTATCAGGCCGTGCTGGACTGGGCGCGGACGGGCCGGCTGGACGGAGACTACGGCGACGGGCGTCTTCTGGCGCGGGTACGTTGAGGGGCGGCGTCCCCATCTCCATCGTCGACGCCGATCAGGCCGCCCCGCGAGACTCGTCCGACGGCGAGGACGCCGGCTCCCCGGCGGCGATCCTTGTCGACATGTATCCGGTCCTGAAGTGGCTCACCAGGGCGCGCGCCGTGGACACCGCCCAACGACCGAATGAGGGCGTCAGCAGGCGCATCGGCCAACTGTGCGGAATGGCTCGAATGCTGATCTCGGCGGGCAGTCCGCGTAGCTGATGGGGCGGCAGCTTTTCGGTGGGCGCGACCCGGACAAAGCCTTCGGCCTTGAAGTGCACCAGTTCGTTGCGGATCTGGACCAACTGGGTGAACGCCCGCCAGAGCGCCGGCGGCGGCGGCCACGTCAGACCACACATCGCTTTGCCCAGTTCATCCCATTTCAGGGTCAGTTCCGTGAAGCGCTGATACTTCGCGGCGTCCTCGACCAGCCCCGCGGGAAGATCAAGTGGTCGGCTGTCCGACGCCTCCCTCGCGAAATAGATCGTGGAGTTGATGAAGGCCTCCAGCCCGCTCACGGCCAGCATGGCGCAGGCCAGCGGTTCATCCACCGACTCCGGCTGGGCGTTCTGGATCAGCGCTTCAGCGGCGTTCAAGTGGATGTTGGCCATGTCAGGCAGTTCAAGCACTTCGAACCAGCCGTCATGGCCGCGCATCTCCGACCAGGAGACCCTCCGCCGGGCCTCGTCCGTTTCCCGCATGGCGAAATCGAGAGGACCCGGCTCCAGGCCCAGCCGCCGAAGGTCCCCGGCGAGGGGTTGGACATCTTCCGACTCGCCGCCGACCGGCATTCTCAATGCGAGCGGCTCATGATCCGCGCGCCCGCAGCAGGCCTCGTAGGTCTTCCCGGATTCGCACGCGCAGGGCGCGATGGGCCCCAGCGGTATTCCGGCTATGCCGGCGGCCTTTCCCTGGGCCTCGATCATTCGGGTGATGCCTTCGGTCTTGGCCAGAATCTCCGGATTCTGCAGACGCTGACCGATCTCCAGGGCCTCGGCGTTGTGCTTTCGGGCCTGAGTGAGCTGCCGAAGCTCCACATACATCACCGCCAGGTTTCCCAGGGTGGCCGCAAGCCCCCGTTCGTCTCCCTGAACCCGCGCCAGCATCAGATCCTTGCGGCCGTAGGCGATCGCCCGTTCGAACCGCTTCAAGCGGAAGCAGTGCATGCTGAGCTGGGAGAAGTTGTTGGCCGCGCCCTCGATATCTCCGATGCCGATCTTGACGTCACACATCTCTTCGAGGAGCGCCTCACCCTGCGCCACCTCGTCGCTATCCTCGGAGTAAAGCATGAACCCGCCGAGATTGGAGCGGGCCCGGGTGAGATGCTCCAGCTCGTCCTGGGCCTCGAACAGCCTCACGGCTTCACGGGTGACGGTGATGGCGTCCGCCGTTCGACCCGCCAGCCTGTAGGTCCGGCCGGCCTCCAGACACCACCAGGGCCGGAAGACATCGTGCCCGTCCTCCTTCAGAAGCTTGTCGAAAATCCGGGCGCCGGCCGGAGCGTCGCCCAGATGGGTGAGGGACGTTGCTCGCAACTGTTTCATGTTCTGGCGCACGGCGGAGGATACGCGCCCCGACATCGCGTCAAGCCGATCCAGAGCGCCCTGGTGGTCGCCACGTCTTTGAGCGACCGTGACAAGCGACAGGTCGATCTCGGAAGCAGTATAGGACGCCAGCCCCGGCGCTTGGCGAAAGCGAAGAAGGCGGCTTTCCGCTTCGTCCCTCACGCTGCGATCATGTTCCAGCGTCAACATCCGGGCCGCCATGATCTCGTCAGTGAGAGGGGCCGCGCCTCCCGTATCCTGCCCCATGCAGCACCGCTTGTACTTCTTGCCGCTTCCGCAGCTACAAGGCGTATTCCGTCCCGACCCCATGAAGCTCTCGTTCCCTCTCTTTTTTCCGCCCTACCAGACACGCCGAAGATGCGCGATGCATGAACTTCCCGTCCCCGCCGTCGGCGTCGTCTGCCTGCGCGGCGACGAGGTCCTGCTGATCCGCCGGGGCAAGCCGCCGCGCATGGGCGAATGGAGCCTGCCTGGCGGACGCATCGAACCCGGCGAGCGCGCCGTCGACGCCGCCCTGCGCGAGCTGCTGGAAGAGACCGGCGTCACGGCCCGCATCACCGGCCTGCTTGACGTCGTGGACGGGATCTTCCCCGAGGCGGGGCGGCACTACGTCCTGATCGACTACGCCGCCGACTGGCTCTCCGGCGAGCCCGTGGCGGGCGACGACGCCCTGGAGGCGCGGTTCGCGCCGCTGGATCAGGTCGAGGCCCTGATCGACTGGTCGGAGACGCGGCGGATCATCGCCCTGGCGGTCGCCCGGCGACGCTGAACGGCCAAGATTACGGGGATGTCATCGGCCGCCGTCCGGTTTCTGTGGCGCGCGGGCCACAGCCTGATACCGTGACGGGAATAGGGAGGCTTTGATGGACTTTTCCGTACTCTTCTTCGTGGCCCTGGTCGTTCTGGCCTTCGTCCTGTTGTTCAGCGTCGTGAAGATCGTGCCGCAAGGGCGTGAATTCACGGTCGAACGCTTCGGCAAATACACCCGCACCCTGCCCCCGGGCATCAGCCTGCTGACCCCCTTCGTCGAGAAGGTCGGCCGCCGCATGAACATGATGGAACAGGTGCTGGACGTCCCGACCCAGGAGGTCATCACCAAGGACAACGCCGTGGTGAAGGTCGACGGCATCGTCTTCATCCAGGTCATGGACGCCGCCCGCGCCGCCTATCGCGTGGACGACCTGCCCTACGCCATTTCGCAGCTCTGCATGACCAACCTGCGCACCGTCGTCGGCTCGATGGAGCTGGACGAGGTCCTCAGCCAGCGCGACGCCATCAACACCCGCCTGCTGCACGTCATCGACGCGGCGACCGAGCCGTGGGGCGTCAAGGCCAACCGGATCGAGATCAAGGACCTGACCCCGCCGACCGACATCACCAACGCCATGGCGCGTCAGATGAAGGCCGAGCGCGAACGCCGCGCCGTGGTCACCGAGGCGGACGGCGAAAAGCAGGCCGCCATCACCCGCGCCGAGGGCGCCAAGCAGGCCGCCATCCTGGAGGCCGAGGGCCGCCGCGAAGCCGCCTTCCGCGACGCCGAGGCCCGTGAACGCGAAGCCGAGGCCGAGGCCCGCGCCACCGAGATGGTGTCCAACGCCATCGCCGCCGGAGACGTCAACGCCATCAACTACTTCGTCGCCCAGAAGTATGTGGAGGCCTTCGCCGAACTGGCCCGCAGCCCGCAGCAGAAGACGGTCATCGTCCCCGCCGAGATGGGCGCGCTGGTCGGCACCATCGCCGGCGTGGGCCAGCTCGTCAGCCTGGCTCAGGATCAGCAGCAGAGCCGCCCGGCCCCGGCGCCGATCCCCGCCGCGCCGCGCCCGCCCGCTCCGCCGCGCCCGCCGCGTCCCACCGTTCCGAGGACCTGATCCATGGACGCCCTGATCGAGTTCCACAGCAATCAGCCGTTCTGGATCTGGCTGGCGCTGGGCGTGATCCTGCTGGCCGTCGAGGCCGCCTTCTCGACGGAATGGCTGCTGTGGCCCGCCGTCGCGTCCGGAGTGGTGGCGGTCATCACCGCCATCGGCGTGCCGCTGGGCTTCTGGGGCGAAGTCGCCCTGTTCGCCGGCCTGACGGTGGCCGCGACCCTGCTCTCGCGTCGCCTGATCCAGCGGGTGAACCCGTCGGATTCGCCCGACATCAACGCCCGTGAGGGCCGTCTGATCGGTCAGCGCGCCCAGGTGGTCCAGGCCTTCGTCGACGGCCGCGGCCGGGTCTTCGTCTCGGGCGCCGAATGGCCCGCCGAGATCGAGGGCGTCGCCCCCCTGGCCGGCGAAAGCGTCATCGTCGAAGGCGTCGACGGACCGAAGCTCAAGGTCCGGGCGGCCTGACTTCAACGTCACCGCCCCATTCGCGTGGGCGAATGGAGCGGTGAGCCCGGTCAGCCCTTCCGCATATCCTCGATCCCGCGGTTGGCCAGGCCGTCGGCCCGCTCGTTCAGCTCATGCCCGGCGTGGCCCTTCACCCAGTGCCACTTCACCTCGTGGCGGGCCCGGGCGGCGTCGAGCCGTTTCCACAGGTCCTCGTTCTTGACCGGCTTCTTGTCGGCGGTCTTCCAGCCGCGCGCCTTCCAGCCGCGGATCCATTCGGTGATCCCGGTCATGACGTATTTGCTGTCGGTGTGCAGATCGACGCGGCACGGGCGGGTCAGGGCCTCCAGCGCCATGATCGCCCCCATCAGCTCCATGCGGTTGTTGGTCGTCAGCGGCTCGCCGCCCCACAATTCCTTCTCGTGACCGCCGCCCGTCTGCAGGATCGCGCCCCAGCCGCCAGGGCCCGGATTGCCCTTGCAGGCGCCGTCGGTGTGGATGATCACGTGACTCATCCGCGCGCTGTATCAGGTTCACTTGGCGTCGCGCCACCGAACGGCCTATATGCGGCGTGAAACTGTGAACGGGCCGCGCATCGGTCCGACGAAGGAGATGTCGCCGTGGGTTCTCTCAGCATCTGGCACTGGGCTATTGTCGCCGTCATCGTGCTCCTGCTGTTCGGCGGACGCGGCAAGCTGTCTGGCCTCATGGGCGACGCCGCCAAGGGCGTGAAGGCTTTCCGCGACGGCCTGAAGGACACCGACGAAACCAAGCCGAAGGACGACCGCGCCGGCGCCCTGCCGCGCACCGACGCGGAAAAAGAAGACCTGAAGTCGTAATCGCGCGTTCGCGCCGGAGAGACTGACGGATGGGTGGTCTGGGCCCCGGCATCGGGGGCATGGAATATATCGTGATCGCGGTCGTGGCCCTGCTTGTCGTGGGGCCCGAACGGCTGCCCGCCATGCTGCGCAAGCTGGGTCAGCTGGTCGCCAAGGCCCGCAACATGGCCAACGAGTTCCGGCACAGCTTCGACGAGATGGCGCGCCAGTCCGAGCTGGACGACCTGCGCAAGGAGGTCGAGGCCCTGCGTCAGGGCCAGACCAACATGATGCCCCTGGGCGCCGACGCCGAGGCCGCCTTCCGCGGCATCCGCGACGACCTGAACCGCCCCCTCGACGCCCCCGCGCCCGCCCCGGCCCTGACCGGTCCCGAGGAATGGCCCGACAGCCCGCCGGTGATGGCGCCGCTGGAGCCTGAAACGGCGCCCAAGCCCCGCGCCCCGCGCAAGGCCGCCGCTCCCAAGGCGGCCTCCAAGGCGCCCGCGAAAAAGGCCGCCGCCAAGCCCCCGGTCGCCGCGAAGTCGCCCGCCGCGAAGCCGTCCGTGGCGAAGAAGACCCCGCCTTCCCGCAGGAAGGCGGTTGAACTGTGAGCCAGATCGACCGGGACGAAGCCGAGATCGAGGCGTCGCGCGCGCCGCTGATGTCTCACCTGATCGAGCTGCGCGGGCGGCTGGTGGTCTGCGTGGTCGCCTTCGCCGTCGCCTTCATCGGCTGCTTCTACTTCGCCGCCGACATCCAGATTTTCCTGATCAAGCCCTTCCAGGCCGCCTACGCCCTGCACGCCGCGGCCCAGGCCGCCGGCCAGCACGGCGGCAATCCGTTCGAGCTGATCGCCGTCACCGCCGGCCTGCATCACCTGCCGCCGGGCGCCCCGACCAACCTGGCCCTGCAGGCCACCGGCCCGCTGGAGCAGCTCTTCACCAAGATGAAGGTGGCCGGCTTCGGCGCCGTGGTCGTGGTCTTCCCGGTACTGGCCTGGCAGCTCTACAAATTCGTCGCCCCGGGCCTGTACCGCAACGAGAAGGGCGCCTTCCTGCCCTTCCTGTTCGTGGCCCCGATCCTGTTCCTGATCGGCGCGGCCCTGGTCTATTTCGTCATGCTGCCCTTCGTGATGTGGTTCTCCCTGAGCCAGCAGATCACGGCGGACGGCATCACGGTCGAGCTGAACACCAAGATCTCCGAATACCTCAGCCTCGTCACCTCGCTGATCCTCGCCTTCGGCCTGTGCTTCCAGCTGCCGGTCGTCACCACCCTGCTGGGCATGGCCGGGATCGTCTCGTCAAAGATGATGGTCGAGGTCCGCCGCTACGCCATCGTCGCCGTGGTGGTGGTCGCCGCCGTCGTCACCCCGCCCGATCCCATCAGCCAGCTGATGCTCGCGGTGCCGCTGGTGCTGCTCTACGAGATCTCGATCTGGTGCGTCCGCCTGATCGAGATGCGCCGCAAGAAGGCCGACGTCGCCGACGGCCTGGCCGCCTGATCCAGCGTTAGCCCGTCCGTAACGCCCCGCGGGGCACCTTTGCGGGAAACCGGGAGCGTGGACATGGGCCTGATCGACCTTTCGAACGACATCATCGCGCGCGGTGAGGTGACGAGCGCCGACATCCTGTCCCTGCGCCAGGACATCTTCGGCGAGGTCACCGTCACCCGCGACGAGGCCGAGGCCCTGTTCCGCATCGATGAGGGCACGGAACGCCGCGTCGCCGAATGGCGCATGCTCTTCCTGGAAGCCCTTACCGACTGGCTGGTCCGCCAGCAGGAGCCTCCGGGCTATGTCACCGACGCCCAGGCCGACTGGCTGATCGCCCGCATCGAGGCCGACAGGCGGGCCCGCGACGGCACCGAGATCGAACTGGTGGTGCGGGTGCTGGAACAGGCCGACAGCGCCCCGGCCGCGCTCGCGGCCTTCGGCCTCAGCCTGGTCAGTCGCTCCGTGGTCGAGAACGACGGCGTGATCAGCGCGACCGAGGTCCAGCGCATGCGCCGGCTGATGTTCGCCCCCTCCGGCCCCGGCCGTCTCGCCATCTCGCGCGAGGAGGCCGAGGTGCTGTTCGACCTCAACGACGCCACGCGCGGCGCGGCCAACGATCCGTCCTGGACCGATTTCTTCATGCGCGCCGTGGCCAACGCCGTCACCGCCGCCGCCGGATGGGCCCCGCCCGGCCGCGAGGAGGCCCTGCGCCGCGAGCGCTGGCTGGCCGACCCCGACGCCGGCATCATGAGCGGCATCGTCAAGGAGTTCGGCCAGACCGCCGTCCACAACATCGGCTGGCATACCCCCGCCCTGCTGATCCGCGGTCTGTTCGAACCCGACGCCGCCGAGACCCTGTTCAGGGAGCGCGAACAGACCCGGCAGCAGGCCGCCTCGACCGCCGCGCCGGTGAACGCCGAAGAGGCGCGCTGGCTGGTCGACCGCATCGGCCGCGACGGCGATTTCGACGTCAACGAACGCGCCCTTATCGGCTTCCTGAAGGACCTTGCTCCGTATACGGACGAAGCGCTCCAGCCGCTGATCGAACAGCTGGCGGCCTAGGTCGCCGGGCCGGCTGTTCGGCGGTACTTGCACATGACCTCGGTTCTTTCCTTTCGCATTCTCCCCTCCCCTTCCAGCAACGATCATGAGGCGCGGCCGCTCGTGGACGGCGCCGACTGGCTGGCAGAGGACTGCCTGGGCCTCGACCCGCCTGAGCTTGTCCTTGAGTTCGCCAGGGACCCTGCGCGCCTCCTGATCGGACGATGCGGTTGCGGCGTGGTGGGCTGCGGCGACGTGACGGTCGAGGTGGAGAGCACGGTCGAATGGCGGCTGCACGACGGCTCGCCGATCACTTTCGATCGCCGTCACTACGACGCCGAGATCGCCCGCTTCAGCACCGACCACTCGTGGGAGCCCCTTGAACGGCGGGTGGAGCGCGAAGTCGGCCAGGTGTTCGCCGGGTCCTCCACCAAGGCGGGCCTGACCTTCGACTGGGCCTCAACCCGCATTCGCCAAGGCCTGATCTGCCTGTCCTATTCGCGCCCAGGCGTGGGCCAGAGCCTGCTGGAGTTCGGCTGGGACGGCCAGAACCTGGACGACGCGCTGACCAGTGCACGGCGGTTCCACGCCGAACATTTCGACGACAGCTCACCCAAATGAAAAGGGCGCCGGCGGTTTCCCGTCCGGCGCCCTCCTCGATCAGCCCCCGCTGTCGATCAGCAGCTGTAGTACATGTCGAATTCGACGGGGTGCGGGTGCAGTTGCAGGCGCATCACCTCTTCCATCTTCAGCTCGATGTAGCTGTCGATGAAGTCGTCATCCATGACGCCGCCCTTCTTGAGGAAGGCGCGATCCTTGTCGAGGCTCTCCAGGGCTTCACGCAGCGAGCCGCAGACCTCGGGGATGTTGCCGCGCTCTTCCGGCGGCAGGTCGTACAGGTTCTTGTCGGCGGGCGCGCCCGGATCGATGCGGTTCTCGATCCCGTCCAGGCCGGCCATCAGCAGGGCCACGAAGGTCAGGTAGGGGTTGCCCATCGGATCCGGGAAGCGGGCTTCGATGCGCTTGGCCTTGGGCGAGTTGACCCACGGGATACGGATCGAGGCCGAGCGGTTGCGGGCCGAGTACGCCAGCTTGACCGGGGCTTCATAGCCCGGGACCAGGCGCTTGTAGGAGTTGGTGGTCGAGTTCGCGAAGGCGTTGATGGCCTTGGCGTGCTTGATGATGCCGCCGATGTACCAAAGACAGAGGTCCGACAGGCCGGCGTATTTGTCGCCCGCGAACAGCGGCTTGCCGTCGCGCCAGATCGACTGGTGCACGTGCATGCCCGAGCCGTTGTCCCCGAAGGTCGGCTTGGCCATGAAGGTGGCCGACTTGCCGTAGGCGGCGGCCACGTTGTGGATCACGTACTTATACATCTGCGTGCGGTCGGCCATGGTCAGCAGATCGCTGAACTTCAGGCCCAGCTCGTGCTGCGCCGGGGCCACCTCGTGGTGGTGCTTCTCGGGCTGCATGCCCAGGTCGCGCATCACGCCCAGCATCTCGCCGCGCAGGTCCTGGGCGCTGTCGGTCGGATTGACCGGGAAGTAGCCGCCCTTGGGCCCCGGGCGGTGGCCCATGTTGCCTTCGGAGTATTCAGCGCCGGTGTTGGCCGGCAGCTCGATCGAATCGTAGGTGTAGCCGGTGTCGTGCGGGGCGGTGGACCAGCGCACGTCGTCGAAGATGAAGAACTCGGCTTCCGGGCCGAAATAGACGGTGTCGCCCACGCCCGAGGACTGGACGTACGCCAGCGCCTTCTTGGCCATCGAGCGGCTGTCGCGGTTGTAGGGCTCGCCCGTGTCCGGGTTCAGCACGTCGCAGAACAGGAACAGCGTCGTCTGCTGGTAGAAGGGGTCGATCCAGAAGTTCGCAAGGTCCGGCTTCAGCAGCATGTCGGACTCGTTGATGGCCTTCCAGCCGGCGATCGACGAGCCGTCGAACATTGTGCCCTCTTCGAGGAATTCCTCGTCGACAAGGTCGATGTCGAAGGTCACGTGCTGCATCCGACCCTTTGTGTCGGTGAAGCGGAGATCGACGTAGCGAACGTCTTTCTCCTTGATCTCTTTAAGGATCTTGCCCGCGTCGCTCATTCTTCGAGGTCCTGTTTCTTATGGGGAGGTTTCGTTGACGACCGCGCCCGGGGACACGGCCGGTGGTCTGAGCGATCAGACGGCTTGTGCGCCCGTTTCGCCAGTGCGGATGCGAATGACGTCCAGGACGTCAGACACGAAAATCTTGCCGTCGCCGATCTTGCCGGTGCGGGCTGCGGTCTGGATGGCCTCGATCACCGACGGGGCCAGGTCGTCGGAAACCACGACCTCGATCTTGATCTTGGGCAGGAAGTCGATGACGTACTCGGCGCCCCTGTAGAGTTCCGAATGGCCCTTCTGACGCCCATAGCCCTTGGCTTCGAGCACCGTCATCCCCTGGACTCCCGCGTCCTGCAGGGCCTCTTTCACTTCATCCAGCTTGAAAGGCTTGATGACGGCTTCAATCTTTTTCATCGGCGTTCCCGGCGGGCTCTGGAATGCCGCGCGCTCGGGCAGCAAAGGGACATTGCATTGCACAATAAGGCAAGTGTTTTTCGCATGCGCGGCGAACCGTAAGCGGACGAAAACGTATCGGCATGGAGGCTGGAATGGCGAGCATCAGGTTCAAACAGACCGACAGGCGGGTGGGACTGGCCGTCGCCCTGGGGTTCCTGGCGGTCGCGTTCGGCGGACTCTTCTTCGTTTTCGGCTTGGGCGGACTGGCGGATTTCGTGAACGCCTTCCCGTCGGTGAAGCTGATGGGGATCATCGCCGCGCTGGTGTTTCTCCCGCTTCCGATCCTGATGGTGCGGCGGTTGTACAAGGCCACCGAGGTGGACTTCGGCGGCGACGCCATAACTGTCCGCACCGCCGGACGGCCTGAGACGACCCGCATCCGCTATGCGGAGATCCAGACCGCCGATCTCCACAAGTCGACGCCCGGCGCCCTGTCCCTCTTCTCCCGCGACGGACGCCTGCTGCATCGGTTCGCGCCCTACAACGACAGTACCAGCCTGGACGCCCTGGTCGCGGGACTGATCGGGACCGGGCAGTTCCGGATCGAGGACCGGCCGGTCAAGGTCTTCGGCGGCGCGATGAGCGGCCGCGTGTTCACGCGAAAGGCCTAGGACCATGGTCGTCGAAGACTGGCACGCCAAACTGCCCTGGCCCGGCGTCGATGCGCACAAGCATGCGCGCGGGCGGCTGGGCGTGGTCTCGGGCAAGGCGACCCAGACCGGGGCCGCCCGGCTGGCGGCGCGCGCCGGCCTGCGCATCGGCGCCGGGGTGGTCCGCATCCTGTGCCCGCCCGACGCGGCGGCGGTCATCGCCCCGGCCATCGAGGCGATCATGCTGACCCCCTTCGCCTCCGACGAGGCGCTGAAGGCGGCGGCCCAGGGCATGGACGCCGTGGTCGTGGGACCGGCGGCGGGCGTCAACGACGCCACCTCGGCCAACGTCCGCGCCCTGGCCGAGACCGGCGCGGCCCTGATCGTGGACGCCGACGGCCTCACGGTGTTCGAAGCCTGGCCCGGCGAACTGTTCGGCCTGCTGGACCGCGACGACGTCCTGACCCCGCATGAGGGTGAGTTCAAACGCCTCTTCCCCGGCCTGCTGGCCAAGGGCCGCGAGACGGCGGCGCGCGAGGCGGCCGAGCGGGCGGGCGCCGTGGTCGTGCTCAAGGGGCCGGAGACGGTGATCGCCGCCCCCGACGGCCGCCTCGCCCTGAACCACAACGGCGTGCCCTGGCTGGCCACCGCGGGCTCCGGCGACGTGCTCGCGGGCATGATCGGCGGCCTGGTGGCCCAGCGCATGGACAGTTTCGACGCCGCGCGCGCGGCCGTCTGGATGCACGCCGAGGCCGCCCGCGCCTTCGGTCCCGGCCTGATCGCCGAGGACCTGCCCGAGCGCCTGCCCGCCGTTCTGGCCCTCCTCTATGCACAGGGCGGCTGAGCCGCGACCCCGGGTCCGGTTCAAATCGTCACCGAAGCGGCCTAACAGGACCGCATGCTGATCGTCCTGTCCCCGGCCAAGCGTCTCGACTTCACCGAAGCCGACCCCGCCGTCCCCGCCTCGGAGCGCCGCTTCCTCGAGGACACGGCCTCCCTGTCCAAGACCGCCCGCGCCCGCACCGTGGCCGAGCTGCGCCGCCTGATGGGCATTTCGGACGATCTGGCCCGGCTGAACCGCGAGCGCTTCCAGGCCTTCGCGCCGGATTCCACCGACGGGGTCCAGGCCGCCTTCGCCTTCGCCGGCGACGTCTACGAGGGCCTGCGCGCCCGCGAGCTGGACCCGGCGGGCCTGGCCTTCGCCCAGGCGCACCTGCGCATCCTGTCCGGCCTCTATGGCCTGCTGCGCCCGCTGGACCGGATCCAGCCCTACCGCCTCGAGATGGGCACGCGGCTGAAGACCCGGCGCGGCTCCAGCCTCTACGACTTCTGGGGCGACCGCATCTCGAAATGCCTCAACGCCGACGCCGAGGGCCAGAGCGATCCGACCCTCGTGAACCTGGCCAGCCAGGAGTATTTCGGCGCCGTCGACGCCAAGGCCCTGAAGCTGCCGGTGGTCACGCCGAACTTCTACGAGGACAAGGCCGGCGATCGGCGCATCATCTCCTTCTTCGCCAAGCGGGCGCGCGGGACCATGGCCCGCTTCGCCATCGACGAACGCATCGACCGGGCGGAGGATTTGAAGGCCTTCGACCGCGACGGCTACCGCTTCGACAAGTCCGCGTCCTCGGACACGGAGTGGATATTCATCAGGTCGGGAAATACTTGAGCCCGACAGTCGCCATGACGTATGCCTGACGCTAGAGTCGCGCCGAGGCCAGAGTCGAAAAGTCCTCCGAGGAAAGACAACATGTTCCAGTGGCCCAAGCGTGGTGAAGGCGCCTCCAGCGAGAGCGAACCGTTCCGCGACGTCGGCGACCTCAAGGGCCAGGTGGCGGTGATCTCGGGTTCGACCTCGGGCATCGGACTGGCGCTGGCCAAGGCCGTGGCCAGCCGGGGCGGCGACGTGGTCCTGAACGGCTTGGGCGACCCGGCCGAGATCGAACGCACCCGCGCCGGGATCGAGGCCAGCTGCGGCGTCCGCGTCCGCTACCACGCCGCCAACATGATGCGCGGCGACGAGGTCGCCGACATGGTCGCCTTCGGCAAGCACGAGCTCGGCCGTGTCGATATCCTGGTCAACAACGCCGGCATCCAGCACGTCGAGGCCGTCGAGAAATTCCCCGCCGACAAGTGGGAGCAGATCATCGCCATCAACCTGTCGTCGACCTTCTATGCGACGCGGGCGGCCATCCCGATCATGAAGGCCCAGGGCCGTGGCCGGATCGTCAACATCGCCTCGGCCCACGGCCTGGTCGCCAGCCCGTTCAAGTCGGCCTATGTCGCCGCCAAGCACGGCGTCCTCGGCTTCACCAAGACCGTTGCCCTGGAAGTGGCGCAGGACAACATCACCTGCAACGCCATCTGCCCCGGCTTCGTCGAGACCCCCATCGTCGAAAAGCAGATCGCCGACCAGGCCCGCACCCGCGGCATGTCCAAGGAGCAGGTGCTCAAGGACGTCATCCTGGGCTCCCAGCCGACCAAGAAATTCGTCACCACCGACCAGCTGGCCGGGATGTTCCTCTACCTCGTCTCCGACCTCGGCGCCTCGGCCAACGGGGCCAGCTTCTCCATCGACGGCGGCTGGACGGCGCAATAGCCATGGCCAAGCCGGCGGCCCCAAAGCGTCGTCCGGTCTGCCTCGCCCTTCAGGGCGGCGGCTCCCACGGCGCCTTCCAGTGGGGCGTGCTCGACCGCCTGCTCGAGGACGACCGCCTCGACGTCCGCGCCGTCACCGCCGCCTCCGCCGGAGCCATGAACGCCGCGGCCCTGGTCAGCGGCCTGGAGACCGGCGGCCCCGACGGCGCCCGCAGGCAGCTGGATCTGCTGTGGCGCGAGGTCAACCAGTCCGGCGGCCGCAACGTCTTCGGCGATTCCTCGATCTGGAGCGCGGCCCTGACGCCCGGCTGGCTGAAGGACACCGGCCTGTGGCGCACGGGCGAAAACATCGCACTGTCGATGAGCCCCTATCAGTTCAACCCCTTCAACCTGAACCCGCTCCGGCGGGTCCTCGACACGGCCATCGATTTCGAGGCCGTGCGCGCCTCGTCCATCTCCGTCTTCGTCTCGGCCACGGCGGTGAAACAGGGCCGCGCCCGCGTCTTCAGGACCACCGAGATCACGCCCGAGGTCCTGCTCGCCTCCTCGTGCCTGCCGCACCTGTTCCAGGCGGTGGAGATCGACGGCGAAAGCTACTGGGACGGCGGCTACCTGGCCAATCCGGCGCTGTGGCCCCTGATCCATCCGGACACGCCCGACGACGTCCTGATCCTGCCGCTGAACCCCTTCGTGCGCGAGGACACGCCCCACGCCGCCGGCGAGATCATGGACCGCCTCAACGAGATCGTCTTCAACGCCCCGCTGGTCTCCGAACTGCGCGCCTTCGCCCTGCTTCAGTCCCTGATCGCCGACGGTCAGCTCCAGACCGGAAACCGCCACCGCGCCCAGGCCATCCGCATGCACGCCATCGACAGCGACCGCTGGCTGGCGCCGCTTTCACTGGGGTCCAAGTTCGACACCGAATGGACCTTCCTCAACCGGCTGAAGGGCCATGGCCGCGAGGCGGCGGAGGACTGGCTGACGACCTGTTTCGACGACGTGGGCGAACGCTCCAGCGTGGATATCAGGGCGCGGTTTCTCTAGGCCGCCGCGCCCCGATGTCCATGTCGCTACCGGGCCGCGGGCGCGCCGACGACCCAGGTCCGGCGCTGCACCGGATCGAACATCAGCTTCAGCTGGCGAAGCACGGGCATGCCGATGTTCGGACGCCCGCCTTCGATGAACCGGATCTTGGGCCGGTGGATCACCACCCCCGCGATGGTGATGTCCTCGCCCAGACGCGCTTCATAGACATCCTGCACGCCGGCGGCGGACGTCGCGTGGCCGATGACCACCGGCTCGTTCTCGAGCGGCAGGTCCTTGGCCAGGCTGAGCGGCAGCAGGAAGTCGCTCGTGTTGCCCGTGTCCAGGATGGCGGGGATCGCCCGTCCCTCCAGTTCGATGTTGAGGGACGGCAGGGCCGCGCCCCCTTCGCCGAGATAGGGGAAGCCCTCCCCCGCCTCCGGCGCGTCCGCCGGCGCGTACAGGCTCAGCCGGCTCCGCCCCAAGTCCATCAGGACATACTGCCCCGGAAAGCTGTTCGGGCCGATGATCGCGACCTCGTTCGGATGGCTGAAGGCCATGGCCGTCGCGCGGGCGTCCTGGATCGGCGTCCCGCCCAGACTGGCGCCGGCGATGAAGGTCTCGAACCCGGGCACGGGCCGGCCGGTGCTGCCGTCGATGGAGCGCGAGCCGCCCCGGTTCTCCAGCCCCAGCTTCTGGGCCACGCCGATGTCGATGACGTTCCCGTTCGTGCCGGTGTCGAACACGGCGGGCATCGGCGGGTGGTCGCCGATCGTCAGCATGACCAGGACGCGGTCATTGGACTGGAAAAGGCTGATCATGGTCGGCGGCTGGGTTTGCGCCTGCGCGGCGTTGCACAGGGACCCGACCAGGGGCACGGAGAGGGCGGCGGCCAGGACAGCCAGTTTGAAGAGCGAAATACGCATGACGACCTTTCGAAAAACTAGTACGATTAGTACCAATTCGCGATCGGACGTCAAATGACAAGACATTCATCCGGCCTGACGGAGCTTGAGGGGGCCGTGCTCTCCGAGATCCATCACCGCCAGAACCGCACCGCCTTCAAGGTCCGCCGGGCCTTCCAGACCTCGCCCTCCATCGAGTGGAGCGGCAGCGCCGGCGCGGTTTATCCGGCCATCCGTCGCCTCGTTGAGGCGGGCCTGATCGACAGCGCTCCCATCGAGACCGGCCACAAGGGCAGCCACCTGTCCCTGTCGCCTGAGGGCGTTGCGGCGGTGGAAGGCTGGATCTGCGATCCCGTCCGCGCGACCAGCGTCGGCGTCGATCCCTTCCGGCTCCGCGCCGGCCTGTGGGCGACGCTCGATCCGGCGATGCGCGCCGACGCCCTGCGCCGCCTCAGGCTCACGGTCGAGGAAGAGCTGCAGCGCCTGACGGTCTCGCTCGACGCGCTCGATCCGGTGGAGCAGGCACGCAGCGAATGGTCGATCCAGCTGCAGGCGATGCGGCTGCGCTGGCTGGAGGATCAGGGCGACGGACTGCAAACCGCGAAAAGCCCGGAGTGAGACGAGGCTCGACCGTCAGCCCAGGAATATCCGCCCTCTTCGCCTTGGGGGCTCAGTCGATGCGCCAAGGTCGAAGCATCCCTCTAGCGCAGGGACGTCCTGATTTCAGGCAGCCGGCTTTCCCAATCGGGGAATGACGCGGCAGCCGTATCGGCGCCGTCGCAGACCACGGCTTTCAGGGCCGCCGCGGGTGGAAAGTGGAGCGGGATAGGCCCGAACCTCGAAGGCCCTTCTCCCTCAGTGGCGCGGCCGTCACGCGCGATCCGCCGCTCGCCCAACATGCGCCATCGCAGGGTCCGGCAATCGATCTCGAACGTCACGTCGCGGCGTTCCTCCTCCCAGGCCTCTTCGGCCTCGGCGAAGACGTTCACCAGCGTCGCGGTGCGCGTCCGCTCGTTTCGCCCCACGCTTGCCAGCGGCAGCAGGAACGCCGTGTCATGGCTTTGTGCCAGCACGACGGCGCGATCGCTCTCTGGTGGACTTTGCAGCAGGACGCCCAGCGCCAGTGCGAGCAGGCTCATTCAGCAATCCTCCGGATCCACTTCCGGCACGATGTATCTGAAGCATGTTGGAGCCCGCAAAAGGAGCCGCTCTGCACACGCCCTAGCCGATATGCCCCGCCGCCCGCTTGAGCCGGTCGTTGATCGCCTCGCCCAGGCCGTCCAGCGGCACGGGCGCCACGGCGATGCCCGACGGCTTCTCGCGGTCGGCCTCGCGGAACCGCCGGAACAGGTTGGCCGCCGCCTCGCGCAGGTCCCCCGTCGGGCTCAGGCTCCAGCGCGGATCGCCCACGCCAGGGCCGAAGCCCAGCAGCAGTTCGCCCTTGTGCAGGCTCGTCGCATTGATCCGCACCGGCGCGTCCGGCGCATAGTGCAGGGTCAGGCGGCCGGGCGAACGATGTCCCTCCCCGCCCCCGTCCGGCGCCCCGTCCAGCGGTCCGACCACCGCCTCCAGTTCATCGCGGGTCACGGCGCCCGGGCGCAGCAGGCTGACCACCCCGTTCAGCACCGACACCACGGTGCTTTCCACTCCCACGGCGCAGGGGCCGCCGTCCACGCCCTCGGCGGCGGCGAAGCCGGTCTCCTCCATGGCGTCGGCGAAGGTCGTCGGACTGGGCCGGCCCGAGCGGTTGGCCGAGGGCGCCACCACCGGCCCGCCGAAGGCGCCGATCACCTCGCGGGCGCGGGCGTGGCCGGGCACGCGCACCGCCACGCTGTCCAGCCCGGCCCGGGCCAGGTCGCACACCGCCTCGCGGTTCCTCACCGGGGCCACGATGGTCAGGGGGCCGGGCCAGAAAGCCTCGGCCAGGCGCCGCGCGCGGTCGTCGAACACCGCGACGGCCTCGGCCCCGGCGGCGTCGGCCACATGGGCGATCAGGGGATTGAAGCGCGGCCGCCCCTTGGCCTCGAAGATGGCGGCCACGGCGCGGGCGTCGGACGCGTCGGCGGCCAGGCCGTAGACGGTCTCGGTCGGCAGGATGATCAGCTTGCCGTCCGCCAGCGCCCGGACAGCGGCCTCCTCGGCCCCCGCGTCCCGACCCGTCGTCAGATCCAGCCGTTCCACGCGTCTCAAATCCTCATGCCGTCGTCGCCGGTCATGTGCGCCCTCGCCCTACCCCGGCGCAACCCCCGCCTCCGGTCTCAGGGCCGACGCGGAATCAGCGGGATCATCCGGTGCAGGATGTTGTCCCGGTCGATGAAGTGGTGCTTCAGCGCCGCCGCCACATGCAGGGCCAGCAGGACGTAGAGCGCCTTCACCGCGATCCCGTGCGCCTCCATCAGGGCGCGCCCCGCCTCGCGCCCGCCCCCGATCGGCAGCAGGGGCCAGTCGAACAGGCCGAAGAACGGGATGTCCCGCCCGCCCGTCGAACTGGCCGCCCATCCGGTCAGCGGCAGGGCGATCAGGGCGACGTAGAACAGCGCATGCGTCACGCGGGAGAACCGCTTCTCCCACGGCTTCATATGGCCGGGCAGAGGAATGGCCGGATTGGCGATCCGCCAACCGATCCGCGCCAGCGTCAGCAGCAGGATCGTCAGGCCCACCGACTTGTGGATCTGTATGAACTCTCGCGACAGCGGCCCCTCGGTCGCGTCATGGGCCGTGATCAGCAGGATCTGGACCAGGATCAGCACCGCGATCAGCCAGTGCAGCACCAGTGAGGTCACGGAGTATCGGTTGCGCGGTTCGGCCATGCTTCCCTTCCGTGACGGCACAGGTTCACAGTGGCCCGATCCTGTCCGCTTCGCCCGCCCTTGCGCAAGGGGCCGCGGACAGGCCATGACCGCCGCCTGTTTGCCTGAACCCGACCGGAAGCCCCATGACCTACCGCGCCCCGATCCGTGATCTCGCCTTCACCCTGCAGGCCGTGGCCGGCATCGACCAGGTCGCCGCCACCGGCGCCTTCCCCGACTATGACGCCGACCTGATGGGCGCGGTGCTGGAGGCGGCGGGCCAGTTCTCCGAGGGCGTCCTGGCCCCGCTGAACCGCATCGGCGACCAGAAGGGCTCGACCTGCAAGGACGGGAACGTCACCGCCGCGCCGGGCTTCGCCGACGCCTACCGCCAGTTCGCCGAGGGCGGCTGGACCGGCCTGACCGCCCAGGCCCACTCGGGCGGCCAACAGCTGCCCAAGGCGCTGGAGCTGGCCGCCTATGAGACGGTCCACGCCGCCAACATGGCCTTCGGCCTGTGCCCCATGCTGTCGCTGGCCTCCATCGAGGCGCTGGAGGCGCAAGGCACCGAGGCGCAGAAGGCGACCTATCTGTCCAGGCTGGTCTCCGGCGAATGGACCGGCGCCATGGTGCTGACCGAGCCGCAGGCCGGCTCGGACCTCGGCGCCCTGACCGCCACCGCCGTCCCCCAGGCCGACGGGACCTACCGCCTCTCGGGCCAGAAGATCTTCATCACCTGGGGCGACCACGACGCCACGGACAACATCGTCCACCTGGTGCTGGCCCGCCTGCCCGACGCCCCCGCCGGGCCCAAGGGCATCAGCCTGTTCCTGGCGTCCAAGTATCTGGTGAACCCGGACGGCTCGCTGGGCGCGCGCAACAGCTTCCATCCCGTCAGCGTCGAGCACAAGCTGGGCATCCACGGCTCGCCCACCTGCGTCATGGCCTATGAGGACGCCGTCGCCGAACTGGTCGGCACGCCCAACGAGGGCCTGGCCCACATGTTCATCATGATGAACGCCGCCCGCCTCGCCGTCGGCGTCGAGGGCGTCGGCATCGCCGAGCGCGCCTATCAGCACGCGCTGGAATACGCCCGGGAACGCAAGCAGGGCCGCAGCGTCTGGACCGGCGCCGCCAACAGCCCCATCGTCGATCACCCGGACGTGCGCCGCACCCTGTCGGTGATGAAGGCCAGGATCGCCGCCGCCCGCGCCATCTGCCTGTCCACCGGCGTCGCCGCCGACCTGGCCCGCCACGCCGCCACCGAGGAAGAGCGCCGCCAGTGGAAGGGCCGCGAGGACCTGTTCACCCCCATCGCCAAGGCCTGGTCGACCGACGTCGGCTGCGAGGTCGCCTCCCAGGGCGTCCAGGTCCACGGCGGCATGGGCTTCATCGAGGAGACCGGCGCGGCCCAGTACTACCGCGACGCCCGCATCACCCCGATCTACGAGGGCACCAACGGGATCCAGGCCATGGACCTGGTCGGCCGCAAGCTGTCCCAGGACGGCGGCCAGTCCGCCCGCGACCTGATCGCCGACTTCAAGACCACCCTCGCCCAGCTGCCCAAGCTCTACACCGGCAAGCCGGTCGAGCGCTTCGCCAACGCCGTCGAGGCCGTCGAGGACGCCACCCTCTGGCTGTTGGACGCCAAGGGCGACAAGGACCGCGCCGCCGACGTCCTGGCCGCCGCCGACGCCTACCTCAAGCTGCTGGGCGACGTCACGGGCGGCTGGATGCTGGCCAAGGGCGCCCTGTGGGCCCGCGCCGAACTCGACGCCGGCCAGGGCGATCCCGTCTGGCTGGAAGGCAAGATCGCCCTGTACGAGGTCTACGCCGCCAACGTCCTGGGCCACGTCTCCAGCCGCCTCGCCGCCGTCGGCCAGGGCGGCGCCCTGCTGGAGCGGATGAGCGTGGACGTGCTGGCGGGGTGATCCGATTGCACGCTGGCAGCGGCGAGAATCTTGCCGCAGCAGGTTTTCGGCTCTATTTTCTCGTGGTCCAGACGTGCGCTGCGGACGGCGGTGCAGGAAGAACCCGGTTGGTGAATAGCGGCTCGCTGGGTGGTCGCACGCGTCCTTGCGATCGAAGGTAATAAGACCAACCGGGACCGTCTAACCACTCTGACGCCCCCCCTACTTCAGCGGCAGGTGCAGCTCCGCCGCCGCCCCCTGCTCCGGATCACCCAGCAGGAAGCGCTGGCAGTAGATGGGGAAGTCCCGCATCTCCTCGCCGCTGGCCGGCAGCCAGTCGCGGTACAGGTACAGGGCCGCGGGCTCCAGGTTGTGAGTGTCCCCCGTGACCCTCAGCACGGCGCAGCGGCCGCCGGGGATCTCGCCTTCCCTGACCCCCTCGCCCCGGTCGATGATCGGCTGGTCGGGGCTCAGCCCGACGCACAGGTCCATGCGGTAGTCCGCGGGGTTCGCGGGCCGCCGCTCGGAATACCAGATGTTGAAGGTCGGGCTGGTCTGGGGCGACAGCCCGGCGGCCTTCCGCCACGCGATGAAGCGCTGGATGGTGACGTCCAGGGTCTCCGGGTCGCCCCGGTGTTCGAACATCGCCACGCGGGTCGGGGCCACCTCGCGAATGGAGATCTGGTCGGGGGTGAAGGTCGTCGGCATGAGCTTGCTCCTGGCTGCGTTGAAAGGCCCGAAGGCCCGGAGCCACGGCTCCCAGTCGGGAGATTTCCGGAAACTCGACGGCGACTGCCGGAACCGTTGCCGAAAGGCGCGGGCGAACGCGTCGGGCGTCTCGTAGCCGGCGTCCAGGGCGATGTCGGTCACGCTGGCCCCCTGCCCGTCGGCCAGCCGTTTCGAGGCCTGCCTGAGGCGGGCCAGCTGGACGTAGCGATGCAGGGACACCCCGAAGGTCGCCTTGAACTGCCGGTGGAAATGGAATTTGGAAAACGCCGCGACGCCGCTCACCGCCTCCAGGTCCAGATCGCCGTCCAGGTGCCGGTCGATGTGATCCAGCACCCTCCGCATCCGGGCATGATAGTGGTCCAGCGCCGCCGTCATCGTCCTCATCCGTTGTGGCGATCCGGGTTTGACGCGTCGGCCCGTCACGCGCTCGACCGATCTTGCGGTTTGGAGAAGGGATCGGCGTGGGAGGCGGGATTTCCACCCGCAGCTGCGGTTGTGACCGGCGTTTCGCTTAAGCTACTCCCGCCGCCATCCTAGCCGACCCGCCCCTTCGGCGGAACGCCCCTACGTCCGATCCTGACGCACCGGCCTGTCATCATGCCGGACATGATCAGCACGTTCCTCCTCGACGACGGCTCTGCGGACATGCGGGCGATCCATCGCTTTGCCGTCGAGCAACGGACCGCGGCCCGCCGTCAGCGCCGCGCCCGCGCCGCCCGCGACTGGGGCCGTCTCGTCATGAAAGCCCTGCGCGCACTGCGCTTCGCCGCCCGCGTGAAGGCCGGACGGCTGCACGGCCATCCGCACTCTTCGCACTCGCTTTTTTCCGAAACGCCGAAAAAAGTTTCCGACCCGGTCGTTCCGGGGCTCGCGCCCAATTCCGACCGCCGCCGGACCTTCCGCGAGAGACGAAGGCGACGATGAGGCCGCCGGAAACCCCCACCACACCCACATTCTTCATCTCAGCTCATCCCGGCGAACGCCGGGACCCGGCGCCTTGGGCGATGAGCGGCGCCGGGCTGACCTCACGCCGTCAGTCCAGGGGCTCGTGTCACCCTGGACAGGACGGGGTCCCGGCGTTCGCCGGGATAAGCGGTGTGGGAGAGCGAGCCGGAATGACGATCGCGATCAGCGCGAAACCGCCACCCCATCCATCACCGCGATCGCCTCGCGCACATAGTCCGCATGGGCCACGATCCCGATGCCCACCGTCTCGCCGCCGACCCGCATCTCCTGCACCAGCACCCCGGCGATGAAGGGATGCTCGGGCTGGGCCGTGCCCGGCAGCTTGCGCGCCGACGGGGTCCAGAACACCGGCCCGCCCGAGTTGCCGGGAAAGACGTTGAAATCCAGCAGGAAGGTGGGGAAGGACCGGATCGGGGTCAGCGGCCAGGACGCCACCCGCCCGGTCCGCAGGATCGGGAAGCCCGCCGTATTGGCCGAATACCCATGCGGATAGCCCAGGGTCATCAGCTCGTCGCCCGGCCCCACCTGCCAGGCGTCCAGCGCATAGGCGTTGGCCAGCCAGCCCAGCGGGATGGCCGCCTCGGCGAACTCGGGCGGAGCGGTGATGGCCATGACCGCGATGTCGCGCTCGGGGTGCTTGGTCCACAGCGGATCGCCGTCGTCCTCGCGGATGCGCAGGGGCTGCGGCGCGAACCGCCAGCCGCCGTCAGGGGTCTCGACCCGCCAGCCGATCCGCGCCTGCGCCGACGGCATGCCGTCCAGCACATGGGCGGCGGTGACCAGCACCGTGCGCGGCGTCCCGTCCGGGGTGGGGGCGTTGATCAGGAAGGCCGTGCCCACCTTGCGCTCCGTGGCGTTGATCGGCTGGTCCAGCTGCACCGTCGCCTTGATCAGGCCGACGGTCAGGTCCCAGACGGGCGCGGCCTGCACCACCTCGGCGACAGGCGGATCCTGGACGGGTTCGGGCGGGACCTGAAGATCGAACATCGGCATACCGGGGCCACGGGCGTTTGTTCATTTGACGGCGCGGGGCCGGGACGCACAAGGTCCGCCGTCCATCCGGGGGAGACTTGAGATGAATCGCCGCGACCTGCTGACCACCGCCTCCGCCGCGCTCGCCGCGACCGCCCTCCCCGCCATGGCGCACGCCCACGCCGCTACAAAGTCCCCTACCGGAGCCTCGATGCCCAACGCGCCTGTCCCGCCCGTCGCCAAGAAGATCCCCGTCACCATCGAACAGCTGGGCCGCACCCGGACCGACGACTATCAGTGGATGAAGGACGACAACTGGCAGCAGGTCCTGCGCGACCCATCGCTCATCAAGGCCGACGTCAAGGAACACCTGACCGCCGAGAACGCCTATCGCGAGGCCATGATGCGCTCGACCGAGCCGCTCCAGCAGGAGCTGTTCGAGGAGATGAAGGGCCGCATCAAGGAGGACGACAGCTCCGTCCCCCTGCCCGACGGCCCGTGGGAGTACTACACCCGCTTCGAGGCCGGCCAGCAGCACCCGCTCTACTGCCGCCGCCCGAAGGGACAGACGACCGGCGAGATCGTCCTGCTGGACGCCAACGCCCTCGCCGAGGGCAAGGCCTATTCCTCGGTCGGCGAGACCGAACACAGCCGCGACCACCGCCTGTTCGCCTATGCCGAGGACGCGCAGGGCTCCGAGGTCTACCGCATCTTCATCAAGGACGTGGCCTCAGGCCAGTCCGTCGGCGCGCCGATCGAAAGCGCCATGGGCGGCCTTGCCTTCTCGGCGGACGGCGACTGGATCTTCTGGATCAACCGCGACGACAACGGCCGCTCGGACAAGATCCTCAAGCGCCGGGTGACCGGCGGCGACATCACCACCGTCTATGAAGAGCCGGACGACGGCATGTACATGGGTCTGCAGGTCAGCGCGGACTTCAAATACATCCTCATCACCTCGGCCAACGGCGAACAGTCGGAATGGCGCTACGTCCCCGCCGACCAGCCGGAGGCGACCCCGGTCCTGATCGAGCCGCGCCGCGAGGCCCTGCGCTATGACGCCGATCACTGGGGCGACCGCTGGGTCATCCGCACCGACGCCGACGGCGCCGTGGACTTCAAGATCGTCACCGCCCCCACCGACGCCCCGGGCCGCGCCAACTGGACCGATCTGGTGCCGTTCACGGCCGGCCGCCTGATCGAGTCGGTCGCCGCCTTCTCGGGCCACCTGGCCCGGGTCGAGCGCCACGAGGCCAACACCCGCATCGTCATCCGCACCCGCGCGGGCGAGGAGCACGCCATCGCCGTGGACGAGCCCGCCTATGTCCTGGGGCTGGGCGGGACCTACGAATACGACTCGCCGATGACGCGGTACGTCTACACCTCGCCGTCCACCCCCGCGCAGACCTTCGACTACAACATGGAGACGCGCGAGCGGACCCTGCGCAAGACGCAGGAGGTCCCGTCGGGGCACAACATCGTGGACTATGTCGTCGAGCGGCTGAACGCCCCCGCCTCTGACGGCGCCATGGTCCCCGTCACTATCCTGCGCCGCAAATCGACCCCGGTGGACGGCTCGGCGCCGGTGCTGCTGTACGGCTACGGCTCCTACGGCATCCCCATGGGCGCCGGCTTCAACACCAACCGCCTGTCGCTGGTCGACCGCGGTTTCATCTACGCCATCGCCCACATCCGCGGTGGTTCGGACAAGGGCTGGGGCTGGTTCCTGGCCGCGCGACGGATGACCAAGAAGAACACCTTCACCGACTTCATCGCCGCCGCCGAACACCTGATCGACAAGAACTACGCCCGGGCCGGAAACATCGTCACCCACGGCGGCTCGGCCGGCGGCCTGCTGATGGGGGCGATCAACAACATGCGGCCCGACCTGTGGGCCGGGGTCATCGGCGACGTGCCCTTCGTCGACGTGATCAACACCATGTCGGATGTCAGCCTGCCGCTGACGCCCGGCGAATGGCCCGAGTGGGGCGATCCGATCACCGATCCCGCCGCCTACGACTACATGCTCAGCTACAGCCCCTACGACCAGGTCGAGGCCAAGGCCTATCCGGCCGTGCTGGCCACCGGCGGCCTGTCGGACCCGCGCGTCACCTACTGGGAGCCCGAGAAGTGGGTCGCCAAGCTGCGGCCCGCCACGACCTCGGGCAAGCCGGTCCTGCTCAAGATCAACATGACCGCCGGCCACTTCAGCTCGTCGGGCCGGTTCGACTATCTGAAGGACATCGCCGTGGTCTACGCCTTCGCCATCTGGTCGATCCAGAAGGGCTGGGAACAGGCCTGAGCCCCGCGAGCGAACCGATGAGCCCCGTCCTGCGCGACACCGTCGCCGCCGACCTGCCGGCGATCACCGCCATCTATGCGGACGAGGTCCTGCACGGTACGGCGACGTTCGAACTGGTCCCGCCGGACGAGGCCGAGATGGCGTCGCGCCTGGCCGGGGTCCGGACCCTGGACCTGCCGTGGCTGACGGCCGAGCTGGACGGCGCGGTCGTCGGCTACGCCTACCTGTCCCCGTTCCGGCTGCGCCCCGCCTACCGCTACTGCGTCGAGCTGTCGGTCTACCTCGCCCCCGAAGCGCGGGGACGGGGGATCGGCCGGGCCCTGATGCAGGCCCTGATCGACCGGGCGCGCGTCATGGGTCTTCGCCACCTCGTCGGCGCCATCGGCGACAGCGCCAACACGGCCTCCATCGCCCTGCACAAGGCCGCCGGCTTCCGCGAGGCCGGGGTGTGGCGCGAGACCGGCTGGAAGTTCGACCGCTGGATCGACGTGGTCCTGATGCAGCTGGACCTGACGCCCGACGGCCGCCCGCCCAAGGGCGAAGGCCTGCGGCTCTGACGGCGCGCCCTCAGTGCGGGGCGATGTCGTCCGGCGGGGTGGTCAGCCACGGCGCCAGGCGGAACCGGCGCGGGGGCTCGCCGACCGTCCGGTGCAGGATGAACTGGCGGGCGAAGCTCACCACGGCGCGGATGGTGTGCTCGTCGAACGGCTTGGACACCGCGCCCAGGGCGCCGGCGAAGCCTTCCGGGATCTGTTCGGGGTTGGCGGTCAGGAACACCACGGCCGTGCCGTACTCGCCGACGATTCGCTGGGCGATCTGCGGGCCGGTGATGCCGTCCAGCAGGTTCACGTCGATCAGGGCCAGGTCCGGCCGCTCGCGCTCGGCGATCGCGAACGCGCCCGCCTTGTCCATGGCGCAGCCCACGACATCGCAGTCGGACTCGCCCAGCACGAGTTCGAGCTCCATCGCCAGCAACGCCTGGTCTTCGACAATCATGACCCGAAGGTCAGGCAGGTCGGACAACTCCACACCCCCAACGCTAACCAGACCTCTTACCACTACTGTGTCCGCTAGCGGACGGTCGAACGCGTGATTGGCTATTTGGTTCGGCGTGGAGTAAGAATTTCCGGCCTTTTCAATCGTTGGGGGAACGATGGCCGCGGTAGCGGAAGACCGAATTGTCGAGCTCGAGCGACGCTTGCTCGGCGGCTACCAGCTCCTGCAGACGTTGGTGGGGATTCGCCTGCGCAGCGTCAGGGATCCGGAGAGCATCCGCCACCTGACCTGGCTCAGCGACGTCACCGCCGCCATGCAGCTGATCAGCCGCCGCATGACCGCCGAAGGGCCGCTGGACTTCGCCGGCTATCTCGACGACGTCGCCGCCTTCTGGAGCCGGGCCTGCGAAGGCCGCCCCGTGCGGCTGGACGTGCGCGGCCAGGCCACCCTGCTGCCGGACAGCCATCTGCTGCCGATGGCCATCATCACTCACGAGCTGATCTCCAACGCCTGTCGTCACGCCTTCCCCGACGATCGGCGCGGCTCCATCGCCGTCGCCTTCTCGCGCGCGGTCGGCGGGGTCAGCCTGGTGGTGCGCGATTCGGGCGTCGGCGCTGACGTCATCGAGCCCGGCGAAGGCCTGGCCCTGGTCCACGGTCTGGTCGAGCACCTGGGCGGCTCCATCGCCATCGAGACGGCGCCGGGCGCCGGCGTGGGCGTGCGCATCCGCCTGCCGCTCGAAACGGCGCCGACGCACTAGGCCTCGCGGTCCGCGGTCCTGTCCCGGCGCTCGCGGGCGAGGACCGCACGGTTGGCGGTCGTCCACTCCCGGCGCGTCCGGCCCATGCGGGCGGCGGCCATGTCCGGCGCGGTCGGCACCCGGCGCTTCACCGTCGGCTTGATCCGTCCGTAGCGCCGCCGCGAATAGGCGCGGGCGCAGTCCATGCAGTGGCGATAGTTCCGGGCCGCATAGGACGCATGCCAATTGCGTCCCTCCTGAAGGATGACCTCGCACTCCCGACATCTGAACATCGCCGCACACGCCCGCACCTCGGGCGTCGACCGCCCCGTTTCCGCAACTGGAGAGCCGCACACGCGGCGAGCCGGTCAGAGGAACGCGCCGCGCTGTCGCGAGCGGTTCGTGGGAGGGCCTGTCAGAGGACGAGGCGGATGGCTGGGGAACTAGGACTCGAACCTAGAATGACGGTACCAAAAACCGTAGTGTTACCATTACACCATTCCCCAGCAGGTCCGGCGCAGCCCCGCCCGGAAGCGAGGAGGCGGTCGGATACGCCAAGGTCGCGCCGGACGCAATAGGTCTTTTCGAGCAATGGCGTTGTGAGGCTTTCGGGGCCGTCCAGACTATTTTCGGGAAGGCCGTTTCGGCGCTTGCGGGGGGGAAAACCCGTCGCTATAAGCCCCCTCCTCAAGTCGGAGTGTGGCTCAGCCTGGTAGAGCACTGCGTTCGGGACGCAGGGGTCGGAGGTTCGAATCCTCTCACTCCGACCATTCTTTCAAGGGGTTCCCGAAGCCCCTGGAAGCGAGCGAATGAGCGCCCCTCGGGGCGCTCTTTTCGTTTCAGCCCCCCGCCCTGGACGCCACATCCGCCAGATGCGCCCCGATGCGCTCGATGGTGCGCTCGCCCAGGGCCTTGCGGCGGGCCAGCAGCTCCGGCGAGCCGGCGTCGTAGTCGGTCATCAACTTGCGTACGAAGGCGCCCGACCGGACCTCGGACAGCACCTCGTCCATGGCCGCCTTCGAGGCGTCCCCGATGATGCGCGGCCCGGTCAGATAGGCGCCGTACTCGGCCGTGTTGGAGATTCGCCCGAAGGCGCCGGCGACGCCCTTCTCGAACATCAGGTCGGTGACCAGCTTCAGCTCGTAGAAGCATTCAAACCACGCCACCTCGGGCGGATAGCCGGCGTTCACCAGCTTCATGAAGGCGCCGTCGACCAGTTCGGCCACGCCGCCGCACAGGACCACCTGCTCGCCGAACAGGTCGCTCTCGCACTCCGCCGCGAAGGTGGTCTCCAGAATGCCCTTGCGGCCGCAGCCCAGAGCCGCGGCGTAGGACAGGCCCAGGGCGTGCGCCCCGCCCGAGGCGTCCTGATGCACCCCGAACAGGCAGAAGACCCCCTCTCCGGCCTCGTACAGGTCGCGGATGCGCGGCCCGATCCCTTTGGGCGAGGCCAGGATGACGTCCAGGTCGGCGCGCGGCGCCACCAGCCCGAACCGCACCGACAGGCCATGGGCGAAGATCAGCGTCGCGCCGGGCTGGATGTTGGGCTCCAGTTCGTCGCGCCACAGGTCACGGTGCGCCTCGTCCGAGACCATGACGGCGACCACGTCCGCGTCCGCCGCCGCCTCGCCCGCCGTCAGGACGGGGAAGCCGTCGGCCTGGGCCTTCGCCCGGGTCGCCGACGACGCCTTCAGGCCGATGACGATGTCGGCGACGCCCGAGTCGCGCAGGTTCAGCGCATGGGTCCGGCCCTGGCTGCCGTAACCGATCACGGCGACGCGCCTGCCCTGAATTATGGACAGATCGCAGTCCCGGTCATGGAACGCGGGCAGAGGCGTGGCTATGTGCTGGGTCATGAGCAATGATCTAACGCCTTCCGACGTCGTCGGCTTCTGGAAAGAGGCCGGGCCCGACAAGTGGTACAAGAAGGACGAGGCGTTCGATGCCCTGTTCCGTCATCAGCTCAAGGCCGGGCACTGGAGCGCGGCCGCCCGCCAGCATGACGACTGGATGGAGACGCCGGAAGGCGCTCTGGCCCTGATGATCCTGCTGGACCAATACCCCCGCAACAGCTTCCGCGGCTCGGCGCACCAGTTCGCCACCGATCCCCTGGCGCTGGCGTTCGCCAAGGCGGCGATCGCGCGCGGCTATCTGTCGGCCTTCGCCCCCGACCTGCGCCAGTTCCTGGTGATGCCGCTGATGCATTCCGAGGTTCTGGAGGATCAGGACGCGCTTCTGCCCCTGTGCGGCGACATGCCCGAGACGCTGAAGTACGCCCACGTCCACCGGGACATCATCGTCCGCTTCGGCCGCTTCCCGCACCGCAACGCCTGCCTTGGGCGGACGACGACGGCGGAGGAGCAGGCGTTCCTGGACGGCGGCGGCTTCGGGGGCTGACCGCGTCAGGTCAGGCCGTTGCGCCGGGCGTAGGCCTCGACCGTATCCTTGGCCTGCTTCAGCCCCATCCCCGGGTTGGCGTCCTTCAGCGCCTTGATGGCGTTGATCAGCGCGCCGTTCTGCAGGTGGTGATGCACCTCGGGCGGCACGGTGAGCGGTTCGGAAGCCGGCGGGGGCGCCGCTGATAGGGTCGAGGCCAGCGACGCCCGTGCCCCGGCCTGGCGGCGCAGGCGGCTGACGTCGCTGGGATCGCCCCGCCGGCCCGCGGTGAAGCGGCCCAGGCCGAAGCCGACGGCCAAGGCGATGAGGGCGATCAGCAGCACGGCGACATCAGACATGGCGATTCCCGGCGTCCCTGGGGACTGTCCTGTGCAAAGGCGAATCATGGAGGCGCGGTTCCCGCTCGAATCAGGCAACCTGTGTGGATGACCGCCCAGTTCCTCGCTGCAGACATTCAGGCCCGCACGGGAGCCATCCCGGCGGATCACCCTGAGTGGCAGTACCTGAACCTGCTGCGCGACATCCTGCAGAACGGGGCGCAGCGCGACGACCGGACGGGCACCGGGACGCTGGGCGTGTTCGGCCGCCAGATGCGGTTCGACCTGTCCAAGGGCTTCCCGGTCCTGACGACCAAGAAGCTGCACCTGCGCTCGATCATCGTCGAGCTGCTGTGGTTCCTGCGCGGCGAGACCAATATCGGCTGGCTGAAGGAAAACGGCGTCAGCATCTGGGACGAGTGGGCCAACGCCGAGGGCGAGCTGGGGCCGGTCTACGGCAAGCAGTGGCGCTCGTGGTCCGCCCCGGACGGCCGCGTGATCGACCAGATCGAGAAGCTGGTCCACGGCCTGAAGACCAATCCGAACGGCCGCCGCCACATCGTTTCGGCCTGGAACCCGGCCGACGTGGACGACATGGCCCTGCCGCCCTGCCACTGCCTGTTCCAGTTCTTCGTGGCCGACGGCAAGCTGAGCTGCCAGCTGTACCAGCGCAGCGCCGACGTCTTCCTGGGCGTGCCGTTCAACATCGCCAGCTACGCCCTGCTGACGATCATGATGGCGCAGGTGACGGGGCTGGAGCCCGGCGAGTTCGTGCACACCTTCGGCGACGCCCACCTGTACCTGAACCACATCGAACAGGCCGAGCTGCAGCTGAGCCGTCAGCCCCTGCCCCTGCCGACGATGACCATCACGCCGAGGGACGACCTGTTCGCCTACCGGCTGGAGGACTTCGTGCTGGAGGGCTATCAGCCCTGGCCGCACATCAAGGCGCCGGTCGCGGTCTAATGTCCCTCGATCTCAAGGGTCTGCAGGACTCCGTCCTGCGCATCTCCGACATCTACGCCCGTGAGCACGGCATAGACCGCGACAAGGCGGCGTCCGGCGACTGGGCCTTGCTGAAGGTGCAGGAGGAACTGGGCGAACTGGTCGCCGAGCATCTGCGCGTCACGGGCCGGGCGCGCGGCGCGGCGGATCACGACAAGCTGGGCGACGAGGCCGCCGACGTGCTGGGCATGCTGCTCATCTACTGCCGGGCCGCGGACATCGACATCGAGGCGGCGATGCAGCGCAAATGGCTGCACTGGCTGGAGACGGCGCCCGCTCAACCCTGATCGATCAGGCCGTCGCCGGCGCGACCATCTTCATCCGCCGCAGGTCGTCGGCCAGGGTCCCGACGTCATCGTCGCGCTCGACCTTGATGGTGTTCTTGCCCATGCCCATCGAGATGGTGGCGCGGTAGGCGACCACCTGACCCTCGACCACCGTGACCTGGACGATTTCGCGCTTGTTCTGGGCGGCGGCCAGGCCGACGAAGCCGACGCTGAGCGTGTGGGCGCCGGGATCGACCTCCACCGCCGTGAACTGGGGCGACTTGAGCTGACCCAGCACGCGGTCGTCCAGCGCCACCTCCATGCCCGCCGCCTTGCCGACGAAGCCCTGCCGATGGACGATGATCAGGGCCTTGCCCGGCGAGGGGCGAAACGCCAGCACCGCCGCCTTCTGCTCTTCCGAAGCGGCGGGCCCCGCCTTCGTCCCCTGCAGATTGGCCATGATGTAGCCGGTGAACAGGCCCGCGATGAGCGGGACATACCAGGCGGCGAAACCATGGAAGCCGATCAGGCCCAGGAGAAAGCCGACCACCACCGTGACGACGAAGCCGGTGACGATGGCGGGAAGGTATTTGCGCATGCGGATCTCGCACTGAGAGGGACGTGGGCCCCTTGAAGCGGATGAGAACCTTGACCGTTCCCGGCGGCGGACATCGACATCGGACCGTCGCGCCGGCCCGGTCGAAGACCGGCGTTCCTGCAACCTAGCGTCACCTTGAGACTCGGCGCACCGTCGCGATCGACCCCGCGCGAGGCGGGGCCGTAGCAACGGGGAGGTTGCCGTGGTGAAGACGTTTTCGGCCGAGTTCGTCGGCACGATGGTTCTGGTGTTGTTCGGGTGCGGGGCGGCGGTTCTGGGCGGGTTCGACCATGTCGGCCAGCTGGGCATCGCCCTGGCCTTCGGGTTCGCGATCGTGGCCATGGCCTATGGTATCGGACCGGTGTCGGGCTGCCATGTGAACCCCGCGGTCAGCCTGGCCGTCTTCGTGGCCGGGCGGATGTCGCTGAAGGACATGGGCCTGTACTGGGTCGCGCAATTCCTGGGCGCGGTCGCCGGCGCGGCGATCATCGGGCTGATCGCCAAGACCGGCTTCACCAGCCTGGGGGCCAACGGCTTCGACGCCGGGTCGCCGGGCGGCTACGGCCTGCATGCGGCGCTGGTCTTCGAGGTCGTGGCCACGGCCATCTTCGTGGTGGTGATCCTGGGCGTCACCGGCGACAAGGGCCACGGCGCCTTCGCCGGTCTGGCCATCGGCCTGACCCTGGCGGTGATCCACATCGTCGGCATCCAGGTGACGGGCGTTTCGGTCAATCCGGCGCGCAGCTTCGGCCCCGCTCTGCTGCAGGGCGGCGAGGCCCTGACCCAGGTCTGGGCCTTCTTCGTCGCCCCGGCCGCCGGCGCGGTGATCGGCGCCCTGCTGTTCCGCTTCAAGGTGCTGGAACCGGCCGCCTGATGGCGTAAGAACAGGCGGCGGCCGCACGGGCCGCCGCCTGTTTCGTTCGAGGTCCGCTTGCCCCTGCCCATCATCGCCCTTGTCGTCGCCCGGGGTTCGAACGGCGTGATCGGGCGCGACGGCGATCTGCCGTGGCGGCTGCGCAGCGACCTGCAGCGGTTCAAGGCCATCACCATCGGCAAGCCCTGCATCATGGGCCGCAAGACCTGGGAGAGCCTGCCGCTGCGGCCCCTGCCCGGCCGGCTGAACGTGATCCTGACCCGCGACGAGGGCTGGGGCGACGACGGCCAGGCCAAGGGCGCGCTAGTCTGCCGGACGCTGGACGAGGCCATCGAGATCGCCCGAGAGACGGCCCAGGACGATGGCGTCGACGAGCTGTGCGTGATCGGCGGCGCGGGCCTGTTCGAAGCCGCCCTGCCCCGCGCCAAACGGCTCTATATCACCGAGGTCGACGCGGCGCCCGAGGGCGACGTCCTGTTTCCGGCCTTCGACGAGAGCCAGTGGACGGAAGTCACATCCGAAGCGCATCCTGCGGGCGAGAAGGACGACCACGCGTTTGTCTTCCGCACCCTTGAAAGGCGCTGACCATGCTGATCGTGACCACCAACGACGCCCCGGGCTATCGGATCGTGAAGACCATCGGCGCCGTGCGCGGCATCACCGTGCGCTCGCGCAACGCCGTCAGCGACATGGTCGGCGGCCTGCAGTCGATGCTGGGCGGCCGCGTCGGCGCCTATGTGAAACTGGCCGAGACCTCGCGGGCCGAGGCCCTGTCCGAACTGATCCAGCACGCCGAGCAGATGGGCGCCAACGGCATCCTGGCCATGCGCTACGACGCCAACGAGATCATGCCCGGCATCACCGAAGTGCTGGCCTACGGCACCGCCGTGGTGATCGAGCCGGAGTGAAGCGGCCTAGCTGAGCGTCAGCATCGCCTGACGTTCGAAATCCATCAGCTCGTCATGACGGCCCTCGCGGATCTTCTCGACCCAGCGGGGATCGGCCAGCAGGGCGCGGCCGACGGCGACCAGGTCGAACTCCTCGCGCTCCAGCCGTTCGATCAGCCCGTCCAGCGAGGCCGGCTTTGAGCCCGCGCCGCCGAAGGCCGCGATGAACTCCCCGTCCAGCCCGACCGAGCCGACGGTGATGGTCGGCAGGCCGGTGACCTTCTTGGTCCAGCCGGCGAAATTCAGGTCCGACCCCTCGAACTCCGGCTCCCAGAAGCGGCGCTGCGAACAGTGGAAGACGTCCACGCCGGCCTCGGCCAGCGGCGTCAGCCACTGCTCCAGCTCCGCCGGATCGTGGGCGTTCTTGGCGTCATAGGCGCCGCCCTTCCACTGCGACAGGCGCAGGATCAGGGGCAGGTCGGGGCCAACGCCTTCCCGGACGGCGCGCACCACCTCGGCGCCGAAGCGCGAGCGCTCGCCGATGGTCGAGCCGCCCCACTGGTCGGTGCGGACGTTCAGGACATTCCAGAAGAACTGGTCGATCAGATAGCTGTGGGCGCCGTGGATCTCGACCGCGTCGAAGCCGAGCTCGCGCGCGGCGCGGGCCGAGCGGCCGAAGGCGGCGATGGTGTCGGCGATGTCCTCGTCGGTCATGGCCTCGTATTTGGGCTTGCCCAGGCCGACCAGGCCCGAGGGGCTGTCGACCTTGCCCAGCGGCTCCCACTCGGCGCCCTGGCCCCGCGCGGCGCCGACGTGCCAGATCTGGGGCGCGATCAGACCGCCCGCGGCGTGGACCTCATCCACGACCTTCTTCCATTCCGGCAGCGCCTCGCCGTGGAAGACCGGGACGGCGGCGTCGTTGCGGGCTGCGGGACGCTCCACCACCGTGCCCTCGGTGATGATCAGGCCCACTCCGCCCTCGGCGCGGCGGCGGTAGTAGCCGGGCACGCCCTCCGACGGGATGCCGTTCGGCGAGAAGGACCGGGTCATCGGCGCCATGACGATGCGGTTGGGCAGCGTCAGTCCCTTGATGGTGAAGGGACGGAACAGGGCGTCGACGGACATGGATCGGCTCTCAAGGAAGACTGGAACCGGCAAGGTGGCGAATAAAGTTTCTTTTGGAAACCCTCAGAGGCCGAGTTTTTCGCTGACCGCTTTCGCGAAGCCCGCGAACCGCAAGGCCACGGCGCCGTTCGGATCGGCCAGCACGACCGGCGCCCCGGCGTCGCCGCCCGTGCGCACAGCGGCGTCCAGCGGCACGTCGCCGAGGAAGGATACGCCGAGGCGACCGGCCTCGGCCTCGCCTCCGCCCCGCCCGAAGACATCGCCGCTCATGTTCTCGATCAGGCCCAGAGTCGGGACGTTGACCTTCTGGAACAGGGCGTGGGCGCGGCGGGCGTCGGCCAGCGCCACCTCCTGCGGGGTGGTGACGATGACGGCGCCGTCCAGCGGCGTCTTCTGGATCAGGGTCAGCTGGATGTCGCCGGTGCCGGGCGGCAGGTCGACGACGAGGATGTCGAGCGGCGCGTCCTCCGTGCCCCAGCGGGTCTGGGTCAGCATCTGGGTCAGGGCCTGCGAGGCCATGGGGCCGCGCCAGACCATGGCGTCCTCGGCCCGGGTCAGCAGACCGACCGACATGGCCTTGAGCCCCCGGGTCAGGTGCGGCTGCATCATGCCGTCGACGTATTCCGGCTTGCCCGAGAGGCCGAGCATGGTCGGGATCGACGGCCCGTGGACGTCGGCGTCCAGCAGGCCGACGGAGAGGCCGCGTGCGGCCAGGGCGGCGGCCAGATTGACCGAAACCGTGGACTTTCCGACCCCGCCCTTGCCCGAGGCGACGGCCAGGACGCGGCGGACGTGGGCCGGTCGATCCGTAGGCGCCGGAGCCTTGGCTCGGGTCTGGTCGACGGCCTGTGGCGAGAGGGAGGCGGTTCGCACGGGCCGCGTCGCGGCGACGGCCTCGGCGGTCAGGACGACCGAGACGCGGGCCATGCCGGGCAGCGCCTTCAAGGCGGCCTCGGCGGCGTCGCGAACCGGAGCGTACAGCCGGGTGTCGCCCGCCGGGACCTCCATGACGAAGCCTGCGCGGTCGTCCGCGACGGTCAGGCCCTGCACCAGGCCGGCGGCCATCAGCCCCTGCCCGGACTTCGGGTCGAGGATGGCGTCGAGGGCGGCGATGACGGCGGCTTTGTCGGGCAAGGCGAAAGGTCCAGCGGGTTGCGGCTGCGGGGCCTGCGTTCTATCGCCGGACGACCCGCCCCGCGAGCCTCGAATTGTCCCACCCCTCCATCACGCTGATCGCCGGCCCCACCGCCTCGGGCAAGTCCCGGCTGGCGCTGGAGACGGCCGCACGGACCGGGGCCGTGATCGTCAACGCCGACAGCCAGCAGCTCTACGCCGGCCTGCGGGTGCTGAGCGCCCGTCCGTCCGAGGCCGACGAGGCGCAGGCCGAGCACCGGCTGTACGGCGTGGCCGACGCCGCCGAGGCCTGGTCCGTCGGGCGCTGGAGCCGCGCGGTCCTGCCGGTGCTGGCGGAGCTGGCCCAGGCCGGCCGCCCGGCCCTGCTGGTCGGCGGCACGGGTCTGTATTTCACGGCCCTGACCAGGGGGTTGGCGGATATTCCCGACATCCCGCTGGAGGCGCGCGACGCCGCCGGAGCCGCCTTCGACGCCGAGGGCGAGACGGCCTTCCGCCGCCGGCTGGCCGGCCAGGACCCGCAGGCCGAGGCCCGCATCGAGAGCGGCGACCGCCAGCGCCTGACCCGCGCCATGGCGGTGGCCGAGCACACCGGCCGGGCGCTCAGCGACTGGACCGCCGACACCACGCCCCTGCTGGCGCCCGGATCCTGGACGGGAATGGTAGTCGAGCCGGACCGCGCCGCCCTCTACGCCCACTGCGATCTGCGGGTCGGGCAGATGGTCGAACAGGGGGCGCTGGAGGAGGTGCGGGCGTTGGTCGCGCGCGACCTGTCGCCGGACCTGCCCGCGATGAAGGCCGTCGGCGTACGCGAGTTCGCCGCGCACCTGACGGGCGAGACCACCCTGGACCAGGCCATCGACGCCACCCGTCAGGCGACGCGCAACTACGCCAAGCGGCAACTGACCTGGTTCAGGAACCAGACGCCGGGATGGGTGCGGATCTGAGACGCGCCGCCAACAGGCCGACGCCCAGCCAGAAGCCGAGGATCGGGCTCATCCCCACGCCCAGCAGCGGCACGGGGAAGGCGCCCAGGACGGTCGTGGCGGCGGCGACCAGCATATAGGCCGAAAGCGCCAGGCCCGCGTCGCCGGCGGGTGTTCCCCGCGCGGCCAGAGCGGGCGCCGCGGAAGCCCCGGCGATGAGCGTGACGGCCAGGACGGCGAGGACGGGCGAAACCGCACTGGCCAGGGCGATGATCTCCTCGACCTCGGCGACCGCTTCCAGGGGATCAGGCCGGAACCAGCTCACCAGGGCCAGGCCGGACGCCAGCAGGACCAGGCCGATCCGCCACGGCCGAGGCGCGGGCGCGACGACGGCGAGGACGGCGAGCCCTGCTCCGAAGGCCGTGGCCTGCGAAGCGTCGGGCTGGGCGACCAGCACGGCCTGCCCGGCGAAGGCCAGAGCCCAGCTCCACCAGTGTCGGAGCGTCCACGACAGGGCGACCACCACCAGCGGCAGAACGACGAAGGCGACGTTGATGTGCAGCGGCCCGGCATCCAGCCAGCGGCGCACTCCGTCCTGGGGAATTCCGGCCAGACTGGATCCGAGGATCACGACGCCGACGACGAGCAGGATGGTGGCCGCCCTTTCCCGCGCCAGGGCGGCCAAAGCTCCGGCCAGCAGCAGGCCGATGGGCCAGACCGCCACGTTCCGCAGCCATGAACCCGCCGGCACCCCGGACAGGGCGCAGACCCATCCTCCCAGCGCCACCGCTGCGAGCGACAGCAGGCCATAGAGAAGGAGCAGACGCATCGGCGAAGGGATCGCGGGCATGTGAGGAACGGATCGTTCGTGGATGGAGTCGGGGCCGCCACTTAAGACCGGTCCGACGGCGCTTGGAAGTGGGCCGTCTTGCGCCTATATTCCCCCTGTTCGGTTTCGGCCGGACTATGGCGATAAACGTGCCTGTAATAAGCGGACCGGACCCGGGTGCGATTCCCGGCGGCTCCACCATTCTCTCCCGGTTATCAGCGGGTTAGTGCGGGGCCGACTAGCATCGACGGACGTGTAAAGAGGATTGCTTTCGCTCGTCCTGACCCACCGTATCGGGTCATTTTCTAACTGCGAACGATAACTTCGCTGGGGAATACGCCGTCGCCGCGTAATGCGGTTCCGGTAATTCCGAACTAAGTCCTCAGGGTTCAGATCCTGGGGCGGGGCCCGGAGGGCGCCTGGCAACAGAAGCCCTCCACTTTCCACATCCCGAGGCGCCCTCCTCTTCCCAAGCAAGAATGGGCGGGCGCCTGGCAACAGAAGCCCTCCACTTTCCACATCCCGAGGCGCCCTCCTCTTCCCAAGCAAGAATGGGCGGGCGCCTGGCAACAGAAGCCCGGCGCTTTCCTCATCAAAACCGCCCGCAATCGTCACCTTGTGAACAGGGCCGTCGCTTAACCCAGATTCCGGCTTTCGTCCGTGCTCCGGCGCGGTTAAACCCGGTGCCGAACAGCTGAGGCGCCCGATGGCCGAAGAGACGCCCCCCGTCGACGACATGCACTACGAGCAACTCGCGCAGGACGCCCTGCGCGGCGTGATCCGCTCTGCGCTCGAGCGCGCGGCGGAACCGGACGGCATTCCCGGCGCCCACCACTTCTACATCACCTTCAAGACCCGGGCGCCCGGCGTCAGCGTGCCGCCCGACATCCTCGCCAAATATCCGGACGAGATGACGGTCGTGCTGCAGCACCAGTACTGGGACCTGAAGGTCGAGCCGACGAAATTCTCGGTCATGCTGAAGTTCGGCGGCATGCCCAAGGTGCTGGCCATGCCCTATGTGGCGGTCACCCGCTTCTACGACCCGTCGGTCCAGTTCCTGCTGCAGTTCGAGCCCCCCGCGACGATCGAGGAGATCGCGGCCGAGGTGGCCGCCGCGCAGGTCGACGACACGCCGGTGCCGCCGCTGGGCGGCGACGACGCGCCCAAGGTCGTTTCGCTGGATCAATTCCGCAAGAAGTGACCCCTTCCCCTCTCCGCCGCATGGACTAACTTGAGCGGACTGGAACAGCGGGGGTTGCGCATGCTTCGGGGTTTGATCGTTCTGCTGGCCGGGCTGCTGACGCTCGCCGGACCGGCGGCCGCGCAGGCGCCCAGCCGCTTCGAGGGGTGGACCTCGGCGATCATCCAGGCCGACTGGCGCGACAGCCGCGGACAGCCGATCCAGGCCTTCGACAACGCCCGGCGCGACCTGATCCGGGGCTTCCTCGACGCCGGCTTCAGCCGCACCGACATGGTCGATTATTCCCTGCGCACCGACAGCCCGGCGACGGTGCTGGCCGGCGTGCGCGCGGCCGCGGCGAAGACCACGCGCGGCTGCCTGATCTATTTCACCTCGCACGGCGCGCCCGACGGCATGGTCTTCGGCGATGCGCCGCGCATGGCGCCGGACCTCATGTCCAACATGGTGCGCAACAGCTGTGGCGCGCGCCCGACCGTGGTGATCATCTCGGCCTGCTATTCCGGCATCTTCGTCAACGCCCTGCAGGCGCCGAACAGGATGGTCCTGACCGCGGCGCGGCGCGACCGGCCCTCGTTCGGCTGCGGTGCTGACGAGCACTATCCGTGGTTCGACGGCTGTGTGCTGGAAAGCCTGCCGACAGCCACCGACTTCCTCTCCCTGGCCGCCACCACCCGCGCCTGCGTCAGCCGCAAGGAGCAGGAGGCGGAGGTCGATCACCCTTCCGAGCCGCAGCTGTTCGTCGGGGCCGACATGCAGATGCGCCTGCCGACGCTACGCTTTCAGCGCAGCGATTCGCGTTAGGCCGTGCTCAGAAGGCTCCGCCTTCTCGACCCGACGCGGCCGGCGGTTCAATCAAAGGGCGCCGTAGCTCTCCCTCCCCTCCTGGGGAGGGTGGACCGCGCAGCGGGACGGGTGGGGAGCCGAGCGCTCGGATACGAGCCCCACCCTGTCGCCGCTTCGCGCCGACATCCCTCCCCACAAGGGGGAGGGAGAATTCAGTTTCGCGGAAACACCCGGATCGTGATGCGCTCGCGCTCGCCTTCGTGACGTTCGACCAGCAGGCGGGCGACCTGGCTGTCGTCGTGGAACAGATAGCCCTTGATGGCGTCCAGCAAGGCCTTGGCCAGATTGTCCAGGTCCATCCAGGGCGGATCGCCGACGTGCTCCATGACGATCTCGACGACGTAGTCGCCCCAGGACGGACGCGAGGTCCACTCCTTGCGCATGAACTCATAGACCAGCGGCTTGTAGTATTTGGCCTGGGTGGTCAGCCCCTCGACGGTGATCTCGACCACGCCGTCCAGTTCGCGCGCCCGAACCTTGCCGGTCCCGATCCAGCCGGCGGTCACGGTCGGCACTGGGCCGGGACCTCGCCCACGATGCGGGCCGAGCGGAGGACGACCGGCGGAGTCAGTTGCTCCTGGCCGTTCGCCGGAGACATCTGGATGCGGCGCGCCACATCCAGCCCCTCGACCAGATGACCGAAGGCGGCGAAGCCCTGGCCGTCCGGATTGCGCCCTCCGCCGAAGTCGAGCACGGGCGTGTCCTGGGTCACGATGAAGAAGCTGGAGGTGGCGGTGTCCGGCCCGTCGCGGGCCATGGAGACGGCGCCGGCGACGTGGCGCAGGCCGGTGTCGCGGGTGCGCTCCAGCGGGATGGGCGGGCGCGAATCGTCGTCCGAACCGCGCGGCGTGGCGGCCTGGATGACATCGATCGGATGGGGATTGGCGTTGGTCTGGCGCACCACGGTGCGGAAGAAGCTTCCCCCGTCGTAATCGCCGTCGGTGACGTAGGCGAGGAAGTTGCAGGTCGACAGCGGCGCCCTGTCGAGGTCGAGCGCGAGCACCATCCGCCCGGCGTCGGTCTCGAGCACGACCCGCGGCTGTTCCGCGCCGGTCGCCGTGGTCGTGCAGGCCGCGAGCGCCAACGCGCCCATGACCGTCGCCGTCCTGATCCGCATCACCGACCTCCTCCGCCTTGTCCGCGCGCCTGCTCGTGCTACACCGCCGCGCATCCTCCCGCCACGCCTGAAGAGCCTCTCCGCCATGACCCACCGCATCGAAACCGACACCTTCGGCCCGATCGAGGTTCAGTCCGACCGGTATTGGGGGGCGCAGGCCGAGCGGTCGCTGGGGAACTTCAAGATCGGCTGGGAGAAGCAGCCGCTGCCGATCGTCCGCGCCCTGGGCATCGTCAAGCGCGCCGCCGCCGAGACCAATATGGCGCTGGGCAAGCTGGACCCGGCCATCGGCAAGGCCATCGTCGACGCCGCCAACGAAGTGATCGAGGGCAAGCTCAACGACCACTTCCCGCTCGTCGTCTGGCAGACAGGCTCGGGCACCCAGTCGAACATGAACGCCAACGAGGTGATCTCGAACCGCGCCATCGAGATGCTGGGCGGCGAGATGGGGACCAAGAAGCCGGTCCATCCCAACGACCACGTCAATATGAGCCAGTCGTCGAACGACACCTATCCCACGGCGATGCACGTCGCCTGCGCGGAACAGGTGGTGCGCGACCTGCTGCCCGCCCTCAAGCACCTGCACGCCGCGCTGAAGGCCAAGTCGGACGCCTGGCAGGGCATCATCAAGATCGGCCGCACCCACACCCAGGACGCCACCCCGCTGACCCTGGGCCAGGAGTTCGGCGGCTACGCCCAGCAGGTCGCCAACGGCATCGAGCGGATCGAGCAGACCCTGCCCAAGCTGATGGAGCTGGCCCAGGGCGGCACCGCGGTCGGCACCGGCCTGAACGCCCCCGTGGGCTTCGCCGAGAAGGTCGCCGAGCAGATCGCCGGCATCACCGGCCTGCCCTTCGTCACCGCCCCGAACAAGTTCGAGGCCCTGGCCGCCCACGACGCCATGGTCTTCAGCCACGGCGCGATCAACACCGTCGCCGCGTCGCTGTTCAAGATCGCCAACGACATCCGCTTCCTGGGCTCCGGCCCGCGATCGGGCCTGGGCGAACTGGCCCTGCCCGAGAACGAGCCGGGCTCCTCGATCATGCCGGGCAAGGTCAATCCGACCCAGTGCGAAGCCCTGACCCAGGTGTGCGTGCAGGTGTTCGGCAACCAGGCCGCCGTCACCTTCGCCGGCAGCCAAGGGCATTTCGAGCTGAACGTCTTCAACCCGGTGATGGCTTACAACTTCCTGCAGTCGGTGCGCCTGATGGCCGACGCGGCGATCAGCTTCACCGACAACTGCGTCGTCGGGATCGAGCCGCGCGAGGACAACATCAAGCGCGGCCTTGAAAACTCGCTGATGCTGGTCACGGCCCTGAACGGCAAGCTGGGCTATGACATCTGCGCCAAGATCGCCAAGACGGCGCACAAGAACGGCACCACCCTGCGCGAGGAAACGGTCGGCGGCGGCTATCTGACGAACGAGGAGTTCGACCAGTACGTCCGTCCCGAGAAGATGATCTCGCCGGGCTGAAGCGGTCCCGGCGAGGTCACGCTTATGGCTAGGGGAAGGTCTTGAGCGCGTAGTCGATCATGTTGACGAGATAGGAGCCGCCGGAGGCGCTTTGGCCGATGTCCATCGCCTGGCCCGGCGCCGGCTTGCCACGACGGCCGTTCATGACCGCCGCGACCCGCGGCGCGGCCTCGTTGCCGAACCAGGAAAAGATCGGACCGCCCGAATGCCCGCCTTCGATGTCGAAGGTGTTGATCATGTTGGTGGCCTTGATGACGCTTCCGTTCGGCATGCGGAAATCCTTGGTCCGCAACTCGACGATGGCGGGCAGGCTGTCCGGTCCCTGGTAGGTGGGCCTTCCGTAAAGCAGCTCGGGCGGCGCCTGGTCCGACAGTTGCGGATAGCCGATGTGGCTCCACATCGCCTTGCCGTTCCAGTCCTTGTTCCAGCCAGTGAAGCCGAACCAGCCGACCGCGTTGCCGATGGGCTCAGCGAGGATCAGAACGGCCAGATCCAGCGCCCGGGTGCTGACGGAGCCGCCCGTGGCCGCATCCACGATGCCCGGCGGCACGAAGGGCGACGGCAGGTAAGGCACGGCGGTCACGACCTTGACGACCGGCACGTCTCCGAAGGGCGTCACTGGACCCTGATCCGCACGGTAGCCGGCGGCGAACAGGACCGGATGGTTGTGGGCGTCGTAGCGCAGGTCCGGCTTATTGGGATCGGAGCTGACATTCACCCAGTTCACCGCATGCGACACCGTCAGCACATGCCGGGGACCGACGAGGACGCCCGTGGCGAAGTCCGGATCGCCGGGTCTGCGCAGACGACCGACGGCGGCCCACGGGAAACGCCTGTCCAGCAGGAAGCGACGATTGTCGGGACCGACGTTCCCTTCCCAGTTCACGTGTTTGGGCGACCCGCCCAACGTCGGCGTCTTGCTGACCGGCGCGTTCGGCGGGACATAGCCGGGGCGCAACACCAGCTCGGCCAGGGTCTCGAACTCAGGCGCCCAGATGACGGTGTCGTCATCCCGACTTTGTAGTTCAATGCTGTCAGTCATCATGTCCTCCCTTGGATGTCCGGACAGCATCCGGATATGGGAGAACGACGTTACTTACGAAACCTGACGTTGTGGCGCGCCGCCAGCCGTGATCAAGGCTTGTCGCGGATCGTCCGACCGACCGGGGCCAGGGCCAGCTTGGCCAGCTCCAGGTCCTTCAGCGCGAACGGGATGCCGATGATGGTGATGAACTCGGCCACCGCGATCAGCAGGTGCGACAGGGCGATGTACCAGCCCGCCACAAGGAACCAGATCACGTTCAGCACGACCCCGAGGCCGCCGGCGACGGGGTTGACGTTCTCTTGCCAGACCACTTCACGGCCGAACGGCCAGAAGCTGTAGCTGGCCATCCGCCACGCCGCGAAGGTCCACGGCAGGCCGACGATGGTCAGGGCCAGGACGGCGCCGCCGAACAGCCAGAGCAGGCCGGACAGCCAGCCGCCGAAGATGAACCAGAGGATGTTGAGGAGCAGACGGATCATGCCCTCAACATAGGCCAACGGCCCGCCGGTAACAGCGGGCCGCAGGTGAATTCGGGGTAACCTGGGAAAGGCTAGTGGGGCTTCTCGGTCCAGCGGGACTTGGCCTCGTCCTTCGTCACATTCAGATGGACGTGCTCATCGACATGGTCGACCCAGCTGACCGGAATCATGTGGTGTTTGAAGCCGCCGGCGAGATCCAGCTTGGCCAGTTCGATCTGGTCGCCGACGACGTGATCGACGCGGCCGACGTGTTCGCCGTCGGAACCGACGACTTCGAGGTGTTCGCGGATTTGCGATGCATCTACCATGAGTTCTCTCCTCAGACGGTTGGGTCTGGGGAAACCGCCCGATCCGCATCGGGTTGCATCACGGAGGTCGGCATGGGCGAGGTCGTGAACCTGAACCGGGTCCGCAAGGACCGGGCGAAGGCCGAGGCGAAAACCGCCGCCGCCGCCAATCGCGCCGCCCACGGGCGCTCGAAGGCGGACAAGACCAAGGCGCAAAAGGAACGGACGCGCGCCGAACGGCTTCTGGATGGATCCAAGCTGGAGGACTGAGATGGGCGGCTACGCCCCGCACACCCGCGCCGGCCTGATCGCCCTGATCGCCATGCGCCGGATCACGGCGGAGAAGATCCGGCGCGAAAAGCTGGCGAAGGCCAAAGATCCCGCCGAGGCCGCCCCTCTGGTCGAGGCCGACCGGCGACAGAAGAAGGCGGGCTGGTTCCGCCGCTAGACCTTCTTCGGCGCGCGGATCAGCAGCGCCTGACCCGACAGCACCAGCAGCAGGCCGGCCAGGGCGGTCCAGCCGAAGCGCGCGCCCTCGAAGGTGACCGACACCAGCATGGCGATGGGCGGGGTCAGGGCCGAGATGTAGCTGGCCATGGCGTAGCCCAGGGTGCGGGCGATGGTGAAATACAGGCCGAAGGCGATCACCGATCCGAACAGCGACAGATACAGCAGCGAGCCGATGTAGGTCGGGTTGAGGTCCATGGTGAACTTCACCCCGGTCGCCAGGCCGTAGAGGACCAGCAGGCCGGTGCCGTAGGCCATGGCCCAGGCGGTCGAGGGAATGGCCGCCGAACCATGCTGCTGCCCCTTCCAGGCGAAGAAATTACCGAAGGCCGAGGCCGTGGTGGCGACCAGGGCCAGGCCCACGCCCACCGCCGCCCGACGGTCGAAGCCGGCGCCCAGCACCTCTCCGCCCGACAGCACCGCCACCCCGATCAGGCCGAGGATCGCCCCGCCCCACGAGGCGGCCGCCGCCTTCTGGCGGGCGATCAGGCGGAACAGCACCAGGTTGATGAAGGTCAGGGAAGCGAAGGTCACCGCCACGATGGCCGAGGCGACGTGGGTCTCGGACGCGTAGGTGAAGCTGTAGCTGACCGAGAAGGCGAACGCCCCCTGCCCTAGCGCGGCCAGATGCTGGGCGCGGGTCAGCTTCAGGTTCTGGCGGAAGATCAGGCAGCCGACGAACAGCACCGCCGAGGCCAGGCCGAAGCGCCACACGATCGAGGCCAGCAGCGCCGTCGAGCCCATCTGCAGGGTGATGGCGTACCAGGTCGTGCCCCAGATCATCGCGCAGATGATGACCCCGCCGATCCCCAGCAGGGTGGTCCGGGACAGGCGCGGACGCGAGACGGGGGCTTCGGTCGGAGCGGTCATGGCTTGCAGATGAACCGCGCCGGGGTCCGGGCACAAGCCGGGTTATCGGTGGTCCGACATAAGGCGTGCTTGTCCGTGCGGACGCGGGCTCAGGCGCGCAGCTTCAGCGCCTGCCGCGCCTCGACCGGGACGGCGTGATAGGCGCTGGCCGGACGGATGCCCAGATGGGCCCGAGCCTCGTCCAGCGGGCGGGCGAACAGGACCTCATAGTCCAGCCCCGGCAGCCAGTGCGCGGCGCGGCCGTTGCGGTAGGCCTGCCAGACCGCGCGGCGGGCCGGGATGGAGCGGTTCTCGCGCTGGATCTCGCGCGCCGCGCCCCAGCCGATGAAGGCGAAGCCGAGGTTGTGGGTCTGGGCGTAGGAGAAGGCCACCACGCAGGCCTCGCCCAGCGCGTCGGTCTCATAGCCCGTCAGCACGTGCCAGATGTCATGCACGTCGCGCAGGCGGCGCGAATACCAGATGACCGGATGCTCGGCGTCGGCCAGGGGGGCGACCTTGCGCGCCTCGTCGGCCAGTCCTTCGGCCGTGAAGCCCCGCGCCTCGCGGAACTCGCGGTAGGCGGCGCCGACCGTGCCGGGACCGAAGCGGACCAGCCATTCGGGGTCGTCCAGCCGGTGCGCCAGCTCCTCGCGCAGGAAGGCCTGGCGACCGCCCTCCATGGTCTTGAGCATGCGGTTGTAGCCATGGCCGATCGAACCGCCCGAAAGGGCGCGCATGATCTCGAACACCTGGGCGGTGTCCTCCTTGTTGCGGATCAGACGACGGAAGGCCCGCAAGGCCGTCAGCGGCTCCAGCCGTTGCGGCTTGAATTCATCGAAGTCGGCGGCGGCGGTCATGGCGCGTTCCGGTGGAGGACAGCGGCACCATACCGCGATCCGGTCCCCGGGTGAACGACGTTACGGTCGCAGCCCGATCGCTCCACATGTGTTAGGTTGTCTGAACCTGACGGAGGACCCTTCATGCAACGCGCCATCCTGATGACCCTTCTGCCGCTGGCCCTGGCGGCCTGTGCGCCCTCGGCGGCGCCGGGTCCGCAGATCGGACACGGCATGACCACCGTGAACGTCACCGCCACCTATCGCGAGCGCATCCTGTTGCCGCCGGGCCATGTTTTTAAGGTGCGCGTCGAGGACGTCAGCCTGGCGGACGCCCCCGCCCGGGTGCTGGCCGAACATAGCGAGACCCTGGACGGACGGGGACCGCCGTACCGGGCGACGCTCGGCCTCCCCTCCAGCCAGATCGATCCACGGCACACCTACGCCGTTCGGGCCGAGATCCGTGATCCCTCGGGCGCCCTGCGGTTCACCACCGACACGCGTCACGCGGTGCTGACCAACGGCGCGCCCGCCAGCGCCGATATCGTGCTGGTCGGCGTGCGCTGAGCGTCCTACTGAGGCCGGATGCTGAAGAAGCGCTCCGTCTCCCTGTCCGGCCACGCCACCTCGGTGGCGCTGGAGGCTGAATTCTGGACCGTGCTGGACGGCGTCGGCGCGGCGTTGGGGCTGTCGCACGCGGGCCTGATGAAGCGGATCGACGAGACCCGCGGGCGCACGCCTCTGGCCTCCGCCTGCCGCCTTCTGGCCCTGGCCTGGGCGGGCGGCGACCGATCTTTCGCGGGTCAGGTTTCGACCGATTGACAACCACCGTGGCGAGCGCATCGTCGGCGCTTCTTCAGGGAGCCCCGCCGTGGCCGTTCAGTTCGACAAAAACCTGCTGCCGCCCGCCATTTTCGGGGGTCTGATCGCCATCGGGCTGATCGGCGCGGGGGCCTTCATCGGCTCAGGCGTGGTCAACGCCCAGGTCGGCAATCGGCAGGTGACCGTGCGCGGCGTGGCCGAGCGGAACGTGGTCGCCGACCTCGCCGTCCTGACCCTCAGCTTCAAGTCCGCCAACGACGACCTGCCGACCGCCCAGGCCCAGATCGACCGTGACCTGGCCGTGGTGCGCACCTTCCTGCGCACGCAGGGCTATCCCGACGCGGCGGTGTCCGTCGGCCGCATGCAGGTCACCGACACCAAGGCGCGCGAATACGGATCGTCCGAGAACCTGGTCCGCTACATCGTCTCCCAGAGCGTGACGGTGCGGACCAACGACGTGCAGCGGGTGGCGACCACCGAACGGGCGCTCAACGACCTGGTGCGCCAAGGCGTGCAGTTGGACTTCGCCGCGCCGAACTACGTCTTCACCAAGCTGAACGACGTGCGGCCCTCGATGATCGCCGAAGCCACCGCCTCGGCCCGGTCGGGCGCCGAGCAGTTCGCCAAGGATTCCGGCGCGCCGCTGGGCCCGATCCGTCAGGCCACCCAGGGCTCGTTCGAAATCCTGGCCCGCGAGGACATCGATAATGAATCGACCTCGCTGGACAAGCGGGTGCGCGTCGTCGCGACGGTGACCTACCAGCTGCGCTGATCAGCCGACCGGCGCGGGCGCGGGTTGCGGATTTGGGACGGACGGCGGTTCGACCGGCGGGGGGGCCGGCAGGTCCGGCAGCCTCGGCGCGTCAGGCAGCGTCGGACGCGGCACATCGACGTTGATCTCGACATCGGTTCCGTTGGGCGTCTCGACGCCGCCGCCCCGCGTCAGCAGGACGACCCCGATGATGATCACCACCACGACCAGGCCGCCGACCAGGAAGCCGATGAAGCCGGCTCCCCCGCTGCGCGGCGCGGGAGTGTTGACGGTCGTGTGATGCACGACCGGCCGGTCGGGCGGCGGAACATTAGGATCGGTCATGGTCAGTTCCCGGTCGAGGGCGCCGCCGGGGCCGAAACCTCGGGCACGTTGATGTCGACATCGACCTTCTTCGTCTCACCGCCGGGCAGACCGCCGCGGGTGAAAAGGAAGATGGCGATGACGGCGACCACGACGACCAGGCCGCCGACGATGAAGGCGAGGCCCGAATTGCCGCCGCCGCTGCTGTTGGTGTTCTCGGCCATGCGATGACCCTCCTGTTGTTGACCCTGTCCCGGGGCAAGGAACGGAGGCGTGGCCGCTACGGTTCCGGACGCTTCTGATCGCGACGGCTGACAAGCGTCTCCGGTCTCCTTATGTTCTCCCGGTTCCCATGACCGATTCCGCTCCCCCCCGTATTTCCGACCTCGCCCGCTCGCACGGCCCCGGCGGCCTCGCGGCCTCGGCCGCGCCCGATTATCTGAAGGGGCTGAACCCCGAGCAGCGCGACGCGGTGGAGACCACCGAGGGACCGGTGCTGGTCCTGGCCGGCGCGGGCACGGGCAAGACGCGGGTGCTGACCACCCGGCTGGCGCACATCCTGGCCACGGGCCGGGCCAGGCCGTGGGAACTGCTGGTCGTCACCTTCACCAACAAGGCCGCGCGCGAGATGCGCGAACGGATCACCCACCTGATCGGCCCCTCGGCCGAGGGCCTGCGCTGGCTGGGCACCTTCCACTCGGTCGCCGCCCAGATCCTGCGCCGGCACGCGGAGCTGGTCGGGCTGAAGTCCAGTTTCACCATCCTGGACACCGACGATCAGGAACGGGTCTGCAAACAGCTGCTCGAGGCCGCCAACCTCGACACCAAGCGCTGGACGCCCAAGTCGCTGAACAACCTGATCGACCACTGGAAGAACCGCGGCTGGACGCCCGACAAGCTGCCGCCCAGCGAGGATTTCGCCAACGGCAAGGGCCACGCCCTGTACGCCGCCTATCAGGCCCGGCTGGTCAGCCTGAACGCCTGCGACTTCGGCGACCTGCTGCTGCACAATCTGACGATCCTGTCGCAGCACGCGGATATCGCTGAGGAATACCGCCGCCGCTTCCGCTACATCCTGGTCGACGAATATCAGGACACCAACGTGGCCCAGTACCTCTGGCTGCGCCTGCTGACCTCCTCGACCGGCAACGTCTGCTGCGTCGGGGACGACGACCAGTCGATCTACGGCTGGCGCGGGGCCGAGGTGGACAACATCCTGCGCTTCGAGCGGGACTTCCCGGGCGCCAAGGTGATCCGGCTGGAGCGCAACTACCGCTCGACCCACCACATCCTGGGCGCGGCCTCGGGCCTGATCTCGGCCAACCGCAGCCGTCTGGGCAAGACGCTGTGGACCGAGGACAAGACCGGCGACAAGGTCCGGGTGCGCGGCGTGTGGGACGGCGAGGCCGAGGCCCGGCTGATCGCCGACGAGATCGAGACCGCCCGCAAACAGGGCGTGGCCTACAAGGACATGGCGGTGCTGGTGCGCGCCTCGTTCCAGATGCGGGCGTTCGAAGAGCGCTTCGTCATGCTGGCCGTGCCCTACACCGTCATCGGCGGGCCGCGCTTCTTCGAACGGGCCGAGATCCGCGACGCCCACGCCTACCTGCGCCTGATCCTCAGCGAGGATGACGACCTGGCCTTCGAGCGGATCGTCAATGTGCCCAAGCGCGGGCTGGGCGACACCAGCGTGCAGAAGGTGCTGCATATCGCACGCGAGAACGGCGTCCCGGCCCTGACGGCGGTGCGCGCCCTGATCGGTTCGGACGAGCTTCAGGCCCGCACGCGCACGGCCTTCTCCAACTTCATCCGCGACATCGACCGCTGGCGGGCCCTGGCCCAGACCACCAGCCACTGGGAGCTGACCGAGGCCGTTCTGGAAGAGAGCGGCTACACCGACATGCAGAAGGCCGACCGGGCGACCGGCCAGACCCGGCTCGACAACCTGAAAGAGCTGACGCAGTCGATGCAGCAGTTCGACGGCCTGACCGCCTACCTCGAGCACGTCTCGCTGGTCATGGATCTGGACCGGGGCGAGAGCGCGGATTCGGTGCAGATCATGACCCTGCACGGGGCCAAGGGACTGGAGTTCCCGCTGGTCTTCCTGCCGGGCTGGGAGGAAGGCGTCTTCCCCAGCCAGCGCAGCATCGACGAGAAGGGCGAGAAGGGCCTCGAGGAAGAGCGCCGCCTGGCCTATGTGGGCGTCACCCGGGCCAAGTCGGACGCCCGCATTTCGTTCGCCGCCAACCGGCTGGTCTACGGCCGCTGGACATCGCAGCTGCCCAGCCGCTTCGTCGACGAACTGCCCCTCGACCACGTCGATCCGCAGTCGGACACCGGCTACTACGGCGCCTCGGGCGGGATGAAGGAGGCCAAGTCCCGCTGGGACGAGATGCCCACCTTCGGCAGCGGCTATTCCTCCCCCGGCTGGAAACGGGCCCAGTCGTTCACGGCCGCGCGCGCGCCGGCGGCCAAGCCCGCGCGCCACACCCTGATCGAGGGCGACGGCCGTCTGGTCGCCACCGCCGACCCCAAGGCCGGCTCCGGCTGGAGCAAGGGCGACCGCGTCTTCCATCAGAAGTTCGGTTACGGCGCCGTCACCGGGATCGAGGGCAACAAGCTGCTCGTGGCCTTCGAGAAGGCGGGCGAGAAGAAGGTGATCGACACGTTCGTGGAGAAGGCCTGATGGCGAAAATCGCAACCGCTCTTGGCTACTTATTGTTCGCGTGCGTCATCGCTGCGGCCTGCTTCGCTGCAGGTTGGACTTCACGATTTGTAGTTAAGGGGGTCACTCCAGATCTGCTTGTTCAGTGCGCCACTGGGCTCGGAGGTTTGGCGCTGGCTCTTTGGACCTACAGACGGACAAAAGAATCAGAAGCGCTCGCTCGTCAGTTTCCTGAGAAGGCATCCATCTACGAAGGGCTCCTCGAACAGGTGAAGCTCCTCCATGTTGGAGGAAAGCCTGAACTTGGCGGAGCGCCTGTGGATGATAATGCCCTCGCAAGAACTCTTCTGGACATAAAGTACAAAGCAATCGTCTGGGGTGATCGGAGGCTAATATCTGCACTGGCCGATATCGAAGCGCCTCGCGATCCGGAAGACACCGTCGCCTTATTTGACGCTTGGGCACGGCTCTATGAGCAGATGCGACGAGAGCTGGGACATTCCGATAAAGCGGGATTCGGATGGGACATCATCATGTTGACGCTCCGGCATGAGGATAAGGACAATTTCGAACTGATGAAGATCGAGGCTCTCAAGCGTCGAACCAAATGATCTTTCTCGACCTCGCAGAGCACTGAAACTCGTGATCGCCCGTCGCACACTCCTTGCCACTAGCCTAGGCGCCGCGACGCTCCACGCCCTGCCCGCCCTCGCCCGCACACCATCCTTAGGCTTCGTCCGCCGCGAGGGGACCCAGCTGAACCTCGGCGGCAAACCCTACCGCTTCGTCGGGGCGAACCTGTGGTACGCCGCCTGGATCGGGCATGAAGACCGGCTGGCGCGGGAGCTGGATGCCCTGGCGTCGGACGGGGTGAGCAACCTGCGCATCGCCGCCTCTGCCGAGCTGTCGCCGCTGAAGAACTCGGTGCGCCCGGCCTTCCATGACCCGGACGGCCGGTATGACGAGACGCTGCTGACCGGACTGGATCACGCCCTGGCGGCGATCGGCGCGCGCGGCATGAAGGCGGTGCTGTACCTGACCAATTTCTGGGAATGGTCCGGCGGTATGGCCGCCTATCTGCAGTGGACCAACGGCGGCCATTACATCGACGCCAACGACCCGGCGCATCCGTGGCCCGAATTCCCGGACTTCGTCTCCGGCTTCTATCGCAGTCCCGACGCCGTCGCCCGCTATCACGCCCACGTCCGCCGCATCGTCGGGCGGGTGAACACGGTGACCGGCACGCCCTATGCCGAGGACCCGGCCATCATGGCCTGGCAACTGGCCAATGAGCCGCGCCCGGGCGGATCAGGGGCCGTGGTCGACGGCGCCCTGCCCGACTTTCACGGCTGGATCGCCTCGACCGCCCGCCTGATCAAGACGCTGGCGCCGAACCATCTGGTCTCCACCGGAAGCGAAGGGCTGATGGGCTCGATGGAGCGGCCCGCACTCGTGCTGTCGTCCCAGGCGGACGACGCCGTCGACTACCACACCGCCCACGTCTGGCCCGCCAACTGGAACTGGCTGGACCGCGCCGATATGGCCGGCACCCACGACCGCGCCCTGTCGCTGGCCTCGGACTACGTCGCCCGACACATCGCGCTGGCGCAGCGGGCCGGCAAGCCGTTGGTGGTCGAAGAGTTCGGCTATCCGCGCAACGGCGACGTCTATGGCCTGGGTGTCTCGACCGGCATGCGGGATGACCTCTACGCCCTGATTCAGGACGCGGTGATCGCCAGCGCGCGCGCGGGCGGCCCCCTGGTCGGCTCCAACTTCTGGGCGTGGAACGGCGAAGGCCGGGCCCGGCATGCCGACTTCCGATTCCGGACCGGGGACACGGCCTTCCTGGGCGATCCGCCGCACGAGCCGCAGGGCTGGTACGGCGTGTTCGATGACGACCGTTCGACCCGCACGGTCATCCGCTCGCGGGCGGCGGCGCTGGCGGCGGTCTAGGGCTTCGCCCGTGCGCCGGCGGAGGGAGCGACGACGACCGGCGGGGCCGCCGGGCACTCGATCCGCGCGCACAGCTGACGCCGCATCTCTTCCTGCATGACCGGCTGGAAGCGCTGGATCATCTCGCCCGACTGCCGGGACAGAACGACCGTCTTGGCCATCAACGAGCGACCGACCGGGCTTTCGTAGAAGGCGACCAGCTGTTCGAGTTCCTCCAGCGTGAACGCCTCCGCATAGATCTCGATGTTCGCCTCGACCATCTGCGGCAAGACGTTCCCGAACGCCTCCAGCGCCGCTTCGCGCAGGACCGGAATCTTGTCCTCCGGGATCCGGCCGTTCTCCATCATCGACGCCATCATGGATTCCATCATGACGTTCATCAGCTTGTCGAACTGGATGGCGTCGAAATACCGCCGGACCAGCGCGGCCTTGGCCTGCTGTTCGGCGCCCTGGGCCGCGGCCGGAACCTGCGTGGCGGTCTGGGCGGCGACGGGCGCCGCCGCGCCGAGGACGGCGATCGCCGCGAGGCAGGCGAGAGCAGATTTCGACATCATGGTTCCCCTGTTGACCCTGCCTTCCTAGCCGGGCCGCTTGTGTGAGGGAACCAGCGTCTCCCACGCCCCGACCGCCATCAGAACCACTGTCGAGGCGGCGGTCAGCAGCAGCGGCGTCAGCAGGGGCGCGGCCGCCGCCAGCGCGCCCAGCGCCGCCAGCCCGACCAGGCGCGAGCGCGGCCAGTGGCCCCAGACAGCGAAGATGGCCACGGCCGTGCCCGCCAGGAACAGGGCCGGCCCGCCCACCAGCACCCAGATCGCCGCGGCTTCCATGTGCCCGGACGGATGCATCAGCACCATCTCGTCGCCGACGGCGGTGACGACGATGCCCGCCACCACCGGGAGGGGGGCGTAGGTATAGGCGGCGCGGGCGATGGCGCCGGCGTTCTCGGCGCGCGCGATAACCTCTGACGCCGCGTCGTGCTTGGCGCTGAAGAACAGCCACCACATGGCGATCGTGCCGAGGAAGGCGCTGACGAAGGCCAGCACCGTCGTCGCGGTCCACGGCAGCTCGGCGAAGGTCGCGCCGGTGATGATGATCGACTCGCCCAGGCAGATGATGACGAACAGGCCCACCCGCTCGGCCAGGTGGGCGCCCTCGACGTTCCATTCGGTGGCCCGGCTGTGACCCAGCCCGGGGCACCAGAAGGCGGTCATCGGCCCGAGGAATTCCAGTGACAGGGCCAGCAACCAGAGCAGCAGCCGGGTCTGGCCGTCCGCCAGGCCGCCCGATATCCAGATCGCCCCGCCGACCGAAGCCCAGATCACGATGCGCTGGAAATTGGCCCGCTGGACGGGGTCGCCGCGCACCGCCCACAGGGTGAACAGGCCCCGACCGATCTGCAGCGAGGCGAAGGCGATCGCGAAGACCAGCCCCTTCTCGCCGAAGGCCTCGGGCAGGGAGGTGGACAGCACCAGCCCCGCCCCCATCAGGCCGAACAGCATGACCCGCACCAGAGGGCGCTCGGGATCCAGCCAATTGGTGATCCAGCTGGTGTCGATCCACACCCACCAGACCGCGCCCAGCATGATCGCCGCCTGCAGGGCGCCCAGCCATGTCAGATGGGCCAGCAGGGTATGGCTGATCTGGGTGATGGCGAAGACGAAGACGAGGTCGAAGAACAGTTCGACGAAGCCGACGCGCGCATGATGTCCATCACGGCGCCTGAGCAGCCCACCCGTCATTTCCCAACCCTTCCTTAAGCCTGAACGCCGACCCTGCATCGGTGCGCGAGTCCCGTCCAGAAACACTCTCGACCGATCCGGAACCCACCTGGTGGGAGATGGCGCTGTGCGTCGGGCTGATCGCCATGCTGACGGGGGCCCTGATCGGTCCGGTGTTCGCCCCGCTGCAGGAGGAGACGCCGCTGCTGCGCCTCGTCTGGCTGCCGGCCTATGCCGCCATCGCGGGCCTGATCCTGTACCGGCTGGACCGGGTCTGGCGCGCCTGGCCGGCGGCGCTGTGCCTGGCCATGCTGGTGGGGCTGTGCTTCGCCTCGAAATACTGGTCGATCGACTTCCACACCACCAGCCGCCGGGTGATCGCCCTGGCCATCAGCGGGGTGTTCGCCCTCTATCTGGGGGCCGCCTTCCGGGGGCCGCACCTGCCGCGCCTGCTGATGCTGTCCTGCCTGATCATGGCGGTCGGCAGCCTGGTGATGGTCTTCGCCTTCCCGGCCATCGGCGTGCACCAAGACGTCAACGCCGGCCTTTGGCGCGGCCTGTGGTACGAGAAGAACCAGATGGGCGCGGTCATGGTGATCGGCGCCACCGCCTCCGCCGCCTGCCTGGCGTCGCCCGATCCGCGCCGCCTCGCGCCCGCCGTCGCCCTGGCCCTGTCCAGCGGACTGGTGCTGGCCACCCAGTCTAAGACCTCACTGCTCTGCCTGATGCTGGGCGTCGGGGTGGTGGCCGGCTTCTGGACCCTGCGTCGGGGCGGTGCCGCCTTCGCCGTGGTGGCGATCTGGACCGCCGTGGTGCTGTCCGCCCTGGGCCTTTGGATCTGGGAGACCCACTCGGTCGCGGTGCTGGAGGCGCTGGGCAAGGACCCGTCGCTGACCGGCCGAACCGACATCTGGGCCAGCCTGATGCGCCGCGTCGCCGAGCGGCCGTGGACCGGATACGGCTACGGCGCTTTCTGGGGCCGGATGGGCGAATCCCCGCCGGCCGACTGGGTGCGCAAGGAGACCGGCTGGATCGTGCCCTCGGCGCACAACGGCTGGATCGACCTGCTGGTCCAGCTGGGCTGGCCGGGCGCGATCTTGGTCGGCACCCAGCTGCTCCTGACCTTCGTCATCACCCTGTTCCGCAGCACCGGATCCGGGTTGCGCGAGGGCTGGTGGGCGCTGGGCTTCCTGATCTCCTTCTTCATGCTCAGCCTGTCGGAATCGATCCTGCTGACCCACCAGAGCCTGCCGTTCGTGCTGTTCCTGGCCGTCATGACCCGCGCCATGCTGCCGTCGTCCACAGCCCAGGCGGCGACGCTTGCTCCAAAGCCCCGTCGGGCCTACCAGACCGGTCCCCGAATCGCCGCACAATCGCTGAATGGCCAACTCCGCCGACCTCCTTTCGCTGTTCGATGACGAGCCGACGCAGCCGCGTCCGGCCGAGCCCGCTCCCGCGCCTCAAGTCGCTCCCGCCCCGACACCGGAGGCCGTCGCGCCCGTGACGCCCCCGCCCGCCGTCCCCAAGCCCGCGGATGCGCCCTCCCCGGCCGCCATGACCGCCGCATCCACCGGCTATTCGGCGTCCTCGATCGAGGTGCTGGAAGGGCTGGAGCCGGTCCGCAAACGCCCGGGCATGTACATCGGCGGCACCGACGAGCGGGCCCTGCACCACCTGTTCGCCGAAGTCCTGGACAACGCGATGGACGAGGCTGTGGCCCGCCACGCCAAGCTGATCACGGTCGATCTGGACGCCGACGGCTTCCTGTCGGTCAAGGACGACGGTCGCGGCATCCCCGTGGACCCGCACCCCAAGCATCCCGGCAAGTCGGCGCTGGAAGTCGTGATGACCGTCCTGCACTCGGGCGGGAAATTCTCGGGCAAGGCCTATGAGACCTCCGGCGGCCTGCACGGCGTCGGCGTCTCGGTCGTCAACGCCCTGTCGGATCATCTGGACGTCACCGTCTGGCGCGACGGCTTCGAATGGAAGCAGTCGTTCAGCCGCGGCCTGCCGCAGGGCTCCATCGCCCAGGTCGGTCCGTCGAAGAAGCGCGGCACCCTGATCCGCTTCCACCCGGACGCGGAGATCTTCGGCGTCGGCGCGGCCTTCAAGCCCGCCCGCCTGTTCCGCATGGCCCGCTCCAAGGCCTATCTGTTCCGCGGCGTCGAGATCAAATGGACCTGCGCGCCCGAGCGGATCACGGACGCGACCCCGGCCAGCGCCCTGCTGCACTTCCCCGGCGGCCTGGCCGACGCCCTGTCCGAACGGATCGGCGAGATCGAGACCGTCACCCCCGCCTTCGCGGGCCGGGTCGAGCGCAAGGGCGAGGCCGGCGCGGTGGAATGGGCCGTGACCTGGTCCCCCATCGGCTTCGGCGAGGCCGACGGCTTCGTCAGTTCCTACTGCAACACCGTCTCGACGCCGGACGGCGGCACGCACGAGGCCGGCTTCCGCGCCGCCCTGGTCAAGGGCCTCAAGGCCTATGGCGAGCTGACGGGCGAGAAGCGCGCCACCCTGATCACGGCTGAGGACGTCATCGCCAACGCCGGGGCCATGATCTCGGTCTTCATCCGCAATCCCGAGTTCCAGGGCCAGACCAAGGACCGCCTGTCGTCGCCGGAAGGCACGCGCCTTGTGGAACAGCTGCTGCGCGACCCGCTGGACCACTGGCTGACCGAAAGCCCCAAACAGGCCAACACCCTGCTGGGCTTCATCATCGAGCGGGCCGAAGACCGGCTGCGCCGCCGCAAGGACAAGGAGGTCGCCCGCGCCTCCGCCACCCGCAAGCTGCGCCTCCCCGGCAAGCTGTCCGACTGCACCCGCCAGGGCGCCCACGGCACCGAACTGTTCATCGTCGAGGGCGACTCGGCCGGCGGCTCGGCCAAACAGGCGCGCGACCGCACCACCCAGGCCATCCTGCCCCTGCGCGGCAAGATCCTGAACGTCGCCTCGGCCACCATCGACAAGCTGCGCCAGAACGTCGAACTGTCTGACCTGGCGCTGGCGCTGGGCGTGCAGCCGGGCAACCGGTTCAACATCGATGACCTGCGCTACGAGCGCATCGTCATCATGACCGACGCCGACGTGGACGGGGCGCACATCGCGGCGCTGCTGATCACCTTCTTCTACCGCGTCATGCCCGAGACCATCCGTCAGGGCCGGGTCTTCATGGCCCTGCCGCCGCTGTACCGGATCCAGGCCGGGGCGCTGTCCGAGTACGCCCGCGACGACGCTCACCGCGACGAGCTTCTGGCCACCGTGTTCAAGGGCAAGAAGACCGAGATCGGCCGGTTCAAGGGCCTGGGCGAGATGATGGCCTCCCAGCTCAAGGAGACCACCATGGATCCGAAGAAGCGCACGCTGGCGCGGGTCGAACTGCCCTCGGACGAGGCCGAGATCGAGGATCTGGTCGAGCGTCTGATGGGCAAGAAGGCCGAGGCCCGCTACCAGTTCATCCAGGACAACGCCCGCTTCGCGGTGGCCGACCTGGACGTCTGATCAGACCCCTGCCGTCTTCGCCGGTGCTTCCAGCCCCGCCAGCTTCACCTTCAGCTGATGGCGCAGGAACAGCAGGGCCACGACGGCGTGGATCAGGGCCGAGATGGCCGACATCCACCAGATGTGCTCCAGCCTGGCCCACGGCTGAGCCGAGATCCACACCGCGCCGGTGACGAAGACGACCAGCCGCAGCAGGCCGCCCGCCAGCGCCGGACGGGTGTCGCCCAGCGCCTGGAAGGTCCCGGACGCGGTGAAGATCAGGCCGGTGGCGATGAAGTTCAGCGAGACGATGCGCAGATAGGTCGAGGCGACCTCGGCCACCGCCGGATCGGGGGTGAAGGGCGCCACCAGCCAGCGCGCCTCGAACAGGCACAGCGCCGTCAGCACCGCCATCAGGACCGAGCTCATGACGGCCGCGTCGCGCACCGTGCGCCGCACCCGGTCCGGCAGGCCCGCGCCGAAATTCTGGCCCGCGACCGGGGCGACGGCGAAGGACACGGCCATGGCCGGCAGGAAGACCGCCTGCATGACCCGCGAGCCGACCCCGAACCCGGCCTGGGCCTCGGCGCCGAAGTCGCGGATCAGGACGTAGATCACGCTCATGGTCACGAACATCAGCAGGAATTCGACCGCTGACGGCAGGCCGATGCCGACGATGCGGCCGATGACGGGGCCGTCGGGCCGCGCCAGCCGCAGCGGCGCATGGATCAGGGTCTGGACCCGGCCGAACAGCCACACGGCGGCGACGAAGCTGACCAGGGCGGCGATGGAGCTGGCCAGTCCGGCTCCGAAGGCGCCCAGCGGCAGGCCCGAGCCCCAGCCCGCGATCAGGATGGGCGCAAGGATGGCGTTCAGCAGCACCGAGCCGCTCTGCACCAGCATGGTGGGCCGCACCACGCCCGCGGCGCGCAGGGCCGAGGACAGGGCGCCGGTCGGGAACATCAGGGCCAGGGCGGGCAGGAAGCCGTACAGATAGGCGATCCCCTGCTCCGCCGTGCCTGGGTCGGCGGCGACGGCCCGGATCGCCATGCCGCCGACGCCATAGCCGATCGCCAGCGTCAGCGCCGACAGGCCCAGCGACAGCAGCATCGACTGGCGATAGACGCCGTCGACCTGGGCGAAATCCTTGGCGCCGATGGCGCGGGCGATCAGCGACAGCGCGCCGACGCCGACCATCTGGGCCGCCGCCATGGCCAGGAAGAAGACGATCCCCGCCAGCCCGACGCCCGCCAGCGCATCCGGGCCGATCCCGGCCACGAAATACAGGTCCACCAGATAGTAGAGCGTCTGGAACAGCAGCCCCATGCCGATGAAGGCGGCCATGCCGATCAGCTTTCGGCTGATGGAGCCCTGGGTCAGGTCGTGCTGCATCGTCGTGCGTTCCGCGCCGCGCATGGCCTATCCCATGCCGGACGGCGGCGATTTATCCGGACAATAAAGCGCCCGTCAATATTACCCGGTATTTATTATATCAGCAGGTCGAAGCCGCGCCGTAGCGGCTGACCTGCCCGTGAGCCCTCTCGCCCATCAGGTGCAGCAGGGTCAGGCGATCGTATTCGCAGTCCGGCATGTCGGCCGCCTCGGCATAGCCCAGCGCCCGGGCGATCAGCGGCACGGTGTTGCTGTGGCCGACGATCAGGACGACGGCGTCGGCGGGCTGGGCGCGGACTCGGGCGACGACGGCGGCGACATGGCCCTGGGTCCCGCCGTCCAGCGGCACGACGACCGGCGTCGCGCCGTGATGCGAGGCGGTCGGAGCGGCGGTCAGGGCGGTGCGCTGCAGGGGCGTGACCAGAATCAGGTCCGGATGGGCGTCGGCGAGCGCGGCGGCCAGCGCCCCGGCCCGCTCCGTCCCCGCCGCCGACAGCACCGGATCGGCGCTCTGGTCGGCCTTCTCGGCGTGGCGGACAAGATAGACCGTCTGGGCCATGGCCGAAGTGGCGGTCAGCAGCGAGAGCGTGGCGGCGAGCAGCAGGCGTTTCATGGATGTTCTCCGTTTTGCGGGGAGACTGCTCGCGCCCGTAGCCGCTGTCGAGCCTAGAGCGAAATCGGTTCAGATGCGATCGCATCTGAACTTAGATTTCACCCAACGTATTGATGCTGGGCCATTATCTGAGTTCGGATTGAGTCAATCCGAACCGATAATGGCCTAGTGCTCGGCCCAGTCGCCGGCCGGTTCGATGAAGGCGCGCTTCCCGCTGACGTCGGCGTAGGTCATGCACAGGTCCTCGAACACCCGGTTCCAGGCGAAGCGTTCGACGGCCCTCTGGCGGGCGGCGGCGCCCAGGGCCTCGATGTCGCGCGCGAACAGGGCCTCGATGGCCTCGGCGTAGACGCCGGGTTCGGCGGCCTTGGCCAGCTGACCGACCGAGTTGTCGACCGTTTCCTTGACCCCGCCGGCGTTGACCCCGACCACCGGACGGCCGCAGGCCATGGCCTCCAGCACGATCAGGCCGAAGGGCTCCTTGTCATTGGCGTGCACGAAGGCGTCGCACGAGGCGATGATCTTGGCCACCGCCTTGGGATTGGCCTCGTACGGCAGGGAGATGACCCGATCCTCGGCGGGCAGCCCCTGCCCCGCGCCGACCAGCACCAGGTGGTAGGGATCGCCCAGCTTCTGGACGGCCTCGATCAGCACATCGATGTTCTTCTCGCGCGCCGGACGGCCGGCGAAGCACAGCAGACGGGCCGAGGCCGGCAGGTTCAGCTTCTTCAGCAGCCAGTCGCGGTCGCGGCGGTCCGGGCGGAAGGTGTCGATCTCGACGCCCAACGGCTGGATGACGATGTCGCGGATGCCCGCTTCTTCCAGACGGCGGGCGATGTAGCGGCTGGGCGAGACGACGCGGTCGAACTGGCCGAACAGACGGGCCCAGCGCTTCTCCACCGGCTTCTTGGCCCATTCGCCGAAATGCAGCGCGGCCAGGCCGGCGGGATCCGAGTGGCAGAAGCCCACGACCGGACAGCCGGCGCGCTGGCCGGCCTCCAGGGCGCCCTGCCCCGGCGTATAGGGATCGCCCGCCTCGATGAGCGAGGGGTTCAGCGACGCGACCCAGGCCGCCCAGCGGCGCACCGAGGTCGGCCAGCGGTAGCCGTCGCCGAACGGCAGCTTGGTGGCGTGAAGCTGGATGATTCCGTCGTCGCCCGCCTTATGGTGCGCGCCCGGCACGACCAGCGAGTGGGCGACGCCGGGACGGTTGGTCTCCAGCCAGGCCTTCTTGGACAGCAGGTAGCGTTTCACCCCACCCGACTTGGGCGCGTACAGCATGGTGGTGTCGACGAAGCGCGGACGCTCGTCCTCGCCCGCCAGCTTGGTGGCCTTCAGAGTGTCGGAGACTTCCTCGTCCCAGCCCGGAATCAGGCGCAATTCGCCTTCCTGGACTTCCAGACCCGCCAGACTCATCAGCTCCTGCTCCGCCGCGCTTACATTGGATGCACCAACGCGCTTGACCCGTTTCTGGATGCGGCGGGCCTTGCGGACCCGGGACATATGCGACTTCACCATGACGGGGCCGTAGCGCCGGTCGCGATCAAGCTCAAGCGCCGTCGTCAGAAGAGCGATCGTCCGCGGTCGGAACACCTCGTCTGGCGAGAGCTTCGCGCAACAGCACCTCGACCTGGGCGTTGATGGAACGCAGTTCGGCGGCGGCCAATTTCTCGACCGCCGCCATCACCCCCGGAGAGGCGCGCATCAGGAAGGGTTTCCTGGGCTTGCCGGCCATGATCAGCCGTAAAGCGTGCCGGTGTTGACCACGGGCTGCGCCTCGCGGTCAGCGCACAGCACGACCAGCAGGTTCGAGACCATCGCCGCCTTGCGGTCCTCGTCCAGATCGACCACGCCGCGTTCGCCCAGGTCGGTCAGGGCGGCCTCGACCATGCCCACGGCGCCCTTCACGATCAGGCGGCGCGCGGCCAGGACGGCCTCGGCCTGCTGACGCTTCAGCATGGCCCCGGCGATCTCCGGCGCATAGGCCAGGTGGGCCAGCCGCGCCTCGTCGATGGCGACCCCCGCCACCTTGACCCGTTCGACCAGTTCGTCGCGCAGGCGGGCGGCCACGTCCTCGGCGTCCGAGCGCAGGGTCATCTCCGGCGCGGCATCCTCTTCGCCGTGGTCGTAGGCGTAGTGCGAGGTGATGTCGCGCAGGGCGGTGTCGACCTGGATGTTCACGAAGGCCTGGTAGTCATCGACATCGAACAGCGCCTGGGCCGAATCCTCGACGCGCCAGACGACGTTGGCGGCGATCTCGATCGGGCTGCCGCGCTTGTCGTTCACCTTCAGCTTGTCGCTGGTCAGGTTTCGGACGCGCAGGCTGACCTTCTTGCGGCTGTACCAGGGCAGGACCCAGCGCAGGCCGGTCTTGCGGTCGGTGCCGCGATATTCGCCGAACAGCAGGATCGCCACGCCCTCGTTCGGCTGCAGCGAATACAGGCCGCAGAGCAGCAGCAGGCCGAGGACGGCCGCCAGGACGCCGCTGACCACCAGCGCGATATTGTCCGGGTCCAGCGCGATGCTCACGGGGCCGGCGATCATCATCGCCAGGCCGATCAGCAACATCAGCACGCCGTTGGCCGTGGACGCGGGGCGTTCCGTGGACTTCGAATGGGTGGTGGTCATAAGGCCCTCTCCTGAATCAATATAAAAGTGATATCACTTTGATCTCAGAAATAGCAATAGCCCCGCTTCCAAAGCGGAGCGCCGTCGAGGCTTCGGCCTTGCATTCGCCTCAAATTCGAGAAACTTGAGGCAGGCTGGCACGGTCCCTGTTAGAGGATCGCTGGCGTCTCTGGCGTGTCGTCCACAGGGGTTTCTCTCGAATGCGTATTCTACTCGCGACCGCGGTGGCGATCGCTCCCCTGCTGGTGGCTTCGGAGGCCATGGCCAACGTGGTGATCAACACCGCGCGGACCACGCCGATCCGGACCTCGACCGCGACAGGCACGACCGCCGACAACATCGAGATCGCCTCGGGCGGGGCGATCAACGTCACCACCGGCACGGCCGTGACGATCGATTCGAACCACAATTTCCTGGTCGCCACCGGCGGCGGGGTCAACATGGGGAACTCCGCCGACGGCTCGACGGGCGTTCTCGTCGGCCCCGGCGTCACCTCCAACGTCACGGTCAGCGGCCAGATCGTCCTCACGGATTCGATCAACGACTATCCGGACACCGATTCCGACGGCGATCTTGACGGTCCGTGGGCGACCGGGACCAACCGTTTCGGCATTCGCTACGCGGCCGGCGCGCCGGTCACGGGCGACCTGCTGGTGAACTCGGGCGGCGTCGTCTCGGTCGAAGGCAACAACTCCTACGGCATCTCGATCGAGTCCAACCTGATCGGAAAGCTGCAAAGCTTCGGCAGCGTCACCATAACCGGCGACAACTCGGTTGCGGTGCGCACCACCGGAAACATCAGCGGCGCGGTCAATCTGCTGGGCAACGTCTCGGCCACCGGCGCGAACTCCTCGGCGGTGTCCATCGGCGGAGATGTCGGCGGCCGCGTCAGCCTGCAGGGCAGCATCGCCGCCTCCGGCTACCGGTACACGACGCGAGGCTCCGATGCGTTCGTCGGGAAACTCGACGCGGACGACCTGCTGCAAGGCGGCCCGGCGGTGCTTATCGCCGGCAACGTCGCCGCCGGCGTCCTGATCGACCGGGCGCCGGTCGATACCGATCCGACCAGCAACGACGATGACGCCGACGGGATTCCGGACGCCTCGGAAACCACCGGCTCGGTCACCAGCTACGGCAAGGCCGCCGCCGTCCAGATCGGTTCGGCCTCGAGCTCGATCACGCTCGGCGTCGCCGGCGTGGGCGACAACGCCTATGGTTTCATCAACCGCGGCAGCCTTTCCGGCCAGGGCGTCTATGACGGCGTTACGGCCACGGCGCTGAGCATCGGCGGCAACGCCGGCCAGACGGTCACCATCAACGGCGGCGTCCGCAACGAATCCGCCATATCCGCGCTGGCCTTCGACGCCAACGCCACGGCCGTGCACCTCCAGGCCGGCGCCCAGACCCCGATGCTCTTCAACAGCGGGACGATCACCTCGGGCGTTTCCAGCAAGGTGGCCGCCACCGGCACCAGCGTCCTGATCGACGTCGGCGCGAACGTGCCGGTCTTCAACAACAGCGGCACCATCCTGTCGACCGCCGGCGGCGCGACCGTGAACACCTACGGCGTGCGCGACCTCAGCGGCACGCTGACCTCGATCACCAATACCGGCCAGGTGCAGACCAATATCTCGCCGATCAACGCCGGCGACACGGTGACCGGCCAACGCGTGGCTATCGACGTCTCCGCCAACACCACTGGCGTGACCCTGGTCCAGAACGGGACCCTCAGCACGCCGACGAGCGCGGATCCGGATACGGACGGCGACGGCGTTCCGAACAGCAAGGAACCCCAGATCTACGGGGACATCCGGTTCGGCTCGGGCGCGGACGTCATGGACATCAGAAACGGCATCGTCCGGGGCGACATGTCCTTCGGAGCCGGCGCCGACAGCCTGCTGGTGTCCGGCGGCGCCGACGTGCGCGGCGCCATTTCGGACACCGACGGCAATCTGGCGATCTCGGTCTCCAAGGGCGTCCTGGAAACCACCCAGACCAACACCCAGACGATTTCGAGCCTGAACGTCGGCACGGAAGGCAAGCTGGTCCTCACGGTCGATCCGCAGGCCAGCTCCAACGGCGGCCTCAACGTGACCGGAGGCGCGACCCTGAGCGCCGGCTCGCAGCTGGGCGTGCGCTTCAACTCCCTGCTGGCCGCGCCCACCCGGTTCAACCTGATCACCGCCGGTTCGCTGAACGCCGGCGGGGTCAATCTGGGCTCGCTGCAGGAAAACGCGCCCTACCTGTATGTGGTCGAAGGCGGCATCAATTCGGCCACCAACACCATCTACGCCGACGCCCGACAGCGCACGACGCAGGAAGCGGGCCTGATCTCGGTCGAGGCGTCCATGTACGACGCCTTCTACAGCTCGCTGAGCCGTGACACCGACATGCGCAACGCCTTCCTGGCCCAGCTGTCGCGCGACGACTTCATCAACCTGTACGAACAGCTGCTGCCGGATCACTCGGGCGGCCCGCTGGTGTCCCTGGCCTCGGGCGTGGACGCCGTGACCCGCGCCCTGACCGGCCGCAACGCCTCGGCCGCGCCGGGCGAAACCAGCGCCTGGGTGCAGGAGATCAATTTCTACGCCGACAAGGAAAAGACCGACTCCTACGGCTTCCGCTCGGAAGGCTTCGGCGTCGCCGGCGGCGTCGAGCGCGGCACGGGTCTCGGCGCGGTCGGCCTGTCGGTCGCCTTCACCTCGTCGGACCTCGAGGACCCCGAGTCCGAGGCCGAGGAAGTCCTGTCGGCCAACCTGCTGGAGCTGGGCCTCTACTGGCGCGCCCAGGGCCAGTACTGGACGACCTGGGCCCGCGCGGCCGCCGGCTATGCGACCTTCGAGTCCGAGCGCCGCTTCGTCGGCGCCGGCCTGAACCTGACCAACACCTCCGACTGGAACGGCCTGACGCTGTCCGCCGCCGGCGGCGCTTCCTATGAGCGCAGCTTCGGCCGCTTCAGCATCCGTCCGGAAGTCTACGCTGAGTACTTCTCGCTCAGCGAGGACGGCCACGTCGAAAGCGGCGGCGGCGACGGCTTCGATCTCGAGATCGACGACCGTGACGGCCACCTGTTCTCGGCCACCGCCGCGATCAACGTCGCCATGTCAATGGGCCAGAACAGCTGGCTGAAGCCGGAACTGCGTCTTGGCTGGCGTCAGAACATCTCGGTCGATCCGGGCGAGACCATCGCCCGCTTCCGCTCGGGCGGTCCGGACTTCCGCCTGTCGCCGGACACCATCGAGGGCGGCGGCCCGATCGTCGGCTTCCGCCTGAACGTCGGCAACGAACTGGGCATGCTGTCGGTCAGCGCCGACGCCGAAATGCTCGACAACTACGTGCGCTACATGCTGTTCCTGCGGGCCAGCTTCCGGTTCTAGGATCGGTAGACGACACACGACAAAAGGCCCGCCGGGATCACCGGCGGGCCTTTTTCTTTTCCGCGGTCCGGCCTAGAAGGCCCACCTCGCTTCGCGCGACCGGGCGGCTAGCTCAGCTGGTCAGAGCACCTCGTTTACACCGAGGGGGTCGGGGGTTCGAACCCCTCGCCGCCCACCACTCCCGCCGCATTTCAAGCCGCACTCTGCGTCAGAGTGTATTCACCAATCCCGGGTTAACCCTGCCGGGTCGGGAGAATTCGCCATGAAGATCGTCAAACGCGCCGCCGCCCTGTCCGCCATCCTCGCGGGATCGCTGCTGCTGCAGGGCTGCCTGGTCGGAGCCGCCGTCGGCGCGGGCGCGGCGGTCGTCGGCGCCGGGGCCTCCGTGGTCGGCGCGGGCGTGGACGCCGTCACCACCTCGGATGAGGAATCCCGGGCCAGGCGCGAGCGCGAACAGCGCCAGTGGGAACGCGAACAGCGCCGCTGCGAGCGCCGCCAGCAGCAGGGCAAGACCTGCTAGGGCGGGCTTCTCTACAGGCTCAGGACGCAGCGCTCGTTGATGGTCGGGCGCGCCACCTGGATGCGGCACAGGCCCGGCCAGTCCGGCTTCAACTGGCCGACGAACCACAGGCACAGGTTCTCCAGCGACGGCAATTCCAGCCCCTCATGCTCGTTGAGCATGCCGTGATCCAGCTTCTCGGCGGCGGCCTTCAGGGCGCGGTCCAGGGCGCCCAGGTCCGCGACCCAGCCGTGTTCGGCGTCCAGCACCTCGGAGCGGACCGTGGCCTCGACCGTGAACGAATGGCCGTGGACGCGACGATAGATGCTGCCCTCGGGTTCGTTGGGGAAGTGATGGGCCGCGTCGAAGGTGGCCTGTTTGGTGATCTCGAAGACGGGCATTAGCGGACGCCGATGTATTTGTGGGTCTGGACGCTGAGCCGCCATTTGGGGTGCGTCAGGCAGTATTCGATGGCCGCCGCCGTGTTGGCGGCCTGGTCGGGGCCGTCCATGGGCTGCAGCCAGAAGCGCTCGAAATCGAGCCCCTCGAAGCGGTCGGGCATGGCCTTGGCCTGGGGGAAGACCAGTTTCAGCTCCTGGCCGGCGGTCTGAACCACGGGCGCGTCGGCCTTGGGGCTGACGCAGATCCAGTCGATCCCGGCGGGCGCCGCCAGGGTGCCGTTGCTCTCGATGGCGATCTCAAAGCCGCGCGCATGCAGGGCCTCGATCAGGGGGGCGTCCAACTGCAGCAGGGGCTCGCCGCCGGTGCAGACGACCAGCCGGGGATCCCCCTCGCGGCCCCGCCACATCGACGCGACATGATCGGCCAGCAGGTCGGCCGTGGCGAACTTGCCCCCGCCGTCGCCGTCCGTCCCCACGAAGTCGGTGTCGCAGAAGGTGCAGACGGCCGCCGCGCGGTCGCGCTCCAGCCCGTTCCACAGATTGCAGCCGGCGAAGCGCAGAAAGACCGCCGGGCGGCCGGCCTGGCCGCCCTCCCCCTGCACCGTCAGGAAGATTTCCTTGGCCGCGTAGGTCACGACGCGATCCACGCCTGGTAGCCCGCGCCGCGCAGTTCGCAGGCCGGACAGTCGCCGCAGCCGTAGCCCCAGTCATGCCTATGCTCGCGGTCGCCGCGGTAGCAGGTGTGCGAGGCTTCGACGATCAGCTCGACCAGCGCCGCGCCGCCGATCCGGTCGGCCAAGGCCCAGGTCTCGGCCTTGGTCAGGGCCATCAGCGGGGTGTCGATCACCACCGGCTTGTCCAGCCCCAGGCTGAGCGCCCGCGCCATCGCCTCGATGGTGTCGCGGCGGCAATCGGGATAGCCCGAGAAGTCGGTCTCGCACATGCCGCCGACCAGCACCTCCAGCCCGCGCCGGTCCGCCAGAGCCGCCGCGCAGGTCAGAAAGACCAGGTTGCGGCCCGGCACGAAGGTGGTCGGCAGGCCGCGCGCGTCCATCTCGATGGCCCGCTCGGCGGTCAGGGCGCTTTCGGCGATCTTGCCGTAGCCCGTCAGGTCGACGACGTGGTCGGGCCCCAGCCGGTCAGCCCACTGCGGCAGCACCTTGATCATGCCGTCGCGCACGTTCAGGCGCGCGTCCATCTCCACCGCGTGCCGCTGGCCGTAGTCGAAGCCCACCGTCTCGACCCGGTCGAACCGCTCCAGCGCCCAGGCCAGGCAGGTGGCGCTGTCCTGCCCCCCGGAGAAGAGAACAAGGGCAGACTTTTCGGCGTGCTTTTCAGCGTCGTGGGACAATTCGCTCATGACAAACCTGCGGTCGGCCGGTCGGCCGCGCGCATGGACAAGGGGATGGGGCCTGAATTCGGCGGACGGGCCTTGTACACCAGCCCCGGCGGCGGGGCAAAAAAGGCGATAAGACGGCGGGTTCCATCTTAACCCTTCCGAAAACGGTTCCGCTGCATTGTCCACCGGTCGCAGTGGAGTGCCGGCCAGTATGCCGACAATCGAAACCCTTACCGAACGCGCCGAAGCCATCGGGCCTCAGACGCCGGGCAGCGACGTCTTCGCGCGCTTTGAGCGCGAACCGGACACCCTGGTCATTCCCGTGGTCGAGGGTGATCGCCCCGTCGGCCTGATCGAGCGCAACGCCTTCCTGCTGAAGATCGCCGGCGCCTTCGGCCATGCCCTGTACGCCAAGCGGCCGGTCATCCACGTGATGGATCCCGAGCCCGCCGTGGTCGAGGCCGGCGTCAGCATCGACGCCTTCTGCGACACCCTGCTGAAGGGCGGCCCCGGCGCGCTGATGCGCGGCTTCATCGTCACCCGCAACGGCCGTTACCACGGCGTCGGCACCGCGGTCTCCCTGCTGCAGGCGGTGAACGACCGCCAGCGCGAGGTGAATCTGGAGCTGGCCGACCAGGCCCGCATCCTGACCGACACCAAGACCCAGGCGCTGATGTCCGCCCGCGCCAAGAGCCAGTTCCTGGCCATCATGAGCCACGAACTGCGCACGCCGATGAACGGCGTCCTGGCCGTGGCCGAGCTGCTGCGCCGTCAACCGCTGAACGCCCAGGCCCAGGCCCACGTCTCCACCATCGTGGAATCGTCCGAGACCCTGCTGCGCATCCTCCAGGACGCGCTGGACCTGTCGCGCGCCGAGGCCGGCGAGCTGGAACTCAACGCGGAGGCCACCCCGCTGCGGGCCCTGATGGACGACGTCGAGGCCATGTGGGCGCCGCGCGCCTCGCAGGACAACGTCACCCTGATGGTCAGCTACGAGGGCGACACCGAGCTGGCCGCCGTCATCGACGCCATGCGCATGAAACAGGTGTTCAACAACCTGATCGGCAACGCCCTGAAATTCGCCCGCAACGGCGTCGTCGAGGCCGGGCTGAAGGCGACGGCGCAGGGCGACCGCATCCACATGGAAGCCCGCGTGCGCGACGACGGTCCGGGCGTGGACGCCGACCGCGTCGACCTGATCTTCGAACCCTTCGTGCACGGCTCCGGCCCCGACGGCGCCGGTCTGGGCCTGTCGATCTGCCGCCAGATCGTCGACCGCATGGACGGCCGCATCTGGGCCGAGAACAATCCGGGCCGCGGCGCCACCTTCGCCTTCGACCTGAACGTCGAACGGGCCGAGCTCGAGACCGCGCGGACCTCGAACGTCGAAAACCTCACCGATCTGGACCTGCAGGACAGCCCGCACGTGCTGATCGTCGACGACAACGCCACCAACCGCGTCGTCGCCCAGGCCCTGTGCGAGATGTTCGGCTGCACCTCCGAGACCGCCGAGGACGGCGTCGAGGCGGTCGAGGCCGTGCAGGAGCGCCGGTTCGACCTGGTGCTGATGGACATCAAGATGCCGCGCATGGACGGCGTCCAGGCGACCCAGGCCATCCGCGCGCTCGACGGCCCCGTCAGCCAGATCCCGATCGTGGCCCTGACCGCCAACGCCGACCCGGAGGACGCGCGCCGCTACCTCTCCATCGGCATGGCCGCCGTGGTCGAAAAGCCGATCAAGCCGGAACGCCTGCGCATGGCCATGAACGCCGCGCTGGAACAGGCGGCCGAGATCGCCATGGCCGGGGCCGCCCCCGCCGCCGGAGCCCGCTCGGTCGCCTGATCCGGCGGCCCGAACGCACCAGATCCACGCACCGCGCTTGCGCTCGACCGCCGAAGCCGCAGATAGCTGGATCATGTCCGCTTCGCCCCTCGCCGCCATCCTGCCGCAGCTCGCCTCGGCGTCCGCCCACACCCATGCGCTCGGCTTCGCCTATGACGGCGTTGTCGGCGACCGGGTCCGCCTCAAGGCGCCGTGGCGCGAAGACCTGGTCGGCGATCCGCACACCGAGGTTCTGTCCGGAGGCCTGGTCACCGCCCTGCTGGACCATGCCGGCGGCATGGCGGTCTGGGTCGCCCTGAACCGGTTCGAGCCGATCGCCACCCTCGACCTGCGCGTCGACTACATGCGCGCGGCCCGGGCGCGCACCGGCCTGATCGCCGAGGCCCGCTGCTTCCGCCTGACCCGATCCATCGCCTTCGTCCGCGCCTGGGCCTTCGAGGACGATCCCGAGGATCCCGTGGCGGCGGCGCAATCGGCCTACATCCTGACCGCCGGCGACGCCCGCGGGGCCGGAGCCAATCTCAAGCCGCGGCGGGAGGCCGGCGCATGAGCGACCTGCTGACCACCCTGCCCTACGCCCGCTTCCTCGGCCTGCTCACGCTGCGCGACGGCGACCTGCTGACCGTCACCATGCCCTTCGCGGACAAGCTGATCGGCAACCCCGTCCTGCCCGCCCTGCACGGCGGATCGACCGCCGCGATGCTGGAACTGACCGCCGTGGCCCAGGTCGCGGTGCTGTATCCCCGCCTCGAACTGCCCCGGCCGATCAACGTCAGCGTCACCTACCTGCGCTCGGGACGCCCCCAGGACGTCCACGCCCGCGCCCGCATCAGCAAGGCGGGCCGCCGGGTGGCCCACGTCCAGGCCGAAGCCTGGCAGGACGACGAGACCCAGCCCATCGCCTCGCTGAGCGCACACTTTCTGGTGGCGCAGCACGACCTTTAGTTGTCATGGTTAACATCTTATGATTGATTCGCCCTCGTGACATGCGGTCACGGAGAGAATCAATCATGTCCAGACAATCCATCGGCGAAGCCCTCGCTGTCCGCCTCTATGCGGCTGAAACCGCGATCGATCAGGCGCTTACGGAAACCGCCTTCCTGGCGGCGGCTCTGCCGTCCGCCCGGGCCGAGGCCTATCTTTCGGCGGTGACCGGTCAGCGCGTCTTCGACGGCGCCGCGGCCAGCATCAGCGCCCTCGCGGAAGCGCGCTCCCACCTCATCCAGACCCACACGGCCCTCGCCGCCCTGGCCCGCAAGCTCGGGCTGGACACGCTCGCGATCGGCCCGCTGGACAAGCCGGGCGACCAGCCTCCGATCGGCGGCGGCCCCGGCAAGGACGGCGATACCGGCGGCACGCCGCTGGCCCGATCAGAAGTAAACAAACCCCTGACAAACAAGGACAACAAAGTACTACCGAATACCGCCGCTCCGTGTTAATATCCCGGTTACTGTGTTTTTTGTTTCGGAGGGTTTTATGGATAGGGCTGAAGTTATCGCCAGCGTCGCCGGCGATCTGAATGCGACCGAACAGGCGGTCGACGCCGCCATCGCCAAGGCGACCACTCTCGTCCAAGCGATGATCGGTGCTCGCACCGCCCTCAGCCTGTCTCCGGTGGCCGCCGCCGAGGCTCAGTCCAAGGCCATGGAAGCGATCGCCGCCCTCGGCGCCGCGCGTTCGGCCATCGTGGCTAGCCACGAAGAGCTCGCCAAGGACCACCGCCGCCTCGGTTGGGGCACCTACGCCATCGGCATTCTGGACAAACCGGCTGAAACCGGTCCGGAGCAGAAGCCGGTCGGTCGCCTCCGCGCGGTTTAATTCGGCGTAATGTCCGCCGCCGGTCATTCCGGTTTGTGCAGACTCGATGCAAAGTCGCCCTCATGCCGTTCGGCATGGGGGCGATTTCATGTTTGACACCCTCGCATCGCAGATCGGCTTCGCAATCGCGGTGCTGGTGACGGCGTTTGCGTTCCTGAAGGGCGACGAGCCCGAACGCGTCGGCGCGGGCGCCTATATGCTCGGCCTGTTCGCGTCCCAGCTCGTCCAGGACAAGGGGGCGCTGTACGGCACCCAATGGGGTCTGATGGCCATCGACGCCGTCTTCCTGGCGGTCTGCGTCGGCCTCGCCTGGAAGAGCCGCCGGGCCTGGCCCGTCTGGGCCTGCGCGCTGCAGTCGCTGATCGTCATGAGCCACCTTCTGACCCTGGTCGATCTGCGACCGTCCCTGACCGCCTTCTTCGCGGTCATCAATATCGCCAGCGCCGGCGTGCTCGTCTCCATCGCTGTCGGGACCTTCTGGGCCTGGCAGGAGCGGCGGGCGGCCGGGCTGGAATAACCCTCCGGAACCCCTCCCCATGGCCGAAATCCGTGATCAGACCCTGACCGGCGCGCAGACGCTCGACGGCAACACCTACATCAACTGCCAGTTCAGCAACGCGCGCCTGACCTTCCAGGGCGGCCAACCGCCCGGGTTCGTCAACTGCACGTTCGAGGACACCGAGTTCGTCTTCGACGGCGCGGCGGGCCGGACCATGGCCTTCCTCAAGGCCATGGCCCCTGCGAGCACCAACATGCGCCACATCGTTCTGGGCCTGCTGCCCGAACTGGGCGTGAACGGCTGAAGCGGCGGCTCTCGGCGCCCGGCCCGGAAACTCCCGGGCCGGACCGGTGATCATCGCCGACCAGCGTTGACCTCGGCGTCGCATAGGCGGATATTCCTAGCCTCGAATCACCGAGGTCCGCCCTGCCCCTCTCTCACAACCAGATATGGACCGCCATCGATCGCCTCGCCCGGCGCGAGGGGCTGAGCGCGTCCGCGCTGGCGCGGCGCGCGGGCCTGGACGCCACCAGCTTCAACCCGTCCAAGCGCTTCGGCCCCGGCGAGCCGCCCCGCCCGCGCTGGCCCTCGACCGAAAGCCTGACCCGCATCCTGGAGGTCACCGGCGTGTCGCTCGGCGACTTCGCGACCCTGGCCCATGACGCGCCGGAGCGCCTGGCCACCATCCCCCTGCTGGGCATGGCCCAGGCGGGTCAGGACGGCTTCTTCGACGATGCGGGCCTGCCCATTGGCGAAGGCTGGGAGCAGACCGAGCTGCCGCGCCCGTCCGACAGCCTGCTGAGCCTGCGCATCAACGGCGATTCCATGGCTCCGCTGTATCGCGAGGGTGATCGGGTGATCGTGGACCGCGAGGCGTCCGACGTCCGCCGCGGCGACCGTGTCGTGGTCCGCACCGTGGGCGGCGAAACCCTGGCCAAGGAGGTGTCTTCCCTGACGGCCAAGGCGGTGACCCTGTCCTCGGTCAATCCGGCCTATCCGCCCCGCGCCGTTCCCCGCGCCGACATCGTGTGGATGGGCCGCATCCTCTGGGTCAGCCAATAACGCGCTCAAGCCGCGAGCCGCCGCGCGGCGAGCGATAGCGCGCAAACGAAAAGAGCCGCCCCTTTCGGAGCGGCCCTCATCGTCATCAGGAAAGGTGACGCTTTTAGTAGGCGGTGACGTAGCGGGCGTTCACCCAGCCGCCGCCGGCGATCTGAACCCATTCGCCTTCCGAGCCGGTCGCCGTGAAGGGCTGGCCGGCCGACAGGGTGCCGACCTGACGGTAGCCGGTGCCCGGACCCGAGCGGATGCGCAGGTTGGACGAGGCGCGGTACTGGGCGCCGCTGCTGGCGTTGGCGTCAGCGCGGGCGCGCTGCTGGTTGCAGCCGATGTACGAGCCGGCCGCCGCACCGGCGGCGGCGCCGCCCACGGCGCCCAGGGCGCGTTCATTGCTGGAGATCTGGCTGCCGGCCAGACCGCCGACCACGGCGCCGATCAGGGCGCCGGCGCGCTGGCGGCCGCCCGGGGCGTCGCAGTTGGTGACGCCGTTCGCCTGCTGGGCGACGGCGACGGTGGGGAGGGCCATCGGGCCCAGACCGCCCAGCATGGCGGCGGCGGCGATAGCGGCGGTGAAGGTCTTGTTCGACATGGCTCTGCTCCTGTCATCGAGTTGGTCGATGAAGGCTAGAATGCCCCAACCAACCTGAAGGCTCCCACAGCGTTGCCGTTATATTCGGTTCATCTTCGTTGCGCGGCGGCGGCCGATCAGCTGGACGGCGGCGGCGGCGCTCGACACGACCAGATGCTGGCGGCCCGGAAACTGGAAATCCATGACCCGCGCCCACAGGTGCAGGAAGCGATCGTCGGTGGCGAAGGCCGTAATGGCCGACCGCGCGGGTCTCTGGAACATCTCCGCCAGCCGGGCGATCTGGTCAACGGAGGCGTCCGTCGGCACCACCCGGGTATCGACGATCCAGTCCCAGCTCCACAGTTCCGGATGGGCCTCGAGCAACGGAATCACCTGCTCCAGCGCCCGCGCGGCGGTGACGCCGCTGTTCAGGTCCAGATGCAGTATTTGCTCGGCGGCGTAGAACCGGTGGCGCAAGGTCGGGCTCCCGTGACCCGACCACCGTTACGGGCCGCCCCCTTAAGGACTCCCGGATGGCGCGATAGGGACTATTCCTTGGTCAGGGCCCCGTTCGCGCCCGCCTCGATCAGCGAAATGGTCTGCGGCAGGCCGTAGATGGCGGCGAACGAGCCGAAGCGCGGCCCCTGCGAGGCGCCGAGCAGGACTTCGTACAGCGCCCCGAACCAGGCCCGCAGCGGCTCGAAGGCGTGCGCCTTGCCCACCGCATAGACCTCGTTCTGGATCGTCTCGCCGTCGGTCGTGTCGGCCGGCAGGGCCTTCAGCCGTCCCGCCAGGTCCAGCAGCGCCGTCTTCTCCTGCTCGGTCGGCAGGCGATAGGACTTCGTCGGCTTCACGAAGTCCTCGTAGTAGTTCAGCGCATGGCCCATCAGCCGGTCGAGCGTGGGCTCGCTCGAGGGCGTCGCCTCCGGCAGATACTTGGCGAAATAGGCCCAGAGCTGGTCCTTCGACGAGGCGTTGGCCACGCCGACCAGGTTCAGCAGCAGGCTGAACGAAACCGGGCTGGCGACCTTGGGCGGGTTCCCAGCGTGGATCGACCAGACGGCGTTGTCGATCCGCTTGGCCGGCTCCTGCGCCTGGAACTGGTCGATGAAGCTCAGATAGTCGTCGATCGCGCGCGGAATGACGTTGAAGTGCAGCGACTTGGCCGACTTCGGCGACTGGAACATGTACCAGCTCAGGCTCTCGGGCGTGCCGTAGCGCAGCCACTCGTCCATGGTCAGGCCGTTGCCCTTGGACTTGGAGATCTTCTTGCCTTCGATGTCGAGGAAGAGCTCGTAGTTGAAGCCCTCCGGCGGCACGCCGCCCAGGGCGCGGCAGACCTTGGAGCTCTCGCGCACGCTCTCGATCAGGTCCTTGCCCGACATCTCGTAATCGACGTCCAGCGCGGTCCAGCGCATGGCCCAGTCGGGCTTCCACTGCAGCTTCACATGGCCGCCGGTGACCGGGACCTCGGTGCGCCCGCCGGCGGGGTCGTCGAAGACGATGGTCCCCTTCTCGACATTCCGCTCCAGCGTCGGGACCTGCAGCACATGGCCGGTGATCGGGCTGATCGGCAGGAAGGGCGAATAGGTGGCGCGGCGTTCCTCGCCCAGCGTCGGAAGCATGATGGCCTGGACGGCGTCGAACCGCTCCAGCAGGCGCAGCAGCACCTCGTCGAACCGGCCCGAACGGTACTGCTCGGTCGAGGACAGGAACTCGTATTCGAAGCCGAAGCTGTCCAGGAAGGCGCGCAGGCGGGCGTTGTTGTGCGCGCCGAAGCTGTCGTGCGTGCCGAACGGGTCGCGCACCACCGTCAGCGGCTTGTGCAGGTCCTCGGCCAGCATCTCCGGGTTCGGGATGCCCTCGGGCACCTTGCGCAGGCCGTCCATGTCGTCGCTGAAGGCGATCAGGCGCGTCCGCCAGTGATCGCCGGTCAGGGCGCGGAAGGCGTTGCGCACCATGGTCGTGCGCGCCACCTCGCCGAAGGTGCCCATGTGCGGCAGGCCCGACGGGCCGTAGCCGGTCTCCAGGATCACTGGCCGCTGCAGCGCCTCGAACGTCGCCAGCGCCTCGTCCGCCTTGCCGGCGTCGATCAGCAGCTTGGCCGCGTCACGCGGCGTCGGACAGCCGCTTCTTCAGAACGTGGTTCAGAAGATTGCGGGCCTGTTCAAACGGCCACGACTTGGCGTCGCGCGCGAGGAGTTCGATGTTCTGCAGCATGGTACGGGCTTTGCCGCCTCACGGGCGTGCGGTCAACGACAGACCCGATCTCAGCGCCGATACAGGCCCATGACCCATCCGCCGACCGCCGCCGGCCAGACGGCGACATACAGGGCGAAGATCGGATTGATCGATCCGCCGGCGAGGGTCATCGCCAGGTAGAAGGCGAACACCACCGCTGCGCAGACGAGCGCGTAGATCCACGGCTTGCGCCAGCCCAGCCCGCGCAGGGCGAAGTCGACCAGCAGGGTGATCACGGCGGCGACGGCGACCACGTTCAGGATCGCGATCCCGCCCACCGCGATCAGCGTCTCGATCCGGGCGCCGTTCAGCTTGAACTGCGAGATGAACGGCATGACGGCCATCGTCAGGATCGCCACCACCGCATTCGCCAGCAGGCCGAGCCAGTATCCGCCGCGCCGGGTTCTGGGCGCCTCCGCCACCGGCCTTGATGCGATGACACCTGCCGGCGCCGTGGTCCGCCTGCCGAAACTCATGCTCGCCTCCCCGTCGCCTCACCGACCCTAGAGGCTATGGGTAAAGACGATCTTCAGCCGGCGCGGCGGCGCCGCAATCTTTGAATGCGGGGCCCTTTAGCGCCGTCGCCGCACCGTCCCGACCACCACCGCCAGCCCCGAAGCCACGACCAGCGCATCCTCGATCAACCCGCTCCTCGTCTGGCCGATCCGACGCATCGCCGTCTTGCGGCCCGCCAGAGTCAGATAGGCCAAAGGCACGGCCGTCAGCACGGCGACAATCGCCCCCGCCCGCTCCCGCCCCCTCGGCGCCAGGGCTGAGCCCGCGATGCCGGCGCTCATCACCCGGGCCAACAGGCCCAGGAAGACGGTGCGGTCCGGCGCCGACTTCATCTTGTCCCCGAACAGCTCGCCCACGCCCATGGCCAAGGCGCCCGCCGTGAAGAGCGGATGGGTCAACAGCCGCAGCCGGCCCGGCGTCCTGCGGTGCGCCAGATGGGCCCCGGCGAGGGCGGCCATGGGCGTCATCGACCGGGCGCTGGCGACGGCGCCGATCAGGGCGGAAGGCAAAAGGCTGATAGGCGTCATCCCGCCCCAACACGCCGCGATCGATTTCGGTTCACGGTCGCGCTTGTTCCACCTCAGGCGGCCGCTTCGATCCGGTCATCGCGCCAGGTCTCGCGCCACGGCGTGGAGGCCCAGGCCGTCAGCTTGGTCAGCAGTTCCACCACCTTGACCGGTTTGGCCACGCAGTCGTTCATTCCGACGTCGGCATAGGCGGCCAACTGGTCGTCCAGCGTATTGGCCGTCACCGCGATGATCGGCACGGCCGCGGCCTCATCCGCCAGCAGGCGAATACGACGCGTGGATTCAATCCCGTCCATGACCGGCATCTGGATGTCCATCAGGATCACATCCCAGTCGCCGCGCGACGCCGCCGCCAGCCCCTGCGCGCCGTCGTCCGCCGTCTCGCAGACGATCCCCTGCATCGACAGAAGGGTCGAGATCAGGGTGCGATTGCTGTCGTTGTCATCGACATAGAGCACCCGCATGGCCCGCGCGTCGCCCTCGTCGATCCCGTCCGCCGCCCCGGACACTCCGGCGTCGGCGTCGTCCGAGATGATCGCAGGAGCGCCGGTCCAGTCGTCATGCTGAGACAGGCCGATCATCTGCTCCACCACCGTCGCCAGCCGCTCGCCCGCAGCATGGATGCGTCCGGCGTGATCATGCTGCTCCGGCGCCAGCCCCGCCTCGGCCAGCAGGCCCGAGAAGCCCAGCACGGCGTTCAGCGGCGTGCGCAGCTCATGCGACATGTCGGTCAGGAAGCGCTGGCGGGCCTCGGCCATGGCCACCTTCTGCTCGGCGGCGGCCCGGGCGGCCTCGGCCTCGACCCGGTCTGTGACGTCCCGCTCGTTCAGCAGCACACTTATGGCGCCGGTCACCGGATCATGCAGGGGGCGGCAGTCGACATGGTGCCAGCGCCTACCGGCCTGGGTGACCATCTGGAAGACTGCGTCCGTGTCCCGACCTTCCATCGCCGCCGTCAGCACCGCCGCGCCCTCGGCGGCCACGGCGAAACGACTCGCGAAGCCCGCGTCGGCGCCATAGGCGGCGAAGGCCGCCGGATTGCCGAACAGCGACGCGCCCTCGCCGTCGAACAGGCCCACGGGCCCCGACGAGTGTCGCAGCGCCTCGACAGCGCGCCGTTCCTCGGGCTCCACCTCGGTCTCGGCCGCTTCGAACAGCAGCACCTCCCGGCCATCCGCCAGGGCGACGGTCGAGATCACCGCCTGCACCGTCACCGGCGTGCCGTTGGGATAGAAGGTCCAGCGTTCCTGCACCTCTCCGCCGTCTGCGGTCACGACCTTCAGCCGCTCCGTGCGCGTCCGGACCGCCGGCGACAGTTTGGAGAAGTCGCGCGACAGAAGTTCAGCTAGGTCGCTCGCGCCCCACAGGGCCAGGGCCGCGACATTGGCGTAGACGCCGAAACAGCTGACCGGATCGAACAGCCACACGGGACGACGCAAGCTGTCCCAGGCGTCGAGACGCCCGCCATCAGCGAGGCACGGAAGTTCGACGCTCATGCTTCCAGACTGACGCAAACGCCTGAAGCAAGGCTTAAGCCGCCCCGCCGAAGCCGTTTTGATCAGCCCTCGGCGCCGGCTTCTCCCTCGCCGGAGCGGCCGGCGCCGGGAATGGCGATGCAGCGCTGGCGCGTCCCGCCGCCGGGCGCGGCCTCGACGCGCGGGGCGATGGAGCTGACCGTGGTCCCGTCCGCCGCATAGGTGCCCAGGAACTGGCAGCCCGTCTGCAGGTCGGTCAGCACATAGATCCCCGGCTGGTCCGTCGCGGTCTTCGACAGGGTCGCGCCGATGGTGGCCCGCAGCGCCGCCGCCGGATCGTCGAGGATCTGCTGCGCCTGGGCCGAGCGGGTGTTGATCTCTTCCGCCGTCGCCTGGGCCTGGGCGGCCCGGTCCTGGACCTCCTGCAGGGCGGAGGTGTCGATGTCACAGGCGGCGACGGCGAGGCCGAGGGCGGTGACGGCGAGGCTGGTCAGGAGTTTCATGCCCCGATCATGCCCGACCGCCCGCGCCGGGTCTGCCGGACAGATGGTCTCAGCCAGACGCCGCCCGCAGGCGGGGACCACCGCCTTGACCCCGCCGCAGACGCGTGGCCTTTGCGCCGCCTGATGAAGACCGCTGATTTCGACTTCGACCTGCCCGACGACCACATCGCGCTGCGCCCCGCGGAGCCGCGCGATTCCGCGCGCCTGCTGGTGGTGCGCGGCGGCGGGCTGGAGGATCGGATCATCCGCGATCTGCCGGACTTCCTGCGCCCCGGCGACGCCCTGGTGTTCAACGACACCCGGGTGATCCCGGCGCGGCTGTCGGGCGTGCGCCAGCGTCCAAACCCCGTGACAGGGGGACCGGACGGCGAGACCCTGACCGTCGAGGTCGAGGCCACCCTGCACCATCGCGACGCGCCGGATGTCTGGTCGGCCTTCATGAAGCCCGGCAAGCGGATCAAGGCGGGCGACCGCATCCGCTTCGGCCAGGTCCACGACGGCGCCTGCGAACTGGGCCGCCTCGACGCCACCGTCGCCGACAAGGGCGAGGACGGGCTGGTGGTGCTGAAGTTCGACCTGTCCGGCCCGGCGCTGGACGACGCCATCCGCGATGTCGGGGTCATGCCCCTGCCGCCCTATATCGCCGCCAAGCGGGCGGAGGACGACCGCGATCGTTCAGACTATCAGACCGTCTTCGCCGAGCATGACGGCTCGGTCGCCGCGCCGACGGCGGGCCTGCACTTCACCCCCGCCCTGCTCGACGCGATCCGGGCGAAGGGCGTCTCGACCCATGCCGTGACCCTGCACGTCGGCGCCGGCACCTTCCTGCCGGTCAAGGCCGACGACACCGCCGACCACAAGATGCACTCGGAGTGGGGAGAGGTTTCCGCCGAGACCGCCGAGGCCCTGAACGCCGTCCATGCCTCCGGCGGGCGCATCGTCTGCGTCGGCACCACCTCCCTGCGCCTGCTGGAAAGCGCGACGGATCAGGACGGCGTCGTGAAGCCGTTCCACGGCGATACCGCCATCTTCATCACCCCCGGCTACCGCTTCCGCGCGGTGGACGTGCTGATGACCAATTTCCACCTGCCGAAGTCGACCCTGTTCATGCTGGTCAGCGCCTTCGCCGGGTTGGACACCATGAAGGCCGCCTACGCCCACGCCATCAACACCGGCTACCGCTTCTATTCCTACGGCGACGGCAGTCTGCTGATCCGCGAGACCGCCTCATGACCGCCCTCCCCCGTCCCCTGATCCAGAGTCTCGAAATGCTGGCCGCCACGGCTGAGGCGCTGGAGCTCCGCAACGACTGGATCGTCTTCGGCGGCGCGGCCATGGCCCTGTCCGGCCTGCCCGACTGGCCCGTGCCGGACATCGACGTGCTGGCCTCCGAAGAGACCGCCAACGACCTGATCGACGCCTTCGGCGGCCGGATCATCACCCCGGCGGGCCAGGACCGTTTCCGCTCCCGCCTGCTGGCCCGGATCGACGGCACGCCCGTACCGATCGAGATCATGGTCGGGCTGGAGGTCAGGACCGACGACGGCTGGACCCCCGTCGCCTTCCGGACCCGCGTTGACCGCCCGGTCCTGGATCGCCACATCCCCACCGCCCGAACTTCCGAGCAGGCTCAGATGGCGCGCCGCTTCGGCCGCCCCAAGGACCTGCAGCGCGCCGAGGCGCTGGACAAGCTGACCGACTGATGACCTTCCCGTTTGAGATTTCCAAGACCGACGGCCGCGCCCGCACCGGCGTGCTGAAGACCCCACGCGGCGACATCCGCACCCCCGCCTTCATGCCCGTCGGCACCGCCGCCACGGTCAAGGCGCTGACCGTCGACCAGGTGAAGCAAACCGGCGCGGACATCCTGCTGGGCAACACCTATCACCTGATGCTGCGCCCCGGCCCGGAGCGGATGGAGCGCCTCGGCGGACTTCACAAATTCATGGGCTGGGACAAGCCGATCCTGACAGACTCGGGCGGTTTCCAGGTCATGTCCCTGTCGGGCATCTCCAAGCTGACCGAGGAGGCCGTGACCTTCTCCAGCCATATCGACGGCTCCAAGCACGTCCTGACGCCCGAGCGGTCCATCGAGATCCAGGCCGACCGCATCGGCTCGGACATCGTCATGCAGCTGGACGAATGCGTCGCCTGGCCCGCCGAGGAGAAGCGCGCCCGCGAGGGCATGGAGCTGTCCGCCCGCTGGGCCCAGCGCTCCAAGACCGCCTTCGGCACGCGCGACACGCAGGCCCTGTTCGGCATCCAGCAGGGCTCGACCTTCCAGAACCTGCGCAAGGAGTCGTCCGAACGGCTGCGCGAGATCGGCTTCGACGGCTACGCCATCGGCGGCCTGGCCGTCGGCGAGGGCCATGAGGCCATGTGCGAGGTGCTGGACTATGCGCCCGAGATGCTGCCCGCGGACAGCCCCCGCTATCTGATGGGCGTCGGCAAGCCGGTCGACCTGGTCGAGGCGGTGTGGCGCGGCGTCGACATGTTCGACTGCGTCCTGCCCACCCGCGCCGGCCGCCACGGCCAGGCCTGGACCTGGAACGGCCCGATCAACCTGAAGAACGCCCGTTTCGCCGAGGACCAGGACCCGCTGGACCCCGAGGTCCCCTGCCCGGCCTCGCAGGACTATTCAAAGGCCTATCTGCACCACCTGATCCGCGCCGACGAAATCCTCGGCAAGATCCTGCTCAGCTGGCACAACATCGCCTTCTTCCAGGCCCTGACCGCCGCCATGCGCGCCGCCATCGCCGAGGGCCGCTTCGACCAGTTCCGCAAGGACTTCCACGCCCGGCACACGTCGAACTAGCGGAGCGCCCGACATGAGGATCGAGAAGTCCGGCTTCCACGCCTACAACACCTATCTGGAAGAGCCGCCCCGCCCAGAGGGCAACGAGCGCGCGCTGCACCGGCACGTGATCATCATCGGCGGCGACAAATATTCGTTCTTCGCCCACTGGTCCGGCAAGTTCGCGCACAAGGGCGAACTCATCTCCTTTGACTGGGACTGGGACCGGACCGGCGAGTTCCGGAACATCGACAAGCCGTCGTTCGAGGCCTTCACCAAGGACGGCCGGGTCGAAATCCGGGGCGACCGCAGCGACAAGCCCCGACGCTGACGCCTACCGCCGGCTGCCGCCCCGCGGCCGGAACCAGCTGGGCGCCGCGGGCGGGGCGCAGTTCCGCTGCATGCCGATCCCCTTCAGGAAGGCCCGGCGCATCCGCCCGGCCTGCACCGCCGACTGAACGTGCAGCCGATGCCGCTCGGCCCCGCTGAGGCGTCGGATCCACGCCCGCCCGGGAATGAAGTCGGTCGTCGCGTCGCGGATCGCATCCAGCGCGCCCTTGGACGCCGCATCCGCCGCCCGCTCGCTGAGATAGGGATTGTCCGGCGCCGGCGGCTCGTCCGTATCCGCCCCCAGCGCCTCGTTCAGCCGCGCGATCTCGGCCCCGATGGTGCTGCACTGATTGAGATTGCGCAGGTCATAGGGATTGGCCTCGGCCTGCAGCAGGACGGTCGGGATATACTCCCGGCGCAGGTTGAAATCGTCCAGCGGCGCGGTCGCCGCCGCCCCCAGCCCGGAGCCGAAATCGCGCATGGCCTGCCCGCCTCCGCAGGCTGCCAAAGCTGGGAAGAGAGCGAGGACGGGGAGAAGCAGGACGAGACGGCGCATGCGTCCTTCAATCACGCCCGGAGACCTGACGAAAGCACCGCGATGTCGGGAAAAGATGATGGTACGTCCTCTCGGGCTCGAACCGAGGACCCTCTGATTAAAAGTCAGATGCTCTAACCAACTGAGCTAAGGACGCACATCATCTCCGGCCGCGTCCGCGAATCCGGAGGCGCGGCTTTTCCGACATCAGGCCGCGCGGGTCAAGGGCCGCCTCGACAGGCTCGTAACGGACCGGCTACGCAAGACGCATGAAACCCATCTCCAAGCCTTTGGCCGGCGTGCGCATCCTCGAATTCGACGGCCTCGGACCCGTGACCTTCGCGGGCATGGTTCTGGCCGACATGGGGGCGGAAGTGCTGCGCCTGACCCGCAGCGCCTCGGCGGGGGCCGCCGTGTTCAGCGATGTCGGCGGCGAGGTGCTGCACCGGGGCCGGGCGGCGGTGGGTGTCAATCTCAAGGACCCGGCGGACCACGCCCGCGTCCTCGACCTGATCGACGGCGCCGACGCCCTGATCGAGGGATTCCGCCCCGGGGTGATGGAGCGGCTGGGCCTCGGACCCGACGCGATGGCGGCGCGCAATCCCCGGCTGGTGTTCGGACGGGTGACCGGCTGGGGCCAGAGCGGACCGATGGCGGACAGGGTCGGCCACGACATCAACTATATCGCCCTGTCCGGCGCCCTGCACCCGATGGGCGAGCCGGATCGCCCGCCCCGCGCGCCGCTGAACCTGGTCGGAGACTACGGCGGCGGCGCCATGTTCCTCGTCGCCGGGGTCCTGGCGGCCCTGCTGGAGGCGAAGACGACCGGCAGGGGCCGGGTGGTCGACGCCGCCATGACCGATGGATCGGCCCTGCTGACCGGCCTGTTCCACGCCTTCCGTCCGCGCGGCCTGTGGAGCGACGCGCGCGGCGCCAACCTGCTGGACGGCGGCGCGCCCTTCTATCGCTGCTTCACCTGCAGGGACGGGAAGTTCGTGGCCGTCGGCGCGCTGGAGCCGCAATTCTACGCCGCCCTGATCGCCGGCCTGGGGCTGACGGCGGATGAGGCGCCGCAGTTCGACATGGCGAACTGGCCCGCCCTGCACGCCCGGTTCGAGGCCCTGTTCGCCACGCGCGACCGCGACGACTGGGCCGTGCATTTCGAGGGTACGGACGCCTGCGTCACCTCGGTGCTGACCCTGGGCGAGGCGCCCGCCCATCCGCACAACGCGGCGCGCGGAACCTTCGTCGATCAGGGCGTCGTCCAGCCCGCGCCCGCGCCCCGGTTCGACGGTCAGGCGACGCCGGAAGCCCAGCCTCCGGCCCTGTCGCTGGACGAGGCCCTATCGCGCTGGGCCTAAGGCTCAGGCGACCTCGGACCGGGCCTCGGCCGAGACGATGCAGGCCGCCGCAAGGGTCCGGGCCAGGACGACGGGGTCGATCGGCTTGGTCAGGAAGGCGTGGACGCCCGCCGCTTCCCACGCCTGGCGGTGCACATCCAGCGCATTGGCGGTCAGGGCGATGATCGGGGTCCCGGCGTTGGCGGCGCTGGTCAGGCGGATGCGCCGCGTGGCCTCCAGCCCGTCCATCACCGGCATCTGCATGTCCATCAGGATGGCGTCGAACCGTTCCACGGACGCGGTCTCCAGCGCCTCGGCGCCGTTCTCGACCAGCGTCAGGCGACAGCCGTGCGGCTCCAGCAACAGCTTGAGGATGCGACGGTTCACCTCGTGGTCGTCGGCGGCCAGGATCGAACGCCCCTCCAGCGAGCCCGTCTCCTCGGTCTCGATGAGCGCCGCCGCCGGCCGCGACGCGGAGACCTCGACCGGCAGATGCAGGGTGAAGGTCGAGCCCTGCCCCACCGTGCTCTGCACCGTCAGTTCGCCGCCCATGATCTCGGCCAGCCGGCGGCTGATCGACAGGCCCAGGCCGGTGCCGCCGTAGCGGCGGGTGGTGCCCGCGTCGGCCTGTTCGAAACTGTTGAACACATGCGCCAGCCGGTCCGAGGGAATGCCGCAACCGCTGTCGGCCACCGACACGATCAGTCGGCCGTTCATCCATTCGGCGGTGACGGTGATCTGGCCCTGATCGGTGAACTTCACCGCGTTCGAGATCAGGTTGAACAGGATCTGCTGGAAGCGCAGCGGATCGGTGCGCACGCAGTCCGGCACCGTGTCGGCGATCCGGACGATCAGGGCGACGCCCGCCGCGGCGGCGCGGGGCTCCCACAGGCGGGTCAGCGAGGCCAGGCGCGCATGGACCTCCATGTCGTCGACCTCCAGCACCATCTTGCCGGCCTCGATCTTGGACACGTCGAGCACGTCGTTCAGCAGGCCCATCAGCACGTCGCCGGCGTCCGTCAACATTGACACATGCTCGGCCTGCCGCGCGTCCAGATCGGTCCGGCGCAGCAGGTTGGCGGCCGAGATCACCGCGTTCATGGGCGTGCGGATCTCGTGACTGATGACCGCGAGGAAGTCGGACTTGGCCGCGCTGGCCTCCTCGGCCCGGTGACGCGCCTCCTGCGCCTGATCGCGGGCCGCCTGCAGCAGGCCGGTGGTGGTCGAGCTCTGGCGGACCGCCACGACCAGATGGCTCATATACAGGACACAGCCGAAGGCGATCAGCAGCGGCTGCCAGCTGCCGGTCAGGATGGCGGTCACCACCGGCAGGCCCATGAAGTAGACGCCGTGCGGAGCGACGGCGGACACCAGGATGGCGCGGGCGTGGTGCATGTGCAGGCTGACGTGCAGCAGGCCGCCGGCCACCTGCACCATGGCGAAGATCCGCCCGATCTCGCCGCCCGCGAACCACAGATAGGCGGCGATGGACGAATAGACGGCCACGCCGAACGCGGTGACCGCGCACGACAGGATCAGGTAGGCCCGGTCGGGCTCCCACTCCGGATGACGGCGGTAGCGGCTGAAGGTGAGCCAATCGACGCCCTGGCTGACCAGGACGGCGGCGAACCACACGATCGGCCATATCCCCGGCGCGACGAACCAGGCCGTGGTTCCGATCACGGCGGCCAGGGCGATACGGGTGGTGAGTTCCCTGTACCGCACTTGCGACACGAGGGCGTAGGCGGTGGCTTGCATTGGCCGGTCTCCCCAACCTTCAGGTTGCACCGAAATGTGAAATTATTGGTTGCCGGACATGATGACCGGCGCTCGCAAGGCGGCTACACGGCTCAAGCGTGGCTGGAGGCGCCGAAAGGTGTGCTTTGGCCCGAAACACTTTATGGAACAGGCGATACGGCCCGCGCGTTGGAAGGCCGAATCCCGGGGGAGACTTCGACCATGAAACGCCTTGCCGCCCTTCTGGCCCTGACCGGCGCCTTCGCCGTCGCCGCGTGCGACGACCCGCGCTCGTCCGAGGAGGATAGCCTGGCCGACAAGGCCGCTGAACAGCCGCTGGCTCCGGCCGCCGAGGACGTGGGCGTCCCGGCCGAGGCTGTCGCCCCGACCGCTCCGCCGCCCACGGACACCAACGCCATCCCGCCCGAGAAGCGGACGTCGGAAGAATCGGTCAAGCCGGAAAGCGAAACCCTCTTCTATTGAGGCGCGGTGAAGCCGCCTCCGCGCGGGCAGGACGACGACGGGAGTGCGCCGTCTGTTTATGGGCCGACCGGCCCTCAATGAAGGTTCGAGTTTGACGCCAAGGCCCGCCCTCTTCCTTGTCAGCCTGGCGGGCATGGCCTTCGCGTCCGCCGCCGCCGCGGATCCTCGCGCGCACATTCGCGGCGACATGGACGGAACCCTGCGAGAGCAGCTGGTCCGCGCCGTGGGCGAGGTCGATGGCCCGCCCGCCAACCGCTTCGAGGCCCGCCGACGCGCCCGCGGGGCCATGGAGGCGGCCCAGGCCCTGCTCCGCTCCGAGGGCTACTACCAGCCGACCCTGGAAGACGTCGTCGAGGGCGAAGAGACCCCGATCGCCATCGTCAGCGTCATCCCCGGCCCACGCTTCGTGCTGGCCGACCCCGCCGTCCATTGGGTCGCGCCTGAACCGCAGGCCGAGGCGGCGCAGGCCGCCGTGAACGATATCGGGCTGAAGGCGGGCGAGGCGGGCCGCGCGGTGGACGTCATCGCCGCCGAGGGCCGGATCGTCTCGGGCCTGGTCCGCAACGGCTACGCCGACGCGCGGCCCGAACCCCGCCGCGTGGTCGTCGACCATGCCGCCTTCACCGTCCAGCCCACCTACAACATCGCCGCGGGCCAGCTGGTGCGCCTGGACGGCGTCCGGCTGGAGACGCGCGGCCCGACCAATCCGGATTGGGTCGCGGGCCTCGCGCCCTGGTCCGAAGGCGACGTCTACGATCCCGAAGACGTGGCGGAACTGGAGCGCCGCCTGCTCGAGACCGGGGTCTACGACGGCGTCGGCGTGGCGCTGGCCCCGGCGGACCAGACCAATGCGGCGGGCAACCGGCCCATCGTCGTCACCCTGACCGACCGTCCGCGCCGCATCCTCGAGGCGGGCGCTACCTTCTCGACCGCCGAAGGCTCCGGCGTCGATCTGCGCTGGACGTGGCACAACCGCTTCAAGCGCGCCGACACCCTGGTCTGGGAAGCCCGCGCCGCCAACGTCGACAGCCGGCTGGGCGCGGATCTCAGCCTGCCGCACTGGCGCAATCCGGGACTGACGCTGAAACTGTCGGCCGCGGTGGTGAACGAGGACACCGACGCCTACGAACGCACCGCCGCCACCTTCGCCGCCGACCTGCAGCAGCGCCTCGGCAAGACCTCGTGGGTCAGTTACGGCGTCGGCCTCGACATCGGCCACTACAACGAGAACCGCTTCGATCCGCTCACCGCGCTGCCGGTGAATTTCAACCGCGACCTCTACATCCTGACCGGGCGCGGCAGCTTCTATCTGGATCATTCCAACGATCCGCTTGATCCGACCACCGGCTGGCGCCTGACCGTCTCGGCCCAGCCGACCGCGGTGGGGGGCGAGGAGTCGGTGCTGTTCCTGCGCGCCGAGTCCCAGGCCACCGCCTACCTGCCTCTGCAGGACAACGCCAAGACGGTGCTGGCCGGGCGGGTCAGGCTGGGCTCGATCCTGGGCGGCGGCGAGCTGACGGTGCCGTCGGACCGCCTGTTCTATTCCGGCGGCGGCGGATCGGTGCGCGGCTATGAATACCAGGGCGTCGGCCCGCGCCTGCCCGACAACACCCCGCGCGGCGGGCTGAGCCTGTTCGAGACCTCGCTGGAAATCCGCCGCGACGTGTGGCGCAGCTTCCAGGCCGTGGCCTTCGTCGACGCCGGCGCCGTCGGCTTCCAGGAAACGCCCAACTTCAGCAACCTGCGCTACGGCGCGGGTCTGGGCGTGCGCTACAAGCTGCCGTTCGGCCCGATCCGCGCCGATATCGCCTTCCCGCTGTCGGCGCGTGAAGGCGACGCCAAATTCCAGATCTACGTCAGCATCGGGCAGGCGTTTTGACCGACGCCCCGCCGCCCGAACCGACCCCGGCCGAAGCGCCTGACACGCCCGCGAAGAAGGCCCGGCGCAAGCGCACGCGCCTGCAGGCCCTCGCCTTCTTCAGCGGCATGGCCCTGGCCGCCCTGGCCGCCCTGCTGGTCGTCGTGCTGGTCGGCGGGCGGATGTACCTGGTCAGCGGCCCGGGCCGCGAACTGGTCACCAGCTTCGTCGCGGGCAAGAAGATCGGCCGCTACGGCCGGATCAACGTCGAAGGGGTCAAGGGCGACATCTTCAACGACTTCACCATCGACCATGTCACCGTCACCGATGCGAAGGGCGTCTGGCTGGAAGCGCGCGCCGTCCGGGTCGACTGGGACTGGCTGCCGCTGATCACCCGCCGGTTCCACGCCGCCAACATCGAGGCCGGCGTCATCCGCCTGATCCGCCGCCCGCTGGTCGAGCCCTCGACCACGCCGCCGGGTCCGCAGGCGCTGGGCATTGACATCGACCGCTTCGCCGCCAACGTCGAACTGCTGGAAGGCTTCAGCAAGGAGTACGGCCGCTGGAACCTGTCCGGCGAGGCCAATGTGCCGCGCCAGGGCGCCAAGTCCGCCGTCGTCAACGCCAACAGCCTGAGCCGTCCGGGCGATCACCTGCGCCTCAACGCCGTCTTCGGCGGCGATCTGGCCGAGACCCGGCTGAACCTGCGGGCGGTCGAGGCGCGCGGCGGCCCGATCGCGGGGGCCCTGGGCTATTCGCCGGACCAGCCCTTCCTCGCCAGCGCCATCGTTAACGGCCAGGTGGTCGACGCCGTCGTCCGCTCCGGCGACTTCGTCCCGCTGACCGTCAAGGGCCGCTATGGCAAGGACAACACCCGGATCAGCGGCTTCTTCGACTTCTCCGGCTCGGACCTGCTGGCCCCCTTCATCGCGCGCCTCGGCCGCACCGCGAAATTCGGCTTCGCCACCTCCCCCGACACCGACGGCGACGGCCAGCAGGGCGTCGCCTGGCGACTGATCACCGAGAACCTCACCTCCGACGCCAGCGGCCAGATCAGCATCAAGGATCGCCGCAGCCGGGACGGCGTCCGGCTGGACATCGCCACGCCGTCGCTGAACCGCCTCATCGGCCACCCGTCCGCCGGCCCCGCCTCCTACGTCGGGGTCTTCAAGGGCGACGCCGCGAACTGGACCCTGGCCGGCGCGGTCGACCTGGTCGGGGTGCAGGCCTCCAGCTACCGGGCCGCCCGCTTGCGTGGCCCGCTGAACGTGCAGGTGAAGTCGGGCCGCATGGATCTGGACGGCGACATCCAGGCCGACGGGGGGTCGACGGCGGGCATCATCGGCGGCCTGCTGGGCCCCCGCCCCCGCATCGTCTTCGAGGCCGCGCGCCTGGCCGACGGCGCCATCCTGCTGGAGAAGATCAACGCCAGGGGACAGGCGCTGGAACTGACCGGCTCGGGCGGCCGCGACCTGACCGGCGGTCTCGGCTTCCGCGGCGAGGCCCGGATCACCGACGCCTCGAAGATCCACCGCGACGCCCGCGGCGCCTTCGGCGGCCCCATCAGCGCCGCCATGGCCCGGAACGGCGCCCCCTGGCGGCTGACCTTCGACGGCCGCGGACGCGGCCTGGCCACGGGACAGGCCGAACTGGACCGCCTGCTGGGCGGGACGCCCCGCCTGCAGCTGACCGGCGCCCTGAACGGCGGACGCATCGAGGTCGAGCGGGCCGCCCTGACCGGAGCGCAAGGCTCGGCGGGCGCGCGCGGCCTGATCGAGGGCGACGGCCGTCTGCGGCTGGCCCTGAACTGGAACGCGCGCGGCCCGTTCGGCGTCGGCCCGGTCGAGATCGATGGAGCCATGACCGGCGACGGCGCCCTGACCGGCACCCTGGCCCAGCCCCGCGCCGACCTGCGCGCGGCCTTCGGCCAGGTAAGCGCCGGGGCGCTGAAACTGACCGACGCCAACCTGATCCTCAGCTTCCGCAAGGGCGCCGACGCCTCGGACGGCCGCATCGCCGTGACCGCGGGCTCGAACTACGGCCCCGCGCGGGCCAGCGGCAACTTCTATCTCGGCGGCTCGCGCATCCGCCTGACCGACGTGGACCTCGACGCCGGCGGCGTGGCGGCCCAGGGCGCGATCGCCCTGTCCAACCGCATCCCGTCCAGCGCCGACCTGACCTTCACCGCCCGTCCCGGCGCCTTCCTGGCCTCCGGGGAGGCCAACGGCCGCGTTCGCCTGACCGAGGGAGACGGGGCCGAGACGGCCATCCTCGACGTCAGCGGCCGCAATGTGCGTCTGGCCGGTTCGCCCTATGTGATCCGCACCCTCGACCTGGACGGGCGCGGGACCCTGGACCGGCTGCCCTTCAACCTGAAGGCCGACGTGGGCGGGCCGACGCCGCTGTCGTTCAACGGCACGGGCGTCTACGCCCGCGAGGGCAAGGCCCAGTCCGTGGTGCTGGAAGGCGCGGGCTCGGTGCGCGAGATCGACTTCACCACCCGTTCTCCCGCCGTGGTCGCCCTGTCCGGCGACGGCCGCGTCGCCCGGATCGACCTGTCGGTCGGCGGCGGCGTCCTGAGCGGAGAGCTGCGCCAGGATTCCCGTGCGGCCATCATCGAGGCCAATCTGACCAGCGTCGAGCTGGGCTCCATCGCCCCGGACGTGCGCGGCCGGGTCACGGGCCGCCTGTCCCTGCGCGGCGCCGGCGACGACCTGTCCGGCTCGGCCAACATCAGCCTGGAGAACCTGCGTAGCATCGACGCGCCGCGCGGCCTGTCGGTGGACGGCACGCTCAGCGCCATGCTGGTCGACAACACCCTTCGCCTGGAAGCCCGCGCCACCGACGAGAACGCGGTGGAGGCCAGCGCCGACCTGACCCTGCCGGTGGAAGCCTCCGCGGCGCCGCTGCGGCTCGCCATCGCCCGCACCCGGCCGATGGAGGGCAAGATCAACATGCGCGGTCAGATCCAGCCGATCTGGGACCTGTTCCTCGGCGGCGACCGCTCTTTGTCGGGCCAGGTGACCGCCAACGCCACCCTGGGCGGCACCCTGAACGAACCGCGCATCAACGGCCGTCTCGACCTGCAGCAGGGGGCGTTCCGCGACAACGCCGTCGGCCTGCGGCTGGAAGGCGTCACCCTGAGCAGCCGGTTCGACGACACCACCGCCCTGATCGAGACCTTCAGCGCCAACGACGGCTCGGGCGGCACGGTCAACGGCGACGGCCGCATCGGCCTGCGCCAGGGCTCGGGCTCCAGCTTCGAACTGGCCCTGACCCGCTTCCGCATCATCGACAACGACATCGCCGAGGCCCGGGCCTCCGGCCCTCTGACCGTGGTCCGGGGCGAGGACGGCAACATCCAGCTGGCTGGTCAGATCGACATCGACGACGCCCGGATCGAGGCCAACCCGCCGGGCTCCAACGGCATCGTCCGCATGGATGTGGTCGAGATCAACCGCCCCGGCGGCGACGTCCCCGAAGAGGCCCAGAACCGCCCGCGCGGCCCGCAGATCGGCATGGACATCGCCATCCGTTCGCCCGGCGGCGACGTGCATGTGGTCGGGCGCGGCCTGAATGTGGAGATGGGCGTCAATGCGCGCGTCACCGGCACCATCGGCCGCCCGATCCTGAGCGGAACCGCGCGGGTCATCCGCGGCGACTATGATTTCGCGGGCAAGCGGTTCGTCTTCGACGACACCGGCTCGGTCACCCTATCGACCCGGCCCGACCAGATCCGGCTGAACCTGTCGGCCACGCGCGAGGATCCGGCCCTGACGGCCACCATCCGCGTGACCGGCACGGCGGTGCGGCCCGAGATCGCCCTGACCTCGACCCCGGCCCTGCCCCAGGACGAAATCCTGTCCCAGGTGCTGTTCGGACGGTCCGCGTCCCAGCTGTCGCCCTTCGAGGCGGCCCAGCTGGCGGCGGGCGTGGCCGCTCTGGCGGGCGGCGGCGGCTTCGATGTGATCGGGAACCTGCGCCAGCTGGCCGGACTGGACCGCCTGTCCTTCGGGGGCGAGGCGTCCAGCATCACCGTGGCGGGCGGACGCTACATCACCGACAATGTCTATCTGGAGATCATCGGCGGCGGCGAGGACGGGGCCGAGGTCAACGTCGAGTGGCAGGTGCGCCGCAATCTGACGGTCAGCTCCAAATTCGGCGGACAGGGCGACGCCAGCCTGTCCATCCGTTGGCGCCGGCAAAGCCGGCAGCCGGGCGGCGGATCCGAAGACCGCCGCCCGAACCGGTAGGCTTAGTAGGTTTCGGCGGCGCGCGTCCGGATCTTGTCCAGGGCGCTGGCGCCGCGGATGCCGGCGATGTGGGTCACGGCCGCAATCAGCATCAGGACCAGGATCGCGATGGTCAGCCACAGCGGCTGGGCCGCGCCGAACGCCGGCACGACCAGGGCCAGCAGGGACCCGCCCAGAGCCCAGATCACCAGCACCAGGAACAGGATCGGCAGCACGATGTTCGGCTTGCGCCACTGAACGAAGGCCAGGATCAGCTGCAGGACGATGAAGCCGCCCGCGATCATGATGCCGAACTGCGACTGCTGCGCGATCTGGGCCGGATCGGCCGTCTGTCCGGTCAGGTCATGAACCATGCGCGCCGCCGCTTCCTGCGCGGCCGGCGTTGAGGAGTACCAGCCGCCGATCGCCGTGTTGACCGCGCCCACCACCATGCCGACGGCGCTGACCTTGGCGGCGCCCAGCGCGGCTTCCTCGGTCGCCAACGGCGCGGTCGGGTTCATTGCCTTGAAGATGTCAGTCATCCGTTTCCTCCTCTGGATGGAGCTTGACCCTAACGCGCCGCCGGAGGGAGTCGATAGCCGTCCCCGCCTTCACCTTTCTTCCGAGGGCGTCTAGGGTCCCGGCGCATGCGGATTCTGCCTTCTGATCAGACCGTGCTCGACCATGTCGCGGCGCGCGAAACCGTCATCATCGGACGCGCCGTGACGTGGGCGAACGTCAACTCCGGCAGCCGCAACGCCGAGGGGCTGAACGCTGTCCTGACGCTGCTGGAGGCCGAGGCGCGCCATCTGCCCGCCGCCGTCGAGCGCATCCCCACCCAGGGCTCCACCACCGTCGCCGACGACGGCTCGGTGCGGGCCGAGGCCCACGCCGACGCCCTGAAGATCACCTGCCGCCCGGACGCGCCCCTGCAGGTCGTGCTGACCGGCCACTACGACACCGTCTTCCCGGCCGAGAGCGGCTTCCAGACCGTCGTGACCCGCGCTGACGGAGCCCTGAACGGCCCGGGCGTCGCCGACATGAAGGGCGGCATCTCGGTGCTTCTGGCCGCGCTGGAAGCCTTCGAGCCCCATCCGGACCGCGAGCGCGTGGGCTGGACCGTCCTGCTGAGCCCGGACGAGGAGATCGGCTCTCCCGCCTCCGCTCCCCTGCTGGCCGAGCTCGGCGCGCGCGGCCATGTCGGCATGACCTATGAGCCCGCCCTCTCCGACGGCACGTTGGCGGGCGAACGCAAGGGCAGTGGCAACTACCACCTGATCGTGACAGGCAAGGCCGCCCACGCGGGCCGCGCCTTCCACGAGGGCGCCAACGCCGTCGCCGGCGCCGCCATGATCGCCGCCCGCCTGCACGGCCTGAACGGTCAGCGCGAGGGCGTCACCGTCAATGTCGCCAAGATCAGCGGCGGCGGGGCTCTGAACGTCGTCGCCGACAACGCCGTGGTCCGCTTCAACGTCCGCGTCCCCGACGCCCAGGCCTCGGCCTGGATCTCCGAGACCGTGCGCCAGATCGCGGCTGAGCCGCCCTTCCCCGGCCTGACGCTGGACCTGCACGGCGGCATGACCCGCGCGCCCAAACCGATGGACGCCTCCCAGACCGCGCTTTTCAACGCCGTGCGTGATGCCGGCGCCCTTCTGGGCCAGACCATCGCCTGGAAGCCGTCGGGCGGCGTCTGCGAAGGCAACAACCTGCACGCCGCCGGCCTGCCCAATATCGACACCCTCGGCGTGCTGGGCGGCGACATCCATTCTGATCAGGAGTTCGCCTGGCCCGCCAGCTTCGTCGAACGCGCCCAGCTCAGCGCCCTGATCCTGTGCAAGATCGCGTCGGGCGAGATCGACGCCCTGAAACTGAAGTCCCTGCGTCTGGAGACGATGTAACCCCCATGCTCGTCGTCCGCCCCGCCGGCCCCGCCGATCTCGACTTCCTGCTGGAGCTGGCCATCCTCAGCGGCCCGGGCTTCACCAGCCTGCCCGAGGACCCGGACCAGCTGTCCGAACGCCTCGACCTCAGCCGCGACAGCTTCCACGGCAAGATGGAGCCGCAGGAGCGCTGGTACACCCTGATGCTGGAGGAGTCGGAGACCGGCGACGTCGACGGCATCGGCTCGGTCAAGGCGGCCGTCGGCCTCAAGCGCCCCTTCTTCAGCTTCCGGGTCGTCAACAACGCCCAGTCGTCGCCCTCGCTGGGCATAAAGCTGGAACAGAAGACCCTGGTGCTGGTCAATGAGTGCACCGGCTGGACCGAGGTCGGCTCGCTGTTCCTCAAGGCCGACCGGCGCAAGGGCGGCGCGGGCCGCCTGCTCAGCCAGTCGCGCTACATGCTGATCGGCGCCGAGCCCGAACTGTTCAATGACAACGTCCTGGCCGAGCTGCGCGGGGTCTTCACCCCCGACGGCGCCTGCCCCTTCTGGGACCACGTCGCCCACAAATTCTTCCCGATGGAGTTCGACGAGGCCGACCGCATGACCGGCTCGACGGACAAGCAGTTCATCCTCGACTTGGCCCCGCGCCACCCGATCTACATCGACCTGCTGCCCGAGCCCGCCCGCGCCGTGATCGGCAAGGTCCACCCGCAGGGCGTGCCCGCCATGGCCCTGCTGGAAAGCGAGGGCTTCCGGCCCAACGGCCTGATCGACATCTTCGACGCCGGACCGACCGTCTCGTGCCAGCGCGACAACATCCGCACCGTCCGTGACGCCCGCCCCCTGACCGTCGCCGTGGCGGACGAGGTCGAGGCCGAACTGCCCGCCCTGATCTCGACCAACAGCGTCGGCGCCTTCCGCGCCGTGCGCCAGCGCGCCCATATCGAGGGCGACGTCGCCACCCTGAATCGCGAGACCGCCGATGCGCTGAAGGTGCGCGCCGGAGATACGGTCCGCGTGAAGACCTGAGTGATCCCATGACCGTATTCCAGTCCATCGACCCCGCCACCGGCGAAACCGTCTGGGAAGGCCCCGCCGCCTCCGCCGCCGAGGTCCAGGCCGCCGCCGACCGCGCCCGGGCCGCCTTCCCCGATTGGGCCGACCGCCCGCGTCAGGACCGGATCGACGCCGTGAAGCGCTATCAGGCCGTCCTGAAAGAGCGCGCGCCGCATATCGCCGAGGCCATCAGCCGCGAAACCGGCAAGGCCCTGTGGGAGACCACCACCGAGCTTCAGGCCATGCAGGGCAAGGTCGACATCTCGATCCGCGCCTATGACGAGCGCACGGGCGAGCGAACGGCCCAGACCGCCTTCGGCTCGGCGACCCTGCGTCACCGCCCGCACGGCGTCGCCGCCGTGCTCGGCCCGTTCAACTTCCCCGGCCACCTGCCCAACGGCCACATCGTTCCGGCCCTGCTGGCCGGCGACACCGTCGTCTTCAAGCCGTCGGAAGAGACCCCGCTCACCGGCCAGCTGATGGCCGAGGCCTTCGAGGCCGCCGAACTGCCGACCGGCGTCGTCAACGTCGTCCAGGGCGGCCGCGACACGGGCGCGGCCCTGCTGGACAGCGGCATCGACGCCCTGATGTTCACCGGCTCCGGCGCCGCCGGCGCTCACTTCCGCCGCAAGTTCGCGGACGATCCGCATATGATCCTGGCGCTTGAGCTGGGCGGCAACAATCCGCTGGTCGTCTGGGACGCCGCCGACGCCGAGGCTGTCGCGGGAATTGTGGTCCAGTCCGCCTTCATCACCACCGGCCAGCGCTGCTCCTGCGCCCGTCGCCTGATCGTGCCGGAAGGACCCCAGGGCGACGCCGTCATCGAAGCCGTCGCCGCACTGTCTGACCGCCTGATCTTCGCCCCCTGGAACAGCCCGACGGAGCCCTACGCCGGGCCGTTGATCTCGGAGCGCGCGGCCCAGGCGGCGCTGCAAGCCCTGCAACAACGGATCGACCTGGGGGCCAAGGTGGTCCGCGCCTCCGGCCCGGTCGGCAACCTGCCCGGCGCCTTCGTCCGCCCCGCAATCATCGACGTGACCGGCCTGAACGTGCTGGATGAGGAGATGTTCGCCCCCTTCCTGCAGGTGATCCGGGTTCCGACCTTCGAGGCGGCCATCGCGGCGGCCAACGCCACCCGCTACGGCCTGTCCGCCGGTCTGGTCAGCGACAATCCGGCCAACTGGGACCGCTTCATCCGCCGCATCCGCGCGGGCGTCGTCAACTTCAACCGCCCGACCACCGGCGCTGCCGGCGACATGCCCTTCGGCGGCCTCGGCGCCAGCGGCAACCACCGCCCCAGCGCCTACTACGCCGCCGACTACTGCGCCTATCCGGTCGCCAGTTTCGAGGCCGAGGCGGTCAAGAACATCGAAAGCGAGATCAAGGGGTTGTCGGCGTGACCGTCCCCGCCGTCGAAGCCAACGCCGACGGCCTGATCGGCCCCACCCACTCCTATGCGGGCCTGTCGCCGGGCAACCTCGCCTCCAGCCTGAACGAGGGCCAGGAGTCCAACCCGCGCGCCGCCGTCCTGCAGGGTCTAGACAAGATGAAGCGGCTGGCCGACCTCGGCCTGCCCCAGTTCGTCCTGCCGCCGCACGAGCGGCCCAACCTGCCCTTCCTGCGCAGCCTCGGCTTCTCCGGCACGGACGCCCAGGTGGTGGAGCGGGCGTGGAAGGAGGCCCCGACCTTCGCCGCCGCCGCCAGCTCGGCCTCGCCCATGTGGGCGGCCAACGCCGCCACCGTGACGCCCAGCGCCGACAGCGCCGACGGCCGGGTCCACTTCAGCCCCGCCAACCTCGTCACCAACCTGCACCGCTCGCTGGAGCACCGGCAGACGAAGCGCGCGCTGGACGCCCTCTTCCCCGACCCCGCCCGCTTCGCCGTTCACGACGCCCTGCCCTCGGTCGCCCATCTGGCCGACGAGGGGGCCGCCAACCACGTCCGCCTGTGCGCCGACCACGGAGAGCCCGGCGTCAATCTTCTGGTCTGGGGCCGCGAGGCCTATGAGCCGTGGTCCGGCGCCTATCCCGCCCGCCAGACGCGCGAAGCCTCCGAGGCCCTGGCCCGCCGCCACGGCGCGTCCGGCGCGGTCTTCGCCCGCCAGTCGAAGGCCGCCATCGCCGGCGGCACCTTCCACAACGACGTTGTCTGCGTCGGCGCGCTGGAGACCCTGTTCCATCACGACCTGGCCTTCGAGGACACCGCCGGAACCCACGCCGCCATCCGTTCGGCCGCAAAGGGCTTCGAGCCGATCTTCGTCGAGGTCTCGTCCGCCGACCTGCCGCTGGCCGACGCCATCTCCAGCTATCTGTTCAACTCCATGCTGGTGCGGATCCCGGGCGAGGATCGCCTGACCCTGATCTGCCCGACCGAGACCCGCGACAACGCCCGCAGCCATGCGGTGGCGCAAGGCGTGGCCTCGTCCAACGGTCCCATCGGCAAGGTCGAGTACGTCGATGTGCGGCAGTCGATGCGCAACGGCGGCGGCCCCGCCTGCCTCCGTCTCAGGGTGGTCCTGAACGACGCCGAACTGGCCGCGACCAACCCCGCCATGCGCCTGACCGAGGGCCTGCACGGCGCGCTCAGCGTCTGGGGCGCGACCTGGTACCGCGACCGCCTCGGCGTCGCCGACCTGGCCGATCCGGCCCTGCTGGACGAAAGCCGGGGCGCGCTGGACGAGCTGACCTCCATCCTCGGCCTCGGCTCCGGCTTCTATCCGTTCCAGAGAGACTGACCGCCATGACGACCAATCCGGCCCTGATCGCGGGTGGCGTTCTCAGCGCCGGAGCCTCCCTTCTGCACCTCGCCGCCATCGTGGGCGGGGCATCCTGGTACCGGACCCTCGGCGCCGGCGAGCGGATGGCGCGGCAGGTCGAGCAGGGCTCATGGACCCCGCACCTCATCACCCTCGGGATCGCGGGCGTGCTCGCCGTCTGGGCCGCCTACGCCTTCTCCGGCGCCGGACTAATCCCGCGCCTGCCGCTGATCCGCACCGCCCTTGTGTTGATCACCGCCGTCTATCTTCTGCGCGGACTGGTGCTCGTCCCGGCGTTCGCCCTGAACCCCGGCGGCGTCACGCCCTTCGTTCTGTGGAGTTCCCTGATCGTCCTGGCCTATGGCGTCGCCTACGCCATGGGAACCTGGACGGCCTGGCCCGCCCTCTCCGGCCGACCCTGACCTTGAGCGAGACCGAAAGGCCGACCCCATGACCGCCGCCTCGACCGAGACCATGTCGCCCGCCCGGCGCCTGCGCAACATCATTGGCGGCTCGGCGGGCAATCTGGTCGAGTGGTTCGACTGGTACGCCTATGCGGCCTTCACCCTCTATTTCGCTCCCGTCTTCTTCCCCAAGGGCGAGCCCACCGCCCAGCTGCTGAGCAGCGCCGCCATCTTCGCCGTCGGCTTCCTGATGCGGCCGGTGGGAGCCTGGGTCATGGGCGTCTACGCCGACCGCAAGGGCCGCAAGGCGGGGCTGACCCTGTCCGTCACCCTGATGTGCACCGGCAGTCTGATCATCGCCTGCACGCCCGGCTACGCCACCATCGGCCTGGCCGCCCCGGCCCTACTGCTGCTCGCCCGCCTGATGCAGGGCCTCAGCGTCGGCGGCGAATACGGCTCCTCGGCCACCTACCTGTCCGAGATGGCTACGAAGAACCATCGCGGCTTCTGGTCCAGCTTCCAGTACGTGACCCTGATCTCGGGCCAGCTCCTGGCCCTGCTGCTGCTGATCCTGCTGCAGAACACCCTCAGCGAGGACGCGCTGGCGTCCTGGGGCTGGCGCATTCCCTTCTTCGTCGGCGCGGCGCTGGCGGTGATCGTCTTCTGGCTGCGGCGTCGCCTCGACGAGACCCGCGCCTTCGTGGCCTCCGACGCCAAGGCGCCGCCGAAATCCAGCGCCCTGCTGCTGATCCTCAAGCATCCCAAGGAGGCCCTGCTGGTCATGGGCCTGACCGCCGGGGGGACGCTCGCCTTCTACGCCTACACCACCTACCTGCAGAAATTCCTCGTCAACACGACCGGCTTCACCAAGGACGTGGCGACCGAGATCAGCGCCGCCGCCCTGTTCCTGTTCATGTGCCTGCAGCCCGCCGTGGGCGCCCTGTCCGACCATATCGGGCGCAAGCCGGTGATGATCGCCTTCGGGGTCACCGGCGTCCTCTTCACCGTGCCGATCATGTCGGCCCTGGCGACGGCCGACAGCCCCTTCGTCGCCTTCCTGCTGGCGCTCTCGGCGCTGGTGATCGTCAGCGGCTACACCTCCATCAACGCCGTGGTGAAGGCCGAGCTCTTCCCCGCCCACATCCGCGCGCTGGGCGTCGCCCTGCCCTACGCGATCGCCAACGCGGCCTTCGGCGGCACGGCGGAATATGTGGCGCTGTGGCTCAAGGGCGCCGGGATCGAAAGCGCCTTCTTCTGGTACGTCACCGCCATGATCGGCGTCTCGCTGCTGGTCTATCTCTTCATGCGCGACACCAAGCATCAGAGCCTGATCGCCCACGAGGACTGAGCCCTCCCCGCCGTCATGAGGGGCGCTCTCGCCCGGCGCGTAGACATGCACAGGGCCGGATCGGCCCCGTCAGGAGACCGAGCATGCGCCGTTTCAGCCCCGCCCCCTTCATCGCCCTGGCGGCGATGACCGCCTTCGCCGCCGGCCCGGCGGCGGCCCACGCCCGGCTGGTCACGGCGACCCCCGCGCCGAACGCGACCGTGGCGGCGCCCTCGACCATCAGCCTGACCTTCAGCGAGCGCATGGCGCCCGCCTTCTCCGCCTTCGACCTCGTCAACGCCGCGGGCGAAAAGGTCCCGGTGCGGATCACGGTCGGCGAGGACGGCAAGACCCTGACCGGAACCCTGCCGCGCCCGGCCCCCGCCGGGGTCTACCGCGTCGACTGGCGCATCGCCTCGGGCGACGGCCACCGCATGACCGGCTCCTACACCTTCACGGTGCGCTGACGCATGCTGGAAGGCGCGGTCATCGCGCTCCGCTGGCTTCAGTACGGCGGAGCGGTCGTCCTGCTCGGGACCCCGTTGTTCCTGCTCTACAGCTTCAGGGGGACAGACGGCCCGAACCTCGGCTGGGCGCGGCCCACGCTGATCGGGTCGGCCCTCGTCGTCGCGCTCGGTTCGCTCGCCGCCCTGGTGGCCCAGACCGCCGTGATGGCCGGCGCGTTGAGCGAAGCCCTCAAGCCCGCCTCCCTGTCCTTCATGGTCACCGGCACGACCCTGGGCATGGCCATGGTCGTTCGCGGCGCCTTGGCCCTGCTGAGCCTTGCCGCCGTCGTCGCCTTCAGACCGGGCCGCGCCCTCTGGGCCTTCCTCGTCGCGGCGGGGCTCATCATCGCCGCCAGCTTCGCCTGGACCGGCCACGGCGCGGCGACGGAAGGCCCCGGCGGACCTGTCCATCTGGCGGCCGACATCGTGCACATGGCCGCCGCCGCCCTGTGGCTCGGCGCCCTGGCGGCCCTGACCGCCCTGCTCGTGCGCCGGACCGCTTCGGATGATCCGGCGATCCATCGCGCCCTGCACGGCTTCGCCGGTCTGGGGACGCTCGCGGTCGTCCTGCTGGTGCTGACCGGCCTTGTGAACAGCGGGTTCCTGGTCGGGCCCGCCCGCGTCGGCGCGTTGGGCGCCGGCCTCTACGGCCAGCTGCTGATCGCCAAGCTCGCACTGTTCGCACTGATGCTCGCCATGGCGGCGCAGAACCGTTTCCGCCTGACGCCCACGCTCGGCGTCGTCCTGGAGAGCGGCGAAGACCCCCGGCCGGCGCTTCAGCGGCTCCGGCGCAGCATCGTCGCCGAAACCGTGGTCGGCGCCCTGCTGCTCGCCATCGTCGCGGTCATGGGTACGCTGGCCCCGCCCTCGGCCCTGTGACCGCCTAGAGCCTGATCCGTTGAGGAGGAATCGCTTCGCGATTCCGCTGATGCGGTGAATCAGGCTCCAGATTTAAAGCGAGAGCCTGATTCACGCTTCAGCCGGAACCGCGAAGCGGTTCCGTCTAAAACGATCAGGCTCTAGCGCGGCGACCGTGACGACCAGTGGATGTGATGGATGCGCCAGCCGTCGGCGTGCCGTTTCAGCACCATGGTCTCGGCCGTCAGCCGGTCCACGGCGCGGCCGTTGAACTGACCCGTCGTGCGGCCCTCGCTGGTGATCCAGGCCACGTCGCCGTCGGCCCATCCCGACCGGCGCGACACCGTCGCCTCCGAGGCCGCGGCGAAGGCGGCGTCCGAGCCGAGGTGGTGAGAGGCGTATTCGTCCCGCGACCGCTCCGCCCCGCCCTCCTCGAAGATCATCACCTCCGGCGCCAGCAGGGCCACGGCGGCGGCGGTGTTCCCGGCCTTCAGCGCGGCGTGGAAGGCGTCGACCACCGTGGCCGCGTCCGCCGCCTCGGCGGCGACGGCGCCGGCGGCGGCGCTGTGGTCATGGGCGTGATCCTGGGCGAAGGCGGGCGCCGCGCACAGCATGGCGGCCGAAAGGGTCAGGGCGAGGCGGGTTCGGGACATGATCGGCTCCGGTGCGTCAGGTTCAGGGGTGGATTCAGGTGGCCGGCTGGTTGTGGCGGGCGAAAACGCGCGGGGCGCCCGATCTGAGCACCAGCAGGGTGTCGTAGGGATCCTTGTGGCCCTGCGGCGTCTCCATGCCCGGCGAGCCCAGCGGCATGGCCGGCACGGCCAGGCCCACGGCGGTCGGTCGATCGGCCAGCAGACGGACGACATCCTCGGCCGGCACATGGCCCTCGATCAGATAGCCGCCGACCAGGCCGGTGTGACAGGACGCCAGCGCGTCGGGAAAGCCCCGGCTGCGTCGCACCGGCTGAAGGTCGTCGACCACCACCACGGTGGCGGTGAAGCCCGCCCGGCGCATATGCGCGACCCATCCGTCGCAGCACGGGCAGGTCGGGGTCTTGTAGACCGTCAGGGCGCGCGACGGCGGGGTCTGGGCGCAGGCGGCGCCCCCCATGCCCACGGCGAGGCCCGCCCCGAGCAACAGGCGGCGGTTCAGTGTCGATCGCATCAGATGTGTTCTCCGCGGGGCGTTCATCTCTATACGGGAGATGGCGTCGCCCCCCTCATGAGGGTTATCGCCGACGCATGCGTATGCTGGACGGGGCATGGAGGCAGGTGTGCAATGACGGATGACCTCAGAACAATGATCGCCGCCGCCGGACCGGTGGACGAGGCCCGGCTGGCCGGTCTGGAAGACGGCGTCTGGATCCGCGTCGATCAGCGCCGCGCCCAGATGCGGATGGGGCAGGTGCGGCTCGCCGCCGTCGCCATGGCCCTGGTCATCGGCGGGGTGAACGGGGGCCTGATGCTGGCGGCGTCCCGGTCCGCGCCGTCCGAGATGCAGGTGTTCGCCGTCTCGGCCGACGCTTCGCCCCTCACGCGCCTGGACGCCCGCGGATGAAGACCGCCTGGACCTCCATCCTGATCACGGCGGTGCTGGCCGCCCTGGCCAGCGGCGCGGCGACCTGGGTCAGCGCGACCTGGATCCTGCGCGACCGCCAGCCCCCCAGCCTGCACAGCGTCGTCCATGAGAAGCTCGACCTGAACGCCGAACAGGACCGCCGCCTCGACGCCATCGAGGCCCGCTTCGCCCCGCGCCGCACCGCCCTGGAGGCCGAGGTCCGGGCCGCCAACCGCGAACTGGCCGCCGCCATCGCCGTCAACCGGGGCGACACGCCCGAGGTCCAGGCGGCGGTCGATCACTTCCACACGGCCATGGGCGACCTGCAGAAGGCGACCCTGGCCCATATCTTCGAGATGCGATCCGTCCTGACCCCGGCCCAGGCCGAGGTGTTCGACGCGGCGGTCGCCGACGCCCTGCGCCGCGACGCCGGTTAAGCGCGGGCGTGGAGGGCGAGGCGAACATCGAAGCCCGCGCGGCGCGCGGGGACCGGGCCGCCTTCACCGCCCTGATGGCCGCCAGCAAGCGGGACCTCCACCGCTTCATCCGCCGCTATGTCGGCGACGAGGACGAGGCGCACGACCTGCTGCAGGAGACCTATGTCGCCGCCTGGCTCGCCATACGGCGCTATGATCCGGCGCGGCCGTTCGATGTCTGGCTGCGCGCCATCGCCGTGAACAAATGCCGCGACTGGGGCCGGCGGCGCGCGGTCCGGCGCGTGGTGCGCGGGGTCATGGGCCTGGACGCGCCCGAGGCGGCGGCGGTGGGCGACGATGCGCCCGCGCCCGAGGCCCGGCTGGACGACCGGCGCCGGGCCGAGGCCCTCCAGCGCGCGCTGTCCAACCTGCCGGACGCCCTGAAGGCGCCCCTGCTGCTCGCCACCCTGGAAGGGCGGTCGCAGGCCGAGATCGCCGCCATCCTGGGCGTCACGGTCAAGGCCGTGGAGACCCGGATCGCGCGCGCCCGCAAGGCGTTGACGGAACGGATGGCGGCGTCCTCCGCCGCCGGGACCTGATCCGAAGCCGGCCTGTGGCGACCCGCCGCAGGGGGAAGCCGGTTCCGCTGCGTATCTGAACGAACAGCCGAATTCGCCCGAGGACCGCCCGCCCCATGCCGACCCCACGCCTTGATCGCCGAGCCCTTCTGCGCGGAGCCGCCGCGGGCGGCGGACTGCTGGGCCTGCAAGGCCTGATGCCGGCCTGGGCGCAGACGGGTTCGCCGGGACTGCGCGCCGATCTGCCGACGCTGACAGGGCCGAACATCGACCTGACCGTGGGGCATTCGGACTTCACCGTCGGCGGCCGCACCGGCCACGCCTTCACCGTCAACGGTCTGCTCCCCGCGCCCCTGCTGCGGATGCGCGAGGGCCAGAACGTGCGCCTGTCAGTGACCAACACCCTGGACGAGGACACCTCGATCCACTGGCACGGCCTGCTGCTGCCGTTCCAGATGGACGGCGTGCCGGGCGTCAGCTTCCCCGGCATCAAGCCGCGCGAGACCTTCGTCTACGAGTTCCCGATCCGGCAGTCCGGCACCTACTGGTACCACAGCCATTCGGGGCTGCAGGAGGCCATGGGCCACTATGGCCCCATCGTCATCGACCCGGCCGGCGCCGATCCGGTCGGCTATGACCGCGAGCACGTTCTGGTCCTGTCGGACTGGAGCTTCATGCATCCGCACGAAATCCTGGCCAAGCTGAAGAAGAGCCCCGGCTACTTCAACCACCAGCGCACCACCCTGTCCGGCCTGATCTCGGGCGAGGACCGGATGAGCCTGGAGGAACGCCGCATGTGGGGATCGATGCGGATGGATCCGCGGGACATCCTGGACGTCAGCGGCTCGACCTACACCTATCTGATCAACGGCCACGGCCCGCAGGAGAACTGGACCGGACTGTTCCGCCCCGGCGAGCGGGTGCGGCTGCGCATCATCAACGCCTCGGCCATGTCGATCTTCAACGTTCGCATCCCCGGCCTGGCCATGACCGTGGTCCAGGCCGACGGCGAGCACGTCCGTCCGGTCGAGGTGGACGAGTTCCAGATCTCGGTCGCCGAGACCTACGACGTCATCGTCCGGCCGACCGAGGACCGCGCCTACACCATCGTGTCCGAGGCCATCGACCGCTCGGGCATGGGCCGCGCCACCCTGGCCCCGCGCCTGGGCATGACGGCCGAGGTTCCGCCGCTGCGCGAGGTTCCCAACCTGACCATGACCGACATGGGCATGGGTGGCGGCATGGCGGGCATGGATCACAGCTCCATGGCCGGGATGGATCACTCGGCCCATGGCGAAGCCGCCGCACCCATGGATCACGGCGCCATGAGCATGCGCGACCCGAACAACGCCCCCGCCGACATGGCGGTCGGCGTCGGGGTGGACGCCGTCGCTCCCGCGCCCGCGAACCGCCTAGGCGAGCGTCCGCAGGGCCTGCAGGACGTCGGTCACCGGGTGCTGGTCTACACCGACCTGCGCGCCCTCGAGCTGAACCGCGACACGCGCCCGCCGTCACGTTCGATGGAAATCCACCTGACCGGAAACATGGAACGGTTCATGTGGGGCTTCGACGGCCGCAAATTCTCGGAGCTGGTCGAGCCGATCCGGTTCGAGCTGAACGAGCGGGTCCGCGTCACCCTGGTCAACGACACCATGATGGCCCACCCGATCCACCTGCACGGCCACTTCTTCCAGCTGGTCAACGGCCACGACGGGCATCAGCCGCTGAAGCACACGGTCAATGTGGCGCCGGGCTCAAAGGTGACCTTCGACCTGACCGCCGACGCGCCCGGCGACTGGGCCTTCCACTGCCACCTGCTGATGCACATGCACGCCGGGATGTTCAACGTCGTCACGGTCCGGCCGATGCAAGGAGCGGCCCGATGAACCGCGCCCTGCTCGCCGCCGCCGCGGTCCTGCCGCTGGTCCTGGCCGCCGGTTCCGCCGCCGCCCAGTCGCACGCCGGGCACGCCATGCCCGCCCAGACCCCGCCCCCGGCTGATCCCCACGCCGCCCACAGGCCCGCGCCTCCGCCCCCCGCGACGGCCGCAGATCCGCACGCTGGGCATGACATGAGCCGCATGCAGGCGGCTCCAGCTACGCCGCCCGCCGCCGATCCGCACGCCGGCCACGACATGAGCGGGATGCGGACGGCTCCGGCCCCGGCGCCCGCCGCCGATCCTCACGCGGGCCACACCATGAGCCCCGTCCCGGCGGCGGCCGATCCTCATGCCGGGCACGACATGGGCGGCATGACCGCCGGCCCGCCCAATATTCCGACCAGCGTGGACGCCGTCGGCGGCCGCATGGTCGAGACCCCGCCCCCGCCCTCCGCCCGCGCCGCGCCGGCCCACGCGGCGGACCTGCTGTTCGATCCGGCCGCCATGGCGGCGGCGCGCAGACAGCTGCTGGTCGAGAACGGCGACGTCCGCACCACGGCGGTTCTGGTCGACAGGCTCGAGGCCCGCTTCGGCGACGGCGAGGACGGCTACGGCTGGGAGGCCCAGGGCTGGACCGGCGGCGACATCAACCGCTTCTGGTGGAAGACCGAGGGCGAAGGCGACTTCGGCGGCAAGCTGCACGACGCCGAGATTCAGGCCCTCTACAGCCGCGCCGTCGCCCCCTTCTGGGACGTTCAGGCGGGCGTGCGCCAGGATGTCCGCCCGGACGGCCCGGACACGACCCACCTGACCGTCGGCGTGCAGGGCGTCGCCCCCTACTGGTTCGAGATGGGCGCCGCCGCCTTCCTGTCGACCGACGGCGACCTGACGGCCCGCGTCGAGGCGGAATACGACCAGCGTCTCACCCAGCGCTGGATCCTGCAGCCCGCGCTTGAGCTGAACCTGTCGGCCCAGGATGTCCCGGAACTGGAGATCGGCTCGGGCCTGACCTCGGTCACGGCGGGTCTTCGCCTGCGCTACGAAATCCGCAGGGAGTTCGCCCCCTACGTCGGCGTCGAATGGAGCCGATCGTTCGGAGACACGGCCGACGACATCGAGGCCCGGGGCGGCGAAGCGGAAGACACCCGCCTGGTCGTCGGCCTCAAGGCCTGGTTCTGATCAGGCCGCGAACCGCCCGCCCTTGGCCGCATAGGCCTGGGTGCCTTCGGTGAAGACCTCGTCGGTCGGCAGGATGGTCTCGATCGGAATCGCATCCGCCCCCTGCAGCCGCTCATAGATCGGGCCGAAGTCCTTCAGCGTCTCGCCCTTCAGCGCCTCGATGCTGTCGATGACGAAATAGACCTGCTGGAAGTCGTCGATCCGGTACAGGGTCTTCATCACCCGCTCCAGGTCGAAGCCCAGCCGGTTCGGCGACGGGTCCTCGATGGCGAACACGCTCTCGGTCGCCGAGGAGACGATGCCCGCCCCGTAGATGCGCAGGCCGCCGGTGTCCTGCATCAGGCCGAACTCGACCGTGTACCAGTACAGGCGCGCCAGATTGGGCAGCATGCCCAGCGAGGCGGCCCGCTGCCCGCCCTTGCCGTAGGCTTCCATGTAGGCGGCGAAGGCCGGGTCGGTCAGCATCGGCACATGGCCGAACACGTCGTGGAAGATGTCCGGCTCCTGCAGGTAGTCCAGCTGGTCCGGCTTGCGGATGAACTGGCCCGAGGGAAAGCGACGGTTGGCCAGGTGGTCGAAGAAGACCTCGTCCGGCACCAGACCCGGCACGCACACGACCGTCCAGCCGGTCAGGGCCTGCAGCTTGGGGTTCATCAGCGAGAAGTCGGGAATGCCGCCGGTGTTCAGGTCCAGCGCCTTCAGCCCCTTGAAGAAGACGTCGGCGGCGCGGCCGGGCAGGATCTTCATCTGCCGGGCGTACAGGGTGTCCCAGGTCTTGTGCTCGGTCTCGGTATAGGCGCGCCAGTCCTGCGGAATCGTCCAGTCTTCAGCCGCGCCCGCGGGCGGCTTGTCGAAGACGTGCTCGAAATCGGACATGACGGTGCTCCTGCATCCGGGCTCTGGCGGCCCCTTGCGGACAATCTAGAACCCGGCGCGGGCGCGCGCCAGCAGTGTCAGTGGATCGCCTGCTCGCGCGGCGCGTGCCGGCCGCGGGCGTCGACGGTGAAGTAGCGCTCCTCCGCATCCCGGGTCAGCATCGACAGCTCGGGGTCGTGCTCCAGCGAATCCTCGGACGCATAGGCCATGAAGCCGCCGTCGGCCCCCAGGGCCAGCACCTGGTAGAAGGGCTGGTCCGGCGAGATCGCGCCGGTCGCGCCGGGCTGCCCCGCGAAGACGGGATCCACGTCGATCACCACGCCGCGAAATCCCGCGGAACGATGCCGGACGATCTGGCCGAGGCCGAAGCGGGCTGAGACGGGATGGGTCATGCCGCCACGGTTACGCTCCCGAACCTGAGCAGGATCATGTGACCGCCGTTCATTTTCGCGACAGACACGCTTGGCGCGGACGAGTTTCGCAGTCTAGGCTGTCCGGGACGGGCGCCGTTCCGGACCGCCCACCTTGAAAGATTCGGCCATGCCGGAGACCGAAGGCGCGTCCTCGCGCCGCCGGTCCCAGCCCCGTCGATCCGACGGAGAGCGCGCCCGCGGCGGCGCGCCCGCCGGACCGGGGGCGTCAGGTCGCGACGCGCCGCTCTACGGCGCCCTCGATCTGGGGACCAACAACTGCCGTCTGCTGATCGCCCGCGCGGCGAAGGACGGCTTCCGCGTCGTCGATTCGTTCAGCCGCATCGTCCGCCTCGGCGAAGGCCTGTCGCGCACCGGCCGGCTGGACGACGCGGCCATGGAGCGGGCCTATGAGGCCCTCATGCTGTGCGGCGAGCGGGTCGCCAAGCGCGGGATCGACCCCTCGCGCCTCATGGCCGTGGCCACCCAGGCCTGCCGCCAGGCCGAGAACGGCGCCGCCTTCATCGAACGGGTGCGGCAGGGCACGGGCCTGAAGCTGCGCATCATCGACCCGGCCGAAGAGGCCCGCCTGGCCGTCCAGGGCTGCCTCAACCTGTTCGATCCCAGCGCCGAGGCCATTCTGGTCGTCGATGTCGGCGGCGGTTCGACCGAGCTCAGCTGGCTGCGCCGCAACGGCTCGGGCTTCGTGCTGGAAGGCTGGATTTCGGCCCCCATCGGCGTCGTCACCCTGGCCGAGCGCCACCCCGAACCGATCGGCGGCGATCTGAACCCCTGGTACGAAGCCATGGTGGCCGACATGGGCGCCGCCATCGCCGACACGCCGGTCGATCCGGCCCTGCGCGACGTCTTCGTCCAGGGCCGCGCCCATCTGGTCGGCACCTCGGGCGCGATCACCAGCCTGGCGGGCATCCACCTGGGCCTGCCCCGCTACCAGCGCAATCTGGTCGACGGCCTGTGGATGACGCGCGGCGACTGCGAGGCGGCGGCCGAACGGCTGAAGGCGCTGGGGCCCGAGGGTCGGGCGGCGGAATCCTGCATCGGCCCGGACCGCGCCGACCTGGTCCTGGCCGGCGCCGCCATCATGGAAGCCGTGCAGCGCGCCTGGCCGTCAGAGCGCGTGCGCGTCGCCGACCGCGGCCTGCGCGAAGGCCTGCTGCTCCAGCGCATGCGCGAGGACCGCAAGCCGCCCCGCCGCAAACGCCGGCGCGGACGCGGCCGCGCTCAGCCCCCGGCCACCTGAACCGGCAGGGTCACGTCGCAGACCGAGAAGTCGGCGCCGCGCGCCGCGCGGGCCTCGGTCACCAGGGTGCGGAAGCGCTCGGAGCCGGTGGCCAGCACCTGCACCGTCGGCCGCTCGGCGGCGGGGATGTCGGCGGCCACGCGCACGCGGGTCATGCGGTCCGGCTGGACCGAGGCCATCATGCCGTTCTCGCCGTCCCCGACCTGCAGCGACCGGACCACGTCCAGCCCCGACACCGTCACGCCCCAGATGGTGTAGCGCTTATCCAGCGCCGGATAGGCCTGGCGCATGATGAAGAACTGGCTGTTGGCGGTGTCGTTGCCCTCGTCGCGGGCCATGCCGACCACGCCCGGGCAGTACAGGCCCCAGCCGTGCACCTTGCCGTCGCCGGTCTGGGCGAAGGCGGCGTCGGGCTGGGTCTGGACCGGCAGGGCGCCGAGGAAGCCGACCCGCGCGCCGGCGGGCTCGGCCACGGCGGCGAACGGCATGGCCGGGTCGCGGCGGAAGGTGAACTCGGCCTTCAGGTCGGGATAGGCGCTCTGGCCCTCGCCGCTGCCCAGCGGGTCGCCCGTCTGGGCCATGAACCAGTCGATCACCCGATGCCACAGCAGGCCGTCGAAGAAGCCGTTGTGCGCCAGCAGGCGGATGCGCTCGACATGCAGGGGCGCGATCTGCGGAGTCAGCTCGACCAGGATGCGGCCCTTGGTCGTGTCGATGACCAGCAGGTTCTCGGGCGCGACGGCGCGCCAGTCATTCTCGGCGATCGTGGTCTGCGGCGTGGGCGCCGGGGGCGGAGGCGGCGGGCCGCCCGCGTCCTGGGCCAGGGCGGCCCCCGCGGACAGGGCCGCCACGGCGGCCACAACGAGCGATCTTGCGAGCGTCAGTCTCATGGTCCCCTCCCCTTGCGTCCGGCTCAGCCGCCGGTGACTTCAGCCGGCGGCTGCACGTCGCAGACGGTGAAGCGATCGCCCAGTGCGGTGCGGGCTTCGGCGATCCGGGCGGCGAAGGCCGGGCCGGCCGAGACCATGACCCGCGCTGTGGGCCGCTGCCCCGCCGGCAGGGCCGCCGCGGTCCGCACGCGGGTCATGACGTCGGGATCGGTCACCCGGCCGTTCTCGGCGCGCACGCCGGGCTTCAGCGCCTTGACCGCGTCCAGTCCGGCCAGCACCCGGCCGAAGGGCGTATAGGTCCCGTTCAGGGACGCGTTGGGGCCGGTCATGATGTAGAATTGGCTGTTCGCGCTGTTCGGATCGTTGGCGCGGGCCATGCCCACGACGCCGGGGCAGAACAGGCCGATGGCCGCGACCTTGAAGTCGGCGGTGACCATCATCTGGGCGTCCGGCTGGGTCTCGACGGGCATGGAGCCCATCAGCCCCATCTGGGCGCTGCCGCTATTGCCCGGCCCGGTGGCGGCGAAGCCGTCGGCGCGGCCCCGCCGGAACGAGAACTCACCGGGCACGTCGGGCAGTTCGCTGCTGCCCTCGCCGGTGCCCAGGGGATCGCCGGTCTGGGCCATGAAGCCCTCGATCACCCGGTGGAATTTCAGTCCGTCATAGAAGCCGCGGTCGGCCAGGGTGCGCACCCGTTCGACCGACTGGGGCGCCACGCGCGGATCCAGTTCGATCACGATCCGCCCCTTCGCGGTGTCGATGATCAGCAGGTTTTCCGGCGCGATCGTGCGCCACTCCGCGGCGGGCGCCGCCGTCTGCGACAGGGCCGCCGGGGCGGTCGCGCCGGTCAGGAGGGCGGCCGACACGGCCGCCGCGAGCATCGTCTTGGTACGCATTCTAGTCCTTGACCCTGTCCAGCACCTGGGCCGCGACGGCCGGGCTGACGAAACTTCCGATATCCCCGCCCAGTCGGGCGATTTCCTTGACCAGCCGCGAGGCGATCGCCTGATGCCGCGGGTCGGCCATCAGGAAGACGGTCTCGATGTCGGCATTGAGGCGCTGGTTCATCGCGGTCATCTGGAATTCGTATTCAAAGTCGGCGACGGCGCGCAGGCCGCGCACGATCACCGTCGCGTCCAGCTCTTCGGCGAAATGCATCAGCAGGCTGGAGAAGGGCCGAACCTCGACCTTGTCGCCGAACTTCACCACCTCGGCCCGGACCATCTCGACCCGTTCGGCGGTCGAGAACAGCGGGCCCTTGTCGTCGTTCTGGGCGACGCCGATGACCAGCCGATCGACCAGCTTCACCGCCCGGCCGATGATGTCCATATGCCCGTTGGTGATCGGGTCGAACGTGCCCGGATACAGGCCTATGCGCATCGAAGTCCTCCCCGACTTTGGTCCGGTTTAGCAGGTGCGAAACCGACGGCCTAGATCGCCTGCGGCGCGTTCGACGCCCATGCGGCCTGAAGCCGGTCGATCAGCGCCGGATCCACGTCCAGGGACCGCCCGTCGATGTTTCCGACCGGACAGGCGGGCGTGGCGCTGTTGCAGATGAAGGCCTGCCGGAAGCCCGCCAGCGCGGTCCGGTCTATCGGCCGGATCTCGCTGTCCAGCCCGACGAGATCGAGCCCGTTCTCCAGCAGCGCCTGCCCCGTCCCGCGCAGCATCGGCGCCCGGGGCCAGACGATGCGCCCGTCCTCGACAAAGCCGATGTTCCAGATCGTTCCTTCCGACACCAGGCCGTCCGGCCCGACGAACAGCGCGTCGTCGAAACTCGCCGCCTTCGCCGCCCGTCGCGCGCGGGTCAGGCCGAAGGTGCCGTTGTGCTTCAGCTCCGGCGCTTCGCGGGCATAGTCCTGCGTCTGCAATCTCAACGGATCGCACAGCCGATTGGCCGGGTCGGACACCACGGTCAGCACGCTCGGCTCTCCCATGGCGTCGGGCATGCGCAGGGTGACGGTCTCCAGGAACAGCTGAACCCGCAGGCTGCGCCGTCCCTCCTGTCCCGCCAGCGCCGCCCGCATCCGCTCGCGCAGCCTCGCCTCGGGCACGGCCACGCCGAACAGCGTCAGCGCCTCATGCTCCAGCCGGTCCAGATGCAGGTCCAGGCCCCGCACGGCGCCGTCCTCGACCTGCATCGAGGTGAAGGCGCCGTAGTTCGACATCAGCACGGGAGCCAGCGCCTCGACGCTGGCCGGTTCGCCGTCGATCCGGAACAGATTCATGAGGCCCGCTCATCCCGGCGAAAGCCGGGACCCAGTGTTTTGGATGATCGGTTCAACCGAAGCTTCCTCCCTTTCGGTCCCCTTCGACGGCGTTTCCACGAAAGGACTGGGTCCCGGCTTTCGCCGGGATGAGCGGAAAGAGAAAACTCAGCCCTCGCCGCCCTCGATCTCGCCGCCTTCGCCCTCGATCACATCGTCATCAGCGCCGCCGCCGGAGTCCGGCAGGCGTTCGACCGAGACGACCTTCTCGCCGTCGGCGGTCTTGAAGATGGTGACGCCCTGGCTCGAGCGGCTGACGATGCGGACCTGCTCCATCGGCGTGCGGATCATCTGCCCGCCCGAGGTGACCATCAGCAGGTCGTCGCTTTCCTCGACCGGGAAGGACGCCGCCAGGCGCGTGCCCGCGCGGCCGCCCAGGCCGTGCGCCGTCAGCCCCTGCCCGCCGCGACCCGTGCGGCGATACTCATAGGCCGAGGAGCGCTTGCCGAAGCCGGTCTCGGTGACAGTCAGGATGAACTGCTCGGCGGCGCCCAGTTCGGCGATCCGCTCGACGCTCAGCACGGCCTCGCCGACCGCTTCGTCATCGGCCTCGACCGCCGGAGCCTCGTCCTCGCCGTCGGCGCCGGCCAGCGCCTTGCGCATGGCGTTGGCGTGCTTGACGTAGGCGGCGCGCTCTTCCGGCGTGGCGTCCACGCGGCCCAGCACGGCCATGGAGATGACCTCGTCCCCGGCCTGCAGGCGCACGCCGCGCACGCCGGTCGAATCCCGGCCCTTGAAGACGCGCACGTCGTCGGCCTTGAAGCGGATCGCCCGGCCCAGGGCCGTCGTCAGCATGACGTCGTCCTCGGCGGTGCACAGGGCCACGCCGACCATCCGGTCGCCGTCTTCCAGCTTCATGGCGATCTTGCCCGCGCGGTTCACCGTGGCGAAGTCCGACAGCTTGTTGCGGCGCACGTCGCCCGAGCTGGTGGCGAACATGATGTCGTATTCGCCCCACTCCGCCTCGTTCTCGGGCAGGGGCAGCACGTTCATGATGCTGTCGCCCGGCTCGATCGGCAGCAGGTTCACGAAGGCCTTGCCGCGCGACTGCGGATTGCCCAGCGGCAGGCGCCAGGTCTTCAGCTTGTAGGCCTTGCCGTTGGTGGCGAAGAACAGCACCGGCGTGTGGGTCGAGGCCGAGAACACGCCGACGACGGCGTCGTCCTCCTTCATCGCCACGCCCGAGCGGCCCTTGCCGCCGCGATGCTGGGTCCGATAGGCGTTCAGCGCCACCCGCTTGACGTAGCCGCCGTGGGTGACCGTCACGACCATGTCCTCGCGCGGGATCAGGTCCTCGTCCTCCATCTCGCCGTCGCCTTCCCCGATCAGGGTGCGGCGCGGCACGGCGAACTCGTCCTTCACGGCGATCAGGTCGGCGCGGATCACGGCCAGGATGTTGGCGCGGTCCGACAGCAGGGTCAGGTGCTCCTGGATCGTCTCGGCCAGGGCGCGGGCCTCGGCGAAGATGTCGTCACGCCCCAGGCCGGTCAGGCGGCTCAGGGTCAGCGACAGGATGGCCCGGGCCTGTTCGTCGGTCAGGTTCAGCTTGTCGCCGTCGACCAGCATCGAGCGCGGGTCGGCGATCAGCTCGACCAGGGCGATCATGTCGCCCACCGGCCAGGACTTGGCCTGCAGACGCTCGCGCGCCTCGGTCGGATCGGCCGACGAGCGGATGATGTGGATGACTTCGTCGATATTGGCCACGGCCACGGCCAGACCGACCAGCACGTGGCCGCGGTCGCGGGCCTTGGCCAGTTCGTACTTGGTGCGGCGGACGACCACCTCTTCGCGGAAGTCCAGGAAAATCTGCAGCAGGTCGCGCAGGCCCATCTGCTCGGGACGGCCGTGGTTCAGGGCCAGCATGTTGACGCCGAACGACGACTGCATGGCGGTGAAGCGCCACAGCTGGTTCAGCACCACATCGCCCGAGGCGTCGCGCTTCAGCTCGATGACCATGCGCATGCCGTCGCGGTCGGACTCGTCGCGCACGTCGGCGATGCCCTCGATGCGCTTCTCGCGCACCAGTTCGACAATCCGCTCGATCAGGGTCTGCTTGTTGACCTGGAACGGCAGCTCGGTGACCACGATGGCCTCGCGGTCCTTGCGGATCGTCTCGATCGAGGCCTTGCCGCGCACGATGACCGAGCCGCGGCCGTCGCGCAGGGCGTTGCGGGGCGCGGTGCGGCCCATGATCTCGCCGCCGGTCGGGAAGTCGGGACCGGGCACGATGTCCAGCAGGGCGTCGTCGCTGATGTTGGCGTCGTCCAGCAACGCCACGGCCGCCTCGACCACTTCGCCCAGGTTATGCGGCGGGATGTTGGTGGCCATGCCGACGGCGATGCCGCCCGCGCCGTTGACCAGCAGGTTCGGGATCCGGCTCGGCAGGACGACCGGCTCCAACTCCTTCTCGTCGTAGTTCGGCTGGAAATCGACGGTGTCCTTGTCGATGTCGGCCAGCAGCGCCACGGCGGCCGGGGCCATCTTGGCCTCGGTGTATCGCATCGAGGCGGGCATATCGCCGTCGACCGAGCCGAAATTGCCCTGGCCGTCGACCAGCATCAGACCCATCGAGAACGGCTGGGCCATGCGCACCAGCGCCATGTAGACCGAGGCGTCGCCGTGCGGGTGGAAGCGGCCCAGCACGTCGCCGACCACGCGGGCGCACTTGGAGTACGACTTCTCGGGCGACATCTTCAGGTCGTGCATCGAGTACAGGATGCGGCGGTGCACGGGCTTCAGCCCGTCGCGCGCGTCCGGCAGCGCCCGGCTCACGATCACGCTCATGGCGTAGTCGAGATACGAGCGGCGCAGCTCGTCTTCGATGGTGATGGTGGAGATGTCGCCGCCCGCCGGGGCTGCGGCGTTTTCGTAGGTGTCGTCGGTCAAGGAAATCAGGCTTTAAATGGCCGGAATCGGAACGTGATCCGCTATCCGGTTTTCTAGCATCCAGGGTCTCCTTAAGCAAAAGGATCGCCCCGGTTTCCGGCTTGTACACAGGGATTTTCGACCATGCGCCAGCGCCTCCTCGCCGCCCTCATCGCCACACCCCTGCTCGTGGGCGCCGCCGGGGCCCTGGCCCAGACGGCGGCCCCCGCCCCCGCGCCCGCGCCTGCCCCCCCGCCCCAACCCGTCGTGACCGCCGCGCTGAAGGCCGCCGACGGCTCCGACGCCGGAACGGTGACCGGCTATGAAGGTCCCATGGGGATGATCTTCCGGGTCGAGGGCAAGGGCTGGCCGGCCGGCTGGCACGCCGTCCACCTGCACGCCGTCGGGACCTGCGAAACCCCGGCCTTCACCTCGGCCGGCGGCCACGTGAACCACGCCGAGGGCGCCCGCCCCCATGGCCTGCTGAACAAGGCCGGCGGACCGGACCTGGGCGACCTGCAGAACATCCACGCCAACGCCGACGGAACCGCCAACGCCGACGTCTACCTGGCCTGGGAAGGGCTCGACGCCCATGAGGAGAACTACGTCGACGGCGACGGCCTGTCGTTCGTCGTCCACGCCAACCCGGACGACTACGTCAGCCAGCCGATCGGCGGCGCCGGCCCTCGCATCGCCTGCGGCGTGTTCCAGCCCGCCTCCTGATCCATCGGGGTTGATATCGCAGGGCTATTTCGCGCATCGTCGCGCGATGGCCCTGCTGCTCGGCGATCCTGCCCCGACCTTCTCGACCCAAGGCGTCAGCAATCCGCGCTACGTCTTCGACACCGCCGCGGGCCGTTACCTGCTGCTCGCCATCGTCCCCGCGGGACCGGCGGTCGAGCGGGCGACGGCGCTGGTGGAGGCCCGTCGCGCGGCCTTCGACGACCTGCACGCCAGCGCCTTCATCCTGATCGTGGGCCCGGATGAGGCCCGCGCCGCCCGGCAGGACAGCCTGCCCGGCCGTCGCTTCCTGTTCGACGAGGCCGGCGAGGCCGCCGCCCTGTACGGCGCCCAGGACGCCGAGCGGTGGGTCCTGATCGATCCGGCCCTGCACGTCATGGGCATGGTCGGGGCGGAGGCGGCCGAGGCGCTGCTGGACCGTGTCGCCGCCCTGCCCCCGCCGAACCGTCACGGCGGCTTCCCTGGCATGGCCCCGGTCCTGGTCGTCCCCCGCATCTTCGAGCCCGGCTTCTGCGAACAGTTGATCGCCCTGTATCGCCGGACCGGCGGCGAGCCCTCGGGCTTCATGCGCGAGATCGACGGCGTCACCACCCTGATGATGAACGACCAGCACAAGCGCCGCTCGGACGTCCTCGTCGAGGAGGACGCCCTGCAGAAGCAGGTCGTGGCGCGGCTGAACCGCCGCCTGATCCCGCAGATCGAAAAGGCCTTCAACTTCAAGCCGACCCGGATCGAACGCTATCTGGTCGCCCGTTACGACGGCGAGACCGGCGGCTTCTTCCGCCCGCACCGCGACAACACCACCAAGGGCACGGCCCACCGGCGGTTCGCGGTCTCGATCAACCTGAACGGCGACTACGACGGCGGCGATCTCCGCTTCCCCGAGTTCGGCGACCGCACCTACCGCCCGCCCCCCGGCGGCGCCTGCGTCTTCTCCTGCTCGATCCTGCACGAGGCGACGCCGGTCACCCGTGGCGAACGCTTCGCCTTCCTGCCCTTCCTCTACGACGAAACGGCCGCGAAGGTGCGGGAAGAGAACCTGAAGTATCTGGACCCGGCGCTGACGGCCTAGCGCCCGTCTTTCCTCGCGAGATCAGACCGCCCGCAACTCGGGCTTCGCGGACTCCTTCTGCAGGCCGAACGGCTTGCGATGAACCACGGACACGCCCGTTCCGGGGTTCAGCGCGGTCACCGTGATCGTCGCGGACAACTGGACGGCCAGCGCTTGAACGATCGCGGTGCCCAGGCCCGCCTTCGCATCGTCCGGCGAGGCGGGCATGCCGATCCCGTCATCGCAGACCGATAGAGCCCACCCCTCGTGTTCCGAGTGGTAATCCACGGTCACCACGCCGGCGCGCCCGGTCGGGAACGCGTGCTTCAACGCATTGATGACCAGCTCTGTCACGATGAGGCCCAGGCTGACGGAGACCTCGCCGGTCGTGGTGCTTCCATCGCCATTGACCTGGATGGACACCAGATCATGGTCTTCGATCATGGACGCGCCGATGCTCTGGCAAAGCTGCGCCAGGTACGGCTTCAGCATGACATCGCTGATGCTCGACGCCGCCAGCTGACGCTGAACCGCCGCCACCGACATGACCCTCTGGTGCGCATCGCGCAGGTGAAGGCGGCTCTCCTCTGAAGTTACCTTCTTCGCGTTCTGAAGCAGCACGCTCGCGATGATCTGCAGGCTGTTGGCGACCCGGTGCTGGATCTCCTGAAGCAGGATGTCCTTGTCGCGGATGAGATCGCTCTTCAGCTTCTCGGCGGCCTTGGCTTTAGTGGCGTCGACGATAGTCAGCATGATGCGGACGGACGGCCCCTCGGTGAACTCCAGTCGCTGAGCCGCGAGGATGAGGCTTCGACGCGGCTGATGCGCTTCGCTCCAGTCCAGTTCATAGGCGTCGACAAGGGCGTCGCCGGACCCGACCGCGGAGAGTAGCGAACGCAGCCGGGGCAGATCCCACTCCCCGGCTCCCAGTGAGAACAGGGATCGACCCCGAACCGCGCCGGATGCGTAGCCGTACGCCCTCATGAAGGAATCGCTCGCGGCGATGACGTCCGAGTTTCCATCGAGCAGCAGCAACGGCGCCTGCGATGCATTGATCACGGCGAGCGCCAGGGAGGAGCCCAGGTCAGGAGAAAGAGGCGGAGCAGGAGCCATATCGGCCCTTCCCGGCTGAAAAGGCTCGCGAAGCGAAAGCCCAATCTTCAGCCATTCGGAAACGTCGCCGAAACTCCCACTGTAACAGGAACGCGGCGGTATGGGTACGCGCGCGTCCTGCGTTCGTCTTTGACGGGGCTTCCGTCGGAACACGTCTCCTTGCGAGGGCGGTTCAGCGATTGACGGCCAAATATACTACAATATATTGTACAACATATTTCATTATGGATCGACCATGTTCTCTCGGCTTTGTGCTTGCCTGTTGGCCGCCGCTACGCTGTGTCCCGCGCCGGTCCTCGCCCAGACCGTAGCCCGGTCCCTGGATTCCGAGGCGCAGCGGCAGGTCGTCTCCCGCCTCGAGACGGCGCTGCGCGAAAACTACGTCTTCCCCGACCGCATCCCGGCCATCGCCGCCGAACTCGATCGACGGGTTCAGTCCACCCCCGTCGGCGGCGAACAGTTCGCCGAAAGCCTCGCCCAGGGGTTGGTCAAGGCGAGCGACGATCTCCACTTCTCGGTCGCGTTCGATCCGGATGAGGTCGCCGCGAACAGGCGGGCGAAGACCGAGGGCGAGACGACCACCCAGGCGCAGCGCGATGGCGAGCGGGCGGCCAATTTCGGCTTCCGGGACGCCCGGCGGCTGTATGGAGGCCTAGCCTATGTCCGGTTCGATTTCTTCGCTGATCCACAATACGCCCAGGACATCGCCGCCGGAGCCATGCGGTTCGCCGAGGGCGCCGACGGGCTCATCATCGATCTCCGCTACAACAACGGCGGCGTCCTTGAGATGGCGCAGTTCCTGATGAGCTACCTCTATCCAGCGGGCAAGGAACAGAAATTCTTCGACTATTTCTACAACGAGAACGGGGCGCGCGTGGAGCGGAGCCAGTGGAGCCTGCCCGCCGTGCCCGGCCAACGCTCGGCGACCATCCCGGTCGTGGTGCTGACCGGGTCGACTTCCTTCTCCTCCGCCGAATGGATGGCGTTCTCGCTGCAGAAGCTCGGCCGCGCAACTCTCATCGGTGAACAGACCGCCGGCGGCGCGCACCCCGTCACCCGCGTGCCCATCGACGACCGGTTCATGCTCCAGGTGCCGTTCGGTCAGATCCATGACCCGGTCAACGGGCAGGATTTCGAAGGCGTCGGCGTCACCCCCGACATCGCCGTAGCGGCCTCGGACGCCCTTCTGGCCGCGCAGAGATTCCTGCTGAAGAGCCGGGCGGAAGCGGGCGACGCCGAGGCCCGGTGGGCCCTGCCCCCGGTCGAGTTCGCCCTCTCCGGCGAACCCGTGAGCCCGTCGGACCTGGATGAGGCGGCCGGAACCTATGAAGGCCGCGCGCTCGTCCGCACCGCTACCGGCCTGGCCTACCACTGGCGCGAGCGCTTCGTTCTGGCGCTTGATCCGATCGGAAAGGATCTGTTTGCGGTCCAGGGAACGGATGACTACCGGTTCCGCCTGGTTCGCGAAAACGGACGTGTGAGCGGCCTTGAGCGCGTGTGGAAGTCGGGCGAGACGGCCGGCTATCGCCGCCTGGATTAAGGAGCTGGCGGGCGAATGATCGAGTTGAACCGCACCTTCCTGGGCCGTCTCAGCGAACAGTTGAGCGAACTGATCGAGCAGCAGTCAGCCGAGGTGTTCGAGCGGGCCGGCCTTGTCATTCCGGTCAAGTCCTCGTCCCTGATGGGCGCCATCGCGACGCTCGGCCCGGTCTCCGTCGCCGACCTCGTGCGCGCCCTGAACCGTTCACACCAGCTCATCCAGCAGAAGATGCCCAAGCTGCTGAAACTGGGTCTGGTCAGCCGCCGGCCCGATCCCGACGACCAGCGCGTCGTCCTGATCGAGCTGACCGACAAGGGCCGCGAACAACTGGCCCTGCTCGACAGTCTGGATGCGGAGTTCGAACGCGCCTACGCCGAAATGGAGGAAGACGCCGGCCCGGTGTTCGACTCGATCAGCCGCGCCATCGCCTCGCTCAAGGCCCGTCCCCTGATCGACCGCATGGTCGTCTGACGGTCGGGATAAGGAAATCGGCCCTTACGACCAACTCTGACGCATCGGCCCGCTAGGCTTCGCGGCCTTGGGTCTTTGACAATCAAGCATCGCAGCTCGGGTTGAGCCCCGCGCGCCATCCCCCGTCACACGCGAATTTGTGCACAATGTGCACTCCATTTTTTTCGAGTGCACATTTCCGCCCCCGACCATGCCGGAGGTTCGGGATGACCGCCTCAGTCCGCCCGGAACTGCAGTTCCGCCAGCCGCGCATACAGGCCGCCCTTGCCGATCAGGGCGGCGTGAGTGCCCTCTTCGACCACCTTGCCATCCTCCATCACCACGATGCGATCGGCGCGCAGCACGGTCGCCAGGCGGTGGGCGATGACGATGGTCGTGCGGTCTTCCATGGCTTGGCCCAGCGCCGTCTGCACCAGCCGCTCGTTCTCGGCGTCCAGCGCCGAGGTCGCCTCGTCCAGCAGCAGGATCGGCGCCTCGCGGACCAGGGCCCGGGCGATGGCCAGGCGCTGCCGCTGCCCGCCCGACAGGCTCTTGCCGCGCTCGCCCAGGGGCGTGTCGAACTGCTCGGGCAGGGCCTCGATGAAGCCCAGCGCCTGTGCCTTCCCGGCAGCCGTGCGAACCTCGTCCTCGCTCGCCGCTTCCCGCCCGAAGCGAATGTTTTCACTGGCGGAACCGGAGAACAGCGGCGCCTCCTGCGAAACCCAGGCGAAGCGGTCGCGCACCGCCACCGGATCGGCCTCGCGCACGTCCACCCCGTCCACCGACACCACCCCGCCCTGCGGATCGTAGAAGCGCAGCAGCAGGCGGAAGACGGTCGACTTGCCCGCGCCCGACGGCCCGACCAGGGCCACGGTCTCGCCGGGCCGCACGGTCAGGCTGAAGCCCTTCAGCGCCGGCAGGTCGGGCCGCCCCGGGTAGGCGAATTGCACCGCCGACATCGACACCTCGCCGACGGGCGGCTCCGGCAGGGCGATGGGCCGTTCCGGCGCGGCGATGGCGGTCTGGGCCCGCATCAGCTCGTCGATCCGCTCCATGGCCCCGGCGGCCTTCTGCACGTCGCCCCAGCTCTCGCCCAGGGCGCCCACGGCCCCGGCCGCGAAGACGGACAGCAGCACGAACTGCAGCAGCGCCCCCGGGCTCATCCGCCCGGCGATCACGTCCTGCGCGCCCAGCCACAGCACCAGGGTCACGCCGCCGAACATCACGACGATGATCATGGCCGTCATCAGGGCCCGCGCCCGCATGCGCACCAGCGACGAGTTGAAGGCGTCCTCGACCGCCGCGCCGAACCGGGCGACCGCGCTGGCGACGCGCCCGAAGGCCTGCACCGTCTCGATGGCGTCCACGCTCTCGCCGGCGAAGCCGACCGCATTGGCGAACCGGTCCTGGGTGGCCACGGTCAGTTTGCGCACCCGGCGCCCGAACAGGAAGATCGGCCCCAGCAGCAGCGGCACCACCAGCAGCACCAGCCCGGTCAGCTTGGGGCTGACCACGAACAGCAGGACGGTCCCGCCCACCAGGGTCAGGAAGTTGCGCAGGGCGAACGACACCGAGGTCGTCATCAGGGTCTCGACCAGGGCGATGTCCGTGGTCAGGCGGCTCAGCACCTCCCCGGTCCGGATCTTGGCGTAGAAGGCCGGGTCCAGCGTCAGGATGCGGTCGAACAGCCCCTTGCGCAGGTCGGCCACGACGCGCTCGCCGGTCTTGGTCACGTAGAAATAGCGCACCGCCGTGGCGACGCCGAGGAACAGGGCGTTGGCGCCCAGCATCAGGAACCACAGGTTCAGCCCGGCCCCGCCGTTCTCGAACCCATGGTCGATGGCCCCGCGCGCCGCCGCCGTCAGGCTCAGCGAGGTCGCCGTCGACACGATCAGCCAGAAGGCCGCCATCGCCAGATGACCCTTGTGGCGCAGGGCGTAGGGCAGCAGCCGGGCCAGCGGACGGATGTCGCGGCGCTTCTCGCGGCGGTCGCCCGCCTCGGCCATCTGCTCGGCCAGAACCGCGCCGGCGCCCGGCCGTCCGCGAAGGTCAGGGGCGTCGGTGATCGGTGCGGAGGTTTCGGTCATGGCCGCGCCTCTTGCCCCGGAACGCCCCCCGGTGTAAACGCCGCCGCTCATTCCCGCCGCCTAGCGTGGCGGGTTTCTCATTTTACGCGCACAGACGGTCGGCATCGTCACCGCGCAGAGACCGGACGACGACCATGAAGGCGGACACGCACCCCGACTACCACTTCATCACCGTGGTGATGACGGACGGCACCAGCTACCAGACCCGTTCGACCTACGGGAAAGAGGGCGCGACCCTGAACCTGGACATCGATCCGTCGACCCACCCGGCCTGGACCGGCGGCAACCAGCACATGCTGGACCGCGGCGGTCGCGTCTCGCGCTTCAACAACAAGTTCGCCGGCTTCATCAAGAAGTAAGCCGCTTCCGGTCTGGCTTTCCAGCCACACCGCAGGTGCAAGACGACAAGAAGGCGTCGGTCTCCGGACCGGCGCCTTTCTGTTTGGCCGGAACGCCGATAATGTCGTCCGCGTTGGGCTTTCGGGGCGTGGGCGTTGGGTCCGTGCGACGGAACGGACGAAGAGCGACGTGATGAATCGAAGGCAACTGGGTCTGGGCGCGGCGGTTTCGGCGCTGGCGTCCTCGTTCGGCGCGAGCGCGCTGGCGCAGACCCGTGATCCGGGCGCCGTCGCCTTCTACGACAGCTTCAACGATCAGCTGGCCCGCCTGCCCGCCACCCTCCAGCCCGATGTGCGCGCCTTCTACGAGCTGAACGGCTGGCGTCCGGTATGGACCGCCGACCGCCTGCGCGCCCTGCAAACCGCCGCCGCCCGCGCCGAACGCCACGGCCTGTCGCAGTCCGACTTCTTCGATTTCACCGCCCTGGCCGCCGACCGCGACGCCGCGGAGATGAAGACCACCGCCGCGGCCATGACCTACGCCCGCGTCCTCGCCGAGGGCCGCGTCCGCCCCGAGGCGGTCGAGGACCTGTGGGAGATGCAGAAGAACCGCGTCGACCTGCCCGCCGGGCTGAATGACGCGCTCGCAACCAACCGCCTGCTCGACTGGTTCGAGGGGCTGGCCCCCACCGACATCGGCTACTCCAACCTGTCGGCAGGCTATGTCCGCTACCGCCGCCTGATCCGCGACAACGGCGGCTGGCCCGCATTCCGCGTCGGCGCGAACATCGAGCCGGGCGGCAGCGACCCGCGCATCCCGATCATCGTCCAGCGCCTGGTGGCCGAGGGCGACCTCTCGGCCGCCGACGGCGCCCGCATCGCGGCCATGGGCCCGGTCTACGGCCCCGACCTGGAAGCCGGCATGCGCAGCTTCCAGACCCGTCACGGCCTCGTCGCCGACGGCCGCATCGGCACGGGCAGCCAGCGCTCGCTCTCGGCCTCGGCCGAGGATCGCGCCCGCCAGATCGCCCTCAACCTGGAACGCCGCCGCTGGCTCAAGCGCGAGGTCAATCCGGAGCGCATCGAGGTCAACACCGCCGCCGCCATCATGGTCTACTGGAAGGACGGCCGTCCGGTGCACTCCAACCGCGTCGTCTGCGGTTCGCCCAGCAACCAGACGCCCAGCCTGGAGAAGCCGTTCGCCTCGGTCGTGGCCAATCCGCCCTGGTACGTGCCGGCTTCGATCGCCCGCAACGAGATCCTGCCGCGCGGCCCCGGCTATCTGGCCAGCCAGAACATGTACGTCCAGAACGGCACGGTCATCCAGCGCGCCGGCCCGACGGCCGCGCTCGGCTATGTGAAGTTCGAGCTGCGCGACAGCTACGCCATCTTCCTGCACGACACCCCGTCCAAGGCGGCCTTCAACCTGGCCATGCGCCAGCGCAGCCACGGCTGCGTGCGCGTCCAGAACGCGGTCGACTTCGCCCGCCTGCTGCTGTCGCCCGATCCGGCCCTGCTGGCCCAGTTCGACACAGCCCAGGACACGCGCGAGACCAAGCGCATCCAGACGGGCCGCGAGATCGGCGTGCGCCTGCTCTACTGGACCGCCTTCGTCGACGGCCAGGGCCGCGTCGCCTTCCGCGAGGATGTCTACGAACGGGACGCCAAGCTGGCCGACGCCCTCGGCATCGGCGTCAGCCTGCCCAAGCCGGTGGACGACGGCCGCGGCCGCGACGCCAACGACGTCGGACCTTAAAGCTTCAGGGGATCGTCCGCACGTCGATCTGGATCGCGGCGCAGCTGCCCGCGACGATGTCGACGCGCTGCGGACGTCCCGGGGCGACATGGCCGCCCCTCGTCCGGTTGATGCCGCTCTCGTCGCGGCACGTGACGACGAAGCTGTGGTCCGGGACACGGGCGGCCTTCAGCACCCGCCTGCGGGGCGCCACCTCGCCCTTCCAGGAGAAGGCGCCCGCATCGACCGTCTCGACCGACAGGGTCAGCGGCGCCGTGCTCCGGTTCTCGATGATGATCAGCGAGCGCTCGCTCACGATCCAGGCGGTCGCCAGACCGGCCAAGATCAGGGCCGCCACGCCCAGGGCGATCAGCAGCCGCGGGCCGCGCTTCATTGCCGGAACGCCGCCGCCAACCGGTCCAGCTGGCTCTGCACCGGGTTGATCGCCTCTTCCTCGGGCGCGTCCAGATACATCTTGCGGTCCAGGTGCACGACGCGGTCGTACAGTCGCTCGGAGCGCACCAGGTATTCGACCAGGGCGATGGGCAGTTCGCCGTGGGTCGGCTCGGTCTCGACCTTGCGCTCGGTCAGGCGGTAGCGGGGCTCGCAGGCGGCCAGGGCGCTCATGTCCCCTTCCCGCACGGCCCGCTGCACCAGCAGCCACGAGGCGATCTGCATCAGCCGGGTGGTCAGCTTCATGCTCTCGCCCGCATAGGCCAGGGCGGCGGCGCGCGACAGCAGCTTGGATTCCCGCCGTCCGTCCCCGTCCAGATAGGCGGCGGTCTCCTCGACCAGCTCCATCCCCTCGCGGAAGGTGCGGTCGAACAGCTCCGAGCGCGCGAAATCGTCCACCACCGCTTCGCGGCTGCGGCCCGAAGGCGTCAGAAGGGTGGTGTCGTCGGTGGACATAAACTCAACCAGGCTCATGGAGTGCAGGCATCCGTATCATGGCCGGCACGGTTGCGCGCGGTCGGACAGCCGACTGCAACGCCTGTGCCATACCCGTAACGGGGGAAAACCCTCACCTGCGGAAATTGAACAACGCATCCGCGGCGTTACGTTGCGAGGACTTGCCGTCGATGGCCGCCTGCGAACGGGCGATCTCCGCCTCCAGCGCGGCGATCCGCTCCTTCAGGTCCTCGACGGAATAGCCGTCCAGGTCCTCCCGGGTCAGAGCGATCAGGGGGGCGCCGCGCGCCGGGCGTGGCTCAAGATCCTCGAACACTGCCGCCTCCTTCGTGGCCATCAGGGACGTAACCCACTATCTGAACGCCCGGACACGGACGATTGCAAGGACGGGAACAGCGGATGCGGGTGATCGAAATCGCGGGCGGAGCCGGTCCGGCCGAGACCCTGACCCTGTCCGCACGGCCCGATCCGGTCGCCGGGCCCGGCCAGATCCGCATTCGGGTGCGCGCCGCCGGGGTGAATCGTCCCGATCTGCTCCAGCGCAACGGCCTGTACCCGCCGCCGCCCGGCGCGCCCGATCTCCTGGGGCTGGAGGTCGCGGGCGAGGTGGATCAGGTCGGTCCCGGCGCAGGACGCTGGGCCGTCGGCGACCGCGTCTGCGCTCTTCTGGGCGGCGGGGGCTACGCCGAATACGCCGTGGTCGACGCCCGCCACGCCCTGCCCGTCCCGGAGGGTCTCGATTTCGTCCAGGCCGCCGCCCTGCCCGAGACGGTCTGCACCGTCTTCGCCAATGTCTTCGAGGCCGGCGCGCTCAAGGCGGGCGAGACCCTGCTGATCCATGGCGCGACCAGCGGCATCGGCGTCACCGCCATCCAGATGGCCAGGGCGGCGGGCGCGACGGTCATCGCCACCTCGCGCGGCGCGGCCAAGGCGGAGGCCGCCCGGGCGCTGGGCGCGGACCTCAGCCTCGACGCCACGACCGGCGACATGGCCGAGGCCATCCGCGACTTCGGCGGCGTCGATGTGGTGCTGGACATGCTGGGCGCCGACTACGCCGAACTCAATCAGGCGGTGCTGAAGCCGTTCGGACGCTGGGTCGTCATCGCCACCCTGACCGGCGCGGCGGCGCAGGTCGACCTGCTCAAGCTGATGATGAAGCGGATCGTGCTGACCGGTTCGACGCTGCGCGCCCGTCCGGCGGACGAAAAGGCGCGGCTGATCGCGGCGGTCGAGGCCGGGGCCTGGCCCTGGGTCGCCTCAGGCGCCCTGCGGCCGCCGGTCGAGGCGGTCTTCCCGCTCGAACAGGCGTCGGCCGCCCACCTCAGGCTTGAGGCGGGCGGCCACGTCGGCAAGGTCGTGCTGACGCTTTAGACGCTTCAGACTCGGCCGATTTCGCTCTAGCGGCGCACGGGACGCAGCGACGAGATGCTGTCGTTCATGGCCAGCAGCACCAGGTTCCGGATGTCGCCGCGGACGGTCTGGCAGCGGCCGCGGAAGTAGGCGTCCGAGCAGACCTCCCACTCGCCCTCGACCTGAACCGAGCTGATCTGGTCGTTGAAGCCGGTGCTGCCCAGGTTCGCCATCTCGCCGTCATAGCGCGTCGAGGCGCCGCGGAAGTTGGAGTCCTGGTAGACGGTGATCGACTGACGGCCCCAGCCGGGCCCGCCCCCGCCGTTCTCGTCCTCATACTGGCCGCGCCACGAACCGCAGACCAGCAGGCCGTTGTCGTTGCGGATGTCCTCGCCGCGGCAGCGGCTCAGCTCGATCGACGACCGGCGGGTCTGATTGCTGCGCGAGCGGCAGCTGGCGTACAGGCGGTCGCGGCGGACGTCGGCGCCGCTGCAGCTGTTCTGATAGTCGCCGCGCGGAGGCTGGTTGGGGTTCCAGCCGCCGCCACCGCCGCCGCCCTGATCCTCGAACTGGCCGCGCCACGAGCCGCAGACCAGCAGGCCGTTGTCATTGCGGATTTCGTCGTTGCGGCAGCGGCTCAGCTCGATCGACGAGGTCCGGAAGCCGGGGCTGCGCGTGCGGCAATCGGCATACAGCCGGCCCCGCTCCACCCGCGTCCCGCCGCAGCTGCTCTGATAGTCGCCGCGCGGCGGTTGGTTGGGGTTCCAGCCCCCGCCGCCGCCGCCACCGCCGTTGTCGTCCTCGTACTCGCCCCGGTTCGGCCCGCACACCAGCAGGCCGTTGTCGTTGCGGATTTCATAGTCGCTACAGCGGTTCAGCTCGATCGAGGTGCCGCGGATCTGATTGTTGCGCGCGCGACAGTCCGCATACAGGCGTCCTCGGTTCGTATAGGCGCCGCTGCAACTGTCGCGATAGTCGCCACGGGGCGCGGCCCGCTCCTGGCCTCCGCCGCCCATGGCCGCCATCTCCTGGCCGCCTCCCAACAGAACCGCCACGGCGGCGAGAGTCTGGATAAACATAGGTCCCTCCCATTGCTCAGCTGGACGCACAACGCGCCATTGCGGCCAATGTTCACGACGGAGATGAACCTTGGCTGTACAGTGGATCGGCAGTCGTTTCCTTTTCCACCGAATAGGCCTATATCCGTATCATCAGCGCCCGGCCGAAAGGTCGGGCGCCGTCGTATCCGGAACCCGCCGACCCCCGGTCTGGGCGGGTCAAATCAAGAAGCGAAGACGCCTATGACCGACATTCTGATGCCCAAGGCCACCGCGGTCTGGATGGTCGACAACACCTCGCTGACGTTCGAGCAGATCGCCGACTTCTGCGGCCTGCACCCGCTGGAAGTGCGCGGCATCGCCGACGGCGACGTGGCCCGCGACATCCGCGGCGTCGATCCCATCACCGGCGGCCAGCTGACCCGCGAGGAGCTGGACAAGGCCCAGGACAACCCCGACTACCGCATGAAGGCCGTGGTCAGCCGCCACGCCGAACTGATGAAGTCGGCCAAGCCGGCCCCGAAATACACCCCGGTCTCGCGCCGCCAGGACCGTCCGGACGCCATCGCCTGGTTCGTCCGCAATCACCCGGAAGTGACCGACGCGCAGATCTCCAAGCTGCTGGGCACGACCAAGGCCACCATCGAAAGCGTGCGCAACCGCACCCACTGGAACTCGGCCAACATCAAGCCGGTCGATCCGGTGACCCTGGGTCTCGTCGGCCAGCTGGCGCTGGACGACCTGGTCAAGAAGGCCGCCGACAAGAAGGCCCGGGACGACGCCAAGAAGGGCGGCGCCACCCTGCAGGCCGTCGACGCCCCGGTCGAACCGGTCGAGCCGGAGTTCGTCCCCGAGGAACGCGAGCGCCGCGGCGCCGAGCCGACCGCCGCGTCCGTCTTCGGCACCAAGAACTAGGACCCTTCCTCCCCTCGGGGATGGAAAACGGCCCCGGAGATCGCTCTCCGGGGCCGTCGTCGTTTCGGGAGGTCTGGACCGTTAGTGCGCCCGGGCCTCCAGACTGGTGATCTCTTCCTTCAATCGCAGCTTTTGCTGCTTCAGCTCCCTGACGTGAAGCGAGTCCGAGGCCGGGCTGCGGGTCTCGCGCTGGATGGTCTCATCCAGGCTGCGATGACGGTTTCCCAGTTCGCGGATACGAGCTTCGATGGTCATGGCTTGCGCCTCCATGTCTAAGGGACCACTAGAGTGAGCGCCCGGCTTGACCGCCTGTGGAATCACATTCCGGTGAGGCTGGCGGCCTTCCGGACGCGAGTACCCTGGAGCCCGAATTGGCCGAAGATGTGAACGGAGCCGCAGGAACCCCGCCGCGGCGTCTCGTTGTTGGAATTTCCGGAGCGTCCGGCGTGACTTACGGTGTCCGCGCCATCGACGCCCTGCGCGAACTGGGGGTCGAGAGCCACCTCGTCGTGACCCGCGCCGCCCTGCTCACTTTGTCGCAGGAGACCGATCTGTCGGCGGACGATCTGCTGGGCCGCGCCGATGTCGTGCACAAGCTCAACGACGTGGGCGCCAGCATCGCCTCCGGCTCTTTCCGGACCATGGGCATGCTCGTGGCTCCCTGTTCGGTGCGGACCATGGGGGAGATCGCCACCGGCGTGACCTCCACCCTGCTGACCCGCGCCGCCGACGTTGCGCTGAAGGAACGGCGGCCGCTGGTGCTGATGGTGCGCGAGACGCCCCTGCATCTGGGCCATCTGCGCACCATGACCGCCCTGGCCGAGATGGGCGCGGTCATCGCCCCGCCCCTGCCCGCCTTCTACGCCAGGCCCGCCACCATCGCCGAAATGGTCGATCAGTCGGTCGGGCGGGCGCTGGACGTCTTCGGCCTCGACTGGTCGGCGGTGAAGCGCTGGGACGGGCTCAAGGGCCCGGCGTCCGAATGAGCCTGTGGGACTGGTCGGTCCGCGCCTGGGCCGTGGAGGGCGTGCAGAACGCGGGTCTCGACCTGCAGGACGCCCAGGGCCAGAACCTGCCGCTGCTGCTGTGGGCCGCCTGGTGCGCCCGGACGGGCCGCGCGCCCGACGCCGACGACATCGAGGCCGCCTGCGACACCGCCCGTGTCTGGCAGGAGACCACCGTGGCCCCGCTGCGCGCCATCCGCCGCACGTTGAAGACCCGCACGCCCGACCTCGACGACGACGACCGCGAGGCGGTGCGGGCCCAGGTCAAGACCATCGAACTGGACGCTGAACGGCGGCTGCTGGCGGCGCTCGAAGCCCTCGCCCCCGAGCCTGCGGGCTCGGCCAGGCCGGTCCTGCCCGCCCTGATCGCCGTGGCCCGGGAATGGGCGCCGATCACGCCGCGCCGCTCGCTCGAACTCCTCGCCGACCGCCTTCCGGCCTGACCGGCGGCGCGCTATAACCGCCCGGTCCGGGACCCCATCATGAACGACGACGAACCATTTCTCACCGAGGAAGAGCTGGCGCTGCACGCCCGGCTCAAGGAACTCCAGCAGGAGCACGCCGACCTCGACGCCTCGATCGAGGCGCTCGGCCACATGCCGATCCCCGACCAGCTGATGATCGCGCGCCTGAAGCGCAAGAAGCTGATCCTGCGCGACGAGATCGTGAAGATCGAGAACCGGATCCTGCCGGACATCATCGCCTAGTCGAGGCTCAACGCCCCTTCTTGCGGACCCACATGGCGGCGTCGGCCTCGGCCAGCCAGATTTCCGGATCGGCCTGGCCCGCATAGGCGCGCACGCCGAACGAGCCGCCCAGTCCGGCGCTGCGGCCGTCCCATTCGAACGGCTCGGTTTCCAGGGTGGCGGCGAGGCGGCGAGCCTTCTCGCGGCCTTCCTCCAGGCCGGCGTTGAGCATCAGCAGGCCGAACTCGTCGCCGCCCAGCCGGCCCAGGGCGTCCGACTCGCGCAGATTGGCGCGCATCATCTCGGCCACATGCACCAGGGCGGCGTCGCCGGCGGCGTGGCCCAACTGGTCGTTGACGCCCTTGAAGCCGTCCAGGTCGAGGTAGAGCAGCACCGCCGGCACGTCGTGGCGCTGGCAATAGGCCATGGCGCTCTTCATCTGGGCGACGAAGCCGCGCCGGTTCAGCGCGGGGGTCAGCACGTCGTGATCAGCGGCCGCCTCCGCCGCCTCGGCGCGCAGGCGCAGGGCCTCAAGCTCGGCGCGCAGGCGCTCGATCTCGGCATACGGGTCGATAGTGGCCGCGTCGGTCACGGAAGCTCCCCAGACCATTTTCGCTTCAGGTCGGGACGACCTGAATCCAGAAAATGGTCCAGCATAATTCGAGAGCATGATTCACGCTCTCGATGGAACCGCGAAGCGGTTCGCATCTCGAACGATCATGCTCGAGCCGGCGACTCAACACGTCCGGCCAGTGCGGAGCCTAACGCCGTCGGTTGCGGGCGCAACGCGAGTCCTGTATCGCGCCGCTTTCCGCGAGAAGGTGCGTGTAATGGCGACCGAGACCCCGCCGGTGGCGATCATCATGGGCAGCCGCTCGGACTGGCCGACGATGAAGCACGCCGCCGACGCCCTGGACCGGCTCGGCGTGGCCTGGGACGCCAAGGTCGTCAGCGCCCACCGCACCCCCCAACGCCTGGTCGAGTTCTCCACCGGCGCCCGCGCCGCGGGTTACAAGGTCATCATCGCCGGGGCCGGCGGCGCCGCCCACCTGCCGGGCATGGCCGCCTCCATGACCGAGCTGCCCGTGCTGGGCGTGCCGGTGCAGTCCAAGGCGCTCAAGGGCCTCGACAGCCTGCTCTCCATTGTCCAGATGCCCGGCGGCGTGCCGGTCGCGACCCTGGCCATCGGCGAGGCGGGCGCCAAGAACGCGGGCATCCTCGCCGCGCAGATCCTGGCCCTCAACGATCCGGTGCTGATGGGACGGCTGAGCGCCTTCCGCGAAGCCCAGACCGAAGCCGTGCACGAGTCGGTCGAGGACTGAGTGAGCGTCTCCCCCCTCTCCCCCGGCTCGACCATCGGCATTCTCGGCGGCGGACAGCTGGGCCGGATGCTCAGCCAGGCCGCCTCCCGCCTCGGCTTCAACGTCGTCATCCTCGATCCGGAAGAGAACAGCCCGGCAGGCCGTGTCTCCCAGGGGCAGATCGTCGCCGCCTATGACGATCCCACCGCCCTGACCGTGCTGGGCCGGGTGGCGCAGGCGGTGACCTTCGAATTCGAGAACGTCCCGGCCTCCTCGGTCGCGACCCTGGCCGAGAGCGGCGCCCTGGTGGCCCCCGGCCCCCGCGCCCTGGCCGTGGCCCAGGACCGGGTCGAGGAGAAGACCTTCCTGAACGGCGTCGGCGCGACCACGGTGGACTTCGCCGCCGTCGACAGCCTCGACGACCTGCTGGCCGGGCTGGAGCGTCTCGGAACGCCCGCCCTGCTCAAGACCCGCCGCGACGGCTACGACGGCAAGGGCCAGGTCTGGGTCCGCTCGGCCAGGGAAGCCGCCGACGCCTGGCACGCCATCGGCGAACGCCCCGCCATTCTCGAGGCCAAGGCCGCCTTCACCCGCGAACTGTCGATCATCGCCGCCCGCGGCCGCGACGGCGCGGTCGCCGTCTATCCGCTGGGCGAGAACATCCACAAGGGCGGGGTCCTGAAGACCACCCTCGCCCCCGCCGCCGTCGATGCGAAGACCGAGAAGCGCGCCAAGGCCATCGCCGCCGCCGTCCTCAACGGCCTCGACTATGTCGGTGTGCTGGGCGTGGAGCTGTTCGACCTCGGGAACGGCCGGCTGCTGGTCAACGAGATCGCGCCGCGCGTGCACAACACCGGCCACTGGACCCAGGACGGCTGCGTCTGCGACCAGTTCGAACAGCACATCCGCGCCATCGCCGGCTGGCCGCTGGGCCCCACCACGGCCCATTTCCGCGTCGAGATGACCAATCTGCTCGGCGACGAGGTCGAGCAGTGGACGAAGGCTTCCGCCCGCGCGGACGTGCGCATCCACCTGTACGGCAAGGCCGAGGCTCGCCCGGGCCGCAAGATGGGCCATCTGAACCGGGTCAAGCCGCTCTGAGGGCGCGACCGCTTCCCTTTTGACGGCCGTTCGCGCCACACCCCCTTGACCTGACGCCTGCCGGCGTCACGATCTCCTATGCTCTCGTGACGGCCTCCACCGGAACGGGAGGCGGCGGGCTGCACTGGGGGATGCCAGCATGCCTATGGAACGCCGCCGCTTCCTGCAGAGCGCCACCGCCCTCGGCCTGCTCGGCGCCGCACCGCCGTCGCTCGCCGCCACCCGCTCTGGAGACGCGCTCGACGCCGTCCTCGCCGAGATCGCAAGGGCGCCGCAACGGCTGCGGTCCAGTTCGCTGCTGTTCCGCGAAACCGACGCCGCCCTGCCCGACCTGTCGTTCGAAGCCTCCCGCCAGGCCGCCGACGAGGCCCGCGCCCAGATCGCGCGCCTGACGCCGCTGCGAAGCGCCGACCTCGACGGCGATCGCCGCGACACCCTTGAAGCGGTGATCTGGGACCTGGAGGGCGGCGTCGAATCCCAGCGCTATTACTGGCTGGACTCACCGCTGAGCGCCGACGGATCGGCGCTCAGCATCGCCACCGGCCGGCTGGCAGCGGCTCCTCTGCGCACAGCCGCCGCGCGCGACAACTACCTGTCGATGCTGGAGGGCTTCCCGGCCTACGTCGCCCAGATCCTTGAAAAGGTCCGGGGGCAGCAAAGCCGGAACATCATCGCCCACCGCGAGACCGTGACCGCCGTCCTTTTGCAGATGGATGCGCTGCTGGCGTCGCCCACGGCGACCTTCATCCCGTCGCCGGCGCGCTTGGCCCACCTGCCCGGGCCGGAGGCGGCGCGCTTCACCGCCCAGGCCGGACGTCTCCTCGCCGACGGGATCATGCCGCCCCTGCGCCGGCTGGCGGCCTATCTCCGCGACGACTATCTGCCCGCAGCCGGGGACACGGTCGGCCTCTGGCGTCAGCCGGACGGAGAGGAATTCTACCGCTTCCTGATCCGCTTCAACGTCACGCTCGACATCGACCCCGAGGACGCCCATCGCAGGGCGCTGGACACCGTCGCCGAGGCGGAACGGGACATGGCCGTGCTTCGCCGGCGGATCGGTTTCGACGGCTCGGCCGAGGCCTTCCACCACACGCTCGAGACCGACGCCCGCTGGAAGTCGGCGACGACCCAGGCGGTCGCCGCGCGTTTCGAGGCCGGCCTGGCGGGCTTCGATCCCCATTTCTCGCGCTTCTTCGAGACACCTCCGACCACGCCCTATTCCGCCGCGCCTCAGCCGCCGGAGTACAACGACATCATGGTCAACGGCCGCTACCAGTGGCCGACAGACGAGGATCCGCAAGGGACCTATCTGTTCAACGGGGGAAACCTGGAAACCACGACCTGGTTCTGGAGCACGCCGCTGATCCATCACGAGCTGGTGCCTGGGCACCATCTCCAGTTCGACCGCGTCCACGCCAGCCGCACCCTGCCGCCGTTCCGCAAATCGCTGGTCATGTCGGGCCATACCGAGGGCTGGGCCGAGTATGGGCGCAGCCTGGTGGTCGAGGCCGGGGTCTATGACGACGATCCGATGGCCCGCTACGCCGACCGCCTGATGGACCGCCGTATGGCGATGATGACCGTCGCTGACACCGGCATGCACGCCCGGCGCTGGTCTCTGGACGAGGCGGTGAGCTACTTCTCGACCAACGCCATCACCATCCCGTCCCTGCAGCGGCGCGCCATGCTCGGGATCGCCACCGAATATCCGGGCTTCCTGCTCTGCTACTGGGCCGGCGCTACCGAATTCGCCCGCCTGCGCCGCGAAACGGCGGCCCGGGCCGGCCCCGGCTTCGATCTTCGCCGGTTCCACGAGGTCATCCTGTCGGGCGGCGTCCTGTCCTTCCCGGTCCTCGAAGCCAGGCTGAATCGCCACTTCCCGGGCGGCGCCTGATCGCTCGCGCCTACCGGTCGGCGGCGTCGTCGGCCGAGGGCGTGCGCTGGCCGTACCGCAGCCGGCTCAGCGCATCCGCGACCTTCCTCAGCGGGGCGTCGAAATCCTTGCCCGCCTTCCACTTCTCGAAGGTCATGACGTTCTCGATCCGGGCGGCGACGAAGGCTTCGGCGGCCTCGCGTCCGTCGAACAGCCGCATCGTCAGCGCCGGGATCAGGATGCCCGACAGGATCGCCCGCTTGGAATAGTGGTTCCAGTCGGTCGCGGTGTCCCCGGCCCAGTTCCACAGCAGGTCGGCGCTCTCCCACGCCAGCTTCAGCCCCAGGTCGGCGTTGACCGGCAGGGCCAGGAAGGCGGCGCATTTCTTCGAGGCGTCCAGGTCGGCGGCCGCGGCCTCCAGCCGTTCCGACACGGCGCGGGCGATTCGCTCGCGCATCTTCAGCGACGACGCCTCGACCTGTCCCAGCGCCGCCATGGCCCGGTCGTCGTGGCGGCGCGACAGCAGGGCGGCCAGATCGCGGGCGCCGTTGGGCAGCAGCAGTTCCTCGTCGCCCAGCGACAGCCCGTTGTCCGCGCAGGCGGCGCGCACCAGCCGCGCGTTCCAGCCCAGGGCGGGCGCGCGGGCCACGGCGGCGTCCAGCACGGACTGTTCCATCCGGTCGGCCCAGTCGGCTTTGAGAGCCTCTCCCTCGGGCTGCGCGTTCGACAGGTGCGGTGCGTCGGTCATGGACACACCATAAGCCCGTCCGGCGGGGGTTTCGAGCCTCCAGAAGTGATCGCGACCATATGGACAGCGTGGGTCGGCTCGTGTATCAGCCCGCCTTCATCCGCGGACCCTGTTCGCCGGAAGACGATTTTATTTGTTCGCCCGTCTCCCTCACAGGACGCGGCGGGCGGCCAAAGGAGAGTTCAACCTGGTACAGATTTTCGTTCGCGATAATAACGTCGATCAAGCGCTGAAAGCCCTCAAGAAGAAGATGCAGCGCGAAGGCAGCTTCCGTGAAATGAAGCGCCACGTTCATTACGAAAAGCCGTCGGAAAAGCGCGCCCGTCAAAAGGCCGAGGCTGTCCGTCGCGCCCGCAAGCTGGCCCGCAAGCGCGCCCAGCGCGAAGGCCTGCTGCCGGCTCCGAAGCCCCGCGTGCCGGGCGGCGCCGGTCGCAGCTAAGCGACGGCCCTACGGCTGAAAGATCAAAGGGCCGCTCCGGAAACGGAGCGGCCCTTTTGCTTTGGCTTCGCCTCTCCCATCGCCCCTTCGAGGCGATGGGAGAGGACGGGGTCAGACCTAGTTCCCCCCGCCCCTGATCGCCGCGCCGAAGCTCTTCCAGCTCAGCTTCACATCCGACAGGGCGCCGGCGCGGAAGGCGCGGCCCGAGATCCAGACCATCAGCAGGGCGAAGGCGAACATCCCGGCCATGGCGCCGATAACCTCCCATAGGGGCGGATCGGACGGCAGACGGGCGATCATCAGGAACGGGGTGAAGAACGGCACCCACGACAGGACCTGCACCACCGGAGAATCCGGCTGACGCAGCGCCAGTTGCATGACGACCAGCGGCACCACCAGCACCATCATGATCGGTCCCATCAGCGTCTGGGCGTCCCGCGGCGTGTCGCAGAAGGCGCCGATCGCCGCGAACAGCACGGCGTACATCAGATAGCCGCCGATCATGAAGGCCGCGAACCAGCCCAGCATCCCGCCGTGCAGCAGGATTTCACCGGTCCAGGCGGCGTATTTCGGCGCCACGGTGATCAAGGCCCCGCTGCCCAGTACGCCCCAGGCCAGCGAAACCGTCAGGGTCAGCAGCGCCACCCCCAGCACCTTGCCCGACAGGATTTCGGTGGTGGAGGCCGACGACAGCAGCACCTCGAGGATCTTGTTCGACTTCTCCTCCATCACGCTGTTCAGCAGGATCGAGGCGCCGGTCAGGATCAGCGACCACAGCATGAAGCCGGAGATGAAGCCGATCAGTTGAGGCAGACGATCCCGGAACGACACCTCGGCGCCGGTCGAGGCCTTGGGCGAATAGGCGGTCACGTGCGGGCGGAATTGTTCGGAGCTGACGATAACCTGTGGCGAAACACCCGACGCGCCGAATACCTCGCGCCGGTTCGCGGATTTCAGGGCCTCGCGCACGAAATCATCGACCGCGTCCTCATTGGTGCGGGCGGTCCAGACCCGGGCCGCCGGCTTGCCGTCCTCCCGCGTCAGGAAAACGATGGCGCTGAGTGAACGATCGCTCTTGTCCGCGGCCAGATAGGCTTTGGCGGCGTCGTCGCGCGCCTTCCCCGGCGCCGCGGCGACGACCTGGGCGGGCGCGGGCGCCAGGGTGACGGGCGTCTTCGGCTCGCGCCATGCTGCTGCGGCCATGGGCGCGACCCGGCGTAGTTCCGCCATGCCTGCGTCGAAGCCCTGCGTCTCGGCAATCTCCCGAACCCGATCCGCCGCCCCGGTCCCGGCGTCAGGCGTGGTCTGCGTCTCGGCCAGCGCCGCGGCGCGAAGGCTACTGGCGCGCCGGCGGTCGTTCTCGACCTTCAGATGGTCCTGGACGGCCGTAGCGAGGCCGGCGGCGCCGGCTCCGTCCTCGACGACGGCCACCGCCGGAATGGTCTCTCCGGTGCGGACCAGATAGGACACGCCGCCGCCGATCACCGCGAACAGCGGAAAGGCCAGCAGCGACAGCCAGAAGCCCACGGTCATGGCGTAGGCGGCGTACTCGCGCCGCGCGATCAGGAACATCCGGTTCATCGGGCGGCCTCCACGCCGGTCGGCTTCACGCTCTGGTCGACGTCGGGGCGGTCCCCGGTCAGGTCGATGAAGGCGTCGTGCAGGCTGGGCTCGCGCAGTTCGAAACGGCGCACGTCCAGACCGGTCAGGAAGGCCGCCTTGAGCGCCTCCTGCCCCTGGGCGCCCTGGGCCAGCGCGGCCTTCAGCACCCGGACTTCGCCGTCATCGGACACGATCTCGACCCCGGCCACGCCGGGCAGGCGTTCGGCCTGGTCCGGCGCGATGGCGCCCTCCAGCTCCAGGAACCGGCGCGAGGTGGCGCGGGCCTCGGCCACCGTGCCCTCGAACGCCTTGCGGCCCCGGGCCAGCAGCACGACCTTGTCGCACAGCCGCTCGGCGTGCTGCATCACATGGGTCGAGAACAGGACGGTGGCGCCGTCGGCGGCCAGCCCCCGGATCATCTGCTCCAGTCCTTGCTGGTTGACCGGATCGAGGCCCGAGAACGGCTCGTCCAGGATCACGAACTCGGGCCGGTGCACCACCGACGAGATCAGCTGGACCTTCTGGGCCATCCCCTTGGACAGCTCCTTCATCTTCTTGCGCTTGGAGGCGCCCAGTCCTTGCGCGTCCAGCATTTCCCTGGCCCGCTTGCGGCCCTCGCCCAGCGGCAGGCCCTTCAGCGAGCCGAAGAAGGCGATGGCGTCCACCGGCGTCATCTTCTTGTAGAGACCGCGCTCTTCCGGAAGGAAGCCGATGCGGTCGCGCACCCGGCGGCCGTCGTCGGCGCCGAGGATCTCGATCCGGCCCGAGGTCGCGGGCTGCAGGCCCAGGATCATGCGGATGGTCGAGGTCTTGCCCGCCCCGTTCGGCCCCAGGAAGCCGCAGATCGAGCCCTTGGGCACCTCGAAGCTGAGATCGCGCACGGCCTGGAATTCGCCGTATCGCTTGCTCACGCCCTCAAGCGTCAAAGCCGCCGTCATAAGCCCCTCCTTGCAACAGAATAGAAGCCTAGGGATGTAAAGGACGTTTGACAACCCGGAGCGGGACGCTTCCCGGATCGATTGTCATGAATTCCGTGTCATGTTCGGCGGATAGCGAGTCGCCCCGCGCGCACGCTCCAGTGGAAGCGCAATGCCCTACGAAGCCGCCCAGTCCCCCGTCGCCCCGTCCGCGGCCTCGCGCCTGTGGACCGTGGGCGCCAGCGCGGGCGTTTCGGTGGTCGTGCTGCTGACGCTGGCGGTCTTCTATCCCGCCCTGGCCCAGTGGCTGATCGGCGGCGCCGTGCTGGTGGGCGTCTCCACCTGGGCCGTGAACCGCCGCCCGCGTTCCGCGCCGAGCGCCGAAACCGCCGAAGCGGCCGCGCCACCGTCGATCCCCGCCGCCGACCAGCGTCTGCTGGACAGCGCCTTCGAGGCCCTGGCCGATCCGGTGCTGGTGGTCTCGGGCGGCGAGGCTGACGACATCGCCGGACGCCGCGTGGTGCTGGCCAACGGGGCCGCGCGCGACCTGTTCCGCATCCAGCGCGAGGGCGCCCTGCTGGTCTCCGCCGTGCGCGAACCGACGGTGCTCGAGGCGGTCGACGAGGCCCTGTTCGGCGGCATCGCCCGCACCACCGACTATTCCGGCGTCGGCGCCCAGACCCGCCACTGGCGGGCGCTGACCCGCCCCCTGCCCGCCCCGCCCGGCGACAGCGCCACCCTGGCCCTGCTGGTGCTGCGCGACGAGACCGACGTGCGGCGCATGGAGCTGATGCGCGTCGACTTCCTGGCCAACGCCAGCCACGAACTGAAGACGCCGCTGGCCTCGCTGGCCGGCTTCATCGAGACGCTCAAGGGCCACGCCCGCGACGACCCCAAGGCGCGCGACCGCTTCCTCGACATCATGGCCGTGCAGGCCGACCGCATGAGCCGGCTGGTCGCCGACCTGCTGTCGCTGAGCCGGATCGAACTGAACGAGCACGTCCCCCCCTCGGGCCGGGTCGACCTGGCGCGGGCGGCGGTGGATGTCATGGACGCCGTCAGCGTGCTGTCGGCCGAACGCGACGTCAGCATCGTCATGCAGGACCGCGAACTGTCCGCCCCGGTCCACGGCGACCGCGACGAGATCGTCCAGGTGGTCCAGAACCTGGTCGACAACGCCATCAAATATTCCCCGTCGGGCGACACGGTCGATATCGTCATCCGCCCCGACGTGACGCTGGACGAGGCCGCCGCCCCCTGGTCGGGCGGCAATCGCGAGGGCGGGGTCACCCGCCTGCCCCTGGTCACGCCGGACCGCGAACCGGGCAACCGCTACGCCGCCATCACCGTGCGCGACCACGGCCCGGGCATGGCCCGCGAACACCTGCCCCGCCTGACCGAGCGCTTCTACCGGGTCGAGGGCCAGAAGAGCGGCGAGCGCCAGGGCACGGGCCTGGGCCTGGCCATCGTCAAACACATCGTCAACCGCCATCGCGGCGGGCTGACGGTCGAAAGCGCGCCGGGCCAGGGCGCCGTCTTCACCGCCTATTTCCCCATCGCGCTGAAGGCGGAAAAGACCAAGACGTGACGCGCCTGCGACAACAGGCCCGACGGCGTAACAGAACTGTCATGCGCCCGTCTTAATCCGCTGACCATTCCCGGGCAGTTTCCGCCCCGGGGCGAACCGGGCGACCGGGACCGCTCCGATTCTTCCTCCCGGATCCTCATGACCTGGCTTTTCCTGCCGATCCTGATCGCCGCAGCCGTCGCCGCCTATTTCGGCGCGCGCCGACTGGCGAGCCGACGCGCGCGGGGGGCCAAGGCCCATTCGCGGCCCGCCCAGCACGGGGCCTACGCCCTGATCTGGACCGCGCTTCCGGCCCTGGCCGTCTTGCTGGCCGCCTCCGTCTTCTCGGGCCCGGTCCAGCACCAGCTGATGGCCTCCGGCGCGCCTGAGGCCGTCCAGCAGCTGGAGCCCTTCCGCCGCCAGGCCTTCTACGCCGACGCCCACGCCGTCGGCGCCGGGCAGCAGACCATGCAGATCTGGCCCGCGCCCTACGCCGAGCTCCTGCCCGCCGAGGGCCGCCGCGCCGCCCGCATCGAGCTGATGCTGAGCTTGGCCGGGATCACCGGTGCCGCCCTGGCCGCCCTGCTGGGCGCCCTGTTCGTGTTCAGCCAGATCCGCCCCGACATGCGCGCCCGCAACCGGGTCGAGGGCTGGATCGTCGGCGCCCTGTTCGCCTGTTCCGCCGTCGCGGTCCTGACCACCGTCGGCATCGTCGCCTCGCTGGTCTACGATTCGATCCGCTTCTTCAGCTCGGTGCCCGTCACGGAGTTCCTGTTCGGAACCCAGTGGAGCCCCCAGACCGCCATCCGCGCCGACCAGGTCGGATCGTCCGGCGCCTTCGGGGCCCTGCCGCTGTTCGCCGGCACCTTCCTGATCATGATCATCGCCATGTGCGTGGCGGCCCCGGTCGGCCTGTTCTCGGCCATCTACCTGTCGGAGTACGCCGGCCCGGTGTTCCGCGCGACGGTGAAGCCGATCCTCGAAATCCTCGCGGGCGTCCCGACCGTGGTCTACGGCTTCTTCGCCGCCCTGACCGTCGGCCCGGCCATGCGCGTCTTCTTCCACACCATCGGCAGCTGGTTCGTCGGCGGGCCGCTGGACGGCCTGGGCCAGTATCTGATGCTGGTCCAGAACCAGATGGCCCTCGTCGCCGGCGGCGTCATGGGCATCATGCTGATCCCCTTCGTCAGCTCCCTGTCGGACGACATCATCAACGCCGTGCCGCAGTCGCTGCGCGACGGCTCCTACGCCATGGGCGCGACAAAGTCCGAGACGGTCAAGCGGGTCCTGCTGCCCGCCGCCCTGCCCGGCGTCGCCGGCGCCATGCTGCTGGCCATGTCGCGGGCCATCGGCGAGACCATGATCGTGACCATGGCCGCCGGCCTCGCCGCCCGCCTGACGCTGAACCCGCTCGAGACCGTGACCACCGTCACCGTCCAGATCGTCACCCTTCTGACCGGCGACCAGGAGTTCAACAGCCCCAAGACGCTGTCGGCCTTCGGTCTCGGCCTGACCCTGTTCCTCGTGACCCTGCTGCTGAACATCGTGGCCCAGCGCATCGTCCAGACCTACCGGCAGCAATATGACTGACGCAGCCGACAACGCCCCCGTCTCTGGACCCGTCTCCGGGGTCGACGCCGCCCGCGTCGACCGCCTGCGCTCGGGCCTGAAGAAGCGCTACGCCCGCGAGAACCGCTTCCGCCTGTACGGCCTGCTGGCCATCGGCGTGGCGGTCGGCTTCCTGCTGCTGCTGCTGGGCCGCATCATCGATCAGGGCCACACGGCCTTCTACGCCCACACGGTGACCCTGCCGGTCTACATGGACCCGGCCCGCGTCGACCGCGCCTATCCGCAGGGCACCAATTTCGAACAGCTGGTCGCCGAACAGCAGCTGCGCCGCATGGGCGAGCAGGACGACGCCTCGGGCGCCAAGGCCACCGCCATGCGCGGCCTGTTCTCCTCGGAGCTGAAGTTCACCGCCGCCGAGCGCATCCAGAAGCAGCCGGGCCTCATCGGCCAGACGGTGATGATCGCCGCCCCCGCCTCGGACGACGCCGACCTCTATTTCAAGGGCGAGATCTCGCGGTCCACGCCCGCCGACCAGCGCCGCCTGTCGGACCAGCAGATCGACTGGCTGGACCGGATGAAGGCCGACGGCCACGTCTCGGCCCACTTCAACACCGCCCTGTTCACCAAGGGCGACTCGACCGAGCCGGAGCTGGCCGGGGTGCTGGGCGCCGTCATCGGCTCGGCCTTGATGCTGCTGGTCACCGCCCTGATCGCCATCCCGCTGTATCTGGAAGAGTTCGCGCCCAAGAACCGGATCACGGACATCATCGAGGTCAACATCAACAACCTCGCGGCCGTGCCGTCGATCATCTACGGCCTGCTGGGCCTGGCCCTGTTCATCAACTGGCTGCACCTGCCCCGCGCCAGCCCGCTGGTCGGCGGCCTGGTGCTGGCCCTGATGGCCCTGCCGACTATCATCATCGCCACCCGCTCCTCGCTGAAGGCGGTGCCGCCGTCGATCCGCGAGGCCGCCTTGGCCATGGGCGCCTCCAGGACCCAGACGGTCTTCCAGCACACACTGCCCCTGGCCATGCCCGGCGTGATGACCGGCGCCATCATCTCGATGGCCCACGCCCTGGGCGAGACCGCCCCCCTGCTGCTGATCGGCATGGTCAGCTTCGTGCCGGGCATCCCCCACAGCGTCGTCGAGCCGACGGGCGCCCTGCCCTCGCTCGTCTACATCTGGGAGAACGCGTCCGAACGCGCCTTCCACGAGCGGACCGCCGCCGCGATCCTGGTCCTGCTCGCCTTCATGATCGTCATGAACGCCGCCGCCATCCTGCTGCGCCGGCGCTTCGAACGCCGGTGGTAAGCCCCATGTTCTCGAAAATCTTCCGCGCCGC